>Ga0182742_1000079_pt1 | contig 194644 bp, 165 predicted proteins | sample eDN5th37CBELigMG_FD_128880 | JGI IMG/M metagenome (GOLD analysis project Ga0182742, IMG submission 128880) | Enriched Miracle-Growth compost microbial communities from Emeryville, California, USA - eDNA 5th pass 37_C BE-Lig MG (version 2)... ... | reverse complement strand
GGTTGCCTACGTGTTACTCACCCGTCCGCCGCTAGGGTCCGAAGACCCTCGCTCGACTTGCATGTATTAGGCACGCCGCCAGCGTTCGTCCTGAGCCAGGATCAAACTCTCCAATAAAGTTTGCTTCTGGTTCAAAGCTGGCAAATCATTAATGATAGACTCATCAACGCTTTCGCTGTTCAGTTTTCAAAGAGCATTGTAAGCTTTCACTCAACCACTTTTCAAAGAAGCGGAAGAACAATATAACATGTTTGAAATACTGATTCAACCAACAATTTTTGGTAACACACTCATTATTCAATGTGATCGACCAAATTGCCGGACAATCAATATATCATGTTTTAATGCGGTTCATCAACGACCAAATGTTGGTTGTTTGCCACTGGTTCATATCTAATGTGGCGGAAAGCTAATATAGCATGTAGATGAAAGACAAATCAAATGAAAAACATGGTAATCGTAAAGTAGTAACTTCAATTAGAAAAATAGGCTGAGACAAAAGAAAAACCTGATAATAAACATTATGGACAAAAAAAGAGTGCGATTCTGTAATTTTCGCACTCTATGGCTCACAGTTCTTCTTGCCATATTACCGCATTAGTACGGTAACGCCGAATCGGTTGATCACGTCGGATATTATCGTTATCCATTATGGAACAATTTCAAAAACGGTTCCTTGGTTAGCATCAGCCACCTTCGTAGAACCATAAACCCCCAAATATAATCTCGTTTGATCCAGATTCGTTCCCAAACTAACATAATAAGAAGATTGAGATCCAAAATGATAATCGGTTTCAATAACACTAAAATCATTTGGTTTACAATCTGTTTGTGCCCGGGTATAAGCTAAAACACCTCGAACTGGAGGGGGAGATCCTTCATTCCTGGCAAGATCGGTAAACACAACGCTTCCCGTTAAATCGGGAAGCGCATTCCCCATATAGGGCTGGACTCCTGTAAGCGCAGTTCCACCAAATTTATCGGGTCTTGGATCTTTATGAAAATAGCTCATTAATGGCGGAAGACGCCTCGCTGAAGTCTGTACTGCATCATTGTAGTATGCAATTTTTTTCTCTTCCAAAGTTGGATTTGTCGGGCAGCCCGTAATCAGCGAAGTAGGAAAAGCACCTTCCCACCCTCGCCAGCCAAAGTTGATGAATCCTTCCTGCTCAGATACAGAATTCATGAATGATGCTTGCACAAGCTGGGTAACCGGTATTGGTCTATAATGAACGAATGAAAAAATCGACTCTACCAAATCCTGTCCGACAAACCCCGCATATTTGATGTACTGATTACCGAAACTTTGAAATGAAATGCCTGGGATATTGCGAACCCCTTTGGCAATGACCGTAAGCGTCTCCTGAATAGGTACAGGAAGTTCATCAAAACGAGTAACCACAGGTGGATTATAAAAAAATGAATTCGTATCGACATCAATTTCGATAATTTTGCCGGCGATTTCCATATCATTCTGACTTAAATGAAACGGATCATAGCCCGATCCACCATCTCCGGTTGTTAAAACAAGTTTTCCAGTTTCAGGTGAAAAGTTTAAGCTATTGACACCATTATGATTTAAAAAAGGCCTTCTTATGTTCAGTAACGTCCGCCGTTTTTGAAGTCGACCATTCGATTGGAGAATCCATTCTTCAACTGTATCAACATGATCGTATTGAATTTCTCGATTCATCCACTTTAGGTGTAAGGTTCGAGGATCACACGGATTCGGCTTAAAAGATTCAAAAGCACCAGGAAGGGCACCTGGACCTTGTGTTCCAGCTACTGAAAAATGAAGATAGAAGAGGCCGTTGTAGTAAAACTTGGGATGAAACGCAAGCCCTAACAACCCCCGTTCATCATATCCACCAGTTGAGACACCTAGTTTTAAGATTCGCGGGGTAATATCTAAAAATGTCCTTATCACACCATCTCGTATGGAAAAAATCTCTCCTACTTGGGTTGCAACAAATAAACTTTCAACGGAATCACTGGGAAGTACAGCTGTTTTCAAAACAGTGGCATATTTATCTTGCTTACAATAGGCCGTAAACGAACTCTAACCTTTTTCAACTAACTTAAGCACTCCCTCCTCTTGCTTCCTTTTTTAAGAATATGATTAGAACTGTGCCCATAGTACCAGTCACATTTTACCCGCCGCCTTTACCAGACGAAGCAGCAGCTCCTTGCGCGGTTCCTGTGCCTTGCGAGCCAATGCAGCCAGCTTCTCCGTTTCCCCCCAGATCGGGTACAGCACCCGCTCGGCCTCGTCATCAGACAAAGCCTCTATGTGCTTTACGAAAAGCAGCAGCTTGTCTTCGCTTTCCAGCTCTGTCTGAATCTTCAGCTTTAGCGAATCGTGGGAGCGCAGCAGGCAGGCGACCAAGGTAGGAGTAGATCGTTCCATTACGCCATGGGTGGCGGCAAAAACGGCCGTGAACTTGTCATGCATCAGCTGATGCTCGTCATCTACAAGGGCCATGTAAGCTTCGACCAAAGGAAAATACCGCTCGCCCGAAAGTCCCAGCCCGAATACGGCATAGCTGCCAGGCATGACGCTTTTTTCGTCTTCCGTATCTTCGTACCACTCAAACTCTACCATCGCCTCACGAGCGTACTCCTCCAATAACGGATGCAGTTCGGGATAAGTCATCGCATTTGCAAAAAAACGGTGCGTATCTGATTTGGCAAGCCCCTTGATGGGCAAAGCCTCTCTCACACTGGATTTTAACTTGATTTTGTAGCTTTTTGGAAAGCCCTTTCGGAGCAGGGAGAGAATAAACGAAATCGCCCGCTCATAGGCCGCGGCTTCTTCCTTGCGAATAACAACGGTAAAGAGGGAAAAAACATCGTTAGCCTTGCATTCGACCCATTCATCTCGCATATGGACGTCTTCTTGCGAGAAGCTGTCGCTGCCCTCCTTCAGCATACGAACGGCTTTACCACAGCCAAGCTGCTTAGCTAGCTCCAGAAAAGTCTGGCCTTTGGATTTGCTGTAGTTCGGCTCGTAACGAATAATCATCACCGCGCCGTACAACAGAAGATCGATAGGCTGATTCGGTTCATCCATGTTCTCCAGAGCAGCATCCGGCTTGATTTCATATTCATTGGATCCGTATTCGGAACGAATGACATGATAGTAATGTGGCAAGAATGTGTTCTCGGCCCAGCGGGTCAAGGAATGGATGATATCTCTTCGATGCTCGGCGAGAGCCTCCACCCGTTCTTTGTTCAGCTCCTGTATCCGGTCAAATATAGCAATCGTCCTTGCGACTTCCGGTTCGGGAAACAGATACGGATCCAGCAGATGACGCGCCAAAAAGAAGGTTTCCAGCGGCTTTGTCGGGTAAGAGCCCTTTTCCAGTCTTTTCTCCATATAGGACTGAATTCGGTCCAGAAGCTGCTGCCTTTTCTCTTCATATACGGTTTCCAGCACCGTTATTTTCACAAGCCCTTCTGTCGTTGCGAAGGTTCCTTGGAAGGTAAACCGGTAATCGATCAGCGGCGACGTCCCGAGCCTGTCCAGTTTCTCCTTTACAATGTCCGCCAGCAGAGGCTGAACCTCTTGCAAGATTTGCTCCCGTGTAAAAGGCGAAGCCTTCATCGACCTCCTGCCAGCGTCACTTCCCCTAGATCTCGAACTGTCCACATGAGTCCTGCCCGGACGATAATCCAGCATGATGTAGTTGAAGATGCCGATTTGCAACGTGGTGCGCTTGACCGTTGCCTCCACGTCCTTTCGATTTTCCTGTTCGTCAAACCATTTATGAATCGCCGTTTTCATTTCTCCCAGCGCTTCTTCTTGTAATTTGTTCATCGTCTCTCGCCTTTCTGCGTGCCAATGGCTGATTCTTGGGAAGCAATTTTACGAATGATCTGCATAGCCGCTCGCTTCTAGCTGTACCTGTTATTTCCATTATAGTGATCGTATGTTCGGAGTCTACCTACTTTTCACCAGAATAAACTTACCGAATACAAAAAAACGCTGCCAGTTAGCAGCGATCAAAAAATTAGTTTATTTTCCGTTCCTGAGAGCAGCCTTTGTATATTCTCCCTATGCCTGAAAATAACCATAAGCGCCAATAAGCACGCAAATATAGTAAAATATAAGGTATTGCCAAAAACCGGAATAAATGAGATGGCCGCAAAAAGCATTGTAGCACATATCGTGCCTAAAGAAACATAACGGGTTAAAGCGACTATGATGACAAAAAAGCCAAGGCATATTAGGGCCATAACCCAGTCAACCATAAACAGCACAGCCACTGCAGTAAGTGCTCCCTTGCCCCCTTTAAACCCAAAATATACCGGCCAGTTATGTCCGATAACCGCTCCTGCGCCTGCTGCTAAAAGGCTTACGCAATCTTTTGCCTCTCCTGAATAAAAGGAAACGCCAAGGAACAAGCCTATTAAACAGGAAATGACCCCTTTTGCTATATCTCCCGCAAGAACAAAGACCGCAGCAGATTTCCCAAGTACCCTCAGAGTATTGGTAAGCCCGGCGCTTTTGCTTCCATGGCTTCTAATGTCCTTGCCGTATATTTTCCCCACAATCACCGCTGTATTAAGGCTGCCTATCAGGTAGCCCATCGCCAGGGCTGCAAAAAGCTTTACAATATCAATCATCACACTTCTCCCTCGGAATTAATCTTTTCTGCGGAACAATATCATTCACCGAATGAACACTCTACCTATTATAAAAGATTTCCATATATTCGAAAATCGTCTTTTTGCCTCCGCGTGTGCATTGAATGGAATGATTCCATCGGGGAATTGAGTATGTAAAAGGTGAGTATGTCGGAGGTTACAACTAAAAAAGCCATTTTCCAAGTTGACAGGAAAATGGCTTCCTCTACCTCGCGCTTGCTTAAAATTTGTTAGGAAACTGCTTGACGATGCCTTCTGTCAGAATGTCCGCCAAATGAATCATATGGATCTCGTTTTTGTCGGTTGCTGCAATATCCGCTTTCCAATCTCCCTTGAGACAGGCAAGGACTATTTCCGTAATCAACTGAAGGTGCGTATATAGCATATCTTGCAGCGTTTTAAACGGCCAGTTCGGATTCGCTGAGCTTAAAAATTTGGCGATTACATCGGCGTTTCTATGCCAATCCGCCTCTAGCTTATTTACATCGGCCTGATTGCCCGCTTTGGCAGCTTCGACAATTTTCCCAGCGATCAGAATATGCTCTCTCAGAAGATCAGCCAGCTTATTGCCGGCCTCCTCCCCATAATAAGGCTTGATCACATTTCCGATGTCCTGCTGATTCCGCAAAAGCCGATCCAATACGTCCTTCTGATCCTGACGATTCGAAATGGCGCTGACAATATAGCTTCTGGTCCATATCGTATGGTCGATCCAGACCTTCTGCATATCAGTTTTCAGCTTCACCATTTTGGGACTAAGGCATGTCGAATCCTTCTTGTCACCTTCCTTTGCAAGGACAGATCCTACTGCAGGAGTCATGCTAAAAAGGAGCGCAAGGGCTAACGGCAAAACCAGCAACCATTTCTTTTTCATTTACATCTGCCCCTCTGTACGTTTGGAATAGAACATGCAGTTTTATTATTGTTGGAATATCCAATTTTATACAGAGGATTAGTTACGACCTGCCTATCCCGCAGGGGCAGTCCTGGGCGATTCTTCTACTTTTTTTTCGAGTTTTGTTTCAATAGCTGCTGTGCGATAGTATTTCCAATCAAGTAGGCTGGCGCAGAGGTGTTGCCATCCACAGTGAATGGAATAATCGAATCATCAGCAACAATCAGGTCTTTTACTCCATGGACTTGACCATGGCTATCCACTACTCCCCCCTTGCTAAGAGGAGCCATGCGAAGAGCACCTTGCTCATGATGATTGTGGTCAAAATTATTTTTGATAAACTCTTCAAGTTTGCGATTATTATTGATGATGTCTAGTGTAGGTGAAATAAGCCGGTATGACCGATCAATCAAAGCTAACTGTGCAGCTATCTTCTTGATATAAATCTTATAACAGTTTTTAACTGCTTCAAGATCGGCGGGATTATTGAGATAGCCTTCATCAGCCAGCACAATTTTCAAGGGATCATTGCTTTGTATTTTTATGGAACCGCGGCTTTTTGGTTTTAAGAAGAGGATCGCGATTACCAGTTTTTCTTTTGAGCCGATTCCGATAAGTTGGACTGCACGACGAGTTTTGTTTGAGCCTGGAGTGGGATCTGGCAAAAAGGCCCCACCTGAAAATAGCGCATTTGGATCATCAGCAGGAACTGGGTTATCTTTCGGATTGGCGCTAAACTCAGCGAAGTTAAGCGTGTGGTTTCTAAGGTTTTTCCCTACGTTGGAGTTGGCGAAAACAACAGGGATTCCCGCGTCCTTTAGCATTTTCGCAGGACCTATTCCAGATAACATCAAGAGTTGGGCACTATTAATACCTGCTGAGAGAATTACTTTTTTCCGAGTGTAGGCACGCACGCATTTCCCCTCTTTGAGAAATTCTACGCCTATCGCTCGCTTATTTTTAAATAAAACCCGAAGAGCTGTTGATTGAAAGAAAACACGCAGCTTCCTACCATTGACTCCTTGGCCTGCGGGAGTCATGATATCTGATGATAGAAAAGCGGTGGAAGCACTTTCTCGCCGTCCATTGGGTTGCTGAAATAATTGCCAACGCGTAAAGGGCCCTAGGGGAGTTTTCGGGTCATTGTAATCGAGAATTTTCCGAAATCCTGTTGCTTTCTCGATGGCAGATACCAACTTTTTGGACATTGCTGTAGGATTTTCCGGTGCTTGCCGAATGTCGATCCTTCCCTTATAGCCATGTATAGTTTCATTGTTTGTTTTTCCATTGTAATTTTCCATTTTTTTGAAACTCTTAATCGCATTCATCGGTGACCAAAGAGGTCCCAGCAGCTTTTCCCATTGCCGAAAAACTGCTGACGTAGGTCTTACATACTGCTGTGTGTTTATGGAAGAGCCTCCACCCAATAATCGACCTGTCGTCCATTCAAAACTTCGCTCGTTTACTTTCTCCTGCGGTACTCCTTCCCCTTGCCAAAAATAGTGAGGAAGATAAAGCTCCTCAAGCTCTAATGCAAACGTAGAGTTGCTAATTGGTGTGTCTCTATCATTATTTTCTCCTGCTTCCAATACGAGAACGGATGTCTTTTTATCGTCCGTCAGCTTCTTTGCAATAACAGCCCCTGCAGGACCGGTGCCTACAACGATGTAATCATAAATTAATTTTGCATCTTTCTGCTTTTGTTCACTCATTCGATACTCCCCTATATGAACAATTTGGATTCCATTAACACAAAAGACACACTTGAATGCGTTAATGTAGGGTATTATTCATTAGGCTCGATGGTGAATGTTATGACCAATCTACATGACCTGATGGTATAACCTTGGTCTAGAAAAGGGTTATTCTACTGAGAAAATGAAATGAATTCTCGGGTTAGACAGTAATGACATAGCATGAGACAATACGAACAAAACCATTTACATTATGGGGGAAATATGGATTCCGTTACACATACGCTATTTGGCTTAACGCTTTACGGTGCAGTAGATAAATCGACAATGACCAAAAAAGAAAAAAGGGCGTTGCTGGTCACCGCTATTGCTGGTTCACAGATACCGGATATCGACGTCATTTCCTCATGGTGGGACACGGCTGGAAGGTACCAAATGTGGCATCGCGGCGTTACACACTCACTATTTATGGTACCAGTTTGGGGTGCACTGATCGCAGTCAGTGTACGAGCACTGTTCCGCGTTCGAGGCTGGTTTTGGTTCCTCTTTGCCATGTTGGCTGTCTGGATTCACAATACAAGCGATATTTTCAACGCTTGGGGAACCGGTTATTTTGAGCCGTTCTCCTCTGCTCGTCTAACTTTGGGGACCATACCGATCGTGGATGTGGTTTTCTGGCTGTTGATGGCAGCCGGTTTGCTGTTTGCTCGATTGGGCCGCGGCCGCTTTCCATCCCATCGTGTGTTCCGCATCGTATGGGTGCTGATGGCCTTGCATGTCATTGCTCAATCGGTGCAAGGGGCTGTGCTGGTCAACAGTGTCAACGCAAGGTTTGAACAGACTGCGCTGTCAGCGGATTTTATTCCAGGGATGTTTACCGTCGTAGGCAAGCGTGATCAGGAGGTTCAGCTGTTGTACGGATCAGTCTGGTCGGATTTGAAGCTAGTTGCAAGCCTTGAATCCCGGGAAGATGCGGATTTGGAGCCGTTGTTCGCCCATAATCCCAGGGCCAAAACGCTGTACGAATGGTCTCCTTTTGTCGTCATTGTAAATGACGATGAGCGATTGGGGTTGTATGATCCCCGTTTTTATCGGAATGGTGAATCGTTTTTATTTGAGTATGTTGAAAAGGCGGGGCTCAGGTAGGGGCAATTCTATTGCGCCCCTCTTTTTTTTTGCCTTATATGCACAATGCTTTCTTAATTGAATTTTTGTACCCTTCAGGCATGTGAACCTCATCGATTTTATCAACTTTAAAGCTCTTCCATTCGGAATGTTCTTCGCTTATTTTCAAGCGGTCTGTTTCCATAGTTTCGCAAAGATACGTGACAATCAAAACATGCCTGCCTTCGAGCACTTCATACACCCACACGTCTACGCATCGCAGGACGGAACAAGAGATCGCCAGTTCCTCACGAATTTCTCTTCTTAAACACTCTTCTGGCGTTTCTCCCGGCTCCAGCCTTCCACCTGGCAATTCCCATTCCATTCGATCATTTTTAAGTAAAATAACTTGACCCTGTTGGAGGATGATTCCTTTTATGGACACTGGAAGCTGCCAACTCATATCGCCACCTTCTTCCACGCTTTATTTGCATCGTCACGAGGAAACAGGTAGTCCATCTCTCCTCTGTTCAACGAGCATTTTCATAAGTGTATCAATTATCCCATCTATTGTAAGGTAAGTACGGTAATTTCCGGGCGGCAAAAAAATCGTACGGGCAATATCGTGGTTCCTAATCCCCTGTTAACATAGACTGGCATCTGGTCGGGACCTACCCGATACAGCCCTTGTACATATCTGCGAGCGAGAGGAGGCGTCACGAGGTGACCAAACCAGGGCAATCGTACCTGACCACCATGACTGTGACCTGACAATTGCAAATGAATCGGATATTTGGCAGCTTCATCTGCAAAATCCGGTTCGTGGACCAACAAAATCACCTTTTCTCCCTCTGGTATGTCGGAAATGGCCTGAGCCAAGTCGGGTTTGCCATGCAAGACATCCTCGACTCCTGCCATGTATAATGACTCGCCGTTTTTCGTTACGGCTACATGTCTGTTCTCCAAAACTTCAAATCCCGATGCCGCCAAACCTTCTCGCACTGATTTTTGCTGATTGATTCGATAATCATGGTTTCCCAGCACGGCGAATTTTCCCAAGGGGGCCTGCAGCTGGTCAAGAATCGGAATTCCAGCGGCAAGAGGAGAAATCGACTCATCCACCAAATCACCAGTAAAGCAGATGATATCGGGGTGTTCATTCTGGATCACAGAGACGACTGCTTGCAGGTCGCTCGTTTCCATATAATGTCCGAGATGAGCGTCACTAAAGTGAATCAGTTTCGTTCCTTTATAACTATCACCTAAACCTGGTATTGTCAGGTGAATTCGAACTACATCCAGCCAGGTTCGCTCCCAGCCAAATGCGTAAGCGCCTGTTGCTGCACCCAACCCAACAATCCCGCCCAAACATTTTATCGCTTTGCTCAAAAATGTTTTGCGCGAGATTGGGGCAATTCTTGGATCATTCATGTTTTCTCCTTTGCTCATTTTCAGCGATTTCTGCGAAAAAGAACGCCGCCGGAACACCATGTTTTGAGATTTGAATATTTTGCGTCCCCATCAAAATGGAATTACGTTTGTCAAAATGATACGTTACAATCTTCATTTCATCATGCACAAACTGCTGAATCCGTCGAGCGGTTACTCGTCAGTTCTGCTCGGCCAAACTATATTTCTCGTCCACATATATCCTTGCCGAACGAATTCTTTGCTAGGGTTGCTATGGGGCGTATGTTCAAATATAAAATGGATTTCTTTGCATTGCGATAAGAACCTCAGGATATATGCGATCTTAAAGTGATTTCCGTCATCCTCATGACTTGGATGAACGGGAATCCACATATATCTATTGCCTTCATACGCAACGTTGTGCAAATGAACAACTTTAATATGTTCCTTCCACTTCTCTAAATATGTTACTATTTCATCCCCTGTTGCAAGTAGATAGTCACCTATGTCGATACAGAGTTTCAAGTTATACTTTTCCCATTTTTCCATTGGAAAAGAATCAAGATACTGTATTCCTTTTGCAGAACGTTCAATCCCTAATTTCGGCTCACATATAATAGGTATGCCGTATTCAGTTTGTATTCGGGACAATTCTTGCAAACCATTCTCGATCTTCCCGTTTACATCTTCCTTTGTTTCACCCTTAAAATAGGGAAAATGCACCAAAATATATTCCGCACCCAGACGTGACAATAGCGCAGCCTCTTTTTCCAATTGCTTTCGAGCGACGATGGGTTCGGTGGAGACCTTTTCAAGCAGATCGTATTTGCTTCCATTTCGCAGTAACGGAGAATGAACGCCAAAGGGAATTTGTTTTTTTCTACAAAGATCTAAGAAAGCATGGAAAGACGTTTTATTAGGAAACTCTCCAATTTCGATTAAGTCAATATCATCCCAAAATAATTCGTCAAATTTTTCTGGATTTGTTAAAATCGTACTTCCAGATACACCAAATTTATGTTTGTTCAAATGTTACTCCCCCTATCTCCTAACCATATCCTAATTTTACCATAGCTTCATACAGCCTGTTAGTTCATGCACACAAAGCATCGCTTATTTCCACTATTATCACCTCGAAAGCGTGATCTGGTTCGGCTCCCTCATCGTTTTTTGTTCTTCGCGGAATCTAGCAGGCTCGCCACTGCGACAAGTAAGCCGTGCAGATTCGTGGCCGAACCGTGTGGAAAATGATAGGTAACAAAAACGGAAAGACTTTGTATCGAGAACGATGCCGAGTCTTTCCGTATCCTTTTTTTGGGCTTAAACTTTTAAACAAAATCTGCCAGACTGGTTTTACATAGGGTCTCCCTGCATCATCTTTGCGTGGCATTTATTTGCCTTGAAAACTCAAAAAAGGCCAGCAAAAAATTCCCATATAGAACGGAACATCAAGCGGAGCCATCCTCCCTTTTCCATCTGGTCCGAAGCGATGAGGTTAACCGTTTTCTCTTGGACTTGATCGATCCCTTCCATTTGGTACGTGTACGTAATGGTTCCGGCCTTGATCCCAGCATGAAAAGGAGCAGTCAGCGTATCCACCTCGATACGGGTCTGAATGGGGAGCTGAGAAGGATCGGCGCCTTTCGGGACAATAAAGTGAACGGCTTGTTCAGTTATTACCGGAACCTCTGTGTTTACGCCATCTTTAACAGGAGCGCTTTCTACGCCTTTTGCTGTGCTGTTTGCTGCTGCCACTTGTTTTACCTCAAAGTGATCGAAGCCATAGTCCAACACTTTTTTCGTCTCCGTAAATCGTTTCGTCATCGATTCCGTTCCCATTACAACACTGATCAAACGCATTCCATCGCGCTCTGCAGTACCCGCAAAGCAATAACCGGCACTGTCGGTAAATCCTGTCTTCATTCCGTCAAGACCTTCATATGCGAATTGTTTATATTGTGGATTGCTCGCATTTGATTCCAGCATCCAGTTCGTGTTTCGAAGGGGTTCTCTGTCTGACGAACGGAATTGATAGGACGGGATACTGGTAATCTCCAGAATTTCAGGGTGATCCTGAATGATAGCTGTAACCAGTGTGGCAACGTCCATTGCGGACATTAGATTCTCTCCGTTTTCCTTAGGACGAAATGGCTTCGGCATATCCAGGCGGTCAAGTCCCGACGCATTAATGTAGGAAGTATGGATCATTCCCATGCGCTTGGCTTCCTCGTTCATTCGCGTAACGAATTGCTGCTCAGATCCCGATACATATTCCGCAAGAGCAACCGCAGCGTCATTTGCCGAATGTACGAGCATTGCAGTATATAGTTCCTTGACAGTGTGCGTTTCCCCTTGCGCAAGATAAACACGAGAACCGATGGTTTTAGAAGCATTCTCCTTGATTGTTACAACGTCGTTCCATGAAATTTCTCCTTTTTTGACTGTATCCGCGACAATGTATCCCGTCATCATTTTCGTCATACTTGCCGGAGCGTAAGCCTTATCTGCGTTTATCGATAACAGGACTTGACCGGTTACGGGTTCCACCAGAACGGCTGATCTGATTGAAAGATTGAGTGAACCAATCGATGGTAGTTTGACTGCTGCTGTCGTTTCTGCAGCGGTCGATTCCGTTGACGATGCCGCAAATACGGGTGGTTCTTCCAAAATTGATCCGGAAACAACCAGGGAAAGCATAATCATTACGATTATGAAGGGATTACTACACCAAGATCTTTTGCACTTGAAAGGAATGTTTCGTTCTTCGTTTTTTTTCAACATAATCTCTCCTCTCCACGAACCTTTCCGGCGAATACATGGCCCGAAACATAAATAATACCCTTTCTCTCCCCTGATTGGAAAGACAAAGGGTTATGAAATCAAACTACTCATCCATGCCATCGAGTAAGGATTGTAGCGCTCGCAGCTCGTCTTTTAAACTGGACCGCTCATATTCAATGTAGCCATCTTCCTTTGCTTCTTCAGTTGGGTATTTCGTTCCCTTTTGCAAGTAATGCTTTAACCGCAAATAACCGCTAATCGGAAAATCTTGACGGGTATACCATGTTTGTCGATAACCAACAAAACCGTGCTTCAAAATGATTGATTCAAGGGCTTTTACAACCTCGCTAACAATTTCCCTCAGGTCACAGACTCTATCAAATACCAGTTTTGGGCCACCTGTTTTAGCATCAATATCATCATACTCTGCAACATGAATCCTCAAATGGCTATGATCATGCAGAGAGATCCGCCACTCGGAGCCAACCGGTTCATAATTCCAGCAAAAAGTAGATACTTGTCTCCGTTCATCTTCCGGTACACAACCGGGAATGACATGCAACAGCCCTTCAACAAGGTCAACCAACGGCTCGCTTAAGTAGCTTGGACCAAAGTAATAGGTTTTGCCTTCGCACTCAATATGAACATCCGCCCAACCAATCCCATTCAGTATGTATGAAAACTTCATGTTCTCCACCCCTCAATCTTGTTTTACTATCACCCCGAAAACTTCAAATAAGGGAAAATTGAAGGTTGTCTACAGATGCATCGAGATTGAAAAAAGCTAGTCATGAAGACTGATCTCTGAAGCGTTTCCGAAAGGTTTTGCCATCATTTTTTCCCACAATGGGATGAATTGCTTGATTAACGGTCCGATCGCCACAGCCGTCACCAGGGTCCCCAGCGATACCGGGCCTCCCAGCAAAAATCCCAATAACGTGACCGTGCATTCAATCCCGTCTCTTACTTTGCCGATGCCCCAGCCCATTCGTTCATGAAGGGCCAACATAAAGCTGTCGCGTGGTCCAGCCCCCAGCCGCGGCGAGATATACATTCCCGTACCGAATGTGTAAATGACCAGACCGGCAGCAAAAAAGACGACTCGTTCAATGACTGCATCTCCGATGGGAACCCAGTTCAGCCACATGAATAAGTCGATAAACAGCCCGAAAAAAATCATGTTCAAAAACATTCCGACGGTAGGCTTTATTTTGCCAATTACATAGGACGCGAGAATAATGCTGGCGCCCATGATTTGTGACCACATCCCGATGGTCAATCCAAAGGTCTTTTGTAATCCGATATGCAGCGTATCCCAAGGAGCAACGCCAACATTGGCCTTAATCATCATGGCGATCCCAAAACCCATGACGGCCAATCCAAGCATAAAAACACTGTATCGGACTGCGAGCGGATGAAGCAAAAAGTTCCTACCCATGATATATCCCCTTTTTGGAGGTGTTCATCCCCTGAGGGGGAAATGATTGATGTACTCGGTTGTTCTGATTATTAATCAAGTCACTGGATTTGTCTACGACTCAATTACGAACAAAGCCGTTCTCCCTTTTCCATTCTATAACCAGGAATAGCAGCAAGGGCTGAGCATTTTGTCAATGGGAAAGGCATCGAATAACTTTTATGAGAGAACGCTGGCACCAGCCCTCATAAAAGTCGTTCGATGCCCTAGACACAGTGTTTATACCCCTTTTACTTCCGCCTTATTTCTCCGCAGGGAATAGCGGTTAAAAAAGCCGCTCATACCATATACCACGTTTGCTGCTGTACAAGCAACGACATGACGACTTGCCCGCAATGGATGGGTGCATTTGGAACTGCGGACGTTTCGCAGCTGTTCAAGCGTAAGGTCTTTTTTGCTGAGAGCTTCGTCAAACTCCTTTTGTGCCGCCTGTTTTGCTTTAAACAGCATCATCTGGACACGGCTGTACACGTTTATTGCTCCATCTCCCGTTGTTTCAATCGGGAGGAAGATCGCATCCGGGTATTTTTCTGTGATTAATGATTGAACACCATCGGAGACGCCTGAAGACGGCATGCAGCCGAATGGTTTGACAGAGAGGGTCATGTTTACTTTCTTTTTCGCCACGTTGAGAATTAGTTTCCCTACTTCCATATGGCCTTCTCCGCCGCGCAGATGGTTGTTGTAGTGTTCGTGGGATACCTCGGCAATCTCGTCCATGTCAGGAAGATGATAATCGGCAAGACCGATTGTCTTGGCATAGGTCTGGAACATGACTCGGATTGCACGATCGGCTAAGAATAGCATCCGCAAACGCGAGCCAGCATTTTTTCCTTCCAAGCCATAACGGCCGGAATCCTCTCCACGCAGCTTCATCCGCTTGCGGGTGTCGTAACGTCCTTCCCAAATCAGGTAGAGAATCCATGCGGTCATTGACTGCACTTCTACTTCAGCTCCTTCCTGCTCGAGAAAGCGCTGTAATTGATAGTTGCCGTCACCCTCGGTTGTCATCGCCCAAAACTCACCGATGATGCTCACTTTCGGCTTGACCAGTGTCCGGTCTACCTGAATGGACTCCAGCTCTTTACGGCATTTGATCAGCGCGGGAATCAGCCACTTGCGGTGTTTCAAGGCATCGTACAAAATCTGCTTGCAGCGAGCCATAGCAGCATCGGTAGAGCCTGTTTCCACTTCGTAGGGACGAATCCGATAAGCGACGGCATTCAAAATATCTCCCAGGAGAACCGCTTTCAGAAAGCCGACGAAGAACGAGGTATCCAGTTTGAGAGCTGATTCGCCTCCAGTAGCTTGCTTCAGACCATCCTGCTGCTGAAACAAGAGGACGCGAAATCCGTCAAACCCGGCATCGCGCAGTGCTTTGCGATACTCCGTGACATAGGTGCCAAAGCGGCACGGACCGCAGGAGCCGCTGGTGATAAACAGATAGCTGCTGACGATTTCCTCTTTGGACTTGCCTTCTACATCGCGTAAATGGTGCAGATATTTGATCAGGTTGCCTACAGTAAAGTACGTGGGGTTGCATTGACCGCGGTTTCCGAACTCCTTGCCAAAACGAAGCGACTCGTTATCCGGGCAATCCATGTGCTGCACTTTATAGCCTAATCCCTTCAATACGCCCTCTACCAGAAAATCATGCGCCATGGTCAATCCGCCAAACAGGATAGTAGTCGTTGCCTTATCCTTCATGAAAAATTGACGGGGAACCGGATCAAACCACTGGGTTCTTTTGGCCTGCTCCAATCCTAACGCGAGTTCCTGTTCAGCCTGAAAGCGAAGCAAATCATTTTCATAGGATGAGAGTTCTGTCTCATGGTTGGTGGGAAGATCCTTCCTGGTTGACATGTGGTGGTTCCGCTCCATTTCTTTGTTTGTTTAGTTGCCCATCTGAGAAAAATTGGTTTGCTCGTAGGAGTCAGTTTGTCTTTTCGCTTGCAAGCCTGTTAGCTCCAATCGCTTTTGTTCAATGCGCTGCTGCAGTTCTGCTTTTTTCTGTGCCAAGTCATGCAAGCGTTCTTCATGAAGCCCCAAGCTGTGGGCATAGGTTTTTACGCGGATCTTGATCGAACCGCTTGGCTTGTTGGCATCTATATCATGCAAGGCGGAGTATGGTGTCCCTGCCGTGGAGATAATCGAGTCGATGAGCCCGTATGTGGGGGCATCATGTCCACATTTAAAGCTGGATAGATCGAGTACGGCCACGTTAGGGTGTCGGGCGGCAAATTTCGCTGCCCATACCTTCTGCACAGAATTGGAACTAAAGTTTTCCGGCCAGACATCACGAACCTCTAATGCGCAGTCCACACGCCCACTCTCCAGATCGTCCTGGAAAAAGCGGCGCAGCCACTCTTCATCTTTCGGGATGGAGCGCATGGAGAGAATCGGATAGCCCAGTACTTGAAATTCTTCCAATACGCCGTGATTCAAGCCAGGATCGGAATGGTAGGGGCGGCCGATCATTAGCAAAGCGATCCGATTTTCCTGTTCCACCTGTTCCAGTATCATTTTGCCTCTTTCCTGCATCTCGGCATCAAAGAGAACCATCGCCTTCCAACCCTGCTGCACTGCAAAATCGCTTTCGTCCTCTGTCATGTGCAGACAGTCTCTAAATGCTTCAAATAGCTGCTTCTTCATTAAATGCAGTTCGGTAAATGTAACGGCCGGATCGAGATAGGCCACTCCACGCGTCTCAAAAAAGTTGATTTCTTTTGTGAATGCTGCCTTAATCACGTTTGGCGCTCCTGCTACGATCGGACAGCTGGCTGAATCCATGACATTTTGCAGGTGCGTCGGGATGTGGGTGATGCACGGGAAAAAAATGTAGTCGAGCGGCTTTTTCTCATGATGCTTAAACAACAGATTATGGATATGAGCCTGATTCACTTTAGACGGATAGCAAGGGTCTATGGAGCCGTACTTACCGCCTTCCTGCCACATTTCTTCGCTGGTAAAGTCGCTGAATACTATGTTGTTCTTATCCACACCCAGCGTCTCGAAGTAGGTACGCCAGAAGGGAGCCGTGGACCAAATATTAAGGACGCGCGGAATTCCGATACGAATCTTGCTTCTACGCTCCATTTCAGCTGGGGATGAGCGTTGGAATGGACGCTGATAGGACTTTTTCCGAATCCCGCCTAACAAACTGCGTTTTACCTGAACATCCTCTACAAGTACATCGGGTTCGGGGAGTGGTTCTGCGTCGTAGAAGTGTTGGTACATGCGAACGGCTTCGTATTCCACCAAATTCGGATAGTGCTTCTTTAATTCTTGACGCTTCTTGGTCAATTGGATGACGGCTTCCTTGTCTTCAACCGTTCCTTTTTCGCAGATAAAACCAGAGATATACCGTGCCGTTTGTCCATCCGGTGTCTCGGAGTCAATAAAGGTGCGGCTGCAATGGTTCGGACAGAACGTACAGCGAGTAGATTCATCGTTGCGGCTTATATAAGACAGGTTAATCGCTGATTCGAGACCCAAGAATGTCGAGTAGCCGCGGCGCTTGACGACACGCAGCGTTTCCATCGCGGCGCCGATCGCTCCCGCTTCACCCGGATGGGGATGTACATATACCTCTGCATCAGGAACACGCTGTTTAATGTAATCGACCTGTGCTTTGACGGCAGCGAGATTATATTGCGTCCCGCCTTGCAAAACAAACTTGCGGCCTAGTTCGGACATGCGCGGTATTTGAACGACGTATTGCCAAACGTTTTTCGGCAAAACCAGTGCAAGACCGGCCAATAGTTCTTCCTTGGAATAGCCTTCCTTTTGAAAATTAACGCGGTCGGCATCAAGGAATACGGCACACCCGTATGAAAATGTCGGGGATAGGTCAGCCTTGAAAGCTGTCTGCGCATACTCTTGAACGGGAATGCCGAACTGGTCGGCCATCGCTTGCAGCAACATTCCGTTTCCTGCCGAGCATTGGTTGGACAATCGAAAATTACGGATGTCCCCATTTTTCATAAAGAGAACCTTGATATCTTGTCCGCCGATATCGCAAATGACATCGACATCGCCAAATTGGTTAACAGCACTCATCATATGAGCGACGGTCTCGACAATGTTGACATCCGCTTTCAGCGTTTTTTCCAGGACATCGGCCGCGTAACCCGTGGCGCCAAATCCGATAATTTCCAACTCGGCTCCCTGCTCACTCACTCTGTCGCGGAGCCGCTTCAACATTTCTTTTGTATCTTCCAAGGGATTGCCCTTTGACAGTTGGTACTCCTTGAGCAGGATGTCTCCGCTTTCATCGACGAGGACCGCTTTCGAAGATGTAGAACCGCCATCCAGTCCGATCACAGCTCGTACTTTTTGCCCCGACGTGAAAGTTGCGGGTGTAAATTTGGGTATACTATAGGCCCTGCGGAATTCTTCCTGTTCTGTTTCCGAACGCATGAGCGGAGGACCTGCCTTCTCACCCAGCTTTGCCTTCCGACCGTGCGCAATAAATTCCTTCAAACCTTCCAACCCCGTATAGTTGCCCACGCCAACCGGCTCATGCATTCCGTACATCACGGCACCGTAAGCGGCGTAGTACTGGGAATTGTCAGGAACAAAGATCAGCTCTTCAATGGGCATGTCTTTCGGATAGTCGTATCCGCGCTCTTGCCAGGTCTGCGGAATCCGTTTTCTCCAGCATTCTTGCAGAAAAGGCAAATATGTATTGGGGCCGCCCAGCAAAAGGACACGGTGCCGCAGCGTATTTCCGCGGGTCAGAACAGAGAGATTCTGCATCACGATCGCATCCGCGAGTGAGCACATGATTTCAGCAGAGGGAATGCCGCTTTTCACCAGGTTCACAATATCTGTTTCCGCAAAAACACCGCATTTGGCTGCCACATGGTGCAGTTTGGAGTCGTCAAAATGAAGTCGGCCCACCTCTTCCATGGGCATGCCTGCTTTGATCATGCACTTGTCTATCGTCGCGCCAGTGCCAGATGCACACTTGTCATTCATTGAGGTAAGGGCTTGTTTATTACCTGTCTCTTCATTCTCTTTAAATATAATGATTTTCGCGTCCTGCCCTCCCAGTTCAATGACACTCCCCACATCAGGGTGAAGCTGTTCCACAGCCATCGTAACGGCATTCACTTCCTGGACGAACTTCGCTCCTATGTGCTCAGCAATCGGTCCCGCGCCAGAACCCGTGATAAATGCACGAATGTTTTGTTGAGGGATTTCAGAAAATTGATTGCCAATGGCTACTAATAACTCCAAAACCTTTTCCGCTTGCTTCGTGTGGTGCCGTTGATAATCTGACCATAGAATTTCTTTGTTTTTCGGATTTACCACTGTTGCTTTGACAGTTGTTGAACCGACATCAATACCTAGAATCAAAGAGTCGATCCCTTGGTCCGTGCTTTCCACATATCATCATTCCTTCTCCATATTCTTCAATCACATTATTCGACTAAAGAAAGCAACATATTCACGTTGTTAATATAGGTTGGTTGTTAGGATACGAATATCATTTATAGGCAAAAAAGAAGAGAGAACCCTTGAAAATCAAGGCTCTCTCGACAGTCCGAGTCGGTTTGGTCGTTCATAGATTTGATAGAAACATGCAAGAGATGCGCACTACCTCTCTGCTTTCCTGTAGTTCGTTTATGACCTCTTCTCTTTCTTGACTTTTTCAACGTCTATCACATTTCCATTCAACACAACACACGGAACAGACTGAACGCCATATTGTTTTGCCAAATCCTCCATCTCGGTGTTGGCGTTACTCGGATATAGATCGTAGATCACTACATCACATTTGGAGCAAGCAAACTCATTTACTTGCTTGACGATATCCTCGCACAGATACGTTCCAGCTATAAACACTTCAATTTTTGCCATTAGTCCTTCCCTCCATTGGATAAATTTTTGATTAGCGGACACTCATCTTTGGATGGTGTACGATCAGAAAAAGGTCGATGTGCCACAAGCTCCAACATGGATTTGAACTTGTTCAATTGTTCGATTTTCTCATCGATTTGACGAATTTTATCAGTCGCAAATTCGTGCATTTCTTTTATTGGAAAGTAATCCTCTGTCTTGTAAATGGACAAAAGCTTCTTGATCTCTTCAAGGGTAAATCCCAGCTCCTGTGCTCGTTTAATAAACCGAATGTCGTACACGGTTTCCAATGATAACAATCTATAACCCGTATTTGTCCTCGGCGGGGTGGGCAAAAGTCCTCTCCTTTCGTAATATCGTATGGTTTCGATATGAACACCAGCTTCTTTGGCCGCTTGACTGATCGTTAACCCATTCATGTTTTTCCTCCTTATCTGGTATTATCAACCCTGTATGTAGATACGGAGTCAAGGGGTTCTATTCAGTATCTACTTTATAAAAGCCAACATATTTCATGAGCTCTGCTATCCCAAGAAACAGGTTCCTTAATTGACAATTGAATTTTTGCAAGGCAAGCTGAAAAGATCGTTCCACTTGTTTATAGTGCTGAGTTTCCAAATCGTTCAAAAGTTGTTTCATAATTTTAATTCTGTACGAGTAAACACTCTGTACCCATTCTCTTTGTTTCTCCTCGATTGGATTAACCCCTCTTGTTCCCAATGCCGAATGGCTGATGTTTTGACACCAGCAATTTTGTGCGACTTCTCCAATTGTCATGGAATCGGTTGCAGCCGACTGTGGTTTTGGCATTAATAAAGCCATGGTTTAAGAAACGCTTACAATTAGGAAATATGGCATACCACTGGAATGTTATGTAAAAAACGGCTGTCGATTTTCTCGACAGCCTTACTACCGTTTACAAATTTAATTGACGCTGACATTGCCGCCATCCACTTGATCCACTACGTGTTTCAACTGATCCAGCGTAATTCGATTGACAAATTTGCTGAACTTTTCTTTGCCTTTCGCATTCACCTTATAAAAGTCAATCAGCGTAGTGATCACGGGAACTAATTGAGCTTGGTTCAATCCGGATACGAGCAGATTCGCAAGGCTGGCCTTTAATCCCTTTGCATCTCCGCCCACATAAATGTCAAAGCTGTCTCTCATTTTTACAACACCGATATCCTTTAACAGCGGCTCGCTCGTTCCTAAAGCACAGCCTGCATAGCCTACTTTGATCGGCGTGGGGGTTTCAATTCCTGCGATGGCTTTGTTTAACTCCTTCGCGATATCCAGCCCGGCCTCTTCAGCACCTCTGCAAAAATTGCATGCAATCAGACTCTTCGTGACAAAGCCAGCCGGATACACCTCCAAACCAGAACGTTGGAGCTCGTCAACGATAGCATCGCGGCTTTCAAGGGGAATCTCTACGTAAATCTGCTTGAATGGTGTCATCTCAATTTTGGCATCTTGCCCCACAATGGTCCCCATTACAGCAAGCTGTTCTGGTGTAAAAAGACTTCCTCCTACTTGGATCGCCGGTGCAACAGCAATTTTTGTTTTTTCTCCCATAACGCTTTCTCCTCTCTGAATACGGTTCTTTTTACTCAACCAAGAGTCATTTATCGAACCTTGACACGTTGCAAGCGAAGGGCATTGAGTACGACCGACACGGAGCTTAATGCCATTGCTGCGCCTGCGACCCACGGTGCCAACAGACCGAGTGCTGCGATGGGAATCCCGAGCGAGTTATAAGCGAGAGCCCAGAACAAATTTTGTTTGATATTGCTCATAGTTTTTCTGCTCATATAGATTGCATCCGGAATACTGGACAGGTCGCCACGCATGAGTGTCACATCTGCCGCTTCCATCGCGACGTCCGTACCCGTTCCGATCGCCATGCCAATGTCTGCTGTTGCAAGAGCAGGCGCGTCATTGATGCCATCCCCAACCATTGCAACCTTTTTGCCTTGTGCCTGCAGCTTCTTCACTTCTTCAGCCTTCCCTTCTGGAAGGACTTCAGCAAGTACCTGATCGATACCGACTTCAGCAGCAATCGCGTTGGCCGTTCTTTTGTTGTCACCTGTAATCATGATGACCTGGATGCCCATATCTTTTAGACGAGCGACAGCCGTTTTGGAGGTTTCTTTAATCGTATCTGCCACAGCTACCATACCCGCGTACTGTTTATTGATTGCGACAAGCATTGCTGTTTTTCCGGATTCTTCCAGTTTGGCCATCGTATCGTAAGCGTTCTTCGCATCTACCTCAAATCTTTCCAGTAAGCGTCTGGTGCCAATGAGCACCTCTTTGCCATCCACCACTGCTTGAATTCCAAATCCGGGGATTGCCTCAAACGCTTCTGTTCCGGTTAATGAGATGCCTTTCTCTTGAATCCCAGCCACGATGGCTTCTGCGAGTGGATGTTCGGAATTTTTTTCGGCTGTTCCCACAAGCGTAAGGAACTCCGTCTCATCTCCTTCTGTAATGACATCTGTCAGCTCCGGCTTTCCTTTGGTGACAGTTCCTGTCTTATCCAGAATGATCGTATCAATTTTATGTGTTTGCTCTAAATGCTCTCCGCCTTTAAAAAGAATTCCCAATTCGGCAGAACGTCCTGATCCAGCCATAATGGACGTAGGAGTTGCCAAGCCAAGAGCGCAAGGGCAAGCGATGACCAGGATGGCGATTGCAATTTCCAGAGCTCCTGCAAAATTGCCAGGGGTAATGTAGAAGTACCAAACAAGGAATGCGACAATCGCGATACCGACAACAATCGGAACAAAAATTCCCGAAATCACGTCAGCAATTCGTTGGATCGGTGCTTTGGAACCCTGTGCTTCCTCCACAACTTTGATAATCTGGGCAAGAGCCGTTTCTCTTCCCACCTTGGTTGCTTTGACTCGAAGCACCCCGTTTTTGTTAACGGTGGCTCCAATCACGGCATCACCGGCTTTCTTCTCGACCGGGATGCTTTCGCCTGTCAGCATGGATTCGTCCACAGTCGATATTCCTTCCACTACTTCCCCATCAACAGGTACTTTATCCCCTGGGCGAACAAGAACCAGATCGCCAACAATTACCTCATCCACCGGAATCGAGATCTCCTGACCTTCCCGAACGACGATTGCTGTCTTGGCCCGCAATCCCATCAAGGACTTAATGGCTTCCGAGGATCTTCCTTTTGCAAGAGACTCAAACAGCTTACCCAAAATTACGAGGGTGATCAGGACCGCACTTGTCTCAAAATAGAGAGCCGGAACATGGTGAGTTCCTTCGATGCCCGAAGACCAAATGATTGTCTGATATACACTGTAAAAATAGGCTGCAGACGTACCCAAGGCAATCAATACGTCCATGTTTGCACTGCCATTGCGCAATGCTTTGTAGGCCCCGACATAAAACTGTCTGCCGACGTAAAATTGGACCGGTGTAGCCAGAAGAAGCTGGAACCAAGGATTCATAAAAATTTCTGGCGAATAGATCCAGGAAGTGAAGGAAAAGTGCCCTACCATGCTCCACAAAAGCGGCAACGAGAGAATGGCTGAAAAAAGCAATTTGCGTTTCTGATTCTGAATTTCCTTGCCACGGTGATCCTGAGTCGCTTCCTTCTCTGTTTTCAAGCTGGCTTTGTATCCAAGCTGATTCACCTTCTTCTGCAAATCATCAATCGATACTTCGCCTGGCGAATACTCGACGTGGGCTGTCTCCAAAGCAAAGTTTACAGTGGCTTGCTTCACACCTGGCAGCTTATTCAATCCCTTTTCAATTCTCAATGCACATGCTGCGCAAGTCATCCCTTCCAATTGGAGGTCAACTGTTTCTTTGACTGTGCCGTAACCAAGCTTATGAATGCTTTCCTCTAGACGATCTACATCAACCTTCGCCGGGTCATACTCCACACTTGCTTTCTCCATGGCAAAATTTACACTGGCACTTGATACGCCATCCACTTTGTTCAAACCTTTTTCGATTCGAATGGCGCATGCCGCACAAGTCATGCCTGTAATCTGCAGGTTGACTTGCTTATTTCCCTTCGCCTGTATTGCTTCCATACTGACTACCCCCTCCTCATTATCATCCTGGCGATTCATTTTTTTGGTAATCACAATATACCCCCATAAGGTATGTCAAGTCAACAACTTTTTACTATACCCCTGTACCCTATATTAAAGGCGGAAATTATAGCAGCACGCAGCTGCCCATTTCGTTTTACTTCATCAATTTATTCATGGTGGCCATGAGCTCTTTTACTACCTCTGTATCCCCTTCCTGAATCCGTTCGATTACACAGCTTTTCATGTGATGCTCCAGCAGCAGCTTACCTACTCCGTTTAATGCCGATTGAATAGATGCAATTTGATTCAGTACGTCATCACAGTAAGCATCCTTTTCAATCATTCCTTTTACGCCTCTAACCTGGCCTTCGATTCGATTTAAACGGCTGATTACATTGCTTTTTACTTGATCGGAATGATGGCTTTTTCGCTCGGATTGGTCATGCGAACAACAAGTAGCATCTTCCTGAAGGGTTGTTTTGTCTACATGGTCCATTGTCGTGCTCATTTCGTTTCCCCCTCTTTTGTGAGATGGCTATACTATACCCCCATACCCTATATTAGTCAAGAGAAAAAAGCACTCCCATGTATCGAGTGCTTTCCTTCTCATTCCCTTCTTTCTTCCCGCACCGGTTTCACATCTTTGGGTATCTGCTCGGGCTCTACATGCAGATATTCCACATCAAACGCTCCCGAATAGCCAAACAGATCACCAAAAGTCGGATTCGAAACCTTCACGTCGATCCGGTACTTCCCGCTTTTTTCGTCATACCATTCCAAAACATCTGCATAACCGGAAAACAGCATCGGGAATTTGAAGCCGGCCCATCCCTCGTAAAAATACTGATTGCCGGATCGCAGGCGCATCCCCCCATTTTCCCCTACGGACATCTCGATCTCCACGGCCAAATGCTGATGGGTGCCGAGGTAATCAATGATTTTTTGCTTTTCCTCACTGTAGATCATCGTGGCATCGAAGCGGCGCGTACGATTGGGGAATTGGTATTTTCGTACCCAAGTAATGGTTTCGCGGCCAAAGCTGTCTACGTAAGCATAATTTTGGATGGTAAACGGGACATCCGTCCCTTGCTGCGGAAACATGATGTTTCTCCACGTCCCAACATAGAGAAAAGGAAGCGTATAAGCTTTCCCGTACCACACTTTTTCCATGATGCCGCGACCAATGGAGGCGCGATGATCTTGGCTGGAAAAACCGAACCGCTCTTGTATCTTTGGATGAAGCTTCGCAAAGTCTGGTCCCAGCAATCTTTGGTAAATGGAGCTCAAAATTCGTTCAACTCCTCACGATGGAATCGGATGGTTCAGGGGCGTTCTTCTTTCTCAGGCTTTCGCAAGCACGCTGACGCATTGGGCAGATCCGGAAGACTAAGCATGCCGCATACCGATAACGCCATCATGCCTAGATTTAACGTAACCGGGTTAAAAGGCTCCACCAAAACGGTTGGCTCTGCTACCGCCCCTAATCCAAGCGCAACAAGCAAGATCATATTCCAGAGGTGAAGGGCTTTTCGCCAGCTTCTACCTGCAAAAGCGAAAAGTAGACCAAAGCAAATCTCCCCCACTCCAACAAATAGCAGAGCAAGTTGTTCATACCCCGGGAAAAGACGAGTGGCTTGCAGGAGCTGCAGTTCACCCGTATGCGGATAGAGCAGTTTGGGAAACAACCCTTGATAGATCCAGATGAATGCCGGAATGATCCGACATATCAACTCCGTTAGCGAGCGCCGCAGTGAGATGTTGGGATGAATGCCTTTCTCCAGCCACAGACGCAAAGCGTCAAAGCTCCATGCTGTGGCCCAGCCCATCAACGGCCGAAACAGCAAACGATCCAGCCATCTGCCCATCGCTCCGAATCTGGTCTGATAATCATAGCGAGTAAAAAAACGGATCCCCTCTTCACCAGGGACGTACCTCCAGAACCCAGCCCCCTCCCGAATCAATGAGATGGGATTGTCCGACCAAAACTTCAGGACGGACGTCTTTGTCTCATCCTTCTCGGTCGTACCGATACTTTCCCCTTCTCCCGATATGGAGATGCCAAAACCAATATTCGTTTGGTAGAGGAAGCGTTGGGGTTCATCTTCTGCCCTCTTCGGAAGATATGAAATTTTGGTGAAACGCAAATCCCACTGCTCATGAAGCTCCGGGGTTTGCGTGTATTTCCACAAGGATTCGATTGTTGTCCGGATCGTGCTCTCTACGTAAATCGGTTTGTTTTTTGCCAAGTTGATCCCCCTGCATAATTCCGAAACAAGCCAGGGTACCTCTCCCCTGGCTTGGCAACGGCGGCTATCCTATCATTCTGACTTCCTTATTATACCATGTCTGCCTGAAGAGACGATTAAAAAATGCCCGTCACAGTCACAGCCATTAGGTAACATGCTTTTGGATAAAGGCCTCAATCCGGGCATTGCAGTCCTCATATGCCTTGGTCGGCACCCTGTGATCCACGTTTGGTATCATGTACAGTTCATTATGCGGCAATCGTTGCTGCAACAAAAAGGCGTAAGGATGGAAGGGCGTATCCTTTTGGCCATACAACAGCAGAACGGGGTGATTGATTTCTTCCAATCGCTTCGTACAGTTATACGTTAAACTATACCGGTAATACTCTTCCGCGTTTTTGGCATCACATTGTTTCGCATCTCGATACAACTCCCGGAACTGCTTCATATTGATCGAATTCGACCAAGAAACTCCCAATGCGATGGTATGGATTGTTTTTATCTTCGAGAGGAACACTCCGGTGGAAATCAGGCGTTTTACACGCTTTGTGTTCACCTCTGACATGCCGCCAATGACGATTCCTCCGAGTGAGCGATCCGGGTGGGATAACAAGCATTCCAGCACAATCGATCCCCCGGTCGAATAACCGCAAAAGAACGCCTTTTTCAAATCCAATCGGTCCATGAGGCCCTTGATATCATCTGCAATCAATGGATACGTGACAGGCGTTTTGGACGCTTTGCTCTGCCCGTGTCCGCGGATATCAAAAGCGATCACACGGAAGGAGCGGGACAGATGCTCCAATTGACAGCGAAAATTTTTGCTGGATAATACGGGGGGATGAATGCAGATCAGTGCGGTTCCTGACCCTTTTTCTATGTAATGAAGTGAAGCTCCATTCACGTCTATGACTGGCATCTTCTTCCTCCCAGAGTATGCGTAGATCAATCGGCTTGCTTGAAACACCAAGTCGCTGTGGTATTACCATTATGGAACCCGATAAGCATTTTTAGCATGCCACTTTATTCAAGTTCCAGTTTCATGAAATGAGACGAATGGCTACAATTTTTTAACCAACAGGCTTATAATGGACAAGTTGATTGAACCTACATTTCTCGTTTACACCTGGGAGGCTTTTCATTCCATGCTCGACTATGTCATAAAGTTCATATTGGGTGGTTCCCTCGTCGTATTGGCAACCTACCTGAGCAAGTCCAAAAACATTTTTCTCTCCGGTATCATTACAACTCTTCCGATCATCACGCTGCTCAATATGACGCTTCAAATCAAATATATGAATGATCAGGAATTTCACTTGGCACAAAAAAGCGGGATCCTTGGTGCGTTCGGGCTGGTTCTCTTTATTGCATCCTGCTACTTCCTGACTGCCTGGGTGAAACCGGTGTATGCGATCCTTTTCGCTATCCTCATTCTTTTTCTGTATTTTTGGATGTACAAACAGATTGCTGGTTAAAAATGTAAAAACCCGGTTCCCCCCCAATAACAGGAGGAACCGGATTCTTTTTTCTAGCGTTGATTATTCTGTTCGGTTCTGTTTGCTGTATCTTCGTTCCCGTCGACACCCTCACCCATCTTATTGCCCACTGCGCCGCCGACGACCGCACCTGCAACAGTGCCAAGCGGTCCGAACAGGGAACCGACGGCAGCACCTACACCTGCACCGCCCACAGTTCCTACAGCCTCACTGGCGTCGATGCCCTCCAACATGTTGGTATCCTGGCGATCATTTTCATTCATACGATTGTTCTTGTTGTTTTCAGCCATCCATCTCACTCCCTGGTATTGTGCTAGGGTTTGCAAGCGCAGTCCCGATATGTATTCTGCCCGACTGCAGACAAAATTACGCAAGATGGACTTGATTCTAATCTGTTGTCTTGCCCGTTAGAGCATCAATCGCCCATGGCTTTCGGGAATCCAGCCTGACCTGATAGACCAGGACCGGATCGCTCTGACTATTAAGGTAAACAAGCTCCAATGGCGCTTTTTTTACAAACTGTTCTTTCGCTTCATCCAGTGAAATGGCGTTATCGTGAGAAGGCAGTGCAAAAGACCCCCTCGAAAAATCTCCCTGGATGGCTGTTACAGTCCCGCTGCCCATATCCACTGCAACGAAATACGGATAATCCACTACAGGAACTCCCTGATACAAGGGAACAAATGTAAAAGTCGCCTGACCGCGCTCCTGCAATGCTTTTTCTACCAGTACTTCTTCAACATCCGACGGGAGGTACTTCGCCAACCGGACCAGCGCTGCATCCTGGGCTTGTTGGAGCGACGACAGCGGTTTCCCGCCTAGCTCGAAGGAGCCATCCAGACTATAGCCGACAAAGGAACCATCGTCAGCAGTTTTCAGTCTGGCCTCGCGTTTGTCGCTCATTTGCCAGATAAATGAAATGGCCTTCTCGTCAATTGTCATAAAAGCCTTTCCGCTCACTGGGATGCCGAATTCTTTCTTCATGACAGCTTCGGCTTTGTCCGCATCTGTAATGATCAGCCTTTTTCCTTCAGTCTTGATGGGAGCTACTCGCTTTTCTCCCTGGCTGTTTGCGAGGCGTTTGCCTGTCTTCGCATCAATAACCAGTTGTGGGTCGGACATGTACTGAAGAACGGGACGCTCCTTGCCTGCGTACACGAGCCGCAGCCCGGAAGCCAGCTCCTGTGCCGCTTTCGTCTTGTCGATCACTGAAGACTGCTCAGACGACGCTGTTGTTCCCACGCCGTTTTCCTCAATTGGATACAGCAAGAGACTCATCTTGCCGGTGTGTGGATTCACTTCAACGGCTGCGCTGTGCTGCTGAAGCGGAATGCCATGAACCAGCTTGCGGAACGCGATGTAGCCTTCCGTTTCTCTGGAATGCCCGGGATCGATCTCATAGTAGTTGCTTTCTTCACCCAGCTTTTCTTGCAAAAAGTGTTGGGCCCGCTTTTCCAAAGGAGTCATGATCCGTTCCGCGCGTGTTGTTGTCTGCGGCTCAGAATCCACGTTTGCGACTGGTTCGGCTTGATCTGTCGGCACGTTGCTCCTAGCTGATTCGGCGCCTGCCGCGGCCTCATGTGATACCGCTGGTTGCTCAGTCGGTGCAACTGAGGGAGGCAGCTTCCCTAGTTCTGGTTCTTGATAAAGGGCAGCGGGCAAGAACTCGCTTTTCTCTTGTGCCGAGGATGCCTGTGACTCACTCAAGTTTGCTTGCTCGGCAACCTGGCCCGAGCTGAGCCATATTCCCATCAGCGCAGCTGCGCCTATAGTTCCCACATAGGCGGAAACATGAGTGATCCGCCTCTTCCATCGTACGGTTCGCGCCTGGCGAATAAGCCGTTCCTTGCCAATCTGCTTCCATTCGGGACGTGGCGGCTTGGCCTCTTGCTTGATCTGGCGAAGCTTGCTGATCAGTTGATCTTCTTCATCTGGCAATCCCATTGATAATCCCCCCTTCAATCGATTGCCCTAGCAATTTCCTCAATGTCTGCAGCGCCCTGTGACAATCCACTCTCACTTTTGTCTCTGGAATAGACAAAATTTCGGCTGTTTCCTTTACACTGTACTCCTCGATGTAGCGGAGAATCACGACGATCCTAAGCTGCGGTTTTAGCTTCTGGAGCGCCTCTTTGATGAGGCGCATCTCTTCCTTCATCTCCAGCTCCGGCTCCGGAAGCCCTTCCTTGGTCATCATGCGTATCAGCCAATTGTCCGAAAAAAGCCGCTGCCACTTCATTTTGCGGTAATGATCAATCGCCACGTGTTTGGCAATCGAAAACAACCATGTTCTCATCGCCACACGACCATCATACTGCGGCAATGCCTTTAATAGCCGTGAGAACACTTCCTGCGTCAGATCTTCAGCGTCCTCTTGTTTATCAGTAAAATAAACCAGAAAATAGTAGATGTCATTGTAATACGCTTCGTAGATTTCGCTGATCTGCTTTGCCAGATCATCTGACAACGGACTCCCTCCCCGTTCCAGAACCGACACGGGTTCTTCCTATTCTTGTCCGTAACGATACAGCTCACCCGTAAGTGCGTCTACCTCGTCCTCACCAGTCGTGACGTACACGAGGCTGGCGGTCTTTTCGCTGTCTCCATCCATGGAGTAATACAGCTTCAACGGATGCTTCTGAAGATAAATTTTTGCTGCTTCCTCCTGGGAAATGGCTTTCTTGGGGTCGGGAAGCGATGTATTCAGTGTCCCTAAGTCCGGCAGCCTCCAGTCAAGCAGAACCGCTTTTCCTGTCACGGCATCGACATCCGCGATCACCATCGAGTCTTCCACTGGGATCCCGCCATGGATCAAGCTGAATTGGAAATGGTACTGTTGTCTGTCATGATCGTATTGAGCGTAATGTTCCGCTCCCAAGCGCATCATTTCCGTAATGTTGGCAGGAAGATATTCGGACAGTTCTTTAACGGCAACCTGCAAGGCTTGCTCCGGGTTCAGCTTCTTTTCGGACTCGCTCTTCTGCTTGCTGTCCAATACCTGATACCTCGTGATTTTTTTCGTTTGCTTGTCGACGTACAAGGAGCCGATGATTCCCGAATCTGTCTGCCACAAATAATTGATTTCTTTCTCTTCGCTGATTTCCTGGAAGGCGGCACGCTCTTTCGTCATATCGTAGCCGGTTTTTGCAGCGAGAAAAGCAGCGGCTTCTTCTTTTGTTTTCGCAGTTGGCTGTTGGCCTTTTGACTGGAATTTGATTACTTGGCTTTGGCTTGCGTCTGAATCGCGGAACGCTCCCGTACGAGCATCCATTTCACCTAGCTTCGGTCTGTACAGCAGCTTCACCTGCCCATTTACATCCCGTGCATAGACCGGATTCATGTAAGAAGCTAACATTTTCTCTACCTGCTCTTTGGGCAAGGCTTCTTTGGGATCGCCGAATTCAATGTTCGGCTGCTTGCTGAGTATCACGCTTTTGCGGTTGCCGTCCGTCGCCTTGGCGTCGACATGTCCTTCACTGTTCACCCTGAGAATGACCGCATCATTGCGGAACGGGACGCCATTCACCATCTTATGGAATGTGACGGAGGCTTTCCCTTCGTTTGCAATCTCACTTACCTGGTAGCGGCCCAGATCCTCTCCATACCATTCCTTCATAAAGGAGATCGCGACTTCTTTCACTTTGTCAGGCGGATAGGTGGACTCGAACCCTTTGGTGCCCTTTACCTGGAGGAAACCAAGCAGCTCTCCAGACTCCTGGTCAAAAGAGAGGGTTACTTTTGGAATGTTATTCCCCTCCGACTGGTACTTGTTTACAATGATAAGCTGGCTCTTCTCGGAAATCTCCACTTCCATGATGGGGTAATCCTTCAGATAAGGAAGCAAGCGATTTGCCTTCTCCAAACCTTTTTTGATCTTATCCATCACTTTTGTGTCTGCCTTTGCCAGGCTGCCCTCTTGACTTGCCGCTGCCAAGACACTTGCTGCGCTCGCGCTAAAGGGTGCCGTTACCGCCAAGCTTGCTGCCAACAATACGATCATGCTCTTTGGAATTTTTTTCATTTTTTGTCCCTCACTTAACGTAATCTTTTTACCTACGCCCATTATTCGAATGAGACCAAATTTTGTTTCAATTTCCAGAAAAAAAAAAGACTGCCAATGCAGCCCTTCCCGTTTCTCCATGTCTTTGTGCAGCTTATGTCAACTTCAGTTCCATATAATGCGTGCCTTCAATAGGGTTAAATCGATATGGTGGGATGGTGTAAAACCCTAGCGAGCGGTACAGGGAAATGGCTTGTTCCATCGTAGGAAGTGTATCCAGTCTCATATAGTGATACCCGCGGATTTTCGCCTCCTCAATGATCGAAGCGGCCAAGCTTTTCCCGATTTTTTTCCCTTTATAACCGGGCCTTACATACAGTCTCTTCATCTCACCAAGCTGTTCATCCAGTTTTCGAAGAGCGACACATCCCGCTACTTCTTCTCCATAGATGGCTAAAAGGATACAGCCGTGAGGAGGAGCGTATTCCCCCGGGATGTTTTGCAATTCCTGCTCAATATTTTGAAAGCTCAAATCAACGCCTAACGAATCTACGTATTCCACGAATAGTTTATGTACCTGCTGGTATTGCCAGTCTTTCTGTACAGTAACGATCCTTAGCACCTAACTCCCCCGATCCGTTTGTCACATACTCACATCTGCCTTGGAAATCGGATACCCTTATTCATTTTCTTCTTCATTTGGCAAGAAACTCCTGCTAACACATTTTTTACTTCACGTTATTTGGAGGTGCTGACAGGAATCACAATCGAGAATACAGCTCCTCTGCTATCGTGATTTCGAGCAGTGAGGGTGCCGCCGGATCGTTCAACAATCGCCCTGGATATAGCCAAGCCGAGGCCCGTCTCTCCGTTTTTTCCTTTGACGAAACGATGAAACAGGTTCGGGAGCAAATCCTCTGATAGACCCTCGCCGTCATCGGTTATCTCTATACTTGCTTGATGATCGGTCGTATACATTCCGATTTCTACGCATTCGCTGGCATGCCGGTATGAATTGCCCAGGATGTTGATGACCGCTTGCAGGAATTTATCCCGATCGATCAAGATCTCGGGATTCGTATCGTCATGATGGATGACAACCGTAATGCCATTTTGCATGGCAATGGGCTGCAGCTTGTCAACTGCTTGCTGGATGACATCCTGCGCTTTACAGCGAACAGGATGGAACAGATTCTCTTCACTTTCCAGCTTCGCCAATAGAATCATTTCCGTCACGATGCCTTTTAAGCGTGTTGTTTCTTCTACTATCACATCGAGACCTTGGCTTGCTGCTTCCCCTGTAAAAATACCGTCCCGTATCCCTTCTGCATACCCTTGAATCGACATCAGTGGTGTTTTCAGCTCATGAGAAGCATTCTGAAAGAACTGTCTTTGCACTTCCTGAAACCGCTCCAGCTCTTGCGCCAAAAAGTATACGGACTGTGTAACGGTACCGATCTCGCCACTGGCGTGGATGTGTTTGACCTCGGAAAATTGCCGTTCGCGAACCTTCTTTAGCTCTGTCATCAGGGAGCTTAACGGTTTGACAAGGCTGCTGGTAATGAAGAAGCTCAGCAGAATGGCACAGATTACCCCAATGAAAAGGATAATCATAATGTTAGTGGTGATTTCATATCTGACATCCTTAATACCGCGCACCGGAGTCGCCAACAGCAGCCGCTGATATTCGCCTGCTTTCACCGCTTGCGAAACGACGATATACTCTGCTTCCCCAACCAGCCATAACTTTTTGTCCTGCTTTTTCTCCGCCCTGCGTTCCAGCGTCTGCATCCAGTCTTTCAAGCTGTTGGCTTGGATCGTGGTGTACATGACTTTCTTTTGTTTCCCAAGCAAAAGAATTTCCACCTTTTTGTTGGACATCACCAACTGGTTCAGCTCTTCGATCATTTCCTCTTCTGTCCGGGAGGAGCTGCTTACTTTTTCTGCCCAAAATTCTCCCTTTAGCTTCAGCTCCTTCCTTTGTTGATCGATCAAGTTATCCAGCAGCATAGAGTCGATCAAATAGGCGGAGGCACCCGTCACGATGAGCAAAAGGAGACCGAAAGCAATCATCAGCCGATGCAGCAGCTTCATAACGACCGTTTCTCCTCTGCCACGCGAAGTCTGTAACCATAACCCCACACGGTCTCAATCGGCAGCCCTGTCATTTTTTTGCGGATACGGCGAATTAGATCGTCTACCACGCGGTCGCTCCCAAAGTAGTCATCTCCCCATACCAGGGTGAGCAACTCATCTCTGGAAAATGCTCGATTCGGGTTGTCCTCGAGGAGTCGCAGCATGAGAAATTCCTTATGAGTGACAGCAATCTCTGTTCCCATCCAGAAAACAAAACGATTCTCCGCATCCAATTGCAGGTCAAGATTTTGTAAGGTAAGTTCTGTTTGGGCAGGACGTTCTGTCTTGTCGTACTGCGCCATTTGTTCCGCGCGGCGTATGGCCCGGTTCACTCTGGCGACCAGTTCACGTGGACTGAAGGGCTTGGTTAAATAATCATCACTCCCCAGTTCGAGGCCGAGAATCTTGTCCACTTCCTCGTCTTTGGCTGAAATCATGATGATCGGTGTCTCTGTCTTTTCGCGAATACTCCGGCAAAACTCGTACCCATTCATGCCCGGCAGCATAATATCCAAAATCCACAGATGTGGAGGCGTTGTCTTCCATAAGGTCATTGCCTGTTCGGCCGTTTCTAAAGCGATGGTGACGTATCCTTCCTTTTGAAGATACGCTTCTACGATCTGACGAATGTTAGGGTCATCGTCGACAATCGCGATTCGATAGTGATTCAATGCCATCTCTCCCCTATCCATGTTTCCCTCAACAATTGTATAACAAGGCTGCATATTCTCACAAAGAAAAGTCACCCTGCAAGGTGACTTGAGATTCCCCAATCGATATAGGCGGGAGGATTTTTTATTCGACTTTACGCTTTTTTGGCTTCTTTCTTAGCTTCTTTTTTAGCCTCTTTCTTAGCGGCTTTTTTTGCTTCCTTCTGAGCTACCTTTGTTTCTTTGATGGCTGCCTTCACTTCTTTAACAGTCAAACCTGTAGTTTCAATTTGCAGCTCCGATGCTTGTTCTGTGAGCTTCGCGACTTTTTCCTGTTTTTGCTCAGCTTGCTTTGCCTTCACATCCGCTTTGATTTGCTTGATTGATTTGCCGGAGGTTTCAATGCCGAGTTTACTCGCTTTTTCGCTAACCTTTTTCAAAAGAGCCTCTTTGCGCTCTGCATGAAAAGCCTTGATAGCCGCTTTAATTTCTTTACCCGTTTTGCCTGCTGTTTCGATGCCCAGCTTGTCTGCTTTTGCTGTGAATTTCGCCAGACGGGCCTGCTGTTGTTCCTCATGCTTGGCTTTGATCTCCAATTTAAGCTGTTCCAGTGTTTTTCCATCTGTACCCAGGCCCAATTTTGTCGCTTCTTCGACTGCCTTCGTCCACTTTTCCTGCTGCTTTGCTTCTTTATTTTGTTTGTGGACTACCTGAGCTGCCGATTTATCCTGTTTCGCTTCCGCGCCTGCTACACTCACTCCTCCGAGCAGCAAACTCAGAGCAAGGACAGAAGATACCATTTTTTTCATGATGCAATTCTCCTTTCAAACTTTGGGTAGGTTGTTCACCTCCTTCATTCTAGGATTGATTTGTGGGAAAACGATGAGATTTTAAAAAAGGATGCCCCATCGACGTGAGGCATCCAAAAATGTTATATCCCAACTGCTTACAGTCCGTACAGAATGGGGAGCTTTACATGAGACGGATACTCTTTGCCATGATAGATGCGATTCTCGGCCACGACCGGCTTCGGATCCTCATACGGATTGATGCCGGTATTGGTGTTGGGGAAAAACTCGTAATAGTTGCTGGACGTGATGTCGATTCTGATTTTATGTCCTTTTTTGAAGACATACCCGTTGAAGTACATCTCCATCTCATATTTCTCTACTTTTCCGGGTTCCAGCAGTTCCGGTTTGTCAAACCCTTTGCGGAACTCGGCACGAATGACATTATCGGAAATTTTTCTGGCGATCCCCTTCTCGTCGACATCGGATACACGGACGATAAAGTCTGTATCCACTGCACTGGAGGAGGCGTAGAACTCCGCATAGACATTCCCCGCCATGGCCACATCGGTAGAAAGAGGCTCCGTATCATAGACCAGACAATCGCTGCGAAGCTGGATATGGTTGCAGTGGTAAGGCTTCACATGCCCGCGCTCACCGATGGGCTGCAGGGGATCATAGATGTAAGAATCAAAGCCTGGCTCTGAATCGGGCTGCCAGACAATTCTTCCATCGCCAAACATCGAATTGGCACTGCCAATGCTTGCCAGATACAGGTTCACCAGCTTGCTCTCCAACGGATTCCAGTCCTCGGATTCTCTCCACTGGTTTTCTCCTACCACATAGTACATGGCTCTCGGCTTTTTATCCTCGCCGTTTTGAATCCCTTTCAGATAGCGGTCAAACCAGCGGATGATTCGCGTGTCGAAGTCATAGTCCACGGCATTGTCGCCGAACTCCAGATCCTCGCAGTCGCGGAATGCATTCAGATTATGCGGCCATGGACCGAGGATGATCCTTCTGCCCGGGACATCATGCTTGGTCAGGAATCGCCATGTCTCCTGCACCCCCAGCGCATCCCCGTCGTACCAGCCTGACATGATCAGCATGGGTATCTTGATCTTGTGGCTGTGCTGGGTATTGTCCGAATGCTTCCAGAAATAGTCATAGTGATAATGCTCTCTCCACAAATCCCAGGGACCTGATTTTTTCCCTATGATCTTTTCCGGAATTTCCGTAATGGGCCTGTGCGTAACCGCCTCTTCCACACTGATGGATTCACCGGCAAAGACGGCAAAATCTGTCCTGTTGCTCATCGACTGGGCAAGAGTCCAGCAAAGCAGTGGCCAGGAGCAGATGGTTCCTCCCCGTCTCGCGGTATCCGTAAAAGGCGAGCCTACATTCACTTCACTTATGGCTGTTTTCAGGTGAGGATTCCCGCTGGTGGCTGCAGCGGTGGTCGTATAGCCCAGGTAGCTGGCGCCCCACATGCCGATATTGCCATCGCACCAATCCTGTGCCACGATCCAGTTGAACAAGTCGTCCGCATCTTCTCGCTCATTCTGGAAAGGCTCCAGGATGCCGTCTGAGTCAGATCGACCACGGACATCCTGGATGACAAAGGCATACCCTCTCGCAGTCCAGTGCCAGCAGCGGTGAATGTCTCTTTCTTTCCCATAGCAGGTTCTGACTACGATCGCAGGCACCTTTTCTCCTGGTTGCAAACCGTCTGGCAAAAAAACCTCTGTGGCCAGATTCACGCCGTCCCGTGTCGGAACGAAAACGGTTCCGAGGTTATTGATTCCATACTGTGCCTTGGATAGCAAGGGATCGTCGTATTTGACGAGAGGTGTCAGCTTCTCATAGCCTTTCACGACCGCGATCTCAGAGGAGACACGTCCCGGATTGGAAAAGGCGACGATTTTTCCATCCACTGTGATAATGTCCAACACGCCATTGGTTTTTCGCTGAGCCCATAGCTGAGATGTCACCTCTTTGCCGTCGATTCGGTCCGAAAAGGTAAGGTAGCGGCTGTACACACTCCCGTTCGCAAGCGTCACTCTGTCCCCTTCCCACTGGGCTTCTGCATAGGCGGCAAGCTCACTGTGCAGCTTGAGATAATCGATCATCGTATTTTTCTTGTTTTTGTTAAAAGGCTCTCTTTTTAGCTGGGCTCTGGTTCTTCTATCTACATCGCAGATTTCTGCGAATGTTTCCTTAAACGTAATGTTTCCGTTGTATACGCCTGTAAAATAAATATCGAATGTTCGGTCAAACAAGTAATGGCTCATTCTAAATCACTCCTAGATCTCATGGATTCTCAAGCAGCGAACGGAATGTCCGCCTCCGAGATCGGTAATGTCCGGCACTTCTTTGCGGCATTGCTCGGTAGCGAAGCTGCATCTGGCCGCAAAACGGCATTCTTGTCTGGGATTGATCGGAGAAGTAATCTCGCCCTGCAATAATATTCTTTCCTTTTTCTTTTTCAAATTCGGTACGGGAATGGCGGAAAGCAGTGCCTGCGTGTAAGGATGTCTCGGATTTGCAAAAAGCTCTTTCACCGGTGCCTTCTCTACCATTTGACCCAAGTACATCACCATGATTTCCTCTGAAAAATGCTTCACCACGGACAAATCATGCGTAATGAACATATACGTATAGCCGAACTGAAGCTGCAGTTTTTTTAAGAGATTGAGGATTTGCGCCTGAATGGAGACATCGAGTGCTGAGACTGGCTCATCGCAAACAATGAATTCAGGGCTCAAAGCCAGTGCTCGGGCGATGCCGATCCTTTGCCTCCTTCCTCCGTCCAGCTCATGAGGATACGAATTCACAAACCTGTCCGAGAGACCCACAAGCTCCATCAATTCATATACCCTGTTTTCCTTCTCCGCTTTGGTTGCATACACCTTGTGTATTTCCAAGGGTTCCGCGATGGAATGAAAGACGGTTTTTCTCGGATTCAGCGAGGAAAAGGGGTCCTGAAAAATGATTTGGATCTTTTTGCGATATTCCACCATTTCTTTTGGGGTGAGTTTGGTAATATCTTTGCCGTCAAAAAAGATTTCACCTTCCGTCGGTTCAAGCAGCATGGTCATGAGTCTGCCCGTCGTACTTTTGCCGCAGCCGCTTTCCCCTACGATGCCGATGGTTTTCCCTTTATCAATGGTGAAATTCACGCCATCTACGGCATGAAGATTACCGCCCGGTGTCTGAAAGTACTTTTTCAGATTTTTCACCTCTATGTAGTGGTTACTCATACTTTTTCACCTCTTTTGCCGGGAGCTTCCCTTCATACACAAAGCATTTCGCGTAATGGCCCGGACTGTATTCCTGAATAACCGGCTCCTCGACACTGCACAGATGCTGGGCATACTTGCATCTGGGGTGAAATTTGCATCCTTTGGGCAAATCGGATGGATCAGGAACAAGCCCTTCGATTGGAGAAAGAAATTCTACTTCCTTATCGATATCGGGAATGGAGCCAAACAAACCATTGGTATATGGATGTAGAGGATTTTCAAAGATATCTTCCAAGGATCCGCTCTCGACGATTTCTCCAGCATACATGATGGCGACCTGATCGCAAATTTCCGATACAACGCCCAGGTCATGAGTAATGAGAATCATGGAGGTTTTGGATCTCGTTTTTAAATCCTTCATTAATTCCAGCACTTGTGCCTGAATGGTCACGTCCAGAGCGGTCGTAGGCTCATCAGCGATTAGCAGTCTTGGATTGCAGGCCAGGGCGATCGCGATGACCACTCTTTGCTTCATGCCCCCGGAAAACTGGTGCGGGTACTCGTAGGCTCGTTCTGCCGGGATCCGCACCAGCTCCAGCATCTCGATGGCCTTCTGTTCCGCTTCCTTCTCCCCTAGCTGCTGGTGGTTGGCGATAACCTCGGCGATCTGGTCGACGACTGTAAATACCGGATTCAAGGCAGTCATCGGGTCCTGAAAGATCATGGATATCTCTTTGCCTCGCAGCTTGCGGAATTCGTCTTCATCGAGCTGCAAAATATCCCGATCGTCCAGCATGATCTTGCCGCCCTCGATTCTGCCTGGCGGACAATCTACCAGTCCCATGATGCCAAGCGCCGTGGTAGTTTTACCCGCACCTGTTTCGCCCACGATTCCGAGTGTCTCTCCTTCATGGACAGTCAAGCTGACTTTGTTTACCGCTTCTACCACGCCATCATCCGTATGGAATTTGATTGTAAGATCCTTTATCTCCAGTAATTTTTTTTGCATAAGGGCCTCCTACCTTTTCATGCGCGGGTCGAGAGCGTCTCGCAACCCATCTCCCACAAGCGTCAGCGCAACCACTGTCAAAACCAGGGCAATCCCCGGGAATGCCGTGACATGCCATACATCACGGATATGCTCTCTGCCGCTGGACAACATGGCGCCCCATTCCGGGTCTGGCGGCTGCACGCCAAGGCCGATAAAGCTAAGCCCGCTGATCGCCAGGATCAACCCAGCAATCTCCATCACAAACTGGGAGATCAGCGGACTGATGGCATTGGGCAGGATATGCATGACAATGATTCTGAAATCGCTTGCGCCTTGGGCTCGGATCGCTTCCACAAATTCCTGCCCCTTGATATACAGGACCTGCGCTCTAACCATGCGGGAAACCGATGGAACGCTTCCGATCGCCAAAGCAATGATCAGATTGGTGATCGTGGGCTTCATGATGCTGACCAGCGTGATCATGAGCAGCAAGCTGGGGATGGCCATGAAGACATCCAGGGATCGCATAATTATGCCGTCCGTTTTTCCGCCATAGTAGCCCGATATCGCTCCCAGTGTACAGCCGATGATACTGCTCAGCATCATGGCCAGCACACCGATTCCGATCGAGATTCTGCCGCCCCAAAGAATGCGCGCCAGCACATCCCTGCCCAATTCATCTGTACCCAATAGCTTGCCTTCAGCCGGGAATTGCAAGGTCTGCGTCAGATCCGGCTTGATGACATCGTTGTCATAGTCGAGATAAAGCGGCGAGGAATAGATGACAATCAGGATCGTCGCCAGCATGATCATTCCCGCTACTGCTGATTTGTTTTTTCTCAGCCGCAACCAGGCATCCGCCCATAAGCTTCTCTTTTTGCTTTTCTTCTTTCCTGTCGGAGCAAGGGTCAAATCAATTTGCGCCATGGCCCGCCACCTCTTTTCTTTGCTTCCTGCGTGCGTACATCGACCTGATTCTCGGGTCAACGAAGGAATAGGCAAGATCTGTCAGAAGATTGGCAACGGCAATGATAACGGAAGTAATAATCACACCAGCCATAATCGTAGGAATATCCTTTTGTCGTAACGCATCGATCATCATTTTCCCCATTCCATTGATCCCAAACAGCATTTCCATTATGACAGAACCGCCAAAGCACCCACCCACAGCCATACCAACAGAGGTAATGGTTGGAAGAAGGGCATTTTTCAAAGCATGCTTGCGGATCACAATACTCTCTTTCAATCCCTTGGCCCTTGCTGTACGAATGTAATCCTGCCTGATGACATCCAGCATGGACGCTCGGGTAATCCGGGAATTGACAGCCCAGCCAGCAATCGAGGAACAAATGATCGGCATGATCATGGCTGACGGGGTATCGAAGCCATTGGCCGGAAGCCAGCCGAGGTGTACGGAAAACAGGATAATCATAAGTATGCCGCTCCAAAATCCAGGCATGGCTGCGAAAAACAGGCTGACAACCCTCATGATGTTATCGAAGGGTGAATTCTGCTTCACTGCCAATGCGATCCCAAGAGGAATCGCGACGATGAGAATCGTAAATAATGACCCAAAGGCAAGAATCAGTGTGGGGGGAAGTCTGACCCCGATCATCTCAATGACACTCTGCTTTGTCGAATAAGAGGTGCCGAAATCGCCCACGGCAACTTTTTTCATGTAATTGAAGTACTGTACCGGGATCGGATCATTCAATCCTAGCTGTTCTCTCATCATCTGCAATTCCTGTTCCTTGGCATTTAAGCCGAGAATCATTTTGGCAGGGTCGCCCGGACTGAGAGAAAGAAGCAAAAACACGATAATAGATACGCCGATCACAATCGGGATCATCTGAGCAAGTCTTTTCAAAATATATCTACCCACGGTTACTCCTCCCTCTGCGATGTATTGCGTAAAGATTCCGACATCAAGGAGACAAACGTTGTCGTATTGCCTCCCTGATGCATGACGAATCTTATTTTATGGATGCGTTTCGAAAAGAAACGAGTCCGCTTGTGTGGATTTGGACGTTTTCGAGATTTTTGTTCATGGCATAGTAGCTCATTTTGGTAGCGGTAGGAATCATCGGTACATCCTGTGCCGCGATATCCTGAATTTCTTTGGCGGCTTCTTTCATTTCTGCTTCCGAAGTCGCTGCCTTGACTTTGGCATAGAGCTCCTCAACCTTTGGATTCGTATAGAAGGTAATATTCATTTGCCCAAAGCTGCCGGACCAGTAGCTTTCCAAGGAGCTGAGAGTATTTCCGGTCGTGTCGCTCCAGCCGCCTACCAGAAGCTGATACTCTTTGTTCGCCATTTTCTCCAGGAAAACACCGAATTCCAGATTCTGGATGTCCATTTCCACACTGATTGTTTTCAATTCCGCCTGGAAAGCCTCCAGCTCGGGATCGTTCCCTTGGTATGTCCATGCGGTGAAACGCAACGGGTTGCCTGCATGGAATCCTTCCTTCTCGAGCAGCTCCTTTGCCTTTTGCAGGTCATATTTCGGGAGGTTAGGCGATGAATGGTACGTACTGAACATCTTGGGCACCATGCTGTCGATAATCGTTTTGCCCGGTGTGATGGCGCTAATGCCTTCATTATTGTAAGCGTAAGCCATCGCTCTGCGGATATTGACATTGTCAAATGGCTCCTTCGTCGTATTCATGGCGACAAAGCCGGTGAAGGTGCTCGGTCCCTCAAAATAAGCAAGCTTCTCGTTATTTTGCGCTCTGCTCTTGTCTCTCGCTCCAATTCCTGCAAAATCCGCATCTCCGGTTTCAACGGCTATGTATTTTGCAGATGCTTCCTCGATGGCTTTGAAGGTAATCGTTTCAATTTTTGCCTTATCGAACGGATAATCCGCCCAAGCCTTCAAGACAACCTTGCTGCCCGGTACGTATTCGGTTACCGTGTAGGGGCCTGTACCGATCGGTGCATTAGCGTATTTCTCTCCTGCTTCCTGCAAGTATTTCTTGCTTACAATGAAGACATCCCCGAAGTTTCGGATCGCCCCGCTGTTAGGCTCCGTAAGCTTCACGGTTACTTTGTTGCCGGAGGCTTCCACGCTTTTGATCATACTCATAAAGGCAGCTTTTTTCGGAACCTCGGCAAGTCTTTCTACAGAGAAGACCACATCCTCGATCGTCATGGGATCTCCATTGTGAAATTTGTAGCCTTCACCGATCGTAAACTCGATCGTCGTATTGTCCGGCTGGCTCCATTCTTTTGCCACACCCGGAATGATGTTGAAGTCATTGTCAAACTTGATAAACGTATCATAGACATGGTACATAATCGTGGATGTGTCCAAGGAATTGGCTTCCGCCGGATCGAGATTATTGCCGATTTTGGTCAAAACGACAGAAATATCTGATTTCGGACCAGCGGCGTTGCCATTGGATGCATTTCCTTGTGATGCAGTGCCCTGCGAGCAGCCGCTGATCAAGAGGACCATGCTGATGGCCACCGACAAGACCAGTGAAAAAGTTCTCTTCATAGCCTTTCCCCCATTTTTATAGGTTGTACGATTATTTCCATACTTCTTTGAAGACTCTCATCCAGTTGCCGCCGATGATTTTGATGATTTCTTCATCCTGATAGCCTCTAGCCATGAGTCCTCTCGTGATATTGAGAAAGGACCGGTAGTCTTTCAGTCCTTTGACATATTCGGTAGAAGGACCATCTCCTGGCTTGAAGCCGATGCTTGGCGCAAACAGCTGCTTGAACGCGACTGCCATCCACTTCGTCTGCGGCATCGGCCAGTCTGTTCCAATTCCCACATGATCTACCCCTGCGAGCTTGACCACATAGTCGATATGATCGAGGAAATGTTCGATGGTGGTATGTTCCGGATCCTCAGCGATAAACCATGGCATTGCAAAAATGCCCACCACACCCCCCGTGTTTGCGATGGCTAGGATCTCCTCGTCAGATTTGGACCTGGAATGGAAATAGACATTTTCAGCTCCCGTATGAGAGGCGATGACTGGCTTGGTGGAATATTTGCAGGCATCCAGCGTTGTTTGCTTGCCGCAGTGACCCGTGTCTACCACGATTCCAAGCTCATTGAGCTTTGCTACGAATGTTTTGCCGAATGTGGACAGCCCTGCGTTGTTTTCCTCCATGCAGCCTGCGCCGATCTGATTGTGATTGTTGTAGGTAAGCTGAACGACACGAAGTCCAAAATGGTACATCTGCTCCAAAAGGTTGAGATCCTTTTCAAAGCCGTCTGTTTCCTGGCAGGTGACAATGCCGGCCTTGAGATTATGCTGGTGGGCGTACTCGATATCTTCTGAGCTTCTCACCTTGATCAGCCATGGTTTCTTGTCGAATTCTTCCTGCAGGTCGATCGCAGAAGAATACAGCGTGTTTTTATTCGCCACACTCAGCTGTCTGTTTCCGGCGGTCAGTCCGCTTTCATACCAGCATTCTTTGTACAAGTCCTGAAGCTTGCCATCGACATACCATCTCTTGATCTGTTTTTGGGCAAATTGGACGCGCTGCACCATGCTGTCCGGATATGTTTCGAGAGCCAGCTGCTCTGTTTCACGCTCGATCTCCTCACCCAGGGAGTAGGTACCGATCGGTCCTTGAAACAGCATGTCGATCACGATATTGCCGAAGTGAAGCTCCTTTGCCCGTCTCTCTTGCTCCTTGCTCAAACCGAAGTTGTACAGCTCTTCAATCATGTTTTTGTCCCCCTTGCGATCACCGATTCATGGCTGTTCACTGATTTTGTGCAGCCCGATTGATGACGAAATCAGCCGCTGCCAAATCTTCCACTGCCAGTCCAAGTGCTTCAAACACTGTGATATCTTCTTTCTTTTCCCTCCCTTTGATTTTTCCGAGAAGAAGCTCGCCGATTTCTCCCAGGATGTGGTCCTTGCCAATCACCCCTTCTTGGAACGGGATCAGGAAATCTCCGGCTTCATGGATGGCTGACTCGATGCGGTCTGTGTAGAATCTGCTGTTCTTGACCAGCTCTGTATCAAGCTCCCGGCAATCTGGGGTGCAGGCACCGACAGCATTGATATGTGCCCCCATTTTCACATGCCTTCCAAAAAGGATCGGTTCTTTGGCGGCTGTGACAGTGCAGATGATATCGGCATCTTTTACGGCTTCTTCGGAGGTCGGACAAGCTGTGATGGCGATCCCGAATTTTTCGCTCATCTCTACCGAATACTTCAGTGCGGAAGCCATGTTTCGATCCCACACATAGACTTGTTCAATATTTCTGACAAGTCTGATCGCCTCCAGGTGCATCCTGGCTTGAACGCCTGTCCCCAGCACGGCCAGCGACTTCGCGTCCTGGCGGGCAAGAGCGTCCGTCGCTACCGCACTAACAGCGGCCGTTCGTATGGCCGTAATCTCATTTCCCTCCACAACCGCTTTCAAGGATCCCGTCTCTGCTTCAAAAACAACGACAACCCCCTGGTGGGAAGGCAATCCCTTGTATAAATTCTCGGGCAAGACGGTAATGATTTTGGTTCCGGCAATGTTTTGAGAGAGCAAGGCAGAGGGCATGACACCCAGAACATTCCTGCCTTCCAGCTTCATGGCCGTTCGAAGCACCTGGATGGCCTCTCCCCGAGATAAAGCGGAAAGGGTCTCGCTCATTAGCCGAATGCAGGTTTGCATATCCAGCAGTTCCTTGACCTGTTCTCCTGAAATGTAAATCAAATAATCTCACACTCGCTTTCTGCAGGTTGTAGAAGAAGGACCACAGCTTTTGATAATCGGCTAATGGTAGGTTAGCTCGATTCTAAACCTTTTCCCGGTGACCGTATATTGACTTTAAATTGTCCCTATATAAAGATGTAAGTAACTACTCCGTAGGGGGAACTCGGATGAATTTCAAGCTTGCAGTCATTGGACATGCTTCCTCCGTAGAAGAAATAGAGGAAATCGTGAGACACAAGTTCACCAATATTGATGTGTACAAGATTGAATTCAATAATGACGAGGATGTAGACAGGGCCCTCGCCGAATTGAAAAAAATCATCGATATCTGCCATGGAATCCTGTACACCAGAAAAGAGCCCTATAAGCTTCTCTCGAGCAGAATCGAGCATCATAGTACCGTCCGCTATGTGGATATCGATACTTCCAACTTCATTCACAGCCTGCTGCGGGCATCCTACCATTTCGGAGTTGACATCAGACGAGCCAGTGTAGACACGCTTGACTATGCCTCCATCATGAACGCCTATAAATCTCTTGGCATACCAGCACAGGAGGTAAGCCCGCAAATCGTACAGATCGATACCAATTCCAGCCATTTCGTACAGCGGGCCAAAGAAGAACACCTGAAAAACTATGAAAGCGGGCTCAGTGAGTTTTGCACAACCAACATGCGCCAGGTCAGCGACTACCTGACCGAAAAAAAGGTCCCCTGTGTCTTGATTGCTCCCAGCACAGATACGTACATCTATGAAATTCGCCGCATTCTCCTGAGCCATAAACTGAAAAAACTGAATGAAAACAACATTGCCTGCGTCTGCATCTCTGTCAGTCCCCGTGACGACTTTTACGTGTTTCATAATACCGTTCTGCAAGAAGTGCTGGAGCTTAACAAAATTGCTGAGAAAATCGCGATCTTCGCGCAAAAGATCGACGGTGCTCTCATCACCGTCAGCAATGTCGAATATGTCTTGATGTGCAATAGCTCCAATCTGGAATTTGCAACAGAAAATTTCGCACGAATCGATGTACTGACGAGTGTATACACAAATACAGCACACGTACTCAGTATCGGAATTGGCTACGGCGATACAGCCAAAATGGCGAAGGCCAATGCAGTCATAGGCATGCATAAAGCGAAAATGGAGGGTGGCAACAGAGCTTATGTCGTATACAGCCCAGACGAAATATTGGGACCGATCGAGCCAAATGAAACGAATGACGTCAACCCCACGATCTTTGACATGCATCTGGTGCAGATTGCAGAAGCCTCTGGCCTCAGTATTAACACAATATTTAAAATAGATTGTTTAGTAAAACAAAAAAACAAGCGCAACTTTACCTCCGTTGAGCTCTCAGAGCAGCTCGGGGTCAGCGTACGAACTGCCAACCGAATTATCGTTAAGCTGGAACATTGCGGCTATATCGTAGAGGTCGGCCGGCACGTGATTCACGAGAGAGGTCGCCCCAGCCGTGTCGTGCGGGTGTTGTTTTGATTTGAAAAAAAAGAGGCCTACTGTCTCTTTTTTCCAGACAGTAGGCCTTCATCGATGCAAACTCTTACGCTTCCAGTGGTTGATGAACCGGATGGTGATCCGTTTTTCGAATCTCGATTTTTCGGATGCGATGCTTCTCTTTCTTGCGGATCGTAAAGACCAGCTTCTCGTAGTGCCACTGGACCCCTTCCTTGAGGTTCGGATTCTGACTGTATAGCCAGCCTCCGATGGTATCCAGTTTGTCTTCGTCGATATGAACATCCAGCAGATCGTTCACCTCGGAGAGCAGTACTTTTCCGTCTACAATCACATGGTTTTTCTGTTCCATGATCTCAATCTCTGCTTTTTCTTCATTATCGAATTCATCCCGGATCTCACCTACGATTTCCTCCAAGATATCTTCGATGGTTACCATCCCAGAGGTTCCGCCGTACTCATCCACCAGAATCGCGATATGCGTGCCTTGCTTTTGCATTTTCTTCAACAGATCCTTTACCGGCATGGCTTCGGAAACAGTGAGAAATGGGCGAATGAGGGTGGTGATGTCCAGATTCGGCTCGTCAGCATACTTGAGGAAAAATTCCTTGGTGTGTATCATCCCGACGATCTGATCCTTGTTCTGCGAGACAACGGGAAAGCGAGTATATTGCTCTTCTTTTATGATTTGCAAATTTTGTTCAAGCGGGTATTCCAGGTGCAGGCAGCTCATATCTGTTCGCGGCACCATAATTTCGCGCGCCAGCAATTCGTCAAACGCAAAGATGTTGCGAACATATCCATACTCGGATTGATTGATCTTTCCGCTTTGGTAGCTCTCTGCCAAAATAATGCGCAGTTCTTCCTCTGAATGGCTTTCCTCATGTTCCTTTGTCGGCTTCATGCCGAAAGAACGGACAAGGAGCGCTGCTGATCCGTTGAGCAGCCAGATGGCGGGATACATGAGCTTGTAAAACCAGATGATCGGTTTCGCACAGAGCATGCTTACTGCCTCAGCTTTTTGGATCGCTACGGTTTTGGGAGCTAATTCCCCCACCACCACATGCAGAAAGGTAACGATGGAATAGGCGATCACAAACGACAAGATCGCAACGACTTGTTCAGGCAAAAACGGCTGCAGAACGGGGCCAAGTATCGTTTCAACCGTGGGTTTCCCCAAAACCCCCAATCCGATGGCAGTCAGTGTAATCCCCAGTTGACACGCGGACAAATACCCATCCAGGTTACTGATTACTTTCTGAACGGCAAGCGCGTTCTTCCGTCCTTCCATGACCAATTGGTCGACACGACTTGGACGGAGCTTTACAATAGCAAATTCCGTAGCTACGAAGAAAGCAGTAGCAACGATCAAAAAAGCGATCAGCAACAAATTGATGGTCAGCAATCGTCTATCCCCTCTTCATTTTGGCTCTATACGTTCATTGTACGAAACCTCACATATACATATCAACGTTCACTTATATGTGTTTTCGTCGATTTTGTTACAATGATATCTCGTATTTTGCCAAAGAGAGCTGCTGAGGAGGAATCGTTTTTTTACGTCCCGCAATAGGTGCGATACGCACAATTCGAATCCGCTGGCAAGGCAGCATACACTTCCTGTTCCGGAGAATACGCGAATGGATCGGACAGCACGTCCAAAAGCCTCTCCATCACACGGTAGTCCCCTTGATTTACCGCAGCTTCGAGCGCTTCCTCGACTCGATGGTTGCGGGGAATGATCGCGGGATTGTTTTTTTGCATCAATTGCTGCGCGGAGGCTCTTGATTCCTCCTGACGATCAAGTCTAGCCTGCCACTTCTTCTGCCATTCGGCAAATTCTGTGGTTCCATACATGACTGTATCTTCCGGTTTACCCAGTGTGAATGCGCGGAACGTATTGGTATAATCCGCCTGATACTTGTGCATCATGCTGAGCAGGTCTTCTACAAGGGATTGATCCTGTTCTTCCTCGTGAAAAAGCCCCAGCTTTGCTCTCATTCCAGCTAGCGAATACTGCTTATAGAGATCGGAAAAACTCGAAAGCTCTTTTTCTGCCAGCTCGATTGCTTTCTTTTCGTTGTCATGAAGCAATGGCAAAAGGGTTTCCGCAAATCTGGCGAGATTCCACACCCCGATATACGGCTGATTGCCATAGGCATAACGGCCCTGCGTGTCGATGGAACTGAATACCGTGGCCGGATCATAGACATCCATGAAGGCACACGGACCGTAGTCGATGGTCTCGCCGCTGATCGTCATGTTGTCGGTGTTCATCACCCCGTGTATAAAGCCGACGAGCTGCCACTTGGCAATCAGCATCGCCTGCCGTTTGATTACCTCCTGAAGCAGTTTGAGATATCGGTTCTCTTCCTCCTCCAGCTCCGGAAAATGCCGATGCAAGGCATAATCCGCAAGTGCACGCAACTCCTCGGCTGTTCCCCATCTGGCCGCGTACTGAAAGGTGCCTACCCGCAGATGGCTGGCGGCCACACGAGTCAGGATGGCACCGGGCAGCTCTGTCTCGCGAATGATAGACTCACCGGTCAGCGCTACGGCAAGGCTGCGGGTGGTCGGAATCCCCAGCTCATGCATGGCTTCGCTGATGATGTATTCCCGAAGCATCGGTCCCAGTGCCGCCCGTCCGTCTCCACGGCGGGAGTACGGTGTTCTGCCTGAGCCTTTCAGCTGGATGTCAAATCTTTGCCCGCTCGGTGTGATCTGTTCGCCCAGCAGAATAGCACGTCCGTCCCCCAGCATGGTAAAATGCCCGAATTGATGACCCGCATACGCTTGAGCCAAGGGCATAGCCTGGTCGGGTATCTTATTGCCCGCAAATACTTCTACGCCCTCCTCGCTTTGCAGAGCCTGGATATTCAAGCCCAAGGAGGCTGCTAGCGAAGCATTGAGAATGACCAACTCCGGCTCGCTTACCGGTGTAGGGTTCTGTTTTGTAAAAAAAGTCTCCGGCAGACGGGCGTAACTATTGTCAAAATTCCAGCCTGCCTCATGTATCGCTTTATTTTCTGTCATGGGATCACCTTGTTCTTTTGACTTATGGTAAAGTTTGTACTACTGCTCATCCATTATACCCTTTCCTCATGGGGTTCCTTCTATAATTTCCTGACATTTCACGAGAACTCTCATCGAATTCGCTGGTACGTTTTCTTTCCATATGGAATATTTTCTTTCCAAAATAGATGGCAATATCGCAAAACATCTCGTGATGGCGGCTTTTTCCCTGTTGGCATGCATGATGCATGTATGCGCTTACAACATCATTTCACGAGGTGATTCCCGAATGAACAACCGTCAAACCAAGAAAAAGCACGGCCTTTCCACAACAGCGATTCACGCTGGCCAGAAGAGTGATGTACAAACCGGCTCCTTGGCTACCCCCATTTACCAGACCTCTACCTTCGTTTTTTCCTCTGTCGAAGAAGGAGCCAGGCGCTTTGCTGGTGAAGAGGCTGGTTACGTCTATTCCAGACTTGGCAACCCCACCGTACAGGTATTGGAGGAAAAAATGGCAGCCTTGGAAAAAGCAGAAGCAGGCCTGGCCTTTGCCTCAGGAATGGCAGCGGTATCCTCGGTCCTCATGGCTCTTATTCAAACAGGCGATCATATTCTCGGAACCAAAGGTCTTTACGGCTGTACGTATGGCTTGCTGAATTTGATGAAAGACCGTTTTCATGTGGACTATACGCTATGTGACATGACGGATGAGGACGCGATCCGCGCAAAACTTCGGCCGACCACTAGGGTCATCTATGTGGAGACGCCGATCAATCCGACCATGAAGCTGGTTGACTTGCAGCTTGTCGCGAAAGTTGCCAAAGAAGCAGGCGCTTATGTCGTCGTTGACAACACCTTCATGTCGCCTTATTTACAGCGCCCCATCGAGCATGGCTGCGATCTCGTGATACACAGCGCCACGAAGTTTATTGGCGGACACGGTGATGTCATCGCTGGCATCGCGGTTGGCCCCAAACCTATTTTGGACACGATACGCATGACTACGCTAAAAGATATGGGCGGTATTCTGGCACCCTTTGACGCCTATCTGCTTATCCGCGGACTGAAAACCTTGGGTGTACGGATGGAGCGCCATTGTGAAAACGGGATGAGAGTAGCGGAATTTCTGCATCACCATCCCAAGGTAGCAGCCGTGTACTACCCGGGATTGGGCCATTTTTCCCAGCACGATCTCGCCTGCAGGCAAATGGACGGCTTTGGGGGAATTCTTTCCTTCGAGTTAAAGGGCGGCTTGGAATCGGGTATTCGCATGATGAACCACGTTCAACTATGCAAAAGAGCCGTGAGCCTCGGTGATGTGGACTCTCTGATCCAGCATCCTGCTTCGATGACTCACTCTGTCATCCCCCCGGAGGAAAGAGCTGAAATGGGCATTACAGATGGACTGATTCGTTTGTCGGTCGGCATCGAGGATGTGGAGGATATAATCGACGATTTGGACATGGCCCTCTCCCAAGCCTGAGTTTACGCGCCCGGTACATATCGTATCGGGCTTTTCTTTGCTATGATGAAGATACAGGTACAAGGAGAATCATGGGTTAGGTGGGATTGCTCTGCGGGGGATTACTTTAGAGATCAAGGGCGTAAATCGAGTTGGCATTACTCATGAAGTCATTGCGTGCTTAGCCGTCAACCAGATAGACATTATCGGCATGGAAGTTCGGCCTCATTATATTTATGTCAAAATTCCTTCGGTGCCAGCGGAAGCGATCGCAGCAATGATCGAGATGATTGCACAGGTGGCAGGCGTCGAACAGGCGAAGATAGTCCCATGCCTCCCTGCCGAGGAACGCGAAAACCGAATTCATACGATTCTGACTACCGTCTCAGAAGGAATTCTGCTGCTGGACGAACATCTGCGAGTCACTGCGGTTAACCGTGCTGCTCAGATCATGCTGCAAATGGAACCAGGTCAGTTGTTGCACAACTCCATCGAGCAGCTGTGGGGCGAGGCTGCATCGGAAATAAGGCGATGTATGCAGGAAGCGATCGATCTTCCGAGTGTTCAAGTACATTTGTCGGCAGCTCAAAAAAGCCCGATGACCTTCGTTTGCAGCTATCACCCTATCATTCCGGCTGAAAAAGGACAGCAACAAGGCGTCGTCATCGTGCTTCGGGACAGAAAACAAATGCAGGAACTACTCTCTTCTGTGCAAAAAAGCGAGTTGTTTACGTTTGAGGATATCATACAGCAGAGTGCGAACATGAGATCTTGCATCGAGACGGCAAAACGTGTAGCCAAGAGTGATGCAACGGTCTTTTTGCAAGGAGAAAGCGGTACTGGAAAAGAGCTGTTTGCCAAAGCCATTCATTTTGAAAGCCATCGCGCTGCAGGCCCATTTGTTCCCATCAACTGTGCTGCCATTCCGGATACTTTATTGGAAAGCGAGCTTTTCGGATATGAGCAAGGGGCATTTACAGGCGCCCTGAAAAGCGGCAAGCGCGGATTATTTGAAATCGCCCAAGGAGGAACGCTCTTTCTCGATGAAATCGGGGATCTCCCCCTGCATCTGCAAGCAAAGCTTTTGCGGGTTTTGGAGGAACGCAAAGTGCGCCGGGTGGGCGCGAGCCAAGCGAATCCGATTGATGTGCGAATCATCACAGCCACCAATCGGAATTTAGCAGAGATGACGAGCAAGGGACATTTTCGCGAAGACCTCTACTATCGTTTGCATGTCATCCCCATTCATATTCCGCCGCTCCGAGAACGGATTCATGACATCCCGATGCTCGCGCAGTTTTTCATGCAAAAAATATCACGGATTTCCAATCGGCCCAACATGCTGTTGTCCCACTCTGCCATTCGTGCGTTGCAAGCCCATCATTGGCCGGGAAACGTGCGAGAGCTGCAAAACGTACTGGAGCGCGCAGTCTACCTTTGCCCTGGCAACGAGATTTTGGCTGAGCATCTATTTCTTGATCTTCAGCAAGAAACATTTGAACATCACGATCATATCCCGACGTCCTCGCATCTTCTCCGCGAGCAGATGGATTCCTATGAAAAAGCCCTTTTACGCCGTGCATTGAAGAAGCATTCATCCATTCGACAAACTGCAGCCTATCTGGGAATCAGCCATACGGCGGTCCTGCAAAAAATGAAAAAGCATGGGTTGTAGACTGTGGCTCACCAAACATAAGAGTACGTTTTCACGGAAATAGTTTGTAGTATTCTTCTGCTGTCAGTGCAAAGTACTTGCTGCTTACACCGTCGTGTTCCCTTTTACAAACATACTTGAGTCCGATTTTCTCAGCTACCCGCATGGATGGTCTATTGCGGGAATCGATATCTGCGACAATCCGAGCTACTTTCACTGTTTGAAAGGCGTGCTCAAGTATTACACAGGCGGCCTCGGTCGCGTAGCCCTTGCCCCACGCAAGACGGTTTAGCCGCCAACCGATTTCGATCTGAGGCTCCATCTCCTCGGTGGGAATCAACAGAATCCAGCCGACGAACCGAGTTGGCTCGTCCTTTTCAAAGATTGACCAATAACCCAATCCATCGCCCCAGGATTTTTGGAGCCTCTCTGATAGAAATTGTCTATGCATAGCTGGATCATGCCACGGCCCCCGGATATACTTGGTCACCTCGGGGTCTCGATCCATCTCATAGCAAGCATCAAAATCAGCCATGACACGAGGCCTAAGGGATAGGCGTTGTGTCTCAAAATTTGGCAACATTCGTACTCCTCCATGGGTGCTGAGGTATGTTCAGTCGGTCGTGCTTGCTTTTCCTTTATTAACGATATGAATCGCATGTCCCAATGCAGCCTCCGCCGCTTCCAGCCACCCTTCTGTCAAGGTGGGGTGCGGATGCATGGTCAGCGCTATATCCTCCACACGTGCTGCCATTTCCAGGGCGAGAACTCCTTCGCCTATGAGATTGGAAGCGTCCGCGCCTACGACGTGCAGCCCTAGCAAAACATGTGTCTGTGCATCCACAATCACTTCGGCAAACCCTTCTGTTTCATTTGTCGCCAGCGCACGTCCGTTTGCGCGGAATGGGAACGTCCCGACCTTTACCTGGTGGCCCTGGAGCTGCGCTTCCTCCCGGGTGTACCCTACTCCTGCAATCTGCGGATCAGAAAAAATAACGTACGGAACATGCGGGGAATCGACCGCGCTGGGCAAACCGCCAATCACTTCTGCAGCCACAATCCCTTGCTTGGCAGCGCGATGGGCTAGAGCTGGTCCCGGAGTCACATCGCCAATGGCATAGATATGGGGAACTTGTGTGCGGCACTTGCAGTCTACGGCGATATACCCCTTGTCATCTGTCGTGATGCCTGCTCGATCTAAACCGATACCCTGTGTATTCGGCACTCTGCCGATGGTGACCAGTGCTTTGTCGCTAGAAAGGATTTCTCCTACCTGCAATTCCGAGGACAGATGAAGATGGACTTCTCTTTCTTCGATGCTGGCCTTTTCCACGCGAGTAGAGGTTTTGATCGTGATTCCCAGCTTTTTTGCCTTGCGCTCCACTTCTCGTACCAGATGGCCAGCCACCTGCGGCAATATACGGTCTGCCAATTCGATGATCGTGACCTGCGAGCCCATTTTGGCATAGGCCATTCCCAATTCTACACCAATATAGCCGCCTCCGATAATCGCCAATCTCTCGGGGATCTGAACCAATGCAAGAGCAGAGGTGGAATCCAGAATGTATTCCCCGTCCACCTCTAAAAAAGGCGGGATAAAGGGTCTCGATCCCGTTGCAATTATGGCTTCCTTGAACTTATAGGTCTCGAAATCACCGCCGGTCTCCACCCCGATGCGATCCTCCGATAGAAAAGCAGCGTGGCCTGTCACCACTGTCACACCGTTCTCTTTGCATAGATGTGCGATCCCCTGGTTTAGTTGCGAGACAATACTTTCTTTCCACATTTGCCAGGTTCCGAGGTCGACCGTGGCCTCTTTCTCCGGGAGATGGATTCCCATTTTTCTGAAGTGAGTCAATCCGTGAAATTGCTCCGCTGTATGAATCAAAGCCTTGGACGGAATACATCCCCGGTTGAGACATACTCCGCCCAACTGATTCTTTTCGATCAACACAACCGACTTGCCCAATTGCCCCAGGCGAATCGCAGCGGCATATCCGCCAGGGCCACCTCCGATTACGACCACATCTGTCTCTACTGCTACTTCGCCTACTACCATCTATCTCAACTCCGCGAATAATAGATTGGGATTCTCCAGCAATTCCTTGATCCGGTTCGTAAAACGGACGGCAGTGACGCCATCGATCAGGCGATGGTCGAAGCTTAAAGACATGTTCATCATCAGACGTATCACACCTTCCCAATTCCGAACAACCATGCGAGGCTCCATCTTGTGCAGAGCCAGAATCGCCACTTCTGGATGGTTGATGATCGGTGTGGCCTGCAACCCGCCGATTGGACCTACGTTGCTGATCGTAAAGGTGCCGCCGCTGATTTGATCAAGAGTCAATTTGCCTTCCCTCGCCAGAGATGCCAGTTGGCTGATTTCGGCCGCGAGCTCCAGAATTGTTTTTTGATCGGCATGCTTGATGACGGGTACGATGAGTCCATCTTCGGTATCTGTCGCGATCCCAATGTGATAGTAATGCTTGAGGACGATTTCATTCGTCTCGTCATCGATCGAAGCATTCAGCGTTGGGAATTCTTTCAGGGCTATGACAATCGCTTTGATAAAGAAAGGAAGAAACGTCAGCTTGATATTCTTTCGATCGGCATATTCCTTGATCCGGTCTCTCCATTCCTTTACAGCGTCCATTTCCAGTTCATCCACATGGGTTACATGCGGGATGATTGTAGCTGATTTGGTTAAATGTTCGGCTATTTTTTTGCGGATCCCCTTCAAAGGAATTCGCTCTTCTGATTCTCCCAAGAGCAACGGTTTCACAGATGCCGCCTCTGTTTTTGCCTCCGGCTCTTTTGGACGATTGTCTGGAGTCGGACCCGCTTTCTTTCGCTCCGCGTACTGAATCAGATCGGACTCCACTACTCTTCCCGCGGGTCCCGTACCGACCACAGCTTCCAGATCGATCGACATTTCCCTCGCCATTTGACGGACATACGGTGTCGCAAGTGCCCGTGCATGTCTGGGAGCTGGAGGAGGAACGGCGGCTGCTTTTTTCTCTTCCTCTCCCTCTGGTTGTATCACGTAGAGGGTCGCTCCCACTTCCACCGTGTCCCCGACCGCGAAGAACATCTTGCTTACAACTCCTGTAGCGGGTGACGTCAATTCAGCATTTACTTTGTCAGTTTGCACTTCCACAACAGGCTGATCCCGCGTGACGAAGTCTCCTTCTTTTACGAGCCATCTGGTAATTTCCCCTTCATGCATGCCTTCGCCTACATCAGGGAGCTTGAATTCCACCATGCTACTCCCTCCTTTTGGTCCCTGAGTTCAATTAGAAAGAAAGCGTTTCCACAATTCCGCGTTGAACGCGCTCCACTGTCGGCAAGTAGGCATCTTCTACAGAAAACTGCGGTACAGGTATGTCAAAGCCGGTCACTCTCTTCACCGGTGCCTTCAGATAAATCAATGCCTCATCGTTGATCAAAGACACGATCTCTGCACCCAAGCCGGCTGTCCGATGAGCCTCATGAACAATGATGGCACGGCCCGTTTTTTTCACAGATGAAAGGATCGTATCCCGATCCAGCGGATAAAGCGTGCGAAGATCGACGACTTCACATTTCCAGCCCTGTTCTTCTTCTATTTTTTTGGCTGCCTGCATGGCTTCACGCAGCATGGCGCCCCAAGCAAAAATCGTCACATCGTCTCCCTCCGAAACGACCTTGGCTTTCCCGAGAGGCACGCGGTATATTTCTTCCGGGACATCTTCTTTAAAGGCGCGATACAGCTTGGTCGGCTCCAGGAAAAGGACCGGATCACGGTCTTCCATGGCGGCGATCAACAGACCTTTGGCGTCATAAGGATTGCTCGGAGCAACGACCTTCAGTCCCGGGGTATGCGCAAAATAGGTTTCCACGCTTTCTGAGTGAAGCTCGGGACCGCGTATGCCGGCACCATAAGGCGTGCGAATCACCATTGGCACCTCAAACTGCCCGCGTGTACGATAGCGCATCCTCGCTGCATGGGAGACGATCTGCTCAAAACCCGGATAGATAAAGGCGAGAAACTGAATCTCCACCACCGGAATCATCCCATTCATTGCCAGTCCGATGGCAGAACCAATGATTCCGGCCTCTGCCAGCGGGGTATCCACTACTCGTTCGGGTCCATACTTTTCCACCAAGCCCTCTGTCGCCCGAAATACCCCGCCATTGATGCCAATATCTTCCCCCAGAAGCATGACGCGGGGATCTTGGGCAAGCATCTGATCCATGGCTTCCGTAATGGCTTGAATCATTGTCAATTTTCTGCTCATGAGATCTTCACGTCCTTCTTGAAGAATGAACGGCACTCTTCCTGCTGCTCGCGGATGTTCCATGGCATTACGGCGTATACGTGCTCAAACATGCCAACCGGATCTGCCTTTGGATAACGTTCTGCCTTTTCCAGATGCAAATCGATTTGCTCGTTCATCTGCGCAAGCCATTGTTCCTCCAGCTTCTCATTCCAGATGCCCTTTTTTTGCAGCAGCTTTTGCAGGCGTGCCAGCGGATCGCGTTTTTCCCGCCACTCCTGGGAAATGGCATCCTGATCGCGGTATTTCTTCGGATCATCTGCTGTGGTGTGGGCGCCGTAGCGGAAGGTGATCGCTTCGATCAAGGTTGGTCCTTCCCCGCGCAGGCCCCTCTCGACAGCTTCCTTCACCGTCAAATAGACTGCAAAAATATCGTTTCCGTCCACGCGAATACCCGGAATATCATATGCTGCGGCGCGCTGGGCAATCGTTTTGGAAGCGGACTGCTTTTCAAAAGGAACGCTGATTGCGTAGCCGTTATTCTGGCAAAAGAAGATTGTCGGCGTTTTGAAGACACCTGCAAAGTTCAAAGCCTCATGAAAATCGCCTTCCGAGGTCGCTCCGTCCCCGAAATAGGCGATGCTGGCCGTTTTTTCACCTTTTCGCTTGCTTGCCCATGCGGTGCCGACTGCGTGGACCATTTGCGTTGCGATGGGAACACATGGCGGCATGATTCGCTTGCCTTCAGGGCAAATCGAACCTTCAACATGGCCCATCCAGTACAGGAAGATGCGGTACAAATCCTGTCCATGGACGATAGCCGCTGCATGATCGCGGTAGGTCGGGAACATCCAGTCCCCTGGCGAGAGCGCCAAAGCGCTGCCTACCTGGGAAGCTTCCTGTCCCTCAAACGGCGCGTACGTACCCATTCTTCCCTGGCGTTGCAGGTTTACGGATTTGCGGTCAAAGAGCCGGACCAAAAGCATCTTTTCGTACATGTGAAGCATCAAGGAATCATCGATCTTTCCATCCAGGGATGAAAGCAGTTCACCCTGCTTTGACAACACCTGGTACATGTCTCCACTGATTGTGGTTTCGTCGAAGGATTTCCTGTGGTTCTCAGAATAAACCATCATGTCAGTCACCCCTTATCAAAAAGTAGGATTAGAGTGAGTGTTCCAATTTTTCTGTATACGCTTTCATGATAAAACAAGACAAGGTGGGAATGACATGATAAAATGAATAGAATACGAGCGTTTCTCATTACAATATGAATCATTACACGATTCTTTTCCTTCACTTTGCGACCAACGCGAATCGTGTGAAATGGGGCTGAAAAGTTCCAATCACACTCAAATAACCTAGATAGAAAGCGGGGCTTATTCATGATGGATCAAACTGACATCCGCCTGCTGGAGCTACTTCAACTTGAAGGTCGAATCTCTATCAGCGATTTATCCAAAAAGCTTTCTCTCAGTCGCCCAAGCATCTCGGAGCGGCTCAATCGGCTTGAGGAAAAAGGGGTCATCGAAGGCTTCTCGGCTAGAGTTTCGCCGAAGGCTATCGGCAGGGACGTGCTTGTCTTTATTCAATTGAGCCAACTGCGCATTCATTCTTATTCCGATTTTGAAAAGTCCATCCAGGAAAATCCTGATATTATCGAATGCCACCGTCTGACCGGAGAAGTCAGTTACCTGCTCAAAGCGGCCGTGACTGGCATGGAGCATCTCAGTCAATTGATCGATTCCCTCCTGCCCTACGGAAATGTAAATACGTCGCTCGTCTTGTCTTCGCCCGTATCGTTTCGCTGCATTACCCCTCATCCTTCGGGTGGCGTATAAGGAAATAAAGCCTTGTAAAGGTTAAAAATGGGTTGACTTCACGAACATTTGTTCTATAATCGGAGTTAGAATGTCTCCACAGGATTTGTGATTATTTCAATGGCGAGGTGTCCCATATGCACTGTCTTTCCTACGGTGTTCAGGTTTTTTATGAAGATATTGGTACTGGACTTCCTGTTGTCATGCTGCATGGTTTTTCGCTGGATCATCAAATGATGAAAGGCTGCATGGAACCTGTTTTTACTAATCTTCACGGATTTCGCAGACTGTATGTCGATCTGCCAGGCATGGGACTTTCAACACACTATCACCACATCGCAAATTCGGATGAAATGCTAGAGGTTATCCTCCACTTTATCGACCAGGTCCTTCCCGAAAAACCTTTTTTAATCGCTGGAGAATCATATGGAGGATATCTGGCAAGAGGTGTGATTGAAAAACGCCGAAGCCAAGTAAAAGGCGCTCTATTTCTATGTCCGATGGTCGTCCCTGAAAAGGAAAAACGTGATTTGCCCCCCAGAACCTTGTTAATGGAGGACAAACACCTATGGGACAAACTGACACTGCAAGAACAAGAGGACTTTACAGCCATGGCGGTTGTCGCAAACGAGAATACGTGGAGCCGCTATAAAAACGAAATTCTTGCCGGCTGTGAATTGGCGGACTATCCCTTTTTGGAAAAAATAAAAACAGCCTACGGATTTTCTTTTGAATTGGATACAGTCTGTTTTCCATATCCCAGTTTATTTGTCGTTGGCAGACAAGACTCTTCTGTAGGGTTTAAAGATGCATGGCATCTGATCGATAACTATCCTCGTTCCTCTTTTATTGTTCTTGACTGTGCCGGTCATAATCTGCAAATCGAGCAACCACATTTGTTTACAGAGCTTGTACATGACTGGTTAGGCAGAGTAAGCGATTATTTGAATGAACCAGCGAGACCATAACTGGTCGACATCCGACTACTCGAGGTCCTTCAATATGGAGAGAAAGCAAAAAAATAGACTGGGCTGCAAACGGAAAACGTTGCCTTCCAGTCTATTTGCTGATTATGATGTCCGTAAAGTCCGTCTCAAGATCTTCCCCGTACTGTTTTTAGGAAGCTCATTGACGATTTCCACCTGCCGCGGCACCTTGTATTTTACCAGCTTGTCGCTGCAAAAAGAGAGAATCTCTTCTTCCGATACTGCTTCTCTGCATGCTATATACGCTTTGACAGCCTCTCCGTGCATTTCGTCAGGGATTCCGATCACCGCCGCCTCGATGATGGCAGGATGCTGATACAGTATCTCCTCTACCTCGCGCGGATAGACATTGTAGCCATCTACGAGAATCATGTCTTTCTTCCGGTCTACGATATACACATACCCGTCTTCGTCCATCCGCGCCAGATCACCGGTATAGAGCCAGCCGTCCTGCAATACGGCCTTCGTATCTTCCGGCAGGCCGAGATACCCCATCATCACATTGGGACCATGGACCACGAGCTCCCCGACTTCACCACGGGGCAATTCATTCCCTTCCGGATCGACCACCTTGTTAATGACTCCCGGAATATCGACACCGACAGAACCCGGCTTGCGGACTCCTCGAATCGGATTGAATGCCGTAGCTGGGGCCGCCTCTGACAGGCCGTATCCTTCCATGACCTGAACACCGAATTTCCCCTCGAACTTATGCAACAATTCGACAGGCATGGATGCCCCGCCGGAACAGCAGACACGAATACTGGACATATCTTCTCTTGTCGCTGTGGTAAGCTGCAGCATGTAGTTGTACATCGTCGGCACCCCGGCAAAGCAGGTTGCCTTTTGGGTGCGAATGAGATCTAGAATCTCTGCTGGATGAAACCTTGGAGCAATCAAGATCGTTGACCCGTACCGAATGGGTCCATTTACGCAAACCGACATGCAAAAGACATGAAACATGGGCAGGACCGCGACCATCCGATCCCTAGCCTCCAGCTCCAACAGGATCCCCAGCGCCTCCGCATTGGAAGCCATATTGCGATGGGACAGCATCGCGCCCTTTGGCTGTCCAGTGGTCCCGGACGTGTAGAGGATGACAGCCAGATCGTTCTCATCCTTCTCCGGCTGTTCATAGCGGTATCCGCTCTCCAGTTGTTTCAGCGAAAGATCGTTGTATATCGGTTCGGTGTAGACAGCCAATGCCACATGATCCAGCCGCTCCTTCATGGGGCTCAAAACAGGTTCCAATGCTGATAGGGCAATGACAGCTTTCGCTTTGCTGTTGGATAAAAGGAATTCGATTTCTCTGGGTGTATAACTCGGATTCATCGGAACAACCGCTGCACCGACACGCAAAATTGCATAGTAAGCCTGGATGAATTCCGGCCTGTTATCCATCAGGAGGGCTACAGCATCCCCCTTGCCTATCCCTCGTTCAGCCAGTCCGGAAGCGATCAAGTCTACCTGTCGATCCAATTCAGCGTAGGTGGTAGTCACATCACGAAACACATAAGCAGGCTGCTGCGGGAATGTTTCTGCGCTTCTTTTCAAATTTTTGTCCAAATGGTACATGGAACTTCCCTCCGTTTCCCTGTATGAAATCCCGATTATTCCGACGCGATCAGGACGCTTGTATCAGTGGAGATGCCGTATCGATTCTCTCTTCCTTCTTTTTTGCGAAGAGCAGGAACAGGATGCCAAAAACCAGGCAAATCAATCCGTTCAGAATCATGGCATTGTTAAAGCCCGTAGCCAGATTAGGCGCATTTTGGACGATGGAACCAGTGACCAGCGGAGATATGATACCCGCGAGTGTGACCAGGCTGGACAACACTCCGACGAGCAACCCCGTCCGAAGTGGCATCATGCTGCTGACGATGACGGAGGCTGCAGTCCCTACCGAAAATGCAAATCCTTTTGCCAGGCATAATGCAATCAAGACGAACACGGTAGATTGGAACCATGTAACCGAATAGAAGAAAATTCCGCCGAGAATAATCGATATGCCGCCAATTCGCACATAAGATTTGCGATAGCTGCGATGTTTTTTATACAGCCGATCCCCTCCCCAGGATATCAGGATCGTCATCAAGCCCGCTACCAGACCCGTACCCGCGATCGAATACGCCATCTCTTGATTGGTTAATTGAATGACTTGAACCAGATAGGCTGGTTCCCACACCGAAGCAAACGTAGTGCCCCAAATTTGTGCGAAATAGACAAGGAAACACAGAACAAAGGTCAAGGATAGGAAAACACCAGAAATCTCGGACCACGTTACTTTTGGCAGGGGTATGGTAGCTGACTTGCTCTCTTCCACGCTTTGGGCTGGTCTTTCTTTTCCCACCCACAGCCAAATCAAAAACCAAATCAGGCTCAATGCCCCCATGAATCCCCAAGAAAAGCGCCAGCCATAGGTATCAATCAAATAGACCAGGAGCGGAGCTGACGCAACCGCGCCGACGAATGCGCCAAAGTTGACAGTCGAATAGACTAGTCCGCGTTTTTCTTCGGGAAACCATTTGTTCAAGTGACTGACGACCGTTGCCCAAAACGGACCTTCCCCGATACCAAGAAGAACCCTGGCTACGACCAGCATCGGCAGACCGGCGATCGCATAGGCACCAAACTGCACCACGGTCCACGATATCGCCATGATCGCCAGCATTTTTTTCGTCCCGATCTTATCCGACAGGGCAGCGCCCAGAATACCGGCAATCGCGAAAAACCAGAAGAAGCTGCTGCCAACAAGTCCCCACTCCTCCTGCGTCAAGGAAAATTCCTTCATGATCGGGACGGCCGAATAGCCTGCGATCGTCTTGTCAGCATAGTTGATCATGTACAACACAAACAGCATTACCATCGTAATTCTGGCCATCATACCCAACCACTCCTATGGGAAAATATGATTTTACATGCGTGTAAAACGAATCTCCTTTGCTTTCTCTGCAGGCTCCAGCTTCGCTGCAAAACCGACGATGCCGCCTTCTTGATCGGTTTGAAAAGAGAGTGGTATGTGAAGGGAATAAGTATCATCATATCGTGCGAAAAATGTGTGCCTTGCTGTCTGAGTTAAACGAAAGGTGAGTCTATTGTTGAGCATCTTCATCTGCAGGCTGTTCTCCGTGTGGGCAATAGAAACGATTCCGTAACCGGGGTGATGATAAGTCCCCTCATAACGGCCATATTGTCGGGAGGATAGCGGATGATCATGGTCATCCATGCTGTTGATGCTCTTTTTGAAGTTTTGCAGCTGTTCTTCCATCTTTTTGGCTTCCGCCTGGACCTCCTGCTTCAATCTGCCATGCCAATCGAGTGGCGCCAGATCCAGCAGCCGATCGTAGATTTCATAGGTCAATGCCACTGGGAGGCGAGACTGATCCACTTGGCTCAGGACGACAATTCCGAGCTTCTGTTCGGGCAAAAAACTGACGAAAGAAGTAAAGCCCTGAAGATTGCCAGGATGAAAAATCATGTTATGTCCGCGATATCTTTTAACAAACCATCCCAAGGCGGAGCAAACAAACGGGATCTCTGGATACGGAGTTTGCGGCGATGAGACCAATTGAGGTTGATGCATTTCCGACAGGAGCTGCTGTCCGACGAGAGGCTGACCATCTGGAAGTACGCTACGATGCTGGAAAGTAAGCCATTTGATCATATCCTCTACGCACGAGATCATTGAACCCGCGGGACCAATCGCTTCGTTGTTCAAAAAAGGAACTTCCGTCACCCTGCCCGCTTTCCACATATACGGCAACGCAATCGGTCCGGCGTGCCGAGCATCCTCCACCCTAAAATAGCTGTGATTCATCCCCAGCTTGGTCAGGATGCGTTCTTTTACAAAATTCTCCCAGGTCATGCCACTCAACCGTTCGACAAGACGACCCGCAGCCGTATAAAGCAGATTTTGATATTGATAGGAGTGGCGAAAATCTATTGTAGACTCCAAGTAGGAAACGCGTTCTAGCAATTGCTCGCGTGTAAGAATCGTGTTGTACCAAACCAGATCATGCCTTGGCAGACCTGATCGATGACAGAGGATATCGCGAACCGTGATTCGTTCGGTCGCAATCGGGTCGAACAGCCGAAATGCTGGCCAATATTGCTGCAAGGGAATATCCCAATCCAGCCTTCCCTCCTCCACAAGCAAAGCAAGGCTCATGGCTGTGAATGATTTGGTGGCTGATGCGATGGGGAAAAGGGTACGTGGCGTCATGCCGGCATTCTCCCCTAGACGACGGTGACCAAAGCCAGCCGAGAAAAGGACTTTGTCATCGTGTACGATACCTACCGCACATCCGGGAACGCCCCACTCTTCCCGTGCTCGATCTGCATGTCGCGCCAAGTCTCTCAAACAATCCGGGGCTATCCTTAAAGACACCTCTTCCACCTCGCTATTTCTGATTGCAAGGAATCCGTATTTTCCCGATTCCACCTTCAATCTCCATCCGTGTGCCAAATAGCTCGCTTAAGCCTTGGAGCTTCTCTAGTATGTGGGGCTCCTTGCTCAGCTTCGGCCATCCCATGCGGTGAACGGGCAATTCATACCCCAGTTCAATTGGATGGAGTTCGATTTCCAACAGTTCCCCATCCTGCATCTTCCAGATCGGGATGACCGCTTCCCAGACCTCCCGATGCACGCAGAGCCCCCGGGTATAGTTCGCACTCATAGCCTCTAATGCATCTGCGACATTATGACGATGATCCAAACCGTAGTGTTCATAAAAATCTGCCGGTTGGCTCGTCACGGCCTCCGTCTGGAAAATAAAATCTCCCAGGCTGTAAAAAATGGGACGGTTCTTGTAAATTTCGATGCCTCGCAACAGATGAGGTCCATGCCCTACCACAGCGTGCGCTCCGGCATCAATACACGCTTTTGCAAATACTGGTAGAAAATCTGCGGGGACTTCCTTGTCTTCCCCCTTCATTTCGTGAGCGTGGATGCTGATGATGACGTAATCAGCCCGGCGTTTGGCCTCTTCAATCGTCTGGATGATCCGGCGCAGGTCCCGGGGATGCGGCTCGGTCGTCGTATAATCTCTCTTTGCTTCCCGAAAACGCGAGGTGCCGAAGAGAAAAATATCATCGCCTGGAGCGTTCATAAATCCTTCTTCGATCAAGACCTTGCTGAAGGCATTGATGTCGATGCTGTCGGCTATCTTTTTGAGAGCATCCATCTTTTCTTTCGTAACATGATGCGTCATGATGTAGCGCATCGGGTTGATTCCTGGCCTTCCCGCGCAATCCGGTCTCTGGTCGCCAGCCGCCCACCAGAGATGAAACGTAGAGGTAGCAGCGATCAATGCGACGCGGGCCTGTTCACATTCCAGATAGCGAGGAGCTCCTGCTTCTGCCAGATTTCTACCTGCCCCGGCATGAACGAAGCCGTATTGGTTCAGATACCGCTCTGTGGCCTCCAGTCCGCCATAGAGATAATCCAAGGTATGGTTGTTGGCCCAGCCGATCATGTTGAACCCATATTCTTTCATCACTTGCAGGACTGCGGGTGGCGACATCGCCCATGTGCCGCCGCTTTGCGCGCTTGGATATCCTTCCTGTTCGTGCACGGTCGTCTCCAGATTGGCGATGCGGACATCTGCCTGGTGAAGCAGCCGCGATACCTCCTGAAAAGCCTGGTCCTTGTAAGGAAGGACGCGAGTAATGAAGCTGTCTCCTGTTGCCGCAAAAAGCAGAGGTTTTGTCATGATCCTGATTCCTTCCTCTCCACGATAATATAGGCGGGACTAATAGAATGAAAAATCGTCATCTTCCCCAACGAACGAGTACAGCTTCGAACTGATCTCATCATAATGCTGCAGCCGCTTTTGCACGTTGGCGGCATCATGCACCATCACCCCCTTGATCAGAACATTCAGCAGGGAAAAGAGAGTAGGCATACCACTGGTGGCAGCCGGCTGAGGAGTCGTTACCTTCAAGAGATAGTCAGCAGCCTGACTGATCGGTGAAAGCTCCCCTTCTGTAATGGCCAAGACTTTTGCTCCCAGTGATTTTGCAGACTGGACAAGCCCAATCGTCTCAGCCGGATGGCGAGGAAAGGAGATCGCTATCACCAGCCACTCCTGATCCCGCTCGGTCAAAAAGTAATCGGCATTGTCGACGGCCCCTGTGTATAAATGCGTGTTTCCCTTGATCGCATTCAAGGTGGAGAATAGCCATTTTGCCGGGATGTGACACCATCGAAGACCAACTACGACAATTCTGTTCGCACGGATAATGCTGTCAATCGCCTGCTGGTAAAGTTCGTAATCGAACTGCTGCAAGCCATGCTGCAAAAAGGCGATATCCGTCTCAATGACTTGGTGGGCATAGTTGTCCCTCGTCACTGCGTCCTCGGTGGCGCGGTATTTTTGGATCGGACCTTTTCGTTGATCCATCATCAACAGCGATTTTTTTATCTCATCCTGCAGCTCCGAATAACCGGAATACCCCAAGGAGTGGCAAAAACGAATCACCGTCGCTTCACTCGTATTCGTCAGCTCTCCGATTTTTTTGGCTGTATGAATGGCGATCAGACTGGGCTTGTCGACAGCGATCTTGGAGATGATTTTCTGACTGGCGGTAAGATTGCCAAATTGCTTTCTGATTCGTTCCTTTACCTGTTCCATTTCAGTAGCTCCTTTGTTACATGGAAAACGTAATTTTGTGAATATTATATCTTTTGAAACATTTTACTTCAATACACATCAGAAAATGTAGTAAATCCTTCATTTTGACAATTCCGAACCAGGTGGTCTTATGGGAATGGAAAACAAACCCCGCCTTTTCAGATACGAAAAGGCGGGGTCTCGACAACACTTCGTATTTTATAGGGTACTTGTACTGCTCGCGTTACTGCGCTCGTAGTGAATCTCTCCCCCGATGATCGTCATCTCGATATCGGTAGACAAGATTTCATCCGGCTCGATCTCCAGGAGGTTTTTGGAATACACGGTCATATCCGCATACTTTCCGCGGCTGATGGTTCCTTTGACCGCTTCTTCGTTGGTTGCCAGCGCTCCGCCATAGGTAAACAAGCGAAGAGCCTCCTCTACCGTCAGATTTTGTTCGGGGTTGTATCCCTCATGAGCGTCTGCCGGCGCCTTTCTCGTCACCGCAGCGTGAATCCCCAGCAAAGGTGCCAATGGTTCCACGGGAGCATCGGAACCGCCAGCACACATGATGCCAGCCTCCAGCATGTTTTTCCAGACGTAGGTTTGCGACGCCCGCTCGGCACCGATCCGATCGGCTACCCAGGGGAAATCGCCGACGACAAAACGCGGCTGAATATCGGCCACGATCGATGGACTCTTCAGGCGCTCCAGCAAATCAGGGCGAAGCAATGACGTGTGAATCATGCGATCCCGATACGCGACTGGCGGGAACTGGTCCAAGGTGTCCAGCACCATTTCCAAAGCCTGGTCGCCAATGGTATGCACCGCAATCGGCATCTGGGCATCCCGTGCTTCTTTGAACAGCTGGTAGAGGGTTTGCGCATCATGAATGTAACTGCCGACGTTGTCCGGATCATCGGTGTATGGCGCGGACAAATAAGCTGTCCGACCGCCAAAGCTGCCGTCAGCAAAGATTTTTACGGCACCAATCTGCAGCGTTTCATTCCCGAATCCCGCATACATGCCCCGTTCCACCAAACGTTTGACATGCGGATAGTAAATGAGCAGATTGCAACGCAAGCCCAGCTTTTCCCCGTTCAGCAGCTCGTCGTACAACTGCCAGGTCTGATCCAGTCCTCCGAAGGTCCGCAGATCCTCGGTATGGACACTGGTTAGTCCGCATTTGACCGCTATCTGAATCGCTTGTCTCAACAAATCCTTGAACTGCTCGTAAGTTGGCTCCGGGATATGCTTGGCAACAATGTCGGCTGCTGTTTCCAACAGAACGCCAGTCGGTTTTCTTGTCTCCGGATGCAGGACAACCGTTCCTCCAGCAGGAATTTCCATCTCTTCTGTATAGCCTGCCAACTCCAACGCCTTGCTGTTTACCAATGTGACATGGCCGCAAACGCGCGATAAAAATACAGGGCAATGGGGCGCCACCTGATCCAATTCCTCGATCGTAGGCAACCGTCCGTCGGCAAAGCGATTTTCATCCCATCCCCTGCCTTGCAGCCACTCATTTGGAGCCGTTTGCTCAGCCCGTGACTGAATTGCTTGCAAAAGCTCCTGCATGGAGGTGATCCCAGTAAGATCGAGGTTCATCAAATTCGTGGCGATGGAAGACAGATGCAGGTGACTGTCGATCAAACCCGGTGTCACCATTTTCCCTTCCAGATCTCGTACAATCGCGTCGGGACTTCCCCATTGCAGGAGCATTTCCTGATGACTGCCCAAATCAATGATTTTCCCTTCTTGAACGACTACGGCTTCCACGACGGGGTGGGATGGATCGAATGTATAAAACTTGCCATTGGTATAAATCGTTGTCATAAATACCCCTCACTCATCATGTGATAGATGTCGCTATTGCTTGCTGCGATATCTCGTTGGGAGCGACGGCTGATTTCTTCCGCAGCCTCTTGTGCTTTTTTCAACGCATCTTTCTCATCCACAGTCAACAACTGACGATTTTCCATGATGAACCGTCCGTCTACAATCACAGTCTCCACTTCGTGGCCTCTAGCCGCATATACGAGATTGGGAACCATATTTCGGACTGGATTCGTATAGATGGGAGCCAAGCCGGGATCTTGCATCGTGAGGATGATGATGTCAGCTTTCTTCCCTGCTCGAAGACTGCCGATCTCCTTCTCCAGGCCAATCGCTTTGGCAGACTCAATCGTAGCCAGCCGAAGGGAAAGCCACGCAGGAAACACAGTCGGGTCGGAGCGTTTCACCTTGTTCAAAATGGCGGCAAACTTCATTTCGTTAAACATATTGTGGCAATTGTTGCCTGGCGCCTGATCCGAGCCGAGCGCTGCCTGCCCGCCTGCTTCCAGGAAATCGAGGATGGGCGGCACCAAGCCATCGATGATGCCGATGCTTCCGGCGCAATAGATCATGGAGGCTCCCCGTTTTGCCACAAGCTGCGTCTCTTCTTTCGTCGCTTCGGTGAGATGGACAGCCATCAGACGGGAATCCAGATAACCGATCTCCTCCAGGAACGGGATCGAGCGCTTGCCGTAGCGTTTCAACATTTGATCGATCTCCCGGTCCCCTTGCGCGACATGCATATGAATGCGGGTATCGTACTTATCTGCCAATGCCTTGACCTCCAGCATCAGCTCGGTTCCCATCATGTCAGGCCCCTGTGGTCCAAAGAGGCAGGTAATGCGCCCGTTCGCCTGACCATGCCATTTTTCATACAGCTGAATGTTGGCAGACAGCTTTTTTTGTCCAATCGCAGGGTCCAAGGGATACAGTTCCCCTACTGGCACCAACCCCATGTCATCCGGGAGCTCGTTTACCGTCTCCGCGACCCTTGCGCGAACACCAACCTTCACATAATGCTCCACAATCTCGTTCATCGAATGGTCATAATCGCAAAAAGTGGTGGTTCCGGCCTTCACCCCCTCGATGATCGCCACGAGCGAACCCGCCAAGGCTTCATGCTTCTTCGTATTCTGCATAAGTGGCCACAACCCTTTTTGCATCCAGTGAGACATGTCCTGGGCCATACCTCTGAAGATCGCCAGGCCCGTATGCATATGGGCATCGATGAGTCCTGGCATAACCAGCTTTCCTGTCCCATCTATCATTCGCTCGGCTTGATACGCTCTCAGTATCTCTTCGGTCGGTCCGACAGCGAGGATGGCATTTCCTTTCACTGCGATCGCCCCGTTTTCAATCATGCCGACGCCCTTGCCTTCCATCGTCAAAACAAAGGCATGACCGATGATCCAATCTGCTTTCACATCCGTTTCCCCCGTTCCTCATAGGACAAAAGCTTAATGGTTCAGCACCTTGGAGAGGAAATCCTTCGCCCGATCGGTCTGCGGATTGGTAAAAAACTGTTCTGGCGGCGCGATTTCCACGATTCGTCCATCGGCCATGAAAACGATCTGGTTGCAAATCTCCCGCGCAAATCCCATCTCATGCGTGACCACGACCATCGTCATCCCGGTAGAGGCAAGATGGCGAATAGCATCGAGCACTTCCTTGATCATTTCCGGATCGAGCGCAGAGGTCGGCTCATCGAACAGCATCACTTTGGGGTCCATCGCCAACGCACGGGCTATGGCGACACGCTGCTGCTGCCCTCCCGAGAGCTGGCCGGGATAGGAAGCGAACTTCTCCCCCAACCCAAGTGAAGTCAACAGCTTCTTTGCCTTTTCTTCTGCCTCCTCCTTCGCAACCTTTTTCACCTGAATCGAAGCGATGGCGACGTTTTCGACAGCAGTCAAATGCGGATAGAGGTTAAAGGACTGGAAGACAAAGCCAATGTTCGAGCGAACCTTGTTGATATCCGTCTTGCTGTCATGCACGGATATGCCATCTACCAGGATTTCTCCAGCCTGGATGGATTCCAGCGCATTGATACTGCGGATCAGGGTGCTTTTCCCCGCGCCGCTCGGACCGATCAGGGCATAAATATGGGATTCCGGCACTTCGAGATGAATATCTTTCAGCACATTTACATTTCCAAAGCTTTTGCTCACCTGTTTGATTTGGATCACAGACTATCCTCCCCCCGCAAAATCGAATCGCTTTATCACTCGGATACCCGGTAGCGTCGTTCAATTACATTGATCAGCTGGGAAAGGAAGAACGTGACGCAGAAGTACATGATCGCGACGAAGGTCCATACTTCCATGGCTCGAAACGAAGTCGCTACCACGTTCTTGGCGATCAAGGTCAAATCCACTACCGAGATCACAGATACCAGCGAGGAGTCTTTTATCAATGTGATAAATTGCGACGCCATGGGAGGCACTACCTTGCGAAAAGCCTGTGGCAGAATGATAAAGCGCATGGCCTGAAAGTAGGTCATCCCTGACGAACGCGCGGCCTCCATCTGTCCGCGAGGAACGGCTTGAATGCCAGCGCGGACGATCTCGGCAATAAAGGCCGCGGAAAATAATCCAAGTCCGACAACTCCCGATAAAAACGGTCCCATTTTCAAAATTTTGCCGAGAACAAAATAGATCCAAAACAACAGAACGAGCAGCGGAACGCCTCGGACAAACTCTACATAGCAGACCGCGATAAGAGAAACAAAGCGGTTGCGAGATATCCGACACAGTCCCAGAATAATCCCGACTGGAATACTTACGAGCAAGGCACACGCTGATATTTGCAGCGTCATCCATAGACCGTCCAGCAGAATCGGCATATGTTCAGGAATCACACGCCATGAGCCCATTGCTATCCAACCTCCTCAAGCCCGTATCGTGCTACACGCCGGAACTTAGTAATTGTCCTGCTGAACATTGTTGATCCATTCATTCGACTTGAACCATTTTTGAATGGAAGCCTGATCGGCAGGACCGTTGCGGTAGGAAGCCAGGAATGAGTTGACCCACTGGATCGTGGCGTGGTCGTTGAGCGGCAGAGCAATTCCCAAATTCTCGCTGGACAAAATATCATAAATCCCTCTGACCGAATCTCCGTTCATGATTTCATAGACGGCAATACCTGGCTCATCAAAGATGACGGCATCCGCCTGATTTTGCTTGACTGCCAACGCCGCATTGGCAAAACCGTCAAAATCCATGATTTGCGCATTTTTGAACAATTGCTTGGCCAACAAAGCCCCGGTCGTACCTTGTGAAACGGCAATTTTCTTTCCAGACTGGTCCAGGTCTTGCCAGTTTTTTGTGGTGGTATCAGACTTGGGGACCATGACGACTTGTCCTGAGGAGTAATATGGGTCGGAGAAGCTTACAGCCAAGGCGCGATCACCACGGATCGTCATGCCAGAGATGACCATGTCAATATCGCCGGTCTGCAGCGCAGGGATCAGTCCGCTAAATTCAAAATCCTTGAACTCGACTTCTACTTTCAGCGCATCGGCGATTGCTTTTCCTAAATCCATGTCGTAGCCGACATTCACGCCTTGCTTATCTTTCATCTCAAAAGGGAAATAACCCGGCGAGGTGCCGATGATCAGCTTATTTCGGTCGATAATCTTCTGAATCGTAGACGGACCGCCTGCTTCCCCACCGCCTGCCTCCTGGGAACAGCCTGCTGCCAGCATGAGTAAAAACGTCAGGAACAAAAACGACAACCTTTTCATTCCAATCCCCCCTTTAGTAAACAAAACAGATTAGCAGCCAATTGGATCTCTGCGCAGAAACACAGTCATACAGTGCAGCGCGCCCCACCCTTTCATGATTTCATCCACGGGCGTCTCGATTACAGTCATGCCTGCCTGCTCCATCTTCTCCTTCGTCTGGGGATTGCCGGCAGGCAGGACGATTTTTCCCGGCTCCAACGCGACAAAGTTGGTGCAGAAGGTTTCCTTTACCTCATAGGGATCGGTAGCTTCGATCACGGTAAAGTCCTTGTCCAGCAATGGCTTTACAACATCGTAGGGCACTTGCCAGGGAAACAGAACGACTGTCCGCTTGTCCGCAATGTTCAGCAAGCCATCGATATGAGCATGTCCATACGGAATCGGAAAGCGGATAAAATCGGTAACCCCGATATTGCGCAGCTCGGCCTCAACCTGTGCCGCACCTGACTCATTGGCACGTGCTCCTGTCCCGATAATGACTGTTTGCCTGTCCACCCACATCAAGCAGGCACCATCAAAAAATCCATCTCCGTTAATCGTCTTGATGATGGGAACCCCCAGCTTGGCCAATTGTTCGGCAACATAACGCTCTTCCCCGCGACGCGCCTCAATCGCAGGGCGGCAAACAATCGCTCCTTCCGGTGTCATGGCGACCAGATCCCGCAAATAGAGGGCGTTTGGTTTGTCCCCCCGCATGTTCTCGACATAATGAACTTCAATTCCATGCTCCTGGTAAATCTGAACCAGAGCATCCTGCTGCGCGCGCGCCTGATCGGGATTCATCGGTGCCTTCCATCGATAGCGGGAATAGTTCTCCTCCGACACGATTTCGATCTCGCTGCCTGGTCTTCTCATCAAGACGGAGCGAAGCTTGCCTACTTCCGAGTCACAGTACCAGTTGCCCCAGCAGTCAGGCATGTCCTCTGAAAAAACCTTCTCCGACGGAAACCAGCGCTCACCCTGCACATGTAAAGTCATAGCGAAAGTGATTCCTCCCCTTGAGTTTTAATGATCTATATAAACCAAGAAGCTTGGATTATATAAGAAAATGACTTGTGATCGAGGGCGTTTCACTTTATGGAAAAGTATAAGAAAAGATAGGTTAAAATATTCTGAATAAATAAAATTTAGTGATCAGAGCTTGTTTCTTTTCCGTGATCTTTCAAATAAAAAGAGGCAAGACTGGCGGATGAAACCTCGAATCGGTTTCGACCATCCTGGCCTGCCTCTGCCTCTCTATTCATCGTCACTACGACTAACGTCTCTAATCTTTATAAGGATCGAATTCGTCTGCCCCGGCCATGCAGACGCCAATCGGCTTCAACACATGCATGAGATCAAGTGTTTCTTTGTGTGCTTCGAGAACCTGCTCCAGTTTTTTGTAGACAAAAGGACTTTCATCCGTGCCTGCTCCGCGCAGTTCGACGCCGTAATCACGAATGGCTTTCTTCATTTGCTCTACGGTTATTTTTCCGCCGCTTCGTTTCTTTGTCTTCCAGTTCATTTTTCCGGCTGCTTCCGTACGGCTCATGATGCGGCCAGCGCCATGAACAGTACTGTAAAAGGCATCCTTGTTCTCCTGCGAATCCTTCCCTTTTACAATGACGGAGATATCCCCCATGCTGCCGCCGATAAAACCCAGCTGACCGGGCGCTGAAGGGGTTGCCCCTTTTCGAACTACGACATGCTCCTTGCCGTCATGGACTTCTTTCCATGCAAAATTATGGTGGTTATGCACTTCAAAGGTAGCCTGCGCATCCAAGATATCCAGCACCTGATGGATGACATAATCACGACCCGCGTAAGCATACTTGCCTGCCAACGTCATCGCGCGGAAATACATGTCTCCGACCTCGCTATGCAAATCCAGCAGCGTCGGGGGCTGATCCATACTCTCTCCCGCTGCCTTGTCGGAGAATTTTTTGCCTTGCGCCAGGTTTAAGAAGCCGCTTGCCGTCTTGTGTCCAAATCCACGGCTTCCAAAATGGTTGGCAATCCATACATCCCCGGAGGCTTGTTCCACGAACAGATCGACAAAATGATTGCCGCTCCCAACGGTGCCCAATTGATTGCGAGCCAACGCTTTGAGTGAATCATGCTCGTGCTTCCCGATGCTCTGATAGACGCTCCAGTCCGCATCGTCAAACAGCTCATGGTCGACCTTTTCATTGTTGGACCGCCCGATCCCGAACGATATCCTGCGGGAAATCTCATCCATGATCGCAGGCAATCTGTCTTTGATTTCATCGTATTTCAAATTGGTGCGGACAGCCTTGTTTCCGCAGGCAATGTCATAGCCGACACCGGATGGGGAAATCTGACCATCGTAAACCACAACCCCGCCTACCGGTTGCGAATATCCTTTATGATGATCGGCCATAAGCAAGACCTGCACTACATTGCCGTGCTTGGAGCAGGTGACAGCTTGGGATACTGCATTGTCCAGCGGCGTACCCCAAACTCTGACGTTTTCGATGATTTGATACATAGGTTTGCACTCCTTCAATATCGCCCTCTTTACAGTCGAGGATCTATTTCTTTTTCATTCGAAACTTCCCATAACAGCTGAGATACAACACTCTGATACTGCGTATTGTCTTCCGTAATGCGGGAAAACGGAATAGCTAGCATCTGCCTTCCAAGCTGATATTCCTTCATGGATGTTCGCAGCTTTTGACCGATTTTCTTTTGTTTGATCAGCTTCCGATACTTGTGAGGAAAGCGGTAATCGTAGCCGTAAATGATGGATAAATACTCAGGGTTGCGAACCTTCATGTAAGGAACTGCTTTATCATCCATGAACTCTGGCTTGATGACCACGCCTTCCATCTGCTTTTCCATCGTCAGGAAAGAATAGTATCCATGAGCTTGATCGTACGAATCGGGCGCATATAAATCGACACATCGAAAATCATCATCCGTTACAAATCGGTACATGTCAGAGGTTTTCCAGTTTGGAATCTGCTCTTCTCCGCTTTCATATACCAGCTTTAATACCCCAAATGGTTTGAATTCGAGTTCTCGATCGGCAGCATATATCTCAAGCTGCTTTTGATAGACTTGACTAGCTTGCGCGTGCTCCTCTACAGGCACATAGGTTTCAGCAAATTGGCAGAGATTCTTGAAATTTTGATAGGTATTCCCGCCGTATTTTTCGATCAATGCCTGCTTGGATTGATGATATTGATCTTTTTCAAATCCGCTTTCCTGGCAGGCCTGAAGCAGCTTTTGATAGGCTTGATCAAAATCATTTTGTTTCAAAAATGCCAGCTCGCTCTCCAGCGCCTTCTGGATCGGCTTGAACTGTTTTTCGATCAGCCCTTCGCCCAGCGCCTTCCACGGCATTAGTTCGCCATCCAGAATCATCATACGAACCTGATGCTGTTCCATGAACCCCTGAAAACGTTGCAAGAGATTTTCATAGATGCTGGAAAGCTCGATCTGTTTGATTGGATGGCCATGACGACTGACAGCAAAACATTTGCTGACATCCTTGAACAGATATACATTACATCGCGAGCCCATATACTTCGGCTGCAAAACAACATGCTGCACTCCTTGATCTCTAAAGTACTGCAATGCCTTTTCCAAGGACTCGAGTTGATTTGCCGCTTCATCCTTATCTGCTGGTGGCATGGTACCTGATATAAAATTGATCTGATTTTGCGCGTACGAAAGCAATGTTCGCTTTTGTTCGTCGTTCATCTCTTGAACCGATCTTATTTTATCATCATCTTGAAAAAGAATGGACAAATCCTCCTGAATCACACTGTGCGCTGACGGGTACGTCTGGGTAAATAGCTTATGAGAGATCGTCACAGACGTCAGCGCGTTGCCGTGTACGCATCCTGTATCGAGATGAATCTTGTTTTTGATTCGAAAGGATTGTTTGGCAGCGATATGACCAAACAAGTGATACGGATGATTTTTTACAGCCTCCGTTTTCAAAAAAGCTAATTGATCTTCATATGGCTCTGTGCGATTGATCCTGAAATTGCGTTGGTGTCGTACCGAATTGCTGTCCAGCTTGCCGATGTATTTATTTTTGCAGGGTGCGTGAGTGACATAAAAAGATGGCCCCGCAATGCCGTGACGCTTGTAGAATGGCCTGGACAGGCGGTACAAATCAATAAACTTCTCTCTTAACGAGTCGTCTGCTGACAAAATCTGTATGGAATCAAAGTAAGTACGAAGAAGCTCTTCATCGACTTCGCTTATTTCTCCATGAAGATATTTATAGACAAAATTTTCGTGATTTCCTGTCACGAGGTAGAACAGTTCACGGTTTTCATACAAAAATTCGATTGTCTCCTTGGTTTGCTTCCCTTTGTCAATCCAGTCCCCAGCCAGGATGATCTTCGTTTGTTTTCCTTTTCCTTGAGCCATCAGCTTGTTTTCGTTCAATTCAAAACCATGTCGAACCAAAAGACCTTTTAACTCCTCCACACATTCATGAATATCACCGATGATCAAGTAGGTTTGGTCAGGGGGCAGGATGGTAGAAACATATTCATCCTTGTCGGATATGACGATCGAATAGGCAGGATTTGCCTGGAGCGTTGCCGGTAAGTAAAAATCCTTGCTGCGAATGCGGTGGATTCTAGCATATTTTTCGCCCGCGAGTGAACGGATGACTTCTTTTTTCAAGCGATTGATATGCGAAGTGATCAGTTTTTTGGAACGCTCAGAAGCGTAGTAATCCTCACGGCTGCGGTAATCAAAGAGGATTACCTCCACTCTGTAGTTGTTCTCTCTGGCGATCTCACGCACCTTGGCGCGAAAGTCTTCTGCCAATCCCGTAGTGTCGACCACGACAAACTCTGCATTGACCGGAAAGCTCGTTACCATCCTCATCTTTTCATACAGCAGATGGAACGCTTGCTCACTTGTCTCCAGCATGACTTGGTCGTATTTGTCATGCTCATGACCAAGCAGTTCTTGGCGGATGGCATCGGAGGACAGGTATTGAACGTTTGCTTTTATTCCTTTATTTTCATCAGAAAAATGAAGCGCAGGAATCAGAACCTGCTTAGCGAAGGTTGTTTTTCCGCATTCGGTCGGACCTACCAATAAAAAGACGGTATGAACATTTGTTTGAAGCTGCATGCTTACTCTCCCCTTTTCCTGAGGATAGCACCTTGCGTAGTCTGGATGTTGTTGACGCAATCCCCAATCCCAACAAACTCACAGTGCACTTGCATATCCCATGTCACGTCATTCAGCCATTGCCGAAACGCTGCTTCCCCCATTTCCCATTTGTGATCATCATGACGATAGGAGGTTAGCGCATAATAGCGATTAAAGTCTGCGTTGGGTGTCGTGATGACGAAATACTCGAAATGAACCTCTTGGCATATATGCCGAATCAGCTTTGCCGCTTCTTCCAGACTCATGTGCTCGATCACTTCGGTGAGAATGACATCTACCTGTTCACCGTTATACTCCCATAAAAACTGATCAATCGAGAGCATGGGTATCACGTTATCCAGTTCTTTTTTCTCTGCTTTCCGCTTCACCGCTTGCATTGCTTCCTCGTTGATATCAATTGCGTAATAACTGGATTCCAGCTTTCCAGCAAACGGGATCGCATAGAAGCCTTCCCCGCAGCCAACGTCCAGAATTGATTTGTCAAACGGAAGAAGGTTCTCGATAAAGGCCCTTCTTTGCTGCGCCGTACTTCCATATTCGAAGGAAATGACCTCGCGCTTCGATTGTTCCAAGCTGCTTTTGTATCTGTGGTAGAGCTCCCTTGTAAGCAAGAAGTTCCTGGAAAAAAGGCTTCGGATATAGAAAGGCGCTTCCATCACTTGCAGGCTCTTGATGTATTTCTCCAAAAGACTGTCGGATATGTGAAAACGTTCGTTGCCCGTGATGGCCAAAAATACACAGAGCACACTTGTGACATGAAGCAGTTGATACAAACTCTTTTGTGTCTTTACTGTCAGAGAGTAGCTCTTATGTGCGAGATGTTGGATTTCAAAAGAAAAGTCATGCAAGTGATTCGAAAAGAACTGGATATAATGGATCCTTTCGATATGGATCATGTTAATAAACAAAGAATGTTCATACCCTTCTACGTCTCGCTCATCTTGCGCGCGAAGGGTCGCTGAAAAAAATTCATTTAACGCATTCAAAGGAAACAAAGGTGTGTTATACCTGGATAGATTCAAATACTCAAAGTTTTCATCTTCTGACCGTTTATAAGAAACTTCATTCTCCGCATCCTTGAAATAGATGTTGAATATATGATTGTCAGAAAACCAGCCAAATGCAGTTCCTTTCCTGATTGTTCGCAGGGTCATTCCTGAGTCGGGATTTTTCTTGATCAGAAATGAGAACTGAGGATTGGCAGATTGCAATTGAAGAATTGCCATGTTACCCATCTCCTCCACTACATACTGTGCAGCCGTGGTTTGTAACCCTATCATTACGCATCACAGGTTTATCGAACATGGCAAAAGTATTACGACATTGGAGTATAATGAGAAAAAGACCATCGACATGGGAGCGGAGTAATTGAATGGCAAAAGAAAGCTTTGACAAAGAAATCCAGTTCTTGCGCATGCTGCTGCTCACCAGCGGGGCTTTCAGCAGAAAACAGTTTGCTGAGCGCTTGGGGATTTCCGTACATACGTTCGACAAAACGGCAAGACGTTTGAAAGACATTCTCCTTTCGATAAAAAAAGAACAAGCCCATCAAGACAGCTTGGAGCTGAATCAGTTCACCAGGTTCAATTATTATGAAACGTCAGAGCCGCTTCTCCTGTTTTTATTCCGAGCCAAATCACTGAAAGAGTCGGAAAGCTATCGTCTATCCGTGTTGCTCTCCGCAATGCAGGAACAAGCTCTCTCAGCCACAGAACTGCTGGAAGTATGCAACAGACTTTTTCCCTCTGAAATCGTCTTGCCTGACGAAAAAACCATCCGTTCTGATCTGAAGTATCTGGAGGAAGTAGGCGTCATTACCAGGGAGCCAGGTGGACGCCCTATTCGCTATCGACTGCACAACGAAATAATTACGCAGTTGACAGATGAAGAATTACTGGACTTGTATGATTATGTCGATGTCATGGCAAACACACAGGTCCCTTCCGTACAGGGATACATGCTTCGGGATAATTTGAAAAAAATGGTGAAACAGCTCCATCCTGCGCCTGTTTTTACGGAGAGATTTCTCTATAAATACCATTTTCATTCGCGTATCCTGGATGAAGCTCATCTTTACACGTTGTTCCAAGCCATCCACCAAAAACGCAAAATCAGCTTTGACTACTTCACACCAAGATCAGGGACAAAATACGCAGCACAAAACACCAACCCTTTATTCGAAAAAAAATCTACTGGGAGAAAAGAGCATGTCCTCCCGCTCAAAGTGATTTACGACCATCAATATGGCAGATGGTATTTACTTGCTCATAAACACGGCAAAGGAATGGTGAAATATCGGCTGGAGGGAATCACCCAAATTACAGAGGAAGATGTCGTTTCGGTAGATGTATTTATGCAGCAACAGGAGCAGTTGGCGGAAAGCATCCGTTATAGCTGGTTGATTGATACGGGGCGACCTCTAAAAGTCAAAGTCCGTTTTTTCAACCCTGATGGCTACCAGCCCAACTTTGTCAAAGAAAGAGTTTCACTTCAAGGACAGTGGGGAGTCATCACGGAAGAGTCAGATGATTCCTTTATTTATGAAATCATGGTCAACGGCATAACGGAGATCAAGCCCTGGCTTCGCAGTTTTGGATCGAGCTGCGAAGTTCTAGAGCCCGCTTTTCTGCGCAGGGACATGATCAAGGAATGGAAGGAGATTTTGTCCTATTATGAATCCGTTCGAGAAAATCTTTAACTATCAGATTATCAGCAGATTGGAAGAATCGGGTACGATCGCAATCACTTCTCATGAACGGACCTGGTTAAAGACCATGCTGGCCCATCCTGCAGCCAGGCACGCCTTCTCGGAGGAGACCCTCACGAAATTACAAGGCATACTCGCGCAGGTGGAGCCCTACGATTTGTCGGGTGGCTTCGTGGAGAAGGCCAAATCGCAAGAGAAACAAATCTACCACCCGCTCCTCCGCAAATTTCGAGGAATACTTGTACGAAAACAGGGAATGTACATTACCTATCAAAACCGAAATGGCAAAACACATCTTGAGCAACGCGGTTTTCCCTACAAACTCGAATACTCCATGGTAAAGCGCGAGTGGTATTTGCTATGGTACCATTTTCGCATCAAGTCCTTCATGTCGACGCGATTGCAGCATGTCTTTTCTGTGAGGGAGCACCCTGTATCGAGCCAAGTAGCACAAGAAACGATCGCAATTATTGAGACATCTCTCGAAATGAGAAAAGAGCAGGCCGTCATCGAGGTAGTCCCCGCCTACAACCAGGAACTGACACGAATCCTGTACGCCTTTTCTTGCTTTGAAAAAGAGGTTGAGTATCTGGATCAGGCAGATACGTATCGAATCAAGCTATTCTATCTGGAGGATGATCGGGAATACATCCTTTCCAAAATTCGCTTCCTCGGTACTCGCATTCGTGTCATAGAGGGAAAGAAATTGCAGCTGCGGATGTACGAATCTGCCCAAAAGGCTCTACTGCGCTACGGAATATCGATGCGCAGCCCGGAAACATCAGAATAACTTCAAAATAAACAAGCTAGCTGTTGCGTCCAGCTAGCTTGCTTCGTATTTACAACAATCCGCCAAGAACAGCACCTTTCACAAAAAATCGCTCGATGTTCTTCTCGACTGTGGGATCGGGAATGAGAGGCGGCGCATGATGCGGCTTGATCCGAGCGTCGATAATCACGTTGTCGCAGCCCCAATGCTTGTAGGAATAATAGCTGTTGACCCCGTAGATATCGTGGGATGGATTGCTTCTCGTAAAGGTAGCCCAGAGGAAGTTTTTGAGATTTGCACTCAAAAACGAGCTGTCATCGCACAAAATGATCAACGGACACGAATCAATCCCCCCCTTTTCACCAAGCGCGCTGCAGAGCTGTTCCATTTCCGTTAGCTCGATTTTGTAGTCGGTAAAGGATGGCGCTTGCAAGGCGACTACTCCAGGCATCACCAGCTGTGCATTGCCATAACCCCGGATTTCTTTCAATGCCTCAGGAACCTCTGTACACAGATCCCGCTTTTTGTCTCCGCATGCTGCAAATACCACTTTGCTTCCGGTATTCAGGCCTGTACCCGAATAATCCAAAGTATCAATCGTGGTATTGGTCTGAAAGTGAATGTCGCGGTGCAGGTCGATCCGCTCCAGAATATAGCGCAAAAACCCTTCTTCATCATGGGTATCCAGCGGACGATCCTCCTCCGCCGTAATAAAGAGGTATTTCGCCAGGCTAAGCTGTCCGGTGCCAAGAATGCGATTGGCTATCGTGAGAATTTCGGAAGGCTGCTTGACCGGTTGGTATGGCGTATACCGTTCACTGCCAATCGCAAACAACAGTGGATGAACGCCAGCCGCGTCGACCGCATGCACTTCCTTCACACCGGGGATCTCCTGCTTCACCGCATCGCCCGTCAACTCATGGATCAACTGACCGAAGGAAGTGTCCTCCTGTGGTGGACGGCCCACGACGGTAAACGGCCAGATGGCGTTTGGCTTCGCGTATACCTTATGGACCCGCATAACGGGAAATGGATGAGTCAGGCTGTAGTACCCCAGATGGTCGCCGAAAGGTCCTTCCGGTTTGGTCTCATTCGGATATATTTCTCCCGTAATCACGAAATCAGCGTCATTGCTGATGCAATAGCCGTCGATATAGCTGTATTGAAAACGACGTCCCGCAAGCAAACCGGCAAAGGTCAGCTCGCTCATCCCCTCTGGCAGAGGCATAACTGCCGATAATGTGTGGGAAGGCGGTCCTCCCACAAAGCAGCTAACCTTGAGCGGCTTGCCCAATTTGTTGGCCTTGGCCTGGTGGATGCCGATGCCGCGGTGAATCTGGTAATGCAAGCCTACCTCTCGATTCACCTCGTACTCATTTCCGGTCAATTGAACGCGATACATCCCCAGATTGGAATTCATGATCCCTGGTTTTTCCGGGTCCTCGCTGTAGATTTGCGGCAAGGTGACGAATGCGCCGCCGTCCATCGGCCAGCTTTGGATCAGCGGCAGGTCCGTGATCTTGATCTCTTGAGCGGTGACGGGCTCGCTTGATGATTTTTGCATAGGGAGGGCTTTCCATGCCGCTAGTCCGCTGCCCACATGCTTGAATGGGTTTTTGATAGCCTTCATGGGATCGTTGCGAAGAGCGATGATGTTCTCCGCGGCTTGCCAGGTATGACGAAAGATGAAACGGCTGCGCTCGATTGTGCCGAACAGATTCGATACAGCACGAAATCTCGAGCCTTTTACATTTTCAAACAAAAGGGCAGGTCCATTTGCTTCGTATACTTTTAAATGGATCGCCGCCATTTCCAAATACGGGTCTACTTCTTCTTTTATGCGAACCAGATGTCCATTTTTTTCCAAATCTAGTATGCATTCTTCCAGATTGCTGTACATGATCAAGTGGCTCCATTCTCTAGAGTCTACATTCTCTCTTCCTATTCTACCAATAATTTATCGACTTTCCCACTAAACCGTGCTCCCACTACGAATCTCAAACATCAATCGAAATGGGCGGCTATATGATTCATTTTCGCTTCATCGCTCGTATCTTTTTTTTCGTTTCCGCATCCACACGATGGGACTCGGTGATCTTTTGCAAGGTCTTATTGTATGTAAAATCATCGAGGGAGCATTGCTGCAGGTATGCGAGTGTGGCATGCGGATCCTTGACATAACAGACCGACAATGCCCAGGCAACGGCCATCTTGACGTAGTAGCCGTCATGCTTGATCGTATCCAGCTTCTCAAAAACGCGACGGATGTAGACAGGGTCGACATAGAAGTTGAGGAGCATGACAACGCCGAAACGCAGCTCGTATTCTTTGTTTGATTGGAGGTATGGCTGTAAAAAGTCCCAAACGCGTTCTTGATTGGATTTTGTGAAGGTCAGTCCGACGCAAAAGCTGTCGCATACAGACCAGTTGTCAATCTTGGGGACAAAGTCGGACACGTAGAGAAGCTTTTCCTCCAGGTCGCATCGCACATATCCGATAACCATCCCCTGCAGCATGATCTCTTCAAAATAGTCATTTTCCGCTTGCTCCAGATACGTGCGCCAGTCCCCTTTTGCAATGGTTTTTGCCATTTTGCGCAGCAAGGGCAATCGCACGCCCAGCACATTGTTGATTGTCGGGAGCAGTGAGGAGGCAAACCGCCGGTAGTTTTCCTCCGCCAATTCCAGTAGCTGCTCTCTTACCGTTTTGTCCACTTCACCATTCCTCCCTCGGTTAGAATTCCTCAGTCAAAAGAGATCTCCCACAGGTAAATGGAAGCGATTGAACCAAGTGGTGAATAACGCTGACGGTACTTTTCAAATTGCTCCTTGGTAATGGTATCGAGACCGTACAGCTTCATCATCCCGCGTCGAATCGCGATATCTCCCCAGCTGACAACGTCTCTGCGCTCCAGGCAATTGATCAGCAGCATTTCAGCCGTCCATGTTCCCACGCCATGCAGCTTGGTCAGTTTTTTGATCACTTCCCGATCCGGCAAATCCCTGATTTCTTCCAACAGAAAAGCTCCTTCGGCAATGGTCGAAGATATCGCATGAATGCAGTTCGCCTTTTTCATCGTCAACCCGCATGCTTGAATAGCTTCTGTCGAGTGCCTCGTCAAGTTGAGCGGTGTGATTTCGCCTAGGCGTTTTTGCATTCTTTCCCATACTGTTGCAGCTGCTTTGGCTGAGATGAGTTGCCCGACGATGGCATGGATGAGCGCAGCGAACAGATCAGGGATGATGACACGCTCGATTTTGCCCATGCGTGCCATGGCGGCCCCGAGCTGAGGGTCGACTTTCGTCAGGTAATCCATCTCAGCTTGGGTGTATTCAAAAAGCTTGGTTCGAACAGTTCCCACTTTACAAGCCTCCTGACCTCTCTTGTCTTCGCTGCTTCCACTATATCGCAAGTAAAGGACTGACGAAGCGATTGTGCAATAGAATAGCAAGATATTGAAGGAGTTAATCTGCCATTCTGCCCCTTTTAGTCGCGCGCAAGGACAGAAGAAAACATGCAAACAGTACAAGTGCTGCTGCTAGATACGGGTAATCGATATGAATATCAAAGAGAAGACCCGCGATGACAGGGCCAGCAATGTTTCCCAAACTCGTGAAGGCGGAATTCAGGCCCGCGACATACCCTTGCTGGTCATGCGCCATTTTGGACATCTGCGTGCCAATCGCCGGCCGCAGAATATCGATCGCCAAAAACAGGATGAAGGTAACCAGGGTGATGGCCCAGAATTGCTGTACAAAAAGGGTCAGCACGATGAAAAGGCTGGCAATGATCAAACACGTTGTGATGACTCGTTCTTCTCCAAAACGGTTCAGAATCCAGCCAAAGATCGTGATCTGCACGACTGCCCCTGATATCGATCCAAACGTAATGATAAACGCGATGTCTTTCGGTGTAAAACCAAACTTGTGGTCCACGAACAAGCCAAAAATCGTCTCATAGTTCGCCAGACCGAATGACATGACGAATACAATGATCAAACTCAAGAAATACGGTTCGCGATACGAAGACATCAGCTGTGTGAGCAGGTTTTGCTTGTTCTTTGGCACGGATTCAGCAGATGTTCTGGTTTTCGGCCGAGCGGATTCTGGCAGGATGAGCAATGTGATTAGCGCTGCTACAGCAGCTGCAGCAGCTGCCGCGTAAAAAGGAACGCGAACGCCGTACTCCGCTAAAAATCCTCCGATCCCCGGACCGATGATAAAACCGGTGGTTATCGCTGCGTTAATGAATCCCATCCCTCCGGCACGTTCTTCATCGGTGGTGATATCCGCGGTGTAAGCCATGACAGCCGGCATGATTAGTGCTGCGCCAATCCCGCCGATCATTCGCGAAGCAAATAACAGAAAGGGACTGCTTGCGAAGCCGAACAACCATTCCGAAAATGCAAAGACGAGCATACCGGCAATAATGATCTTTTTTCTTCCCCACGAATCGGACAATTTTCCTGCCAATGGTGAAAATAGCAGCTGTGTCAGGGAGAACGCCGCTACCAGCAGTCCCAAGATACTTCCATTGATATGAAGGATGTTCATATAGGTGGGCATGATGGGGATGACCAGACCGACTCCAGTGAAAATCAGAAAAATATTGAGCATGAGGAGCAACATCGCTCCTCGATTTCGAAATAATAAAGACATACATGACCTCCAATCCCTTATACGGGAGTGCATACAACTTGCGAATTTAGGTATGCTCAGTCAGATTCCTTTGCCATTCCATAAAGAAATGCCTGGATAGCTGACTGATAAATTTTCCCTACATCCTCGGATGAGGCGGTGCGCGACATCTGATTCAGACCGACAAACAAGCTCTCCAAGGCAATAGCCAAATACTTGGCATTCACAGGCTTGAATTCCCCCTGATCGATCCCGCGCTGAATAAATGTCTCGAAGAACTGGAAGTGGTTTTGGTAAATGACTTTGATCCGCTCTTCTACTTCATTTGATTTCTCTTCCAGATGAAAAAACTCTTCTGCTGCCCGGGTAAGCGGATGATTCAGATCCTCAAGCGCCAATTGTTCAGCTATACCGAACAGCTTTTCTTTCATTGTTTGATACTGCCATTGTTTTTTTTCCCAATTCTCTTCCCACTCACGATCCCATTCATCAAGCAGATAGAGAAACAGCCCTTCCTTGCTTTTGAAATGATAATAAATATTCCCTTTGCTGCTTCCCGTCGCCGCTACGATATCCTCAATCGAGGTCGCTTTGTAGCCCTTTAACGCAAACAGGGAACGAGCGGCATCTGCAACCCGCTTCTTTGTTTGTTCGCTTTGCATTTGCTTTTTATTCAAGGTGATCCCACCTTCCGTTTCGATATCACGGATGTCGCATCCATTTTATACTGAACGTTCATTCTGTATCATACCAAATCAGAACGGAGCGAAGTAAAGTTTTTTCGCTCAGCACAACACACATCATCAGCCATGCGAGGGAGATCGACGCATGGCTTTCATAATGAGATGTCTGATCAGAGACCCTAATTACGATTACCTGCTTTATGGATGCCGCGCCAGCCCACAGCCGCTGCCGTGCCAGCCGATTTAAGCCCGACGGTATGACGATAACCCGCCGCTATCGAGTCGCATCTTTTGTTCGCAACGGTTTTCAAAATCAAATCCCCCTTCATTCATCATTTCCAGACAATAGTTCAAAGCTCTGGCAAGGGAATTGGTCGCTTCTCCTCTTATAGAGAAAGCAGGATGCAACGAAGCAAGACTTCCATTCGTCCCATCTCTCAGTCGCTGCTTTTTTGACTTGAATACGCCCATGATGGGTCGTGGCATCTCTGATTGTTTTTTCGGACTGAGAGCCTCATGCACTCGACCGTTTGCAAAAAACTAACAAGAGAACCGAACCTTTTTCTGATAGAGAGACAATATAGGGTGTAAGCAGCTTACTCAGGAGGGCCCTCTTCATGCAAGGTGAACATATGTACCAACTGCTCAAAAAAATGAAGGAAGGTGATCAACAGGCGTTTCACGAGATGTATGATGCCACCTTTCAGGACGTCTACCGCACAGTCTCCTTTCTGGTGGATCACCAGCAGGATCGGGAAGATGTCATGAACGAGATCTATATGCAAATGTGGATCTCCCTTGACAACTACGATACGAACCGTCCCTTCCACTTCTGGCTGCACGGCTTGGTAATCCGTCAAGTGCAGAGATTTCGGGTCAAGAGCTGGAGGAGATTCCGAATTTTTGAACGCATCCTTGCCTTTTCTCGGGAAGAGTCTTATTGGGATCAACCTACTGCGTTGATGGATGGAACGCATCAAATGATATCGCAGTCCATGCGAAAGCTGACCGACAAACAGCGGGCAGTGATTATCCTCCGCTTTTTTCACGACTATACGCTTGAGGAAATTGCGACTATTCTCGATATTCCGCTGGGTACAGTCAAGTCCAGATATCATGCTGGCCTCCAGGCGCTTCGAAAAGACTTAGGGAATCTCCTCCCAGAAAGGATGGAAAAAATCAATGACTATCGAACGCAAAATCCGTGAGCATCTACTCAAAGAGGCTGAATCGATGGAATGTCCTCCGGAAATTTCCAAACGAATCGAACAATCCTATACTCACTATTTTCAACCAAAAAGGAGAGAAATGACGATGAAAAAAAGAGTGATTGGTGGAATTGTTGCTGCTGCGATTTTGATTCCAACCGCAGCATTTGCTGCCCCTCCCCTGCTTGAAATGCTTACTAGAACACCATTGACTGCTGAACAAGTCAAGGTAGATGAAGTTAGCAAAGCAACACTTGAGAAGCTGTATAGCGCATTTCCCGAAACAAAATCGTTTGAGATCATCGATGCAAGCAACGTTCAAGGTGATGCAATCAACCCGAAAGACTCCACTGAGTTATCCAAAGTAAATGTGAACCAAACAAGCATCATCCTGCAGGAAAAAGGCGGAACCGGTAAAAAGATTACCCTTCATATAAATGGCGGTACGGGTGAGATTGAACACGTGGATCAAGAGAATTGGGAGCCTAAGGAGAAGCCGCTCATTACGTTAACCGATCAGGAAATCAAGGCGAAGGTAGATACTCTCATTGATAAAATGTATGGTAACGTCGATGCGTACGAGTTTGCTATGGAACAAATGGAGAACCCAAATCAAAAAGTATTGATGTTGAATTACATCATAAAGGGAGCAGATACCCCGTTCTACCAAGTATTTGTTCACGACAACGCCATTAATCTTACTCGGGTAGGAGGCGAGCCTGCACCTTCGCACATCAAAGTAGAAGGATTGTTCACAAGGGATGGCAAGCCTGATTATACGTATGATTCCATTTTAAATGATGATAAACTGTTTGCTTTACTACAAATGAGCCCGACAGAATTAAAAGAAGAACTGGCAAAAGGTCTATCTGTTGCGGATATTGCAGCGTCTAAAAATATCACCAAACAACAAGTGCTCGAGGTGATTGCAAATACACAGGTTGAAATACAGCTGAAAGCTGAACAAAATGGAGTGGTTCCTAAAAGCAATCGCTCAAAGGAACAATTGTTAAAGGATATTGAACCAAAACTATTGCCAATCCTTGATCACAAAAATGAGACACCACAGAAGTAATCATAAGTCACGGCTGATGCGGTCAGATAAGTAATAAGCGGCCGGTATTCTTCGATGAGAGGATACCGGCCCTTTCTATTCAATGGAGGATACCACGAGTGATTAGCAAAGCCTGTTATTTCCTAATATCCTGCTTTTCGGTCCACGACGCCTGTCAACGGCTCGCCTTTTTCATACCGTCCGAGGTTTGCAAGCAAGTACTGTCCCAGCCGCTCTTTGGTGCTGGGCCCTGACATATGCGGGGTTATATACGCTTGCGGCAATGTCCAAAGCGGACTGTCTGCCGGAAGCGGCTCTTTCTCAAATACATCCAGTATGGCGGCGCGAAGATGCCCCGATTGCAATACTTCGATTAGCTCTTCTTCGGCAATCAGCGAGCCGCGCCCGATATTGACCAGACAGGAGGTAGGCTTCATCGCCAGCAAAACATCGCGGTTGACTGCATGGCGGGTTTGTTCCGTCAACGGCAAGATCAGGACCAGAACATCCAAGTCTTTGACAAAATCATGCCATTCATTCGGACCGAAGTGGCGATCTACCAGATGCGCTTCCCTCCCGCTATAGCTTAGGCCGTAAACCTGCATATCAAAGGCACGCGCTTTTCGGATAATTTCTTTGCCAATCGAGCCGAGACCGGCGATGCCGATGGTCTGCCCTTGCAAAAGCTGTGTTAAGAACGGCTGCCAGCTTCTCTCTTTTTGAGCTGCCTGGCTTCTGGCAATATCTTGATAGACATAGAGCAGCTGGGCAAATACATATTCAGACATCGGACCGCCGAATTGATCCACGACACGCGTAATCACAATATCCTCGCGAATGGAAGTGGAGCGCATGAGGTCATCCACACCCGCTCCAAGGGACTGGATCCACTTGACGGAGCTTGCCTCCGGCCTTTCGAGCAGTTGCAGCGGAAACTTCCATTGCAACAGGATCTCCGTATCGGGTAGGTTCGCCACTGCCTCTTCCGGCGTTGTTGCAGCATGGACGTTCGTATATCCTTTCTCTTTTAGCATGTCTGCGTATGTACTGGCATCTGACGGTGTATAGATCAGGATTTTGGCTGCTTTGTTCATTTTGATTCCCCCACTCTTTTCAAACGCATTTGGTTATGAAAATCAATATTGCGCAAATTCAATCGTCTTGGCTGAGTATTCTCCCGCACAGAGCCATTTCGCATTTATTGCGTCGTGTCAGCTTCATTTTAGCCTATTTAATCAAATCTTCAATGTATGATTGGACACACGAGTTCAAATTGAACAAAAAGAGAGGATAAAATGCTCTGAAATGAACACTTTATCCTCGAATCAAAGAACTCTATATCCTATCTGACATAACCGGGGTCCTTCGCTTGCTGCTGAAAGGCAGGCATGACCTCCCGGGCGACGAGCTCCATCGATTTCATCACTTTCTCATGCGGCAGAGCGCCAAAGTTCATCAGCATCATCACATGATCCATCCCGATCTCCTGGTATCTGCGAATCATTTGGATCACATCCTCGGGAGAACCGATCAGGAGCTGTTCTCTCGCTTGCAGATCCTCGAAGGCAGCTCCTTTCCCATATTGCCGGGTTGCCAGATAGAGATTCAAATGCTCCCTCGCTGTCTCGATCGCTTCTTCACGCGTTTCCGCGACGTACGTATGCAAAGCCAGCGGGATATTGATCCTGCTCTCATCATGGCCGGCACCCCGATACGCCATCTTGAAGTCTTGAATGATCCCTGCCAGTTCCTGAATCGAGTTGGCTGCCACATACGGAACACCCATGATGTTGTACCCCATCGCCCCTACATATTTGACCCCCTGAGGACGAAGCGCGCCAATCCAGAGCGGCACTTCCTTTTGCTTGGGCAATAGCTTCAACTGAACATCCGAAAACTGATAAAACTCGCCTCGATGGCTAAACATCTCTCCCTTCCACGCTTTTTCGATTACAGCCAATGCGTCATTAAAACGAAACGCTTTGTCTTTTCCATCGAGGTTGAACCCGGCGAACTCATGCGGCAAATATCCGCTACCGAGACCGAGATTCAGCCGGCCATTGCTGAACACGTCCGCCAACGCATAGTCCTCTGCGACGCGCAAGGGATTGTGAAAAGGCAGTGAGACAATGGATACGCCTAGACGGATCCGATTTGTGCGCTGCGCGGCTGCGGTAATCAGCATATGAGGCGAGGTCAAGATGCCGTACTCGCTGAAATGGTGCTCAGCGTACCAGACGGAGTCGTAGCCCAAGCGATCGGCAAGCTCTGTCTGCTCCAATACTTCATACAGCATCTCCTCGGCTGTGCGTGCATATCGGTCGGAGTAGTTGTCAAAAACGGTGAATAATCCAAATTTCATAAATGGTTCCTCCTCAGTTCATTGTGATTGTAGAAAAAACAAACGAGCACACCAAAAAAGACCTCTCGTCCTGTTTTGATGTGCTGGGTGAAATCCACTACTTGAAGAAAAGGTTTGCTTTTCCCCCATTGATAACTCAGCATGTACGCTTATTTCAGTTCGCAATAGCGGTCATAGGCTTGCTGGATCGCATACTGGATCGCTCCTACGCCGGGTACTTTGATGGACTCTTTCAGCCGCTGCCTCACCTCATCCAATCCATTTCGCAGACTAACTCCGCGAAGCAGATTCGCGAGGAATTGATTGGACAGCTCCATAACAAAGGTAAAGGAAATATCGTGGATCGTCTCTGTCTCCTTGTCGACAATCATCACACAGCCGATCATGCGGTACACCTCGTGCAAAGACGTATCCTTGGGAAACTCGGCAAATCCTGCTGTCATGACCAGGCTGCTGCACCTATTCACTTCTCTCTCACCTCCTCACACTAGTGACTGCTCAGGTAAGCGTCCCGAATGCGCGAATCCTGCAATAAGTGTTGCGGGAGCCCTTCCAGCTTGATTCGACCATTTTCCAGGACATAGGCGTAATCGGCGATTTGCAACGCTGCTTTGGCGTTTTGCTCGACGAGGATAATCGTCATGTCGGACTGCTTTAGCTGATAGAGACGGTCGAAGATTTCCTCCACGATCAACGGCGCCAAGCCGAGAGAGGGTTCGTCAAGCAGAAGCACCCTGGGATGTGCCATCAGCCCGCGAACGATAGCCAGCATTTGCTGCTCTCCTCCACTCAGCGTGCCTGCCAGTTGTTTGCGCCTTTCCTTCAGCCTGGGGAACAACTGATACATCTGCTCCATCTCTTCCTCGATCCTGCGCTTCTCTTTTGCAGGAATCATCCAGGAGTCAAGTCGCGGATAAGCTCCCAGACGAATGCTCTCTTCGACAGTCAGTTCGGCAAACATGCCCCTTCGCTCCGGCACCAGATTGATTCCCATCCGCGAGACGCTTTCTGCCGGCAGCTTTTCCATCGCCTTGTTCTCGAAGTATATCGTCCCTTGGTTGGGGCTGTATTGACCAGCGATTGTACCGAGCAGCGTAGATTTTCCGGCTCCGTTGGCCCCGATGACTGCGACGAGGGAACCCTTGTCAATCCGCAAATCAACGCCTTTGAGGGCGTGAATCGTGGAGCGGTAGGTATGGATATCTTTCAACGTCAAGATCGGCTCGCGGTCCTTCCGCTTGCTTTCGGGAGCTTCGTATTGCTTTTTGACGTCTCGTCCCAGATAGGCTTCGATGACACGTTCATTGCTGCGCACTTCGTCAGGTTTGCCCTCCGCAATTTTGCTGCCAAAATCAAGAACGATGATATGGTCGGAAATCTCCATCACCGTCGACAGATCATGCTCGATGAGGAAGATGGTCAGGCCGTCCTTCTTCAGCTTCTGAATCAGTGCGACCATCCCTTTGACTTCCTCCCGGCTTAAGCCAGACAGCGGTTCATCCAGCAAAAGCAGCTTCGGTCGAAGGGCCAGAGCACGCGCCGCCTCGAGCAGACGCTGTTCCCCGAAGGACAGATCATTGGCCAAAACCTCCGCCCGATCCGTCAAACCGACCAGCTCCAGCATGTCGAGCGCCAGCTTTTGCGCCTGTTCCTCGTCCGCTTTGATCCCGGGCAGGCGAAGCATCGAGGACAAGACGTTGGGCTTTCTCGTCTCCTTTGCTGCCACCATGATATTCTCCAGCACACTCAGATTGGTGAAAATCTGCAGGTTTTGAAAGGTCCTCGCGATGCCCAGCTCGGCGATCTTATGCGGTTTGAGATGGTTGATCCTCTCACCGTTGTACCGGACCTCTCCCGCATCTGGCGTGTACATCCCGGTAATGCAGTTGAAGGTAGATGTTTTGCCTGCCCCATTGGGACCGATCAGCGCAACGACCTTGCCTTTTTCCACTTGAAACGTATTGTTGTTGACAGCGATGACTCCGCCAAAGCTCTTGGTGACGTCTTGAAATTCCAATAAAGCCTCCGTCATTTCGCATTCACCTGCACGTTCGACTTTCTTTTATGAAACATTCCCATGATTCCATTCGGCAAATAGACCATGATGGCTACCAGCAGCACGCCGAAAAAAATCACCTCAATCGCTCCGCCAGAACTGGAATCCTGCAGCAGCAGCGGCACGTATTGCCGCAGCGCCTCTACCAGCAGCGTAACGACGACGACTCCAACCAAAGAGCCCCAGATCGAGACCAGTCCGCCCAAGACCGCCATAATGACGAATTTGATCGACATGTCAAAGTTAAAGACGGCTGGACTGATAAAGCTCATGTAGCAGGCGTACAACCCGCCGCTCAGACCTGCGAAAAGAGCGCTGATCACAAATGCTTGCAGCCGATACCGTCCTGTATGGATCCCCATCGATTCCGATGCTGCCTGGCTGGCATGCATGGAACGCAGATTTCGGCCCCAGCCGGAATGGACGAGATTCCTGCACAAAAACAGGCCTAACAGGGCGATTGCCCAGACGAAGTAATACCATGCCGTATCACCGGAAAGGGACATCGAACCAAATGAAAGCCCGGGTATCCCCGACAGGCCGGAGGATCCTCCCGTCCATTCGCTCTCCTCAATCAGGACGATATTCAGTACAATTCCGAAGCCTAGTGTGGCGAGGGAAAAATAGTGCCCATTCAGATTTCGCGTGATCCAGCCCAGTCCGTACGCAAGCAAGCCTGAAAGGAGCATCCCCAGAACAATTCCCAGCCACGGACTGATCCCGAATGAAACGGCCATGACGCCCGTGGCATAGGCCCCCACTCCCCAAAATGCAGCTTGAGCCAGGGAGACCAATCCGGCGAAGCCCATCAACAGACTGACGCCGACAGTCGTGATGCAATAAATTCCAATGATCACTAGCACACTGGTCAGGTACGAGTTGACCATCAGAGGCAAGGTTGCCGCAACGATGATACCCAGGAGCAGCAAGCCCCATCTTTTCACTCCGATTGCTGCAGGTTTGTGAACTTGCACGATTCGTTCCACGTAGGACTCTCCCCCTTACACCCGTTTTCCACTTTTGGCTCCGACAATTCCCTGCGGGCGGAAGACGAGAACCAGGAGCAAGATCAAGAACGCGATCGCATCCTTGTATCCGGAGGAAATCAAGCCTGCCCCCAAGGATTCAGCCAGCCCGAGCAGCAATCCGCCGATCACCGCTCCGGGAATGTTGACCAGGCCGCCGATGGTCGCCGCGACAAAGCCTTTGAGTCCGATCATCATGCCCATGTCATAGGTAGCCAATGATACAGGCGCAATGGCCACTCCCACGATTCCTGCTAAAGCAGCTCCGAGGCCGAATGCCAGTAGGGCCATGCGATTCGGAGAAATTCCCATTAACCGGCTTACTTCGCGATTCATCATGCAGGCACGCAGTGCGGAACCCGTCATCGTTTTTTCAAAGAACAAGTAGAGAAGGACCATGCTGACCAGCGTGATGCCAGCGATAAAAAAATCTTGTCGCGGGACGTAGGCTCCCAGCAAGTGGACAGGCTCGCCTGAGAGAAAAGCCGGCAAAGTCAATGGGTTGCTGCCGAAAGTGATCTGGGAGATCCCCCGCAGAGCGGTAGAGATACCGATCGTAATGATGATCAACACCACTTCGCTGCTGAATCGCGCCGGATGCAAAGCGATTTTTTGGATGATTGCCCCTACAGCCGCTGCTACCAATATCGCAACGATGCAAGCAAGCCAAAGCGGGCATCCCGCCGACACGAGCGTTGCAGCGCTCATCGCCCCCACCATGACAAATTCTCCTTGGGCGAAATTGATCACTCCGTTTACGTTGTAGATCGTGACGAAACCGACAGAGATCAGCGCGTAGATTCCGCCCACGGTAAGCCCCGATACGATTAATTGAATCAAGTCCGCTCCAGACATTCTCGATCCTCCTATTTCGCGATCACCCATTTGCCATTTTGAACCTGCAGGATGATGACATCCTCCGGTTTCAGACCTGTATGATCATTCGGGCTCATGTTGAAGATTCCAGTAGCCCCTACTAAGCCTTGAATCTTTTCGAGATTGTCACGGATGGATTGTCGAGTGACATTTTCTGTGGACATCTCGATTGCTTTGGTCACGAGCAGTGCGGCATCGTATGCCATTCCGTCGATTGGACTCACACCTGTTTGGAAGCTGCTCTCATAATCCTTGACGTATTTGGTCAACAACGCTTGTTGCGGATCGTTGCTTTCGAGCTGATCGGCCACCCATACCTTCCCGGAGGCGATATACGTTCCCTCTGCTGCTTCTTTCCCCGCCAGATCGATAAAGGCATTGGCACCGGCACCTGCGCTGTAGATCAACATTTGATCCATTTTCAACTCCCAAAAATTGCGATTCACGATGGAAGCAGATGGCGGAATGGCCCAAACGATGATGGCATCTGGATTTTTTGCTTTGATGTTGGTCAGTTGGGGCTTCATGTCCTTGTCACCTGCGCCGAATTTTTCGGCGGCGATGATCGCGATGCCCTCTTCCTTCGCTAGTGCTTCAAAGGCTTGTTTGCCGCTTTCTCCATACGCATTGTTCATAGACAGGAATGCGACCGACGTTTTTCCTTTTTGCTTCAAGAAAGACACGATGCTTTTTGCAATGTCCTGGTTGTTGCTTGGCGTTTTAAAAATCCACTCCCGTTCGTTCACTGGACTTGTAATCCCATCACCAGACCCGACGGATACGAGCGGTACCTGCTGCTGGGTTACGTACGGTACGATGGGCATGGTCGTGGGGGTTGTTCCGCCCCCTATAATGGCCAATACCTGATCCTGCTCCACCATTTTCTTTGCGACGATCAATGCCTGTGTCTCACTGGATTCGTTGTCGTAGACGACGAGCTCGATCGGTACGCCGTTGATGCCGCCTTTTTCGTTTATCTCCTTTACGAGCATCTCGATTGCATTCTTTTGCGGAACACCCCAGACGGATGAGCCCCCGGTCAACTCCAGATCCACCCCAATCTTATACGTTGCTCCCGCTGCTCCCCCCTCTGTCTTTACCGTCGAGCTGCCGCATCCCATTAAGCTGGCGACAAGTGCTAGACTCAGCCATATTCCCAACCTTTTGCGAAGCTTCATACGAATCCCCCTTTGTTTTTGGCAATAAAAAAACCAGCAGCAATCGAAAGCGAATATGGAGCCCAGATTGCGGTGCTCCTTCGCTTTTGATTTCTACTGGTGTTTTATCCACTTGCTAGGAACAGGTTTTCAGGCCAATTCCCCGTAGATAAGCCAGTGCTTTCGCATTGTTTTTTACTCTTGCTGGTATTTTAGCAAGCTGTGACAAAAATGTAAACGCTTATATTTGTAAAAGTATCTATTTTCAATTAATTTCGTGCATATCGCAGTATCGTTCATAAGCAGCTCGCAGCGCTTGAATGATGGCTCTTTGCGGCGGCACCAGAAAACGTTCCTCGATGTCTTGCACAATCTCTTGTATCCCGTTTTCAACAGACTTTCCCCTGACCATGGACGAAATAAAATCATTGGTCACTCCCATCACGAAGGTAAAGGACGCATCCACGATGATCTTCGTATCCCTATCGATCACCAGTACACAACCGACGACTTTCTGAATTTCATACAAGGTCGTCCCCTTCGGAAGTTGTGCAAATCCTGCGACCAAAACATTTTTTGTATTTGATCCCCAATTCATCGATCGATCCACCCTTACACAAGTAGTCTTTTGGACCTTAAGAAAGTCCTGGTTGAATTTGTATTATAAATTCTAATTCCTTTTTTTACAATTTGCCAGCTTGCCAGAAACGTTTTTCTCCACAAAAAAACCTCGACTTCGCCGCCTCTTGCGACTCCATCGAGGATTTAACGATCTATCGTGGTTAAGACCAGTGGGCACGTTCCCACAAATTCAGCTTTTGACCAATCCCTTTCGCCAAGGCTTCCCGATAGACAGCATGCCCCCAAGCGACATCATAGATCGGCATGCCCCCTGTAACGAACAAGATCCGCTCTGCATCATCCGTTCTGCCTTGTACACTGCCAAATACGATGTCCCCGAGATTCAGAATATCTTGATGCTTCGCTCTGCCTTGGTCAATTAATTGCAGCAGCTGTCCGGTAGGGGTCCATTCCGTAATGCTAGCCATGCCTTTGGGGTGTTCCTTGGCATCATTCATCCATGACTGGTGCATTTTCCAGTTATCTGCCACGATTTTGCTTTCCAAATAGGTCGAATCATCCAGATCAGCCGTCCCTGTCAGCGTTACTAGACATCCGGGCTTCAGCCAGTCTTTTTCAATTTTCACTTTCGTGTGACCAGAAGTAGCCACACTGATTATGTCAGCGGGAGCGACGGCCTCCTCCATACTGCTGACAGCTATTACATTCAGGTTGAGTTGTTCGCTCATCTCGTTTGCAAACGCCTCTGCTTTTTCCAAAAACAAGTCATAGACTCTTACTTCCTTTAGCTGCTTCTGCGTTTCGGCGATAGCTTTCAGACACGCTCTGCTGATCACCCCAGCCCCCAGAATGCCCGCCACCTCTGAACCGCTTCTCGCGAGGTATTTCGCCGCAACCCCGGGAACCGCGCCTGTTCGCATCGCGCTGATCAGATTGCCCGACATATAGGCAAGCGGCTGCCCTGTGTCCGGATCATTCAGCGTAACCATCAGGATGGATCGAGGAAAGCCCCGCTTCGTATTTTCTATATTGGAGCCGTACCACTTGTCTCCGCAGACGTGGAATTCTCCTCCTACATAGGCGATCATCGACATGAAGCGGCGATCAGGACCCGCTACCGGCATCTTCGGCGTGCGCTGTTCCTCAGGAAACCAGAGCATGATGCCATGCTCATTCTCCCGCGGACCTCCCATCAGATAGTCGCCTTTCCCCAGCAAGGCAAATGTCTTCTCGATGGTCTCCACGCATTTTTCCATATTCAATACCCCGGCCTGGATGACATCCGGTTCGGACAAGTACAAAAAATCGATCCGTGTATCAGACATGCTCAATCCCTCCCTGATTTATTTGATTTAGAAATTTTTCTCCGTTCCCAAACGTCCAGTTTGGCGATGGAAACGATTCATGTTGGTAACAACCAGCAGCGCAATACCGACCAGAATCGTGATGCTGGTAAACAGCCAGTGCTGACCATTGATGATCAACAGCGGTGACAGCGTAACGACAGCAATCTCTACCGGAGCCATCGGAATATAGGCGAGGGCAAAATCGTCGAGCGTCTTGCTTTTCAGATCCGGGTCGACGATGCGCAACAGTGCGATGGACATCGCAGTCGTTCCTGTCGCCCATCCCCAGGAAAAGATGCAGCGTTCAAACCAGTATTCCTTGAAATAGCGAGGGCCCAGCACCTTGAAGAAGAAAAAGCAGTACAAAAGCCCAAAAATAAACAGCAAGGTCAATGGGGCAGCGTACTTCAAGACAACGGGCAGCTTGATGGATGCGACGCCAAAAGCCACCAGGATATCAGTAGCACTTCCACTGACGCGATTCACCATTTTTTTGTCGACATAGCGGTCCGATTTGGTCCACTCCATGATCTTCATGCAGAGCAAGGCGGCGAGAAAGGCACAGCAAAATGCAGGAATGCTCAGCTGGGGGAACCATTGCGAACCCAACGTGCTCAAGTAATAGCCCGCTGCTGCCGTCAGCCCTACCAAAGTCACATGAAACGCAAGCGGGTCTATGGAAATCGAGGAGACTGTTCCTTCCCCGACAGATTGGCGATTTTCCTCCGGGACAAGTCCCGTCTTCAGCTCCTTGGGAAGCTGCGAAAAGTCGGTTATAAACCCCGTATGCCCGTTTCTCGTTCCCCATTTAATGAGAATCAGACCGCCCACGATAGCGCTTACAATCCCGACCGTAGCGGATGTCATGGCGAGAGAAGCCGCTTCATCCCAACCAAGACCGTCAAAAGCCTGCCCGATCGCAGCAGCAGTACCGTGCCCCCCTGCAAAGCCGCTTGCCAGCATCAAGCCAAATCCGGTGTGCAAATCGCCCCAGAACAAATTGAGTATCAAGAGGCCAAACAGCATGCCGCCGCCCCACTGCATGAGCATGAGCGCTTGGGAATACCCCCACATTTTCCCTACCCGTCTGGTGACGGATCTGAAGGGCACCTTTTCAGAACTGAACGGCAAGGATGCAAATACGAAGGCGATCAGAATGCTTGGATAGGTTCCGATCAAACTGGAAAACGGCAAGAGTTCAAGGCCGTTCGGACCGAAAGTGAGACCGAGTATTCCGGCAATGAGACCGGCAGGCAGGAAAAGCTCCTGTACCACCTTTACTTTTGCCCTTAGAATCACCCCTATCAAGAACAAAATCGACATAACACCTAAGTCCGTAACGATTGTCCAAGGCGAAAAATTCATACTGAGCCTCCTTATCTCCCTAGATGGATCAGACCTCTCTACGCGTATTTTCGGGCCCCCCTCCTTTCTGGCAGATTTGTATGTGCAAATCGCATGCCAAAAGATTAAGGGCATCATAAAGCGGACTTTTCTCGTATTCATTTCTCAAAATAAGAAAAATGATCATTTTGATAAGCGATGATTCTCAATTTGATAATGGCGAATTTTACGGTACAACGTCGGCAAGCTGATCCCGAGCTGTCGGGCGATCCGCTTTTTGTCGGTGGTGGAGGTGCCCCACTCGGCAAGCAGATGTGTAATTTGCCTTTTTTCATATTCCTGTTTGCTCAGGATGCTTTGTTCCAGTGGAAAGGGTTGGTCGGGGGTTTCGAGGTGTTCGACGATGGTGTGATTCTGCAAGTTATTTTTTATCGCGGAAGGGAGCTGTGACAGGCGTAGAATGGTTTCGTCCGGATGAGACAGATTGATCGCATATTCGATACTGTTTTCCAGTTCGCGGATATTGCCGGGCCAATGGTAGGCTTCCATCGCCAGGCGCGCTTCTTCGGACAAGGCTTGGATATTGCGCTCCAGCAAAACGGAATACCGTCTGATAAAATGCTGCGCCAACGGTACAATATCCATTTTTCGTTCGCGAAGAGGCGGAATCTGGATGGGGATCACATGCAGCCGATAATAAAGATCTTGGCGAAACGTCCCTTCTGCAACCATTTGCTCCAGGTTGTTGTTCGTGGCGGCAATCACTCTGACATCGATCGGAATCGCTTCCGTTCCGCCTACTTTGTCAATTTCCTTTGTCTGCAAAACCCGCAACAGCTTGACCTGCAGATAAAGCGGCATCGTTCCGATTTCGTCTAGAAAGATCGTTCCCTTGTTCGCAAGTTCAAATTTTCCCGGCTTTCCTTTGGCATGTGCCCCTGTAAAAGCCCCCTTTTCATAGCCAAACAGCTCGCTCTCAATCAATGCCTCCGGGATCGCCCCGCAATTGATCGCAATAAACGGATGCTTGGAACGCGGGCTTTCTTCATGGATCGCCCGGGCGAACATTTCCTTGCCTGTTCCGCTCTCACCCGTGATCAGCACCGTAGAGTTGCTCTGTGCGATGCGGGAAGCGATTGTCTTGATATGTTGCATGTGCGGCGTCTCACAAATAATCTCCTGGAAGGTAATCTGTCGATTCGGAGTCGCGAAGTCAAACGCAAGCTGCTTCATGTTCTCATAATCGACGATCGAGACCACGGCACCAGTGACTGCATCATCGGCTGTCACCGGCTTGATGTCTGCAATGTAGCGGTATCCCTTCCCGTTGACCTTGGCCGCCAGCTCATAGCTTTTGAACTCCTTGGCATTCAATGTCTCAGCCAGCGGAAAATCCGGGAAAACTGACGTCACCAGCATGCCTTCCATCGCGGCCGCCTGTTCCGAGCCTCGAAGCATTTGTTCCGCGAGCGAGTTTGCCTGCCGGATTCTTCCCTCCTGATCAATGGAGAGCACGCCGTTGGAGATCGTGTTGATCAAGGTCAACAGAGCGCTGTTCACGCGTATTTGCTCTTCGTAAAGCTCTTGTTCGGCAATTTTGGAGGTCATCAATTCCGCCATCCTGTTTAGAAACTCGATGAGACCCGTCTGGTTTTGCTGGAGCACCTGCATCCGTTGCTGATCGTAGGCCACGACGTTAATCGTGCCGATCGTCCGGTTTTTGTAGAGAATGGGCACGATGATGCCCCCTGTATACGTGCATTTGCCATATCCTTGGCAGGCCAAGCAAAAATCTTCTTGCCCGGGCTGATGAATGACGATAGGTTCCGTATTTTGTAAAACATGCCGGGTGACCGTCCCGTAAGCCATTGCTGCCCCTATCTTCTTTTTGGCAGAACCAGTAGCCGCGATCCGTTTCACCTCCGCGTCGATAATTTCCACATCCATTTGAAAAGCTGCTTTTATGGCTTCCGCAACCTCTTGTGCAACCGAGACTATCTTCCGCAGATCGCTCATCGTTCTCCTCCGTTTTTTCAGATTATTCACACTCAATCATACCAAAAATCGTGGGATAGGCAGGTTGGGGTCGCTTCTCCTGGTGCAAAAAAAAAAGACCCTTGTAATAGGGTCTTTTCCGCATGGCTTGCATTAGCTGTGTTTTGCCTGGAATTGTACCATAAACTGGCTCAGTGCTTTGCAAGCCTCGTAAGGAACTGCGTTGTAGGCAGATGCCCGGCAACCTCCGACAGAACGGTGGCCGTTGAGCCCGACAAAGCCTTCTTTTTTCGCTTCTGCGAGGAATTGCTTCTCCAACGCTTCATCTTTGACACGGAACGTGATATTCATCAGAGAGCGGCTTTCCGGTTCTGCGTGACCATAGTAGAACCCGTTGCTTGCATCGATCGCATTATAGATCAGCTTCGCTTTTTCTTCATTGCGCTTGGTCAGCTCAGCCAAACCGCCTGTCTCCTGTACCCAGTTCAGCACTTCTCCCAGCAAGTAGATGCCGAAGGTCGGAGGCGTGTTGTACAGGGAGTTGTTTTTGGCGTAGATGCCGTATTGGAGCATCGTCGGAATGTTGGTGTTGGCCTTTTCCAACAAGTCTTTGCGCAGTATCACCACGGTGACACCGGATGGACCGAGGTTTTTCTGTGCCCCAGCGTAGATCATCGCAAACTGGTTCACATCGATCGGTTTGCTGAGAATATCGCTGGACATGTCTGCGATCAGTGGAACGCTGCCTGTATCCGGGAACTCTCTCCATTGCGTACCAAAAATCGTGTTGTTGGATGTCAAATGAACGTAAGCATCGGATTCCTGGAACTTGATGTCTTCCAGTTTGGGAATGTAGCGGTAGTTGCTGTCTTTGGAGCTTGCAGCATGATACGGCTCCCCAAAGAGTTTCGCCTCGCCAAAAGCCTTCTCCGACCAAGCTCCTGTCATGATATAAGCAGCCGTTTTGCCCGGTTGCAAGAAATTCATCGGCACCATGGAGAACTGCATGCTGCCTCCGCCTTGCACGAACAAAACTTCATAGTTATCAGAGATGGACAGCAAATCTTTCAATCGTGCGATCGCCTGATTGTGAACCTCTTCATACACGTCGCCGCGATGGCTTAATTCCATGACAGACATGCCGGTTCCCCGGAAGTCCAAAAGCTCTTGTTGCGCTTTCTCCAGCACGGCCAAAGGCAGCGCAGAAGGTCCAGCATTGAAATTGTAGGCACGGTTTCCCTGATTCACCGCTCTCACTCCTCAATTATCTCTTTTTATGACAATAAAAAATGCATGTACTCCAGCACCTTTCTATTGTACCTAGAAATCCGGATATTTGCAGTAGAAGAAAGTGAAAAAATGAAAATCTTTTGCCAAAAAAGGAACGAGAGCGATTTTTTTACCGCTCCCGTTCGTATTATTGCGGATTTCCTGTTCAGGCATACTGCTCCGCAACCAGATCAAGAATTCCGATCTTCTCCAGCAAATGCGTGGGGGCAAGAAACGTAACCGTCACCACGCCTGGATGCCGACCAATTTGGATCGAGCCTGTAATCGTCGCCCGGTTCAAGACTTCGGGGACCGTCAGCCCAAGCACTTGTGCAGCACGAGACAATCCATTCTCAGTCGCTTCGTTCAAATTGGCACCCGTGCCGATAAAAGAAACGGGCAGCGAATCTTCGATGGCATCCAGCTTCCAGCCTTTGGCGTAATCTCGCGCTTTGGCTTTCTCCTCGGGAGTGAACGGTTTCGCCAGATAAGGCAAATCCTCTTCTACGGGCAATAGAATCGGGCCATCCAGCTTCAATCCGGGAATGACATGCACCTGCAAGGTCACAATGCCTGCCACGTCAGTAGTGTGTCCCGCGATCTCTCCATCTCCCTGCATGGCGTGCATGTCTCCGAGATAGACTCCGCCTCCCGGTACCTTCACCGGACAAATCAAGATGGCATCCTGTCTGACGCGGTTAATATCCATATGTCCATCCGTCTTGTGGGTCGACAGTTCCTCTTTGGTCAATGCGTATTCATGCGGGGCGTCGATCAAGAAGGAACCAAAATCCCCGGCATTATGCGAATCGGGCATCGCTTTGGAAGGGGTGGTACCCAACTGGCCCAGGAACGGACGGACACGGGCTACGACCCCTACCAGATCGTGAGGAGCAAAAGCAACGATTGGATTTTGTATCGATGCTTCTGGGGTATTCATATAATAGCGGCCGTTTTCTGCGATTTTTTCTGCCGCTTCTTTGGGCAATGTCACGCCAAATTCTTTCTTGTCGTTAAAAGCGATGGTATAGCCATTGGTAAACGTGAATGGTGTCGTGTCTGCTCCGCATTCAGAGCAGCGTATCGATTCTGGTCCGATGCCGTCGATTCTGGTCTCGGGGTAAAGCTTCCCGCAGCCCGGACATTTTGCAGCGACAAAAGGATCTCCCAAGAACCTGCCTTCCATGGTTCGCTCATTTCCAGAAGCCGTCACCATAGAGGTCACTTCGATGGATTTGATCCGAATCGCAATCGCGTCCCCGACATTGGCACCTTCCACGTAGACTGGCTGCGTTACTTCATGGCCGCCACGCAGCGCTGGCGTAATCATCGGGCCCCAGCACCCTGGTGTCGTATTGGCGACGATGTACCCGCCATCCCGGACGGGACCTAGCATGGGCTGGGCTGGATCAAGAATGCCATTGATAAAGCTGTTCACATATACCGTTTGCTGGGCAACTGTCTTTTTCATAGCCATCGCTCCTTATTTACGGTGAAATGCTTACAACTCTATTATAGCGCTGATTTTACCAGATAGAATGATAGGGAGGCTGGGAATGTGCAAATCGCTACTGCAAATGGAAACCCTGCCCCTGCACAAATTCCTTCATATGTACCCTGCGAGGCTTGTTCACGTAATGTGCCATTTGCTTGGTCCAGCCGTCGGTTTGCTTGCCTTTGGTGCGGCGTTCGTAATACGCAGCGGAAATTTCCTCGTACTCCTGCAAAGCTTCACGTATTCCGTCTGTATCATACTGCTCTTCATGGACGTATGCGCGCATCGGGAGGCGCGGCTTTTGCTCAATATCCTGCGCCGGATAGCCCAAGCACATGCCCATGACCGGGTACGTCAAAGGCGGCAGCCCTAGTAGCTCAGCGACCTCCTTCGGATTGTTGCGGATTCCTCCGATCATTACCCCGCCCAGACCGTAGGAACGGGCCGCGAGCAAGACATTCTCCGCTGCCAACGCCGTATCCACCGCCGCTACGAGAAAACTTTCGACGCCTTCCGCAGCGATCGTCTCTCCATTCATCTCGCAGGCCTGCTGCAGCTTGTAGAAATCGGCGCAAAAAACGAGAAATACCGGACATTCCTCTACCCACTGCTGGCCGCCCGTCAGAACGGCTAATTGCTGTTTTTTCTCACTTGAGCGGACGACGATGACGCTGTAGGCTTGGACATTATGGGAAGACGGAGCCCATTGCCCGCAGGTCAGGATGTCGGTGAGAATTTCTCCGTCGATCGGCTCCTCCGTATATTTGCGAATGGATCGATGTGATTGAATCAAGCGGGTTACTTCTGTCGACATGATTGCCTCCTTATTCAGGGATGATATGGTTTTCTACCTATCATAACCGAATAAGGCGTTTGCGGAACACAAATCTCTTGAACTTTTTCACCTAGAATCGTGATGCGAACAGGTGATGCCGTTGCCTCCCGCTCTGTTCCAAACCAGACCCGACCTTCCTGGACGAAAATGAACAAGCCTTCCTGATCACCAACTGGAGCAAATGTTTGCGTCGGCGGCCTCCAGGGAACGATACCAAGCTCTTTCTGCACGAAGGAAAGCATGTTCGGGACATCGGCTACGGGCAAGCCGATTTCATCGATCCCGAGCACCTGTCCGATGTGAAAGGCGTCTTGCTGTTGGTTCTGTAGATCATGGCGGGCAATCATCTCTACAATGTTTTGATCCGGGTCCAGGAAATAGAAGGAATGGGCATTCCAGTGAGGAAAATGAACTTCTGATGAAACGGTGCCATCTTCTTCTGGAAACAACACCAAGGGGACCCTGTTCTCCATCCACGTTCTCGCCTCGTCGTATTTATTTTCCGGAATCGAGAAGGCGAAATGGTAAAAAGGGGCAACGCTGTCCGGCTCCATTCGAGTAAAACGAACACTTGTACGGCCTGCTTGAAACGCAAAATGATCATCCGATTGCTCTGTCTGAAGAAAACCCAGAAGCTCCGTGTAAAAATGCTTCATTTCGTCCATTCGATTGGCTTGAAAATCAACTCCGATGAACTTCATTCCGATACCCTCCCTTTTCTTTTAACGTTACCCGATTATTCATACTTTGTAAATGATTAAGTTTATTAAATTGTTCAAGCAGTGCCTGCAATGAAAAAAGCCACTCGTTTACGAGTGGCTGCTGCACGATGTCCTAATGCTTTTGATTTTTCGTTTGATTCCATTGCTTGATCTGCTCAATCATGCCTCTGATTTGATCGCGAGCTTCGGCATGCTCGGGTTCGCTCGCCCAATGCTGCACGAGTGGCGGCATCGCTTTTGACATATGCGAATACAGGCACCAGATCTTGACCATTTCCACGCGTTCCGGCGTTGCCTCTCCCGTTAACAGCTCGGTAAACTTGTACAGCAGCTGATCCAGTTCCGGGATTGGCGTCAGTTTCTTTTCGTCCACGAGATGACCTCCTTCTTTCCTATCGGTCCTTATTTCTTCGTTCATTGTATCCAATCTGGTCAACAGAAGAAAGGATTTTGCCGCACGCTATTCAGCTACGATGCGCAAAAGATCCGTCAGCTTGGAAATTTCGTATGTCGGGTTGATGTCTGTTTCATTTTTCCTTTGCCCCGGGTTAAACCAGCACGTATCGATTCCGTAGCGATTGCCTCCCAAAATATCCGAGGTTAGCGAATCGCCGATCATCAGAACGCGCTCCCGGCGGGTGATGCCCAGTTTGGCAAAAGCATAATCGAAAATTTCCTTCTGTGGCTTCTGATAGCCTGTTTCTTCGGAAATAATGATCTGTTCAAACATCTGCGATAGCGGCGAATGGGAAATTCTCGAGATTTGAACCTCCCGGAATCCGTTGGTAATGATCGCCAGCCGTTGTGTAGAGAGCGCCTGACACAATTCCTCTGCTCCCTCGATCAGAAAGGCTCCTTCTCCCAAAAACTTCAGGTAGGCGTCCCCAAAAGCTTCCGGCTGATGTGGAAGCTGATATTTGTTAAACAATCGTTTAAATCTTTCTACTCGCAGCTCGGCTAAGGTGATTTCTCCTCGCTCCAATTCTCCCCAAATCTCTTTGCCGATCTCTTTGTAGAAGGCTGTATATTCGTCTGCCCTGTCCAGCATATCAAAGGCCGTATACACTTTTTGCAATGCGTATTGCTGTGCCCGCTGAAAGTCAAATAGCGTATCGTCCGCGTCGAATAATAGGATATCGTATCTCATCAGGTCCTCCCCATCGTTGTCGATCTCGTCTGACTTCTTTGCCCTTTGATCATTGTAAATCATTCTCGCCGTTTCGCAAGTGCAACCGCCGCCAAAGCAAAACAGCAAGACCACGACATCACGGGTCTTGCTGCTTGTTGGTGAAAATATTACGAAGTTCGAAAACGCGTAATCTGCTGCTTCATGTCATCGGCCAACGCAGCCAGATTTTGTACCGAAGAGGTAATCTCTTCTGACGTAGCCAATTGTTCTTCGGAGGCTGTGGAGCTTTCTTGGGAAAGCTGCAGCACTTGATCAGAAATGCTTGTAACTTCTTCAATTCCCGCCGCTACCTGTCTGCTGAAGTCGCGAATTTCTTCTACCGATTCATTGACTTCTCGCACTTGGTTGGTGACGTTGTCGATAGCGGCTTCAATAGCAGCGAATGCTTGCTCAGCTTGTTCCGTATACGTCAAGCCCTCCTGAACCAGCATGTTGCCATTTTCCATCGCGCCTACCGCCTGAATCGTCCCCTGCTGAATCAGGCTGGTCATTTCGATGACCTGCTCCGCAGACTTGCGTGATTCCTCAGCCAGCTTTCGGACCTCCTCCGCGACGACAGCAAATCCGCGCCCATGTTCTCCGGCACGTGCCGCTTCAATCGCAGCATTCAAGGCCAACAGGTTGGTTTGCTCTGAAATCGCGGTGATGAGTGAGACAATATCGGTGATTTGCTTGGAACGCTCGTCCAAAGAGCGAATCAGTGCCGTCGTTTCCTCCGTTGAGGTATGGATCGCATTCATCTGGGACAGGACGTTGTGAATGGATACTGCCCCTTGCTGCGTCATTTTCGTTGCGCTTTCTGTTGCACTCAGCATGCTTTCGCTCGATAGCGAGATATGATCGACTTCCTCGGCGATTTCCTCGACCTTGAGAGCCGTTGCCTTGAAGGTTTCCAACTGCTTCTCTGCTCCGATCGCATTTTTTTGCGAAAGGTCTGCGACTCGCGCAGCGGACTCCGCGCTTTGCTCGGTCGATGCTGACAATTCCTCCGTAGAAGCCGCGATATATTCACTGGATTCCGATACCTGGACCAGGATCTTTCGTAAGTCATCAACCATTTGGTTCATGGAGTCAACCAAAACGCCAATTTCATCGCGATTCCGCACTCGAATCGGTTCGAGGGAGAAATCTCCTTCCGCCAACTTTTTCATCGACTCGCTTACTTGGATCACCGGTTTGGAAATAATACGCCCGATCCATACGCTGATCGCCAGTCCCATTACGAGCGCAATAAGCGTGGCAACGACCAGCATCGTGATGATAAAGTTCGTGGTTTCCTTCGCTTTGTTCTGGTCCTTCTCCATAACAGATTTGGCGATATTGAGAATATTATCTGCCTGTTCGTGAAAAATCGATCCTGCACTGCTGATCGTGGAGTTTTGGAATTGGATCTTGGCCAGCTCGGGATTTTGCTGGTTCATATCGATCAGATCTCGCATGAGGCTGTGATACTTGTCATAGGCCATGGTAAGATCCGCGATCTGCTCTTTGGCCTCCTCGTTTGGTGCTGTCCCTGTAAACTCATCCAGTGCCGTTTGAAAGATCATTTCAGATGCTTCATAGAGAGATACGTAGGAAGAATCTCCTGTCAAGAGAAAACCTCGCAGTGCATTTTCCTGCACAATCATTTCCTTTTTCAGCAATTGAACATTTTCAATGACAAGCGAATGCCGCTGCAACAAATTGCTGTAGGTCCAATCCACGTTTTTTATCTGTACCATGGCGATCCAGGATACGATGGTAAACAATAGCAAAACCGATAAGAAGCCGCTGACAATTTTTTTCGCAATGGTAAATTTGAATACCGCCTTCTTCATGTGCAACATAAACTCCTATCCCCGAATAATTGATAGATCTCTGTATGAGTGATCCGGCAACATGCCGGAGCTTGACTTTCCTGTTATCACCACACTCTCTCGCGTCTAAACAGATCCTTTTCAAGAAAGTGAAAATTACCTGTTTCATAAACTAATTCCCTTCTAAAAATTTTATAAACATTTAGCGAAAAAAAATGCCGAACCCGTATATAATTAGAAAGGTTTTGCATTCCAACACGTTAGGTGATTCGATTCTATGATAAAAAAAAACGCTGCTCGTCGGATGCTGTATTGCCCTGTTGATTCTCTTTACGATGCAGGAGGCTCCGGCAAAACTGAAAGAACATGCAATTCGCAATCCTTGGTACATCTTTTCCTGGGATGACGATGGAAAAATAATGATTACCGATACCGAGCAATATGAAATCCTGTCGAACATGGACTATGTGGCTGAATACGGAGAAATCTACAACGCGCTTCAGCCCGCATATCCCAAAGGGACCGCAAGTATTATTTTTGATCAACCGCCAAGTCTGTCGGAAGGATCATCCATCGAAATACGTTCGGAATCCTACGCGGGGCGACTGAATAAACCCCTCGTCCACCAAGCGAAGGTGACAAAAGTCGTTGGAAACGAAGTGCAATTTTCACCGCCGCTTGCGATGCAAATAGATCGCAATGTTTTTGTGAAGCAGGAACAGAATCATGTCCAGGGCTGGACCCAAAAGCAGGTGCAAGCATCCAAATCAGATACCGGATGGACGATCACCGTGATCGGAAAAACCCCTGTTTCGGAAGTGACGACTCAATACCAACTGGAACAAAATAGTCCAATGATCGGTGTCACCGTGAAAACAACCTATCAAAAGGATGTAAAGGTGTTTCGAGAGGCACTGGACCTTACGTTCAAACCGCAAGTGTCGGAGGTGTACCGCAAAAACCGGATAGTCGATACCTGGTGGTTTCAATCTTCCTATTGGCTGGATCGGGAAGGGGTTCGTTTCGGATCAGGCAGCCGATGCGCCTTTTTGTACCATACGCCAGAGGTTTCTTCTCTTGAGCTGAATACTGATAAGAAAGAGCTGCTCATCAATCTGGATCATATGAATGACCACCATTACGTGCAGCAAACACAAGACAATCGGGTGGGAAAGGTACGCCATCCTTCCGAATATCGTGCGACACAAGAGCGAACGAACTCCTTTTCTCTCGTGGTTGGCTATCAGCCCAAGGTCATGCCGCGTTTTATGACCCAGCCTGACGGGTATTTGGCGACACATGTGTGGACCGAGCATGCGGATGAACAGTCCTTGGAGACGAACCGGGCTATCTATTTTGGCTCTGAGAAAATCACTGACGCCTCAAAAGCAGTCGGCGGCTTTGTCAAATACGGGATTCCCGTTACGAAAAGCGTTTTTTATTCCAATCCGTATTACAAACCAGACGAGCGTTCATCGATCGCGATAAAACAAAGGCCGGACTTCTTGTCCTTCCTTGACCAGCTTCATGCGAATGGGAATGAAATCGTGCTGCACACGCTCTATCCTTTCGAGTTCCGGCATTATCAACCTACGACAGCAGAAGCGATGTCATTAATGAAAGATCGCTTCGACAGTGTCACCTGGATTGATCATGGGTACCTGAAATCCAGCTTTGCCTTTAACGGGCTGGACATCAAGACCCCAAACTACCTGGCAAATATGTGGGAAAAATATGACACACGTTATTTCTGGCATTACAGCTCGGAGGATACCGGAAATATCAATACCTCTTTCGATCTGTTTCAGAACCGGCGTGACGATGCCCAGCGCACTCCGTTGTACTGGTCGCACCCGACCGTCACTGGCCCATTCTACACCTGGGCAGCATTGGTTGTGCCAGAAGATACCTTGGATCAGTATACCGGCAAACATTTGTATGATCTGGTGCGCAATCGCGGTGTTTTGATCAACCATACATACCTCGCCAGAATTCCAGCTGGAAAACGAGGTGGCCATTTTATCAGCCTGGACGCAAAAGGAATCTGGGTCATTCACCCCTCTTTTGATAAAGTATTACAAAGAATGGCAACCATGCGCGATCAAGGGGATCTATACCTGACCACCGTTGGGAACATCATGGATTATTGGCTGGATCTCTCTCATGTGCAGATGTCGTACGCACCCAACGGAGCCGTCTATCTAAAAAATGAGAGCGGCCATCCGATCAAAGGCTTGTCGATGGCAGCGCGGAGCAAAGAAGTATATGTGAACGGGAAAAAACCTCTCCAAAGAGAGGCGAATGGCGACTTGGTATTCTGGTTTGACCTTGCCCCCGGGGAGTACGCTGTCATCGCGGATACTCCTGAGGCCAGCCTCTATCAGGCGGATTGGAATCGTCCGATCACACTGCAGTCAAAAGAATGGGAGCAACCGCAATAGCAGTTACTCCAGCTGCAAAATTTCACGAATCTCCTGCTCAGTCAGAGCAGACAAAGCCTCTTCACCTGGTTGAATGACTTCATCAATCAGGTGTTTTTTCTTTTGTTGAAGATCGTACATTTTTTCTTCTACTGTTCCTTGTGTGACCAGTCTGATGACCTGCACGATCTTTTTTTGTCCGATGCGATGGGCCCGATCCGCTGCCTGCTCTTCAACTGCCGGGTTCCACCACAGATCGTACAAGATCACAGTATCGGCACCTGTCAAATTCAGCCCGGTCCCCCCGGCTTTCAAGGAGATCAGGAACAAATCGCGCTCTCCTTCATTGAACCGTTGGCACAGTGGGACACGCTCCGGGACAGGGGTTTGTCCATCCAGATAGAAATAAGGGATTCCCAGCTCGCCCAGTTTTCGCCCGATGATCCCGAGCATCTCGGTGAACTGCGAGAAAACGAGCACGCGTCTGCCTGCTTGACGGCACTCCTCAAGGGTGTCGAGCAATTGCTCGAATTTGGCGGAGCTGCCTGTGTACTCTTCGACAAACAAAGCAGGATGACAGCATAGTTGGCGCAAACGGGTCAAGCCCGCCAAAATTTTGATGCGGTTTTTTTGGAATCCTTTCTCCTGCAAATGCTTCAAGGTTTCCTGCTGTAATTTGACCAGGTAGGACAGGTACAGCTTTTTCTGCTCCGGAAGCAGGTCCGAGGTCTGTATGGATTCAATCTTCTCGGGAAGCTCCTGAAGAACGTCTCGTTTTACCCGGCGCAGCAAGAAAGGCTTGATGCGTTTGGCGACGATCTCGGGGTGCAGCTCGTTGAAGGCTTTTCTACTGGGAAACAGCGCCGGAAACACTGCATCATAGATCGACCAAAGCTCCTCCAACCTGTTCTCGATCGGGGTCCCCGTCAAAGCAAAGCGGTATTCCGCCTGGATCTGCTTTACTGCATGAGCCGTCTGCGTGGCATGGTTTTTAAACGCTTGTGCCTCGTCAAGGATCAGTGTGTGATAACGGGCTTTTGCAAAATGGTCGTGATCACGGCGAACGAGCGGATATGAGGTAATGAATACATCGGCCTCTCCCATCTCCCGGTATCGCTTGTCGCGCTCCTCCTTTGTTCCATCTGCAACTACTGCCCTGACCTGTGGTGCGAATTTCTTCAACTCATGGTACCAGTTATACACCACGGAAGCAGGCGCTACGATCAGGGCAGGAAGCTTCTGCTCCCGAATTTCCGGCAAGACAGAGACGAGGAATGCGATACTTTGCAAGGTCTTGCCCAATCCCATATCGTCGGCCAGAATCCCGCCGAAACCATAATGAGCCAGTGTTTTCATCCATTGAAAACCGTACCGCTGATAATCACGCAACACGTGCTGTAACGAATCCGGCAAGGGAAAATCCAGATTGTCCGGATTGCGCATGTTTTCCAACAGCTTGCGGAATGACCTTCCCAACTGAACAGTGCGTCCTTGTTGATCGGCATCCAGGAAGCGCATTCCCCGAATCAGTGGCACACGCACCTCGCTGCCTTTCAAATCGGCTTGACGAATGCTCATTGCATCGAGAAAGCGGCCGATTTCCTGAAATTCTTCTCCCTCCAACGGCAGCAAGGAGCCATTGGGAAGACGATAGTATCTGCGCTTTTCCTCGACAGAATGTAGGAGCTGGCGGATTTCAGATTCGGGAATACCGGCAAATTCAAATTGCACATCCAGCCAATTGGTTCGTTCCTTCAGCTCCACCTTGACCTTTGCGCCAACTTGCCCTGGATGAAGCCTGGTTTTGACCGCAGATGTGGCATACACTTGAACAAGCTTCTCCAACCTCGGCACGACGTGGTATAGAAAATGATATTCGGCTTCCTCATTCTCCAAAAAATAACCGGCCTCTGTTTGGGTAAACATGCTATTTTGCATGATCTCCAGGATCTGCCTCTCTTTTTCGACGTCGCGGATCAGGATTTGTGCATGGGTTTGCGCTTGTCCGTCTTCCTCCAACGGATTGATCATGACCTGCCCGTAATGAAATTCCAAGCCGGCCAGCAAGCGGTCCCGTATTCTATCCAAATAGAGCTTCGCCTGCAACGGCGTTTTCACGATTCGGTCGGAAATCGCAGGCGCGATCTGTACTTCTCCCAGCTTCATCATGCCCGGTACAACCTGCTCGATAAATGGGGAGAGCTGCGCGGGTTCGATCACGATACTTTCGGCGTTTGCTTTTTCCATGATCTGTTTCAGCTTGAAGAGACGCTTGCAGGGCTCACTTCCGAGTTTGTATAATGTCCCCTCGTACTGCGCCATGCCGTAAGCCTCTAGGATCGTCAAGCTGTCCAAACCCTTTACGGTCATTTGGTACTCTAGTTGTCTACCGTTCTCATCCTGCGTGAACGCAAAAGCAAGTGGCAAATTCCCTTCCGCCAGCTCGATGCCATGGTACTCCTGATCTCCCTGGATCCATTTCACCAGCGGGGCTTTCTGCAGTGCTGACAGCATCCGTTCCCAAAAAACAGGCGGAATCAACAGAATGCGCTCTGCGTTGCGAGCGCCTGCGTAACCCATCTGGGAAGTGCTGTTGATTGCTTCCCGATACATGGTCTCATGCTGATAGATTTCGAGGAGTAATTGTATCACTGCCTCATTATCAGGTTCAAAGCAGTGTTCCTGGGGATCGAACGTGAAGTGCTTGGTAAAGACGAAAGCTTCCTTGCGGGCGAGCCTGCTTAGAAAGTCACGCATTTTCTGGACAATATAAAGCCTTTTGCCGCCTAGCCTCATTTCGATGCCGAAAAGAATTTGCCGATAGCCATATGGGTATGGCCGGACAGTGAATTCCACCTCAAGGGCTTCGCGTGTATCAAAGCGTACCCGCCCGATCTGCTTTGCCGACTCTTCCTTTCCTTGCCCCTGAAACAAATCCAGCATGCTTTTGGCTGCATGCAGTCTCAAACCGTCTCGTCCGCCCTGAGTAGCTGTCGTGCTCAGGTAAGGACGGAGCAGAGTACCGTGTTCCAACCGTTCGTGCAGGTGAATCAGAACTGCTGCAATGTGCTGGCAATACTGATCATAGGAAGATAGAGAGGGACAAGTGCATGACGCTTCCATGCTCCGATCCTGAGCGAATTCAATGGATACAGCAAAATCCTCCCTGCCGCTGACTAGCGCTTCATACACTCCGTAGTCGTGATCGATGTGCGTGATCCCCACTTTTCGCTCCCGGACGTATGCCTCACCCTTTTCGTATGCCAATCTGCCGCATAATTGCCGAATCTCTTGTCGTGTAAGATGAAAAGCCATCGTCGGTTCCTTTCTTTCATCAATCGATTTTCCGGTCAGTCCGTCCTTCATTTCACCATCATACCAGATGAAACGAAAAAAAACTCTTTTGAGTCATCTGTTCCCCATAAAGGAATCGGACCCAAAAGAGTGTTTGGTTTTATTCTTTCATGATAAAGATCCTTGCATCTGGAATGTCTCTCTCGCCTTCAATGAGCGCTGATCCTGCAGCCAACAGGCGGTGTCGTGCTGATCATTCAAGCTCGTTCTGGGAGGAGCGTGATGATGGCATACCTTCATGACGTATGGACAGCGGGGTGCAAAAGCACAACCGGTACCCAGTCGGCTTACATCAGGTGGCGACCCCGGGATTGGCACCAGAGGTTCCTGTCGATCGGCGTCCAGACGCGGCATGGATTGCAACAATCCCTTGGTATACGGATGCTGCGGATTGGAAAAAATTTCATCCGTCGGACCAATCTCGACGATTTCCCCCGTGTACATGACCGCGACTCGCTGCGCCATATTGGCCACAACACCCAGATCGTGGGTAATGAGAATCATGCCCATCTGCGTCTGCTCCTGCACACTTTTCATCAAATCCAGAATTTGAGCCTGAATCGTGACGTCGAGAGCAGTAGTCGGCTCGTCCGCGATCAAAATATTGGGGCGGCAAGCCAATGCGATGGCGATGACGACGCGCTGTCTCATCCCGCCGGAAAATTGGTGCGGGTAGGCCTCCATACGCTCTTCGGCATTGGGAATGCCCACGAGCTTCAGCATCTCAATCGCTTTTTGACGAGCCTCTGCTTTGGTCAAGGTCTGGTGTTGCACAATTCCTTCCATGATCTGCTGGCCGATCTTCATAGTCGGATTCAGCGAGGTCATCGGATCCTGAAAGACCATGGAAATTTCCTTGCCACGCAAAGACTCGAGTTCTCGTGGTGAAATGGTTGTAATATCCATATTTTGGTAATGGATGCGACCATCTGTAATCCGCGTCGTCTGTTTAGGCAGCAAACGCATCAAGCTTTTGGCCGTCACTGATTTTCCAGACCCCGACTCACCGACGATTGCCAGCGTCTCCCCTTTGTTCAGGGTAAACGATACGCCGCGAACCGCCTGGATCACTCGATCCTGAAGATGAAAAGAGATACGCAAATTTTCAACTGAGAGTATAGTCTCGTTCATCGACATCGATCCCTTTCCTATTTTTTCATTCGTGGGTCGAGAGCATCGCGAAGTCCGTCAGCCAGCAGGTTGAAGCTGATCATCAAGACGCTGATGATAATACCCGGGAATACGAGTTTGTAGGTAAAATAGCGCATTGCCACATAGCCATCCTGAATCAGCATACCCAAGGAAGCGAGCGGCGGCTGCAGCCCCAAGCCAATAAAGCTCAAGAAAGCCTCGAAGAAAATGGCGCTGGGAATGGTAAACATGATCGTGACCAAAATCGGACCGATTGCATTCGGCAGCATGTGCTTGACAATCAGACGGGAATTGGATGCGCCTAATGCCCTGGAGGCCATGACGAATTCCTGAGCCTTGATCTGCAGGATTTGCCCGCGGACGACACGCGCCATGCTGACCCAGCCTGTGACGATCATCGCCAAAACAATCGAGAAAATCCCCGGCTCCAGGATGAGAATGAAGAGAATGATGACGATCAGATTCGGGATCCCCATCAGCACCTCGATAATCCGCTGCATCACCGTGTCAGTCCGGCCGCCGTAGAAAGCTGAAATCCCTCCGTAGGCTACCCCGATGATCAAATCGAGCAAGGCAGCCAAGCTCGCGATCAGCAAGGAAATCTGCGTCCCTTTCCATACGCGCGTCCACAGATCCCGGCCAAATTCATCGGTACCGAACCAGAAGTTCTCTGTCACGCCGCGGACTTCGTATTGGTTGATTCCCTTCGAATCGACTCCATCGAAACCAAGCCACTCAAGCCCAGGAACTTTTGGGGGCAAATTGGAAAAAAGAAGATTCTGCTCGTCGTAGGTACGCCCTGACATCGAAGGACCGGCCAACGCCAGAAAGGTGATCAAGAGGATCATAAACAAAGACAGGACCGCACCTTTGTTCTTCACCAGTCGCTGCCAGGCGTCTTGCCATACAGATTTCATCGGACCGCTGGTTTGCTCTTGCAGACTGGCATCGACCGGCTCCGGGACGAAAAGATCCTCGGGAATTGAATCTGCAGGAAAGAGTGGTGCTGCGGATTGAGGAAGCTGCGAGTTGTTCTTGGTTCGTTCCAGTTCCATGCTCATCCTTTTTGGCTTCCTCCTCGCAAATTGATTCGTGGATCCAGCAAACCGTACAAAATATCGACGATAAACACCATGAAGATAAAGAGAAAGCTGTAAAACAACGTAATCCCCATGATAACGCTGTAATCATTCACGATGACAGAGAGCGAGAATTGCTCCCCAAGACCCGGCACCGAGAAGATTTTTTCAATGACCAGTGTACCCGTCATGATATTGACAGCAAGAGGTCCGAGCATCGTTACAACGGGAATCAACGCATTGCGCAGTACGTGTCGGATGATGACCTTGCGCTGATTCAACCCTTTCGCCTGGGCTGTCATCACGTAATCCTGGTTGATAACGTCCAGCATTTCCGTGCGGATAAAGCGAGCCACAGTGGCGATCACCGTCACCGACAGGGCGAGTGTAGGCAAAATGGTATATTCGTACCCCTTCCATAAAGCAGGAGGCAGGAGGCCCCACTTCAATCCCACGTAGTATTGCAAAAGTGCTGCAAAGATGAAGGACGGGATTGACATTCCCAATACGGCCAAAGTCACAGAGGTGTAATCCAGCAAGCTATTATGCCGAAGCGCTGACGTCACCCCTAATGCTAATCCTACCAAGGTCCCGACGACCAATGCCTGAAATCCGATCAGCGCCGACGGACCTATTCGCTCCGAGATGACTTCGGTTACGCTTCTCCCCACATACTTGTAAGAGTCGCCCAGGTCACCTTGGACCAAATTGCTCATGTACTTCAGATATTGAATGGCAACGGGCTGATCCAAGCCGTACTTGGCATTCATGTTCGCCAGTTGCTGATCATTCAAGCGATCATTGTTAAAGGGCGTACCTGGAAGCATCTTCATCAAAAAAAAGGTCGCGGTCGCGATAACCAATAATGTGACCAGCATATATCCCAACCGTCGCAGCAGATATGCTCCCACTTCGTCCACCTCATCTCATTCCAGCGTCTGTAAAGCTCCCCCACAGGGGGAAAGAGGATGCTTGGCGGCACCCTCTTTTCACATGAAATCATTTATTTCACGATATCTACCCAGAGGTAATTGTTCGTTGGTGCAGTTGGCAGGTACACAAAATCTTTTACGTACTCTTTTTGCAGAATGGCGAGTCCTTCTTGATACATCGGCGCGATCGCCACATCCTCTTCGATCAAGATTTTCTCCAACTCTACCATTTGTTTGAAACGGCTTTCCAAATCTGTGTTCAACTTGGCTTGCTGCACCAGCTCATCGTATTTCGGGTTGGAATATTTCATCCGGTTTGCAGAACCGCCCGTCACCCACATATCGATATACGTCATCGGGTCGGCGTAGTCTGGTCCCCATGTACCCAGGGACAGATCGTAGGTGATCGCTTTCTCAATTTCCAGCCTTTGGTTGGATGGCACGTTTTTCAACTCAAGGGTCAGACCTGGGAGATTTTTCTCCAGTTGATTTTTCAGGTACTCCCCGATTTTTTTCGATCTGTCGGTGTCAGCCGCGTTCACGCCAAGCTTTACCTCGGTTACGCCAGATTCCTTCAGACCTTGTTCCCACAGTTTCTTTGCTTCTTCGAGCGTTCCTTGCTGCATATCGCCGTTGAATTCACGGAAATCTTTACCCGACGCGTCCGTTGCAAAACGCTTCGGCACGAGGCCGTTCAATGGTGATGAACCATCGTTCAGAATGACATCAGTCAGACCTTTTTTGTCCCATGCCATGCTGATCGCTTTGCGAATGTTCTTATTCTTCAGTACAGGATGTTCGTGGTTAAAGCGGATGAAATAGATCGTTGGCGTTTCGATAATATGAAAACGAGGGTCTCCTTTGAACTGATCCACGTAGGAAGAGTCCAGCTCAATGCGATCAAGCTGACCCGATTCAAACAAGGTGAGCCTTGCGGGAGCATCTTTGACAACATACCCGTCGATCTGATCGAGCTTTACTTTTCCTGCATCCCAGTAATTCGGGTTTTTCGTATAGGTCCAGCCCTGGTCGTGCTTCCAATCCGTCAGCATAAACGGACCATTATACAGCATATTGTCGTATTCGAGGCCGTATTTGTCTCCCTTGCTCTCGACGAATTCCTGCTTTTGGGGATAGAACGTTGGGAAAGACAGCAATTGATTTAACAGCGGGTTTGGATATTCCAAGGTTACTTCCAACGTACGGTCATCTACTGCCTTTACACCCAGCTCGTCCGGCTGTTTTTCGCCCTTTTCGATCGCAACCGCGTTTTTCACAGCCAGGGTTTCAAACATGAAGCTGTAGTGGCCGGCTTCTTTAAATACTTTCTTCCAAGAGAATTCAAAATCTTTGGCCGTAACGGGCGAGCCGTCGCTCCATTTCGCATTTTCGCGAATCGTGAAGGTATGGACCAGATTATCTGCACTCACATCATGCTTTTCCGCGATGGCGAGATACGGTTGACCGTTTTGATCACGACGATAGAGCCCATCCATTGTATTGTTCAAGACTGTGAAGGAAACCGTCTCGTGGACGTGGGCAGAATCCAGACTCGGAATTTCGTCTGTATTAAAAACCTGCAATACTTTTTTACCGCTGCTTGGCTGTTCTGTCGTCGTTCCACCGTTGTTGTTTGGCTCAGGCGATTGGCTGCTTGACTCACCTGAGTTGAAGTTACAGCCTGTCACCGCCAAGGCTGCCATCAGCGTAAAAGCCAGAAAACTCTTTCTTTTCTTCATGAGTGCCCCCCTACCATCCAGATCTAATATAGACGATATAACCATATATGGATATACTATATAAAGTACAATTTTTCTGAACTCTCAGTCAAGCTTAAATTGAAATTATCCAGTTCCGAAAGGTATCAAGTCTCATGCAGCCATTCCATACAAGAACAGGGTGGATATTTCTCTTTCTGATCCCGCCAGTTGCTTCGTTGCTTTATCCTCTCGTATTGCCAGGCAGTCCCTTTTACCTGACCTGGATCGATGGGCTGACATATGCCTCCTTGCTGATGCTGATGGCTGGCGGCGCCCTTCTGGTCCGCAACGGCAGATTTTTCTACGGCTTTATGGATAGCTGCAAGCGTTTTTTTCGTTCCTTGCGAAAAAAGGAAAGCTTTATCCGCGAGCAGGAAGTTCGCCGTACCGAGCCCGTTTATCAACAAAAAGCATGGTCTCCCATGCCGTTGTTGCTTGCTGGATTCTTCTATTTTCTTCTCAGTCTTGCTCTCTCGATTTTCTCTATTTTTTGACACCCAATAGGCTGACCACATCATCGGTGGTCAGCCTGCTTTACTCAGCCTGAATGTGCAGCTGATTTCTTGACGGAGCGAATCTCAATGCCTGCCTCGCGAAATGCGTGGTGGATTGCTTTCGTCAATTCGACCGCTCCGGAGGTGTCTCCGTGGATGCAGATCGTTTCGGCACGTACCGTCGCTTCCTTGCCATCCGGCGTCGTCACTTTTCCTTCCTTCACCATGCGCACGACCCGCTTTGCCATCGTCTGCGGATCGGAAATCGTCGGTCCGGAACGCGTCAGGACGATGGAACCATCTTCTGTATGTTCGCGATCGGCGTACACCTCAAGCGCGATTGGGATGCCCATCTTTTCCCCGAGCCAGGAGACAGCCGAGCCGTTCAATGCGTACACGATCATTTTCTCATCGAGCATCGCCAGGCCCTCCAGGAACGCACGGGCGATCTTTTCATCCGCCATCGCCATCATGTACAAGGCGCCGTGTGGCTTGCAGTGGTCCAGATCCAATTGATACGCTCGAGCAAATTCTCGCAAGGCCCCCGTCTGGTAGAGGATGTAGTCGCGAATCTCTTCTGCCGAGCAGGTCATATACCTGCGCCCAAAGCCCATCATATCGGGAAAGCCGGGATGAGCGCCGATGCTCACCCCGTGCTGGCGAGCGAGCTGGACGGTTTTTCTCATCACGTGCGGATCGCCAGCGTGAAAGCCGCAAGCGATATTGGCGGATGAGATCAGGGCCATCATCTCTTCATCATTGCCCAACTGGTAGTGGCCAAAGCTCTCTCCCATATCACAGTTTAGATCTACGTACATGTCTACCTGCCCCTCACTTGATCAAAGTTACCAATTCCTGGCCTGCGTCAACCAGTTCCTCGTTATTGACCACGAATTGATCTACGATGCCATCCGCCTCCGCCTTGATCTCGTAAAAGTTTTTCATGACTTCGATCAAGCCGATGACGTCACCCTCCTTGACCGACTCTCCAGCCTGCACGAATTCCGGCATATCCGGGCTGGGCCTGCGATAAAAAATGCCCGGCAATGGGGATACAATTGCTGTTTTCTCTGCCATTTTCACACTCTCCTCCTAGCTCCCGCTTTCAATCATCTCTGCGACCCGCCCGAGCTTGGTCTGCACATCTTTTCTCGCATCCAAGGCTTCTGCCATCGTGACGGAGACAAAGCGCACTTTTTCGTTCGTTTTGACCTGCGCCATGCGATCCAGATCGGTGCTGATCACAGTCGCGATGGTCGCGTAACCGCCGCCCGTCACCGCATCATGCAAAAGGACGATCGGTTCGACGCCATCAGGCACCTGGATGGACCCGATCGGGTAGCCCAGGTCTGTCACATTGGATGGATTGCTGCCTGCTCCAAATGGCTGCTCGCGTTCGACGAATTGCAGCCGCTCCCCTCGATGACGATACCCGGTTCGATTGGCTTCCGGCGTGACAGTCCATTCGGTAGCCAAAAAGGTTTCTTTGCTTTCTTCCGTCAGGCGATAGCTGCAAAGCCCTACGACGACACGTATCTCATGAGTTTTCCCGTAGGTGGGAATCAGGCTTGCATCCACGCTGGCGCCAGCTGCTACCGGCTTACGGATCATATCTGCCGTATGGATCACGTCTCCCTCCGCCAATGCCCTGCCTTCAAACCCGCCGATGCCGATCAAGGTATAAGTCGAGCGAGAACCCATGACCAGCGGAACCGCGATCCCGCCCTCAACAGCCAGATACACCCGCGCCCCTCCCTTGACAAAATCAAAGGAAAGCTGGTCTCCCTCCCGAACCTCCAGCGTCGTCCACATCGGAACAGGCTGTCCATTGATTTTGGGAGGAATTTCTCCTCCTGTCAGACTGATTTTCATCCGCTTGCCAAATTCCAGGACGGGCCCGAGATATGTGATTTCCAACACCGCAGCGTCGAGGGCATTTCCCACCAGCATATTGGCGACGGTGTATGCATATTTGTCCATGGCACCAGAGGGAGGCATTCCGATCTCGTAATAACCGATGCGACCACGATCCTGAACAGTCGTCTGCAGCCCGGGCTTGAGAACCTTAATCATGGTACAACCTCCTTAATGCCCGCTCGGCAAAGCCCTCCAGATCGGCGAGGACCTCACCGGGCGTAAATTGAATCTCTTTTTTATGGTAGACAAAGCTGCCATCCTCCACTTGCTCGCGAATAGCCTGGTACTCCTCAGCACCTATGCTGCGATAGCGGAAAATATCGCCCTGCTTCGGAAAGACGATGGACTCTTGGAAGTCGAACAGCGTCTGCTCCTTTTGGTAGATCGGTGCGGGCGCAATCCCGTACAACTGGTAGCCGCCTGCTCCTTGAACCGGATAGATGACGGAAAAAGCTCCGCCGAAGCCAAATGCCCGTTCTGGGGTGAACGTACGCGGCCGGACGTATTTGGGCACCTCGATCTGTTTTTCCCGGGGAACCATCTGGAAGCACCAAGGCAACCCGGGAACAAAGCCAATCATCGAGACGAGGAATGGAGCGCTTGTAATCGCTTCGATGAAGGCTTCTGATGAATCATAGCCGTTGATTTTTGCGGAATATTCCAAATCCGTCGAATCCGGTGCCTGATGCCTGTCGCGGAATCTCATCAACGCTTCATGTGTCCAGGGATCGTTGAAATAGACGGGCACATCGACCAGACGAGAGGTGATGGTAATATCATCGAGCCCTTCCATTTCGAGCTCGATTTGCTGCAAACGCGCCATCATTTCCTCAGGCGGGATCACATCCGGATCAAAACGCACCATGTATGAGGCGTTGGAGGGACAGATGTCGTGTACGCCCTCGAGACTGGCTTCCTTCAGCTTTCGCGTGATGGCTATCCCTTTAAAGTTGGCTTCCAAGCTCATCGCTTCGGACAATTGGACAAAGATAAATTCATCCCCGCCATATTCGTAGCGGGTTTGCATCTGGGTAACTTCCTTCACGGCGATCACCTCCATAAACATCTGAAAATCATTGCGTTCAAAAACTGATTTTCTGTTCAAGATGTCTGCGTCAGGGAAAGATGGGATGCTCTCTCGCGAATGGCTTGCCGATCACGCAAAAATCCGCCATCCTGACCCCTGTGCACCGCGATCAATTCTGCCAGGATGCTGACCGCAATCTCCTCCGGGGAATCGGCCCCCAGATTGAGTCCGATCGGATTGTACAAGCGTGAGAGTTCATCCTTGGTAAACGTTATGCCTTCTTGCATTAGAGAATTCATGATTCGCTCGCACCGCTTTCTCGGGCCCAGCATCCCCACATACGGCGCTTTCGACTGTAATGCAAAGCACAGTGCATCCTTGTCACGCTCCAGGTGATGATTCATGATCACCACGTAGGTACGTCCCCCGATGGACACATCCACCATGTCTTGTGGCGAGATCAGCAAACGCTGCTCTGCTTTGGGGAAGCGTTCCGCGGTATTGAATCCGGGCCTCGGATCGATGACGGTCACGGAAAAACCGAGCGTGGCCCCCATTTCGACTAGCGGCAACGCATCATGTCCGGCCCCAAAGACCAGCAATTGCGGTGCTGGCTGGTATACGTCGAGAAAAATCTCTCCCCCTTCATCTGGGAGGGCAAGCATAGTTGATTTCGCATGAGAGAGACTCAACTGCTGGGAAGCAAGCTGGGTCGCAAACTTGTTCCAGCCCAAAAGCCCGAGATCGCCAAGCGGATTGCCCCATTGCGGGATGAACAATCTAGCGGGATTTGTTTCCAAACCTTCATCTGACTCTGGAAGAAACAAGGTGCAAAGAACCCCTGGATTCCCTTCCAAAACCGTCTTGCGCCATTCCTGCAAGAGATCATTCTGAACAACGGCTGGCGGCAGCGGTTCTATGTACACCTCGACGGTTCCCGGGCAGCCAAGACCGAGTCCCCATACGAGGTCTTCATCCATGACATACTCTTTTCGCACTGGCTTGGCAGTTTCCATTACCTTCAGCGCTATCTCGGCCACGTCTGCTTCCAGACAACCTCCCGAAATCATGCCGCAGGTATTCCCCTGCGAATCGATATACATTTTGGCACCCGGATGGCGATAGGCCGAACCTGTCACACGAATGACAGTCGCAAGCGCTCCCCCCAGCCCTGCCCGACTCGCCTCCTCCATGGCCTTCGCAATCTCCATCTGCTCGTACATCCGCGCACCTCCTCTTTGTTTACCGAGGGCCCACTCCATCAATCGAGTGGGCACCTCCGGCAAACTGCGTCATAGCAAAATGGATTCCAAAGCCCGCTGTGCATACACACAGCAGAGGTGGCGCCGATACTCTTCCGATGCAAATTGATCGCTGCCCATCTCTCCATCATCGGCGGCCAACGATGCAGCCTGGCGAATTCGCTCTGCAGTCGGTGCGTGCCCCAGCAGCTTATCCTCGACGCTTCTGGCTCGGTATGCGACGTCTCCGGCTCCATTGACCGCCACCCGAATGGTGGAGACAACTCCATCGGGGTCGAGGGCGGCAATCGCGCATACTCCGACAACCGCATAGCCGGAAGCAGGATGAGCGTATTTCAGATACGTGCTTCGAGCCCCTTCAGGGGGAATCAGAAAGGAGACGGAAGTGAGGAGACTGGTCTCCGGCAGGGCAGTTACGAGTGGGCCAAGGAAAAATCCATCAGCTTCTACGAGCTCTGCTCCATCCTCCCCTTGTATCTCCAGCATGGCGTCCAGAGCGAGTGCGACTCCGGGAAGGTCGGCGGCAGGGTCCGCATGCGCGATATTTCCACCAATCGTTCCGCGGTTGCGAATCTGGATGTCGCCGATCTGCCCGATCGCCTCAGCGAGTACGGGCAAGTGTTGGGCGACGAGCGGATCCAAAAGCACTTGGCGATACGTCGTCATGGCTCCGATGATGATCCGGTTTCCTTCCTTTCGCACTCCTCTCAGCTCCGGGATCTCCCCGATGTCGATGAGTGTTCCGGGTGTCGTCAAGCGAAATTTGAGCAGCGGCACAAGGCTGTGTCCGCCCGCCAGCAGTTTCCCTTCCCCGTCACTATCCCGCAAGAGACGGATCGCCTCTTCGACGGAGTGGGCTTGAACGTAAGAAAAGGTGCTTGGTATCATTCCTTATCCCTCCCACTGCGAATCGCCCGCCATACTTTTTCAGGGGTGAGCGGCATATCCAGCGCAGCAACGCCAAACGGTTTCAACGCATCCATGACGGCGTTCACTACTGCAGGCGGTGCCGCAGTCGTTCCGGTCTCGCCAATCCCTTTGGCACCGAGCGGGTTGACGGGAGACAGCGTTTCGGTAAAAGCCGATTCGATCGGAGGAAAGAAACGCGCTTTTGGCATCGTATAGTCCATAAATGTTCCAGACTGCAGTTGGCCCTGTTCCGTATAGACTGCGCCCTCCCAGAGCGCTTGCCCCACACCTTGTGCGATTCCTCCGTGCACCTGCCCTTCGGCCAGCAGCGGATTGATCACTCTTCCCACATCATCGACGGCGATGTAACGCCTGATTTCGACTTCACCCGTTCCTTCGTCGACCTCTACAACGCAAATATGGGTGCCGAATGGATAGACGAAATTGGATGGATCAAAGAAGGATTGGCCCTCAAGAGCCGGCTCTACTCCTTCCGGCAGATTCCAGGCATAGTTGGCCGATCTGGCTATTTGCTGGATCGTCCTGCTTCTCGACAGATCACCTTTTACCGTAAATTGGCCCGCGATAAACTCGATCTGATCCACAGTTGTTTCCAGTTCGTGGGCAGCGATTTTGCGCGCCTTTTCGATCACACGGTCCGTCGCCAGAGAGACGGCAGCCCCGCCGACAGCCGTAGCGCGAGAGCCGTATGTACCCCAGCCCATGGAAACGCTTTGGGTATCGCCGGACACGAGCTCTACATCCGAAATGGGAACGCCTAGTTTCTCGGCGACGATTTGACAAAACGTGGTAGCAGTTCCTTGCCCGTGCGGCGATGTACCGGTAAAGACCGTAACCGTACCGCCAGGGTGGACGCGGACGGTGCTGTTTTCCCATACGCCGCCTTGAAAGCCGATCGCTCCAGCCACTGCTGAAGGACCGAAGCCGCACAACTCTACATACGTGGAAAATCCAACGCCCAGGTATTTGCCCTTCTGCCGCTGTTCCTTTTGCTCTTCGCGGAAGGCGGCATAGTCGAATATCTCCAGTGCTTTATCCAGCGCCTTCTGATAGTCGCCGCTGTCATAGGTGACACCCATTGCACTGTTGTAGGGGAAGGCATCATTCGGTACCAGATTGATGCGTCGCACCTCTACAGGGTCCATGCCGATTTTGTCCGCAAAGAGATCGACTGCCCGCTCGATCTGGTATGTCGCCTCTGGCTTGCCTGCTCCCCGATACGCATCTGTCGGCGTGGTGTTGGTGTAGACTCCGTATGTGACGACAGCCGCCTGCGGAATGGCGTACGCGCCTGTGACCATCAAACCGAAGTCTATCGTTGGGCAGCCAGCGCCGAATGTGGACAGATAGGCCCCCAGATTGGCCGTGTTGGTTACGCGAAGTGCAGTGATGCGCCCGTCCTTCGTACCCGCAAGCTCTACTTCAAGCACTTCGTCGCGTCCGTGGCTTGTCGCCATAAAATGCTCCTTGCGTTCCTCCACCCATTTCACGGGCTTTTGGATTTCACGGGCGATGCAGGCGACGACGGCCTCCTCCGTATAGGTGGCGATCTTGGCACCAAAACCTCCGCCGACATCCGGTGCGATGATGCGCAGCTTGGTCTCGGGGATTCCCAACACATCCGCATAAATCAACCGGTGTATATGTGGATTTTGCGAAGTGCACCAGAGGGTCATTTCGCCGCTTCCCGGATTGTACTGAGCAACAGCGCCCCTGGTCTCCATCGGACTCGGGATGACCCGTTGGTTGTAGAGGCGTTGTTTGACCACGACCTCCGCATCCGCGAAGACCTGATCCGGTATCTCGCCTGCTTTCCACAACAAAGCCAGATTATTCGGCACATCATCATGCAGCAGAGCGGCGTCATCCTGCATGGCCAGCTCTTGAGACACGACTGCCGGCAATACCTCGTAGTCCACCTCGATCAGATCGAGGGCGTCTCGCGCCACGTAGCGGTTCTCTGCGATCACCACCGCAACAGCTTCACCAGCGTAACGCACTTTATCGGTCGCCAGTGCAGGCCGATCCTTCGGTTTCAGGTCGCAGCCCGGCAAAAACCACATGGCCGGAACAGCTTTCATTTTTCCTGCCAAATCAAGCCCCGTGAAAACAGCCGTGACTCCCGGGAGACTTCGAGCCTTTTCAGTATCCACACGGATGATCCGGGCATGTGCATGAGGGCTGCGCAGGAAGGCGGCATGTACCATGCCAGTCAGCTTGATATCATCTGTAAAACAGCCGTTTCCTGTCAGCAAACGCGGATCTTCCTTGCGTCTGACAGCACTTCCGATCAAGCTAGCCATCGTTACCCTACCTCCTTAAGCCTTCATAGAGTCGGCCATCGCAACTTTTGTTTCCCCTGCTTCCCTTAACGTCTGTGCGGCATGCTTCACCGCGTCCACGATGAACTGGTACCCGGTACAGCGGCAAATGACTCCCTCCAAGGCAAGACGTATCTCTTCCTCGCTGGGGTCAGGGTTTTCATTCAGCAAGCCGATCGCTGCGATCATCACCCCGGGCGTGCAGAAGCCGCACTGCAGTCCGTGCTTCTCCCAGAAGCTCATCTGGATGGGATGAAGCCCTTCTTTGCTGGCAAGTCCTTCGACTGTCGTAATGGATTTTCCATTCGCCTGCACAGCCAAGACGGTACATGATTTCACGGGATCTCCGTCCAAAAGTACGGTGCAAGCTCCGCACTGGCTCGTATCACAGCCAATATGTGTACCTGTCAGATTCAGTTCCTCGCGAAGATAATGGACCAGGAGCATACGCGGTTCGATAACGCTTTTGCTCTCCGCCCCATTGACCTTCATCGATACCTCTACTTGATGGGCCATCGTCACACCTCCTAAAAATCGAAAGCTTACACCTGTGATGTCAACTTCCTCATTTCCGTGTCTGCCGATTTGAAAAATTGTCCCAAGACGAGCTTTGCCACACCACCCATGACGCGTTGACCTACTGAAGCCAGAACCCCTGTCACCACCACCTCCATTCGGCATGTCACCGCAGCCCCGTTCTCCGTCTCGTCCAGATGCATGCGGGCCACTGCGTCCACTTCTCCCGGCAATCCTTTTCCCTTTACCTTCAAGCAGTAGTAAGATGGCTCTTCCTGGTCTGTCATTTGGACCTGTCCGGTGAATACACCCTTTACGGGTCCTACACTCAATCCCATTTCGACGTCGTAACTGCCGTCATCCATTCGGGAAAAGGATTTGCATCCAGGTATCGCGGTTTTAAGGACGTCCTCATTTTGGATCAACTTCCAGACAATCTCCCTTTGTAATGAAAAGGTATGCGTATAGGATAGCTGCAAGTAGTACCCCTCCTTGAAAAAATGCCAAAAATCCAATTCGGAATATTTTGATAATTTTCGACATTCCTGTTTTTTCTCCGTGCTCGGTACTTTTAAATATAGCAGACAAACATACTTCCTACAACAATGACTCAAAATATTTGAACTATTATGATAATATGAAATGGAAGGCTGATTTTACCATCCCGATAAAGGAGACGAGTTGCATGACGAAAACACTCCGTTCGTTCCCGATCGATGCCGTACGCCAGCAGTTTCCGGCGCTCAAACGAACCTATCAGGGAAAAAGCGCCGTCTATTTGGATGGCCCTGGAGGTTCTCAAGTAGTAAAAAGCTCCATGGACGCCATCTATGCCTACATGGCCAATGGAGGCGCCAATCTGCACGGGTCCTTTCCCTCCAGCCGGGAGACGGAAGCGACGATCGCCGAAGCCCGGGAATCCGTCGCACAGCTCTTTGGAGCCAAGTCAAACGAAGTCGTCTTTGGCGCCAATATGACTACGATCACGTTTGCCATCGCCAGAGCATTGGGGCGGCAGTGGCAGGCAGGAGATGAACTGGTCGTCTCGGAGCTGGATCATCGCGCCAATGTCGACCCCTGGCTTTCGATCGCCGAAGATCGCGGCATGACCGTTCGTTGGCTGAGGGTTCATCCGGACAGCCTGACACTCGAGCTGGAGGACCTGGATGACATCATCACGCCACGAACCAAGCTGGTTGCGGTCGGCCTCGCTTCCAATGCCGTAGGGACCATCAACGATGTTCCAACAATCGCATCAAAAGCGAGAGAGGTTGGAGCGATCATGGCCGTCGATGCCGTTCATGCCACTCCTCATTTTTTTGTGGATCGGGACCAGTTGGGAGCGGATCTGTTGCTCTGCTCTGCCTATAAATTTTTTGGTCCTCACATCGGCATCGCCGTCATCCGCGAAGAATTGTTCGAGTCGCTGCTGCCGTACAAGCTGGCTCCTGCTCCCCACTACCTGCCCGACAAGCTGGAAACCGGAACGCAAAACCATGAAGGAATCGCGGGCATCAAGCCTGCTGTCCAATTTATCGCCGGCCTGGGACAAGGCGAGACGCTGCGGGAGCAGTTCCGAAGCGGGTTTGAACTGATCGAATCCTATGAAAATGCTCTGGCAGAAAAAATGCGCAACGCTCTGCAAGCCATCCCCGAGGTCACCCTGTACCAAGCGGCTCCCGAGGTGCCCAAAACGCCGACGATTGCTTTCCGAATCGCAGGCATCTCGCCGCAGGTGGTCTGTCAGCGCATGGCAGATGATCATGCAGTGTTTGTTGCGGACGGCGACTTCTATGCAATGACCCTGGCTGACAAGCTGGGAATCAATCAGGATGGCGGCTGGATTCGTGCAGGACTCGCTCCTTACAACACGGAGGAAGAAATCGACCGGTTTATCCAAGGCATCCAAGAGATCGTACATACCCTTCGGTAATGCAGGATATAGAAAACGAGCCCTCAAGAGTTGCCTCTCGGGCTCGTTTCATCTTTTCACGAAGGATATCCTATGTTTACAATTCCAATTTATGGATCTCCAAGAAGTTCGTCGCAAAATTGCCCGATACGAAGTCTGGATGCTCCAACAGCTTGGAGTGGAATGGAATCGTCGTATGCACGCCATCGATGATAAATTCGTCCAATGCCCGCTTCATGCGCGCGATGGCTTCTTCGCGATCCTTGCCCCAGACGATCAGCTTGGCCACCATCGAGTCGTAGAAAGGCGTTATCTCATAGCCGGGATAAACAGCGCTGTCGACTCGCACCCCATAACCTCCCGGCGGAAGGTAATTGGCTACCTTTCCGGGAGAAGGCATGAAGTTTTTGGCGGGATTCTCCGCATTGATCCGGCACTCGATGGCCCATCCGTTGATCTTCACGTCTTCTTGGCTGAAGGAAAGCGGCTTTCCGGCTGCCACGAGAATTTGCTCCTTGATCAGATCAAAGCCCGTAATCATTTCCGTGACGGGATGCTCCACCTGGATTCGCGTATTCATTTCCATGAAATAAAATTGGCCGTGCTTGTCGAGCAAAAATTCGACTGTTCCCGCACCGTGGTAGTTAACCGCTTTTGCTGCGGCGACAGCTGCCTGCCCCATCGCTTCACGCAAGCTCTGATCCAGGGCAGGAGATGGCGCTTCTTCGACGAGCTTTTGGTGGCGGCGTTGAATCGAGCAGTCGCGCTCTCCCAGGTAGACCACATTTCCATGCTTGTCGCCCATTACCTGAATCTCGACGTGTCGAGGCTCCTCTACGTATTTTTCCAGGTAGACCCCTGCATTGCCGAAAGCCGTTTCCGCTTCCTTCTGCGCCTGACGAATGGACTTGCTAAGCTCCTGCTCGTCGAAAGCTACACGCATGCCGCGGCCTCCCCCGCCAGCGGTTGCTTTTACGATGACCGGATACCCGATGCTTTTGGCGACTTTGAGCGCTTCGTCGATGTCGTCGATCAGCCCTTCCGTACCTGGCACGAGCGGAACATTTGCTGCCCGCATCGTAGATTTGGCTACGGATTTGTCCCCCATCTTTTGAATGGATTCTGCCTCCGGTCCTATGAATGCAATCGAGCAATCCCGGCATAGCTGGGCAAAGGAAGCATTTTCCGCCAAAAAGCCGTAACCCGGGTGGATTGCATCTGCTTTGGTCAACAGCGCTATGCTGATGATGCGTGACATATTCAAATAACTGTCTTTGGAAGCGGTAGGACCGATGCAGTATGCCTCGTCGGCCAATTGAACATGCAACGCTTCACGATCTGCTTCCGAGTAGACGGCGACCGTAGCCAGACCCAACTCCCGGCAAGCGCGAATGATCCGAACCGCGATTTCTCCGCGGTTGGCGATTAATACTTTTGTAAACATCCTTCTACTCCCCCTACTTGGTCTTGACTGCAACCAGATTTCGTCCATAATCGACGAGCTGACCGTCCGCGACAAGAATTTCTGCGACTTCCCCATCCACCACTGCACGAACCTCTTCTGTCAATTGGAGTGACTCTACGTTCAGACGGCCAACCAGGTCTCCCGTTTTCATAGATTGTCCGGGAGAGACGGCAGCGTAAAACAAACCCACGGAGGATGAAGAAATGTACGATATTTTTTCCACAGATGCTACCGGCTCTTTGACAGCTGCTGCCTCTTCCACAGCAGCTGCAGCTTGTTGGTAGCCTTCGTTTTCATTGGTTTCTACGGCCTCCTGCGCAGGAGCTTCTGGAGTCACAACGATCGTTGCGGGAGCCGCTTTTTTGATCACGATGCTTTTGCCATCACGCTCCCATTCCAATTCCTCGATAGACGTCTGATTCACTAATTTGATCAATTCTCGTATGTCATGAAGTTTCATCGCAAGTTATCACTCCTACAATGGGATGTTCCCATGCTTTTTCGCGGGTCGGCTCTCTGTTTTGTTGCGCAGCATTTCCAGCGCTTGCGCTACCTTGCTTCTCGTCTCGCGCGGATCGATGACATCATCGACCATGCCGAGGCTGGCAGCGACGTAAGGATTGGCGAATTTCTCGCGGTATTCTGCGATTTTTTCCGCTCTCGTCGCAGCCGGGTCCTCGCTTTGCTCAATCTCTTTGGCGAAGATGATGTTGGCCGCCCCCTCAGGTCCCATCACGGCAATTTCCGCATTGGGCCATGCGTAGACGATATCTGCGCCAATCGACTTGGAGTTGAGCGCCACATATGCGCCTCCGTACGCTTTGCGCAGAATGACCGTAATTTTGGGCACTGTCGCTTCGGAATAGGCGTACAAAATCTTGGCGCCATGGCGGATGATTCCCCCGTGCTCCTGGTTGATCCCGGGGAAGAAGCCGGACACGTCCTCAAAGGTGACGAGCGGAATGTTGAAGCAATCGCAGAAGCGGATAAACCGCGCCAGCTTGTCGGAGGAATGAATGTCCAGTCCGCCTGCCATGACCTTGGGCTGGTTGGCGATCATCCCGACGCTGTGTCCGTCGATGCGGGCGAACCCTACGACGATGTTTTTGGCGAACTGCGGTTGAACCTCCAGAAAATCACCGTTATCCACGATTGTCTCGATGACTTTGCGGACATCGTAGACCTTGGTGCTCTCCGCCGGAACCAGCTCCAACAGCTCCTCCTGCAGCTCACGCCGTATCATAGTCTCGACAACAGGTGGTTTTTCCTGATTGTTTTGCGGCAGGAAGCTGAGCAGACGGCGCACTTCTTCCAAGACTTCCTGCTCGGTCTCTCCTGTGAAATGCGCATTTCCGCTGATGCTGGCGTGCACCTTGGCTCCGCCCAGATTTTCCGCAGAGATTTTTTCCCCGGTCACGGTCTCGATGACTTTCGGACCTGTAATGAACATCTGGCTCGTCTTTTCCACCATAAATACAAAATCTGTAATCGCCGGGGAGTATACGGCTCCACCCGCGCAAGGGCCGAGTATCACGGAGATTTGCGGGATCACACCCGAATAGATCGCATTGCGGTAAAAAATCGTCCCGTAGCCGTCCAGGGAGCTGACGCCTTCCTGAATGCGCGCGCCGCCGGAATCGTTCAGCCCGATGACAGGCGCGCCGTTTTTGGCAGCCAAGTCCATCATCTTGGCGATTTTCATCGCGTGCATCTCACCCAACGCTCCGCCGAACACCGTAAAATCCTGTGCAAAAATATAGACGGGCCTGCCGTGAATTTTTCCATACCCTGTCACGACGCCTTCCCCTGGCGCTTCGATCTGGTCCAGGCCAAAATGGGTGGCGCGATGCTCCACAAATGGATTCAATTCCATGAAGCTGTCCGGGTCAAGCAGCAGCTCGATCCGCTCACGGGCCGTAAGCTTGCCGCGATCGTGCTGGGCGTCGATGCGAGCGTCTCCCCCGCCGAGTTGAATCTTGAACTTGCGCTCCATCAATTCGTCGATTTTCTCATGCATTTTGCTCATGGCAGGCTTATTCACTCCATTCACCTTTTATTGAAAGGATTTTTCGTAGATGGCGATCAACTGCTGGACAGCACTTGTCGCGGAAAGCTCTCCCCTGGCGACTCTCCCTTCCACATCGGGGAGGGCCTTGGCCACTTCTGGATGGCTGTAAAAATGTGCGCGCAAATAATCCTCCGTCATGCTTTGCATCCAATTCAACGACTGGGCCTGGCGGCGAGACTGGAGGACGCCTGAGCGCGTCATCTTCTCACGGAAGTTCTCGATAACGGCCCAAATTTCCGGTATGCCTTCAGACGTCAGAGAAGAACACATGTACGCCTTCGTCTCCCACCCTGGCGTGGCCGGCTGCAAATAGTGCAGGACGCGGTTAAACTCGCCTTTTGCAATCAATGCCCGATCTTTGTTCTCTCCGTCTGCTTTGTTGATCAAGAGGGCGTCGGCAATCTCGATGACCCCCTTCTTGATCCCTTGCAGCTCATCTCCTGCACCCGTCAGCATGAGCAGCAAAAAGAAATCGACCATCGACCGAACTGTCGTTTCACTTTGGCCCACACCAACTGTCTCTATCAAAATCACATCAAAGCCTGCCGCTTCACAGATCAGCATCGTCTCTCTCGTCTTGCGGTTTACGCCGCCCAGTGTCCCGCCGGCTGCGGAAGGGCGAATAAAGGCATTCGGGTTTCGCGACAAAAGCTCCATCCTCGTCTTGTCCCCCAAGATGCTGCCCTTTGTCACCGGACTGCTGGGATCGACTGCAAGTACCGCAACGCGATGCCCTTTTTCGCATAGCATCGTGCCAAACGCTTCGATAAAGGTGCTTTTTCCCGCGCCCGGCACGCCGGTAATGCCAATTCGAATCGATTTGCCGGTATGCGGGAGAAGCTGCCCGAGGACTTCCTGGGCTATTTCCATATGGACAGGAGAGTTGCTCTCCACCAAGGTGATTGCCTGCGCCAATACCGACCGGTTATTTTCCAGAACGCCTTGTACATATTGCTCCACAGAAAGCCGGGGACGACGGACTGTAGAGGAAAACGTCAAGGAACTCCGATCATGCTTGGCTTCGCTCATAGTCGGAAGCCTCCAGTCGACGGACGATCTCCTGAATCACGTTCTGCGCGGCTACCGGAATGACCGTTCCCGGTCCGAAAATGGCTGCAGCGCCATGCTCTCGCAGGAAGGCGTAATCCTGTGGCGGGATGACTCCTCCGATGACCACCACGATGTCATCGCGTCCCAGCTTTTTCAGTTCTTCGACCAGTTGCGGCAGGAGGGTTTTGTGTCCGGCGGCAAGCGAGCTGAACCCGATGGCATGCACGTCGTTTTCCACAGCTTGCTTGGCTGTCTCCTCCGGCGTTTGGAAAAGCGGTCCCACATCCACGTCAAAGCCCATGTCGGCAAATGCGGTCGCGATCACTTTCGCTCCGCGGTCGTGTCCATCCTGACCCATTTTGGCGATCATGATGCGCGGACGTCTTCCTTCCCATTGTTCAAATTCATCTGCCATTTTGCGTACCGCAGCCACTTCTTCCGCCTCTCCGAATTCAGCGCTGTAGACACCGCTAATCGAACGGATCACTGCCTTGTGGCGTCCAACCACTTTTTCGTAAGCATCCGAGATTTCGCCCAGAGAAGCTCTGGCACGGGCCGCTTCGATCGCCAAGGCCAGAAGATTGCCTTCCCCCGTCTCGGCACATGTGGTGATCGCCTGCAAAGCGGCCTGCACTCTCGCCTCGTCCCGATTCTCCCGCAGTTCCTTGAGGCGGCGGATCTGCGCCTCCCGAACCGCAGTGTTATCCACTTCGAGAATTTCCAGCGGATCTTCTTTTTCCAAGCGGTACTTGTTGACCCCGATAATCGCTTCCTTGCGCGAATCGATATGCGCCTGGCGACGAGCGGCGGCTTCCTCAATCTTCATCTTCGGCAGACCTGTCTCGATCGCTTTTGCCATCCCGCCCAGCGCTTCGATCTCCTCGATATGCTCCCAGGCGCGCTCCACGAGCTGAGCCGTCAAGGATTCCACATAGTAGGAACCCGCCCATGGATCCACCACTTTGCAGATCCCGGTCTCATCCTGCAAGTACAGCTGCGTATTGCGGGCGATGCGGGCGGAGAAGTCGGTCGGCAAGGCAATCGCTTCGTCCAAAGCATTGGTGTGAAGCGACTGGGTATGGCCGAGGGCGGCTGCCATTGCCTCGATGTTCGTGCGAATGACGTTGTTGAACGGATCTTGCTCCGTCAAGCTCCAGCCCGAGGTTTGGGAATGCGTGCGCAAAGCCATGGATTTCTCATTTTTCGGATTGAACTGCTTGATCAGGCTGGCCCAGATCAAGCGAGCGGCCCGCATCTTGGCTACTTCCATAAAGTAGTTCATGCCGATGGCCCAGAAGAAGGAAAGCCTCGGGGCAAATGCGTCGATGTCAATGCCAGCTTTCAGGCCCGTGCGAACGTATTCCAGTCCGTCTGCCAAGGTGTACGCCAGCTCAATGTCGGCGGTCGCTCCAGCTTCCTGCATATGGTAGCCGGAAATGCTGATGCTGTTGAATTTGGGCATGTGCTTGGACGTATAGGCGAAAATATCCGAGATGATTTTCATCGACGCTTCAGGCGGATAGATGTAGGTGTTGCGCACCATGTATTCTTTTAAAATGTCATTTTGGATCGTTCCGGTCAGCTTGGCCTGGTCTACACCCTGCTCCTCGGCTGCCACGATGTAAAAGGCCATGATCGGCAAGACGGCGCCATTCATCGTCATCGATACCGACATCTGATCCAGCGGGATGCCGTCAAACAAAATTTTCATATCGAGGATGGAGTCGACTGCCACTCCCGCTTTTCCCACGTCGCCGACAACGCGCGGATGATCGGAATCATAGCCGCGATGTGTCGCCAGGTCGAACGCGATGGACAGCCCCTTTTGTCCTGCCGCCAGATTGCGCCGGTAAAAGGCATTGCTCTCCTCTGCCGTGGAAAAACCGGCGTATTGGCGAACTGTCCAGGGACGGGTCACGTACATCGTCGGATAAGGTCCGCGAAAATAGGGAGACAAGCCGGGCAAATAGCCAGTGTGGGTCATTCCTGCCGTATCCTCTGCGGTATACAAAGGCTTCACCGGAATTTGCTCCAGCGTTTGCCACATCAGCTCATCCAGGGATACGCCTGCCTCTTCCTTGGCTTTTGCTTCCCACTCCGGAACTGATGACAAAGATTTATGGGAACGATACTGTATTTTTGTAAAATCAGGCTGCTTGCTCATGACATCACCCCTATACGTTCCTGAAGGTCGTGAAGCATCTGGTAAGCATTCGTCCGGACATGAATCCAGTCATCCACACCGGCAGTCCGGTATTCGCCTATCTGCTCCGTCCCAGGCAACCCAGCCAAGATCAGGACGACATCCGGCCTCGCTGCCTTGATTCGTTGCGCGAACGGTACGACAATACTGGGGTAGCTTTCGTCATCCGAGCAAATGGCGACCACTGGCGCACCAGAGGCGATCGCCTCAGCGGCTGCTTCCTCTGCGCTCGTTGCGGGAGCAGGACGAAGGACCTCAAAGCCGCCAACCGCAAAAAATTCGGCACTAAAGTCGGCGCGGGCCTTATGCTTCGCAAGCGCTCCCAGTGTTGCCAGGTAAACCGTCGGACGATTGCCGTTTTTCTGCCGGTATTGTTCGGCTCGCTGGCGCAGGCCCTCGAAGGCTTCTGCTGCGCGTTGCTTGCGGAGCGGACGTGCTGTTGTCGGAGCATTTTCTGTCGACAAAACCGCCTTCGCCAGCGTTCCCAGCGTTGCCCCGGCATGGGCAGCATGTACCGCTTGCTTGATCCATTCAGGAGATGTGATACGGGTTTGCTGTAGCGTTTGCAATAGCGTCGCTTGGCCGGCGGCGTCCGCTTGCGGTGTGGCGCCACGGATGTACTCTTCCTTTGCCAGTGACGGTTCCTCGATGTTGGGGTACATATTGGTTCCGACGATCCGGTCTTTTCGCTGCGCGATATTCTCCGCTTTCTTTGCGGCGACCTGCTCGATCTGCCCTTGTACGAATCCGCTCTTGATCGCGCTCAGCATCCCGCCTTGTGCCTCTACCTGCTGGAACAAGTCCCACGCTTTTTGCGCGATCTGATCGGTCAGCCACTCGACATACCAGGAGCCGCCAGCGGGATCGGCAACCTTGGCGAGATGCGCCTCTTGTTCCAGAATAATTTGAGTATTGCGGGCAATGCGCCGCGAAAATTCGTTGGAAGGTCGGATCGCTTCGTCGAAGGCAGAGACATGAAGGCTGTCGATTCCGCCGATAATCGCCGAAAACGCTTCTGTGCTTGCCCGCAGCATATTGACATAGGGGTCAAGAACCGTTTTGGTCCAGGCGGATGTCCTCGCGTGAATATTCATTTTTTGCGCTTCAGGACTTCCTCCATATGCCTCGATAATCGTAGACCAAAGAAGACGAGCAGCTCTCAGCTTGCTGATTTCCATAAAAACCTGAGATCCGATGGAAAAGGAGAACTGCATCTTGGGCGCGATCTGGTCGATGGTCAAGCCCCGTTTCAACAACTCGCGGATATGCTCGACTCCGGCTGCCAGACCGAACGCCAGCTCCTGCACGGCATTCGCCCCTGCATTGTGGTATGGATGCGACATGACGTGAATCGTCCGCAGTCCGGGAGCATGCTGATTCGCCCACTTGGCCGCGGCAGCCATGTCTTCATAGGCATCTTGCAGGGGACATGGAAGCTGGCCTTCTGCGATAAGTGTCCCGAGCGGGTCGGCCCCGACAAAACCCTTGAGGCACGTTGGCTCTTGGCCGGTCTTTTCCAGATGGGCCAAAAGTAAAGTTAACATGGGAAAAGCCACAAAACCGGTGTGCAAAAACAACGGATGCTTTGCAAGATCGACGCCTGCCAACGCGGCATCCACATCTTCTCTGCGAAAAATGGCGACGCCGCGACTGGAACGAGCCACGTCAGAATTCGGATCCGGGTCCTGCCCCATCAGGCCAGCATGATCCAATACCAGGTTCACCGCCGTCTGCCCGCGCTCCAGATCATGTTTGATGGCTTTGTTGTACGCTTCAGGCGTTGCTTCCCCGATCTCCTGGCTTACTTCCCAGCCCTTTGCAGCCACACCTGGCGCCCGGGTTCCCCGGATATACGGCGCAGTACCAGGAAGTCCAGTCAGATGTGCCAGGTCCTTCACATCCTCCTCGCGATAAATCGGCTGCAAGGTAATTCCTTCGTAGGTTTTGGTAAACAGTTTGGCATCGAATGAAGCGCCTTTCAGTGATTTTTCCGCTTCCTCTCGCCACTGCTCATAGGTCGGCACCGCAAATTCCTGAAACAACCTCTTATTGCTCATCGATCGATGGCCCTCCCCTCTATGTCCGCTGCTTTATTTGCCAATCAGTCCAATTTGACCAAAAACAAGGGCTGTCCCGGCTCAACCAATTGTCCGTTTTCGACCAGAACCTGGACGATCTCCCCCGACACTTCCGCCTCAATTTCATTGAACAGCTTCATCGCTTCTACGATGCAGACGACGCTCGACGCATGCACCCTGTCCCCCACCTTGACATAGGGAGGCGCATCCACCGCGGGGGCAGCGTAAAAAGTCCCGACCATCGGAGAAACAATCTTCTGTATATTTGCGGAATGATTTTGAGTATCGATTGCAACTTCTGCGGTTGAACGCGGAGATTCTTGAACGACTGCTCGCTCTGTTTGTGCATGGGTGACCGCTGGGGCGACAACAGCCGGAAATGCTACTGGTGACTTGGACGAACTGATCGGCTCTGTTTGCACCCTCGCGACCAATTGTGCACCGGGAAGACTTCTCTTGATGCTGATGCGCGCTTGTTCATCCTTCACCTCTACGGACTCAATATCTGTTTGTTCCAGCAATTTGACAAGTTCTTTCACTTCATAAATGGTTAGCATCGTCATTCCTCCTGATCCACCAAGACCGACTGGTTGGTCTGTATACGGTTACTTTACCACGAGGTGCCTTCTTTTGTACAGACCAACTAGTTGGTCTGTTGCGTGATTTCCTTCATGATCTGTAAAAAAAGCCCCGCTACACCTGTTCAGGAAGAGCGGAGCCTATTTTTCATCCGACACCAAGCTGACCTACCACAGCTTGCCTGGAAAATCATGTTGCTTCAAGAAAAAGCGAGCGTACCTCGGGTTTTTCATCGCGTCTGGCTGCAGGATCGAATGCAAAACCATGTCCGCATAAATATCGGCGATTTGCTCGATCGAATACGTACCTGTTTTTTGATACCACTTGTAGATCCAGTTGACCATCCCGAAAATGGCCATCGAAACGATCGTAACAGGCAGCTCGGGACGAAAATCTCCGCTTTCGATGCCCTCCTGGATCACGGTAAACATCATTTTCTTGTATTGGTCCCGCTTGCTCTCAATCTCGGAGAAATATTCGGGAGCCAAAAACAAGCTCTCTTGATAAAAAATCGTCACCTGCGACCGATACAGATCAATCATCATCACAAAGGACTTGACGATGGCTTGCAGCCGTTCCGGAGGCGTCTCCCACTGCTCGTAAGCCTCCTGCGCCTTTTCCAGTACGTAGGAGATGAACTGGTCGTGGATGATATAGAGAAGCTCATCCTTTGACTTGAAGTTATGATAGAATCCGCCTTTGGATGTTCCGCTCTCTTTTACGATCTGATCTACAGTCACCCGATGATACCCATGCGCTTCAAACAGGCGCATGGAAGTCTCGATGATTCTTTCCCGAATCGATTTCTCGCTCATTATCTTCACCCGTGAACATTATAGCATAGATAAGGCATCGTCAGTCTTCGTCTATGGATTCTGACTGGAAACTGGAGCGACCCCGAAGTATTCTTCCATCGTCAAGCCGCTCTCCACAATCGCCTTGGATGTTTCCACACCTACATAGCGCATGTGCCATGGCTCATAGATATAGCCGGTGATCGCTTCTTTTCCCTCCGGATAGCGCACGATAAATCCGTAATCCGCTGCGTTCTCGGCAAGCCAGATCGCTTCCTTCGTCCCGGCAAAACAGCTGCTCGCTGCGCATTTGCCATCGATGCCAGAGATGTCGATGGCAAGCCCTGTCTCATGCTCGCTCGTGCCGGGGTACGCACTGTAGGTTCTCGCCTTTTCCAGCCCATCCTTTTTCACGTAGCGGTTAAACAGATCTTTCTGATAGGCGTGAGGGCGGTATGCGGAAACTCCTGCAAGCTGAATCCCGTCCGCTTTTGCTGCGGCAAACATTTGCTCCAAGGCAGTCGCTGCTTCCTGACGCATTTTCCTTCTCTCGCTTTTTTCCGGCAGAAGATACGGCACGTTCGGAAAGACCAGATCAGGCGGCTCGTATGATTCCGGCAATTTATGCTGCTTGTTTACCAGCACGGACATGCTTGCCGGCTCCGCTACGACCTCCAGATCCAGACCCGCAGGTATTTCCTCTTGCTCGCTTGTTCCTTGCTCTTGTGGCGCAGCTTCAGCCGGCTTGCCTGCTTCTTCCTCTTGCGAAGGCTTCACTTCCGTCCCCTCCTGCTCTTCACTCGTTTGTGGAGGCTGCTCCTCTTGCGCTGGCGGTGGCGTCACCGTTTCCTGGGGCGGGGACTGTATCACCTCGCCGCTTGCTGCCTGCCCGCTGCAGCCTGTCATGGCAAGCAAGACCGCTGCTCCGAGCAAAAGGGCTGAACCTCTTTGTTTCCACACTCTCTCCATGCTTTCTTGTCCTTTCAAAGGAAGATCTCTCTATTTTTTTTCAAATAGACGCAGGTACTCTCCGAATCCTTCTTTTTCCAGATCCTTTTTGGGAATAAATCGCAACGCAGCCGAATTGATGCAGTAACGCAGGCCATTGGGACCTGGACCGTCTTCAAAAACATGTCCCAGATGGGAATCTGCCCCGCGACTGCGCACCTCCGTGCGGATCATGTTGTGGCTCAGATCGACGTGTTCCGTCACCTGCGACTGTTCGATCGGCTGGGTAAAAGAAGGCCAACCGCAGTGGGAATCAAACTTGTCAAGCGAACTGAACAGCGGCTCGTTGGAGACGATATCAACGTAGATTCCTTCCTCCTGATGATTCCAGTACTCGTTGGAAAAAGGCGGCTCCGTCCCGTTGTTCTGCGTCACATGAAACTGCATCGGAGTCAATCGTTGCTTCAATTCTTCCAGGCGGTTCGTATCGCGCCACGCTTCCTTTACGAATGCAGCACGACCGGATGCAGCCTGATAATACTTGTAGCGAAGCGGATTTTTCTTGTAGTAATCCTGGTGGTACTCTTCTGCCGGGTAAAAAGGTTTCGCAGGCAGGATCAGCGTTGCGATCGGCTTGTCGAAGCGTTGGCTCTCTTCCAAAAGCCGCTTGGATTCCAGGGCTTGCTGATGCTGTTCCTCGTCGTGGTAAAAGATCGCAGGGGCGTAAGACTGTCCACGGTCAGCGAACTGTCCGCCAGCATCGGTGGGGTCTATTTGCCGCCAGAAAATTTGCAGGAGCTGCGGATAGGAGATCAACGCAGGATCGTAGGTGATTTGAACGGCCTCGTAATGTCCCGTCGCACCGCTGCATACCTGTTCATACGTGGGGTTCTCGACCTCTCCCCCTGTATATCCGGACACGACGCGAATGATGCCCGGCATCTGGTCAAATGGCTTCACCATGCACCAGAAGCATCCTCCTGCAAAGGTTGCGACACGGTAATTGCTAGTGTGATCGCTCAAGTAATTCGCCTCCCTTGGCATATCCTTGCAAGTGTATACGACTGATTTTACATGGAAATCCATGAGAAGACCACTCCTCAGTTGTTCAGCAGGGTCCGATCTCCCAGCAGGAAGCCCTTCTGATGCGGCTGACGTGTGATGGCATTCTATAGCCAAGCCTTTTTTAAGAGTTTCACGCCAAGCTGGATTTCATCACATGATAAATTGCTGAAACCAAGTTTAATCATGGGTCTGTCGGTTTTGTTTTCCATGAAGAAAGGAGTAGTAGGATAGACTTTAACCCCCTGTTTGGAAGCTTGTTGAATAAGCCACTCTTCTGAACGCTCCAAGTGTACTTTCACTAGTACGTACAAGCCCGACTGCTCGCCAATGATAGATATATTTTGTTTGAAATGATTCCTTAACTCCAAAACCAAGTGCTGCATTTTTCGTTTATAAACGTGCCGCATGCGTTTAATATGGCGATTCCATTCCCCTTCTTCCATAAATTTCGCCATGGTGAATTGGCTGAGCAGCGAAGTGGTGCTCTCGAACCGTTTGAACTGATTTTTATAACGGTTGAGAAGCGGCTGAGGCAATACCATATAACTTAAACGAATTCCCGGAAGAAAGCACTTTGAGAAATTTCCGAGATAAATCACTCTCGCTGCATCGATGGAAGCGAGAGCGGGAAAAGGCTGTTGTGTATAGCGAAACTCACTGTCATAATCGTCCTCGATAATGTACCCCTGCCTCTTGTTTGCCCAATGGATCAGCGCATGTCTTTGTTGAATAGGCATGCTTACCCCGTACGGACTGTGATGGGATGGCGCCACATAAATGATTCGAGATTTCATCTGTTCCAGATGTGAAAAATCAGCCCCTGTCTCATAAACGGGCAGCGTTTCAAGTGTAAAATCATTCAATTGAAAAGCTTCTCTGGCGCCATCATAACCAGGATCCTCCACAATCATGCTGGAAAAATCATGTTTCAGGACATGACCGAGGTACACGAGCATTTGTTGGGTACTGCTTCCAATAATAATGGAATGCGGGTCTGTTCTCACCCCGCGAGACTGAAGTATATAGGCTGCGATTTGTTCGCGGAGGTACAATTCGCCAAAAGGTTCCCCGTATCGAAAGCTGTCCTTTGCCGTTAATACTTGATTCGAGTTTCTCCTCCACGCTTTTAAAGGGAAATGCGATTGATCGACGGCGTCTGCGCGGAAATCAATGTGAACAGATGGTATCGGCTCTGTTTGCTTGGGAATAGAAGAACTGCGAGCCTCTTGAAAGTAAAGGGGCTCTAATTCATTTGCAAAATACCCTTTGCGCCCTTCCCCGCGAATATAGCCTTCTGCAACGAGTTGCTCGTAAGCCATTAATGTGGTATTGCGGCTTACTTGAAGGGATTGTGCCAGATGACGAATGGAGGGCAATGGCTCCTCCGCCTTAATGTCGCCATGTTCAATCAATAATTTGAAATGCTCGTAGATTTGTTTGTATTTAGGCGCTCGATCCGTCAAAGCAAATATGGTATTTATCATTTGATCCCTCTGACATGTTCTTTTTTTCAGTATTGTACCTTTTTTCATGTCAGTTTGGATACTATCATTCCGTGTAAGGATATCCGTTGCCTATCAAAAATAAGGATTGAGGAGATGTTACATGTATATCCCAGAGCATTTTGCGATGAAGGAAGGAACTGCTGCCTACGATGTCATACAGGAAAACAGTTTTGCAACACTGTTTTCGATTCATAACGGTTTGCCCTTCGCTACCCATTTGCCTCTGCTGTTAAATCAGGAGAAAACCTTTTTGTACGGACATTTTGCCCGTTCGAACCCGCAGTGGAAGGATATTCAAAACCAGAAGGTGTTAACCGTTTTCCATGGTCCTCATTGCTATATCTCCCCCTCTTGGTATGAGACCCATCAAGCAGTGCCAACGTGGAATTATGTGACGGTTCATGTCTACGGAGAGGTTGAGCTGATCGACGATGAACAGGAGCTCTTGAATACCTTGCATGACCTGGTATTGAAGTACGAAGCCCCAGACAGTTCTTACCAATTGCAGGAGTTGGATGCTGATTTTCTCCTTGGCATGAGCAAGGGGATTCAAGGATTCAGAATAAAAATCGATCAGATAGAAGGGAAGGCAAAGCTTAGTCAAAACCATTCCTTGCACAGACAAGAACTCGTAATCAAACAGTTGGAACAGATTCCACACCCAAACGAACAGCAAATTGCCTCCTTGATGAAAGCCAACCTCCAGCAAAAAGCGTAACCTTTATCACCATACAAGGAGGAGCTCGAATCCATCATGTCCAAAATTACAACAAGGAGTTGCACGTTATGGAGCTTTCAACGATTTGGCTGTTTGTTTTGGCTGCTGCGACATTGTTAATCATCCCTGGACCAGCAGTGTTCTATATCATGGCAAGAAGTATAAATCAGGGCAAAAAAGCGGGCCTGGTATCCGTTCTCGGTGTATCTCTTGGCGGTTCTGTTCATGTTTTAGCTGGAGCGATGGGAGTTTCAGCGATTCTGATGACTTCTGCTACAGCCTTTCAGATCGTGAAGTACTTGGGCGCTGCTTATCTGATCTATCTGGGGTGCAAGACTTTATTTTCTAAATCTGCTGAAACGGCTTCAGATATCCAAGAAGCCCCTCGCGAGAAATTAGGTAAGATTTTTTATGAATCAGCGCTCGTAGAAATCATGAATCCAAAGACAGCACTGTTTTTTTTAGCCTTCTTTCCGCAATTCATATCGCCTGCTGCCGGATCAGTCACGTCACAATTTTTGCTTTTAGGAACGATCTTTATTATCCTAGCTTTTATTAGTGATGGTCTGTATGCAGTTCTCGCAGCAAGCATGAGAAAGCGACTCGTAGGCAGGAAAGCGAGCTCGAAGCTGATGAATCGGATAACTGGCTATTTTTATATTATTTTAGGGGTATTCTCCGCCTTTGCGAGCCCCTCGAAAACCTAAGTGACACAAAGGAAAAGGAGAGATAGCTATGCCCAGATTTATCATTGAAGATGATTTTTGGTCGTTATTCCCTCACGCCAAAATAGGCACCGTGATTTGCCAGGGGATTGATAATTCAAAAAGAGACGTTGAGATCTACGAGAAGCTGCTGCAGGAGGCGGAAAAAGGAGCGTATACGTTTTTAAGTATGGATGAATTCAGTAGAAACCCAGTCATTTCCGTTTGGCGAGAAGCGTTTCAGAAATTCAAGACAAAAAAAGGGGCAAGATGTTCCATTGAAGCTTTATTAAAAAGAGTGAAAAATGGCAATCACATCGGAACGATAAACCCGCTTGTAGACATCTATAATTCCATTTCCTTGCGATATGGGCTTCCGTGCGGCGGAGAAGATATCGACACGTTTGCAGGCGATATTCGGCTTGCGCTGGCTACTGGCACCGAACCGTTTATCCCATTGGGAAGCGATGAAAATGCGCCGCCATATGAAGGGGAAATTGTGTATAAAGATGATGCCGGTGCCATATGCAGGTGCTGGAATTGGCGTGAAGCCCAAAGGACGATGCTGACAGAACAGACGAAAAATGCGTTCCTTTGTATAGAATTGATAGATGAGACAAGAAGCGATGAGTTTCATATGGCCTTGAAAGAATTGTCTGATCTAGTGTCACAGCATCTTGGTGGTATTGTGAGGATTGAAGTGCTGGATCGCAATAATAAGGAAATGACAATTTTTGAATAAGCTGCATGAAAAGGCTGTCACACGAACGAACATCTCCGTTCATGTGACAGCCTATCTTCATTTACCCCAATTCCTTCCAGACCAGGTGGAGAAAGAGTTTTCCGGTGATCAGCATCGCTCGCTCATCTCCGTCAAATCGCGGATGGTGCAAGGGATAGATGGCATCCTGTTCAGGATTTCCTACCCCCACGAAAAAGAATGCACCCGGCACCTTTTGCAGGTAGGCAGAAAAGTCTTCTCCTGTCATGCTTGGCTCTACCCGTTTGAATTTATCCTCCCCGACGACTCGTATCGCGGCCTCTTCGACGCTTCTCACCTGTTCCGGATGGTTCCAGACTGCATCGTAGCCTTTGCGGAACACCAGTGAGCCCGCAGCATCGGCGGCCTCGCAAGTCGCTTTTGTGATCTTCGTAATCTGTTCATGCAGAAGCTGTCGTACGTCCGGGCTGAAGCAGCGAATCGTCCCGGTCAGCTTGCAGATATCCGGAATGACATTGGAGGCTTGCCCGCTATGGATGGAAGCCACCGTCAAAACGGCCGGCTCAAGCGGATTGACGCGACGACTGACGATTTGCTGCAGGTTCAAGACCAGCTGGCAGCCGACGACCAGTGGATCGACGGTCATATGCGGCTGTGCGCCATGGCCGCCGCGCCCCTTGATTTCAATCTCGAACAAATCCCCCGCTGCCATGGCGTATCCTTCTGTCACAGCTACCTCACCCACCGACAAGGCCGGCCAGACATGTGCGCCGTAGATGACATCCACCCCGTCCAGACAACCATCCTCGATCATGGCTTTTGCTCCGCCGGGTGGCTTTTCCTCGCCGAACTGGTGAAGAAAGACGACATTGCCGCGTAGCTCTTCCCTTGCCTTGCTTAGCACATGGGCTGCGCCCAGCAACGAAGCTGTGTGCAGGTCATGGCCGCATGCGTGCATGACGCCAGGAATTCTCGACTTGTAAGGCACCTCTTTTTCATCCTGGATCGGCAAAGCATCGAAATCGGCGCGCAAGGCAATGGTACGGCCCCCTTTTTCAGCCGCTCCTCCTCGAAGCAACCCGATCACCCCGGGACCGCCGACGCCCGTCCTTACCTCCAAGCCCAGATTTTGCAGGTAATCGGCCACCTTCTGGGGAGTATTCACCTCCTGGAAGGACAGCTCCGGGTACATATGCAGATCGCGGCGAATATTCACCAATTCCGGATACAAGGTCTCCAGTTCGCGACACATAGCGGCGAGCATCGTTTTCCCCCTCTCTTTGAATGACTACTGGACGCCTGTCATGGCCCATTTTTCCAGATCGCGGTGGAAACCGAATACACGGGGCTCGCCGTATGCAACCTTTTTGGAAATCCCCACGAAGTCATTGTCCGAGTAGAGAGAGATAAGCGGTACATCTTCATTCCAGAGCTTTTGCAATTCGCTGTAGATTCCTTTGCGAACATCGGAATTGGCTTCCGCCTTGCCTTTTTTCAACAGCTCTTCCGATTTGGGGTTGTCGTATTGCATAAAGTTGTAGGTGCCGCCTATGCCATAAAGGGACGAGACCTCAGGATCCAGCGTCAGGGTGAGTCCCATCAGTACGACTTCAAAATCTCCGGCCTTGGCTTTCGCGAGCACCGTTGGGAAATCGTATTTCGTGACTTTTACGTTGAAACCTGAGGCGATCAGGTTTTGGGTGATAATGTCAGCGGACTGCTCGCGAACCTTGTTGCCGGTCGGCACCATGAACTGCAGCTCCCGATTGAAGTCCCACCCTGCTTCTTGCAGCAATTGTTTGGCCTTGGCGGTATCAAATGTATACTTCTTCAAATCTTTATCGAGATAAGGGTTAACCGATGAATAGGGACCGTCTATCACTTCCCCATAGCCTTTCAGCAGCTTGTCTACCAGCTGTTGGCGGTCAACGGCGTACGCCAGTGCCTGACGCACCTTCGGATCGAGTTTCTTCGTGTTGAACATCATGGTTTGGAATCCAATCGTAGGCTCGTCCTTGGCGACAAGATGGTCCATGCCTTTGACCGTGTCGTAATCCTGCGGCGGAATCTTTCCGATGCCCCCGCCTACGTTCATGTGAACTTCTCCTGTTTGCAATTGGGCGACCATATTCGCAGACGGCATGATTTTAATGAACATTTTCTCCAGCTCCGGCTTGCCGCGGTAGTAGTCCGGGTTGGCTTCCAGCTCTACATACTGGTCCTTCTGGTATTTGACAAATATGAACGGTCCATTGGTAACGGTTGGATTTTGCATGAAGGGGTCCTGCGACAGGCTCGCAGGATCTACTTTTTCCAGCACATGCTTCGGCAATATCATCAGCTTGCAGCCCAGCTGTTCTTTTAACATATTGGGATCAACCGGAGCTTTGGTTTTGAATTCCAGCGTTTTGTCGTCGATGACCTTGACGGATGGGATGCTGCTTTCTCCCGCTTTGAGCTTCCCGTTTTCCTCAAGTCCATCCAGCATGGACAAATAGCTGCCTACACTCGTCTCTGTTTTGGGATTGGCGATGAGGTTGAAGGTGAATGCGGCATCGTGAGCCGTGACAGGCGTTCCGTCCGTCCATTTGGCGTCCTTGTTGATTTTGATCGTATAGGTCTGGTTGTCTGTCGTCTCAAACGAATCGGCCAATTTGGGCACGAATTTCAGTGGCCCCTCCATTTCCAGGAAGGAGTCGAACATGAACTTCTCCGTGAACTGTGAAGCGACGTCCACACTGTTGATCGTATTAAACAAGATCGGCGGATTGGTCATCCCAAGGAACATGGAGCCGCCTGCCGCACTTGTGCCACCGGCGGGCGCCTGAGCTGTGCCACCCGCAGTCCCGTTTCCTTGGACCGGAGCCGAACTCCCGCCTCCACCACCGCACGCGGCCAGTGTGAAAAGTGAAGAAATAGCCAAAATGCTTGCTGCTTTCTTGACGATTTTCATCATTTTCCCCCCACATCTATCGTAATAAAAAACGTGTTGCCATCACTCATTACTTCAGGCTTTTCGGGTCCATCGCATCCCGCAGACCGTCTCCCATGAAATTAATCGAGAGAACGGCGAGCAAAATCATCAACCCCGGTGGAATCCAGAGCCAAAGCTGTGTCGACAGCACCGTAAGCGATTGAGCTTCCGTCAGCATATTGCCCCAGCTCGCTGTCGGAGGCTGGACACCCATCCCGAGAAAGCTCAGCGATGCTTCCATGATGATCGCAGAGGCGATGCCAAAGGTGGCGTTGACGAGGATGGGAGCCAGGCAGTTCGGGAGGATGTGCTGGAAGACGATTTTGGGCGTCGAATACCCCAGTGTAATCCCTGCCTTGACGTAATCCATCTCCTTGATCGACAAGACGCTGCCGCGCACGATCCGGGCGATCCCGGGCCAGCCGAGCAATCCCAGCACGATGATGATATTGTACAGACTCGGGCCCATGATGCTCACCAGCACCAGAATGACCATCAAGTAGGGAAAGGACATGAAAACATCGGTCAATCGCATGATGCACATGTCTACCCATTTGCCGAAATAGCCGGCAATCGCCCCGAGAACCGTTCCGATGACGACGTAGATCGCGACGGCGCCAATCCCGACAGCCAAAGAGACACGCGACGCATAGATCAAACGGCTCGCGATGTCACGCCCCACCTGGTCCGTCCCCAGCCAATACTCGGCAGACGGTTCCGCAGCGAAGTCTCCTGTGATTTCATACGGATCCCTGGGCGAAATCCACGGTGCCAGGATCGCCATCAGCGTAATGACGATGAAGATCACCAGCCCTACAACCGCAAGCCTGTGTTTGAAAAAACGCTTCGTAATCATCTTCAAGTAGCTTTCTTCTTCACCCAGACCCAAATCCGGCGGGTGCTGAAGGACCGGCTCCTGTTCCGTTTTCAGATTGGCAAGCGACATCTGCTTCCCCCCTTTTATGCCTTAATTGTATTTAATCCGCGGGTCTGCAACCGAATAGAGAATATCGGCGAGAAGATTGGACAACAGGACTGTGATCGCCGCGATAAAATTGATTGCCATTAAAGTCGGATAATCGCGTGAGAGGATGGATTGAATCGTGAGTTGTCCCAATCCCGGCCACTGAAAGATCTGTTCAGTCACGACTGCCCCGCCGATCAGCAGCGGGATGTCCATGCCAACGACCGTAATGATCGGAATCAGCGCATTGCGAAAGGCGTGCTTGTTGACGACGAGAAATTCCCGCAAACCCTTGGAACGGGCGGTACGCAGATAATCTTGTCCCAAAATCTCCAGCATGCTGGAACGCACATACCGAACCATGCTCCCTGCGATCCCCGTAGCCAGGACAAATGCCGGCAGGAGCAAATGCATGATCGTATCGCCAAAGCCTCCGTCTCCTCCAAGTGTGTTCATGCCGCCTGACGGGAGGATTTGCCACTGGACCGCAAACAGATAGATGAGACCGAGCCCCAGAAAGAAGTTCGGGATGGAGATGCCCATAAAGGAAAAGCCGGTGGTCAAATAATCAATCCACGAGTATTGCCGAGTCGCGCTGATCACGCCGATTGGAATGGCGAAGATGTATGCCAGCAGCAAAGCTGAACCCATCAGCAAAAGCGTCGGCAAGACCCGTGAAGCCACCATCTCCCCTACGGGAGCGTAGGTCGAGAAGGAATAGCCGAAATCTCCCTGCAGCAGGTTTTGCAGCCACCGCCAATACTGGACGTAGATCGGATCATTCAGTCCCAATGCTTCTTTTTTCAACTCGATGTCCGCCTGCGTCGCATCCGGACTGATAAACATTTCCACAGGGTTGCCCGGTGCCAGATTGACGATAAAGAAACTGAACACGGTTACTCCGAATAGCACCGGGATGGCGATGAGCAAGCGCCGTACGATATATGGAAACACGAATAATCGTCCCTCCTTCGTTGATTAGACAAGTGGAAAATGACACGCTACGGCGTGAGCGGTTTTGGTCAGATCAGGCGCCTGCTCCCGGCAAATCTCTTTGGCAAGGGGGCATCGAGTATGGAATCGGCATCCTTTCGGTGGATTGGCAGGATTGGGGACGTCCCCCTCCATCACGATCCGCTCCCGATTGCGCAGATGCGGATTAGGGATGGGATAGGCGTGCAGCAGAGCTTGCGTATACGGGTGTCTGGGGGATTTGAAAATCTCCTGCGTTCGGGCCAGCTCCACGATTTTCCCCAGGTACATGATGGCGATCCGGTCGCTGATGTACTTGACGGCACCCAGGCCATGCGCGATGAACAGATACGTGAGCTGAAATTCCTTCTGCAAATCCTTCAGCAGATTCAACACCTGCGCCTGAATCGAGACGTCCAGCGCCGATACGGGTTCATCGCAAACAATCAGCTTGGGTTGCAGAATAAGCGCCCTGGCAATGCCGATCCGCTGTCTTTGGCCTCCGGAGAATTCATGCGGATAGCGGCTTTTATGGTACTTGGTCAGTCCGACGATCTCGAGAATTTCGTCTACCTTTTGGGAAACCTCGCTTTTCGGTACCAGCTTATGGGCCAATAGCGGCTCCGCCAGCAGATCGCCGATGCGTTTTCTGGGATTGAGCGATGAATACGGGTCCTGGAAAATGATTTGCAGATCCGTGCGTGCCTTTCGCAATTCTGCTCCTTGCAGCGCAGCCATGTCCCGGCCCGCAAAGATCACTCTGCCTTCTGTGGGAGGTTCGAGCTGTACGATGGCTCGTCCCGTCGTCGATTTCCCGCAGCCAGACTCGCCTACCAGCGACAGGGTCTCCCCGGGATAGATCTGAAAGTCGATTCCGTCCACCGCTTTCACGTGGCCGACGGTGCGGGAGATGATCCCTTTTTTGATGGGATAATATTTTTTGAGCTTCTCGACGACCAAGAGCGGCGTCTGTTTATCGGGGGGGTTACGCATTAAGCAATCACCTCATTTTGACTGTAGCCAGAGACTCCTTGCTCCTCCTGGTACAGCCAGCATCTGACACGATGGCCGCTGCTGCCCTGGATCGCGAGCAGCGGGGGCTTTTGCGTGGCGCATTGTTCCGTGGCGTGCTGGCAGCGTTGGTGAAAACGGCAGCCTTTTGGCATCGCGTGGAGATGGGGAACGGTCCCGGGAATGGAGAAGAGCTTTTGCTGGCTATCGTGTTCGAGATGTGGAATGGATTCCATCAACCCGATCGTGTACGGATGCTTGGGATCATCGAACAGCGTAAAGACATCTGCCTCCTCGACAACTTGTCCTGCATACATGACCAGCACTTTATCCGCCATTTCTGCGATGACACCCAGATCATGCGAAATGATCATGATCGCCGTTTGCGATTCCTGTCTCAGTTTTTTCATCAACTCCAGAATTTGCGCCTGGATCGTCACATCCAGAGCTGTTGTCGGTTCGTCCGCGATCAGAAGCTTTGGCTTGCAGGAAAGAGCCATGGCGATCATGACTCGTTGCCTCATGCCTCCGGACAATTTGTGCGGGTATTCGTCAATGATCTGCTCTGCGCGAGGTATGCCAACCTTTTTGAGCATCTCGATGGCATATGCCCTCGCTTCGCTCTTGGACATTTTCATATGTAAGTGAATCAGTTCCAGCATTTGATTGCCGATGCTAAATACCGGATTGAGGGATGTCATCGGCTCCTGAAAAATCATGGAAATTTCATTTCCACGGATCTCGCGCATTTGTGCTTCCTCCAACTGCGTCAGTTCCCTTCCGTTAAAGCGGATGGCTCCCTTTTTGATCAGACCGGTGCGGTCGAGGAGCCTCATGACAGACAAGGAGGTGACACTTTTCCCGCAACCGGATTCACCAACTATTCCAATGGTTTCACCCTGTTTTAATTGAAAGGTGACTTCGTCAACGGAGACTACCTCCCCCTTGTCTGTGCGAAACGCGACCTGAAGTTTGTCAACTTCCAACAAGTTATTCTCCAAACTCCACACCTCCATCTGTCCATTTGGCTTTATACCCAAGCAAAGCGAACTATCTCGGCGTCACATATTCTTTTGTTTTATGGGGTTGAACAGGTTATGCTTATTCAGAGTATACGGATAATTAGTTGCAGAATCAATCTATTTTTCACTCAATTCAGAATTGACTGTTTTCGTTTAAGCGCTTACAATCCTTGTGGCTCTAAGGGTGAGAATCTTACAAATAAACCCATCGAATACATTTTGGAGCATTCCTGCTCAGCAAGCAAAAAAGGCACTGAACAGACGAAAAACTTCTTTGCCTGTGTCAGCACCTTTTCTTATATTGAGAGTTTCACCGGCCACTATACGTACCGATTGAACCACTCCACCGTATAGTTTAACCTCAAGACACGCTGGCAGGGATCGCCGCTGCGTGACATTTCGTGATTGGCGTCAGGGAAACGGATAAAGGATACCGGGGCTTTCCCCTGATGCTGCAAGGTGATGAAGAGCTGCTCGGCCTGTTCGATCGGGCAGCGATAATCTCGCTCTCCGTGCATAATCAGCAAAGGCGTCTTGACCTGTGATGCGAGACGCAGCGGGGAATGATGCCACATTTTCTCGGGGTTGGAAAATGGATCAGCCTGAATTTCTTCCGCCGAAAAATAATAGCCAATATCGCTTACCCCGTAAAAACTCATCCAGTTGCAAATGCTTCTGTCCGTGACCGCAGCCTTGAAACGATCGGAATGTCCGACGATCCAGTTGGTCATGAAGCCTCCATAACTCCCGCCAGCAACGCCCAGACGGTTTTCGTCGATATAGTCGAGCTGGCAGAGGACATCCACACCAGCCATCAAATCACGGAAATCATTACCGCCATAGTCTCCGCAGCAGGCTTGCATGAAGCGTTCGCCATACCCGTGGCTTCCGCGCGGATTGGTGTAAAGCACGACATAGCCTTGGGCGGCAAGCAATTGAAATTCATGAAAAAAGGTATGCCCGTACATCGAATGCGGTCCGCCATGGATCTGCAGGATAGCCGGGTATTTCTTCCCTTCCGCGAAATTTGGCGGCTTCATGATCCAGCCCTGGATCTCCCAATCTTCTGCACCCGTAAACAGGAATTCCTCCGGCGAGGACAAAGCGATATGCTGAAAAAGCTCTCTGTTCACATCTGTCAGACGAGCTTCTTCCCCTGTTTGCAGATCGAGGGAGAATAGATCTCCAGGGATCAGCGGGTCACTGACAGCAGCCACGAGACAATCCTGCTCCGCGTGATAGGTAAAGCCGAATACATTTCGCTCTCCATCCATAATCTGGGAAACGTTGCCGTCCAGGGTGACTTGCCATATCCCCGATCTGCCGCGCTGGCTCGTCAAAAACAGCAAGCCATCCCCATTTTTTGTCCACACGCCGCCGGGATCGGGATGGCCGGGCGATCGCACATCGCCAATCGTGACATCGCCAACCTGTACATCCCACTCTGCTGTAATGCACGTAATGGCGCCTGTTGCGAGATCTGCCACCCAGACTTTTTTCATTGTCCCGTACAGATGCTTGCCTATCACACTGCCGACAAAAGAGAGCTTGGATCCATCCCGGGAGAAGCGCGGCATGCCAAAAGTCCCGTTGCTTTGCGTGATTTTCCTCCATTCTCCCCCGTCTACAGGTACGAGGTAGATGTCGATCTCATGCTGCAGGTCCGGGTTGGACGAACGGTTGGCGCTTATTGCGACCCATTTGCCATCCGGCGACCAGCTTCCCGCCGTATGATCGCCCGCCCCAGTCGTCAATGGTCTGATTTCTCCGGTCTCCACCTGGACGATCGCCAATTGGCGGTTCTTCTCGTACAAAAATCCAAATTCATCTGACTTGTATTTCATCTTGGTGACGCGAATGGCTTTCTCCGCATTTTGCTTGTGAACGTAATCTTCTTGTTCCGCAGCTTCTTCGCGATACCTGTCTCCCGCTTTCATCCAGGAGGAAAACAGAATCTGCTTTCCATCCGGAGACCAGAGTGGAGCAGAAGCCCCGTTCGGACAATCCGTGATCATTTTTGGCACTGGTTGTGACTCATCGATCGCAAGCATCCAGATCTGCGCCTTGCCTGAGCGGTTGGAGACAAAGCAGAGTTTGGACCCATCGGGAGACCAGCGCGGATAGGAATCCCGCACGGGTCCGCAGGTAAGCTCCGTGGTGCGATCTTCTTCCCGGGAATAAAGGATCAAATGACTCTGGTATTGGCGTTCTTCATCAATCCTGTTCAGAACATAGACAACTTTAGAACCATCTGGTGAAAGCTGCGGGTCACTGGTGTAGCGGATTTGGTACAAATCTTCTGCTGTAATGCCCCGTTTGTTGTCAGACATGACTTTCACTCCTTTTTTCATGGGTTGATCGCATCAGGATCATCAGCTATTCAAATACACTTCTTCGTTTAGCAAAGCTGGCGGCCTCTTCCCTTGCAGACCTGCCACCAGATTTTCCGCCGCAAACTGTGCCATGCGAAATCTCGTCTCCTCTGTGGCCGACCCGATATGCGGCAGAGTCACGACATTCGGCATGCCAAGCAGGGGATGATCGTGATTGACGGGTTCCTTAGCAAACACATCCAAGCCTGCCGCCAGGATTTCGCCTTCCCGCAAGGCCTTGACCAAAGCTTTCTCATCGACAGTCGCGCCGCGGGAGCCATTGATAAAGATAGCTGTTTTTTTCATCGCCTGAAATTCCTTTTCCCCGATCAGGTTGGTTGTCTCTTCCGTAAGAGGCACCATCACACAGACAAAATCCGCTTGCCTGCACAGTTCGTCCAGCGTACAGTACGTGGCCTGGTATCGGCCCTCCACCTCTACATTGCGCGAACGATTATGGTAGAGAATGTTCATGTCAAAACCAAGATGTGCCCGTTTGGCGATAGCAGAACCGATCCGGCCCATTCCGACGATGCCCAGGGTCTTGTGATGGACATCCGTGCCAAACTGGGCGGATGTGAGAGGCGACGTCCAGCGGCCTGACTTTACGAGCTGGTCCATCTCCGGAATCCGTCGCGCTGTCGCCAGGATCAATCCCATCATCGTATCAGCTACCGTATCCGTTAATACGTCTGGTGTATTGGTCGCCATGACGCGATGCCGGCTCATGGCTCCCAAATCAAAATTGTCGTAGCCTACTGCGATATTGCTGACAATTTTCAGCTTCGGTGCGCGCTCCAGCAGCTCGTGATCGATTTTCAAACCCGTGCCGATCAGACCCTCCGCTTCGCCCAAGGCTGCATCAAAGGCAGATCGGCCCTCTTCGTTCCACTCTTCCAGGTGCATGACCTCGCATGCTTCCTGCAAGTAAGCAAGGACTTCCGGGTATATTTTTTTATACGCGATTACTTTTGGCTTCATGTTCGCTGCGCCCCGCTTTCTTAAGGAAAATAGAAGAAGGACCAACGATTTGCTTCTTCGTTGGTCCCTCATGGATTCCGTATCAATGAGTCGAATTCCTGCCTGCACTAGATGTGGTTGGTATAGAAATAGTTCAAGAAGTAGGCTGCACTGATCGCAGCGCCGACGATAAAGACGACCCCGCTTTTTTTGCGTTGTTGGGCAAAGCGCAGAATGCTGAAGCAAAACAGCACGCCGGTAACCATAAAATAGGCTACGGCAACCCAGAAAAAGTCCCAAGGCAAACTGGCAAAATCGACATTACCCAAAAAGAACACCGTCCCTTGTCTACCATCCTGGCATCACGATGGTTTGTATCTTATCCTCCATTATACCAAGAGAATACCAAAGATATCATCATCCTTCCAAACCGTAACAGAAGTGTCAAAGTTTTGACTCGGTAAGCTCCTGCCATACTCGGGCAGCAGATTTGTGCCAGGCCACGCCTTCTGGAAAGGCTTTCTCTACCTTCTTGCGCAATCCTTCATCTGCCTGCAGTTCTGGGCTAAGCAACGTAATCATTCCGCTGTCTTCGCGCGTGCGGATTAATCGGCCGATGCCCTGGCGCAAGCGCAAAAGCATGTACGGCATGTCTACCTCTTCGAAAGCATTGCCGGCTGCCGCCTTGCGCTTCGCCGCGAACACGGGGTCATTCGGCGGAAATGGCAAGGACCAAATGACGACATGAGAAAGCGAAGGGCCAGGCACGTCCAATCCCTCCCAGAGGGAGACTGCGCACAGATTGGTGTGTTCTTCACGCTGGAATTGGGAGATCAAATGGCTGATTTCCTGATCCCCTTCAAACAGGAATTTCTGCTGATTGCTGCTTTGGCTCCTGCTCTCGAGGCTTTGCTTGAAGGCATGCATCTCTTCCAAGGAGGGAAACAGCAGCAAGGACTTGCCTTGTGTTTTCTCCAGCATGTCCAGCGTCAGTTCTACCTTTTCCGCAAACGCATCGGAGGAAGTGAAATCAGGGGCGAACACCTTCATCCGATTTTCGTAATCATAGGGGGAAGCTACCGAAAAAGACAGGAACTCATCAATCCCCAGGCTGTCTGCAAGATAGAAGAAAGAACCATCCGCGGACAAGGTGGCAGAAGAGAAGACGACTGGCATTTTTTGCGAGAAGACGAACTCCTTCAGCACCTCCTGCACTTTTCGCGGCATTACCACGAGGCTCGTCCCAGTCGCATCTTCTGTCACCCATGTAATGACTTTCGAAGGGTCTTCGAACAATTGCAGCGCGATCTGAATCATCTCCAAATGCTCGCTGACGATATTCAATTGGAATTCATCCAATGTGTACAGGCCGCCCTCCAAGACGAGTTCTTCCTCTATGGAGTCGATCAGACCGGAAAAAGCCCGAATCTGCGCAAGCAAGCCAGGATGGAGCGTGATTTCCCTGCGCTCAGAACCCGGAACCGGCTTGCTTTCCTGCTTGAGCATGGCAAAAAGAATGTCGCTTTGCATGATCGCATCCTCTACTGCGTACGCCAAAGACTCTCGAATCTCCCCTTTTAGCAGGCGGGTGATCACTTCTTCAAATACGCTGTGGTTCAGCTTGTAGGTTAAAGCCTTTTGCGCTGCCGTCTCCAGCAGATGCCCCTCGTCAAAAATGACGGAGCTGTGACTCGGGAGCAAAGGAAGGTGTCCTCCCCGTTTTCTCCCCTCGTAGGTCCAGACATGCTCCATGTAGAAGTCATGCGAACAGATGATGAGATCAGCTGATTTGCGATAGTAATCCCGAGAGAGCGTCTGCCCGCAGCGATGCTGTTTGTCACAGGAGAAGCAATCCTGGAAGACATCCCAGTTGGCCACATTCCACTGTTCGTCGTCCAGTGCAGGATATTGACTGCGGTCCCCATAGGGGGAAAATGCTTGCAAGGCTTCATAGTTGTGAACAAACGGAGGCAAATCCTGATAGATTTCCTGATACAGCTCCCCATCTTCTTCCCGCAAACGGGCTTGATCCAGCTTTTGCAGACAAAGATACTGGTTGGGTGACTTTCCTAGACGCACATCAATATCCATATTCAGGTGCCGGGCCAGTTTGGCGATGTCCCCCTCCGGCTTGACCAGCTGTTCGATCAATGATTCATTTGCACAGGCAATGATTGCCGGCTTGCGTGTATATCGGGCATAGCAGATGGCGTACAGCAGGTAAGCCAGCGTTTTCCCAGTCCCGACTCCAGCCTCTGCAAAAATCGTCTGCTTTTCTGCATACGCGCGTTCGAGTTGGAAAGCCATGTAGATCTGTTCATCGCGAACCTCAAATCCGGCTTCGGGCAATACTTCATAAAAGACATCGGCAATCCAGTCACTGACTTGCGAGATAAACGGTTGTGTCGGATCGTATGAAAAGGGGTAGCGTTCCACGTATGTTCTGCCTCCATTGTACTCAGCTCAAAATGTAATAATCGCATGTTCGTCCTCTGAACACAATATCTCTTCGCTTAAAAGACACAAGAAAATGTCCGAAAGAAGAAAAAATGGTACACTAGTTTTCGTCATCTACCACAGACAGGAGCGATTGCTGCGATGGAAAAAGTAATGTTTATTGAGATTGGCATGGGGATCGACCTGCACGGTCAAAACGTAACCAAAGCCGCAGTACGTGCAGTGCAAAACGCGATCCATCACAACTCCATGCCGGGCTTGCGTTCTGTGTTGCCTGGCAACGATATTCACAACATGAAGGTGCATGTCCGCTTGGCCGTGCCGGCAGACAAGGAAAAGCTGGATTTGGCGGTCGTACGTGACGAGCTGCCCTACGGTGAGGTAAGCTTTGAAGTCGTCGACGGCGGAATGTTGACCTCCAGCGGTGTCATTATTGCCGAAAAAGAGGATAAAAATGATTTGGCCTACGTCGTCATCGCTTCGGTGGAAGTAGGCTATTAGGAGACAGGTTGAAACAACAAAGAGAGTGCTTCCCGACTCGCATGCGAGCGAATAAAGCACTCTCTTGTTTGTGTTATTGTCTAAAAGGCTTGTTCCAGCTCATCTACAAGCTGCCCTACATAGCGAACGGCCTCGCGAATCGGCTCAGGCCTGGACATGTCTACACCCGCCATTTTCATCAGCTCAAGCGGCGACATGGATCCCCCTGCCTTCAAAACCTCCAGCCAGCGTTGGACGGCTGCCTCTCCCTCCTGTCTGATTTGCCCGGCCATAGCCGTAGAAGCAGTAAGTCCTGCCGCATACGTGTACGGATAGAGCCCCATATAGTAATGCGGCTGGCGCATCCAGGTCAGATTGGCCCCTTCGTCCAACTCCACTGCGTCGCCCCAGAAATCGGAAAGCACCTGCCCCTTCCATTCGTTAAGTTGTTTCGCTGTGATTGGCAGATCAGCCTCCGCCGCTTCATAGACCTTCCTTTGCAATTGCCCTTCCAGCAGATGGGTGACGAAATTATGGTAGTACGTATTCAGAAGCTGCAGGTTGACCCAGCGTTTCAGACGGGCGTCATCGGACTGTTCGCGGAAATGTTGGGCAAGCAGCAACTCATTTAGCGTCGACGGTGCCTCAATGAAATAGAGAGACGGCCGATAATTGGCGTAGCGCTGATATTTGCCCGCCAGCATGAAATGCCCGGCATGCCCCAGTTCGTGGGCAAGCGTGAAGGCACTTCGCATGTTGTCGGCCCAGGTAATCAGAATGAAAGAATGCGCGCCGTATGGACTGGAACAAAACGCTCCGGTAGATTTTCCGACATTGTCCACGTAATCGATCCATCTGTTCTCCAACGCCTGTTTCATGATAGCGGTATATTCCTCGCCCATGATTTCAAGGGCGGCGAGAATGGTCTTGCCAGCTTCTTGCGTGGTCACCTTCGGACTGAACTCGGGATCGAGCGGCACTTTCAAGTCGCAGAATGCGAGCTTTTCCAATCCCAATACTCTCGCCTTCAAGCGAGCATAGCGGCGCATATGCGGGGCCAGCTCGGTCCCGATTATGTCGAGAATATTGTGGTACATCTCCAAGCTTACCTTCTGCACGTCCAACAACATATGTGTGACGGATTCATATCCGCGCAGACGGGAGAGTACGGTCTGTTTTTTCACCTCTGTGCCGTATGCTGCGGCAAAGGTATGCTGATACTGCTGCAACGTCTTGGTAAAGGATTCATAGGCCGCATGCCGAAGCTGATAGTCCGGTGACATCTCATAGTCGCTTTCATACAAGGCAAATGATACTGGTCTCATCACCCCGGCCGAGTCTGCCACGGAGTCAAATCGCATGTCGGAGAGCTTGCTGCGATTGTAGATCAGATAAGGAGCGGAAAATACCTCTCCCAAAGCTGCTAGGGCAGATTCGGTCTCTGCAGACAACCGGTAGGGTTTGGCCGCATACAGATCCAGCAGTTTTTTACGGAATGGCAAAAGCCCCGGCTCTTCGTCCAAGAAACGCTCGATGCTGCCTTCGGGTAGGTCCAGAATTTCAGAACGGATAAAAGAGAGCGAAGACTGGATCTGCGAAGCGATGTCCCCCACCTGTGCCGACCTGGATTGATTGGCCGGATTGGTTCCATCTTCTGACAGACGCAGGCTCGCAAAGGTATGGAGCTGGATAAGCTGAACCGCTAGTTCATCTTCCGCTTCGAGACAGGCGAGCAGTTTTCCCGCGTTGTTCAGTTCCCCCTTGTAACGGGTAACGCCAGGCAGCAATTCTTGCAATTCGCGCAGCTTACTCTCCCATTCTTCCTGCGAGGCAAATAGATCATCCAGGTTCCAAGTCTGTTCGGTGGGCACTTGTTCACGCGTCAATCTCATCTGGGATTTCCTCCTCTTTTTGACTATGAAAAGATGTATTGGCTACATTTCCGCTATTTCCTGTTCCGTCCAATTCCGAATATTTGTGAAAAAAGCAGGTCTAAGCGTATTCTATCCTGTTTTTTGGTATAATATGGGTGTCTTTAGGATGAACGAAGATGGGAGTCGATAAGATGACTTTTGAAAACTTGCTGGATCGGTATGCCGAGCTGGCAGTTCGAGTTGGAGTAAACGTACAAACTATGCAAACACTCGTCGTCGCAGGACCTGTTCAATCAGCCCCTTTTATTCGCAAAGTGGTTCGCAAGGCATATGAAGCTGGAGCCAAGCACGTCTATATCGATTGGAACGATGACGAATTGACACGTATGAAATATGAGTTGGCACCGGAAGAGGCCTTTGAAGAATTTCCGCTATGGAAAGCGAAGGGCTGGGAAGAGTTGGCAGAACACGGAGCAGCTTTTTTGTACATCACCTCTTCCAACCCGGATCTCTTGCAGGGAATCAATCAGGAGCGAATCGCCAAGGCGAGTAAAGCGTCGGGTCAAGCACTGCAGCGTTTTCGCAGCTATACCATGTCGGATAAGGTTAGCTGGAGTGTCATCGCGATTCCCTCCCCGGCATGGGCCAACCTGGTTTTTCCCGAGCTTCCTGAAGATGAGCGTGAACAAGCACTGTGGGAGGCCATTTTTGCAGCGACACGCATCCACGAACCTGACCCCGTCCGAGCCTGGAAGGAGCATCATCACGAACTGAACCGCAAAGTGGAATACCTCAATCAAAAACAGTACAAAGCCCTGCACTATGAAGCACCCGGAACCCGATTGACCATTGAATTGCCAGCGAATCACATCTGGATTGGCGGCGGCAGCGTAAATCAAGACGGCGTATCCTTCATGGCCAATATGCCGACAGAAGAAGTCTTTACGGCGCCAAAACGCGATGGCGTAAATGGCGTAGTGCAAAGCACCAAGCCTTTGAGTTACCAAGGCACCGTGATTGAGGATTTCCAGCTTACATTTGAAAAAGGACGAATCGTACAGGTCACAGCAAAAAAAGGAGAAGACTCTCTCAAAAAGCTGATCGAAACGGACGAAGGCTCTTGTTACCTGGGTGAAGTGGCATTGGTCCCCCATCTCTCTCCCATTTCCCAGTCGAACATCATTTTCTTCAATACCCTATTCGATGAAAATGCCTCCAATCATCTGGCGATCGGCAATGCCTATCCGACCAATCTTCAAGGAGGAAGCGGGATGAGCGATGAAGAGCTGCAGCAACACGGATTAAATACCAGCATGGTCCACGTTGATTTCATGATTGGGTCGGACAAGATGAGTATCGATGGCGAGACCATGCAAGGAGAACGGGAGCCTGTCTTCCGCAACGGCAACTGGGCTTTATAACGAGAGTCGCTCTGTTTCGAGCGGCCTGAAATAAAAGGAGGGGGAGCTGGTTTGCTCCCCCTAATGGATATTTTTCTTTTTGAACTGTCCTCCGTTGACATCGTGGATGGTACCCATCGCGAGGAAAGCGGAATGATCGATCTCCTCTACAATTTCCTTGAGCTTCGTCTCTTCCAGCCGCGTAATAACGGCAAAAATCACTTTCTTCTCATCACCGGAATATCCACCTTCGCCGACGAGATAGGTCACGCTTCTGCCTAAAGTGGCTGAGATGGCATCCCCGATTTTCTCGGCTTCGTCACTGATGATCCACACCGCTCTCGATTGCTCCAGTCCTACCATCGTCAAATCGATCATTTTGAACGCAATATAATAGGCGATCAAAGAGTACATGGCCCGGTCCCAGCCAAAAATAAAGCCTGCACTGCCGAGAATAAAGATATTGAAAAACATTACCATTTCCCCTACGGAGAAGGGACTTCTTTTGTTCAACAGAATCGCGACAATCTCTGTGCCATCAAGCGAGCCGCCAGCCCGAATGACTAATCCGACGCCGATTCCGACGATGATTCCGCCAAATACAGCGGAGAGCAGCAGATCTTCCGTCAAGCCGGAGACTTCGTGCAGCAATGTCGTTCCGATCGACATGACAGCTACACCGAACAAAGTGGCGATCGCAAAACTTTTTCCAATCTGTTTATAGCCGATAATCAAAAAAGGCAGATTCAAGAGAAATAAAAAAACTCCTAGAGGGAGACCCGCCAAATGGGAGAACATGATCGACAGTCCTGTCACACCGCCATCGATGATGTTATTGGGTACGAGAAAAATCTCCAGCCCAACCGCGACAAGACTGGCCCCTACTACGATTGCAGATGCTCGAAGCAGTAATTTTCTTTTCGACAGCCGCTTGTGAGCTGCCGAGACAGGCTGAAAATGTTGTTCCATCTGCTACCATCCTATTCTTCGATACCACCGTACTTCCATCATTCCCCATTCCCTAAAAAAATAGCCAGCCTGTGGTGCAAGCTGACTTACGATGTCCTTTATCCTATGAAATGGGCCAATTCACGATTGAACTTCTCCCGTTCACAATAGAACAGTCCATGTCCGCTTTTTTCAAAGGGGATTACTATGGAATCCCGGATGCCTGCATGCATCGCCTGGGCAAACGGAAAGGGACATATCCGATCCTGTACGCCGTGGAAAATCGCTGTCGGAACGTGGATTCTGGGCAAATCATTGCGCAAATCCTCGTCGCGAAGGGCGATCAACCCTTGAATCGTGGCGTGGCCGGAAGCGACCAATCCAAGGCTGTTGAACCAGTTTTTAAAACTTTCTGTCACATATCGGGCAAAAAAGAGATTGCCGAAATCGCTCAGCATTTGCGGACGGTCCTGGTAGGAGGCTTCAATCAGCTTATTTACCTCTTCTTTGGTCATCCCGTATGGATAATCCGGTCTTCTGGTAAAGACAGGGGCAGCGGCGCTGATTAACGCCAGCTTGGAGACCCGGTGATCGACATGGCGTCCCATGTAGCGGATCGCGACTGCTCCACCCATGGAAAAGCCGGCGAGGGTAAAATCATCCAAGCCTAATGTATCCACAATCGCCAGCATATCGTCCGCCAACCGGTCATAAGAATAACCCGTCCAGGGACGGTCTGATTTCCCGTAACCACGCAAGTCCACTCCAATGCAACGATACCCCAATTTGGGCAACTGATCGAACTGGTATTCGTACATCTCTTGATTGAGCGGCCAGCCGTGGATAAACAAGATCGGCTTTCCATTCCCCGGATCGATGTCCTCCACATACAGATTTACATTGCGCTCTACTGGAATGTAGTAGCCCACGCCAAACTCCTCCTTTTTAAGTCGCTTTGCTCTTTTGTTCGCACAGCCTACCGTAGCTTATGTAGGCAGTCGCAAGGAGGATATCCGCCTGTAAAAATAGACACGAACAGTAGGCAATCAGCACGCATTTTGGGTTATAATGGGGGGATGACACTTCGTACGGAGGACCTGACGATATGCTGCAAAGAGAATTGACACGAGATCAAGCCATTCAGACAGGAGAACAGATCCTTGAAGTATTGGAAGGTCAAATACTGGAGAGGGGCTACACGTATTTTTCCAACGGTGTTGTGTTCAACACCCGCGTAGAGGACGAAATCCTGTTGAAAAGCGATGTGCAAGGCACGCAAGTCTACCATGTCTCGCTGAATATGCAGAATGTGCAGGAGAGCACCTGCACCTGTCCTTACTCCCGTCTGTGCAAGCATATCGCGGCTACATTTTTTCAAATGTACAGCGTATTTGAGAACCCGCGTCATTTTTTGGCTCGTTCCCAACAGCCAAGGACGCTGAAATATTCCGCTGCCCTGCTGGTCCCCCCCTTTAAAAAAGGTATACAATACTTGACCGGGAGCCATACCGACACATGGAGGGACGGTCAGCTGGACGCTTCCGCTTCCGTAGCGGAATGGTGGCGTTTTTTTGAGAGCTGGACGCGAAATCTTCCTTCCGCCATGGAGAGCTTCCGCGCCTCCTCCGAGCTGTTCTCCAGTTATGAGAATCTCTTGGGAATCGCTGTCTCCTGGCCACCGAGACGAGCTTCTCTCTTTGCCGTACACGCAACCCTCTTTCACCTCAATCTTTTGCAGGAATTCGTGCTAACCAAGCGCCATTCCCATTGGTCTCAAGAGCTCTCACAGTCCGCAGAGCGATTGCTGTCCAACCTGGAAGGACTTCTTTATTATTGGGACCCTTCCCATCTCGACGAAGATGATCAGAAGGCTTTGAACGAGACAAAACAGCTCTTGAGCGAATGGAAAAATAAGGAATATCTTTCCGTTTTCGAGATGCTTGCCTATCAATTGCTTTGGTGGAACCTGCTGCAAGCACCAGCATGGGTCCAGGAAGAATCAGAAGAGCTTGACCTGCGAATCGCTGATCCGGCGACGACCCCAGCGCAATTGGAAACGTACCGCATGCTAAAAGCCCTCTTTCTCGTGATGGACGGAAAAGATCAGGATGCACTCGAGATTTGGCTGGCTAATCAGCAGTTGCCTCTCGCGTTCTATTTGCCCTTGCTGAAATCATTTGCTCGCGGCCAGGAATGGGAGCGCTTTTTGGAGTGGACACATCGGCTTGAACGCCTGATCGGAACGGCGGATCAAGCGCATTACCGATTCGTGACCGCCATTTGGCGGGAAGCCATGAAGCAGTTGGGGCGTGAACAGGAATGCGGCACAAGGCTCAAAGCTTTCTTGCCAGGCAGCTTCGCGGAATACGCCGCCTTTCTATTTGAGCATCAACATTATCGGGAGTGGCTGGACTTGCAGCTCTCCTACCGGATTCCTTTTCCAGAGATACAGGCGTGGAATATCAAAGCCATCGAGGAGTCGAACCCGCCCTTGCTCCTTCCGCTATTTCTGTCTGAAGTAAATCGGCTGATTGACGAGAGAAATCGCCCCGCATACAAGGAAGCGATCAAGCTGTTGAAAAAAGTGCGATCCCTGTACAGCAAGCTCAATCAGGAGCTTCGCTGGGAAAGCTATCTGGAGCTCTTGTCCGCAAAGCATAATCGGCTTCGGGCCTTCCAAGAGGAGTTAAGGAGAGGAAATCTGAACGTATGAGTACCGGGACAATACTGAAATTGAACGCAGCGCAACTGACAGATGGCACCTTTCTGATTTCCGCGACGGATTCCCATCATCTCGCTGTCGCCTCTGAAGAACTTGCCAGCTTTCTTTTTGCTTGGGATGAACAATCATTTTACGGCACTTTTTTGGCCAGGAATGAAGAGGGTTTGCTTCTCAGCCCGCGTGAGGCACTCTCCTTTTTTATCGATCCTCCCTGGCTTCGCCACGTCCTTTATGAGCCGAGCGAGTCATTCGCCGCCTGCCAAAATACAGCGCTTCTGATCCAGCAATGCCTTGAGTCCGCGTCTTTTCTCCCCGATTTCGCCGCATGGAAGGCTGGCTATCCTGGGTGGAGGTTCGCAGACGAGCCACCTGAACTGCCGGATTCCGCCAGACGTTGGCTTTCTGCTGTCATTGAAGAAATGACCGCAAACAGAAGCGAGGTTGGACGCGCGTGGGAGCAATTGCAGATTGAATATCCCGCTCTCACTGTTACGGGAGAGGAATTGTCCCCGCATCTGCAAGAGCAGGAATGGCTCCAATCCATCGGTTGGCTGCCTGATTTGACACCGTTTCGGACTTGTCTGCAACTCCTGGAGGACCCGGAGGGGGAAAATGACTGGACCCTGCAATTTCGCTTGCAGGATCGCGAACATCCAGATCGGCTGTACCCGATCGAGCCTTCCCTTCTTTTCCACAAAAACGGCGGATTCGAGGAAATACCTGTTGCCTGGCAGGCATATTCGGACCGTATTGACAGGGACCTTGCCACATGCGTGGAAGTGATGCCATGGCTGATGCCAGATGAGGCTAGCGGCCGGATTAGGACCCGGCTCGACAATGAACATGCGTGGCTTTTCCTGACTACAAGCAGCTTGCAGCTGGTGCAGGCAGGCATTCACGTCTTTTTACCTGCCTGGTGGGAACAGGTGCGGCGTACGAAACCGCGCCTAAAAGCAAAAATCAAATCACAAACGGGTTCCTCAGGCCCCTCGTTTCTAGGCATTTCGCAGCTCATGGATTTTGAATGGAAGCTGGCATTGGGTGATGTGGAAATCAGCGAAGCAGAATTCGCGCAATTGCTCAAGCAAAAGCAGCGCCTGCTGAAGATCAGAGGCCAATGGGTGCAGTTGACGCCGGATCTTTTCTTGCAGATGCAGGATGCATTGAAGAAAAATCGCGGAAAGAACGCATTGACTCTTCGCGACGTCATGAACATCCATTTGCGTGCGTTACCCAAAGAAGAAGATGGATTCCTCGCTGAAGACGACGAATCTCAACAACAGCTCGCTTTGGAAGTGGAACTGAACCGTCCCTTGCAGCAATTGTTCACCCAATTGCAACAGACGCAAAAGATTCCGTTGCTCGGGCAGCCGCAAGCCTTCCATGGTACTTTGCGCAACTACCAGCTGGCAGGGAGCTCGTGGCTGTGGTTCTTGCGGAAATATCGACTTGGCGCATGTCTGGCGGACGATATGGGGCTCGGGAAAACAGTGCAGTTCATTACCTACCTGCTGTATGTGAAGGATAACGAGGAGCAAAGCACCCCTTCCCTGCTGATCTGTCCTACGTCGGTGATCGGTAACTGGCAAAAGGAATTGGAACGTTTCGCTCCGTCTCTCAAGGTTGTCATTCACTACGGCAACCACCGCAAAAGAGACGAGGCATTCTTATCGGAGATCGAAGGGGCGGATCTGGTCATTACGTCCTATGCTCTTTCGCATTTGGATGAACAGGAGCTGTCTCGTGTTCATTGGAATGCCATCTGCCTCGATGAAGCCCAAAATATCAAAAACGCGTATACCAAACAGGCGTCCGCCGTGCGTGACCTGCGTGCCAACCATCGGATCGCGCTGACAGGCACACCAATTGAAAATCGGCTGAGTGAATTATGGTCGATATTCGACTTTTTAAACCCGGGTTATCTGGGAGGACTCAGTGAATTCACACAGCGCTTCGTGCAACCGATCGAACGGGATCAGGACAAAACCTTGATCGCCCAAGTGCAGCGCCTGATCCAGCCCTTCCTCTTGCGCCGCGTCAAGACCGATCCATCCATTCAACTGGATCTCCCGGAAAAAAGCGAGCGCAAGGAATTTGTCCCGCTCACGGCAGAGCAAGGCGCTCTTTATGAAACGGCCATACAGGACATGTTCGCTCGCATGGAACGGGCTTCGACAATGGAGCGCCGTGGTCTGATCCTGACCACGTTGACCCGCTTGAAGCAGCTTTGCGATCATCCCGCTCTCATTCTGGGCGAAATCCAAGCGCAGGATGAGGTCGGGCGCTCACACAAGCTGGAGCGTCTGCTGGAGCTGATCGAGGATATACGCCAAAAAGGAGAGCGCTGCTTGGTGTTTACCCAATATATCGAAATGGGAAACATGCTGCGGCGTGTCCTGATCCGGGAAGGCTATGGACCTGTATTCTTCCTCAACGGCTCAACAAAAAAGGAAATGCGGGATGAAATGATCAGCCGCTTCCAGGATCCTTCCGAGGACGTGGAAAACCGGGCAACCGTGTTTATCCTCTCCTTGCGCGCTGGCGGGACCGGCTTGAACCTGACAGAAGCGAATCATGTCATTCACTTTGACCGCTGGTGGAATCCGGCAGTCGAGAACCAGGCCACAGACCGCGCTCACCGCATCGGCCAAAAACGGAATGTGCAGGTCTACAAATTTATATCGCTGGGGACGATTGAAGAGCGGATCGACGAAATGATCGAGCGAAAACAGTCCTTGAGCCAGCAGATCGTCGGCGGAAGCGAAAGCTGGATTACCGAGTTGTCCAACGCTGAGCTGCGGGAGCTTTTCGCATTGCGACACGAATGGATGGTTACGAGAAGGTAGGTGATGAGCTTGAACGTACCAACCCCTACTCCCCCGGAAGAGTCAAAGGACGGGGAGTCAAAACGCGAGTTGCCGGAAGCTTGGCAGCGATTTCTAACCGCTATTCAAAAGGAAGCTGCCTCACTTCCGACGTCCAAGAATTAAAAAAAAGGTCCGATCAGGGTGCTGGTCGGACCTTTTGCATTGGTGCTTCACTAATTTCATTTATGCAATAGTATGATCAGTTTTCTTTATTAGTCCCCCGCAAAAACGGTGTTATAATGATAAGTGTAGATGTTCCTGCTTTTTCACTGCAAAGGTTGTGACGGAAAGATGAATTTTTCCTGGAAACGCAATTTATTTGTCCTATGGCTAGGAGTCTTTTTTTGTAGTACGGCCTATACCATCTCCATCCCGTTCTTGCCGATCTTCCTCCATACATCGATGGGAATTAACGAAAATCTGGAGATTTGGGCGGGTATCTCGTTCGGAATCACGTTTTTGGCAAGTGCTTTGATTTCTCCCTACTGGGGCTCGCTTGCAGACAAGTACGGGCGCAAGCCGATGCTGATCCGTTCCGGATACAGTCTTGCACTCCTCTATTTCTTGACATACTTCATCACCGACCCTTATGTGTTCATCGTCTTGCGCATCTTCCAAGGGCTGCTGGCCGGGTTTGTCCCTGCGTCCATCGCCTTGGTCGGTACCAACACACCGGAAAAAGATGTCGGCTACGCACTGGGTGTCATGGCCACAGCGGGAGCGACAGGGAACATTATCGGTCCATTGGTCGGCGGGGTTGTCAGCCACCTTTGGGGAAACCGGGAAGCATTTCTTTTTTCCGGATGTGTCGTGCTGGTGGCTGCCTTGATCGCTACCTTTTTTGTAAAAGAAACCAAATTGAACAAATCCGGTGTTCGTTCGCGTGTAAGTGAAGATTTGCGCGCAGCCTGGGCGAATCGACCGCTCATGGCCCTGCTAGGTGTCAGCATGATGGTAACGTGTTCGGTTATGCTGCTGGAACCGCTGCTTACGGTCTACGTCCTGCAATTGGGAGTGAGCGAGCAGGAAGCCTCCCTGAGCGCGGGCATTATTTTCGCCTCTGTCGGAATCGCCACCGTGATCGCGTCTCCAAGATGGGGACGATTGGGAGGCAGCATCGGTTTTTCGAAGATTTTGTTTATTGGTTTGATCGGAGGAGCAGTCGGGAATTTGCTGCAATACTTCTTCACCAATTTGTACGGCTTCGGAATCCTTCGCTTCGTATACGGCCTGTTTTTTGCCGCGGTCTATCCATCCATCAATGCAATGATTGTCAAAGTAACGGAACCAGAATTTCGCGGCAGGGCCTTTAGCCTCAACCAATCCTCGAACCAGCTCGCAACCATGCTGGGACCCGTAATAGGCGGGGTAATGGGCGGACTCATCCCGATCCGGGTGGTCTTTATCCTCAACGGATTGGCTCTGCTGGTCACTGCCATCGTGATCTATTACAAAAAACCGGGGCGCAAGTCGACTCCTTCGCAGCAAACAGCGTCGGATGCGCAGTTAGTAGCAAAATAGGCGGCGGGTATGGATACCCGCCGCCTTTTTGCTGTCGCCTCCCCTGCCTTCAGGGAGCGATCGTCACTTTAATCGCCTTTTCCTCAAGCTGCCGGATCGTTACGGCATCCACTTCGTCATCCGTGATGATTTCATCGATCTGGGAGAGCGCAGCAAAATAGGTAAATGCCTGTACGCCAATTTTGCTGGCATCAGCCAACAGAAAGACTTTATCCGAGATATTGATCATTTTCTTTTTGACGAGTGCCTGCATTTCATTGGATTCACTGATGCCGCGCTCCAGGTGGATGCCTTTGCAGGAGAGAAATACCTTGTCGACATGATACTGATCCAGGCTGCGTTCGGCGCTGGGTCCGAGAAAGGACAGGGAACGCGGCGCGAGGGTGCCTCCTGTCGAAATGACCTCCACCTTTTCCTTGGTGCTCAGCTCCATCGCTACCTTGATCGAATTGGTCAATACCGTAAGCGGAATATCCGGGACGATCGCAGCCATATACCAAGCCGTCGTGCTGGCGTCGAGAATGATCCGGTCATGCGGCTCGATATACGCGACGGCCTGTTTGGCGATGCGTTTCTTCTCTTCCATGCGCGTTACTTCTCGCTCCAGGTAAGGAATTTCCGGCTGAGGGTCCGAGATGCTGACCGCCCCGCCATGGCTTCTCATCAGGCGCCCTGCTTCCTCCAAACGATCCAAATCACGGCGAATGGTCTCTTCGGTTACGTTGCAAATTTCACTTAATTCCGAGACGCGGATACTTCCTCTCTCATTTACCAGACGGACAATCATTTCGTGTCTTTCGGCTACAAGCATCGTCATCCTCTTTTCCTGCTATTGTGATCTGCGTCAACCGTTTTTTGTATATGTTTGATTATACCAGTTTTACTCACAAAAGCAGGAGAATTTTTGATGATTTTCTTTGGATTATCTTTGCTCGGAATAAACGTTTACAAAGTCACTTGCCTGATATCCATGACCTCAGCTACTTTTTGCAAAAGTCGGGCATGATGGCCGACTGCCAGCGCGCAGTGGTGTGTCGGGGCTTCCCGGAACCATTTATCCATATAGTCGTCCGGATGATCGCGAAACTTGACCGGGGTTTGGGTATTTCCGATCTTCATCGTGGGACCGTCGGTAGAAACTCCTTCGCCAAAAATGAGCTTCAGTTTGCCGTCCCCTGTCTGTGTCAGGTTTACAGTGGTTACGGGGCCGCGCTTTACTTTTGCTTCCGCGGAAACGCCCGTCCCTTGCTTACCATGATAGAGTCCCATCCCGCGCAGGATTGGTTTTCCCTCTGCGATGGCAATATGAAAAGGCCCGTCATGTCCAAGAAGAATGGTCTCATCCTCATAATCGACGACGACGATCTCGGAATAGCTACCGCCGATTCCCAGTATATCGCATATTTTCATCGCCACGGCTGTTTTCAGGTCCCCCTCCCCTGCACAGGGAATCCCTTTTGCGGTCAGAAGGGAGTGACCGACGATAAAGCCTGCCTGCAGCTTTTCATACGGGTTCCCTGGAGCACCGTGATAATAATAGGTCAGGGCATCGAGATCGTAGTAGAGCACCAGCTTTTCCTGTGCGGCTGCCACGCGACATGACCACTCCAGCTGCTCGGCAGTAGGCTTTCTGGCGATCGGATCTGCTGGAGAATCCCCGCTGATTGCAAACATCTCCTCGATTTCAGCCATCTTTTCCCGGACCTGCGTCTCCGTTACCTCCCGAAGCATCCGGTCTACATCGCACATTTCCAACACTTCGACATGCAATCCCATCTGCGCCTGAATCATGGTAAAATCGCTGTACATATCTAGCATGCCGCTGTAGGTATTGCCTAAAAAACCAAAACGGCTGTGGCGCAAGGTCCTGCGCACGGAAGCGGCCATTATCCACTCTTCGATGTTTGTCCAGGCGCGCATGGCCTCTGGACGGTCCTTCGTCACCTCATTGGCCAGCGAAATGGCGGGAGTCTGATCGAGTCCCAATAGCCCGTTGATGACACGAAAGCGAATGTCAGCCCGTGAAAAAGCATTGGCGATCTCGGGAACGGGGCAGGCTCCGCAATGCGCCAGCCACTCGCCTGTCGTCGTCTGCTCGTAGTTGATCCGGGCGGCCGGCTGCAAATTGAGAACGACCACGGGCGCATGGCAAATCTGGTGGACGGGCAGCACAGCAGAGCTCGTGCTGTAGGTGCCGGAATGACAGAAGATCAGGTCTACATTGCGGGCCTGAAACCACTCCCCTGCTCGCCTGCCTTCCTCCTCAGAATCTACCAGCCCGTAATAGAATACTTCTCCGTGCAAAGCCATTTTTTCTTTTAAAAACTCCCCATAGCCAATGATGCGCTCACGCAGTCCCGGAAACTGCTCCCAGTATGTCGAAAGGCCAATCGTGTAGAGCCCGATTCTCCCCTTTTTCATCGGTTTTAGTTTTGTACCCTCTGCCATGAATGCTCCCTCCCTGCGAAAAATACAAGCTTTATGCGTTCATTGTATTCGCTTACAATAAAGGAAACATCCCATGATCTTGTTCATTCCTAACAGAATCTTGCTGGGAGGCGCATGCTGTGGACCGTTATCGAGAACGGGCAGCCCATGATTGGACGGAAGATTCGATACGCTTGATCTCTACGCCTAGCCAAACTGCTAAGAAAACCTTCTATTACGTGCAAGAAGTCGGCCATTTTCGGACGAAGCCCGGCTATTTTACTGAACGGCAGCAGCTTCATTCCTACCTGATTGTCTATACCTTGGCGGGCAAAGGCTATCTTGATTATCGAGGCAAGCGATATGTATTGGGTCCGAATCAGGCTTTTTTTATTGATTGTCGGGAGTACCAGTTTTACAAGACCGACTCTCATGACCTGTGGGAAATCCTCTGGGTTCACTTCAATGGAAGCAACAGCCGCAGCTATTACGAGCAATTTGCCACACATGGTCCACCCGTCGTCCGATTTGGGGAGGAGGCAGATGCAGCAGGGCTGATCAGGAAAATGATTCAACTTCATCGGCACAAGGATGTACGTACAGAGATGCTGACCTCCCAGTATCTGGTCCAGCTTCTGACCCAGCTTCTGCTGGCAACTAGCCCGATGCCGCAAATCGACGCTTATATGCCGCCCGTCATCGAGAATGCAGTCCGTGACCTGGATCGCCGTTTTCAGGAGAAAATCTCGCTTGATTCACTGGCTCGCCGACACGCCATCAGCAAGTTCCATCTCGTGCGGGAGTTCAAAAAATACACGGGCTATACCCCGAACGAATACGTCATTCACTGCCGTATTACCTATGCCAAGGAGTTGCTCACCTACACCGATCTCACAGTCGGACAGATCGCCGAACAAGTGGGAATGGATCATGTCAGCCACTTTATCGACCTGTTTAAGAAACGGGTGGAAATGACTCCGCTTGCGTTTCGGAAAAAATGGCAGCGCCCGCAGTCATAGCGGCCACGGGCCTGACATCCCAATAAAAAAACTGCCGAAGAGATGACTCTTTCAGCAGTTTTTGATACGGTTGCACTCATCGGTGTTAAACACCCGTGCGTCTGCGTTGATTATTCGGTTTTTTGGTGTGCTGGCTATTCATCGTCTGATTCATTGCTTTTGGATTGTGACTCGATGCACGGCCATTGGATTGCGCTTGCTTTTTCTCCGCCAGCTTACGTTTAATGGCCTCTTGCAGGCTGATCTTGCCAGGCTTGTTTTCCATTGCTTCTTTTTCGTTTTGATTTGGCTCCGACATGCGTAGCAACTCCTTGGGAAAAATGGTCCTTCTCCTTGTATTCTAGTGCATGACAGCAAAATCTGCCAAGAGAAATCTATCTCTTTATTTTGCCCGAAGTTGCGCGTATGCAACACCACTCGCCTGCACACGCAAAATATCTGCCAGCAAATCAGCCAGATACGCGCCTGCTTCAATCGGCGGTGTGCCTCCGCGATGGATATTGGAGATAACCGTGCGATCGGATTCAACGGTACGTTCATTGGGCTGATAGATCATGTAGGCGCTCAAGCTCTCCGCCGTCGCGAGTCCCGGACGTTCTCCGATGAGGGAGATGACGACCTTGCACCGTACGATGGAGGCGACATGATCCTGCACCCAGACGCGTCCCCGATGGATAAAAAGCGGCTTCGCCACACTGAGATTTTTCAGAGCCAACCCCTGCAGCAAGGAAGGGAGCAAATCGGGAATGCAGGCTTCACAGGCCGACGTGCTAAGCCCATCCGAGATGATGATCTGCACGTCCTTGTTTTTGTCCCCATGCTGCTCGAGCCAGCGTACCGACTCTTCGGACAAGAATCTGCCCGAGTCTAGATTCATCAAATACTCCTGCATGTCTTTGGCTCTCGTACACAGCTCAGGCAGCCCCAATTCTGCCAGCCATGCCGGCTCAATTCGTTTCATCACTGCGTCATGCGCCGCTGCCTGATCGATGCGGAACTGCAGGTAGCTGGTCGTCTTCATCCGCGTCCCTGCCCGGCCAATCCCGATTCGTGCCGGTGTCCGCCGCATCGCTTGTTCCAGCACTTCCCGATTGTGCGGGTTCTTCACGCCAAGCTGTTTCTCTTCGGGAAAGGGAATGGCTTCCTGACTCTTTTTGGACAATTCCTCCACCACTCTTTGGACCAAGTGATCCAGATCGATCTGCTTCATCCCGATTTCTCCCCTTCCCTAGTCAAATATAGACAAGTCCCCGGCACGCTCCGTCAGCCGTCCGTTTTCCATGATGCCCATCTTCTCCAGCCATTTTTCAAACTCTCGCAGCGGCCGTAAGCCCAAAAGCTCCCGCAGGCTCGCATCGTCGTGGTAGCTTGTATCCTGGTAGCTCAGCATGACATCGTCACCGCCTGGTACGCCCATGTAAAAATTGGCACCCCCCAACGCTGTCAGCATCCCGGCAATTTCCTGATCATTTTGATCGGCATGCATGTGATTGGTGTAGGTAGGGGCGATCCCCATTGGCAGCCCATGCAGTTTTCCCATAAACAAATCCTCCAGGTCCGCACGAATCATCTGTCTGCCGTCATACAAGGTTTCGGGACCGATGAAGCCGGATACGTTATTCACCATAAACGGCTTCCAATGCCGACAGTAGCCGTATGTTCTTGATTCCAGCGTCTGCATGTCGACCCCTTCATGCGAATCCAGCGATACCTCTGAGCCTTGCCCCGTTTCAAAATACATCACATTGGGGCCTGATGCCGTCCCGCAGCGAAGCATCAATGCCATCGCTTCGTCCAAAATCTCCTTATTCACGCCAAATGCTTCATTGGCGCGCTGTGAACCCGCCAAGCTCTGAAACATCAGCGAGATCGGGGCTCCGTTGCGCAGAGCTTGCACCTGTGTAGTGATATGGGCCAACACGCAATTTTGTGTGGGGATTTCCCAGCGCTGCATGAATTCATGCGTCATCCGTAGCAGCCTGGCGACGCTTTCGACCGAATCATTGTTGGGATTAATTCCGATCACGGCATCCCCGCATCCATAGGAAAGACCCTCCTTGATCGAAGCGAGTATCCCCTCCGGATCATCGATCGGATGGTTGGGCTGACAGCGAAAAGCAAGCCGTCCCGGTTCTCCGATCAAGGTATTGCAATAGGCTTGATGGCGCATCTTCTGGGAAGCGAGGACGAGGTCGATGCTGGACATCAGCTTGGCCACAGCGGAGATCATTTCACTGGTCAATCCGCGGCTGATGCGGGATAGCTCCGGCATCCCTGTCGTATGAGAGAGAATGTACTCCCGCAATTCGCCCACTGTCCAATTCTGGATCTCCCGGTAGACAGACAAATTCAGATCGTCATAGATAATGCGCGTAACCTCGTCTTTTGCATACGGAATCACCGGATTTTCATAAATGTCTTCCAGCTTCATTTCACTGAGGACCACCTTGGCAGCCATGCGCTCCAATGCAGAGCTCGCAGATAATTTACTCATCTGATCGCCTGATTTTTCTTCGCTTGCTTTGCCCAGTACTTCTCGTACAGAAGAGAATTGGTAATGCTGCTTTCGGATAGTGCAAGACAATTTCATGACTACACCTTCTTTCCTCATCTAAAAAAGGTGCCTCACGCGGCTGCGGCGAATAACCGCAACCTCGAAAAGCACCTTTGCTTGAGCATGTTTACTTTTTCATGCAACCCAATCGGAAAACGTGACGTTCCGACGCCATTGTCGGAGATGCAGTCTGAATTTTCCTTCAATTTGTATTATATCGGGAAAGTTTGTTCATTTCTACAATTCTTTCGTATATTCGCTTGCCTTTCCTTGAAATTTCCGTAATGTTCCAGTATGATAAGGACAAGAACGTTTGTTCGATATATTTTTAGTAGATAGTGGGAGGAATTTTTGTGTCAGTGTTCCAGCCGGAAATCACAAGGAAGCATTTGGAATCCTTCGTTTTTATGGGGAAATCCGCACGTACGACGAATGAAGCGGAAATGAAAGGAGAAGGTGTCATCCCTGCAATGTGGGGCCATTTTTATCGGGATCAGGTGCTGGCGAGCATCCCTGCGAAGGAACATGCACCGGTTCTCGCCCTTTACACCGACTATGAATCCGATGAAACGGGGGCTTATACGTTTGCAATCGGTGCTGAAGTTGGCCCAACAGAGGTAGCGACAGCAGGTCTGAATACTTATGCTGTGCCTGCCTTCGAATATGTCGTGTTTACGACGCGAAAAGGAATCATTACCGAGATTGTCCCGGAGACTTGGCAGTACATTTGGGAATGGTCAAAAACGAACAAGCGGGCGTTTGTAGCCGATTTCGAGCTGTACGATTCCCGATGCAGCGATCCGCAGAACAGCCAGGTCGATATTTACATCTCTGTTCTCTAAAGAGCTCCTTTTCTACATGCGGTACTTTTTCAATTTCTCGTAAAACGCAGAGCGGCTGATTCCCAGGAGTCTGGCCGCTTTTGTCTTGTTCCCGTTCGTTTCGCGAAGCGTTCGCTCGATCTCCCTTTTTTCGGCTGCATGAACCACATCCCCGCCAGTTCTTGCTGCTGTTTGCGCGATCTCCTCCGGCAGGTCTGCGAACGAGAGCTCTCCTTCCTCAGCCAGTATCATGCCTCTTTCCATCACATTGCGCAATTGACGGATATTTCCTGGCCAATCGTATTGGTACAGCACTTCCTGCGCCGCATCCTCGATTCCCGTCACTCTCGTATTCAAGACGGGATTCAACTGCCTGATAAAAGCGTTGGCGAGAAGGAGAATGTCGCTTCTTCTCTGTCGCAATGGCGGAATGGTCAGGGTCATGATATGCAGGCGGTAATACAGATCTGCGCGAAAAGTCTTCGCTGCCATCATTTCCTCGAGCGGGGCGTGGGTCGCCGCAATGATTCGCACGTCTGTGTGGATCGGTCGGCTTCCCCCGACACGAAAGAAATCCTTGCCCTCCAACACGCGCAACAGCTTCGCTTGCAAAGCCAGCGGCATGTCGCCGATCTCATCCAGAAACAAGGTCCCCCCTCGCGCCAGCTCCAGTTTGCCGATTCTCCCTGCACGGTCGGCACCGGTGAAGGCTCCGGACTCATAGCCCAGGAACTCGGCTTCCAGTAGATGCTCCGGGATCGAAGCGCAATTGACTGTAATGAAAGGACCGTGGGCGCGATCGCTTTCCTGATGCACAGCATGGGCGAACAGTTCTTTGCCCGTACCACTTTCGCCACGCAGGAGCAACGGGGTATGGTGCCTCGCCGTTTTGGCCGCCAATGCGATACAATGCTTCATCCGCTTGTCGGAAGTGATGATATGATCCCAGGAATACATTGCCTGAAAAGGATGCTTGAGAGCGTTTTTTTCCGGCAGCCTGCTGATGTCATCATGCTGACAGGAGATCGATTGCTTTCTCGATTCCAGCAGCGCGCGGGCCATGCGCGCTTTCGTCAGCATTCCGATGATCCGCTGATGTTCATCGACAACCACCCTGTATCCTTCTGGACCGTGCGAGACCATCTGTTCGAGCTGCTCCAACGTCATCTCAGACAGCTTGTCCATGCGTGCCGTCACCGCATCCGTCTTGATATAATTGCGGATCGGCGCTGTAAAAGAAACGTTTTCCACGATCATCTGATACAACGAGCTGGACGAAAATCCCCCGAGTATTCTGCCGGATGCATCCCTTACCGCCAGGACATCCAAACCTGAATCCAGCATGATGCGGGCTGCCTCTTCCATCGTATCATCCGGCCGCAGGAAAGCGGAAATGGGCTGGATCCAATCGTGCAACCGCATGGTCATTCGTCATCCTCCCCCGTTCCCGAAGAGTTCTCTCCCCTAACCATACGACATGGGCACTTGATTCCCTTCCCGGTTTAGCAGGGAGAACGGATGCGGCTAGGAAAGGAGACCGCGTTGCTTCAGATAGGCGACGATTTGATCGACACACGCTGGAATCGACATGCGATCTGCTTTCACTACCAGTTCGGGATGTTCGGGCGCTTCGTATTCCGAGGTTATGCCCGTAAAATTCGATATCGTTCCGGCCCGGGCGAGTTTGTACAAACCCTTGGGGTCCCTTGTTTCACATATGTGCAAGGGACATTTCACGTAGACTTCGATAAAAGTCCCCGCTGCAAACATCTGACTGATCATTTCACGGTCCCTCTTGTAGGGAGAGATGAAAGCAGCCAAGACGATCACGCCTGCTTCCGTAAGAATTTTCGTTACCTCGCCAGCGCGCCGGATATTCTCAGCTCGATCTTTCGGGGTGTAGCCCAGATCCCGATTCAACGAATGACGCAAGCGGTCACCGTCCAACACATAGCTGTTCAACCCATGCGCTTGATAAATGGCATGCATCTCATTTGCCAAGGTCGATTTGCCTGCACCAGACAATCCGGTAAACCAGAGAACATAGCTTTTTGCAGTCACCTTCTCTCCCCCTTTGCTATAGCTGCGCATTTCCACTATCCTCCATCATCCCGAAAAACGTTGCAAAAACAGTTCTTGCGCATAGCTGTGGAGTTGAATATCCAATTGATTTTTCTGGAATAGAAGCTGCATCGTAGCGGGATCGACATCATTGATTGCCATTCTGTTGTCCGTCACGTTTTCACGATAGATCTTGTCCGAAGAGGACCACCCCAATTGCTTGCGCATGGCCGGAAAACAGAGATGGGACCATTCTGTTATCCCGACAAATGAAAACGATGATGCAAGATGTGCCTTGGCACGATGCAGATCAGGCTCGTAATCACCGGGCCTCCAGGTGAAATAGGCCATCTCGGACTGATGAGTGAATCCTTGAGGATTGCCGGATAAATAACGTGTCTGTAGATTGGAGGTTAAGAAATCAAGTTCATCCGATTGAACGAACTGCGCAAAGCTCATTCCGGAGATTTGTTCATATGTGGGAATCGACGGATTGCGCAGCAGGAAAAAGAAAACCGAGAGGACAAGCTCGAACGGATTGCGTAGAAAGGTACAATAGCTGACAGGCCTCGTGATCAACTCATGGATCCCAAAGGGGAAATGACCAGAGACAATGCGCAGGGAACTGTCCGGCTGATTGCACAGTGCAACCAGCTTCTCCGTAGACCATCCTCCCTCTTCATGCAGAAAGGCGATTTCTTCCCGTTTGTATTCTTCCATGAGCGTTTGGTTGATCGATGTCCCAGCCGTTTTGGGAATGTGAAGAAAGAGAAGCAATGGCTCTTTTTGCAAACTGATCCCCCCTTTCATCGCTTTTGTAGTGTATGTTGAAAGCTTCTCGCCGGGAAGTCAAAAAAGGCTCAGCATCAACACAATCGTTGACACCGAGCCTTTCCTTCTTTATTTCTTCAAGCTTTCACCCATGCCCTTCAACAGGTTGAGACCGAAACCGATCGCTCTGTTGATGTCGGGGTCATTCATAGCTTTATACAAATCCAGCAAGCCCACTTTTTGATCCTTTTGCAAACCTTCCTCCGCCTTTTGCAAGCCGTGCGTCAGGCTGCTGACCAATTTTTTGGTCGTAGCGGGATCGATGTCGCTGACGGCTTCCGCCACCGCCATGGCATTGTTCAGTGTATTCGTTACTGGGGGGCGGGTCAGCTGTCCAAGTGCGATCTTGGCCACCTGCTCCTTCGCCTCGACCAGTGCTTGGACCGTTTCCAGAATCCCGCTGGCGTGAAGCTCCTGCAGCAGCTTGATGGTGTCAAGAATTCCATCGGCGTTCTGTGCCGCTTCCGCTTTGATCTGGTCGAGCTTTTTCGCTTCCTGCTCCTCTGGCGTCAAGACGGGCTTGGCAATTTTTACAATCGGTCTCGCCATGGCTTACTTCACACCTCCTGCCTGATTTACTTTGGCAATCGGCTCGTAATCGTCACGCGCCCACTTGCGTTCCACCTGAACCCCCAACTGTGGATTGCGCTTGGCGTAACGAGGGTTGTACATCGGCAGCGGATTCATCCCGTCTTTTTCCAGAACCTCCATATACACCTTGGTCTGCTTGTAGGCAGGTGTCTGCGTCCGTACATCCACCGCATTACCGGTCAGGATATTGATCGCATTTTCATGGCTGACGGAGTTCATTGGCACGTAGAGTTCCTTCCCTTGGACACGATCCGTCACCACTGCACGCAGCTTGATTGCTCCGTACGGCGATACCAGGCGCACCAGGGAACCGTCTTTGACACCGCGTTCTTTCGCGAGCTCTGGCGGTACTTCCACAAACACATCCGGCACCTTGTACTGGATGCCTTTCGACTTATTGGTCATATTTCCTTCATGGAAATGCTCCAGCAAACGTCCGTTGTTCACGATCAGATCAAATTCCGGAGCGAATTCAACTGGCGGCACATACTCGACGAGCGATAAGCGGGCACGTCCGTCCGGGAATGTGAAACGCTCGGTGTACAGGAGCGGCTCGTCGGTGCCGTCCGGTTTTACAGGCCAGACCAGACTGTTCCAGCCTTCCAGACGATCGTAGGAGACCCCTGCAAAAATCGGGCTCAAGCTGGCGATCTCGTCCATGATATCTCCTGGATGGGTAAAGTTCCAATCTGCCCCCATCCGTCTGGCGATCTCCTGTACGATCCACCAGTCAGGCTTGGAGTCGCCGAGTGGCTCCCATACTTTGTTCAGGCGCTGGATGCGTCGCTCCGTATTGGTGAAGGTTCCATCTTTCTCCAGAGACGGAGCTGCAGGCAAGATGACATCCGCGAACTGCGCTGTTTTTGTGAAAAAGACGTCCTGCACGACGAAGAAGTCGAGCCCGCCCAAGGTCTCCTGCACATGATTGGAGTTGGAATCGACCCAAGCCATGTCCTCTCCGACCAGATACATCCCCTTCAGCTCGCCCCGCTCGGCTGCCTGAAGCATTTGGATATTGGTCCACCCTGGAGTGCTTGGAATTTCTGCCCCGTATGCTTTTTCAAACTTTTTGCGTGCGACATCATCACTGACATGCTGGTAGCCCGGCAGCCAGTTAGGCAGGGTTCCCATGTCACAAGCGCCTTGTACGTTATTGTGTCCGCGCAGCGGGTATGCCCCTGTACCAGTGCGTCCAAAGTTGCCCGTCACGAGCAAGAGGTTGGCGATCGCCGCAGAAGTATGCGATCCTCCTGTATTCTGGGTAACGCCCATGCCCCAGAGCACGCAGGTGCCGCTTGCTTCATGAATCATTTTGGCGACCTCAATCAATTGCTCTTTGGAGATTCCGGTTACTTCCTCTGCGTAATCCAGTGTGTACTTTTGCAGTATCTCGCGGTATTCCGTGAAGAAATTGACGCGATCCTGGATGAACTTCTCGTCATGCCAGCCCTGATCGATCATGTACTTGGCGACAGCTGTCAGCCACACGTAGTCAGTCCCTTGCTTCGGATGGATATACAGGTCTGAGCGGTCTGCCATTTCATGCCTGCGCAGATCGGAGACGATCAGCTTTTGCCCATACAGCTTTTTGGCGCGTTTCACGCGAGTCGCCAATACCGGATGGCCTTCCGTCGGATTGGCTCCGATAATGATGACCAAGCCTGCAGCCGCAATATCCTTGATCGTACCAGAATCGCCGCCGTAGCCCACGGTCGACATCAAGCCGTCAGAAGCCGGAGACTGGCAGTAACGGGAGCAGTTGTCCACATTATTGGTTCCGAAAACCTGACGCGCCAGCTTTTGCATGACATATGCTTCTTCGTTGGTCGTCTTGGAGGAGCTGACAAAGCCAAGGGCATTGCCACCGTAGGTTTGCTTGATTTCCCCAAGCTTTTTGGCTACGAGATCGAGCGCCTCGTCCCAGGACGCAGGTACGAATTCGTCGCCTTTGCGAATCAAAGGTGTTGTCAATCGCTGATCGCTGTTCACAAAGTCCCAACCGAACTTGCCCTTCACGCAGGTGGAGACGGCATTCACAGGCGCTTGTTCGCTTGGCTCAATTTTCAGGATATGGCGCCCCTTGGTCCATACTTCGAAGGTACAGCCCACTCCGCAGAAGGTGCAGACGGTTTTGGTTTTCTCCGTTCGCGTTTCGCGCATCGCTGATTCGATTTCGGAGACAGCCATGATTCCGCTGTAGCCCGGCTCTACCTCTTTTACGAGATCGATCATCGGCGTCATCAGGTCTTTGCCGATGCCGGTCATGAAGCCAGCCTCGCCCAGCATGGATTTTTCCATCAAGGCATTGCACGGGCAAACGGTGACACATTGACCGCAGGAGACGCAGGATGACTCGTTGATGGATTTGTTGTCATCCCACAGGACGCGAGGCTTTTCCCGCTCCCAGTCGATCGTAAGGGTCTCGTTCACCTGCAGATCCTGGCACACCTCTACGCAGCGGCCGCACAGGATGCATTGATCCGGATCATAGCGGTAGAACGGATGAGACATGTCGACCTCGTAGCCCTTTTCCCGGAATGGACGGGATTGGTGCTCGATATGGAGCATTTCCGTCGTGTTGTGTACGCGGCAATTCCCGTTGTTGTTGTCGCAAACGGTGCAATAGAGCATGTGGTTTTCCAGCACGCGATCCATCGCTTCTGTTTGGGCGGCGCGAGCTTTTTCGGAGGCCGTTTTGATCTCCATGCCCTCCTGAACGACTGTCGAGCAGGCACGCATAATCTCGCCGTTGATCTCGCACATACAGGTGTCACAGGTCTGAATCGGACCAAGAACCGGGGAATAACAAATATGCGGATGTTCGATTTCTTTTTGCAGCAAATAATCGAGCAGACGTGTGCCTTCTTCGATCTGATGCGCTTCTCCGTTCAATTGAACGCTAATCATGTTTTTCGTCATGGCTCCTCCTTACAAACACAACAATAAAAACCCACCACAAAACAACTGATGCAACAAGAAGACTTGTCGCTCAAGCCGTTTCATGGTGGGTTAACACTTAGCATTTACGTACCAGTTATCAATCCCGCCATTTGAAGCGAGTGGAAGCCAGGACGATGAAGGACGCAAGCGTCACTCAATCCATCTTTGAACTTCCATTCATAATTATATGATACCGGGAAAAAAAAGCAATAGTTCGACATGAAATCGTTTTCTTTCTTCTGACAGGGAAAGCCTGCTCCGATGGCGAAGTAGGGAACAGACTTCTCTTACGAAAGGCAGTGAATGATGATGGATTGTCTTTTTTGCAAAATCGTAGCGGGTGAAATTCCCTCGACCAAGGTGTATGAGGACGAACATGTCCTCGCCTTTCATGACATCAACCCGATTGCGCCTGTCCATGTCCTGATGATTCCCAAGAAGCACATCGCTTCTCTCCTGGAGATTCAGCCTGAGGACAAGGAATTGATCGGCCACCTCCACCTCTCCCTGCAAAAGGTAGCCGAAACCATGGAAGTGAAGGACCCCGGTTTCCGCATCGTGACCAATATCGGAAAACACGGACAGCAGACCGTCTTCCATCTGCATTACCATCTGATCGGCGGCAGACAGCTCAACTGGACGATGTAGCTTAAGCTTCGTTTATCGTCCGTCCTTCTCCAGGATGTGCTTGGCAATCGCTTCCCCGTGATAACGGCCGTTTTCAATAAAAATGGCGTTGGCGCGATTTCCTGCTGCGACGACTCCCGCAATGTACAGGTTGGGGACATTGGTCTCCATCGTCTCTGGGTTATGCACAGGAATACCCGTTTCCGGATCGGTCTGGACCCCCAGTGCATGGAGGAAGGTACGATCCGGACGGAAGCCGATCAGGGCAAATACCATGTCGTTCTCCAGCGTTATCATCTTTTCGCCGTTCTTGACGCGAATCGTCTTCTCCTGGATCGACTCCACTGTAGATTGGTACATCACCTGAATGCGCCCCTTCTCCGCCAGGCTCTCAAAGACAGGACGAGTCCAAGCTTTAACCTTCTCGGACAAGGTTGCCCCCCGGCAGATCACCGTCACCTCAGCACCGGCCCGCTCCAGCTCCATCGCTGCGTCGACCGCCGAGTTGTTCCCGCCTATCACAGCTACCTTCATGCCGCTGTATGGATGCGCTTCTTGATAAAAGGAAGAAACTTTGGTCAGGTCTTCGCCGGGAACCCCCAGCTTGTTCGGATGATCGAAATAGCCGGTCGCAATCACCAGATTTCTACATATGTAAGTGTGCTCTTGACCAAACCGATCTTTCGTTTGGACCTCATAGCCTTCTGCAATCGGCTTTGCTGAGACCACTGTTTCATACACGTGTACCCGCAGCTGTTCGCGTGAGGCGACCAGTCGATAGTAATTCAACGCTTCCTGCCTTGTCGGTTTTTCATTGGCAGTAGCAAACGGCACCTCCCCGATCTCCAGCCGATCCGGCGTGCTGTGAAAAATCATGTAGGTAGGGTAACGGTAAATCGAGTGAACCAATGAGCCCTTCTCTATCACCAAAGGATTCAATCCGGCACGTTTGCACGAAATCGCCGCAGCAAGCCCGCATGGACCCGCCCCTACAATCAGTACATCATTCATTTCTCTTACTCCTCGTTTCTATCCATATCTTTTTTCTTTTATTCTACCATAAGCTCATGCTTCCCAAAGAGTTCCAGAAAAATGGCAATAAATCACCAATGAAAGGTCTTTTCACTCTCCTTATACTTGGTAGTATGATGAAAAAACAAAATCTACATATGTGGTCTCTCTCCCTCTTGATGCTTGCCTATGGCCTCTCCCTTGCCATCGGGGTGCCGGCCTCGACGGCATCAACGCTTAACCTGCGCGATATCGCCAACAGCTATGCAGTGAGCCAGATCCGCTCGCTCAACGATGCCGGCATCATTTCCGGCGACGAGCACGGGTATTTTCACCCGACTCGGCCCGTCACACGCGCTGAATTCGTCGCCATGCTGAACCGGACGATAGGAATCAAGCCGGTCGCAAGCAATACAGCGTCTTACACCGATGTGCCGAAAAGCTCATGGGCCTATGGGGACATCCAAGCGGCCGCAGCCCTGGAACTGGTAAATGGAACGAGCAGCCGCACATTCTCCCCTGTCCGCACGATTACACGCGAGGAAGCAGCAGCGATGCTGGTACGTGCGCTCAAGGAGAAATCCGTCACGAATGCCTCCCTGTCCTTGAAAGACGTCCAAGCCATCTCCACATGGGCGCTCCCCTCCGTGCGCGATGCTGTGCACAGCGGCTGGCTAACCGGTTACAATGGATATTTTCGTCCCAAAGACGCGCTCTCCCGCGAGGAAACGGCTGTCATTTTGTATCGGATTCACAATCTTCTCAAGTCTCATCCTGTTTCTGCAAAGCCTTTGGTGTCCTTGGGCTGGCAGTATCAATCCACAACCGCAGAGTTCATCAACCAGGTAAAGAATTCCTCGGTCAATACCTTGTCGCCTCGCTGGTTCTTCCTGCAAAAAGATGGCTCGATTAGCGATACGACAGATGCCTCCTTGGTCACCTGGGCGAAAAAGAATGGAAAACAGGTTTGGCCGCTCTTTGGCAACCGATTTGATTCCGCTACCACGCATGCCGTTCTCACCGATCTGGCGAAGCGAAAAGCCCTTGTGCAGACGTTGACCGGATATGTGCAAAAATATCAGCTAGACGGAGTGAATGTTGATTTCGAATCGTTCTCCCCGTCAGACCGCGATTTTTTCACGTTGTTCATCAAGGAGCTGACAGCAGCACTGCATCAAAAGGGGGCTGTCGTCTCCGTCGATGTTCCACCTGACACAGGCTCGGACTGGAGCGATCCTTTTGATTATGGAAAACTCGCGGAATACGCCGACTACATCGTCCTGATGGCCTATGAGGAGCACTGGGTCGGCAGTCAAATGGCAGGTTCGGTTGCATCTCTGCCCTGGTTCAAGAATACGATTGCCAATTTACTCGATGAAGTCCCGTCCGAACGCCTGATCGTCGGAATGCCGCTCTATACCCGTGATTGGTACAAGGCTCAAGGAGGTATGCAATCTACCGATCTCAGCATTCCAGACTCCTACGGCTTGCTATCCCGCTATGGAGGGAGCACTAAATGGGACGCAAATCTTGGCCAATACGTCTCTTATTACAATAAAGGAGGAGTGACTCATACCATCTGGTTGGAAGAGAGCCGTTCATTGGGATTAAAAGCAAAAGCAAGCCTCGATTATCATGTAGGGGGTTTTGCTTACTGGTACATCGGTTCAGAATCGCCAGATGTTTGGTCCGCGATCAACAATTCCATTTTGTTAAAGCAAACACGAAAAAGCTTATAAAGAAAAGCCACGCTGCAAATGAACTTGCAGACGTGGCTTTTTTCTCCTTTTAGCACACCTTTTGAAGCAGCTTCCCCCTCAATTTGGTCAGCATATCTTCTGTCATTTTGTCCAAATCGTATTTCGTCGCAAAGCCCCATTCTTCTCTGGCCGCCGACGCATCGATCGAATCCGGCCAACTATCTGCGATCGCTTGACGCACGGGATCCACCTGATAGGACAAGGTAAAGTCCGGCAGATGCTTGCGGATTGCGGCTGCCACCTGCTCCGGCTCAATGCTCATCGCTGTCACGTTAAAGGCATTGCGATGCTTCAGCCTTGCCCCGTCCGCTTCCATCAGGTCGATGATGGCGTTCAGCGCATCCGGCATGTACATCATGTCCATGTAGGTGCCTTTGGCAATGTATGAGGTGTAGCTGCCTTCCAGAATCGCCTGGTAGTAGATATCCACGGCATAGTCAGTCGTACCGCCCCCTGGAGGTGTTACATAGGAAATCAATCCGGGGAAACGGACACCGCGCGTATCTACGCCGAATTTATGGTAATAGTAGTCGCACAAAAGCTCTCCCGCCACCTTGTTGACGCCATACATCGTTGTCGGCCTTTGAATGGTTTCTTGCGGCGTCTGGATTTTGGGTGTCGACGGTCCAAAAGCACCGATCGAGCTAGGTGTAAAAAATTGGCAAGAAAGCTCGCGTGCCGTCTCCAGCGCGTTAACTAGTCCGCCCATGTTGAGATTCCATGCCAAGAGCGGTTTTGCCTCTGCGGTCGCCGACAGCAGCGCGGCAAGATGCATAATCGTATCAGCCTGATGGGACTTTGCCAGCTCCAGCATACGCTTCGCATCGGTGACGTCGAGGATTTCAAAGGGACCTGATTCCACTACAGGGCTGTTGTCTGCCTTGCGAATGTCTGTCGCGACGACAGCTTCGGCACCGTACAGCTCGCGGAGCCTCATAACCAGCTCAGAGCCGATTTGTCCCAATGCACCGGTTACCAGGATTTTTTTCATTTCAGAATCCCCATTTCCGTCCCTACTTTTTCGTAGATCGACAGGGCACGATCCAGCATGTCGCGGGTATGAGCCGCCGTAGGCATATTCCGCACACGACCTGTTCCTTTGGGAACCGTCGGGAAGACAATCGCCTTTGCATAGACGCCTTCCTCATACAGGCGTTTGCTGAATTCCTGTGTTTTTTGCTCGTCGCCAATGATGCATGGCGTGATCGGTGTTTCGCTGTTGCCGATTTCGAAACCCAGCTCCTTAAGTCCTTTTTTCAAATAATCGCCGTTCGCCCACAGTTTGTCATGCAGCTCCGTGCTGTTCTGCAAGATATCGATGGCAGTGATGCAGGCCGCCACATCAGCAGGAGTCAGCGCCGTAGAGAACAGGAAAGGACGGCTGCGAACCTTCAGCCAATCGATCAGCTGCTGACGACCGGCCACATAGCCGCCGACTACCCCGATCGCTTTGGACAAGGTGCCGATCTGAAAATCGACTTTGTCAGAGAGACCAAAATGCTTGACAGTTCCTGCTCCTTTTCCCAATACCCCGGAGCCGTGCGCGTCATCGACGTATGTCATCAGGTCGAATTCTTCCGCGACCTCGACGATTTCCGGCAGCTTGGCGATGTCGCCGTCCATTGAGAATACGCCATCTGTGATGACCATCAGTTTTTTATATTTTCCGGACGCCTTTGCTTCCTTGGCCTTCTGGCGCAAGTCATCAATGTCCGAATGATTGTATCGAATGATCTGCGCCCGCGAAAGCCGGCAGCCATCAATAATCGAAGCATGGTTCAATTCATCGGAGAGAATGGCGTCTTCTTTGTCCATCACGGCAGAGATCGCTGCCATATTGCAGTTGAAACCGGACTGATACGCGATGGCGGCTTCGGTCTGCTTGAAGCTTGCAATCTTCTCCTCCAGCTTTACGTGAAGTTCCAGGGTACCGTTTATCGTACGGACAGCGCCTGCCCCTACCCCGTATTTTTGTGCTGCCGCGATTGCAGCATCAATCAGCCGCTGATCCGTAGCCAAACCAAGATAGTTGTTGGAAGACAGGTTGATCAGTTCTTTTCCACCGATCGTGATCATCGGACCATTTGCACTTTGCAAAGGATCGATAACATTGTAGAGACCCTTGCTTTTGAGATCCGATAGATTTTCGCTCAAGAAATGCTCCAAGGTTTTGCTCGCCATTTGTAGATCCCTCCGACCATTCATCACTTGTTACGTACATATGTCCTTGTGGAATAGACATTATAAAGAACGATAAATTCTTTAATACCAAGCCTTTATTGATTATAAAGTATCACCTTTTCCTATATATGTCCATATGAGGAAGACATAAAATTAAAAAATTTTCTCGTCATTTCCGATCTGCCAAATCTCCTCAGACCCTTACCAATTGCTTCTTTTTTTGATAGAATATATGTTCGTATTACGAAATCTGAGTGATGGGTGGTGCAAAGATATGTCCGTACCGAAACAGCGTGATGCGCGCAAGCTCTTGCAAACGATAAACGAATATCCCTGGTACGTGGAGAAGTTCATTGAACATAAAAAAACCAAGAAAAATTCCCCTTCTACCCTGCTAGGTTACTTGCGCGACATCGCCTTTTTCTTTCGCTGGATGATGGCAGAAGGACTGACTTCCGCCACCGAGATGAAGAAATTGCCGCTATCCGACTTGAACCAGCTGAAAAAAGAGACGGTGGAAAGCTACATTCTGTACCTCCAGGAGTCACATCTCTATGAGCGTTCGGTTCTGTTGACCAATCCCACTCGCAGCTCCCGTAAAGAGTACAGCGACCGGACGATCAACCGGAAAATTTCCAGTCTCAAATCGTTGTTTCATTATTTATCCGCCCTGGCTGAGGACGAGCATGGTGAATCCTACCTGACTCGGAATGTGCTGGCAAAAATCGAACTGGAAATGACAGAGATGACTCCGCTGGCACGCGCCCATGCGATCCGGGCAAAAATCTTGATCGATGAAGAAATTTATCAGTTCGTTGACTTCGTCCATACGGGCTTCCTCGCCCACTGTGATACCTTGAAAAAGCAACAGTACCACTTGAAAAATCGAGACCGGGATACTGCGTTGGTCGCGATGATCCTGTCAGGCGGCTTTCGTGTGTCTGAGGTCGTCAGCCTTAATCTTTCGGATCTGGTCATGGAAAAAAACCAGATCAAGCTTGTGCGCAAAGGAAAAAAGGAAGACGCCCCCTTCTTCAGTGACTGGGGGAAGGATTATCTGGCAAAATACCTGCAAACACGTGACTCCTACCACCCTCCGACACACGAAGACGCGGTCTTTCTCGCGGTCTCGCCGGGAAAACCCGAGGGGCACCGCATCGATGTGCGCTCTGTGCAAAAGCTGGTAAAAAAATATGCCAAAGCATTTGGCATCCCCGACTTGTCCGTACATAAGCTGCGGCACAGTTTTGCTACGCAGTTTCTTCGGCTCAATCCAGATCCTCATCAACTGCAAGCGCAGCTCGGCCACTCCAAAATCGAGACGACCATGCAGTACGCCCATGTGCTGGAGGATGCCTTGAGCAAAGCCGTCAACCGCACTACGTAGCTGTTCTTTTATCTTTCCACTTGCCCGACAAAAATACCCGGCTGACGATCAGCCGGGTTCTTTGCTCACGCACGATTCATTTGTTCTTTTTCCTGCAGCCGCAGTTCCACTCTCCTGATTTTTCCAGAAGTGGTTTTCGGCAATTCTTCCACGAACTCGATTTTACGCGGGTATTTGTAAGGAGCGGTCAAATTCTTGACATGCTCTTTCAATTCTTCGGCCAGTGATTCAGAAGGGGCATTCCCTTTTTTCAAGACTACGAATGCTTTTACTACATGCCCGCGCTCCGGATCAGGGCTTGCGACCGCGGCGCACTCGGCGACAGCAGGGTGTTTGACCAAGGCATCCTCCACCTCAAAAGGACCAATCGTATAGCCTCCCGAGATAATGATGTCATCCGACCGGCCTTCAAACCAAATGTAGCCATCATCGTCCATTCTCCCTTGGTCCCCGGTGACGTACCACTCCCCGCGGAATGCTTTGGCTGTCCGGTCGGGATCATTCAGATACCCTTTAAACAGCGCAACCATGTCTTTATGAATGGCGATATCCCCTACCTTGCCCACAGGCAGCTCGCTTCCCTCTTCGTCCACGATGGCTACCCGCACTACCGGGGATGGTCGTCCCATCGAGCCCGGCTTCGGCTCCATTCCGACGAAGGTCCCGACCAGCAAGGTGTTTTCTGTCTGTCCGTATCCATCCCGGACTGTCAAGTTGAAGACCCGTCTAAAGGTATCGATGACCTCCCGATTCAACGGCTCTCCAGCCGAACAGGTGGAGCGCAAGGCTTGCAATGTATAGCTTTCCAGGTCTGGAGCTTTTGCCATCATTCTGTACTCGGTCGGTGTAGCGCACAAGACGGAGATCGGATACTTCGACAGAATGGACAGATAGGTATCGGCACTGAATCGGCCCTTGTATACAAATGCTGTAGCACCTAAGCCAAGCGTTGAGACGAAGGGGCTCCAGATCCATTTGGCCCAGCCTGGACCCGCTGTGGCCCAGACTACGTCTTTTTCCTGAACATCCAGCCACTGCGTAGCCGCTACTGCCAGGTGGGCCAATGGCCATCCGGCAACGTGCATGACGCCTTTAGGCCCGCCTGTCGTTCCGGAGGTGTAGGACAAAAAGGCCAAATCATCAGAGCTTGTTTGTACACAGGTAAACTCGTCAGCCTGGTCTTGGATCAGCAAATCAAGGGAGATCCAGCCATCTGCCCGATCTCCAAGCGTGATAAAATGCCGGAGCGTCTTGCAGCGATTTCGCAGCGGCTCCACTTCCCCCATCATGCTGTCAAAACAAATGACAGCAGAAGCGAGGGCATGATCGATGCGATATTCAATATCCTTTTGGCGAAGCATTTCCGATCCTGGCAAGATGACGGCACCAAGCTTCAATAATGCAAGGTACAAGCCATACGCTTCAATCCCGCGCTTTACGAGAACCATCACCTTATCTCCCTGTCCGATGCCAATAGATTGCAGCCCATTGGCGATCCGATTGGAAAAACGACGCAATTGGTCATAGCTGAGGATTTGCTCCGCTCCACTCTCGTCCAGTTCCCATACGGCACGTTTGTCAGGATGGTTCAGCGCATACTGATCTACTTGTGCAGCAAAATTATAGTACTTTGGCATGTTCAGCTCCAAACGATACACCTCCAACTTTTAACTATACAGAAATTAATATTCGACATTTTCGGAAAATATCCTTTTCGTAAACAAGCTTTTTTCCGCATAGCAACAAATGGCAGGCCGCTTTTGTGAAACTAAATTCAAGGTAGTGCGTCATAATGATATAGAAAAAGTTCAATAAAAATGAAAAGCCCTCATGCAGCAACATGAGAGCTTTCCTGGGTGCTTAGATGACGCGCTTGATTTTGACCACGCGTTTTTCCCAATTCGTTCCGAAGAATTTGGAATAGGTCACACCAGGACTTCCGTATGTATGCAGGATTTTTCCATCGCCTGCATAGATGGCAACATGGGTGATCCGGTCAGAAGCATTTTTAGCAGAAGACTTCATAAAGATCAGGTCACCCTTTTGCAAATCCTTTTTGGAGACCGTTTTTCCGACGGTAGATTGTTGACGGGAGTCGCGCGGCAACGTGATTCCCGCCTCCTTAAAGACGCGCTGCGTAAACGATGAGCAATCGAAGGTTTTGGTCGTATTTTTGCTGGAGCCAAACTTGTACTTCGTTCCCATGTACTTCTCGCCATTGGCAATCACTTTATTGGCAATCGCTGAAGAAGAAGATTCGGATTTATTCGACGAATCGCTCGTCTTGTCGCTGCTTGCATCCGCAATCACTCGGCGGGCACCTACAAATTTCTTTTCATAATCAGAGAATTTTTTCAGTACAACTCCACCCTCACCTTGCGAAGAGTAGACAAACTGATCATTCCCGAGATAAATCCCCATAAAATTCGGACTGCCTTTTCCACTGGAAGCAAAGAAGACCAGGTCGCCAGCTTCCAGATCTTTTTGCGCAACCTTCTGGCCCGTCTTATACAAAGCCGAAATGGTATTGCCAATTTTGATGCCTGCCTGTTTGTATACATAAGTCGCCAAATTCGCAGAACCAAAAGCGTTAGGGCCATCTGCCTGGAATTTATACGCTTTGCCTACCAGTTGTTTCGCATCTTTTGCGATCTCGGTCACATCGACAGATTTCGGTGTACTAGCGGCCGCGTATCCTACTTGACCACCCATTAACAGGGACGTACTCAGCATGACTGCTACTGTTGACTTCATTACCCAATCTCGTTTCGTCACTTTCTTTTCCTCCTTGTCATGTCGTGGAACCCTCTGTGGGGTACATGGACAGGTTACCGCATAAGGAAACAGGAGGATAAGACCGTAAAATTTACCAATATTGGTTTTAGGATCATGGAACTACTAACAAAAACCAGCCCAAAGTATGCCATAACTGTTCATTAGACCAAAAGTACCATTTCAGCAAAAATGGTTTTTTTCACTTTATTTGAACATGAAAAAAACCAGAATCTGCATAGAACTAACAGATGCTGGTTTTCGCAAAGCCATAAGCCAAGCGGGATTTAGCGCAGGCGGGCTGTAAATTCTCCCCATTTTTCCTCGCCCCAGAAGAGGCTGAACTGATCTCCATCGTGCACAGGTCCCACCCCGGCCGGTGTGCCCGTGTAGATGATATCCCCTTGATCCAAACCGAAATGCTCGGTCGTATATTGAATGATCGTCATCAAGTCGAAGATCACATCCCGGATGTTGCCTCGCTGCACCTGCTCCCCGTTTTTCAGCATAGAAAAGTCGGTTTGCGTCAGTGCACTCTCGCCTGGAAACGGATGAAAAGGCGTCAGAATCGCGGCGTTTTTGAAGCCCTTCGCCAACAGCCACGGATGACCGTTCTTTTTCAGGACGCTTTGCACATCCCGCAGGGTCAGGTCGACTCCCAATGCCATCTCGTCCACGACCTCGTCCAGAGTCATCCCCGGCTTGTACGCGCGCCCGATATGTACTACCAATTCCGCTTCGTAATGGATCTCCCCGCGATTGCCTGGAAAATCAATTACCTGTCCGGCTGCTTCAACCAAAGAACGTGTCGGCTTGTCAAACAGCATGGGGGATGTTGGCACGTCGTTGCCAAGCTCTTCTGCATGCAAGCGGTAGTTGCGTCCTACACAAAAAATATTTTGAATCTGCTTCATTTTGTCCTCTCCTAACTATACAGCTATGACAGCTTTTGTCTTGTGCGATCTGTTTTTACTATATCATGGGTGAGCGGATCGGGACAGGGGATTACCCTTCTGGTGCAGGACCGGAATATCGATGCCACAGCTGGAGATTGCCCCTCGCTTCCACCTCGAATACCGTATCACAAATCCCTTCCATCACTTGCTCCAGGTCGGATTCTTCCGGTGTCGGATACGAAAAGGCATAGCAGATCTTGGCTTGCTCATCCGTAGATTCGTAGCGGATTGAATGAAAATTCGGCCACAATTCCAACGCTTGCTTGCGCGACAAGAGTGTCGCCTCCAAAGGAAACAAGCCGTCCCATTCCGATTTTTGGTACGTAGAGGTAACTTCCACGCGAAATGCTTCGGCTTCCTCGTCGATGCGCTTGAAAACAACCTGATCCTCCCGGTAAAAGCCATATCCGGACGGCAGTGTATCCGCTAGAGAAAAACCAATCCCGATTGGCAAATCGTCCGGTTTTAAGGCGTGGACGAGTCTTCCTGGCAACAGGTAATATCCCTCCTGTTGGACGGAGAGGAATTCGCCTAGCACTGCTACTGTCTGTTGGTTACTTTCGCTCGTCGTGACTTGTATGTACATGATCGGTGCACCTCCATCTTCAACAGTATGGTCACAATGACTTGACTCAAAACACTGTTAAGGGCGGGGTGGATCAGACTTTAGTGGAGGGGAGGAAAAAGAGAAAAACGCTCCGGCGGGTTGGGATCTTTGCTGGGGGTCATCCCTGGCCGCCTCCCACTCCAAAGGCGGAACCGCGGCCAAAAGCAGCCTTTTCATGGAAGTGATTCAGGGTGTAGAGTAGAGAACTGACGCTTTCTGGCGACCGTTTGGTCGCCTTACTCCTATCAGTTCCCCCTCATCAAACCGTACGTGAGGTTCTCCCTCATACGGCTTTCCGAT
>Ga0182742_1000077_pt1 | contig 196646 bp, 191 predicted proteins | sample eDN5th37CBELigMG_FD_128880 | JGI IMG/M metagenome (GOLD analysis project Ga0182742, IMG submission 128880) | Enriched Miracle-Growth compost microbial communities from Emeryville, California, USA - eDNA 5th pass 37_C BE-Lig MG (version 2)... ... | reverse complement strand
CGGGTGTGGTTCCGGGTTCGGTTCTGGGTGCGGCTCCGGTTGGGGCTCCGGGTTCGGCTCCGGCTGTGGTTCCGGGTTCGGTTCTGGTTGCGGCTCCGGGTTCGGCTCCGGCTGTGGCTCCGGGTTCGGTTCTGGCTGCGGCTCCGGGTTCGGCTCCGGCTGTGGTTCCGGGTTCGGTTCTGGCTGTGGTTCCGGGTTCGGCTCTGGCTCCGGCTGCGGGTTCGGCTCCGGCTGCGGTTCCGGGTTTGGTTCCGGGTTTGGTTCCGGTTCTGGCTGTGGCTCCGGCTGTGGTTCAGGTGTCGGAGGATCCTGAAGCGTGATTTCCAGCGTATAGGTCTTGGTAGCACCTCCGCGTGCCGTTACGACGATCGTGACATCGTTTTTGCCGACAAGCAATGCAACTTCCTTATCACCGCCAGTTCCCACAGATGTACCTTGGATCGTGATCGTTGCCGTTGGATCTTCCCCAGTGGCGAAGATCGTGACCGTCGATTGATCGCCAGGAGCGGACAGCGTGTATGCACGTTGGCTTGGTTCGAATGCGGGCGTCAAGTCGAGCGATGCTACGGAGAGCTCGGAGAGATTGGTGGACACGACATGAACGGTTCTTTTTGCCTCCGCAGTATTGCCGCTACTATCTTGAACTCGATAAGTAAGAACGTACGTACCGATTCGATCCTGGTCTACGAAGCCGGTGATACTGACCTGGTCAGTAAGGTCGTGATCTCCTTCATCGAAGGCTTGATACCCTGGCTCATAATAACTTTCACCCTTGTGTAAGTACATTGTCTCATTGTGCAAAGTAATAACAGGGGGAATCTCGTCTCTCACATAAAAGCTGGCCTCGGCTGATACAGATATCGGGTCTGGGATCTGATTCGTTACACCATTGTCAGTAATCGTGTATGAAAATTTCGCCAGTCCCTGAAAATCCGCAGCCACAGTGAAGATGATTTTGCCGTCTATTATTTCGACTGATCCACCATGTAAAGCAATGACATTGGTTACTTGCAGAGTCTGCCATTGTTCATCTTCCGGTCCGGCAGAATCGTTGGCTGTCAGCTTGTCAAAAGGAATGGTTACGACGGAAGTTCCCGGGACAACCGTCTCCAGCCTGTCATCTTGTGCCACTGGCGGATCGTTCACCTCGGTAACGGTGATGGTTGCATCGACAGCGGGACTGAGCAGAGCACCGTTCGCATCCGCAGCAGCTTGTACCCGGAAGCCAAATCCGGTGTTGCCGTGCGCATTTTCCGTTGGCATGAAGCGCAGGCCAGCTTGTCCTTCACTCACCGTAATATATTCTCCGTCCTGGATGAGGGTTGTCCCGTTTTTGTGATAAAGCCTGCCGCCGGTGATGCCGCTGATTTTGAAGTGTGTAGCCGTGGTGCCGCCAGCATGTGTGGGGCTAATCACCAGTCCAGTTGTTGACATCACGTCCTCAGCGGTCGTCGCAGGAGTGACGATGGGACGATCCGTCAGAGGGACAACCTGGAAAGAAACTGTCGCTGTTCGACTGGTCAGTCCCAAAGCGTCTTCTATCATATATTGAAAGCTGGCAGTACCAACAAAATTGCTTTCGGGTGTAAAGATGACATGAGTCTCGCTTTCGTCCATGTGCACGGTTCCACCGACGCTATTTCCGACCAAGAGAAAAGTCAGTTTTTGGTTGGACTCATTTTTCGCACCTGGGTCGTCATTATCAAGCAGCTTGTCGACAGGGATCGTCAGCTCGCCTGCATTTTCAGCGATGGGGTCCAACGTATCGCTTGTTGCCACTGGTTCGTCATTCACTTCGTTGACTGTGATCAAGGCGTTTGCCGGAGCGCTTAATCCTCTTCCGCTTTGATCTGCAGCGGCTTGCACCTGAAAGAGAAATAGATCACCTGCTGGTGAATTGAGGTCTTCATCTGGCAAAAATTTCAATCCAAGCGCTCCCTGATCAGCAGTGATGAAGCTACCTTCCCTGATTGGAGTGGCACCGTCGTTCTGATACAAGGTTCCGCCGACGATTCCGCTGATCCTGTAATAGCCGGTTGTGATTCCACCCGTGTTGTCAGGGATAATCTCCAGTCCGCCGGATGTTGGAGTGTCTTCATCCGTTTCTGCCTGAGATATGCTGGGGGTTTTGGCTATTTCATTGATGTCGAAGGTTGCGGTTGCTGTATCTTCACTGATTTGCGGATCGGGTGAACCGTCCGTGCTGCCGTTGTCTTTTAGCTTATAGGTAAAACGGGCAGGACCATGGTAGTTTCGTGCAGGACTGAAAATAACATGACTTCCGGAGATGCGTACGGTTCCGGCAGTGGGTTCCGAGACCGGATCGATGATCTCCAGGGTCTGGTCACCTTCGTTGTCGGCCCCAGGGGAGTCATTCGCGATCAGTTCCGAGAATGGAATGATTTGATCCCCTGAATTTTCGTCGATGGAAGGCAAAGAATCATGATGAGCAACGGGCTTGTCATTGACTTCCGTGACTGTGATCGTGGCTTTGGCTGCAGCGCTTAGCCCTTTGCCTGCGTTATCCTGAGCTGCTTGTACGTTGAATGAGAACAAATCCCCGGCGAGGGAGTTGGCATCGTGCAACGGGACGAAAGTCAACCCATCCGCGCCTTCCTCTTTTGTTATGAAAGAATCGCTCTCAATCTCAACAGTTCCATTGCCCAGATACAGCTTGCCACCTGTAATGTTTGAAATCTTGTAGTGGGTAACAGGGGTTTCGTCTTGGGTGTCTTGCAAGAGATAGAGATCTCTGGCGGGCGTGTCTTCCGATGTCTCGGCGTCATGGATCACTGGTGCTTGGGATGGAGGAGTTGCGTCCTCCGTTTCAAGAAGAAGCTGGGGGTAATTTCTTGCATCCTGATCTGAGAAAAACAGTACTTCATTATCTACTGTCTCGTTTCCCAGCAGAGCAAACGTAACCAGGCCATCTGCTTGATTTTGAACAAAATTGGTCACATCAAACTCAACCCAGCCATCGGATGTCTGTAGGTCAACTTTCTTTTTCTTCTGTAGCAAAGGATCTGTTTCTTTCAGTGGAAATGTCGGGAATGAGGCTTCCCAATTGTCAATACTGGAGCCATATACAGCGATAAAGACGTCTGCATCCTCGACAGTGGAATTGATGGAAGTGATTCTGATGCGAAGGGTTGCTTTGGTAACCGTCTTGCCTTGGAGGTCAGGCAACCTGAACTGGATAGTCGAGCGATCATATTCAAGACTGGGGTCATTCGGTTTGCCAATATAGTTCTCATAAAGTTGATGATCAAAGATACCTTTTGACCATGTGGCGTCTTGCAAGGGTTTCAGTGGAGCAGGGTCCGAAGCGGCCTCAGCTAATTGCGGAGCACAGAATAGTAACGAAGACATTGTCAGAACCGTCGAAACTTTTTTCACATTCCCATCTCTCTTTCGTGATCTAAAATGTTTTCTCATGATGGATTCAATACCAATACAAATCACGAACCAGTTTCACGGCAGAATGAGTGGGAGAAAAGGAGTATGATTATGGGCATTCAGACCTGAAAAGGCGAAATTTGTCGATTGTAATTTTATCAGAATCGTGAAAAAAGAAATAGAAAATTTTTCGCTTATGTCATACATTTTCCACAAGAAAAACCCTCCTCGGTTTTTCTCCCGGGAGGGTCGACTATCAAAGCATAGACTGCCATGTTTCCTTCCTCAATAAAACGCCCACTCCAAACCTAACGCTACGACAATGCTGATCAGGATATACACCACACCGTACCCGACGTTCCAGCCCGCCATGCGGAACGGGTTGATTTTCAGCTCGCTGGATAAAAGCGAGACAGACAGGTTGAACGGGCTGTACATGATGGTGGATAGGCCGCATGTCACAAGGACGACAGCGAGAGGCAAGGTTGCCACCTGCGGCAGGATCGGAACGAGAAACTCGGCCAAGAAGGTTTGAGAAATCAAGGGATGAAATCCGATGAACGCCGTTACCAAAAAATAAGCCCCGATAAAGAGATAGAGAAAGACTGGCGTCTCGGCTGCGTACTGGAAGAGCGGCTCCAAAAACGACAGCATCCCGGAGATTGCCAAAACCCCCACGAACAATCCGGCACTCAAAAACATGAAAAAGTAATTGGCCAACCCATCGACGCGCACCTTCCAATGCGGAATGGTTGCAGACAGAAAAATTTTGGTCTTCTTCAGGCATGCTGCCCAGAAGATAGAAAACGGAACCAGCAGCAGGACTACAGAGAAGAGAAAGCCTTGCCCCAGCATTTGCTGCGTAATCGTAACCAGAACAATGAACAGAAAGAGCATGCCCAGCATCTGCGCCACTTTTTTGATGACCTTTTTGAGATCGACTTCCTGCGTCTGCGTCATGGACACCGGGATCTCTTTGTAGCGGCGGCCGGACAGGACAAAGTCCACACCCGTGGCGATCGCTGCGATCCCCAGAACGATGGGAAGAATCATATAGTACTGCGCTTGGGTAATATCGATCGATCTGCTCACGATGACTTCCATGGGGCTCCACGTCAGGCACAGGGCGTAGGCGCGAAGCAGATTTTTCGTGAAAAACTGGTTGATTTCATCCCTGGACATGGTAGGAAGGGATGGCTTGACCGATTGGATCAGCAGGGGCAGGGCAGCCATATTCAAGAACACGCCGAGAAAATGGCAGACCAGAAAGCTGCGCTTGTACAGACTGGTCAAGCGCGTCACCCGATCCTGCAAAAGCTGGCTCAAGCTTTTGTCATAACGCCCGATCCGAATGAGCGAATTGATAAAGGGCAGGACGACAAAAAGCGACAGAAGCCCCAGCATGGATTGAAACTGCAGGAAAAACGTGTGCCACTCCAGGTCGTTGTAGATAAAAAGAAAGATCCCGAGCACGAGAAAAACAAAGCCTGTAATGCGATGCAGACCCCTTGCATGAAAGGCGGAAATGAAGCAGGTTATGACTGCAATGACGCCGATCGTGTAGCTTAGGTACAAATGAGGGATGAATTGCGACAGCATGTACAACAGTATCAAGGTAGTATACAAGAAGACCCGCATTTCATGACTTCCTTTCATAGACGAAACAATAGGTGTTTTCTGAAAATTGTATTGACACCGCTTTCATGTGGAGAATATAATGCTACTAGATCGATCTAGTGCATGAAATCTGCACAAGAAAGGTGGAGTCAGTACAAATAATTTCTCTATTTTATTAGATCGATCCAGTTAAGTCAATATAGACTGCGAGCATGTTCGTGCAGCTCATATCACGGGGCGAGCATATATTTTTTGAGTATTATTAGATCGATCTAATAAAAGGTGAATAACAACATGGTGGTGGGATCAGGTGTTGGAGTTGTTTTTAGAGAAACCAAAAGAAATGAAAATCAGGGAAATGGAGCCTCTTGCAGATCCTGTAGGGGATGAAGTGAAAATCCGTGTCATCTACGGCGGGATCTGCGGTTCCGATGTCGGTGTCTATCTCGGGAAGCTCAAGCATGCTGTCTATCCTCTGCGACCGGGCCATGAATTGGTAGGCACGGTCATCCATGCGGGGCCGGACGCCTCTGTCGAGGTAGGAGCAAGGGTTGTCATTCTGCCCAATACGTTTTGCGGGGAGTGCAGCTACTGCCGGAATGGAGACACCAATATATGTGAGCGCAAGAAATCGCTCGGTGTCAATATGGACGGCGGTTTTTCGCAGGAGTTCCTGATTTCATCCAAATACGTGCTGCCTCTCCCGGATGATCTGCCGAACGAAAAAGCGGTGCTCATCGAGCCTTTTGCGGTTGTCGTGCATGCTTTCAAGAAGGTAAAAATTACGAAGGAGACTACAGTCTGCATTATCGGCTGCGGCAATGAAGGCATGCTGGCAGCGGCATTGGCGCATCATCTGGGAGCGCGGGTCACCGCTGTCGATATCAACCCGCACAAGCTGGAACTGGTGAAGCAGATCGGGGACATCCGCGCAGTATTGCCGGAGGATTTGGCTCACGAATCCAGGCGATTTGATGTGGTGATCGAAGCCGGAGGCACCAGCAGCTCTGTGGAGAATGGCATACAGCTCGTCCGTCCAGGCGGTTCCATGGTCGTCATCGGTTTGGCGCCAGAGGCGATCCTCCCTGTGGCCTATGTGGTTCGCAATGAACTGACCCTGTACGGCACGATTATCTATAACTTCCCTTCCGATTACCTGCAAACGATTGAATATTTGCGTGACCCGCATTTTTGCGTCGATGCAATTGTTTCAAGCATCATGCCGTTCACATCTTTTCAGCAAGCATTTGAAAACGCTTTAACAGGCAATTATGGAAAAATCATTCTGTCCTTCAACGGGGTGTGAAACTGGCAGTCAGGCATGAATGTTGGGAGAGCGACGTTTGCAGTCAGGGGGGGATCGCCAAAACCTAAAGAGAGGCATTGACCAATAGGTGAGTTAAGCAAAGCAAAATAAAAAAAGCGAATGAGGTGGATGTTTTATGAAAAAGTTTGTTATTTTCTCCGTGTTGACCTGCATGCTCGCTCTGGCTGGATGTTCGTCACAATCTGCAGCTCCGCAAGGCACTAACGGCAGTGGTGAACAGAAAGCCGCCGAGACCAAGGTTGTCAAGCTTGCGGTCGTGACAGCCCAGGACAGATCGCTGACCAAAGGCTTGATCAAGTTTGGCGAAATTCTCGAAAAGGAATCCGCGGGAGCTTTCAAGGTGGAAGTGTATGCCGACGGGAAGCTGGGCGGGGACCGCGCAGTATTTGACGCGATGAAGGTGGGCACGATCCAGGGTTCTACGATGTCCAGCGGACCGATTGCCGTCGACGTCGAACGCTTTACCGCGCTCGACCTGCCGTTCCTGTTCAAGGATGAAAAGACGGCGTACGAGATTTTGGACGGACCGATCGGAAAAGAACTGCTGGATGAATTGCCGGCTGCAGGCGTAATTGGTTTGAACTACTGGGAAAATGGCTTCCGCAACCTGACCAATAACAAGCGGGAAGTCAAAACAGTCGACGACATCAAGGGTCTGAAGATTCGGACATTGGAAAATGAGCTCCACATCGACATGTGGAAGGAAATGGGTGCTACCCCTACGCCAATGGCTTTCACCGAGCTGTTTACCGCATTGGAGCAGAACGTAGTTGATGGACAAGAGAACCCGGCCGGGAATGTCACCTCCTCCAAGTTCTACGAGGTGCAAAAATACTATACCAAAACAGGCCATGTGTACAACGCAAGTCCGTTTTTGCTGAGCAAGAAATTCTGGGATTCGCTTTCGGATCAGGAGAAAGAATGGGTCAAGAAGGCAGCCGACGAGGCGAAAAACTACCAACGCCAATTGAATCAGGAAGAGACCAAGCAGGCAGAGGAGTACCTGGCGAACAACGGCATGACAGTCACTGAACTGACGGCGGAAGAAAAGCAGCGCTTCTTCGAGGCGATGAAGCCGATCTATGATAAATACGCTGCCAAACTGGGAGAAGACCTGGTCAACAAACTGAGAGAAGCAAACAAATAGAGACGGGGGTTTATTTTCTTCTCGAGGAGGGGCATCTATGGCGAAACTTTTCTCCCTGTTTTCCAAAATCACAGATGTGTTGATGGCGATCTGCTTGTCCGGCATGGCGATTCTAGTCTTCGGCAACGTCGTGCTGCGCTATGCCTTCGACTCCGGCATTACCTGGTCGGAGGAAATGTCCCGCTTCTTCTTCGTCTGGCTGACGTTTCTCGGGGCGATCGGGGCCTTGAAGGACAATGGTCATCTTGGAGTCGACATGTTCATTAAAAAGCTGCCATTGCAGGCGAAAAGAATCGCCTTCACCATCAGCAATCTCATCGTTTTGTACGTGCTATGGCTTGTCCTCGACGGCAGCTGGAAATTGACCCTGGTCAGCACGACTGCCCATGCGCCTGCTACGGGACTGCCGATGTCCTTGATTTACGGGATTGGAATCGTCATGAGTGTGGGGATGGGAATTGTCGTACTGCATCATTTGTATATCGCTTTGTTTCATAAGGACCGACTGCATGAATTGATGAGGACCAGGGAGTCTGAAGAAGAGATCATGCTTGAAGCATTGGACACAAATCATAATCAGTCTGTGACGGGAGGGAACCGGTAGATGACACTGGTTGTATTTGCGGGTTCGCTGCTTGCCGTCATGGCGCTGGGAATGCCGATTGCGCTGGCGTTGCTCGTCAGCGGAGTCGCCCTGATGATTTTGCTGGGCCTGTTCGACAGCCAGATTATCGCGCAGAACCTGATCAATGGAGCTGACAGCTTTCCGATGATGGCGGTGCCGTTCTTCATTTTGGCAGGGGAACTGATGAATGCCGGCGGGATTTCCAGCCGGATCATCAACTTCGCCATGTCGATCTTTGGTCATATTCGCGGAGGACTGGGCTATGTGGCCATTCTCGCCAGCGTTCTGTTTGCAGGTCTGTCTGGTTCTGCTGTAGCGGATACCGCAGCACTCGGAGCCATCCTGATTCCGATGATGATCAAAGCGGGGTATGATCGCAACCGTTCGGCAGGTCTGATCGCAGCCGGCGGGATTATCGCTCCCATCATTCCGCCGAGCATTCCATTCATTATATTCGGGGTGACGAGCGGAGTATCGATCACCAAGCTGTTTATGGCGGGGATCGTCCCGGGGCTTCTGATCGGAATCGGGCTGATGGTTACCTGGTGGCTGGTAGTCCGAAAAGACGATGTCCAAGTATTCCCGCGCAAGACACCGAAAGAGATTTGGCTTGCAGCACGCCAGGCGATCTGGGCACTGATGCTGCCAGTCATCATTATCGCCGGACTGCGCGGAGGGATCTTTACGCCGACGGAGGCTGCGGTCGTGGCGGCATTTTACGCCTTGTTTGTGGGGCTATGCGTCTATCGCGAGCTGAAATTGGGCGAGCTGTACAGGGTGCTCGTCGCTGCAGCGAAGACGACAAGCACCGTCATGTTCCTGGTAGCAGCCGCGATGGTGACAGCCTGGCTGATTACGGTGGCCAATATCCCTGACCTGATGAACCATCTGCTTGCGCCGTTGATTGAGCATCCGCTGCTTCTGCTGCTTGCGATCAACGCATTGGTCTTGATAGTGGGGACTGCCATGGATTCAACCCCGACTATCCTGATCCTGACTCCTGTGCTGATGCCAATTGTGAACGCAGCAGGGATTGACCCTGTGTATTTCGGAGTCATTTTCGTCCTCAACAACTGCATTGGTCTGTTGACGCCTCCAGTCGGCACGGTTCTGAATGTGGCATGTGGCGTAGGAAAAATCGGAATTGATGACATCATGAAAGGGATCTGGCCGTTTTTGCTGGTGGAAGTGCTGATCCTCCTGTTGCTCACCTTGTTCCCGTCCATCGTATTGGTGCCGCTGGAGTGGTTCATGTAGTCGCCATTTCAAACCATAATTGCTTCTATGCCAATGTTTGAGACAATGGTAAAATATTGATGTTCATTGACTACATGCGGCAAGCAGGTGATTCCAATCGAGAAACGGGAAAAAAGACGCCGCGTTACGCTTCAACAGGTAGCAGAACACGCCGGAGTCTCACGCGCTACCGCTTCCTTGATCGTGCGCGGCAGCACCAACATTTCCGAGGCTACCCGCAAGAAAGTACTGGAGTCGATGCGGGAATTAGGCTATGTCTATGATCGTGTCGCCGCTAATCTGCGGTCCCAGCACTCGTCAACAGTCGGGTTGCTCATTACCGAGATCGACAACCCGTTCTTTTCCGAATTGCTGGTCGGTGTCCATCAGTCGCTAGATAAGGATGGCTATACGGTTATTCTCGGAACCACCTTTGACTTGAAGGACAAGCAAGACACGCTCTTGTCCACCATGCTGGAATACCGAGTCGGTGGGGTGATCCTGAGTCCAGTCTCCAAAAGCACGATGGAAACCATCGAGCGTTTGCGAAAATGGGACATCCCTGTCGTGCTGGTCGCCAAGGACATTCCCGGGTCCAATTGTGACTACGTGGGAATCGACAACGTCGAGGGCGGAAAACTGGCCGTGGATCACCTCATCAGATTGGGGCATCGACGGATCGCTTTTCTCGGGGGACCATCGGAGTCTACGGCATGGAAAGACCGGAATCGCGGCTATTTGCTCGCACATGAAGAGGCCGGTTTGGCCGTCGACCGATCTCTGTGGATTGAGGGACATGCCACTGTGCAAGGTGGGGTAGAAGTATTGCGGAAGGTCCTCAACAGCCCGAATCCGCCGACTGCGGCATTTTGCTACAACGACGTCGTCTCGTTTGGCGTCATGCACGGCTTGAAAGAGGCGGGATTGACTCCCGGCAAGGATTTGGCCATCGTGGGCTTTGACAATATTAAAGAGGCAGCCATCTACAACCCCAGTCTGACGACGATCGCGGCCACCCCCGAGCTGGTCGGAGCGCATGCCGCAGATCTTTTGCATCAGCGTATACGCGGATTGGACGAGGGTCCCCAGCGGATTATTTTGAAGCCACAGCTCGTGGTGCGTGAATCATGCGCCTCCGGATTGGCTGGTTCCGCTTTCTGAACAAAAAATCCAAATCGGTACAAAAAAAGTCTTCAGATCCATGTTGGCATTGGGTCTGAAGACTTCTTTGTTTTTCTGTTTCCTCTACACCTCAATAGAAGCAGGTACGGTTACTACGTTTTCATTAATCAAATATACTGCGATTCGGCTCGTATATGTCCCACGCCAGCTTCAATGACTCGACGATCTGATCGGCTACGGACTCGGCGTCCAGCTCGCTGGTCGTAATCCGGGAATGATGGATATTGTAGGCGGACCGTCTGTTCAGGAACAGCTCCTCGATTTCATCCAGAGACTTGTTTTGCAGAATTGGCCGGCTGTCGATGATCAGCGGAATCCGTTCTTTCCAGGACTCCCAGGACAGATCGAGGAAAAAGACGATGCAGTTGGCCAGGCAAGCCTTGCGCACTTCTTCTTGAAGATACGCCCCTCCGCCCAGAGACAGAATCTTGACACGAGTATTTTTGCAAAGGGAGACGATCAGCTCGCGCTCCATCTTGCGGAAGCTCGCTTCCCCCATTTCCTTGAAAATCTGGGAGATCGGCATCTGATGAATGCGTTCGATCTCCTCGTCGATGTCGATGAAATCCCGGTACAGCTTTTTGGCGACAAGCTGGCCGATGGTGGTTTTGCCGGCACCCATGAAACCGATGAAGGCAATGTTTTTCTCGCGAATCGATATATCTATATTTTCAGTCATTTTTTTACTCTCTTTCCTTGTTCTTGTAGCTCACTGGCGAACTTTATAACGTCCATTATGAAGCGAAAAAGCAGTTTGTGTCAATGTAAATTGGCCGGATTTCTTTATTGATTTACATTCCTAAAGCTGGGTGGAAAAAATACGCAAACAGAGATGGAGGAAAGGGCAATTTTCGAAAAATTGATATTTGTTTGACAAGGTGAAAGTGGCCTGATTATAATCTACTGTATCGATATAGTATATCGAAATACTAAATCGATACACCAATTGTTTTAACAGTGCTTTTGCGCAGAAAGTCAAACAGAGATGGGAGTGATTGGGCTGTGAAACCATTGCGAAAGGGAAATGCGGTTTTGGTTGTCAGCGCCGATGAGGCGGTCAAGTGGATTCCCTCGGGAGCGACTATCACTTTTTGTGGCGCCGGTGGCGGTTTGCTGGAGCCGACACAGGTGATCGATGCTCTTGCTCGGCGTTTCCGGGACACCCAGGAACCGTGTGATCTCACATACTGGCATTCGACAGGCCTGGGAGATCGTGCAGAGCGTGGGATGTCCCCGCTGGCTCAGCCTGGAATGGTCAAACGCATTATCGGCGGACACTGGGGACAGTCGCCACGCCTTGCTGAAATGGCGGAACGAAATGAGATTGAAGCCTACAATTTTCCACAGGGTGTCATGAGCCAGCTGTTGCGGGCTGCAGCAGCAGGACATCCGGGAATCCTTAGCCATGTTGGTTTGGGAACCTTCGTCGATCCGAGGCAAAAGGGAGGGAGATTGAACGAGCGGACACAGGAAGAACTCATCCGACTGATGGAAATCGATGGAGAAAAATGGCTGTTCTATCCGGCAATACGGCCTGATGTTGCGATCATCCGGGGAACCACAGCCGACACCGAAGGATATATCAGCATGGAAGACGAGATCGCTTATCTGGATGCGCTGGCGATGGCTCAGGCTGCTCACAACAACGGGGGAATTGTCATCGCGCAGGTACAACGCCTGGTCAAGTCGCGCACGCTGCATCCGAAGTCGGTCAAAATTCCGGGCTATCTCGTGGATGCGGTCGTCGTGGATCATGATCAGCCCCAGTTGTACGCCGGTTCGGTCAATCGATTTTTTTCCGGGGACTATGTCATGGAGACGGGAGAGGTCATTCCGCTTCCGCTTAACGAGCGCAAGGTAATCGCTCGTCGTGCCCTACATGAAGTGAAGCCAGGCGATGTCGGAAATGTCGGAGTGGGGATCTCGGACGGCATCGGAATGGTCGCTCGTGAAGAAGGCGTGAGCGAAGAGATGACATTGACGGTGGAGACAGGTCCGATCGGCGGGGTTAGTGCCCAAGGCATCTTTTTCGGGGCAAGCGTGAATATGCAGGCATTGCTGGACATGCCGGCGCAATTCGACTTTTACGACGGCGGAGGGTTGGATGTCTGCTTCTTGAGCTTTGCCGAGGCAGATCAATCGGGACATGTGAACGTCCATAAGTTCAACGGAAAAATCATGGGGACAGGCGGGTTTATCAATATCAGCCAGAACACGAAAAAAGTGATTTTCAGCGGTACCTTGACAGCTGGCGGATTAAAGACAGAAATCGAAAACGGGAGTGTGCGGATTGCCCAGGAGGGACGCTTTCAGAAACTGGTTCCACATGTGTCAGAAATCACATTTAACGGCATGGATGCCCTTCGTCGCGGACAGGAAGTCATCTACATAACAGAACGTGCCGTCTTTCGTCTGACGCCAACAGGCCTGGAGCTGTGTGAAATCGCTCCGGGACTGGACGTGGAGCAGGACGTCATCCGTCACATGGGCTTCCGGCCGCAGATAGCGGATGATCTCAAAGAAATGGACCGCCGCCTGTTCCTGCCGCAGCCGATGGGGATTCGCAACGAGTGGATAAACAAAACGAAATAAACGAAAAATCCGAGGAGGAATGAACATGAGTAACGTATTGCCTTTTCAAGTAGGGGACACCTGCTCTTTTTCCAAAACCATCACAGAGACAGAGGTGTATCAATTCGCCGACATCACCGGAGATTACAGCCAAATGCATACCGACGAAGAATTCATGAAAACCACCAAATACAAGACGCGGATCGCGCACGGCATCATCTCGCTTGCAATCGGTTCCACGGCTTCGACCCTGATCCAGGTGCAGGCAAAAGCAAGCCTGCCGAGCGTCTCTTACGGGTATGACCGACTGCGCTTTATCAAGCCGGTCTTTTTTGGAGACACCCTTACAGCCAAGTACACGATTATCGAGGTAGATGAAGCGAATTTGCGAACGAGAGCCAAGGTGGAAGTGTTTAACCAAAACGACGAGATCTGCACCTATGCAGAGCATATCCTGAAATTTTTCCCAGTCTAGCAAGCTATTCGTATAAGGAGGCTGTGATATGTTCCGTTTTCGCAAAACATTCACTTTTCTGATCGTTTCTGCTATGATGTTGACCGCAGGATGCGGATCGTCAACCAGTACATCTGCCGGACAATCCGCAGTGGATGACTACCCAAGGCAAACGATAACGGGTGTGATCCCTTGGGGGGCCGGCGGCGATACTGACACGATCACACGTGCAATTGTGCCGTTGGCTGAGAAGAATTTGGGGCAGTCCATCGTTCTCAGCAATAAAACAGGTGCCAATGGGGCGATTGGTTTGCAGTATGTCGCAGATAAAAAGCCGGACGGCTACCATCTGCTCTTCACGGCTGAAAATGCAGCGAGCTACGGTGTGCTGGGCATTTCCAAAACGGATTTTGCAGACTTTTACCCGATCAATATTATGGCGAGTGCCGTACCGGCAATTATTGTCTCGACAGAGTCTCCTTATCATACGATCGATGATCTGATTCAGGAAGCGTTGGCGAATCCAGGAAAAGTCAAAATGGGTTCGACCGGACAGGCTACCATGGATTTCATTGTCAGTACCATGCTGAGCGCAGCAACGAATGTGGAGTTTAACATGGTTCCTTTCGAAGGCGGCGGACCGGCCTTGACGGCAGTACTCGGCGGTCACGTCGATGTAACAGTGACCGGATTGACGGCAGCGTTGGAAAACATGAAAGCCGGAAAAGTGCGAATCCTCGCAGTCGTGAACGAAGAGCGTGTCGAACAGGCCAAAGACGTGCCGGCCATTTTGGAATCGGTTCCAGACATTAAGAAGTTTTTGCCGTGGGGTCCTTTTTACGGCGTCTGGGTCAAAGCCGATACCCCTGACGAGATCAAGCGCAGACTGGTTGCCGACTTTGCAAAAGCACAGCAAGAGCCGGAATTTCAGGAATTTTTAAAGCAAAGAGGAGCTGTCTCGTTGGGGTTGTCCGGTGAAGAAGCGGTGAAGTTCTGGAAGGACTGGCAATCGACGACTGCATGGCTGCTGCAAGATGCAGGTGTGGCAAAAGTCCATCCAGAAGAACTCGGAATCAAGAGAAAAGACTAAGCAAGTAGAATCGAAAGCAGTCTGTGGGGGGAGCAAGGTGAAAATAGCGATTCTGGGATCAGGGGCATTGGGCAGCGTCATCGGTGGTGTCTTGACCGAAGCGGGATCAGAAGTGTATCTGATTCGGCGATCTGCGGAATATGTCCACATCATGAACAGGGAAGGACTGACCCTGCATGAAGGCACCCATAGGCGTAATGTCCGGGTGCGGGCAACGACAGACTGTTCGTCGATAGGTACAGTCGATCTGGTGATCGTGTTGGTGAAATCCTACCACACGAAAGAAGCGATCGAGATGGCTCGCCCGATGATCGGGAAGCATACCATGGTGATGTCTTTGCAGAACGGACTTGGCAACGAAGAAATGATCGCAGAGGCAGTAGGGAAGGAGCATGTGCTGGTCGGGCGGACATACGTCGGCGGGGTTATGCTCGATCCTGGACAAGTCAGTGCTGGCACGAAAGGCAAGCACACCTATATTGGCGAGCTGGACGGTCAGGTAACCGAGAGGGTCAAGCGCGTAGCCGATGTGTTCAATCAGTCCGGCTTGGAGACGACGGTCAGCGACAATATCATGGGGATCATGTGGGACAAACTGCTGATCAACGTAGCGACCGGTGCCTTGTGCAGCATTACTAGGCTGCCGTACGGCGGATTGTACAGCGTCCCGGAATTGCGGAATTGCGCGCTTTCAGCGGTAGCAGAAGGGATCGCAGTGGCGCAAGCAGCAGGGGTAGAGCTATCGATCCAAGCCCCAGAGCAAGCCTGGATCAAAGCCGCCGAGGGGTTGCCGGATGATTTCAAGCCTTCCATGTTGCAGAGTATCGAAAGCGGAATGCCGACCGAAATCGATTTTATCAATGGCTCCGTCGTGCGCTGGGGAGCGAAGTGGGGTGTACCGACGCCGGTCAACAGTGTGCTGATGGCCTGCGTGAAGGGAATCGAATACGGGTTGAGGCATAAACGCTCTTGACCGGTCTGGCTCATCAGAGGAAAAAGCGCTAGAGGGGGAGCTTTGGGTGTATCCAAAAAAATCGTATGTGGAGCATGTCGCCTTTTCTGTGAAGGATATCCACTGGCATATCCGCTTTTTTCAGGAGGCATTGGGCTTGCCGCTCGTCAATGTCGATGGGACTAGAGAGGAGCCAAAACAGGCTTGGCTGCTGGGTGGCCTGCAATTGATCGCGGATAGTGATTTTTCCGGCGGTCAGGGGCGGTTGGGTCATATCGCCATCATGACAGAGGATCTGGAACAGGCGTTGGAAGAGGTGTACGCCTGGGGCTGCACTTCTCTACCAAAAGGAAAAAATTGGGTCTTATTGCCGGACGGGCTGGTTCTGGAGTTCATTCAGGCGAAACCGGGCGCCATCGACAAGCTGTTGGATGTGGAAGTAAGCTATAGAAAGTGATAGTTGCATAAAGGCTGTCTCCCGAGGCAAATCTTTGGGTACAGCCTTTTTTGCTTTCATGGAAGGCAGGGGAGGCACGAAGCGGCGCGGGACCGCCGTTCCTTTACTTGCTGTTCTTTTTGGTTTAGGATGAATTTGTGCTGTTCTATATGATTACGAGGTGGTACCCAATCGTGAAACAGAAAAAAAGAACGCGTGTGACGCTGCAGCAGGTAGCAGATCACGCAGGTGTATCGAAGACGACTGCCTCCTTGATCGTCAGAAACAAATGTCAGAATATTTCTGAAGCTACTCAAAAAAGAGTCCTCGCATCGATGAGCGAACTGGGGTATGTATATGACCGCGTCGCAGCCAACCTGCGCAGCCAAAGCTCATCGACCGTAGGGATGATTATAACGGAAATTGCCAATCCGTATTTTTCCGAACTTCTGGACGGGGTTCATCAGGAACTGGACAAGCACGGCTACACGGTCTTGCTCGGGACGACATCCGAATCGGGCAAAAAGCAGGACAGCCTGCTTTCTACGATGATGGAATACCGGGTGGGCGGCGTCATCCTCTGCCCTGCTACGAAGAGTTCGATCGAAACGATCAACAAGATGGTGAATCTGGGGATTCCGGTTATTCTGGTCGGCAAGGAGATCTCGGGAACAGATACGGATTATGTCGGCGTTGATTTTAGACCGGGAGCCAAGATCGCTGTGCAGCATCTCATCGCAAAAGGGCATCGTCGCATCGCATTGCTGGGAGGCCCGATGGAAGCTCATTCGTGGAAGGACAGAGAGGCCGGGTACCGTGAGGCTTTTGAAGAAGCGGGACTGGAAGTAGACGAATCGTTGATGATCGGAAGTACCATGACGAGAGAGGGAGGGCTGGAAGCGGTAAGGGAAATCCTGCGTCATCCCGAACCGCCGACTGCCATCTTCTGCTATAACGATGTCATTGCTTTTGGTGCGATGGTAGGACTGAAGGAGGCGGGGCTGAACCCGGGCAAGGACATTGCAGTTGTCGGCTTTGACGATATTAAAGAGGCGGCAACCTCTATTCCCAGCCTGACGACCGTTTCTTCGTCTCCGCAGTTGATCGGTACTTATGCGGCAGACCTTCTCCATAAACGAATAGAAGGGCTGGATATGAAGTCACAGCGTATCATACTGCAACCGCAAATCGTAGTCCGTGATTCCAGTGCATACGAGATCGGGTAGAGGAGGCAGCGATACATGGAATGGCAGCAGCTTGAGTATTTTCAGGCATTGGCCAAGCATCAGAATTTTACCAAGGCAGCGGATGAACTCGCATTGACCCAATCGGCACTCAGCCGCTCCATTGCCAAGCTGGAAGAGGAGCTGGGCGTTCCCCTGTTTGATCGCAAAGTAAGGGGCGTGACGCTGAATCAATATGGAGAAATTCTGTTGCCATATGTGAACCGGGTCATTCAGGAGATCAACCAGGCCAAACAAGAGATCAGGGATTTGGACAATCCATATCAAGGCACGATCTCTCTTGCCTTTATCCATACCTTGGGATCAAGCTTCGTCCCCGATCTGATCAGTGTTTTTCGCGAAAAATACCCCGGCATCCAGTTTCAGTTGACCCAGGACTCGACCCGCAAAATCATGAATCTGCTGGAGGCTGGCGAAATCGATCTGGGTCTGTGCTCGCCCAATGAGCAGATGAAAAACAAGTATATCGAATCGGTCGTGGCGATCGACGAACCGCTCTATCTGATCGTGCCGAAGGAGCATCGATTTGCTGCACGGACAAAAATTGAACTGCAGGAAGTGGCGGACGAGCCATTCGTCTCCTACAAGCATGAGAGCGGCATTCGCGAAGTGATCGAAAGGCTTTGCCAGGAAGCGGGCTTCAAGCCGAACGTCACGTTTGAAGGCGTCGGGGATGAGACGATCGCGGGGTTTGTGGCTGCCAACTTCGGCGTAGCGCTGATTCCGTATATTCCGGGGCTGGACATGGAGAAAATTTCGATTCTGACCGTTACCAAGCCAGTATGCAAACGCGTGATTCAGATGGTCTGGCGCAATGATCGCTACATGTCCCCGGCAGTCGTCCAATTCAAGAGGTTTCTCAAGCAAAGTCACGGCATAATCAAATAACCAATTCCTAAAACTCATGGATACCATGAGTTTTATTCATTTTATTCCTAGCAAAGTAACAGCTATACTGTGAGCAAGAGATTTCATGAGAGCAAAGAGAGGTGGAGAGACCGATGAGCAGGAGTGCATTGAGCGCCTATAAGGATGGAGCTGTCTGGTGGGATACCTCCATTAGCCAAATCAAAAAAAATGAAATTATCATCCGCGGTTATCCGATCGAAGAATTGATTGGCACCCTGTCGTATAGCCAAATGCTGTACCTCCTCCTTTGTGGAGAGGTCTTGAGTGAGAAAAAAGCGCGTTTGCTTGAAAGCGTTTTAGTAGCCGGTGCTGATCACGGACCGAGAGCTCCCTCGATTGCAGCAGCTCGCATGGCAGCGACTTGCGGGATTTCGTTCAACTCCTGTGTAGCTACAGGCATCAATGTGCTGGGCGACATTCACGGAGGAGCAGCGGAGAAGGCCATGGCCTTGTTCTACAAAACAAACGCAAGACTCGAAGCCGAGCCTGATCTGGGATTCGATGAAGTCATCGCGGAAGAGCTAGATCTTCTCGAACAGAAGAAAGAGAAGCTGGGCGGCATCGGTCACCAATTGCATGATGACGATCCGCGCATCAGAAGATTGTACGCGCTTGCAGAGGCTCTGGTCGAAGAAGGAGAAATTTCGGGAAAATACCTGAAAATTGCGGAAACGTTCAGGAGTCAGCTGGAAGCGCGCAAAAATAGAAAAATGACCATGAACGTCGACGGGGTGGCTGCCGCGATTCAATGTGAGCTGGGCATACCGGCAGAATCGGCGAAAGGAATCTTTGCACTGTCCCGCGGGATGGGTATCGTAGCCCATGCGCTGGAAGAGTTGCAAAATGGCTTGCTGATCAAAGGGCCTTGCCCGAATCGCGACGATCTGGTCGGGTATTCCGGTCCAGCACTCAGACATCTGCCACAGGAAGAAAAATAAAGCCCTGAACACTCCAGAAGATAAAGCCGAACAACAAGGTGGTGAACAAACGAGTGTTGGAACTGTTGCTAAAAAAGCCGTTCGAAATGGAATTGCGAGAAGCAAACTCACTGCCTGGCCCTGTCGGCGACGAGGTGAAAATCAAGCTGATTTACGGCGGGATCTGCGGCACAGACCTGAGTGTGTACAAAGGCGGACTCACCTATGCCACCTATCCTGTCCGTCCGGGACATGAGCTTCTGGGCACGATTATCGAGGCAGGAGAAGAAGCCCGATACCAGCCCGGCACCCGGGTAGTTGTTCTCCCCAATACATTTTGCGGAACCTGTGTGAAATGCCAAGCGGGCAAGACGAACATCTGCCTGAACAAGAAGTCGCTGGGGATCAACATGGATGGCGGTTTTTCAGAAGAATTCGTCATTTCCTCCAGGTTCGTATTGCCTGTCCCTGATGATTTGCCAGACGAAAAAGCCGTCTTGATCGAACCGTTTGCCGTCGTGGTCCACGCACTGAAAAAGGTGGAGATCCAAAAAGGCACCTCCGTCGCGGTGATCGGCTGCGGCAACGAAGGAAAACTGGCGATCCTGCTCTCTCAATATCTGGGCGCAGAGGTGACGGCGATCGACATCCAGCCCAGGAAGCTGGAAAAGGTCAAAGAGCTCGGACCTGACATCCGTACTGCTTTGCCCAAAGAAGTCAGGGGAGAGACGTTTGATGTGGTCATCGAGGCGGCCGGTACGAAATCTTCCATAGAGGATGGGATCAAACTGGTCACGTCAGGCGGAGCCATGGTCATGATCGGAATCACGCAAGAATCAAGCTTGCCCGTGGCCCATGTCGTGCGAAGCGAGATTACCCTCTACGGCTCGATCATCTACCAGTTCCCGGATGACTATCTGCAGACGATCGAATATTTGCGCAACAAAGCTTTTCACGTCGAACCGGTCGTCTCCAAGATCATGCCGGTGTCAGCTTACAAACAAGCATATGAAAACGCTTTTTCTGGCGACTATGGAAAAATCATTCTCGATTTCAGGGGTGAATCTATCAAATGAAAAAAGATCTGATTTCGCATCAACTGGTCAAGTATTTGGAGGATCGCGGCGTCGAGCATCTTTTCGGACTCTGCGGCCATACCAACATCGCGGTGCTGACAGCCCTCGAATCCAGCAAGATCAAATTTGTGAACACGCGTCATGAGCAGATTGCCGCGCACATCGCAGACGGCTATGCCCGCGCGAAAAAACAGACGGCAGTCGTACTCAGCCACCTGGGACCTGGTCTCACCAATGCGGCCACCGGTGTAGCCAACGCGGCTCTCGACTCGATCCCGATGGTTGTCATCGCCGGGGACGTGCCAAGCCACTACTACGGCAAGCATCCACACCAGGAAGTCAACATGCATGCGGACGCAGCCCAATACGAAATCTATCGTCCTTTCGTCAAACGCGCGTGGCGTGTAGATCGTCCTGACCTGTTCCCGCAAATTCTCGAGAAAGCATTCCAGCTGGCGGAAAGCGGCAGACCAGGACCGGTGCTGGTATCCGTGCCGATGGACATCTTCTCCATGGAGATCGAAGTCGAACTCTTTGAAAAAGTGAAGCAGCACACCAGAACCCTGCACAAGCCGTCACTGGATCAGGAGACAGCTACCCGCATCGTAGAAAAGCTGATTCAAGCGAAAAATCCTGTGTTGTACGTCGGCGGAGGAATCATGCTTGCTGATGCTGCAGCAGAATTGCAAGAGCTCGTCGATCACCTGAGCATTCCCGTGGCGCACAGCCTCATGGGCAAAGGTGCGATCTCGGACGACCATCCATTCACCTTGGGCATGACAGGCTTCTGGGGAACCAAATTCATCAACGACACGACCCGCAATGCCGATTTGATCCTGGCTTTGGGTACCCGTTTTGCCGAAGCGGACGCCAGCTCGTGGGAAAAAGAATACACCTTCGATATTCCGAAAACCAAGCTGATCCACATCGACATCGATCCAAGCGAGATCGGCAGAAACTATCCGGTTGATATCGGCGCCGTCGCTGATTTGAAGCAGGCCTTGAAAGCAATCAACCGCGTGGCCAAAGAACTGCTGCCAGAAGGCAAGAAAAACGAAGAGCTCAAAGCGAAAATCGCTGCCAACCGTGCCGAGTTCCAGGGAGCCAACAAGGAGCATATCGCATCCAATGCCTTCCCGATGACGCCACAGCGCATTTTGCAGGAAGTACGCGACGTATTGCCTCGCAATGCGATCATCACAACCGATGTGGGCTGGAACAAAAACGGGGTAGGGCAGCAATTCCCGGTCTATGAGCCAGGCTCTGTCCTAACGCCAGGCGGATTGGCGACAATGGGCTTCGGTGCTCCTGCTGCCTTGGGTGCCAAGATCGCGCAACCGGATCGCGTCGTTCTCTCGCTTGTCGGCGACGGCGGCTTCGGTCAAAACCCTGCCGTATTGGCGACAGCAGCAGAAGAGAACATCCCTGTCGTCTGGGTGATCATGAACAACTACGCGTTCGGAACGATTGCTGGCTTGCAAAAAGCACACTTCGGCACGACTCTGGGCACGTTGTTCAAGCGTGACGGGCAGCCGTACTCGCCGGATTACGCAGCAATCGCCAAGGCATATGGCATTGATGGGGTCAAAATTCAATCGGCAGATGAGTTCAAGTCTGCGTTGGAGACCGCTATTGCGTCCAACAAGCCTTATGTGATCGACGTTCAAATGCAAAATATTCCGACTCCGACAGCTGGACACTGGAATATTATGGATATTTATTCTCCAGACAAGAAAGTACACCACGTAGCAGTCGAGTAATTTCAAGGAGGAAAAAGAAAGATGGCAGAGACAAAAGTAAGAGCAACCGAACTGACACCAGAACAACAGCAAGAGCTGGATCAAGCTTTTGAAAAGGCAAAAGCGGCGCTGGCCATCATCGAAACTTACGACCAGGAGCGCGTAGACCGTCTGTGCCAAGCGGTTGCTTGGGCAGTAGCCAACAAAAAAACATTTGAACGCCTGGTGAAAATGGGAATCGAGGAGAGCCGTCTGGGCGATCCGGAAAGCCGCATGAACAAGCGCTTTAAAATCCGTGGAGTTCTGCGCGATGCCCTGCGCCAGAAAAGCGTCGGCATCATCGAAGAGATTCCGGAAAAGGGAATCGTCAAATACGCGAAGCCAGTCGGAATCATCTCCTCGATCGTACCGACTACCAACCCGGACCTCACTCCGGCAGGTACCGCGATCTATGCGATCAAAGCGCGCAACGTCGTGATTTTCTCTCCGCATCCGCGTTCCAAGAACACCTCTTATGAGACTGTTCGCCTGATGCGCGAAGCATTGGAGAGAGAAGGCGCACCAGCCGACATCCTGCAATGCCTGACCAACGTCAACATCCCGATGACCAAAGCCTTGATGGCGCGTGCTGACCTCGCTCTGGCGACAGGCGGAAAAGACATGGTGAAAAGCGCGTACAGCTCCGGTACTCCCGCATACGGCGTAGGGGCTGGGAACGCAACCATGATCATCGACGAGACAGCCGATACTGCTGATGCGGCACGCAACACCATGCTGAGCAAAACCTCCGACTTCGGTTCTGGCTGCTCTGCAGACGGAAACCTGATCATCAGCGACAAGATCTTTGATGAGATGCTGGAGCAATTGGTCAAAGTCGGCGGCTACCTGGCGAATGATGAAGAAAAAGAAATGCTGCGAAAAGCGATGTGGGATGACGAAGGACATCGTCTGCCAACAACGGTAGCGCTGGCTCCGCAAAAACTGGCGGAAGCGGCAGGCTTCTCCATCCCGGAAGACCGCAAATTCATCATCGTGCACGGCGACGGAATCGGCAAAGAGTATCCGTTCTCCGGCGAGAAGCTGACAACCTTGCTGGCTGTGTACAAATATGAAGGCGAATTTGAAAATGCGCTCGATATGATGCGTGCGATCTATGAAGTGGGTGGAAAAGGCCACTCTTGCGGAATCTACTCCTTCAACGACGATCACATCCATCGACTGGGACTGGCTGCGCCAGTAAGCCGGATCATGGTGCGCCAGCCACAATCCAAAGCAAATGCGGGAGCGTTCAACAACGGCATGCCGATGACGTCCAGCCTGGGCTGCGGAACATGGGGAGGCAACATCGTATCCGAGAACGTCCACCTGAAGCACTACATGAATACCACTTGGGTATCGCGTCCGATCCCGGAAGACAAACCTTCCGATGAAGAGCTGTTCGGCGAGTTCTACGATCCTGAGCTTGAAAAATAAACGTTTTGCCTGGCATCCACTATCACGCGAATGGAGGAAACAACAAGGTGAATAAACAATTTTCCCTAGCTTACTTGACCGTGTTGGGCTGTCCGCCAGATGAGATGATTGAGATTGCCGCGCGCGCTGGTTATGATTTCGTCAGTCTAAGACCCATTTACATGGGTCTTCCTGGCGAACCAAATTACTCTTTATCCGACAACCCTGACCTGATGAAAAAGACAAAGAAAGCGCTGTCGGATACAGGCGTGAAGCTGCTCGATATCGAATTGGCCCGCATTTATGACGGTCTTGACCCCAAACGATACCTCCCTGCGATGGAATCCGCCGCAGAACTAGGGGGACGGCATGTTCTCAGCAGCATTTGGACGGATGACCGCAATTTTGCCATCGAAAGCTTTGCAGAGCTTTGTGATTTGGCGAAACCTCTGGGGCTTACGGTAGAGCTGGAATTCGTGCCGATCGCGAGCGTTTCTACTCTCGCGGGGGTTCTGGATGTTCTGCATACTGTCAAACGGGATAATGCAGGTGTGATGCTCGACATGCATCACTTCCATCGCTCTCAAGACAAGGTAGAGGATCTGGATGCCGTCCCACGCGAATGGTTCCGCTTCCTTCACCTGTGTGATGCCCCGGCCGAAATCCCGACATCCAAGGAAGAAATGACGCATATCTTGCGCGAAGCCCGGCTGTACGTTGGCGAGGGCGGCATTGATGTCGCAAGCATCGTGAACCGCATTCCGGAGATTCCTTGCTCTATCGAATTGCCGAATACCCAACGTTCCAAGGAACTGGGGTACGCGGAATTCGCCCGTCAGTGTCTGGTTACAGCCAAGGAATACTTCGCCAAGCACCCTCGCGAAGAGCAGGATACCCTCGATAAAAAAAAACTAGTTGAAGTATAGGTGATAGAATATGAAAAAAATTCTAATGCTGCACGGCATCAATCATGACATGTTTGGCAAGCGTGATCCGGTACAATATGGAACCGTTACGCTGGATGAAATCAATGAAAAAATGACCGCACTGGCCAAGGAACTGGGTGTGGAAGTCGAGTTTTTCCACTCCAATCACGAGGGTGAGATGGTTGAGCGCATTCATCGGGCATTCCAGGAAGAGAAGGATGCCGTCATCATCAACGCAGGAGCCTGGACGCACTACAGCTACGGCTTGCGCGACGCTTTGGCGATCCTGACCGTGCCGATCATTGAGATTCACATGTCCAATATTCACGCGCGCGAACCGTTCCGTCACCACTCTGTCTTTGCGGAAATCGCCAAGGGGCAAATCTGCGGTTTTGGAGTCGATAGCTACCTGCTTGGACTGCGTGCAGCGATTGCTTCGATTGCCGATTAAAAAAATCTTCATAATAAAAAAGAAAATAAAAGTAGAAAAAACAGATTTCTATAATATAATCAAATTTATAAAATTTTTAGATCTATTAAAATAAGGGGGTTTCATTTATGTTACGCAAGACTATGATTTCTGTAATCGCTTTCAGCATGCTGGCATTGGCAGGCTGCTCGCAAGGCACTTCCTCCGGCGGAGCTGCTCCGTCCGAACAGCCGCAAGCTGCCCAAGAGGGCGCTAAGTTCCCGAACGGCACAGTAACTGGTGTTGTTCAATGGGGTGCAGGTGGAGCGTTGGACACCATGTCCCGCAAAATTGGACCTCTGGCTGAGAAGTACATGGAAAGCGGCTCTCTCGTTCTTACCAACAAGCCAGGTGCTACGGGCGCGATCGCAACGCAATACGTACATGACAAAAAAGCAGATGGCCACACGCTCCTGTTTGCGGCTGAGAACCCTGCCCTGTACGGCGTAATGAAAATCTCTGACGTAGATTTCAAAGACTTCTATCCAGTAAACATTCTGGCTCGCGGTATCGCGACTGTCGTTGTTCCAGGTGATTCCAAATACAATTCCCTGGAAGATCTGATCAAGGATGCGCAAGCGAATCCTGGTAAAGTGAAAATGGCTTCTACCGGACCAGGAGGACTTCCTTTCACTGTCACGACCATGCTTGGAACCGTTACCAACACCGAATACAACATGGTTCCATTTGACGGAGACGGTCCTTCCCTGACTGCTTTGCTCGGTGGACACCTGGATGCGACAGTTCTGGGTCTGCCTGCTGCGATTGAGAACGCTAAAGCTGGCAAAGTGAAAATTTTGACTGTCATCAATGATGAGAGAATCGAAGAACTGAAAGACGTTCCTGCTGTAGTGGAAACACTGCCTGATATGAAGAAGTACCTCCCATGGGGACCTTTCTATGGCGTATGGGCGAAAAATGACACTCCAGATGACGTGAAAAAAGCTTTGGTTGACATCTTTGCAAAAGCTCAACAAGATCCTGACTTCCAAGACTTCTTGAAAAACTCTGGTGCCATTTCTGTAGGTATCTCTGGTGATGAAGCTGTGAAGTACTGGAAAGACTGGCAGTCTACTACAGCATGGCTGCTGCAAGATGCTGGTGCAGCGAAAGTGAGTCCGGCTGATCTGAACATCGAGAAAAAGAACTAGGGTGATGACATGGTAGCGGGAAAATATATTTCTACACTCCTGATTGTTCTCAGTCTTGCAGTTGTGGCAATGTCGTTTAACATCGAAGGACAGAGCGTGTTTGATCCTTCATCTCCTGCCTTTTTTCCCGCGTTAGTAGGCGTGGTCATGCTCATCAGTGCTCTTATGATTGCCAGAAGAGGGGTTCAATCCCCCTCTTCTGCGCAAGAAGAGGACAAGGCGCCAAAACCGGTTGCAGGAAATGAAGATGATGAAGAGCTAGAGAAAGACATGTATGAAGTTGAGAACATTACACAAAAAGGCATTAACATTCGCTTGGTTTTATTTACATTGCTGGTTGTCTTGTTTGCAGTCCTGATGAATTACTTCAACTTTATGGTTCTCTCTTTCCTGTTCCTCTTTGGAGCAATGCTTCTGCTCAGCAGGGAAAAAGTGCTCAGAAGCCTGATCCTCTCCGCAGTATTTGCTGTAGGCTTCTACTACATTTTCGTCTATGTCTTCCACTTTGTGTTTCCTTCGTAAGGAGTGTTAATCATGCTAGATCAGATTTTAGTACCTTTTACGGACTTACACCTGCTGCTCCTGATCGCTCTTGGTACTCTGTTTGGCGTCGTAAAAGGTCTTTTGCCTGGGCTGTCGGTTACGATGGCGGTCACTCTACTGGTCTCACTAACCTATACGTGGGACACCATACCAGCGATCGTCACGATGATTGCCGTGTTTTACGGCGGTGTTTACGGCGGAGCACGCTCTTCTATCTTGATCAACGTTCCTGGTTCGGCTTCTTCGCTGGCACATACCTTTGACGGGTATCCGCTGACGAAAAGAGGGGAAGCAGGCGTCGCTATCGGGATTACGACGATTTACGCTGTGATCGGTGGAGCGATCGGTCTTTTGTGCCTGGCTCTCGCTGCTCCGTTTTTGGGAGAACTGGCTCTTGGCTTTGCTGCACGAGACTACTTCCTGATCATGTTCCTCGGATTGCTTCTGGTAGGCGGGCTTAGTGAGGGTTCTATGGCAAAAGCCATTTTCGTGGCTGGCATCGGTGTGACTCTTGGCATGGTGGGGATGGATTCCCTGACTGGTGTAGAACGCTTTACCTTTGGAAATCTGGAATTGAAAAGCGGCATCAACTATATCGCGTGTATGCTAGGCTTGTTTGGATTGTCAGAAGTATTCGTCCAATTGCACAATTTGGGAAAAGTAAAAGCCGATGTGATCATCGGAAAAATACTGCCTCCTCTCATCTATTTGATCAAATTTTTGCCTCTTACAATCCGGACAGCCATTATTGGGGTTGTTGTCGGAATTCTGCCGGGCGCCGGCGGAGAAATCTCATCCTTGATCGCCTATGATCATGCCAAAAAGACAGTGAAAAACCCGACACGTCCATTCGGGAAAGGCGCTTATGAAGGTCTCGTCGCTCCTGAGGTAGCGGTTATGTCTACAAATGGCGGCGCTATGATCCCAATGTTGACTTTGGGAATTCCGGGAGATGCGGTTACAGCTGTTTTGATCGGTGCCATGACCATCCACGGTCTGAAACCAGGTCCTATGCTCATGGTGGAAACTCCAGAATTGTTCTGGGTCATTCTGGGTGCAGCACTCGTTTCTCTAATCTTCATTATTGTTTGGGGACTTTCGGCGATTTCCTTCTTTGCCAGAGTCATTCTGATTCCCAAGTACATTCTGATGCCCATCATCGTCTTCTTTACCGTAATTGGTTCTTACGGAATTAATAACAGTGTTGCGGATGTCTACTGGATGATTGCCTTCGGGGTCATTGGATATTTGCTCAAGCTGTACAAATTCCCGACTGGGCCGATGGTCTTGGGTATTATTCTTGGACCGCAGATGGATGTGTATCTGCGCAGAGCGATCATTACGGAAGAAGGCAGCGTTTGGGGCTTCGTATCCAGTCTGTTTGTCCATCCGATCAGCTTGATCCTGACTCTCTTTGTCCTGTTTACACTGCTCTCACAGACCAACATGTACAAGAAAATGACGAAGCAGCTTTTTCAAAAATTCTCGAAAAAATCTGCATAAGAATCGTTGACAGACATCTCCATCTAAGATTGCCCATACGTCATAGTGCCCTCCGTTCCAGGAGGGATTATGGCCTCGCAATGTGCTCAAAACAGGTTTACGTGTAAGGGAGTAGGTTGAAATGAAAGGTATCGAGGTACCAGGCTTGGACAAAGCCGTTTCAAGACTCATTTTGGGAACGTCCGGTTTATCTACCGATCCACAAGCTGCTTTTGAAATGCTGGATACTTTCGTCGAATTGGGCGGAAACACGCTAGACACTGCTCATCTGTACAACAGGGGAGCCAGTGAGCGGATGATTGGAAAATGGCTGCAAGCCCGGCAAAATCGGGATCAAATCACGATCGTCGACAAAGGCGGCCATCATTTCGTAGCAGAAGACGGTACACATGATGCCTCGGTGAGCAGGGTAAATGCCAAGGAGATTACTCGCGATCTCATGGAAAGCTTGGAGAGATTGCAAGTAGAGTACATGGATGTGTACGTGCTTCATCGCGATGACACATCTGTGCCTGTCAGCGAATTGATGGACATGCTGGAAGAGCATATTCAGGCAGGCCGGATCAAGCGTGCGGGAGTGTCCAACTGGAGCTATGGCAGGATCGAGGAAGCGAATCGATATGCGGATCAAAAGGGCTACAAGCGGCTGGTGCTAAATAGTCCGTCTTTTAGCCTGGCGAAAGCGAACGAACCTCGTTGGCCCGGCACCGTCTATATCGACAAGGATTACGAGAACTGGCATGTACGTACGCAGATGCCTCTATTCTCCTGGGCTTCTCAGGCAACCGGCTTTTTCACAGGACGTTTTTCTCCTGAAGTTAAAACCAATGCAGACATCGTACGAGTCTATTACAGCCAAGACAACTGGGAACGTTATCGCAGAGCTGAAGCCTTGGCGAAGCAGAAGGGAAGCCAATATACCCCGAATCATATTGCTCTTTCCTATGTATTGCACCAACCATTTCCCACTTGTGCTGTCATCGGCCCGCAAACGGTTGCCGAACTGCGCGACTGCTTTACGGCCCTCCAACTTTCCTTGTCTCCAGATGAATGCAAATGGCTAAACCTCGAATTGAATGAAGAAAGATAGGTATAAAAAGCAGGGAGAGTTCGCTCTTCCTGCTTTTTATGCTTCTATCGAAACTTGTCTGTTTTCCTCGTATTACTATTTTTTATATGCTCATGAAAGATTCTTATTGGCTATATAGAATGATTAAAAGTAAAATTTTTATGAATATACTGAAAAATCAAATAAAAGGGGGTTTTAGAAAGTGAAAAAAAGAACAAGACACTGGTTGGTCCCAGCTTTGGTTCTTTCGCTGCTCTTCTCCGCTTGTACGCCAGCTAGTCAAGAGAACCCGGAGCCGGGCAATGAGCTTTCGAAAGGCGAGATTGTTGTTGCGGTTGTTTCAGAGCCGGATTCCCTTGATGTCCATAAAACATCATCGATTGGGGAAGCGACGGAGCACCTGTACGCGACGCTGTTCGAACGAAGTGAAAATGGGGAAATCGTTCCGGGCTTGGTCAAGGATTATCAAGTCGCGGATGGGGGAAAAGAGATTACCTTCAACCTGAAAGAGAATGCGGTCTTCCACTCAGGAAAACCGATCAATGCTGAAGCAGTCAAAAAATCGTTTGAACGATTCCTGGAAAAATCACCGTTCAAGACAAATGCAGGTTCGATCAGCAACATCGAGGTGCTTGGCGAATATTCGTTCAAAGTTACGTGGAGCGAGCCGTATGCCCCGTTCTTCAGTAACGCTACTTCGGCTTACCTGGCGCCCTTGGATGTATCGACGTTGGACGAGCAGGGAGAAGGCTTCGACAAAAATGCGAGCGCAGGCGGACAGCTCCAGCTTACGGAGGTCAAGCGAGGGGATTCCGTCGTCTACAAGCCTTTTGAAAAAGCGGATTGGGGTGCCAAGGGTACTCCCGGCTTCAGCAAAGTAACCTTCCGCTTCATCCCTGATGATGAGACCAGAATCCTGGAGTTCAAGAAAGGCTCGGTCAATGTGCTGTTGGATGTTCCCTTCCAATACATCGAGGAGCTGGAAAAAGAGCCGGGTGTGGAATTGGAAAGAGTGTCGGACTATGTGATGAATTACCTCGGGTGGAATAACAAATTGCCGATCTTCCAGGATGTCCGCGTGCGTCAGGCGATTGCCCTCGCAGTGGATCGTGAACCGATCATTCAAACAGCGCTAAGAGGTGCAGCAAAGCCTGTCTTCGGACCTTTGCCAGACGTAGTAAACGGGCATAACCCTGCGATCGAGGAGAAAGCGCGCAAAAAATATGCGCAAGACAAGGAAAAGGCCAAGCAGCTTCTGGCGGAAGCAGGTTGGAAGGAAACGAACGGGGAAGGCATTGTAATGAAAGACGGCAAGCCGTTCTCCGTAGAAATGTGGGTGCAAAATGAGCCTGTCATGCAGCGGGTGGCGCAAATTCTTCAGCACCAATTGCGGGAAGTCGGCATCGATGTCCGAATCACCGTCAAGGAATCGGCTGCGATCATCGAACAAACGCCAAAAGGCGGACACCAAATGATTCTGTGGAGCTACGGCTGGTTCGATGCTGATATCTTGTATTTCCTCCTCTTTGGCAAGGGGAAATCGACGCGTCTGCATTATGAAGTGGATGAATTGGATGCCATGCTGCAAAAAGGAAGAATCGAGATGGACCCGGACGCTCGCTATAAAATTTACGAGGAAGCCCAAGATTTCCTGGTGGAGCAGTCTCCGTGGGTTCCACTCTTTGTCAGGGAGAGTGTCACCGCAACCCGGGGACTGAAGAATTTCAAAAAGCATCCGATTTCCAACCGTATTATTTGGGATGACGTAGAGGTAGTCGAGTAGACAAGTTTTTATGACGAGGGGGGCTTGGATTGCCGTCTTATCTTCTCAAGCGATTGTTGACGATGGGTATAACCCTGATCGGCGTATCTCTGCTCGTATTCATGATGCTCCATCTCATACCGGGAGATCCCGTGAGATATATCCTGGGGGACTTCGCCACGCCGGAATCGATTGCCGAGCTGGAGAGCCGATTGGGTTTGGACAAGCCGCTGCCCATGCAGTACCTCCATTATATGGCCGGAGTGATTCAGGGAGATTTGGGCACCTCCTACGTTACCGGATATGCCGTCATGGAAGAGATTGCGAATCGTTTTCCGATTACGGCCCAGCTTGCTGTGTACAGTATTCTCTTTGGCTCGGTCTTCGGCATTTTGATCGGAATCATCGCGGCGATGAAGCAGAATACCATTCTTGACCAGCTCGTTATGATCATCTCTCTGATCGGCATATCGGCCCCCAGCTTTTGGATCGCCTTGTTCTTGATTCTGCTGTTTGCCTACCATTTGGGATTTTTCCCCATATCGGGCTATAAAGGCTTTTACTCGCTCATCCTGCCTTCTATCACGCTGGGATTGGGTACAGCCGGGAATATAGCGCGAATGACGCGCTCCAGCATGCTGGAGGTGATCAAGCAGGATTATATCCGTACGGCGCAAGCAAAAGGGGCCAACCTGTACCGGCTGATTTTCCAGCACAGCTTGCAAAACGCGATGATACCTGTCACCACCTTGATCGGCTTGCAATTTGGAGCCTTGATGGCAGGAGCGGTCGTGACGGAAACGGTGTTCGCACTCCCCGGCATGGGAAGCCTGATCGTTTCCGCGATTGCTACCCGAGACATTCCAACGGTGCAAGGCTTGATTTTATTCATGGCGTTCCTCTTCATCGTCGTCAATTTGTTGGTGGATTTGATTTATACCAAACTGGATCCGCGTATCCGCTATGAATAGAGATGGCACGGAGGGGAGTTCTGGCAGATGCTTACCAAAACCGAAACGAATGTACAGCCGGCCAAATTGGATGAGATGGAGTCTGCATCCGTCTCTTTCTTTGGCATGGCATGGAAGAAGCTGAGAAAAAACAAAGGAGCGATGATTGGGGGATCGATCCTGCTCTTTTTTATCCTCACCTCTGTATTTGCTCCGGTTCTTACCCATTACCCGGTCAATGAGATGCGGTATGACGAAACCTTGAAGCCTCCGAGCCGAGAGCATTGGCTCGGAACCGATGAATTCGGCAGGGATATTTACACGCGTATTTTGTACGGCGGCCGCGTCTCGCTGCTCATGGGGCTTGTTGCGGTCTCGATTGCAGGAAGCGTCGGGGTATTCCTGGGTGTAATCGCGGGCTATTACCGAAGGCTTGATCTTTACATCATGCAGCTGATGGACATCCTCCTGGCTTTTCCGTCTCTCTTGATGGCGATTGCGATCGTAGCGGTGTTAGGCGTCGGGCTGACCAATGCGATGATTGCCGTAGCCATTTCGGTCATTCCATCCTTCGTCCGGGTGGTCAGGGGCTCCGTGCTGGCGGTTCGCGAAAAAGAATACATTGAATCTGCCAGGGCACTGGGTGTACGCGATTGGAAAATCATCGTCCGCCATATTTTGCCTAACATCGCCTCACCGATCATTGTGCTGGCTACCCTGCAATTTGGGGTAAGCATTCTGTCGGCTGCCGCTCTGAGCTTTCTTGGCCTTGGCGCCCAACCGCCCAATCCGGAATGGGGCGCATTGGTTTTTGTGGGCAAGTCCTTCCTGAGCCAGGCTTGGTGGATGACGCTCTATCCAGGTTTGGCGATCATGCTGGTTGTCCTTGGCTTCAATTTACTAGGAGATGGCTTGCGCGACGCTCTCGATCCCAGAATCAAATAAAGACAGACTCGTTCATGAGATGAAAGGGGGCGCCAGACGATGGCTGTGACAGAGGAGAGAGAGCTGCTTCGGGTGGAGCAGTTATGCATCAACTTCAAAACAGAAGACGGCGGGCATATCCAGGCCGTGAAACAGTTGAATCTGACCATAAAAGAAGGGGAAACGCTGGCTTTGGTAGGCGAGTCTGGATGCGGCAAAAGCGTGACCTCGCTGTCATTGATGAGATTGATTCCGAAAAATGCGGGATTTACGGAAGGGAAAATCATGTTCGAGGGCAAAGATCTCAATCGGGTCTCTGAGCGGGAGATGCGCTCCATTCGCGGCAACTCGATGTCGATGATTTTTCAAGAGCCGATGACGTCCTTGAATCCCGTGCATAAAATTGGCAAGCAGATCGGGGAAGTCATTTATCTGCACTCTTCTTTATCCAAAGCGCAAATCAGAGAGAAAGCCATCGAGATGCTGAAAAAAGTGGGGATTCCTCGAGCAGAAAAAATCATGGACGAATATCCGCATCAGCTCTCAGGAGGCATGAGGCAGCGGGTCATGATCGCGATGGCGATGGCATGCACGCCGAAGCTGCTGATCGCGGATGAACCGACTACGGCGCTCGACGTCACGATTCAGGCGCAAATCCTGGAACTGATGAACGAGCTGAAGAAGGATTTCCATACCGCGATTCTCTTGATTACCCATGACCTGGGAGTCGTTGCGGAGATGGCGGATCGCGTCATGGTGATGTATTACGGTCAAATTGTCGAACAAGCCGACGTGCGTACGCTGCTGAAATCGCCAAAGCATCCCTATACGATCGGTCTTTTGAACTCAGTGCCTGACATGGACGACGAAAGCGATACACCGCTTGTCCCCATCATGGGGAATGTACCGAATCTGGGTGTGATTCAGGCAGGTTGTCCCTTCTATGCGAGATGCCCGCAAGCCTTTCAAAAATGTCATCTGGAAAATCCGCCGTTGTTCAAGCTGGGGGAACAGCTGGTCAGATGCTGGCTGTACGAGAGTCAAGAGGTGATCGCATGACGGATGCCCTGTTGGATGTAAAGGAATTAAAGGTGTATTTTCCCGTAGGCAGCGGAATTTTCCGGAGGCACAGCCATTTCGTCAAGGCGGTTGACGATATTTCGTTTCGCGTGCAAAAAGGCGAAACCTTGGGTATTGTCGGCGAAAGCGGATGCGGAAAATCGACGATGGGCAGAAGCATTCTGCGACTGATCGAACCTACTTCCGGCTCAGTCAAATTCAAAGGGCATGAAGTGACAGCGTTGACGAAAAGCGAGCTGAGGAGATTACGCGCAGACATTCAGATCGTTTTTCAAGACCCGTACGCTTCTCTCAACCCTCAATTGACGATAGAGTCGATTCTGGGAGAAGCGCTCTCCACGCATCAGATCGGAAACAATGCGAAAGAGCGCAAGGAAATGGTAGCGGAGCTGTTGAACAACGTCGGCTTAAGTCCCAGGCACGCGGGGCGCTACCCCCATGAATTCAGCGGCGGACAGCGGCAACGGATCGGAATCGCGCGGGCCATCGCTGTCAATCCTGCCCTGATTATTGCGGATGAGCCAGTATCGGCATTGGATGTCTCCGTGCAAGCGCAAATATTGAATCTGTTTCAGCATCTGAAAAAGACGTATGAGCTGACCTACATTTTCATCGCTCATGATTTAAGCGTAGTCAAACATGTGAGTGACCGGATTGGCGTGATGTACCTTGGAAAGATGGTAGAGCTGGCAGGGAAGAAGCAACTGTTCCAGAAGCCGCTGCATCCGTACACCCAAGCTCTCATGTCGGCCATACCGTCTCTCGATCCGGATGTGAAAAGAGAGCGGATCATCTTGAAAGGAGACGTCCCCAGCCCGATCACGCCGCCGCAGGGATGTCATTTTCACCCGAGATGCCACTATCGTATGGAAGCCTGCGAGCATGTGAAACCGCGCCAGATCGAAGTGGAGCCTGGCCATTTTGTGAGCTGCCACCTATACGATACAACCGATAACCATATCGAGAAATGAGGAGAGCGCATGGCAAAATCTTATGACGAAAGCACCATTCCATCTCTGCAGGATCAATTGGATGGGATCATCTCCCGGGTCGAGCAGACAGGAGCTTCGATCGGAGTCCTGATCAAATCCCTGGATCGTCCAGCGGACCAAGCGATCTTGTATTCCCATGACGCAGACAAATTGTTCACGCCTGCCTCCAACACCAAGATCTTGACCGTATTGACGGCTTTGCTGCGTCTCGGAGGAGAGTTCCGCTATCAGACCGAAGTAGCCTGCACAGGCGATTTGCGAGAGAATGGCGTGTTGAAAGGCGATCTGTACATAAAAGGGTACGGAGATCCGACCTTGCATACCGGTGAGCCGTTTCAGGTGCATGCGGGAGTTTCCCTCTCTGATATCGTCGCTTCCATCCGGCAGAAGAACATCCGTGAAATCAACGGCAACATCGTGGTAGACGCATCTTATTTCGATGATCAACGCCTGGGAGACGGGTGGGCTTGGGATTATGAATCGGAGTATTACAGTGCCCAGACCAGCGCCCTTTCCGTGAATCGCGGAGTCGTTCAGGTGCATTATCGTCCGGGAGTTGCGCCGGGAGACAGAGTAGAGGTATCGCTCACACCCAAAACCAGCTATGTTCAGCTGCGTGTAGATGCCAAAACAGTCCCGGCTGGGGAGCCCAATACACTGCAAATCGGCAGACAACGCGGTACCAATGAAATTTGTGTGTCGGGAAATCTGCCAGTTGCAGAGGAGGGCAGCCATTTTGTTACCGTCGATGAGCCTGCGCTTTTGGTGGGAACGCTTCTGAAAGAATTGCTTGAGGAAGCGGGAGTGGTGCTCTCAGCCGCATGCCAGGTACAGCAGGGAATCGTGCCTGATCAAAGCGATCAGATCGCTTTGTGCGAATCGGCTCCTTTGAAGGAGATCGTCAAGCATTTGAACAAGACAAGCGACAACCACTACGCCGAAATGCTGTTGAAGACGATGGGCGCAATTCTGAAAGGGGAAGGAAGTGCCCAGGCAGGCATCCAGGTCGTCAGGGAGACGTTGCAGGAGCTGGGCGTCGACAGCAGGTATGAATTGCGCGACGGGTCCGGCCTGAGTCCTTACAATCTCGTCTCGCCCAGACAGGTTCTGACTGTGCTGGAGGCGATGATGGATACATCGGAGTATGAAAATCTCCTTCATTCCTTCCCGATCATAGGTGTGGACGGCACGCTGGAATCACGCCTGAAGGACCATCCTCTTTGCGGCCAGGTGAAAGCAAAGACGGGTTCCTTGGTGTCCGTGAGCAGTTTATCGGGATACGCGACCCTTCCTTCAGGGGAGAGAGTGGTGTTTTCCATCCTGGGCAATCGCTATCCCGGAGATACCGATTATTTGAAGGAACAGGAAGACAGGATTCTGCAAGCATTGGCAGCTTTTTAAAAGAACAGCCTATCGACCCGAGGACTAAGTCTTGGGGAAGATAGGTTTTTTATTTTTTAAACTTTTCAGAAAACTGCTATTGATAAACGGCGGAATTGGGCATATAATCCAACTAGAGTTATAACTTCAAAAATCGGCAAATGATAAAGTCTAAACTTCACGATGATCTGATTTTGAAAAATCGGAGGGTGAGCGAGCATGAAAATTGTCATTGCGGAGGTCATGCACGAGACCAACACGTTCTCAAACGTCCCTACGACGCGGGATTTGTTTGAGCTGTGGGAATGGGCCAAGGGAGAAGAAATTGTAAGCGCTCACAGAGGGGTGAGGGATTTTCTGGGGGGCATGGTCGATGCAGCGGAAGAGCGCGGCATCGAGGTAGTCGGGGCGTTCGCCGCCAGTGCCTATCCCGCGGGAACCATCACCAGGGAAACCTACGAGGCTTTGCGTGATGAGCTCTTGTCTGGAATCGCAGCAGCAGGGAGTGCAGATGCCATCTGCCTGTCGCTGCACGGAGCAGGGGTAGCAGAGGGGATCGACGATCTGGAAGGAGCTCTGCTGAAGGCTGTCCGCCAACAGGTAGGCTATGAGATTCCGCTCGTCGTGACACTGGATCTGCACGGCAATATCACGGATCAGATGATTGCGGAGGCCGACATCCTGCTAGGGGTTCATCTCTATCCGCATACGGACTGCTACGAGCGGGGGAAGGAAGCCGTGGAGCTGGCGGAAAAAATGGTGAAGGGAACGCTGGTCCCACGGATGTATCGAGCAAAATTGCCGCTGATCGTGCCGACCTCTACCACCAATATTTCTCCGGCAAAAGACATCAACGAGGTCTGCTACCAATGGGAGCAAAAGCCAGGCGTCGTGGATTGCGCGTTTTTCCACGGGTTCCCTTACACCGATATTCCAGAACTTGGCGTTACGGTGGTGGCCGTAACGAACAATGATGAGAAGCTGGCGCAGCAGGCTGCTGAAGATGTGGCGCGGGTCATCTGGGAAAAGCGCGAGGAGTTTTCCCTGGACATTCTCTCACCCCAGGAGGGGCTGGAGCTGGCAAAGGCTGCGACGGCCTATCCAGTCGTCATCAATGAAACCTCTGACAATCCAGGGGGTGGAACTCCGGGAGACGGAACCTATCTGCTCCGCGCCATGCTGGAGGCCGATCTTGAGGACGCCTGCTTCGGCTTTATCTACGATCCGGAAGTAGCAGCACTGGCTCACGAGAGTGGGGTAGGTTCCACCATCCAGGTCAGACTGGGAGGCAAGACCGATCAGCTTCACGGTGCCCCGATCGAGCTTACCGCCTATGTCAAAGCACTGACAGACGGTTCGTTTATCACTTCCTCGCCGATGGGAAAAGGATCTCCCGTCCATCTTGGCAAATCAGTCCGACTGCAAGCCAACGGTGTAGACATCCTCGTCTGCTCGGTCAAAACGCAGGTGCTGGATGAACAAGTCTTCCTCCTGCATGGCATTGATGTGACAAAGTACAAAATCGTCTCCCTGAAATCCAGCCAACACTTCCGCGCCAGCTTCGAGCCGATCGCCGCGCAGATCATCACCGTAGATTCGCCAGGGCTGACTACTTTGCAGTTTACGTCCTTTGACTACAAACGCTTGAACAGGCCCGTCTATCCGCTTGATAGCGTCTCACTGACTTAGACGGACGAGCCAACATTCTAGAAAATAGGTGATTTGATGGAGAGCATGCAAGACAGAATTCGCAAATCATACGAACAATTGACCAACCAGCAAAAAACAGTCGCAAAATACCTACTCGATGAACCGAATCAGGTTGCTCTTCATCCGGCAAAAGTGATCGGGTCCTTGACCGGGACCAGTGAAACAACCGTTATTCGTCTCTGCTACTCGCTGGGTTACTCAGGGTATAGCGAACTGCAAAACGAGATTCGCCAGTCCTTGTTGTTTCCCGTGATCCGCGAGAATGTGGTGCAGACCTTTCACGACTCAGCTTATGAATTCCAGGATAGCGACGATGTGATCTCCTTTACGATGGAGCAAGATCTCGCCTTTATCCGCAAAACCTTGGCCGACCTGGATCGGCGCGTCTATGACCAGGCGATTCAGGCGATTCTTGCAGCGCGAAAGATCGTCGTTCTGGGAGGCCGCACCAGCTATGCTCCCGCCTATTGGCTGTCCTATGCCCTCAATATCGTCAAGGGCGATACCCATCTCTACAGGGGACAGATGGATGACGCCAATTACCTGATCTCGGAAGCGGATGAGGGGTGGCTGGTGATCGTTCTCTATTTTCCGCGCTATTTGCAGGACACCTTGTTTTTTGCCAAGGCTGCCAAAGAAAAAGGAGCCACCGTCTTGGGTGTTACCGACCATGATTTGTCACCGATCGGCCCTGTCGCAGATGTTCTGCTGAAGGTCTCCACTCCTTCCCCGGCTACATTGAAAGGGATGTCCGCTATTTTCACGCTTCTGAATGCCGTAGTGAGCGGTGTCGCGCAGATGGATCGGGAACAGGTGCAAAAAAGAATCAAGCGGTACGATCAGACGAGCGAGCAATTCTATCCGTTTGTTCAACAAAAAGAGTAAAGATCATTCAGGGCAAGGGGGCGTATGGCATGATGAAATGGAGAAGTATGGCATCGATCGGAATTGGCGTGGCGTTGTTGTTGGCAGCCTGTTCCTCCAACACGAGTGTCAGCCAGAACAATTCTTCGACACCGCAGCAGCCGGCTGCAGCTACAGAAGGAGGGACACTCGTCGTAGCAGCCCCGGTGGAGCCGGATACACTGGACTCCCAAAAATCCACCTGGCTGGACAATACCAACAGTCAAACCTATGATTCCTTCCTCAGTCGCGACATGCAGGGTAAACTGGTCCCGCATCTGGCAGAGTCGTGGGAAGTATCCGATGACGGGAAAGTATGGACCTTGAAGCTGCGTCAGGATGTGAAGTTTCATTCCGGTGCCCCATTGACAGCAGAAGCGGCCAAGGCATCGATCGAACGTTTCGCCGAAATCTCACCGGTCAAAGATTTGGCAGGCCCCATCGAAAAAGTCGAAGCAGCCGACGCGCATACGGTGAAGGTTACCTTCAAGGAACCGTTTGCCCCGTTTGCCAACATGCTCCTCGGAACCTTCATCACGCCACTGGACCCCGAGCGCCTGAAGGAAAAAGGAGACCAATTCGGAGAAGCGCCCTCGGCCACAGGACCGTTCATGAACCCGGAAATCAAGCGCGGCGCGTCAGTCACCTATGTGAAAAATCCGGATTATAAATGGGGCCATGTGTATGCGGACAATCCGGGTGCGCCGTATGTGGATAAAATCATGTTCCGCTTCCTGAAAGACGATGATACCCGAATCCTCGAGTTCAAAAAAGGCACCATTCATGTCTTGCAAGAAGTCCCCACTACGTATGTTCCGGAATTGCAAGCGATACCCGGCGTCAAAATCGAAACCAATATGGAGCAGGGCATGAAGTATTTGGGCTTTAACAACAAAAAGGACGTTTTCAAGGATGTCCGCGTCAAGCAGGCGATTGCCATGGCTGTCGACCGGGAACCTATCGTCCAGTATGCGTTGTCTGGATTTGCCAAGCCGATCTTCGGACCGCTGCCGCCAACCATTCCGGGACACAGCGAAAAAATCGAGAACATGGCCAAAGAAATGTACGGCTACAACGTAGAAAAAGCAAAACAGCTCCTGGCAGAGGCAGGCTATACAGACAGCAATGGCGACGGAATTGTGGAAAAGGATGGCAAGCCTTTCTCCTTGGAACTTCTATTAATGGATGATCCGGTCTTGCAACGCGTCGCGCAGATTCTGCAAAACCAGCTTAAGGAAATCGGCCTAGACATCAAGATCGCCGTCACGGATGCGGCGACAGTCAAGGATCGGGCCATCAAAGGAAATCATGAACTTTTCCTGCTCTATTTTGGATTGAATGATCCCGACATTCTCTTTTTGCTCATGGAGACAAACAACTCCAAGCGTGTCCATTATTCCGATCCGAAGGTAGATGAGCTTTTGACCAAAGGACGCACCACTCTGAACGAGGAGGAGCGGATGAAAGTCTATGAGGAAGCTATGGAGCTACTGGTGAAGAATCCACCGTGGGTGCCGTTGTATGTCACGGAATCGGTTACCGCAACACGCAACATCGAAGGGTACAAAATAAATCCATTCACAGGCGATATCTTGTTTGGAGACATCAAGATCACCAAATAAAAAGGGAGATGGGGCGTTTGCATCGATATCTATTTCGAAGACTGCTGTCGCTCTTGGGAACGCTGCTGGGCGTCACCATTCTCATCTTTCTGTTGGTACAACTGATTCCTGGGGACCCCGTGCAATATCTGCTCGGGGACTACCCCACGGAAGAGGCCATCGCTGCGATGAACGCCCAGCTCGGTCTGGACCAGCCCTGGATCATGCGCTATTTCAGTTTTCTCGGCAAGCTGCTGCAAGGCGATCTGGGGACGTCCTACATCACAGGGATAACGGTCTGGCAGGAGATTGAGGACCGGTTCCCGATCACACTTCAGCTTGCTTTGTACAGCATCATCCTGGCGACAGTGATCGGCATAGTGGTCGGCATGATAGCAGCGGTGAAGCAGAATACGTGGGTGGACCGCCTCGTCGTCTTTTTTTCCTTGCTCGGAATTTCGGCGCCAGGCTTCTGGATCGCATTGTTTCTGATCTGGATTTTTGCATATCAGCTTTCGATTTTCCCCATATCCGGCTACGACGGATTCTATTCGCTGGTTCTCCCGTCGATCACGCTTGCATTGGGTGGGGCAGGGATGATTGCCAGGATGACGCGATCAAGCATGCTGGATGTGATCAAGCAGGAATACATGCGGACCGCACAAGCCAAGGGCGCGCCGCGGACGTCGGTAATCCTGATGCACGGCTTGCAAAACGCCATCATTCCCGTCATGACTCTGATCGGACTGGAGTTTGGCTCCTTGTTGGCTGGAGCCATCGTGACCGAGACGGTTTTCTCTTTGCAGGGATTGGGCAGCCTGGCGATCGAAGCCATTGGCAAAAGGGATATGCCGACCATCCAGGGAATCGTGTTTTTCGCAGCCGTCCTGTTCGCCTTGACCAATCTCTTGGTCGATTTGTTGTACACCCTGTTCGATCCGCGGATTAAATACGAGTAGGAAGGAGCGGGAAAACATGAATGGAAACGCGAGTCAACTTGAAATCGCAGATGAGAGCAGGACATCGTCTCCGAGTCGGGTTGCCGAAAATCAGGTGGCTCCTCCTCCGGTATCCTACTGGCTGCAAGTGTTGAAGCGTCTGGCGCGCAACAAAACGGCGATGTTCGGCGCCGTGATCTTGCTTGTGTTTACGATCGGATGTGCCAGTGCGCCGCTGATTGCCCCATATCCGATTGATGAGATGAATTTCAAGGATCGGCTGATGGCTCCAGGTTCTGCACATCTTCTGGGGACGGATGACTTTGGCCGCGACATCTTTTCCAGACTTTTATACGGAGGCCGCATCTCGCTGTTGACAGGATTGGTCACCGTAACCGTCGCGTCCTTGATCGGAGTTACCCTCGGCGTGATTGCTGGGTACTACCGCAAAGTGGAGCTCTACATCATGCAGGTGATGGATATTTTGCTTGCCTTGCCTGCCTTGCTGTTGGCAATCGCCATCATCGCGGTGCTGGGACCGGGTTTGACCAATGCCATGATTGCCATCGTCATCGCCGTAATCCCTTCCTATGTGCGGGTCGTCCGGGCCCAGGTCCTCTCCATTCGGGAAAAAGAGTACATCGAAGCCGTACGGGCATTGGGAATCCGCGACCGGGTCATTTTGGTGAAGCATATCCTGCCGAACATCTTGTCCCCCATCATCGTCTTGATGACCTTGCAATTCGGCACCAGCATACTCGCTGCCGCAGCGCTCAGCTTTCTGGGTCTGGGGGCACAGCCGCCAGCGCCGGAGTGGGGGGCCATGGTCTACGTCGGCAAGGCATTTCTGGGGCAGGCATGGTGGATGTCTATCTTTCCCGGCTTGGCGATCATGCTGGTAGTCTTGGGCTTTAACCTTTTGGGCGATGGACTGCGCGATGCGTTGGATCCTAAATAACCGTTGGGACAGAGAGGGGAACATATTATGAACCTGCAGCAAAAGCTGGAGTCTGTATTGTCGGAAAGTTCAGGAACCTTCGGGGTGGCTGTCAAGCATATGGGTACCGGTGAAGAGGCTCAGATTCGGGCCGAACAGTATTTTCAGATGGCCAGCACGTTCAAGGTGCCGATCCTGGCAGCTCTCTTTCGCGATGCGGATGCCGGCTTAGTCAGCCTGGAGCAGAGGTATCGTCTGAGCGAAGCGGATCTGGTCCCGGGCTCGGGGGTATTGAAGGAATTTCTTCCGGGGGCAGAGGTGGCTCTGAAGGACCTTGCGACACTGATGATCATCGTCAGCGACAACCTGGCTACGGACAAAGTGCTGGAGATCATCGGCAAGGAGCGAGTGGAGGCATACATGCGAGAGTTGGGCTTGACGCAAATCTCCATCAAGCACGATTGCTGGGAGCTGCTAAGCATCGGAGCGGGGATGGCCGGGGAGAAAAAAGGGGCTGAAGGCTTTCGGAAGCTGACAGAATCTTTTCAGACGTCGGGTTTTGATCCCGACAGCTTCATTTTCCAAGCGTCACCTGAAAACAATGTGGCGACACCGGCAGACATGGGCAGGTTGCTGGAGCTGATCGGCACGGGAAAATTGGCGTCTGAGCAAGCGTCCGATGGCGTGCTCGATATCATGAAGCGGCAGCAATTGCGCAATCGCATCCCGTATCTGTTGCCGGATGAGACCATCATCGCCTGCAAATCCGGTACGGTCGGTCATGTGGTGAATGATGTCGGCATTGTCTATCTTTCCGATGACAAAGGGGCGTTTGCCATCGCAGCGCTTTCCTCCGGGAATCCTTCCGTCAAAGAGGGAGAGCGTGTGATTGCCCGTCTGGCCCAGACAGCCTATGAGCATTTCGTCCAGGAGTAAAGCAATCGCAAGGATAGGGGGCTGTACGATGAACGAGAAAAAGACCGTGTTGGATATCGACCGGCTCTCTGTAAAGCTGAAGACCGAGCGAGGCATGTTTACGGCAGTCAATCAAGTCAGTTTTGAGATTCAACCGGGAGAAACCGTAGCATTGGTCGGGGAGTCAGGCTGTGGCAAAAGCCTTACTTCCCTGTCGATCATGGGATTGATTGCAAAAAAGCTGGGGGTCGTCGAAGGCAGCATCCGCTTCAAAGACAAGGTGTTGAACCAGCTGCGGGAGCGCGAGATGCGGGCGATTCGCGGCTATGACATCTCGATGATTTTTCAGGAGCCGATGACCTCGCTCAATCCCGTCCATTCCATCGGTCGGCAAATCGACGAGGTATTTCGTCTGCATACGAGTGCAAGCAAGCAGGAAAGACGGGCCCAGACCATCGAGATGCTGCGAAAAGTGGGGATTCCCCGCGCGGAGAAAATCGTCCATGACTTTCCCCATCAGCTTTCCGGGGGGATGAAGCAGCGCGTCATGATCGCCATGGCGATGGCCTGCCAGCCGGACCTCCTGATTGCGGATGAGCCGACCACTGCACTCGATGTCACCATCCAGGCGCAAATCCTCGACCTGATGAATGACTTGAAAAGCAAGGCAAATACAGCGATCCTCTTGATCACGCATGATCTCGGGGTCGTAGCGGAGATGGCGGACCGGGTCATGGTGATGTACTACGGAGAAATCGTCGAAGAAGCGGATGTGCAGACCTTGTTTGCCTCGCCCAGACATCCCTATACGGTCGGTCTGCTGCAATCGATCCCAAGTCTGGACAGGGAGAACAAGCGCTTGACGCCGATAGAAGGAAATGTGCCGATTTTGGGAGAGGTGCAGGATGGCTGTCCGTTTCGCTCCCGCTGCACCCATGCCATGGAAAGATGCGCCCGGGAAAAGCCGCCGATGATTCACGCAGGCAAGCATGCCGTTCGCTGCTGGGTGTATGCGGATCAGGAGGTGGCGATATGAACGACGCGCTTTTGGTCGTGGAAGACCTCAAAACCTATTTCCCTTTGAAAAAAGGGTTGTTCGGACAAAAGACAGGTGAGATCAGAGCGGTGGACGGGGTCTCCTTTCACTTGCGGCAGGGCGAGACCTTGGGAATCGTCGGGGAGAGCGGCTGCGGCAAATCGACGACGGGGCGCAGCATTCTGCAGCTGGTTCGACCGAGCGCAGGCTCAGTCCGATTCGGAGGAGAAGAACTAGTCTCCATGCCGCCAGCCAAGCTGCGAGGGATGCGCAACCAAATGCAAATCATCTTCCAGGACCCGTACGCCTCGCTGAATCCGCGTCTGACGATCTCCACCATTTTGGCGGAGGCCCTCTCGGTAGGAGAGAAGGTTGCGAATCCGACAGAGATGCGCGAGCGGGTACTGGCATTGCTCCAGCTCGTCGGTCTGAATCCGAATCACGCCGACCGCTATCCGCATGAATTCAGCGGCGGGCAAAGACAGCGCATCGGCATCGCACGCGCCATCGCTGCTAGACCCAAGCTGATCGTAGCCGATGAACCTGTGTCGGCGCTGGACGTCTCCATTCAGGCGCAAATCCTGAATTTGCTGCAGGATTTGCAGGAGGAGCTGGGACTGACGTATTTGTTCATCTCGCATGATCTCGGTGTCATCAAGCATATCAGCGACCGGATCGCCGTCATGTATCTGGGGCGTATCGTCGAGATTGCCGACAAGCGGCGACTGTTCGAGCAGCCCATGCATCCGTACACGCAAGCATTGATGTCCGCAGTCCCGATCCCCAATCCCAATCAGAAAAAGGAACGAATCGTACTGGGAGGCGATGTTCCAAGTCCAGCCAATCCGCCGGTAGGCTGCGCCTTTCATCCGAGATGCGCCCAGGCGATGGAGATTTGCCGACGTGTACGGCCCCAGGAGCTTGAAATCGAACGAGAGCATTTTGTTGCTTGCCATCTTTATGGGTCATCAGAAAAGGAGCGATAGCATGAAGATCGAGAAAATTGAAGTAAGACGCTTGCACCTGCCGCTGAAGCACGCATTCGAGACGAGTTTTGGTGTACAGACGAAACGCGATTTCCTGCTGGTCAGTGCGCATGGGGAAGGAGAGACAGGGTACGCGGAAAGCGTAGCCATGCCGTTTCCCTTTTATAATGAAGAAACGACAGATACGATCATCTACATGCTGGAAACCTTTCTGATTCCGCTGGTGCTGACCAGTCCGATCGAGAGGCCGGAAGACGTGGCCCGTCTCTTTGCCCCGATACGCCGCAACAATATGGCGAAGGCAGCCATCGAAGGGGCGGTATGGGATCTGTATGCGAAGCAGAAAGGAATGACCTTGGCTCAAGCACTTGGCGGCGAACGCACGGAAATCGAAGTGGGCGTCAGCGTGGGGATCGAACCTTCAGTGGAGGATGTCGTGCGGAAAGTAGAAGGCTTTGTTGCCGAGGGCTACAAAAAAATCAAGGTGAAAATCAAGCCGGGCTTTGACATTGCCTTGATTGAAGCTCTTCGCAAACGCTTTGGCGACTCGCTGCCGCTGATGGCAGATGCCAACTCGGCGTATACCCTGGAGCAGATCGACATCATGAAAGAACTGGACCAGTACAATCTGATCATGATCGAACAGCCCCTCGCACACGATGACATCGTCGATCACGCCTTTTTGCAAAATCAATTGAAGACGCCAATATGTCTCGACGAAAGCATTCATACAGCGGAGGATGCCAGACGTGCCATCGAACTGGGGAGCTGCAAGATCATCAACATCAAGATCGGACGCGTAGGAGGACTGACGGAATCCAAAAAAATCCACGATCTCTGCCAGGCGCACAACATGCCGGTTTGGTGCGGAGGCATGCTGGAGAGCGGGATCGGCAGAGCGCACAATATAGCAATAACGTCATTGCCGAATTTTACCATACCAGGCGATACCTCTACGTCCAACCGCTACTGGGAGCAGGACATCGTCGTTCCCGAGGTGGCTTTCCTGAAGCCAGGCATTCTGGCTGTTCCGGGAGGACCGGGGATTGGCTACGCGATCAATTGGTCGGCGGTTCAAGCCCTGCAAGTGCAGGAAAAAAGCTACACAATGGCGGATGTAAAATCCTGATTCCGAGGTGAGCGAACAAATGAATCAGGTACTGGAATACCGAACCGTTACATCCGCTGCCCGGATGGCCGAAATCGAAGAGCTGCAATGCGAGATATGGGGAGAAGGAGTCATGACTCCGGCTGCCCAGCTGTTGGCTGCGTCTCACAATGGCGGAGTCGTGATCGCAGCATATGATGGAGACTTGCCAGTCGGCTTTTGCTATGGTTTCGCCGGATTTCGGGAAGGCCAAGGATTTCTTTGCTCGCATATGCTGGGAATTCTGCCAGAGTACCGGGACATGGGCATCGGCAAGAAGCTCAAGCTGATGCAGCGTGAATGGGCCTTGGATTACGGATACGACAGGATTGTCTGGACCTATGATCCGCTAGAGGCGCGCAATGCCTACCTCAACTTGTGCAAACTGGGCGGCAAGGTGAGGAAATACATGGAATCTTACTACGGTGATATGCATGACGGCATCAACAAGGGATTGCCGTCAGACCGCTTTTTGCTGGAATGGGAGTTGAATGGCAAGCGTACCATGGCTGGGATAGGCGGCGGGAAAAACGAAGAGCCGACTTGGAGCTCGTACCCGCGGCTGCTCGATTGGGAGCTTGACGAACAGAAGCTTCCTCGCCCATTGATTCGGGAAGGCTTGGGTGAGTATCCGGGCATTTTGCTGGGTGTACCTGCGTCGATTCACAGCCTCAAGCATGACGCTCTCCAGGTGGCGATGGATTGGCGCTTAGCATTGCGCGACATGTGCAAGTCGGCTTTTTCACAAGGGTACACCGTGATCGGTTTGCTCAAGAGCGACGAACCGGTTCACGCGTATGTGCTAGAAAAAAATGTCGAGGGGGAAATGTGACATGCATCCATTGGAAGCGTATGCACGAAAACTGATGGAGGACGCCAAGCTGCCCGGTGCCTTTATCGGGATTGCCAAGGATGGGGAGCTGCAGTTTACAGGAGGGCTCGGGTACCGGGATCAGGAAAGGCAGACGGAGATTACGCCAGATACCGTATTTGGCATCGGTTCCATCACCAAGTCCTTTACTTGTGTCGCGATCATGCAGCTGCAAGAGGCAGGCAAGCTTTCAGTTCATGATCCGGTCGTCACGTATTTGCCGGAATTTCGGACGAAAGACGAAGAGCGGACGAAGCGGATCACGATCGCTCACCTGATGTCGCATACCTCTGGGCTGCCGTCGCTGCCCACGCTGTACTACGCGATGCGGCGCAGCATGGAGATGGATCCTGCCGTGCAGGAAAATCAGAGCAGCGTCGATCTTTCGGCTCATGCGCCTATCGATACGTATGAGCAACTGATGGCGTTTATTGACGGGCTGGAAGTAGAACTGCTTGGAGAGCCGGGTACGGAGTTCAGCTACAGCAATGACGGGTACTCGTTGCTGGGTGCGATCATCGAACGGGTCAGCGGACAGTCGTATGAGAGCTACATGAAGGAGCATATCTTTGACCCGGCTGGCATGGAACATACGGTCTTTCTGATAGAAGACCTGGGAGACTACGACAACATTACCACCCTGTATACAAGCAAAAAGGGCGACGAGGGCAAAGAAGTTTTTGCAGCTCCTCTCTGGTGGGATGCTCCTTCGATGCGGGCAGCGGGTTTCATTAAGTCTACAGGCAGGGATATGCTCGCCTATGCCGAGATCTTCCGTACAGGCGGGATGGTTGGGGACGTCCGCATCTTGTCTGAAGAAAGCGTCCGTCAGATGATTGGCAACTATGCAGGTTTGGAGCCATCCCGCCACTACGGCTACGGATTTATGGTGACACCGAATTTTCGCGGGGGGACATTGATCGAGCATGGCGGAGCGATAAAAGGAGTGGCCGCTCAGCTATGCATCATACCCGAGCAAGGAATCGCCTGCGTTGTCCTGACTAATCTGGACGGCTCGCCTTCCGCGGAGCTTTTGGCGGCGGCCATTAACACGGCCCAATCACTTCCGGTCGAAGAACCCATCGCGCTGTATTCTGACTATTCCGTATCTGCGGATCTTTTAAATGAATTCATTGGCGAGTATCGGTCCGGAGAAGGGGAGAAGGTTCAGGTTTCCTTGAATGACGAAGGACTCGAGCTGCAGTTCCAAGGCATGACCCTCCCGCTGCGTGCAGTGAAGGAAGACAGCTTTGTCTTTAAGCTGGGGACAGGACAGGAGAGGTACATTCGCTTTATCCGCAGCAATACCGGCGAAGTCAGTCGCGTGGCGTTCCATTTCCGTCAACTGATCAAAGAAAAGGAGGAGGCATGAGATGAGCGTCCAGACATGGGAACAGACTTTTGAGTCATACGCCCAGGACTTGATCGATGAAATGAAAGTGCCGGGAGCTTTCGTCGCCGTTGCCAGGGATGGGCAGTTGATCTATGAAAAAGGCTTTGGCTATCGCGACCGGGAAGCGAAAATTCCTGCCGATCTGGATACGGTCTTCGGCATCGGCTCGATCACCAAATCGTTTACCTGCGTCGCCATCATGCAGCTTCAAGAGCAAGGAAAGCTGTCCGTGCATGATCCGGTAATACGCTATTTGCCCGAGTTCCGCACACCTGACGAAGAGCATACCCGGCAAGTGACGATTCACCATTTTATGACTCATACGCCGGGACTTCCGCCGCTTTCTTCGCTGATCCCTGCCACACAGCGCAGCATGGAGGATGATCCGGCAGCAGAAGAACTGCTGAAGCACCCCGAATTCGCCGGCAAAGAGCCGATCGATACCTTTGAGCAATTGATGGCTTACATCGGCGAACAGCCGATCGAATTGTTGGGTCCGCCGGGCACGGAGTTCAGCTACTCGAATGATGCTTACGCCCTGTTGGGGACCATTATCGAACGTGTCGCTGGGCAAACCTATGAAAGCTATGTGCAAGAACGAATTTTGCAGCCGCTGGGGATGAATCGTTCCGTCTTCTTTGTCGAGGAGCTGGGAGATGACAATCATTCCACCCTATACGCAGCCAAAGATAAGGACGGCGTGAAAGAAGTGTACCGCGCCCCCCTCTGGTGGGATTCGCCAACCATGCGCGCAGCGGGATTTCTCAAGGCGTCTGCGAAAGACATGCTGCGGTATGCGGAATTGTTCCGAACCGGCGGTACTTCGGGTGCCGTCCGCATCCTTTCCGAGGAAAGCGTCAAGCAGATGGTATCGCCTCATGCGAAGGTGGATGCCATCCGCGGCTATGGGTACGGACTAGGGATCATCCCTTTTGCGGAAGGGGTGACACTCATCCAGCACACGGGAGGATTAAAGGGAATCACGGCACAAATGCTGATCCTGCCGGAAGCAGGCTTGACAGGCATCGTCTTGACCAATATTGGAGATGCTCCGATTTCGGAATTGACGCTGGGATTGCTGAACAACCTGTTCTCCCGTCCGCCGGGGACCCAGTATGCGAGCTTTGCGGACTATGAAATCCCGATTGCGCAGATCAAGGAGTATGAAGGGACATTCAAGTCAGGTGAAGGCGATGAAGTCCAGATTCGGACAGATCAAGATGCTGTACAACTGCTTCTTGGCATGGGAAGTGAGTCATTGCCGCTGCGCCCGATCGGCAAAGATGAATTCCTGTTTACACGACGAGGCGTAGATACGCTCGTCCGCTTTGTCAGGAACCAGTCGGGAGAGATCAAACGCTTCGCTCTGGGCTCGCGTCAATTGCCAAAAGTGGAAGCGTAATCAGAAGGGAGGGGGGCTACTCGTGAAAGTATTTATTTCCTTGGATATGGAAGGGATTTCGGGTATAAGCGAATGGGAGGATGTGATGCCTGGCCGCAGGCATTACGAAGCGGGACGGAAGCTGTTGACGTTGGACGTGAACGCGGCGATTGAAGGAGCTTTGGAAGCGGGCGCGACACAGATTATTGTCAACGAATCCCACGGTCCGATGAACAATCTGATTCTGGAAGAGCTGCATCCCGCGGCAGACGTGATCCGTGGCTTTTTCAAGCCGCTCTGCATGATGCAGGGAATCGATGAAAACTGTGACGCTGCCTTTTTCATCGGTTATCACGGGAAGGCAGGATCAGGCGAGGCCGTGCTCAACCACACGCTGTCCGGGCTGGCCATCCATCGCCTCATATTGAATGGAAAAGAAGTGGGAGAAGCAGGCCTGAATGCTGCCATCGCAGGAGCTTTTGACGTACCGGTTGTTTTGGTGACCGGGGATGAGCAGACGGCTCGGGAAGTGGAAGAGGATATTCCGGGCGTCTTTACCGTTGCCGTAAAATCAGGCATTACCGGGCTCTCCTCTCTGGCCCTTCATCCTCAGCGGGCACGAGAGCTGATCCGCCATAGAGCCAAGGAAGCACTGCTGAACCGAAGTGCCGTAAAACCGATCCAGCAGCAGGAAGAGAATACCCTGGTTGTCGAGTTTACCCGCTCGCAATTTGCGACAGCCGTTAGCTGGATGCCTGGTGTGGAATTGATCGACGGCCGAACCATCCGCTACAAGTCGCAGAATGTCGCCGAGATAATGCCCGTTTTGCAAGCGATGCTGCTAGTGACGAGCCAAGTCAATCGGATGATCACAGGAGCCTAAAATTTGTCCCAAATCAACGCTCAGCCTTTTTCAACGATTTGTTGAATGAGGTTGAGCGTTTTTTTCTTCTTTTGGAAAATTATACGCGCTAAAGCGCGAGAAATAGTGGAAGATAGTATACGTGCAACGATGAATACGCCAAAGATTTGGCGTATTCAAGTTTTCTAATGTTACAATAAAAAGATGATACTATTGATAGAGAATGGAAAAGTCGCGAGGGGGAACCACCATGAAGGCTATTCTAGTCGACGATGAGCGATTAGCTTTGAGCCACCTCAAGCAAATTCTGGAAAAATATGCAACGGATATAGAGTGTGTCGGAGAATTCTCGGATCCTACAATCGTGCTCGAGCAGATCAAAGAGCTACAGCCCGATGTCGTTTTTCTCGATATTCAAATGCCCGAAATTGACGGTTTGCAACTGGGAGAGCAGGTACAAGCAGCTTTTCCGCACATACTTATGGTTTTTGTGACTGCTTTTGACCGTTTTGCCTTGCAGGCATTTGACCTATATGCGCTGGATTATCTCTTGAAACCCGTGTTGCCAGAACGTCTCCAGCAATCCGTCCAGCGTTTGCGCGAAAAGATGGAGGCGGGCAAAGACAGGCAAGTCGTCTCAAGAGAAACAAAGATCTGCTGTTTTCAAAATATCCGCATTCAACTGCCAGGCAGGGAACCGGAATCGCTCAGATGGGGCTCTGCAAAGGCAGTGGAGTTATTCGCGTATTTGCTGCATCATCGAGACCACGTGATTGACAATCAACACTTGATCGAGCTCTTGTGGCCGGACTATGAGGAGTCCAGGGCGGCACAGCAGTTGTTTACAGCCATCTATCACATCCGCCAAACCTTGCAGAACAACGGGATGGGAACCGTCACCATCCGCAGCGGCGAGTTCGGCAAGGGATACATGCTAACGCTCGGTGAGGCGCAAGTCGATACGGAGAAGTGGGAAATTCTGGCGAATCAAGCGCAGCAGCAATTTCCGCAGCAGATTGAGGCTTGTGAGCAAGCATTCAGCATGTATGAAGGAGATTATCTGGGCGCGTACGACTTTTTGTGGGCAGAACCGGAGCGCGAAAGGCTGCGGAACCAATGGCTGAGTCTCGCTGAAAAATTGATCTATTACTATTCTCAGAAAGGAATGCAACGGGAAGCGATGGAGGTTCGTCTGCGTGTCCAACAACTGCTTCCCGTACAAGCCGATTGATGCACAGGCTGAGTATATGCGCAAGCCCCGCTGTTTTCACGCAGCGGGGTGTTTTTTGTCGAAAAATCATGCTGACTTTTGAAGAAGGAAAATATTAGACTAAATATTCAAAAAATTATAAAATAGGACGAAAAACAGAAGGTGTGAGGAACATGTACGACCAGGAAATGGACAACCGTTCTTATTCGCGCAGAGAATTTCTCACCAAAGCAGCCATGCTTGGTCTAGCTGCAGCGGTCCCGGGCAGCCTGTTGGCAGGCGCCGATCCTGTCAGCGCCCAGGAGTCTGCAGCATCCCAGGCAGCGGCAGGCACAGCGGCAGCACCGGCGGACAACCTGTTCCAACCGGGCGGTACGATTGTCGATGTGCCAGGGGTCAAAGTTGGACAAATGCAGGATCTGAAAGCCATGACAGGGTGTACAGTTGTAGTGTTGGAGGAAGGCTCGCCATGCGGCGTAGATGTGCGCGGATCGGCACCGGGGACAAGAGAGACGGATTTGCTGAATCCGATCAATATGGTAGAAAAGGTAAATGCCATCGTTTTGACAGGGGGAAGCGCATTTGGCCTCGACTCCGCGAGCGGGGTCATGCGCTTTTTGGAGGAGCAAGGCATCGGACATCCGGTAGGAGTCGGTGTTGTGCCGATCGTACCGGCAGCCGTGATCTTTGATCTGTCCTTTGGCAGCGCCAAGGTTCGACCCGATCAGAAGATGGGATACGAAGCTGCCAAAATCGCCAGCAAGAATCCCGTCAAGCAAGGAAATGCAGGAGCGGGGACAGGGGCGACAGTAGGCAAGCTGGCTGGTGGCAAGCGGGCGATGAAGGGAGGATTGGGCTCCGCATCCGTCCGGCTGCCAAATGGTCTGGTCGTAGGGGCAGTGGTCGCAGTCAATGCCGTCGGACAGGTCCAGGACCCCGTTACAGGGGAAATCCTGGCGGGAGCACGCGACGACCAGGGGCAGATTCGCGATGCCTTGTCCTGGATGATTGAGCAAAGCGCACCGCCTGTTCCAAGCGGCACGAATACGACGATTGCCGTCGTCGCCAGCAATGCCAATCTGAACAAGACGCAAGCCAACAAGGTAGCGCAGATGGCGCACAACGGCCTCGCGAAGTCCATCTTTCCCGTCCATACCATGAGTGACGGCGATACCATATTCGCGGTAGCTACAGGCGGAGTGGACGCATCGGTCAACCTGGTCGGGACCTTGTCTGCTGAGGTTCTGGCGGCAGCTGTCGTCAATGCCATCAAAGCGGCGGAAGGGGCAGAGGGGCTGCCAGCTTACCGCGATCTGGCCTCCCGCTAATCCTTGGACTGCGTTGGCTCCGTCACGTACGCGATATATCCAATGCCATCCGTAACATCGGCGATTCGCGTCTCTTTCCCGAATTTTCGCAACGTCCAGAGGATGTATCCATCTCCGAATGCGCCGAGAATCATGATGATGCTCCACAAATACCAGAAGAGGGATTGCGCATAAAGAGCGATACAGTACGGAATGATCCCGAGCAAGAAGCCGGGAAGAATGACCGCCAGACGATAGTAGAAGATCGGAAGCGGTCGTAAGCAGCAGGCGTAGAAAATCATTTTTTTCCACACCACGCCAAAACGAATATCGGACCAGGCTGCTTTTCCACTCAGATAAAACCCAAGCCCGTGCAAGGCTTCGTGGACGACAATCCCCACCGCGATCAAAAGGATAAAGAACAGAAGGTCCGGCAGCGTAATGGAAAAATGAATCTCCTCACCATACAAGAATATCGATATCACGAAGAACAGAACGGAAAAGACAGCTCCGTAAACGTTTGCCTTCCAAGGCTGCAAGGTGACACGCTGCTCTTTCACATGTGTTTCCAAGAATGATACCCCTCCCAGTCGTTGTAAACGTGATGAAAGCCCTTCCCTGACAGGAAGGGCTTTTTTCGCATGAGTCGGTCTTTTGCTACAGCCAAGCATCCGGGAGAAGCTCGCCGGAGGCTACTATTTTAGCGTTTCCTTCCATGATTACTTCCTGTGCCAGCCCATCTGCAAGCTGATAGGAAATTTGCAGGATGCCGCCCCGAGTATGGACGTTGACAGGAGAATCTGCCTCTACCAGCCCCAGCATTCCGGCAATGACCGCCGCGGCTGTCGAGCCGGAGCCGCATGCATAGGTCTCCGCTTCGACTCCGCGCTCGTAGGTTCGGATCTGCAAGGTATGCGGGTCCAGGACCTCGACAAAATTGACGTTGGTCCCTTGAGGGAAGTGAGTTTTATCATAGCGAATCTGTCTGCCCCAGTCAATGATTTGCCGATCGGAAATCGCTGCGAGGCCGTCGACGAACCAGACCGTATGGGGGACCCCGACCCAGCCGTAATGATACAGCGCAGATGGACCATCTGTTGGATAGGGCTGATTCAGCTTCAGCTCATTCAGTACGACATCAGGATAACTTACGCTTACGAGCTGTGATTCCGGTTGAATGTGCGCATGGTAGAACCCTGCCAGAGTTTCGAACCACATCGTGTCCTTTGCTATACCGACGGCATGGGCGAAGCGGGACAAGCATCTCGCTCCGTTGCCGCACATCTCCCCTTCGCTGCCGTCTGCGTTGAAATAGCGCATCTTGAAGTCCGCACGATCGGAGTGCTCCAGCATCATAAAGCCATCAGCCCCCAGCGAGATTCCTCGCGCGCATACGCGTTGGACAAACTGGGACAAATCAAAACCGTCCATAATCCCCTGGCGATTGTCGACGACGATGAAATCGTTGCCGCAGCCGTTCATTTTCATAAAAGGAATCTTGAGAGAGGTCACGATTGTTCTCCTTTACATGGAAGCCGTTTCTTCCTGGCCGAGTATCTTCTTCTTCATCCACTCTTTCCCGTCGACGATGCGTGCGACCATCATGCTGGCGACAGTATCACCGGTAGCGTTGACCATGGTGGCAGGCGGATCGACTAATGTACCGAGCATGGCGATGATAGGCAGTGCCTCAGGAGGAAAGCCGTACATGGTGACAATCAGCATCTCTCCGATAAAACCGCCGCCCGGAACACCGGACATGACGACCCCGCTCAATACGGCGATCATGATCGCGGTCAGATAGGTGTCCAAACCGTGGAACGGCATATTAAACAGTCCGAAGATGAATGAAATTTTCAGGATTGCGCTCAGACAGGATCCATCCATATGGGCGGTAGCTCCGAACGGGATGACAATCTCCCGCACGTCCTTGGGAACGCCGATTTTTTCGGTAGCTTCCAAATTCACCGGAATCGTGGCGACGCTGCTGCCAGTGGCGAAGGAAGTAACAGCGGGAGAGATCGCATTTTTCCAGAAGAGGCGAGGTCCTCCCTTGCCCATGGACAGATAGGCGTATATTGTGAAAGCGATCAGAAAATAAAGGAAAGAGATCGGATAGTAGATGGCCATCGCTCTCGCATATGAGCCCAGCAGGTCGGGACCAAACACGCCGACCAGGTTGGCGAAATAGGCGCCAAGACCGATGGGAGCATAGTACATCAAAATCTTGATCATCTTGATCATGACGTCCGACAGGGCATTCAATCCTTCCGCGACTTTACGTCCCTTCTCGCCAGCCAGACTGACAGATAATCCAAATAAGATCGAAAAGACAATGAGGGCAAGCATGTTCTTGCGGGATAAAAGATCGCTGAAATTGGAGACGGTGAAGGCTTGCACAAACTGGTCAGCCGTGTTGAGCTGGTTGATTTCTTCCGGTGCCTTCAGTTCCACGTTGATTCCTTCTGATGGCGGAAAAATCGAGACTCCGACCAGCATGAGGATGGATGAGATAATGCCGGTAATCACGAAGACGGCGAGCATGACCCCGAGGATTTTTCCCAACCGCTTTAAGTCGACGATGTTGGCTACTGCGCTGCTGATGTTGACGAAGACGAGCGGGACGACAATCGTAAACATCATGTTGATGAAGATGTCGCCAAAGGGCTTCAAGGCCTCGGCGTCTTTGCCCATCATGATCCCGATGACAGCACCAAGCGCGATACAGATGAGGAGCATAATGGGATAGCGATACGATTGCCAAACACTGCTTTTCGTTCCTGCAACCATTCAAGATTCCCTCCCTATCAAAAAAATCATAAAGTCTAGTATCATTATACAGACTTTCTTTTTAAAATCTTCAGAAAATAATTTGTGGTGACAGAATCTTTTTTGGTTGTGCTACCATAAGACTGGTAGGAAAATTTTTCAAGGAAGAAGTCAGCAGATGGGGAGGAATTATGGATGAAAGCCGTGATGGTCACTGCTTTTGGCGGCCCGGAAAACATGATCTATACCGACACGCAGCTGCCTTTGATTCATGCCAAGCAGGTTCTGATCCGGGTTGCAGCCACCAGTGTGAACTTTGCAGACATCAAGGCCAGATACGGAAAAAAGGGAGGAGGCAAACTTCCGTTCATTCCAGGCTTGGATGTGGCAGGGGTGGTTGAACGCGTAGGAGCGGAAGTAACGCATATTCAAGCGGGTCAAAAGGTCATCGCATTCCCTGCCAACGGCTCGTACGCCGAGTATGTGGCTGCGGACGAGGATCTGACCTTCGCCATTCCGGATCATCTGGATTTCCGAACAGCAGCAGCGTGCCCAATCGTCTCCTTTACTTCCTACAAGCTGCTCGCGGACGTAGCGAGGGTAGAGCAAGGAGAGACTGTACTGATCCACGCGGCGTCAGGCGGAATCGGGACTACGGCGATTCAACTGGCAAAAATGCTGGGGGCAGGGCTGGTTATCGGCACTGTCGGCAGCGAGAGCAAAGCGCAATTTGCCCGGGAAGCAGGAGCCGATACCGTCATATGCCATCAGCAGGAGGATTTTGCTGCGCGGGTCAACGAGCTTACCCGCGGAGTTGGAGCTGATGTGATCCTCGACTCGATCTCCGGACGTGTTTCCGAACAAAGCATGGCTTGTCTGGCCCCCTATGGCAGGCTCGTCCATTTCGGCAACGCGAGCGGTGAAGTGGGGAATTTCCAGACGGTGGATCTGCATGCAAGTTGCCGTTCGGTACTCGGCTTCAGCTTTGGTACGACACGGCAAAAACGCCCGCATCTGCTTCGACCCGTAGCGGAACGAGTCCTGCCCCTGATTGCGGACGGGAAGCTGCAGATCAAGATAGGTCGCACGTTTCCTCTGCAGGAAGCTGCTTTGGCGCATGAATGGGTTGAGAGCCGCCAAAGTACGGGAAAAGTAGTGCTGGAGGTTAACCAAGGGATCAGTGCGGGTCTGCAGGAATAAAATCATTCATAGAAAACTCTCATTCGATTGCCTTGCAATCAGGGATGAGAGTTTTTTACTTTTACTATAATATATATTCGCTATTAAAATTTCTTATAGCAAATCGCTCGAAACCAATATATGCAATATAGGACTATTGTTTACTAGCACTTGACGGATTCCATTACTTTCAAGCTATAATTGACTTATAATTTAGATTTATCAAATATTTATGAAAATGCATCTGCATGCATGAAAACATCCACGAAGGAGAGGAGTGAGCAAATGGGTCGTTATATTGTGAAAAGGATTGTCGCAGGACTCATAACCATGTTCGTACTGACAACCGTCACCTTTTTCCTCATGCATGCGATCCCGGGAGGACCGTTCAGCCCCGCAGAAGAACGTAAAGTACCGAAACAGGTACTGGAAAAAATCGAAGAGAAATACGGTCTGAATGACCCGATTCCTGTACAGTATGTGAACTACTTGAAGAATCTGGCCCAAGGGGATTTCGGTCTTTCGTTCAAACAAAGAGACGTGACCGTGAATGAGATCATCGAACAGGGGTTTCCCGTTTCCGCCAAAGTCGGGAGCATAGCCATCGTTGTCGCATTGCTGGTGGGAATTCCGCTCGGGATCACGTCCGCGATCAAAAGAGGGAAGTGGGCTGACTGGCTCGCGATGATTATCGCGACTGTAGGAATTTCCATTCCCAGCTTCGTATTATCGGTGCTGATGCTTTTCTTGTTTGCTGTCGTGTTGAAGGTCTTGCCGACATTCGGACTTACCTCCTGGCAGCACTACATTCTTCCCGTTGCCGGACTTTCGTTTGGCCCCATCGCCTACATAGCGAGATTGATGCGCTCCAGCATGCTCGAAGTGATGAGATACGACTACATCCGCACGGCCCGTGCCAAAGGTGTGCATGAGCTGAAAGTCATTTGCAAGCACGCATTGAAAAATGCCATTATTCCTATTGTTACCTATTTGGGCCCATTGGTGGCCATACTATTGACCGGGAGCTTTGTCATTGAGCGGATTTTCTCCATCCCCGGGATCGGCAGGGACTTCGTGACAGGGATCAGCGACCGTGACTATTCTGTCATTTTAGGCATGACGGTCTTCTTCGGAGCATTCATCGTCGTCGCCAATATCATTGTGGATGTTCTCTATGCGGTGATTGATCGTCGCGTAAAAATGGATGAGTAGGTGATGATATGATTCATACGGCCCGCATGAAAGAAAGAGAAGATGGCCCGTTCTCCCCGGGCGCTGCTGCTGATCTTCCAGACGACCTGTTTGAAAAGCTGGATGAATCCGATCGGCAAGACAATGAAGAGATTACTCGTCCGAGCAAGTCATACTGGCAGGATGCCTGGTCTCGCTTTCGCAAAGATCCTTTGGCGATGATCGGCTTATGCGTCATCGTCGTGATGGCGGTCGCAGCCATTTTCGGACCTATATTTTCTGAATATACATACGATGGTCAAAATTTAGAAAACGGGAACCAACCTCCTTCTGCCGAGCACTGGTTTGGAACGGACAAGTTTGGACGAGACATTTTCGTCAGAACGCTGTACGGTGCGAGAATCAGTCTCTTGATCGGGTTTGTCGCTGCAGCCATCAACATGGTGATCGGCATCATCTACGGCGGCATATCCGGGTATTTTGGAGGCAGAGTCGACATGCTGCTGATGCGCATCGTCGATATCATGATCGGGGTGCCGGATCTGCTCTACATCATTTTGGTGATGATGTTCCTCGGCAACAGTATCCAGAGCATCTTGATCGCCTTGTGCCTGACTTCCTGGATCGGGACGGCGCGTATCGTCCGCTCGCAGGTCGTGACGCTCAAGCATCAGGAATACGCACTCGCTGCACGGTCCATTGGTTCCTCCAATCTGCGCATCTTGTTTAAACACCTCATACCCAACAGCATTGGGCCGATTATCGTGACCGTTACCTTCCTGGTTCCATCCGCGATCTTTTCCGAAGCGTTCCTGAGCTTTCTCGGGATCGGGATTCAGGTGCCGATCGCAAGCTGGGGCACACTCGTGAACGACGCCATCCCCACTTTGTTTACCCAACCGTACCAGATGCTGTTCCCTGCGCTCGCGATCAGCGTAACGATGTTTGCGCTCAATTTTATCGGCGACGGGTTGAGGGATGCGCTGGATCCACGTCTGAAGAAATAGGGGGGATAACCTGTGAAATTGCTACAAGTCAACAATTTACGAACCACCTTCCATATCGAAGCAGGGCAAGTTCAGGCCGTTCGCGGGATCTCCTTTCATGTCGAGAAAGGGGAATCAGTGGGAATTGTCGGAGAGTCGGGCTCTGGAAAAAGCGTCTCCATGCTGTCGATCATGCGCCTGTTGCCTGACAACGCGAAAATCGAAGCGGACCGCCTTTTGTTTGATGGCATAGAGATCATGGATATGGATCATAAGCAGATGCGCCGGTTGCATGGCAACGATATCGGAATGATTTTTCAAGACCCGATGACTTCGCTCAATCCTTTGTTTACCATTGGCGATCAGCTTATGGAGCCGATTCGCATCCATTTGAAGCTTTCCAAGGCAGAAGCAAAGAAAAAGGCCATCGAAGTACTGAAAATGGTGGAGATCCCGAGTCCTGAAACCAGGCTCAATCAATATCCGCACGAATTTTCCGGGGGAATGAGGCAGCGGGTGATGATCGCCATCGCAATCTCTTGCAACCCCAAGCTGTTAATCGCTGATGAACCGACGACCGCGCTGGACGTGACGATCCAAGCCCAGATTCTCGATTTGATGCGGGATTTGAAAAAGAAAAGCAATACCTCTATTGTACTGATCACCCATGATTTGGGCGTCGTCGCCAGTATGTGCAGTCGGATCATTGTCATGTACGGCGGCCAGATCGTAGAGGAAGGCACGACGCGGGAAGTCTTCTACAATCCGCAGCATCCCTACACATGGGGACTGATTCGTTCCATGCCCAAGGTCTCCGAAGGGGAAAAGAAAAAGCTGATTCCGATCCCGGGGAGTCCGCCTGATTTGTTGGCCCCGCCGCAGGGATGTGCGTTCGCTGCCCGCTGCGAGCATGCGATGAAGGTTTGCACGAAGTATTCTCCGGCCGCCATCTCTTTGAGCGAGAGCCATCGGGCTGCATGCTGGCTGATGCACCCGAAAGCTGCAAAAGCAGAAAGAGAGGTGATTGGCTCATGACCCAAACGACTGAAAATCTGATCGAAGTCAAACATTTGAAGAAGTACTTTGATGTGAAAAAAGGCTTGTTCAGCCGCAGTGACCGCCAGCTCAAGGCGGTGGACGACATCAGCTTTTCAATCAAAAAGGGAGAGACGCTGGGACTCGTCGGAGAATCAGGCTGCGGCAAGACGACAGCCGGACGAACGCTGCTACGGCTGTATGAGCCTACCTCCGGACAGATCCTTTTCCACGGCAAGCCGCTGGAAAAGCTAACGCACAAAGAACTCCTGCCTTACCGCAAGAAAATGCAGATGATTTTTCAAGATCCTTACGCTTCTCTTGATCCGCGCATGACAGTGGGAGAGATCATCGGGGATCCGCTGGATGTGCATCGAATCTGCAAGGGGAAGGATCGCTCCGACCGGATCCGTGAATTAGTCGAACTGGTGGGCTTGAAGCGAGATCACATCAATCGCTACCCGCATGAATTTTCCGGAGGACAACGCCAGCGGATCGGGATCGCCCGCGCCCTCGCTGTAGAGCCCGAATTCATCGTCTGCGACGAGCCGATTTCGGCACTGGACGTCTCGATTCAGGCGCAGGTCGTCAATATGCTGGAGGACCTGCAGGAGAGATTCGGACTTACCTATTTGTTCATCTCCCACGACCTGTCGATGGTGCGGCATATCTCCCACAAAGTAGGGGTGATGTACCTGGGCAGTCTGGTTGAGATCGCGGATGCGCATGAGCTGTATACCAACATGCAGCATCCCTACACCAAAGCGCTGCTCTCCGCCGTACCTATCCCTGACCCGGATCTGGCAGAGAAGAGTGAACGCATTCATCTGCAAGGGGATGTGCCAAGTCCGCTCGACCCGCCGCCGGGCTGCGCTTTTCAGACGCGTTGTGCCTATGCCGTTGCGGCTTGTCGGGAAGTGAAGCCTGAATTAAAAGACATGGGGAATGGACACCAGGTAGCTTGCCACATCGTTTCCTGATCACGTATGGACGCAGGGACATGCCACAGATGAAAGCTGTCTTCCAAGACGGATTTTCATACATTACAGAAAAGAGGGGGAAGAAAATGAAAAAGCTCGTTGGCCTTTTTTTCAAATTATCTTTGGTTGCCACCATTATCGCGGGCTGCAGCTCCAGCAATACGACTGCACCCGGCAACACCAGCACGCCCAACACGAGCAATACGACAGAGAACAAAACCGAATCGCCGCCGAAAGAAAAGAAAGTCGTCTATGCCTTGCCTGCAGAACCGGAGACCCTTGATCCTACCTTGAACGTCTATTCGCGCTCCTCCATCGTCATGCAGAACCTGTTCAGGGGTTTGTACAAGATCAATAAGGATGGTCAGCCTGTTCCTTCATTGGCAAGTGACACCCAAATTGATGAGACAGGAACCAAATACACGTTCAAGATCAATCCGAACGCCAAGTGGAGTGACGGCAAGCCTGTCACCGCCCATGATTTTGAATACTCCTGGAAACGCGTGCTGAACCCGGATGTTGCCTCGGAAGCCGCGTTTGACCTCTTCTATCTGAAAAACGGACAGAACTATAATGAAGGAAAAGCAACGGCCGATGAGGTAGGGGTAAAAGCGGTGGACGACCAAACCCTGGAGGTACAGCTGGAAAATCCAACGACGTACTTCCTGAATCTCCTGTGTGCGACGTCGTACTATCCCGTGCGAAAAGACGTAGTGGATGGCAATGACGGATGGACGAAGACACCAGAAACGTACCTGGTCACAGGTCCGTTCATGCTGACAGAGATTCACCCCAAACAAAAATACGTGCTGAAGAAAAACCCGAACTACCTGGAAGCTGACAAAGTGCAGCTAGACACGTTGGAGATTGTTTTCATTGAAGCTGCGGAGGCAGAATTGGCTGCGTACACCAATGGAGAGATCGACGTTTCGGACAACATGAACAATGAATCGATGCAAAAATACAAAGATTCGCCCGAGTATTTTGCAGCCGACCGTATCGGTACGTACTACTTCGACTATAATACCAGCGTCAAGCCATTCGATGACGCTCGTGTCAGAAAAGCGTTCGCCATCGCCATCAATCGCGAGCAAATCGTGAGAAACGTGCTGCAATCTACGGAAAAACTCGCTTATGGCTTTGTACCGTACGGCATGCCTGATCTCGTCGATCCTTCCAAGGAGTACCGCGATGTCGTAGGAGATCTGTTCAAGGAAGACGTGGCAGAAGCGAAGCGCTTGTTGGCCGAAGCAGGGTATCCGGACGGAAAAGGCTTGCCGGAGATCGAGTTCATGACGATGTCCGGACAGACGGACAGGGATATCGCGCAGGCGCTGCACAGCATGTGGAAAGAAAACCTGGGCGTCGAAGTGACGATTAATATTTTGGAGTCGAAAATTTATTGGGATGAAATGAGAATGGGCAACTTTATGATTGCTCGTGACGGCTGGACCGGAGACTATCTGGACCCGATGACCAACCTGACCCTGTTTGAGACTGTCAATGCTGCAGACGGACCTCGCTGGAGCAACAAGGAGTACGACGCCTTGCTGCAGGAAAACCGCGAAATTCAGGACCAGGCCAAACGTTCCGCAAACTATGCCAAGGCTGAGAAAATCCTGATGGACGAAATGCCGGTCTTCCCGCTCTATTTCTATCAGGATACCTATTTGGCGAAGCCGCATGTGAAAGGCGTCATGAAGAACTATATTGGACACACCTATTTTGAATACGCTTATATTGAGTAGAAATTTGTGAAGCTCGCTGATCTGATTCGGCAAGACCCCTGGCTAATAAGTCGGGGTCTTTTTCTTTCCCTTCCTGCTCTCTTGTACGCTGTTGGTTGAGGGGGAGTGCAGGTCATGCATACGAGGAGCGTCGGGAGTGACGTATGAACGAATATTGATACGTGCGAATACCCTCTAAACTATGGTATAATTTTCTCGCCAAAACAAGTGTAAGGAGCATGTGACGTGGATAAAAAACTGATCTTCGGCCATAAAAATCCGGATACTGATTCGATCTGTTCTGCATTGGTCTATGCAGACCTGAAAAGCAAGCTGGGAGAAAACGTCGAAGCTGTTCGTTTGGGCAGCGTAAATGGCGAGACCCAATTCGTCCTGGATGCTTTCCAGGTAAAGGCTCCCCGCCAGGTGGAAACGGTAGCCAATGAAGTGAAGGAAGTCATCCTGGTCGACCACAATGAGCGCCAGCAAAGCGCGAATGATATTGAGCAGGTGCAAGTCGCAGAAGTGATCGACCATCACCGCGTCGCCAACTTTGAGACCAGCAACCCGCTGTATATGCGCGTTGAACCCGTTGGTTGCACGACGACAATCCTGAAGAAGCTGTACCAGGAGAACGGCGTGGAGATTCCCAAAGAAATCGCTGGCCTGATGCTGTCGGCCATCATTTCGGATACGCTGCTGCTGAAATCGCCTACCTGCACGGAGCAGGACGTAAAAGCTGCCCATGAACTGGCACAGATCGCCGGTGTAGACCTGCAGACATACGGACTGGCGATGCTGAAAGCAGGTGCAGACCTCAGTGAAAAAACAATTGCCGAGTTGATCTCTCTGGATTCCAAGGAATTCCAGATGGGAAGCGCAAAGGTAGAGATCGCCCAGGTAAATGCCGTCGATGTGAACGATATTCTGGCTCGTCAGGAAGAGCTGGAAGCGGCATTGAACGCCATTATCGAGAAAAAAGGACTGGATCTGTTCGTCTTCGTGGTGACGGACATCCTCAACAACGATTCGGTTGCCCTGGCGCTGGGGAAATCCGCGCAGGTCGTAGAGAAGGCGTACAATGTAAAGCTGGACGCAAACAAAGCGGTACTAAAAGGTGTTGTATCCCGCAAAAAACAAATCGTTCCTGTATTGACAGATACGTTCCAAGCACTGTAAAAAGTGGGGCTGCCAAGATGTGGCAGCCTCTTTTTCTTACATGTGGTACAGTTAAAGTACGATCAAGCTTGTGAAGGAGGAATTTTTTGTGAAATCACAATCTATCCTCGATTTGGGAAAGCGTGTCCATCTGATAGACGGCTATGATTGGGGCCTTCCGGAACGCACCGGGACCTACGTCATCGCTGAGGAGCAGTTGACGCTGGTGGAGACTGGGCCAAGCCCATCTGTCCCCTATATACGTGAGGGCTTGTCAGCTCTCGGTTATTCGCCCGATCAAGTGAAATACATCATCCTGACGCATATTCATCTGGACCACGCTGGGGGTGCGGGTCTGCTCTTGCAGGAATGCCCGCAAGCCGCGATCGTGGTCCATCCCAAGGCAGCGCGTCACTTGATCGATCCAAGCCGCTTGATTGCAGGGGCGAAAGCGGTCTATGGGGAGAAGTTCGACGAGCTGTTTGATCCCATTATTCCTGTGCCGCAAGAGCGGGTGCTGATTCGCGCTGATGGGGAAAAGCTGGAGATTGGACCGTCCCGCACGCTGGAATTTCTCGATACACCGGGACATGCGAATCATCACTTCAGCATCTATGATCCCATCAGCAACGGAATGTTTACCGGAGATACAGCGGGCGTCTACTACCGCCCCTTGAAACGGGAGGGTATTGATTTCTTCCTGCCGTCCACCTCCCCCAACCAGTTTGATCCGGATGCGACTCTTCACTCCATAGCTCGTTATCGCGAACGCCAGCTCGACCGCCTGTACTTCGGACATTTCGGCATGACGCAGGAGGTAGAGGAAGCGTATCGGCAGGTGGCAGAGTGGCTGCCTGTCTTTGTTGCGGAAGGAGAGCGGACCTTGGCAGCTGGACTGGGGCATGAAGAGCTTTGCGAGCGGCTCCTCGCCCTCGTGTCTGATTCCCTGTTTTCGCGCGGCATAGAGAGAAACCATGACATTTTTTCGATCATCAGGATTGATTTGAGCGTCTGCGCGATGGGCATCGTAGATTACCTGCAGAAGCGCGGAATGTGATCCAGCTTCTTTTTTGCTGGCAGGAATGCTATGATGGTACATGATGAATGATTGGCCACAGCTACATATGCGTTGCAGCCAACAGGTGCCTCGTCCATTCGGGAGAGGTGAAAAGGGAAGCCGGTGCGATTCCGGCGCGGTCCCGCCACTGTAAATCGGGTTGCATTCTCCATGCCACTGTTTTCGTGTAAAACGGGAAGGGGAGGGTGTCTGATACCCGCAAGCCAGGAGACCTGCCTGTTGGAGATAGCCTAAGGTTCCTTCGCGGAAAGGATCGGCTGTTCAGAAAGCGACGGATGGCGGCGAGATATGTTTGCGCGTCTGTCCATTCCCGTCCGACTACATGAGCCAGCCCTTGTTCTCCTTCGCGGATGCAAGGGTTTTTTGCTGTAACTGCACAGGATGGGCCTGCATGAGAAAGGAAGAAAATCATGATGAAGCATTTTGTAAAGTGGGGAATCCCAGCACTGCTCGCGTTTTCTTTGGTCGGCTGTTCCGGGCAAGGAGAGCCTCAGACACAACAGCCTTCTGCACCAACTGAACAGACAGAAGCTTCGCAACCAACTGGCAACGATCAGGCCGCGCAGCAGACGGTGTACCCGCTGACGATAACGGATGCCACGGGCAAGACGATTACGGTTGAGAAAGCGCCGCAGCGCATTGTCTCCACATCTCCGGCAGAGACGGAAATCCTGTTTGCTCTCGGACTTGGCGAGCAGGTGGTCGGCGTGTCTGATTATGATGACTATCCGGCTGAAGCCAAGGAAAAACCGAAAGTAGGAGGGGTCGTCAAGCCTAATGAAGAAGCCATCCTATCCCAAAGTCCGGACTTGGTCGTCGGCGGCATTTCCATGGATAAACAGGTAGCGGAGAAAATGCAATCGCTTGGCCTCCCCATGTACATTACACATCCCAGCAGCGTCGAAGACATCATGAACAATATTTTGACGATGGGCCAAATCACCAATCGACAGGTGCAGGCGGAAGAGATCGTCGCGGGGATGAAAGCCGATATTGCGCGTGTGACCGAGGCAGTCCAAAACGTCAAGCCGGAAGAAATGAAAAAAGTATATCTGGAATTTGCTCCTGGCTGGACGGTCGGCAAAGGCGAGTTTATGGATGAGTTGATCACCATCGCCAAGGGAGTCAATATTGCTGCGGATACGCAAGGCTGGAATCAGATCAATGAAGAGAAAATTTTGCAGGAAAATCCGGATGTGATCCTGTATGCCAGCGGAATGACAGATGAGAAAACGGGGAAAAAGCTGGAGCAAATCATCCAGTCGCGCAGCGGGTGGAATACGATCACGGCCATTAAAGAAGAAAAACTGTATGGAATGGACGAAAATATGCTGTCTCGTCCCGGGCCCCGCATCACCAAAGGGCTGATTGAAGTAGCGAAGGCGATTTATCCCGATCTGGTGAAGTAGCATGAAGGGACGCCTCCTTTTTTGGAGCGGAGTCGGGGGGCTTCTCCTGCTTCTCTCCATGGTCCTCAGTATTTCGATGGGTGCCGCCAATCTGCCGCCTTCGCAGGTTTGGCTGATTCTGCTGCATCAGGTACCGGTAGTCGGGGACTTCATCACCGTCTCCTGGCCGGAATCCGCTGAGCAGATCGTCATGAAGGTCCGTTTTCCACGGGTAATCCTGGCGGTATTGGTAGGGGCCTGTCTTTCACTTGCCGGGGCTGGCTTTCAAGGAGTTTTGCGCAATCCGCTCGCTGACCCCTACACGATGGGCGTCGCATCCGGCGCGGCTGTGGGCGCAGCATTTCTCATACTATTCGGGCTGCATATCTCATTCCTGGGACAGTGGAGCATCCCCTTGGTCGCCTTTCTGACGGGCTTGCTCAGTCTGTGGATTGTGCTGCGCCTGGCAAATACCCAAGGTAAGCTGCAGACCGAGACATTGCTTTTATCCGGGGTCGTCGTGCAGGCTTTTCTCGGCTCATTGGTGTCGTTCATGGTCTCCCTGTCTGACAAGGTCGTGAACGAGATCGTCTTTTGGCTGCTGGGCAGCCTGTCGTTTCGCGGCTGGGCATACTCCTACGTGCTGGTTCCCTATCTGCTGATCGGACTTGTGGTGCTCGTCAGCTACGCGCGTTCCCTCAATCTGTTTGCATTGGGAGAGAGGCAGGCTGCCCACCTCGGCGTTCATGTCGACCGGACCAAGCTGCTCGTGCTGATCATCTCGACCATGCTGACAGCGGCTGCGGTCTCCATCTCCGGGATCATCGGCTTCGTCGGGCTGGTCGTGCCGCATCTTGTTCGATTGATGATGGGGCCGGACTATCGTTTGCTGCTGCCGATGTCCACGCTTTTCGGCGGTATTTACGTTCTGTGGGCGGATACCTTGGCGAGAATGCTGCTCAGCCCAACCGAGATACCGCTCGGCGTGATTACTGCTTTTCTGGGTGCGCCCTTTTTCGCCTATTTGCTGCGGATGAGAAAACAGCAGGGGAGGGGATAGAGAGATGATACAGGTAAAGGGACTGCGCAAGTCCTACCAGGCAACTCCCGTTCTTCGCGACCTTACGTTTGAAGTAGCGAAGGGGGAGTTTTTCGGAGTCATCGGACCCAATGGCAGCGGGAAATCCACTCTATGCAAGCTGCTTTCAGGAGTAGTCGGTCTGGATGCCGGAGAAATTATTCTGGACGGCAAAGAGGTAGGCGGCTATTCGCGAAAGGAATTGGCCCGCCTTTTGGCGGTGTTGGAGCAGGAGGCTTTGCCGCCAGTCGGGTTTCTTGTCCGCGAAGTCCTGGAGATGGGCCGCTTTCCGTATCAAAACTGGCTCGGAGAGGATACGGAAGATGCCCAACCCTTGATTGATGAGATCGTTCACTTGTTGCGTCTGGAAGATTTGGAGCAGCGGTCGCTGGAGCATTTGAGCGGGGGAGAGAAGCAGCGGGTGGCTCTGGGCAAAGCTCTCGTGCAAAAGCCGAGAATCCTGCTTCTGGATGAACCTACGACGTATCTCGACATCGGCTATCAGATTCAGTTGATGGATATCGTGCGTAGTTGGCAGAAGACCACACAGGTGACAGTTGTCGCCGTACTTCACGATCTCAATTTGGCTTCTCTGTACTGTGACCGCATTTTAATGCTGAACCAGGGAAGGCAGGTTGGCGTGGGGACACCGGAGCAGATTTTGCGCAGCGGCTTGATTGAGGAGGTATACGGGGTTCGACCGATTATTCTGGAACACCCTGTCCACCATTTGCCGCAGATCATGCTGCAAAGCGTCAGACCATAAGCGGGGAAAAGGCGGGAGGGATTCGACATGGTGGTGATGGTGACAGGCGGAGCCCGCAGCGGCAAAAGCACGTTCGCCGAACGCTATGCCGCTCATCTTGGCAAGCGCGGGGTCTACGTGGCGACTTCTCCTGTGTTTGACGAGGAGTTGTCTGAGCGTGTCGCGATGCATCAAGCGCGCCGGGAGATATCCTCTTTTCCATGGGAGACGATCGAGGAACCGTATGATCTGACAGGGAAGCTGGAGGAATTGGCGCAGCGTCCGGATGTGTTGGCGGGTGAGACGGTGCTGTTGGTAGATTGCCTGATCCTCTGGCTTTCCAATTGGCTGGTTCGCGATGAGCAGCAGCATGATCTAGCGTTTTTGCTGCAAAAGGTATCGGAACTCCGGCAGGTGATTTCCTCCTTTCCGGGCACGCTGCTGCTCGTTACCAACGAGGTAGGCTATGGAATTGTGCCGGAGTATGCGCTGGGACGGATTTTTCGCGACGCGGCAGGCATGATGAATCAACGGGTGGCAGAAGCAAGCGAGCAGGTTTTCTTGGTCACAGCGGGTATTCCGCAGGAGATCAAAAGCAAAGCTTTTCCCTTTGTGTAAAGGGCTGCTTCAATTTTGGCTTTTTTTGTGATATAATAGAAAAAAAGCAATGGAAGGGATAAGGATACCATGCGTCCCTACAGGACGGTTTGGAAACAATTTGACCTCTCCTATATCTAGCTTCGTAGTAGTCGATCGTCACTTGGGCGGTTAACCTACTACGAAAGCGAGGCCATTTGTATGAGTAGCGACTTACACTTGCGAATATCCTCCGTAGTTGGTTGGCAGCCCTTGCCAAAACCGACAAAAATGCGAGGAATTCATGATGAGGAGAGCGCTGCAGTCGATTCAACACTACGGTATGATTTTGTTTGGAGCTTGTTTGCTTGCTTTTGCTTACTATCACATTAATTATCAGAACCACCTGTCAGAGGGCGGGTTTGTCGGTCTGGGACTTTTGGCGAAATACGCCTTTGATGTGTCTCCAGCACTGATGATGCTTGCATTGGATATTCCTCTGCTCTTGGTGGCTTGGCTTGTAAAAGGGCGCCAGTTTATCTGGAACACGGTCATTGCATCGTTGGCGTTTACAGGCTTTTACGAAGCGTTTGAAATGTTTTCACCCATCGTCATGGACATGAGCTCCATGATGCCGGTCGCTTCCCTTTTGTCTGGTGTGTTGACCGGACTTGGTACGGGGCTGGTCCTGCGATTTGGCGCAGCGACTGGCGGCGATGATATTTTGACCTTGTTGCTCAGCAAATACACAGGTCTTACAGTCGGGACAGTCTTTCTTTTGATGGACGTCATGGTTCTCAGTTTGTCCTTCTGGTACGTACCGATGAAGGAAATGATCTATACGATCCTGGCTGTATTTATCTCCAGCCGCGTGATCAACTGGAGTATGGGAAAGGGTGCTGCTTCTACGGAAGAGGTACAGCCAGCCCATGGACATGGGCGCGTTTCCCTGCATCATCGATAATGAACGTGAAGTGCATAAGTACGTGCATAGCATATAGCAAATCTATCAGCCTAGATTGGCAGCAACACCCTTTCATGAGACAGGCGCCGCCCGCGGAATGGCCAGTCATCATGAGGGGGTGTTTTTGTTTTTTGCGACTTCCGGCGCATATCAGACTCGGCCCTGACATCCGATACCAGAAAAGAGAAGAACAAGGGCAAAGGAGAAAGCACGATGACAACCTACTACTATTTTACCTGCACAAAATGCGGGACCAGAGGAGGTTCTTTGGAGAGTCAGGCATGGGGTTGGGGCAACTTCGACATGATCGAATCGTTTAAATACCTTGCCTACCATATCGAAAAATGCGGAGAAGATTCGATCCGGGTCATTTCCGAAGAAGTGGAGCAGTACGTGGATCTTTTGCACGATGAATACAATCAGTTTTTAGAGGAGACCAAGCATATTTTCCCCCATTCCAAGGACTGGGAATTTCTTGCACACGCGAAGACTTTGACGGTAGATGAGCTAAAACAGAGATGGGTGGATGAACAGACCATTTCGGTCTCTGATGAGCGTGTGAAAATAATGGGTCAACTGCAGGGAATTGAGATCGTAAAGGAAGGACCTGGATACTTCCATTTTCTCGGGCGTGTCGCTTGCCAGAATGGCCAGTCGTGGAAAGTTCTGGCCCATACAAGGGAATTGCCTCAGAAGAACCAATCCTATATGATCATGGGAGTGAGGCTGCAGCATCCAGAGTATGGAGAAGTGCTGGAAGTCCAGAAACTGCTGCAAACGTCCCAGAAAGCGTAAAGTGAGAGGAGAGTCCTCATGCAACTAGAGTTGGTAAAACAGTGTTTGGAAAAGGTACGCCAGGTCAATCCATTGGTTCATCATATCACGAATGTGGTTGTCACCAATTTTACAGCGAATGGCTTGCTGGCTTTGGGAGCATCCCCTGTCATGGCCTACGCCAAGCAAGAGGTTGCCGAAATGGCGCGGATTGCCGGCGCGCTGGTTCTCAATATCGGAACCTTGAACGAAACGGAAGTGGAAGCCATGCTGATAGCCGGCCGATCTGCGAATGAGCATGGCGTGCCCGTCGTTTTGGATCCGGTAGGGGCAGGTGCGACGCAGTACCGGACACAAACGGCGCGAATGATCATGGAGCAGGTCGACATTTCCCTGATCCGCGGCAATGCTGCGGAGATTGCCCACGTATTGGGCGAAAAGTGGGAGATTAAAGGTGTTGATGCCGGTCAAGGAGATCAGGACGTAAGCGTGCTTGCACAAAAAGCGGCGAGACAATGGGGGACGACGGTTGTAATCACAGGAAAAGAGGATGTTATTACTGATGGCGAGCGGATCTTACGGGTCGGCAACGGTCATGCGATGCTGACCAAGGTGACAGGTACAGGCTGCCTGCTCTCATCCGTGATCGGAACCTTTATGGCTGTGGAGTCGGACACCCTCGTGGCGGGAGCGGCCGCGCTGGTTTGTTACGGGGTAGCGGCTGAAAAGGCAGCAGAAAAGGCGGCAGACGAAGGGCCGGGTAGTTTTCAAATTCAGTTTCTCAATGAGCTGTACAAGATTGACGGGACTGACGTATTGCGGATGGGGAAGCTGAAGCGGTAGATACTGGATGACATACGCTCGTGGTCATGAGCTTGAAAAGACAGACGAGTTGTGTTAGATTATTGTCGTTGCCTGCACAAATCAGGTGCAGGTGCATGGATGGATGTCCGAGCGGCCGAAGGAGCACGATTGGAAATCGTGTAGGCGGGGTCAACTCGTCTCGTGGGTTCAAATCCCACTCCATCCGCCAGATTACATGTGCCCTTAGCTCAGCTGGATAGAGCGTTTGACTACGAATCAAAAGGTCGGGAGTTCGAATCTCTCAGGGCACGCTTGTCTTCCTTCGGAGGATAGTGGAAGAATGGAATATGGCGGTCGTGGCGAAGGGGTTAACGCACCGGATTGTGGCTCCGGCACTCGTGGGTTCAAGTCCCATCGATCGCCCCAATTTTGATTTCACACTTTTGCGGTCGTGGTGGAATTGGCAGACACACCATCTTGAGGGGGTGGCGGGGCGACCCGTGCGAGTTCGAGTCTCGCCGACCGCACCATACGGTTTTATAGATAAGATAAAGCCCAGCGTCTGGCCGTCAAGGCCTGATCGCTGGGCTTTTTTTATATCGAATATCTAGTAGGAGCCGCTTTTCTCCCGGAGGCGTCGCGCCGGGAAGATGAGCTTGCGCCACTTGATCTGTGGTACGGCTATGGCCGCCAGAATCATCAGGACACCGCTCCATTGCAAGAGATCGACCTGCTCATGCAGCACGAAGTTGGCCAAAAGGACCACCGCCGGCAGTTCCATGGCGCTTAGAATCGTCACGAGTCCATTGCCGAGACGCGGAACACTGACGGCCAGACAAAAAATCGGAATCACGGAGCCAAAAAGTGCTACCAGCAAGGCATACGGCAACAGCCCGTCCAACAGTCTGCCATTGATGAGGAAGGCTGGAGGATACGCCACAGAGAGAAGCAGTGATGCGAGACAGATCGAGATGGCGCTGCGCAGATAAGGATTGAGCGTCGGCAGGATACGTCCGCTCATGAATATGACGACTGCGAAGGAAAAGCCAGAGAGCAGACCGCATACCAGCCCGAACAGATTCACGTTCCCCAGGCCATTGCCGCCAAGACCGCTGGCGAAAATGGTTCCAATCGCAATGATGAGAATAGAGATCCATTTTTCCAAACTGGGCCACTTGCGGTTGGCGATGGCTTCGAGCAAAATTCCAAACCAGGTAAACTGAAAAAATAAGACGATGGCGAGAGAAGCAGAGAGATGGCTAACGGCCTGGTTGTAAAGAAAACTGGCCAAGGCCATCATCAGGCTGACAGGAATCAGTGTCCACACATAGCGGAGGCGAAACCGTTCCTTGGAAAAAACTGCTGAGAGCAGTGCCATAATCAGACCGCCGAATAATAGTTGACCGCCGCTCAGCTCGATCGGTGTGTACCCGGCCGCAAATCCGAGCTTCATGACCATGGAAAGGACGCCGTAACTGCAGGCTCCAAGCAAAACAAGAAAAACAGAACGCCAGTATGTCATGGATGAACTTCCTTTCATATGACTAAACTAGTTCGAATAAAACTATTGTACTATGGAAGGATTATTGGTACAATTAAAAATTTGCATCCTTTATCCTGCTACTGTGCTAACAGGATGACGAGCCAGGAGCAACAGCCTTCCCTGCGAAGTGCAAGTTGCAATAGCGGGAAAACAATCAATCCGCTACACTAGAACATGATGCAGTTATTCGTGGCAAATATTGGGGGCGGAATAAGATGAGACGTGGGGTCCTGTATGCAGTCATCGCGTATTTGGCGTGGGGATTGCTCCCGTTGTACTGGAATGTGTTTGCGGCAATGGGCTCATTGGAGATTCTTGCCCACAGGATCGTCTGGTCGTTTGTTTTTGTAGGTTTGCTGTTGGGTGTCACCAGACGTTGGCGGCAGATGAGAGGGGCGATGGCAGGGACAAAAGGGAAAATCGCCATGATGTTATGTTCGCTTTTCATCTGTGCGAACTGGCTCATCTACATTTGGGCGGTCAATCACGGAAAAGTGATGGAAACGAGCTTGGGCTACTATATGAATCCTTTGCTCAGCGTGCTGTTTGGGGTTGTGTTCCTCAAGGAAAAGCTCAAACTCGGGCAGTGGGTCGCACTGGGGCTTGCCGCAGCAGGGGTACTCTACATCACGTTCCAATACGGGGAGTTTCCGTGGGTGGCGATCTCGCTTGCTCTCTCATTTGCCTTGTACGGTTTGACGAAAAAGCAGCTTCAGGCGGATGCGTTGAGCGGGGTTGCGTGGGAGACGCTGTTGGTCGTACCAATTTCGATTCTCTATCTGAGCATCCTCCAAGGCAACAATACGGCGACAGCATGGGCAATGGAGGGCTGGCAGATTGCTCTGTTGATGCTCGCAGGGGTCGTTACAGCCTTGCCGCTTCTGTGGTTCGCAGAGGCGACGAAATATTTGCCGCTTTCGACTATTGGCTTTATTCAATATCTTTCGCCGACGATCTCTTTGCTGTCTGCCGTCTTCTTGTTCGGCGAGGCGTTTACGACATCGCATTTGATCAGTTTTTCCTTGATCTGGGCAGCGCTGGTGGTGTATACGGCCAGCTCGCTTCGCAAAAAACCGCAGTCGGCACCCTTGCGGACAAATCCTTCATAGCGAATCCAAAAACTCCTGACACTTGGGCAGATTGCCGAAGATGTCAGGAGTTTTTGGATGGTCGTATTTGTTATGCTTTCTCGCTCTGGCGATACGCGCCGTGATGGGTCGGACCCACATATTGATTCAAAGCGAAGGAATGGCGGATTGCTTCGGTAATGAAATCCTTGGCGACGAGAACCGCATCGCGTACGGAGCTGCCTTTTGCCAGCTCGGCGCAAATCGCAGCGGCAAACGTGCAGCCTGCCCCGTGCGTATAGGTCGTGTTAAAACGCTCTGCTTCCAATACTTCAAATGTCTGTCCGTCGTAGAATACGTCAACCGCGTGCTGATGCTCCAGTTTGCCGCCGCCTTTGACGACGACATTGGCTGTCCCCATCGCATGGATGCGCTTCGCGGCTTCTTTCATGTCGTCGACGCTTTTCAAGGCACCCAGTTGACTGAGAATGCCAGCCTCGAACAGGTTCGGGGTAGCGATGGTCGCATGAGGAAGGAGAACCTCGCGCAGGCTAACCGCGATCTCGGGATGGAGTGCTTCATCGGCTCCCTTGCAAATCATCACGGGGTCAACCACAACATTTTTCAGTTGATACTCTTTGATCTTACGTGCAGCTAGATCGACAAGATCGGTAGAGCCCAGCATTCCGGTTTTCACAGCGTCTACGCCGATTCCAGCAAGAACGGTTTCGATTTGTTTTTCCAACACGGCTACGTCAATCGGAAATACCTCGTGGAACCAGCTGTTGCGAGGATCTTGCGCCACAATGACAGTAATGGCAGTCATCCCGAATACGCCGAGCTCCTGGAAGGTTTTGATGTCCGCCTGCAGACCGGCACCTCCGCTGGTGTCAGATCCTGCGATGGTAAGTGCTTTGCGAATAGTCATGTACGATTATCTCCCTTTGTTACCGCATATGAAGGTGCGGATCTAGTCCTTTCTCTTTATTGAAGAGGAAAAAAAGTGGGATGTCAATATCATACCCTGGATACGAGTAAAAGCCTCCTCCATGATGGAGCAGGCTTGTTGATTGGTATTCTGAAATCTACATGGATACTGCGTGATGGAAGGAGAAGTGGATCGGCGTGGACATGCTTTTGGAACGTTGCTGTGCCAGCTTTTTTGCCGCTTTGGCAGCTTCAAACATGCTTGGTGCTTTGACGATTTCTACCCATTGGCGTGTGGCGGTCTCAAATAAAAAACGGTACATTCTCATCGATTATCGCCCTCTCGTCTATTCTTCACATCTATATTGTATCAAGGAATTGGCAGCGATTGTTAAAGCTGATGTTACATAATCATGAAAAGTTTCTTGCATTATTATGAATTTTTAAAAATGGTATAAACATGCGTTACATTTTTCCATTATCATACGTCTTAGTATTGTACAGCAATTTTTTTCCTGGGAATTTCGCAATTTACACAAATGGGGTGCAAACAAACAGATGGCAAACGCTACGGGAGAACTGACTGTGAAGGAAGTGAATCACAGCTATGGGACAGGCAAGATCAAGGTTCCGGTGCTGTTCGATATCAATCTTCATATCAATCAGGGTGAATTCGTCGCGCTCTGCGGCTCCTCCGGCTCGGGGAAATCGACGCTTTTGAATCTGCTGGCTGGCTTGACCAAACCAGAGCAGGGAAAAATCTTTGTCAGCGGAGAAGAGATCTCGCGTTTCAACGAGAACGAGCTGTGCTTGTTTCGGCGCAGGTGCATGGGGTTTATCTTTCAATCCTACAACCTCCTGCCTAATTTGACCGCTTTGGAGAATGTAGAGCTGCCCTTGATCTTTTCCGGGGTCAGCGGGAAAAAAAGGCGGCAGAAAGCAACCGAAATCCTGAATCGCGTGGGACTGGAAGGACGGATTGACCACAGACCGAACGAATTGAGCGGCGGGCAACAGCAGCGTGTCAGTATCGCGCGCGCGTTGGTCAATCAGCCGAGCATTATCCTCGCTGACGAGCCGACCGGTAACCTGGACAGCAAGACCGAGTTGGAAATTTTGGCCTTGATGAGAGAGATGAACCGGGAAAACGGGACGACCTTCATCATTGTTACGCATGAACAAGAAGTGGCGGAGCGATCCGACCGGGTCATTTACATGCAGGATGGAAGAATTGTAGAAAAAAGAACAAGGCCTGCGTAGAGGTGTGGGTATGAGGTGAACACGAAGTGAAATGGACTGATTCTTTTCGAATTGTATGGCGAAATCTTTGGCGCATGAAGCTGCGTACGGCTCTGACATCCGTCGGGGTCATGATTGGGACGGCGGCCATTGTCGCGATGATTGCCTTGAGTCTGGGACTGAAGGATAACGCGGTAAAAAGCCTGGAAAACTTCGGAAATTTAACCGAATTGCCGGTGGAACCGATGTATTGGAATGAGGAACGAAACGAACCAATCCCGGATGACGAACGGAAAAAGCTGAACATGGCAGCCGTTCAAGAGCTGAAGGCCGTTCCCGGGATCGCTGCGGTCATGCCGATGAAGCGGCTGTACGAACAAGCCAAGCTGAAAGTAGGCAGGCGCGAAGGCTACGTCGAATTGATCGGTGTAGATGTGCGGGAATCTGCGGATTACCGGAAGAACGATATCGAAAAAGGAACTTATCTGAGCGGCTCCCCGCAGGAAATCGTGATCGCCTATGGCGTAGCGCGGGAATTGCGTGATTTGGAGAAGGAAAAAAGGGAAGAAAGACGTCGCAATGCAAGCGGCGGGCGGCAAAGCGGAGGCGGAGGTGTGGAATATTGGGGACCTCCACCGGATATGGGAGAAAACCAGCCAACCCTCAACCTCGTCGACAAGGCGGCAACGCTCATCGTGACGCGAGAGTACCGCGTTGATGACGAACCGAAATATGAGAAAAAAGAAGTGCGAGTGCGCATTGTCGGTCAGCTCATACAGGCAGAGGGGAATCGGTACCAGGATATGCGCTCGGTATATGCCCCGTTCGAGATGATCAAGGAATTGAATGATTGGGTCATGCGCAGCAGAGGCGATGAGGGATCTGTCTCGCCTCGCTCCCGAGAGCAGGCCAATCAGCAGAATGAGCTGGTATTCGACCAGATCACAGTCAAGGTCGAATCCCGTGAACAAGTGGAGAGCGTCGTCAAAGCCCTGAAGGAAAAGGGCTATGAAGTCTGGTCGCCCGCCCGTGAACTGGAGACGATCAACAACTTCTTCTTCGTCATCCAGCTCGTGCTAGGTGGAATTGCAGCGATCTCCTTGCTCGTCGCGACGATCGGAATCGTCAATACGATGATCATGTCGATTCTTGAGCGGACGAAGGAGATCGGAATCATGAAGGTAATTGGAGCGACCGTGTTCAACATTCGCTGGCTGTTCCTGATGGAGTCCGGCTTTATCGGACTGATCGGCGGTCTGGCGGGATTGGGAATAGCATGGGGGGCTGTGGAGCTCGTCAATTTCCTGGGATCCTCCAGTGATGTGATGCAAACCATGGGAATGGGCTTTGGTTCAAGCGAAGAAAGTTCACGCTTGGCCTACATTCCAAGCTGGCTGGCGCTCTTTGCCATCGGTTTTTCATTTATTATCGGCTTGCTGGCGGGAATTTTCCCGGCAATTCGGGCATCCCGACTCAGTGCGTTGCAAGCCATTCGATCTGAATAAAGAAATGTGGGGAACAATGCGATGAATAAGAAAAAGTGGATCATTACTGCCGCGATCGTGGTATTGCTGGGGGGAGGAGGCTACTTCGGATACTCTTACCTGAATGCCACTCCGTCAGCAGGGGAGGAACCAGAGATGGAACCACCTTCCTTCCCGACTGCGACTGTAGAACGGGGAGAAGTGAAAAAGACGATTTTTGCAGGCGGCACTGTCGCTGCCAAGGATCGTGAAGAAGTGAAGCCGGAAGCTGCTGGCAAGATCGAGAAATTACTGGTCAGCGAAGGGCAAACGGTGAAAAAAGGGGACACTCTATTCACGATTGACAGCACAGATGATTTGCTGAGTGTGCAAAAACAGGAGCTTGCGATTACCCGGGCCCAGAAAGAATTGAGTGAGATAAAGGATAAAAAGGACCGCATCAATGCTGACAAACCGGGGAAAGTGACCCAAGTGTTGGTAAAAGATGGGCAAACGGTGGCGGAGGACGATGTTGTGGCGAAGGTGCTCGATACCGACAGTCTGAAAATCGTCGGCAAATTTACCGCCTATGAAGTCGAGCAGTTCCATGTCGGCCAAAATGTAAAAGTGTTTATGACAGCCTCCCTCGTGTATTTGGATGGAACGATCACTAAAATTGATATGACAGGTTCCAAAGGCAAGTTGAGCGACGGGGCGCATGATGTGGAAGTAGTCGTAAAGAAACAAGGAGCCTTGTACCCCGGCGATAAGGGCGTAGTGCAGTATACCAATGAAAAGGGAGTGCTGTTTGCCAGCCAATCCGCTTCGGAATTTACACTTCCCGAAGAAGAGGAAATCAAAGCAGGCACAAATGGTACTGTCGATGAAGTGCTCATTGAAAAAGACGATGTGGTGAAAAAAGGACAAATGATTGTCAAGATGGACGTCACCGCAGCAGAACTCGACCTGAAAGATAAAGAGCTGTCGCTTAAGGAATCCTTGCTAGCCTTGGAGCAAAAGAAACGTGAAATCGCCAAGAAACGTGTGGAAGCGCCAATCAGCGGGGTCATCACCAAGCTGAATGTCAAGGAAGGGGAAACGATAAGCGGTGGTGAAGCAGTAGCCATCATCATGGATACCTCTTCGGTCTATTTCATGGCAGCTGTAGACGAAATCGACATTCCCGCGATTCAAGTCGGGCAGGCGGTTGAAGTCTATGTGACGGCATTCGGAAACCGTCCTTTCCAGGGGAAAGTGGTGGAAGTGCCGAAGGAAGGAACCAAAGAGGATAAGGCAGTTCGCTTCGAGGTAAAAGTGGAATTAAGCGAATCGTCCGAGATGAAGCACGGCATGACAGGCGACTGCGATATCTTTATCGAGCAGAAGGATAATGTCCTTAGACTGCCGCTCAATGCAGTCGAAGTCATGGAAGAAGGCAAAGGCAACGTCATGGTCAAAAATCCGGAAAACGGCGAGCCAATGCCAAAAGAAGTAGAGATTGGTGTAGAAGGAGCAGACTTCATCGAGATTACAGGAGGATTGCAGGAAGGCGATGAAGTCCTGATGATGGGCGGCATGTAAGGGTAGCAACATAGACAAGTATCCCCGGCCTCGCGTCCATGGAAGCGAGCCGGGGGTATTTTTTGTTTTCCTCTTTCAACTGTTCTGCTCCGGTTTGCGTGCGATGATGCGAAGACGCTTGTAGTCGACGACCCAGCCCTTGTCTGAATACAGCGAAGGGCGAACCAATTCCGTGACATGCTCGCAGATCTCTTCCTTTTCAGATGCGTCCATCCCGGCAAAGAAAGGATCGGCAAAGGAGTCGAGCCAGTGGCGAAGTCCCGAGTCGCCGTCCGGCATTTCTGTAGGACGATCGAAGTGGGAGGCAAGAGTCACACGAAAACCCTTTTGTTCCAATAGGCTGGCGTACTCCCCCAGCGAGGGAAAATACCAAGGTGACCGTTCTGCGGCGTCAATCCCTTTTTGGGCTAATACAGTATGCAAGGCGTCGACAACGAGACGGCAATTGTCTTTTCCGCCCATTTCGGCAACGAACCTGCCGCCCGGAAGCAAAGCGTGCCAGATGCTATGTACGACTTCTTCCGGCCGTTTCATCCAATGAAGCGCGGCATTGGAAAAGACTGCGTGGTACGGTTGGTCAGTGCGATACGTGTGGCCGTCTGCTACCTGAAACGATAAATGCGGGTACTTTTTTTGGGCAGACGCAATCATCTCCGGGGAATAATCGATTCCGGTCACCACCGCACCACTTCTTGCCAATTGCTCTGTAAGATCTCCCGTACCGCAGCCGAAATCCAGGATGCGTTCTCCCGCCAGCGGCTCTAGCCATTCAATCAATCCTCTGCCATAATGAGAGACAAAGTTCATTTTTTCATCGTAAAATGCCGCGTTCCACTGTTGGGGTTGACTCATGGCGACTCCTCCTTTCTTATTGTTGTATCAGGCTGCGTGCATATTAGTCAAATCTATAAAGATTATAAAGTGTATAGCTTTAACCTATACAAAGATGAAATGTCAGGGATTTCCTCTTCGCGAACGCAAGGAAATAATGGGAAATTGTCGAATATACAAGAAACATAATGCTGGGATACAGAAAGTGAGAGGAAGACTGTGAGAAAATGGCTTGCATCCGTGCTTCTGGTATGCCTCGCAACAGGCAGTTATTTTTCAGAAGCCACCGTCTCCCCTGTATTGGGTGCGACAAAAGCCGTGAACTCGGATCGCTCGGCGACCAAGTCGATTCAGATGCCGGTACACGAACAAATTGTATTTAACGACTATCAGGTAGTAGGCTTGAGTACCGAGGGCTGGAATTGGGTGAGGAACGATGAATTCATTTTGCCGCCGCAAACGCCATTGGACATTGATGTGATTCAAACTACATACGGCAGTGGCAAGACTAAAAATAAGATAGACGTACTTCTCGATGGTGCGGCATTGCCGGAGTTTTCGTCGGAAATGTCCGATGATGCATCCACCCTGCGCTGGGAGGTTCCCCGTTTTACGATACCTTATGAAAAGCTTCCAGCAGGTAACCATACATTAACCTTTATAGGATCTGATGGGTTGGGGGAGAAGAGTACGGTCCATATTCGCTTTCGTGTGGAGGCGCTCCATTACCCGCTGATTTATCAAGGCAGCAATCCGGTAGGGCAAACGATTCAGAGCGGTTCCCATGAAGCTATTTTTGGTAACTACGGCGCGAAGGTGTACAACTCCAATGAAACTGGTTCTTGGAAGCTGACGAACACCAAGAACAGCAGTATGATCAAAGCTGAGACAGGCAACGTCTTCTCTACGGGGGTACTCATCGCAGGCGACTACGAGCTGTCTTTTATTCCTGATGACCTTAACCAAACGCCGTGGCAAGTAGAATTGCGGGTGGGTCCTCCCATTCTATATCTCGGGACGGATGAAAATGGTCAACAGCTTGGCAACAATCAAAAAATCACAGCGGAAAAGGCACCGGGAACAGTTCAGCTATTTTCACCTGCCCCTGGACGCTGGTGGGTGGATGGCACGGGACAGACATTGGTGAGCGCTCAGCATTTCGAAGTCGTGATCCCGGAGAAGCTGGAGGGGATGACGATGTCCGTCAACTTTGAGCCGGACCAATCACTGGGGACAGAGAGATCATCCAACAGCATGATCTCGGTTCAAATACAGGTTCCAGGGTCTCCGGCCGGATGTGATGCCAGCTCCGTACGAGCCACTTTGGATGTCATGGTGCAAAACAACGAAGGTTCGTCTTTGCTAGCAGAGCGGGAAAATTTGTACCCTTCCGATATCACAGTCAAGGTATATCAGAACCCGATCCATAAAATCTGGGTAACGACAGCAGCAGACTATCTGAAGCATGGGAATGGCGCCAGTGAGGAAGGACCAGGGGTCTGGGCTGTGGACAATGTAGTCGTGGATAGCGCTTATCTCAATGGGGATCATACAGCGCTGGAATTGTCCCGCTTCAAAGAAGGCCGTCATAAAATCAACTACTACAGCAAGGCCAATCCTGAAGTAACCTGGTGCGGGTATATCCAGATCATCGAGGATTCGCCGCCCACTGCTTCTACCCCTACCTGTGATATTGGAGAAAATGGAACGGTTCCTCCTTCGACAAAGATGAAGCTCAAAGCCGAATCGGGAAAAGAGTTCGTCGATGGTGACAAAATCACAGTAGAATCCAGCGAGGATCTGGAAGCCCTGCAGTTACTGGCAGTTCATGTGGAGAATAAGGGGATGAAGAGGGTCAAACGCGAAAAAAATAAAAATGACCGTCGCTTTCTGTACGTCTCCGATTTGCAATGGGAATATGGCGTAATTCCGTTTGGTGCCAACTACGAATACGGAGCTGGTCCGATATCGTCGAATAACAAGGTCATCATTAAATATGACGATGAGATCATCAAGACGATCAAACCGAAAAGCTCGGAAGACAATGAACCGGGCGGAAGGGAAATACTCGACCTCCCTTCGATCATCGCCAAAGACGGGCGCAGCGGCGAGTACAAGGTAGAGGTATACAATACCTTGACCTACAGGACGTGCGATATTGTCTCCCGATACAACTCCTATAAAAAATATCTGGAAGACGTTGATCAAGAACAAAAACTGGTGCTGACTGTCGAGGTAAAATAACAGGGTACAGCAGGGGCTGACCGAAGAGTAGAGGAAACTACTTGAGGGTCAGCCCTTTTCCATTTCACTCATAAAGGAGGCAGTTCATCCTCGCGTGTGAGGGCGAAGATCAGATGGTCCTCCCATACTCCGTTAATCTGCAAATAACGCTTGGAAAGCCCCTCATGGCGAAAACCGTTTTTCTCCAAAACACGGATAGAAGCCAGGTTGCGCGGCATTACCCCTGCTTGTACACGATGCAGGTTTATACGAGAAGAAAAAGCATATCGGACGACCAAGCCGACGGCGGTCGAGGTATAGCCCATGCCATTATGCTTTTGGTCGAGAAAGTAACCGAGTGTCGCGTTCTGCCAAGCACCGCGTACGATGTTGGACAATGCAATGCGGCCGATCAGCGTGTCGCCCTTTTGAAGAAAGATTCCGAACGCGTAGCCCCTGTCTTCCTCTGCATCCCGCTCCGCTTGCTTTAACTGCTGGATTTGTCCTTTCAAGGTAAGATGGGATGCGGGGCGAATCGGTTCAAAAGGCTGCAAAAAATCGTGGTTTCGGAGCCGTATCGAAAGCATTTCCGAAGCGTCATGCACACCAAGCGGACGCAGATACAGCCCTTTGTGTCGAAGGGATTGCATCGACGATCTCCTTTCATTCTCAGACTTGGAACGAAAGTGTACCACATCTTCCCATTCTATGTAAGTGGGAATCTGCAGTGAAAAGCGCTTCTGTCGGGATCATCAAAATCATTGATATACTCCTATAAAGCGATCCTTCGTGTAGCTTTGACTATGCAAAATAAACTCCGCAGCCATCGGGGATACGCATTGACTGTTGCGGATGGCAATCACAAGCTCCCGGGTAATTTTCGGTCGCAGGGGAATGGAGACCACCTTTGGCAAAACCTCTGGAATATACAGCTGTGGCAATATTGTCACCCCAACCCACTCTTGGACCATGGCCAAAATCGTCGAGGCATCCCGGACTTCAAAGGTAACATTCGACTGCAGGCCGTTTTCCTGCAGCAGCTTCTTGATGCAGTCATCCTTCGGCATGATAAAGCAGTTGTTTTTGATGTGGGAAAAGCTGAGGAAAGGCTCATCCTTAAGCGGGTGCTCCTCGGGAACGAAGACCATCATCTCGTCGCTGGTCAGCGGGAAGGTGGTCATGTCTTTTTCCGGAGAGGTGGTAAAGCTCACATCGACCACGGAGCTCGTGATCCAACTATTGACCTCTTCATACTCTCCTTCAAATAGCACGATTTCCACCTGGGGAAACCGTTTGCGAAACGAACCGATCAATCCGGGCAAAATTTTGTTGGACACGCTGTGAATGGAACCGATGCGCAAGGTGCCCGTCTCTACCCCTCGGGCAGCGGAAGCTTCCTCCTTCATGCATGAAGTGAGACGCAAAATCTCGCGGGCATGCCGGAGCATCCGTTCACCAATGCTGGTCGGCGCAACCCCGTTTCGGCTTCGGTGGAAAAGGGGAACACCGAGGTCGTCCTCCAGGCTGCGAATCATTTGCGAGACGGCCGATTGGGTGAATCCCAGCGCTTCTGCCGCCCGTGTGATGTGCCGGGTTTCGGCAACGGCGATGAAGACCTGCAACTGTCCCAATGTCATAAGCTCCCCTCCAATCATTAGTGTATTCTAATGAATGTTATTATAAGGGATAATTTTACTAATAGTAATCCTTGGATTTATACTTGCCTTGATCGAGGAAAAAGATAGATCAGGAGGATGAATCGATGCACCCGGAATGGCAAAAAATCAGCAACGATTTTATTAAAGCGACATCTTACGCAATTGGCGATCTGGAGGAAGGATGGGCTGCCAAATACGACTTTGCCAATAGACCGCCGACGTATTTGCGATATGAGGAGGCGCTCGTTCGCATTCCTTTGGGAAAACCGGACTTTTCAGCAAGTCCTCCGCTTTGGGAGCTTCTGCAGCAACGACGTTCCCGAAGGAATTTTCTCAAAACCCCAATGACGCTGAACGAGCTGAACGTCTTGCTGTGGGCAACACAAGGGATTACGGCCGATATGGGCGACTACCAGATTCGCACCGTCTCATCAGCAGGAGCACTCTATCCGATTGAGACGTTCATGCTGATCAACAATGTGGAGGGACTGGCAAGCGGTCTCTACCACCTCGATGTGGAGCAATGGTGCCTGGAGGGTCTGAAGCTGGAGGACGTTACCGAAATCGCCTATCGGTTTACGGAGAATCAGGAAATGACACGCAGAAGCGCAGTCAACTTCGTCTGGACGGCGGTTGTGGAACGCACCCGCTCCAAATACAAGGAGCGAGCTTACCGGTATATCTGGTGGGATGTGGGACATGTTGCCCAGAACCTGCACATTGCGGCCAATGCGCTCGGCCTTGGCGTGTGCACCATCGGTCATTGGTTTGACAAAGAAATGAACGAGTATCTTGGCATCGACGGCACTGAGCACCTGTCAGTGCTGATGGCGTCTGTAGGAAAAGTGGAGGGGAAAGACTGGCTGCATGACCGCCGTCCGAGTTAATGAGTAAAAAAAGAGGAACAGTGTGACAAGCAATGAGAAAGCAGTTGCCACCAGCAGACGAATTTGGTAGAGTTAAATGAAATTCAATAATCGAATCTAAATAGAGGTGCGCTGAAGATGAGTAGATCTTTTCGAAAACTGCCAGGGGGCGGGAAAAGAAGGAAAGGCTGATGCGCCGAAGCTTTTGCCACACCCCTTTAGCGGCAGAGGCTGGGATTGACGTGAATAACCAAAATCCTGTCATCTAAGGCCTTGTGCCTTTTGTGGAGTGCTATTTACGATTTGCTTGCGAGAAATCAAAGGCAATGAGATAGCGCATGCACTCATTGCTTTTTTTACATGCTTTCTAACTAAAGGAGGATTTACCTAATGAACATGATGAATGCCCATGAAATTATCGCGTTTATTCAGAAAAGCGAAAAGAAAACACCTGTGAAGCTCTACATAAAGGGTGATCTCGCAGGAATCGACTTCGGCTCCAACTCCAAGTCTTTTATTACCGGCAATACCGGAGTCGTGTTTGGCGAATGGAAAGACATCGAGCCTGTATTGACACAGCATGCGGATAAAATCGAGGATTACGTGGTAGAAAACGACCGTCGCAACTCCGCTATTCCCTTGTTGGACATGAAAGGAATCCAAGCCCGCATCGAACCGGGCGCGATCATCCGCGATCAAGTAACCATCGGAAACAACGCCGTCATCATGATGGGCGCTTCGATCAATATTGGAGCAGTGATTGGGGAAGGAACGATGATCGACATGAACGCGGTGGTAGGCGGCCGCGGTACGATTGGCAAGAATTGCCACGTAGGAGCGGGTGCAGTCATCGCGGGGGTTGTGGAACCGCCATCGGCAACTCCAGTGATTGTAGAAGATGACGTACTAATCGGTGCCAATGCGGTCATCCTGGAAGGGGTTCGCGTAGGAAAAGGCTCCGTAGTAGCTGCAGGCGCCATCGTGATTGACGATGTGCCACCGAATACTGTAGTGGCGGGAACTCCGGCGCGCGTAATCAAGCAGATCGACGACAAGACCCGTTCCAAAACCGAAATCATGCAAGAGCTGCGTCAGCTCTAAGGGAGAGACGACACATGGACTGGCGTTCGCTCGATGAACAGTACATCATCTCGACCTACAAACGCTTACCGATTGCTATAGCCAAAGGCTCAGGAAATTACCTGTACGACACGGAAGGAAAAAGCTACCTGGATCTCTTTACGGGTCTTGCAGTCAATGTCCTCGGACATTCTCATCCAAAGATCGTCCAGGCCTTGCGTGAACAAGGCGAACAATTTCTGCACATCTCCAACGTCTTTCTCAATCAGCCGGCGATTCGATTGGCCCAAAGACTCGTAGAGAGAACGATACCCGGAAAGGTCTTCTTTTCCAATTCCGGTGCAGAGGCGACTGAGGCGGCGATCAAGCTGATCCATAAGTGGACGAAGGCGCAAGGAGCCGGCCGTGAAGGAATTGTCGTCCTGCGCAACAGCTTTCACGGGCGTACGCTCGGGGCGGTCCGCCTGACCCGCCAACCGAATGTCTACCAGGACTTTCCGCAGCCGACCTTTCCTGTCTTTGAATTGGAGGTGGAGGATGCAGCAGGTCTGCGTGCCCTCTGCCAAGAAGCCAAACCTGCTGCGGTGTTGATGGAGCCTGTCCTTGGTTCAGGTGGGGTCATTCCGCTCTCTGACGATTTCTTGCGAGAGGTGGAGGCGATTTGCCGCGAGGAAGGCATGCTGCTCTGCATGGATGAAATTCAGACCGGAATGGGCAGGACGGGCAAGCTGTTTGCTTACCAGCACGCGGGGGTGACGCCTGATCTGATCTTGTTCGCCAAAGGGGTCGGGGGCGGTCTGCCGTTGGGCGGATTGATTGCAGGGACCCAACTGATGGATCTGTTCAAACCTGGCGATCACGGGTCCACGTTTGCTCCATCTCCTCTGTCGGCAGCATTGGGCAATGCTGTCATGGACGAATTGCTCAACCCGTCGTTCGACGCCCAGCTCCAAGAGGTGATTCAATACCTCTGGAATGGACTGGAAAGCTTGCGCGAGCGTTTGCCGCAGCAGCTTCAGGCTTTGCGGGGAAAAGGGATGATGGTGGGGATTCCGCTCACGGCAACTCCGGAAGAAGCAAGCCGCTTGCAGCAAAATCTTCTGGATGAAGGCATCCTGGTCGACGTTACACAGAAGACCATTGTGCGCCTCCTGCCGCCGCTGACCTTGACCAAGAAGGATGTGGACTTCTTCCTTGCCGTATTCAGCCGCCAGCTGAAGGCACTGTCCAGTGAGGAGGAGTAGCATGAGCAAAACTGCATTTGTCCAGATACGCCGGGATCTTCACCAGATCCCGGAACCCGGCTTTGGGGAAGTGAAGACACAGCGTTATCTGCTCGACTATCTGGAACGTCTCCCGCAGGAACGCATCCAGATCAAAACCTGGCGCACCGGGATTCTCGTCCGTTTGAGCGGGACGAATCCCAAGCGGACGATTGCCTGGCGTACGGATATGGACGGCTTGCCGATGGTCGAGGAGACGACCTATCCGTTTCGTTCGGTGCACGAAGGCTTTATGCACGCATGCGGCCACGACATGCATATGGCGATTGCTCTCGGCCTGTTGACCCATTTTGTGCAGGAACCGATCGCGGATGATCTGTTGTTTGTCTTCCAGCCCGCAGAAGAAGGACCTGGCGGAGCACTGCCGATGATGCAAAGCGAGGAGTTCGACGCCTGGAGGCCGGATTGCATTTTCGCCCTCCATATCGCACCAGAATATCCGGTTGGGCAAATCGCGACGAAGCCAGGCATTTTGTTTGCCAATACGTCCGAATTGTTTATCGATCTGTATGGCACAGGAGGTCATGCTGCCTATCCGCACAAGACCAACGACATGGTGGTAGCAGCCAGTCATCTGGTGACGCAACTGCAATCCATCGTAGCTCGCAATATCGATCCATTGGATTCTGCAGTCATCACAGTCGGCAAAATTGTCGGAGGCACGAAGCAAAATATCATTGCAGAAAAAGCGCGACTGGAAGGAACGATCCGCACCTTTTCGATGGAATCCATGCAGCGCGTAAAAAGCCGGATCGAAGCACAAGTGAGAGGGATCGAGGCAGGATTTGAATGCCGTGCCGAGATTGATTACGGCTGCGGGTATTGCCAGGTTTTCAATGAGGAAAATCTGACTGCTGCCTTCATTGAATGGGTTCGAGAGGCATGTCCAGACGTGGAGCTGATTCAATGCCAGGAAGCGATGACGGGTGAGGACTTCGGCTATTTTCTATCCGAGATACCGGGATTCCTGTTCTGGCTGGGCGTCAACACCCCATATGGCCTGCACCATGCCAAAATTGAGCCGGATGAAGGGGCGATCGAAGTCGCGATCAGTCTGGTGTCACGCTATTTCACCTGGCTTTCGACCCAACCGGTTGAAAGCGATCAAGGAGCTACTCGTTAAGGGTAGCTCTTTTCGTTTTGTCAAGGGTATGTAGACTTATTCACAAATTTCTGTGAATAAGTCTTTCGTTCTGCTTTCCAAATGTTGTGGATACTGTGGATATTGTTGAAAAAAATTGCGAACCTGGCACAACTATTTGCCTGGTTGAGCGTCTAACTTTTTGGGAAACAAATTCGGAATAATCCGCGCAGTTGCGCACACATATTGGAGGATTGTGGAATGAAAAAAAGATGGTTATCAGCCCTGGTGGTATTGGCGGTAGCAGGCGTTGGCAGCGTTGGCAGCACCGCTTTGGGAGAAGGGGATATGCGCGTTTTCCTGGGTGGTGAGCGAGTCGCTACTAACTTGCCGGCATCATCTGCGGAACCGTTGGAAGAGGTTATCAACAGCATGGGCGGTTTCGTTGATTATGACGAGCATACCGGAAAAATGGAAATTATCAAGCCAAACGTGAATATACTGGTACTCGAAGGAATCCAGCAGACGCGCAATAAAACGATCGTGTTCAGCAATCCGGTGAAAGGCTACAGCGACAAGGACGTTCCGCGCACCTTCAACGTCTTTGTAGAAGTGGACGAAGCGCCGGTAGCGAAGGATCTGCGCATGCGTGTCGAGTTGATTGCCCCGGACGGAAAGACAGTTGATCGCGGCAAAGAGTGGAAGTACTCGACTCAAAACGCGAACAGCTTCTATTTCTCGGAGCCTTTCGTTTCGACCAAGCTGGATAAATACGGAACCTACAAGGTGCAAGTGCTCATGAAGTACGACCATGCCAAGGACTATATCGTGGTAGGCGAAAACACGTTTACAGTCGGAAGATAAAGAATATTGCCTGGATGCGTTTTCACAAAACTTGTTTTCATGGTATAATAGCTGGTAAAAGCTAAATATTCGTCCAAAAAGCAAGTACATGATAGAAAGGAACGATGGGAGCAGATGGAGACAAATCCCGCGCGGTCATCCACAGATATAGACGGCCCGAGTATTCGCATTGCCTGGAAAGATGAGCATTCGATTCAGGCAATATGGAGCATGACGAAGGAGTTCGAGGAGGATATAGCTCGAAAATTCGCGATTCCTTTTGCCGAACTGCCATTCGTCTTACGCCTGTTCGATCTGACTGACCGCCAAGAGATACGTGAGGACGGCAGTGACCTTTACACTGATTTTGATATCAACCACCAATCTTCGGAATGGATTCTCTACGGCGTCACGCAAGGCTTATCCTATTGTGTCGACTTAGGGATCCGCATGGTGGACGGAAGGTTCTACTCGCTGTCGAGATCTCAAATGATTTGATCAACGTGCTCAAACCAAAACAAGGCTCCGCTGTCTTTTGCGGAGCCTTCGTTGCACCTTCCTGATAAGAGGCCCTCTTTTGCTGGGCCTCTTTTTATTTCTTTTCGTTGTTTCTCAATAGATCCAGCATTCGCAACGTAACGGCAAATACAGCCCACACCGGCATCGGCTCATCCAGTTTGCTCAGCCATTCCGGGGATGTGATCAAACCTTCTGACAGGGCACGTTTGCCCAGATCCATTTTCCATGGCGGGTAAGGAATGGTTTCCTCGGGAGCGAACTGGTCATACCGTTTCAGGTCGTAGGTCTTGATCAGGTTCGTCAATTTTTCGGCGTATTGGGGATCGGTGGCATAACCGGCTTTCTCCAGCTCGATAGCGGCCTGTTCGGGGGTTTTGGCGGTCAGGACCTGCGCGTACTTGGGTTGCAATAAAAATTGGGCGTGATCATCGAAGGACTGCTGGAAGTTGTAGTACGCTTTGAAAGCGGAGGTTCGATCCACCGTTTTCCCATTTTCCACCTCTTTGCTCACGATCGTCACGGAGCCTGCGGGGCCGACCCCTTTGATTCCGAACAAATTATAGGAGGGACGCCCTGACTGAGGATCGACCGGGATCTTTTTTCCCCAGCCGGTTTCGAGGATAGCCTGGGCAATCGTTATAGACGGGAACAAGTGAGTCGTCAGATAGGACAGGCGTGCGGGACCAGACACCTGATCAATGAAGGACTGCATGCAACCACCTCTTTCTGAAATGGGTACGGTCTTGCTTTACTATCCTATGAGGAAAGAAAAGGGGGCGGAATGGAGGTACAAGCGGAAAATAGAAAACAACCGCTGCATGGCGGTTGCTTGGGAAAACATCAAGGTTTTCGTGGCTGAAAATACTGAACGCGACGATTAAAGAGGTGAAGCTCTCCTTTATAATCACGAGCCAGGTAGCGGCAGAATTCATTCGCTTTGCCTTTGTCGCCGTGGGTTGCAGACTCAGGCAGGGATACCTGCACGTACTGCCGTTCTTTCCCGTTCTCTACTTTCGAGCCGACGCCGACGACGATCGCTTTATACATATTGGGATCTTTCCCTTTCAACAAAAACCAAGAGCCTTTGCCTTCAGGTCGCTCTTCCAGTTCATAGGGAAACGCAGAGTCGGCATAGGACCAACCGAGCTGCTCGCCGGTTTTTTTGGTCATTTCGATGTATCGTTTAAATTTTGCTTTAACATCCTCAAGATCAGCATGAGTGGCTGTCGAGCCCTCTACGAAATAAATGTAAGCGGATTGCAGGTTCACGATTGCCATCACTCCTCGAACGTGGGAATACTTTGTTTAGTGTAGCATTGCTTCCACTCTTTGGCAATCTACCAAATGTGAGTTAAAACAATTGCGCGTCTTTTCTGAAAAGTGTAAAATATAACTATTATTTATATCCGTATACATTAGCAAGATATTGGATCATGGAGGAATAAGCCATGCAGGAGGTCTCAATCCGTAATGTTTTTGAAGCGTTGAACACGATGCGCGCCATCGATGTGGTCAACAAGGAAGACTGGGAGAAAGCTGCCAAGGAAGCGGAACTCGACTCCTCCGTGCAGTTGAACATTCTCTGGATCATCTATTGTTATGAGGGCGTCCGTGTCACCCAGATCGCCGAGTGGACCTTTTGGCATCCGTCATCGATCGTCATCCATATTAAGAAATTGATGGACAAAGGAATGGTGTTGATCGAAAAGTCGGAGCTGGATGGTCGGGTGGTTCATGTCTATCCTACCGAAAAGGGAAAAGAAGTGATTGAAGCTAGCCGCCGGAGTGTTCCTTCTATTTTTCGCCTGACGTATGCCCTGGAGAAAATGGAGGAACGATACAGTACAGCGGTAGTAGAACTGTTCTTCGAGTGTTTGTCATTTCTTGCCCAATCCTTGCACGGTTCGGAGAAAGTCCGTTGGATCCAGGAAGGGGAAGATCGCATTCCCAATCAACGCCACTTGATCAGTTAGGAATTAGGGGGTGGAAAAAAAAGGGTAATTGCATTATACTTATAAATACATCAAATGGGATTGCAGGAAACAGTTCCCCGCTTTGATGGAAAACTTCAGACGAGGAGGGATTGCTAATGGAGCATTTCGACCACTTGTATGACGAATCAGAAAATGCGAAGGTACGTTTTCTCGGATTCGCCTCAGAGGGAAGTCGGCATGACTTCGGGATTGTCTACACTCACAAGTTTTACGGGAAGCCACTGGTCATCTGTATGCAAACCGGGCAATCGACACTCCTTTGTTCGGAGGATGCGGTGAATCCAGGTTATCTGCAAAAGATTTTTCGCCTCGATTCTGCGAGCGAAGCCGAAGCCCTCGCTCAGTTTTTCCAAGAATATTTACCTACGATTTCCTTTGAAGACAACCAGTATTAGGTAGCGAGCAGAAGTTTTTCTTCTGCTCGTTTGTTTTATTTGCTGACCCAGGGGAGAGGAAAAATGATATGTACAAACATAAATGGCCTGCAACAAATCCAGTAGCGGCAGTCGTCCTGGTGCACGGTACCGGAGAACATCACGGGAGGTATGCGCATGTTGCCCGCTACTTGAATGAACGTGGTTGGGATGTGTACACGGGCGATTTGCCGGGATACGGGCAATCGCCGGGGAAAAGGGGACATATCGACTCGTTCTCCCAGTACATCGAAACGGTACATCAATGGACAAAGGAAGCGGTAGAACAGTCGGATGGCCGGCCGGTCTATCTTATGGGGCATAGCCTGGGAGGATTGATCGTCACAAGATATGTCCAAACACAAGCAACCGCCTCAAAACTTAGTGGAATCATTCTGACTTCACCGTGCTTGGAGCTTGTGCTGAAAGTACCCGAGTGGAAAAAAAGATTAGCCAAGGTGTTGGACCGGATCTGGCCGTCACTTGCCTTGTCTAATGGCATATCGCCGGACATGGTCTCACGAGATGCGCAGGTGCAGGATCTATACAAGCGGGACCCCCTCAACTGTCACAAGGTAAGTGTCCGGTGGTTTGAGGAACTGCATCGAGCCATGGGACAGGCTTGGGAGGAGGCAAACAAGCTTGATTTGCCCATCCTGATCCTGCAGGCGGGAGACGATCTTTTGGTGGATGCTCGGGCTGTCGAGCGATTTGCAGACCGTATCCAAGCTGAAAAAGAGTTCCATCTCTTCCCGCATCTTCGTCATGAAGTGCTGAATGAACCCGAAAAAGAGCAAGTGTTGGAGAGAATCGTTCAATGGATGGAGAAAAACGGATCAGATGCGTGAATGTGACATACTAATTACTTAAAAATGTGTGAATTTCCCGTATTGACTCTAATTAGAGTGACATATTATTATAGATATAACATCTTAATTGGAGAGATAAGAATTCACACTGCCAACGGCAAGGTGATGACGGAGGGGACCAGAATGGGGACAATCGTTTGTCAAACTTGCGGTTCGATCATTGAGCATTTTGAAAGCAATCAAGTGAAAACGCTTTATGCCATTTGCGATTGCGAAGGTTGCCTGAAACAAAATCAAGAGGAGATTTCCTGATACAAAATGACAGGGCTCAAGTGAGTCCTGTTTTTTTTTGACAAGCTTTTGTCGATGGGACATAATAAAGAAGAGAGATAATTGCTGTAAAAGGAGGAATATTTTCATGAAGCGAAAACCCATCCAGGGTTTGTTGGCAGCAGTGATGCTGGTCGGCACCCTGTGGGGCGGGACGCCAGCACTTGCCAGCAGCGTTGGAACCGAAGTGAAGATTAACTCGGGACAACCGGCAGTTTCCAAGACGGGATTCGACATTTCGAATAATTATGCAGTATGGATCGCTGAAGGTGAAAAGGCAGTCACCCTTTATGATTTGAAGAAGGGGACAGAGACGAAAATCGGCGACAAGAAGTCTGACAAAAAGAATCCGAAGGTAGATGGAAATTACGTCGTATGGACTGATTCTCGCAACGGCGATTCGGACGTGTATCTTTACGATATTTCCAAAGACAAGGAAAAGCGGATCACCACAAAGTCCACTGCTGGCTCCGATGTGGAGATCTCCGGTAAATATATCGTCTGGACGGATAGCCGGCATAACGGAACAGATATCTATCTGTACGATATCAATACCGATGAAGAGACCCGCGTATCAACCAGCGGCAAAGCAAGCAAGCCAAGCGTGAGCCCCGATTATGTAGCGTGGGAAGACAGACGCAACGGCAACTCCGATATTTTCTACTACGACATCGCGGAAGAGACAGAATACGAAGCGGATGTGAGCAGCGGACAGCAGGTCAATCCTGTTATTGACAGCGATGTTATCTTGTATGAGAGCCCACGAGGCGAACAGCTGTACAAGTTTTCTATCGATTCTGGAAGAGCCAAAAAAGTGACCTCTGATTCAAGTTCAAAAACAACTCCACACCTGTATGAAGATACATACATTTTCGCGAGCAACAACAGTCTCATGCTTGGGGATATAGACAAGAGCTCCACAGAGCGAATTGCTACCCGCATTTATTCCAAGCTGCAACCGCGAATTTACGGTGATTTGGTTCTTTTTGCTCGTACGGACAGCGAGGGTAAAGTGCGATTGAGCCTGTATGACCTCGATGACGAAGAAGAGGTAGAGATCGGCGGCATCGCAGGGGAGCCTTCCTCGCCGGATGGTTCCGATCGCTATGTCGTATACCTTTCCACTTCTAAAAGGACTTCTACTGTGGTCCTGTACGATGTAGAGAAGGGTTCGAGCACTGCGATTACTGATGAAGATGCGGATCCGATCAGACCGCTGGTAAGCGATCGTTATGCAGTCTGGTATGACAAGACCTCGAAGGCTCTGATGGCATATGATATCCGCAAGGGCAAAGTGAAGAAAGTAACGGACAAATCCGTAAAACCGTCCAGAGAATATTATGAACTGGATGGCAACAACCTGCTCTGGGTAAACGAAGACCGCAGAAATGAACTGATGCTGACAAATCTTTCTACGGACGAAGAAGAGGATATTACTCGTTTGGGCAAAGACCCATTGAGCCTGGATATTTACGGTGATTATATCACGTGGGTATTGGAGGACAGCCGAGACAAGGCGACTGTGTACCTGTATGATCGCGATATCAATCGGGAAACCAAAATCGTTTCGGGCGTACAGGTAGAAAAGGCATCGATCGGCGACAATTTTGTCGTATGGAGCGAATACACGACCGGCAGAGACGCTTCATGGGATTTGTTCTATTACGATATAAAGCGTGGCAAAATAAATCCGGTGACCAGATGGAACAATGGGGACCAACTAGATCCGCAGGCTTCCCGCAGCATGGTGCTTTATTATGACAACCGTTTGTCGCCGAAGCCAAAAGATTTCTACTACGAGCTGTATGACATCGATAAGGATTCTTTCAGCAAGCATTACTGGAAGGACGACGCGAAGATGGATATGCCCCGCATAGGCGGAAACCGCGTGGTATGGATCGACGAGCGCGATGGTGATCCGTACGTCTATACGATGGCATTCGCGAGTGCCCGTGAAGACGAAGATGACGATGATGATGACGGGGACGATGACAATGGCGGCATCGATCACGGCGATTATGTGGAATATCCATTCTTGGCCGCACTGGAAGGGGATGTGTTCTTTGACATCCTGGACCAATTCGATTACGACCAAATCGCTTTCGTGGTGTTCCCTGGAACCAAAAAGGAAAAGTCGGTTTCCTTCCTGGAGGCACTGGATGATGCAGATCTCTTATTCGACTTGCTGGATGAGGCAGATATGAGCGATATCTACGTTCGCGCCTACAAATAAGAGACAAACTGAATTGAAAAAAGAGCAGGGTGCGGGACCGAATTCGATCCCCAACCTGCTCTTTTTCTTTCCCGTCATCCAGAGATCGCCGTTTGTCTCTTGACCACCTTGATCGTCTTCAAGGTCTCATCCTCCGGTCCTTGGACAGGAAGGCCGACGCGGATGTTCTCCTGGATGTAGGCAATGTTTTCTTCCGTTATCACTTCTCCCGGCAGGAAGATAGGAATCCCGGGCGGATACACCATGATAAATTCAGTGATGACCCGGCCTGCCGCTTCGGCCAAAGGAATTGTCTCTGTGGGCGAATAGAAGGCATCCCGTGGCGTTGACGACAATACCGGAATTTCGGGAAGAGAAATGGTCGGTTGTTCCTCCGCCTGCACGTGAGCAAATTCGACTGAGAGATCACGCAGGGCATTGACGAGGGTCTGTATCGTCTCTTCGGAGTCTCCAGCCGTAATAAAGCAAAGGATGTTGTAGAGGTCGCTCATTTCGACTTCGATGTGGTATTTGTCCCGCAGCCAATTCTCTACCTCCCAGCCGGTAATCCCCAAGTCCCGTACATGGATCAAAAGCTTGGTCGGGTCCATTGCATAGGTAGCGGGCTTGCCGAGGATTTCACGCCCCACACAATAAATCCGCGGAATCTCGTTAATCATCTCTCTGGCTTTTTCTGCGAGCTGCATCGCTCGCTCCGTCATTTGACGACCGTTCAGGCTCAAGTGCTGGCGAGCCATATCCAGTGAGGCAAGCAAAATATAAGAAGTGGAAGTGGTGGTCAGCATGCTTAGAACGGTTTTTACACGGTCCACATCGACCAGACCTTCCCGTACATTGAGAATCGATGTCTGCGTCAGCGAGCCCCCCAGCTTATGGACGCTTGTCGCTGCCATATCTGCGCCTGCTTGCATGGCGGAAATCGGAAGATCCTCATGGAAAGCAATATGCACACCGTGTGCTTCATCCACCAACACCGGGATTTCATAGTTGTGCGCTGTCCGGACAATCTCCCGCAGGTTGCCGGCAATTCCGAAGTAGGTCGGGTTGATCACCAGTAGGGCTGCAGCATCGGGATGCGCCTCCAGCGCTTTTTGTACGGATTTAACTGTAATGCCGTGTGAAATCCCGAGCTTTTCGTCCATCACAGGGTGAATGAAGATTGGATAGGCGCCTGCAAAAATAATCGCTGACATGATCGATTTATGCACGTTGCGCGGTACGATAATTTTGTCTCCCGGGCTGCAGGTCGCCATGATCATCGCCATGATCGCACCGCTTGTCCCTTGAACGGAAAAAAATGTATGGTCAGCGCCGAAAGCTTCGGCGGCCAATTCTTGTGCTTCTTTGATCATCGCCTTCGGATGATGGAGGTCATCGAGTGGCGCGATATTGATCAGGTCAATCGAGAGAGCGTTCTCGCCGATAAATTCGCGAAAAACGGGATTCATGCCCATGCCCTTCTTGTGGCCCGGAATATGAAATTGAATCGGGTTCCGGTTGGCATGCTCCAACAACCCGCTGAACAAAGGTGTTTTCATTTGTCTCACTACGATCGCCTCGCTTTACAAATCAAGAATAGAAGGGGGTAAAAACAAACAAATTGAGTATAGCAAAAAAGGGGGGGAAAGCAAGCGAATTTTTATTCATTAATCCCATGGCGGCAGGAGTTCGCAACATCTGCCGAGAAGTTTACTCCAAATGGGGTGATAGGCATGAAAACAAGAGTCACTGAGCTTTTGAACATCAAATATCCGGTCGTCCAGGGCGGTCTTGCCTACCTGGCCTATGCGGATCTGGCCGCAGCTGTATCGAATGCGGGTGGACTGGGCCAAATTACAGCCATGTCTTTGCCGTCGGAAGCTGCGCTGCGAGAGGAAATCCACAAAGTCAAATCGCTGACCGATCAGCCATTCGGCGTCAATTTTGCGATCGGGCAGTACAACCGTTCCTATGAAGGGATGGTGGATGTCGCACTTGAAGAAGGGGTCAAAGTCGTATCGGTAACAGGCGGCAATCCCGAGCCCCTGATTCGCAGACTGGATGGACACGATGTGAAAAAACTGGTTCTTGTCGCTTCTGTCCGGCAAGCGCAAAAAGCGGAAGCCATCGGTGCTGACGCCGTCATGGCAGTGGGGCAGGAGGGCGGTGGGCACCTGGGCCGCGATGACATCGGCACCATTGTTTTGATTCCCCGTGTCGTGGATTCAGTCAAGATTCCGGTTCTGGCCAGCGGCGGGATCGGGGATGGAAGGGGTATTCTTGCTGCTTTGGCACTGGGCGCTGAAGGTGTCGAAATGGGCACCCGATTTATTGCTACGAAGGAGTGTATTCACGCCCATTCAGCCTACAAAGAGGCGATACTGCAAGCCACCGAGCAGGACACCGCTGTGATCAAGCGAACGCTGGGGGCGCCCGCACGCGTCATCCGGACAGAAGGAGCTGATCATATCCTGCAGATGGAAAAGGAAGGCGCAGGATACGAGCAATTGAAACCATTTATCAGTGGTGAAAACAACCGCACCTTTATTTATGAAGGAAATGCACAAAAAGGCTTCGGCTGGGCAGGTCAGGTGATTGGCCTGATCGAGGATGTCCCGCATGTCCAGGAATTGTTCGACCGTATGTTTCAGGAAGTGGAGAAAACGTATGCTCGCTTGCATGATTATCGCAGCAAGTAATGGCAAGGAATCTCGTTCGCCCGCGCCTTAAAGGTGATGTGACCCTTATTGTGCGCAGAACCTCGACATCTGAGACGAAACGAAACAAAAAAAGAACAGGCACATGCTTTTTGAAAGAAAGCGGACCTGTTCTTTTGCATATATTTTTTCATACGGGGAGGGATGCTTCGGTCGTTGGCTGGGCGATGCGGTACAGCTTGGTCAATATCGCAAACGTCTCATCCAAGCGGGCCAGCAATGCTGATCCGTCAGCCAGAATGGGGTCGTGTCGATCTATATTGATTCCACAAAGGATTTCCGCTTTTTTTACAGTTGCCAGCCTGTCCACGAGTTTTAGGATGCCTTCTTTGCCTAACTCGGCCGAAGAGGTGCTCGCCGGCTGCATGTGGTCCGGGGACCAGCGGAAATCATCGGGTACGAAAGACAAAATTTCCTCCAGATGGGTTCGCATGGCTTCACTTACCTGGACTTTTGCTGGAGATTCGTAGATCACTGCATACCAGACGAAAAGATGTGTTCCCCACAAACCGACTTGAAAATGCGGGTGTTTTTTGTATCCGCGCTTGTCAGCCGCCCAGGCGACCCAGGTATCGTCAGGCGGGTTCACTGTCCGGCGTGCATGCTTGGCTACATGGGTGAACATCTCATTGCCTGTCGCCATGGAGAGGGAAGGAGCGTAATGCTGGCCGAGTGCTTCCAGCTTTGGTCGTATGATGCTCTTGATGCCCTCCATTCGAGCATCCAGACCCTCTATGGAGAAAACGTCAAAATCTTCTTGCGTAAATCCGGAAATAACGGACATGTTTCACACCTCTATTCAGACAAATTTGCGCGGCCTGTTCCGAGAAGAAAAGGGCGCGCTTCCCTGTCAAGGGAGCTTGGAATCCTCCATATGATATCATACCAAACAGCAAAAAAATACATGCCGGGAAATGAATAGCAATGCAGTCATCGGAATAATATGATATACCACTCACTCCCTTACCAGGGCCCTTTTTATCTGAGTATTCTGCGATCGGGAGGGGCCTGAATGCACCTGGACCACGAACTGGAGTATTTTAATCTGGTTGTTTGGCTGAATCGAAAAATGCTGCATGCCATGTTGCAGGCCCTGGTGGAAGTCGGGGTGGGCGTCTCTTGGAGGGAATCTCCCGAGAAGTTTCACCTCCTGGTGAACACCGCTGACGGCAGATCCGAATGGATCATGGAAAGGCTGAACGGTTCCTACAGACTTCATTTGGCTGGTGTCCCTGTGCAGGATACACGGGTCGCGATGGTCCTGTACCGTTTTGTCGAACAGGTGAAAGGGCATGCTGTCGTCAAAGTTTGCGTCGATGACGACAAGGTATTGATGAAGTACATTCGGTATGGTGAAGCCGTCAGAATAGTGGAAATCAAAGGAGCTGAGAAAAAAGTGATCTACGAAAAATCGTGCAATGTGACCATGGATCAGGTGATTGCCGCCTTGAAGAGAAAAGACTCGGAAGAACGAATTCCGGTATTGCGTCTCGAGCTGGATTATGAACTGGCGACCTTGTACGAAGCGATGACCCACGAGGATCAATCGCAGATGAAACGTTCGACAGAGCGCTTGAAACAGCTTCGCAGAGAAATGTTGTTGCTTGAATTATAGGCGGAACTGGAGGATGTCATAAGGACGATGAGCTTGACACACATGTATATGGAATAAAAAAAGCGACATCTCATGATGAGGGTGTCGCTTTTTTTGGTTCCTGAAACGGGACCATTTTCCGGTATGGCAGTCCGTCTTCCCGCACATGATATTTGAACCAAAGACTTGGTGCATGTACAATAGAGGAAGCATTTCAACAAGCTTGTCTGAAGCAAGGAAGAAAGGAAGAGTACGTTTCATGGAATACCTCCTATCGCAGGCACCCCTGCCGCTGTTGTTGTTGGGTGTCCTGGTCCTGTTTGTGATTTTACTCTTTTTCATGATTATGCAATCAGTGCGGATCAGCAGGCTGCGCAAGTCGATGAACCGGCTTCTTGCAGGAACGAATGGAAGCAATCTGGAAGAAGGCCTGCATCGGATGCTGAATTCGCTTGACGAAGTAAAAAAATTGCAAAGCGACCAGCAATTCACCATCAACCGTCTATCACAGCGTATTGCTTCCCAATGCAGCAATGTAGCTATCGTTCGCTACAACGCCTTCCAAGAGACGGGAAGCGATCTGAGCTTTTCGATCGCCATTATCGATGACGCAAAAAATGGCGTCGTCATCACCAGTATTTTTGGACGTGAAGAATCCCGGGTGTACGCCAAGCCATTGAGAGGCGGAGAATCGGAGTATGCTCTATCTGAAGAAGAAGAAGCCGCGATTCGGAAGGCGTTGAACTCGCAAATAGGAGCATGATTCCCAGCAATTCCAATGAAACGATTAGAATACAGGAGCATGAGAGAGTTCTTTTCCTCTCCCTCCGGTTAAATCCGGATATTCCGTCTTTTTGCGAAAATTCATGGAGTATTTGCTCAAGACTTTTTATTCGTCATGATGTATAATGGATTTGTCAAGGATGGCTGTTTCGTAAATACAAAAAGTAGGTGATCCGCCTTCAATACCCAAATCGATTCTCGATTACCGGGGCAAGCGCAAGGCCAGGTTCTACAACGTTCCTTCGTTGACACTTAGCGTCTCTCCTCATGTTTGGAAGCTGATGCGGTCATTTGGACCACGCAAACCAAAAGAATTGAGGAGATATTATGGCACAGCGTTTAGCAACCAATTACGCCAAGGCCTATTTTACGATGAGTGAGGAAGAGTTGGCACAATTTGTCTCACTCTTCGCCAATGAACATGTTTCAGTCGATGTCAAAGTATGCGACAACGGTGATCGCGACGTTATTCTGACTGACAAAAGCGGAGAGATTCAGTTGAATTTCCTTCGCGCAGGCAATCGCTACTCCTGCGACAGCTCGTATCTCATTCGAGATCGCCAGCTTGCGGAAGCGATGCGCAAAGCCATGAAGACGTTCCGCGGCCAAGGGATCGTTCACCGCATCTATGATGGCTTTACGATGGTGTACCACTACGATCAAGGATCGGTGGTCAGCATTCGGGAGCTTACCGGTGACGAGGAATTGTCCGTCTTTGAAAATACTGCGAGCTATGTATCCCAAGAGCTGGAGCAGCTTTTCCGGCAGATGGGCAGCGAGCAGGAGATAGAGTCGATTCGTCAAGAGACCGACCGTTGGCTGGATCTGCGAAATTGGGCGAGAAGATCTGCCCCGGAGAAGCTGACTGCAATTGATGAGCGACTATCCGCATTGTCGAAACGATTATTTGAATTAGAAGTGTAACGATAAAAAATGGGCGCGCCTGGTGCAGCGTCCATTTTTCCTGTTTTGGCTTGTTTCCATCTACATTCTAAAAAATAGGGTATTGTCAAATAGGCATAAGCATGTTATGTTTGTTTTCGTTGGAAACAGGATTAGGAACCAGGATTCACTTTAAAGGGTGGATAACAAGAGAGAAACCGCCCCCGTTAGTGAATGACGCAGGTCCTAGCGATGTTTAACATTACACTTGCTAGGAAGGGGGAACCGAAAGATGGAATACTCGACTTTCGGAAGACACGTTGCTGTTGACACATGGGGAGTTCAGTTTGACTTGTTGAACGACGCAGAATTTTTGAAAAAGGAAATGATTGAGGCTGCTGAAGCGTCAGGCGCTACGGTGCTGAGCGTACAATCCAAGCAGTTTTCTCCTCAAGGTGCTACCGTTCTGGTTCTTCTCTCGGAAAGCCACCTGTCCATTCATACCTATCCAGAGCGCGGCTTTGCTGCTTTGGATTGCTACACTTGTGGGGAGACTGTAGACCCACAGGTTGCCATTGACTATCTCGTATCGGTATTGAAACCGGAAAAAACCTACGCGAAGAAACTCGTTCGCGGCACAGGTGAACTGCAAGTAGTCGAGCCTGAAATGAAAGTGGCTGAAATGGCAAGCAAGTAACCCATTGAGTAAGTATTCAAGAGGTGCGGAACTTTGTCCGCACCTCTTTTACGTCAAAACCTGCTGTTGCGAGGAGTTTACTCTCGGCTCATCTTCGGACCTGTACCAAGATCGTTGAGCATGACGGAAAAATTGTGTACGAGCGAGCTCTGACCGGCAAGAGGATGTACGGGAGCGTTGTTCGCCCGATGCGTAGCTTCCCGATAGATGGCTGCGTTCATCGCGCGCAGGCGGGCAAACATTTCAGGATCGGCTGTTACGTGGATACGCAGGCCGGGTGTGGTAGCCCTCGCTGCAGAATGCACCTGCTGCTCGATGACTCTGATCTGCGGCTGGGCGAGGTTGTCACGCGTGACAATCCCGACAATGGCATCGGTGCTGTGGACAACGGCACTTGTGCGGATAACGCCGGGAACATCATTGGCCGCCCTGGACAAAAGCTCTGCCTGGTTTTGATTGAAGCCATTGGATGTAAAGCCTCTGCGGTAGTTCTTTTCGTTTGTATCTCGGACTGTGGATTGATAATCGTGGGCAATGCTGCCAAAGCGATTGGCTGTATACGGATCCTGCACGTTTTGCGTCTTGGCTCCGTTTTGCGATCCCTGTCCGGTTTGTCCGCCAGGCGTACTGCAACCGAATAGGGATGAAGCCAGGAGAAAACTGCTTATGGCTATGGGCCAGTTCTTGTTCAAAGGGGATCACCTCAAGCTTAGTATGGCAAGAAGAAGCCCCTTTACTCGGCGGGTCAAGCCGTTAAAACTACCCATTGTGCCAAGTTTCACGAACTGTTAATATGAAAGGTATGCAAAATAGAGGAGGTACACATGAAGCGTCTTGACACACGCAACATTGCCATTATTGCCCACGTTGACCACGGGAAAACCACACTGGTCGACAAGCTCTTGATTCAATCAGGTACGTTCCGCAGCAACCAGCACGTAGAAGAGAGAATGATGGACTCGAATGACTTGGAACGGGAACGCGGGATCACCATTTTGGCGAAGACCACTTCCGTTAAATATAAAGACTTCACCATCAACATTCTGGACACACCGGGTCACGCAGACTTCGGCGGTGAAGTAGAGCGGATCATGAGCATGGTGGATGGCGTTCTGTTGATCGTCGATGCCTTTGAAGGCTGTATGCCGCAAACCCGTTTTGTGCTGAAAAAGGCATTGGAAGCCAAAGTGACTCCAATCGTGGTAGTAAACAAGGTGGACCGTGACAACGCGCGTCCGCAAGAAGTGATCAATGAAGTGTACGACCTGTTCATCGACTTGGATGCGACAGAGGAACAACTGGAGTTCCCGATTGTCTACGCATCCGGTCTGCAAGGTATTGCAGGTCTGGAGCCGGATAAGCTGGAAGGCGACCTGCGTCCGCTGTTTGACGCGATCATTGAGCATATGCCAGCCCCTGATGCCGACGAATCGGCTCCGCTGCAAATGCAGGTAACGATGCTGGACTATAACGACTTTTTGGGTCGCATCGGGATCGGTCGCATCTATCGTGGGACCATGAACGTAAATGAAATGGTTTCCGTTACCAAGCGCGACGGATCTGTAAGTAAAGTGCGGATTCAAAAGCTGTTCGGTTTCTCCGGACTGCAGCGCGTTGAGCAAAAGACAGCCAAAGCTGGTGACATCGTCGCCATTGCAGGTATCGATGACATCAACGTGGGCGAAACCGTCTGCCATATCGACCATCCGGACGCTTTGCCATTGCTGAAAATTGATGAGCCGACCCTGCAAATGACGTTTTTGGTCAACAACAGCCCATTTGCCGGACGGGAAGGGAAGCACGTTACTTCTCGCAAGCTGCGCGATCGTCTGATGGCGGAGCTGGAGACGGATGTATCTCTTCGTGTGGAGGAAACAGATTCACCAGATGCGTTCATCGTATCTGGACGCGGCGAATTGCATCTGTCTATTCTGGTGGAGAATATGCGCCGTGAGGGCTTTGAGCTAGCCGTATCCAAGCCAGAGGTCATCATCCGAATGATTGACGGTCAAAAAATGGAGCCTGCCGAGATGCTGGTAATCGACGTTCCAGAAGAGTACACAGGTGCTGTGATGGAGACTTTGGGTTATCGCAAGGCCGAGATGGTCAACATGGTCAACAATGGATTTGGCCAGGTGCGTCTCGAATTCATCATTCCATCTCGCGGCCTGATCGGGTACAGCACAGAGTTCCTGACGATTACCCGCGGTTACGGGATCATGAACCATTCGTTCGACAGCTATCGCCCATTGGTGCAAGGAGCAGTCGGCGGCCGTCACGCAGGTGTATTGATCTCCCATGAGACCGGAACAGCGACTACGTATGGCCTGATGTCCGTGGAGGATCGCGGGATCATGTTCATTCATCCAGGTACAGAGGTTTATGAAGGTATGATCGTTGGCGAGCACAACCGCGACAACGATCTGACCGTAAACGTATGTAAGGAAAAGCATGCGACCAACGTTCGTTCTGCGACCAAGGATGAGACAGTGAAGATGAAGACACCACGCATCTTGACGCTCGAGGAAGCATTGGAATACTTGAATGATGACGAGCTGTGCGAAGTAACACCGCAATCCGTTCGCCTTCGTAAAAAATACCTGAACAAATCCGATCGCGAGCGCTACGAAAAGCAAAAACGCTGGGAAGCGCAGCCACAAGCGTAGGATGATAAACCAAGGGGCAGTCCCGAAAGTCAGAAATGACTTGGGGACTGCCCCTTTTCTTTTTACAGCAATGCTTCAATATCCGCTGTCAATTCTTCCGGCTGCGTCCGAGCACCAATCCGTTTGACGATTTTCCCGTCACGATCGATCAGGAATTTGGCAAAATTCCATTCAATCTCCTGTTCTTCACCTGGTGCATGGGCTTTCAAATATTGATAGAGGGGATGCGCGTTCTCGCCATTCACGTCAATTTTGGCGAAAAGCGGGAATGTAACTCCGTAGTTGGCCTCGCAGAAATGAGCAATCTCCTCTTCACTGCCCGGTTCTTGTCCGGCGAATTGGTTGCAAGGAAAGCCTAGTACGACAAAGCCTTGCTCCCGATAGCGGTCATACAGGGCCTGCAAGCCTTTGTACTGTGGCGTCAGCCCGCATTTGCTCGCAGTATTGACGATGAGCAGTACTGTTCCTTTGTACTCTTCCAACGTGGTTTCTTGTCCCGCGATGGTCTTGACGGCGAATTCGTAAAGACTCATTCGATTCCCACCTTTTTCTTGTGATAGAGACATCATAGCACGCGGGTGGAAGCACTCGCCAGCATGGAGAAAAGAGCATCGCCCATTGCAGCGGGAGTTTTGACAGGGCTTTCGGCACCTGATAAAGTGAAAAGGATAGAAGACATGTAGGAGTGAACCCAGATTGAAGATCGGATGCCATATTAGTGTCGGAAAAGGCTTGGAAAAAGCAGTTCTGAACGCGATCGAATTGGGAGCCGAGTCCTTGCAGGTGTTTACCAAAAACCCGAGAGGATTGCGCCCGAAAAAAGTAGATTACAAGGATGCCGCCAAAGGCGTCGAGCTTTTGCAAAAGCATGGCCTCACCCTGGTCTGCCATACCCCTTATATCACCAATCTCTCCACACCCAAGGAAGACCTGCAGGAAGTGACGATTCGCTCCATTCTGGAAGATCTGCACATTGCGGAAAGCTACGGGGCTGTAGGGGCCGTCGTTCACTGCGGCAAGCACGTGGGAGAAGGCGAGGAATACGGGACCAAGCGCATGGTTGAGACACTGGACATGATTTTGTCCCAATACGAAGGTCCGGTAAAGCTGCTGTTGGAAAATACGGCTGGACAAGGCTCCGAGCTTGGTTTGACCATTCCGGAGCTGATGGAGATTCGCGGCGCCACCCGCTACCCTGAAAAAATCGGCTTCTGCTTTGATACCTGCCACTCCTTTGCCGCTGGACAGTGGAAATTGGAGACGTTTGATCAATTAACGGAGCAGATGAAAGAGACAGGCTACCTCGACCACCTTGTGGCGATTCACTTCAATGACAGCAAAGCCCCGTTTGCCAGTCAAAAAGACCGTCATGAGAAGATCGGCAAGGGAGAGATCGGCAGTGAGGCGCTGGCGAAGTTTTTGGTCTCTCCTCTGTTTGACCATCTGCCGGTCGTATTGGAAACGCCTGTGGAAGATGAAAAGGAATATGCTGAAGAAATGGTCTACCTGCATGGCTTGCGCGAAATTGGCTTGTCCCAGGTGAAACAGGAGGGATAAGACAATGGATTGGCTCGTACTCGCATCTACCTATTACCCCGCAAATCCGGAGCAGCTGACTGCTTATGAAAGCTTTCGGGTGATGGTAGACAACAACCGGACATGGATTATTTTTGTAGAACTGATTCTGGTGTATTATATGGGGTTTGCCACACGGATTCGCATGCCGATTTTAAAGACGATCTTGCTGCTCATCTTCTTGTTTGTCGGCTCGTTGATTTTTGCTATTTTGGATACGGGACTCCCGGTAAAAAGTTCATTGATGGTCGCCATCGCGATTCTCGTCATTGTGAAGGTGCGGATTAAACCAAACACCAACCAGAGAGGGTAGGGGGAGTGTAGATGAAGCGGGAAGACGCCCTGTTCAATTGGCTGCAAATTCAAGTCGTAGCCGATGCCAGGCCAAATGACAAGTCTGCCTTGGATACCGCCGCTTTTTTTCGCGAGGTTCTGCGTGAGGATCATGGGATTGAAGACCTGTCCTATCGACGGGAAGGGGACTGGTACGTCCTGACCGGTACGATGAAGACCGAAGCTTCAGAATCCAGATACCCTGCGGAAACCGTAGATGCACTGTTGGTTGCCATTGAAAATGAACCCCGTTATCAGGCTTGATATTCGGATGGCTGATAAACTCCTTCCAGCTACCTGTTCACCAGGGATGCCGGGAGGAGTTTTTTTATCCTTCAGGAAGTTTTTTCGGGTCTTGTCAATACGCCAAGTTTTTCTATAGTTCCTGCAACCTTTCTGCCATGCGTCCCGTCAGTAACTGTGCCCAGGGTGAGGTTAGATAAAGGGATAGAGACATGAAGGAGGAACATCTATGAAAAAAGTGTTGACCAGACCCGTTGTGGCCGTCATGACGACAGCCGTATTGATTGGCGGGGTGACGCCCCTATTGGCGAATGCCAATGTAGAGGCGACGCCAGGAAACGTCAAAATCTCTGTGGGTACGATCACAGCCACACCGCTCGAGAACAAGGAAGTAGCAGCCGCTGCTGTCAAGACATCCAATCAGTCGGCACAGGTGACAGCCAGTGCCTCTCGGGAAATGACTCCTTCGGCGACCAAAGTAGTCATGAATGACGAAGGCAAGAAAATTACCCGCTACAATCTGCGCGAGTTGGCCATGCATGATCCTGATACCCTGGATATTTTGCTGAAGCAACAGGCTGAACATCTGTACATTATCGTCGATGAGCTGGACCTGGATACTCATCTGCAAACGTTTATGCAAGACCATCCAGAAGAATGGCTGCGCATTTATCAGGAGCACTATCGCGATATTTGGCTGGAAGTTCGTTTCCTGGAAGATCAGGAAATCGTCAGCGTAGATGCCGAGACAAGGGACAACAAGGTTTACATAAAAGGGGTTGTAACACCTGATGTAACCAAAGTGATCATCACCAAGCCAAATGGGGACACAATCTCTGTCGTGCCTTCGAGTAAGCATACGTTTGCAGTGAGCTTCACTTGGGACGCGAGCATGAAGGACAAGTACGCTGCGGTGAAAGCATATTCAGACAGCAAACTGGTAGACAGCAAGAACGTCAAACTGAATGCACAAGAAGCGGAGAACCTTCTCATGCATGTGCAATCCGTCCTGGATGCCAAAAAGTCCGAATTGAAATTGCGCGGCATCGTCATGCTTCCTGCCGATAAAGTCACGGTTACCTACAACGGCGAGAAGAAATCAGTGAAGGTGCAGAAGCTCTGGGATGGCGTAGGCAGCTTCAATGCTACTCTGAAAGATGTGGAAGCAGCAGGCAAAGAAAAGGCATTGGTAGAAGTCTATGATGGGGACAAAAAGCTTGAGTCCACCTACGTAGATGTCCAGGTAGTCAACGAAACAGACAAACCGGAAACCGGGAAATACGCTCTCACTGGCACAGCCTCCCTGTTTGCAAATGATAAGAACATCAAAGTAAACGGGACTATCTCTGGCTGGGACAAAAAGCAAAAGAATGTGAGCCTGGTCATTGTGGCACCGAATGGTGAAAAGAAAGTCGTCCATCCGAATGCACACGGCCAATTTACCTTTACCATCTCGCATAAAGGAAACAAGTATGCCTTTGACGGTAAACCCGTTCAACTGCAGCTCTATGTAGACGGCAAACTTGTTCTGGAGAAAGAGCTTGAGTATGCCAAGGAAGCTTGGAATGACAAGCAGAAGCAGCCACAGGGGAATGCTTACGGGTATTGGAAAAACAAGGACAAAAAATCAAAGAAAAAAGATGATAAAGACGAAGATGAAGACGACGATGACGAAGAGGATGAGGATTAAGACTGTCAGACTTACCGATAGGATTCGATGTAATCGATAATCTGTCTGATGTAATCCCCGATGATCGGAATCGAAAGAAATTGGGAGAGCAGCGAACCGAATAAAGCCAATACAATCGCCGTTCCGATCGTCAATCCAAGGCCCCGGGCAAGACCTGCTAGGAAATTCGTCCAAAGCAGCTTGCGCGGGGCTGTGTAATTTTGGATCACATCGGCGAGGCGGACATCTTCGAGAAACATGGCGATTTTGTCCATTCTTTCGTTCAGCTTGCGAACCTCCGCAATCTCCTGCAAAAGCTCGTCGATTTGGTCCAGCAAACGTTCGGTAGGGGTCATCATCTAGCCTCCTTTTCCTTTTGATCGTACTTGTTGCAGGGCACCTGCTGGTTACAGTTGCTAGCCGCCTTGCAGGGGGAGTACAATGAATGGAGATATCTTTTTCGGGAGGATACAGGCATGGCTGAAACTGTTTCCCAAACATTGTCCGAAGACTTGTTTGCGCTGTTGCAACAGGAGCGATTTGTGACACTGGCTACGATTGACCATGAGACGGGTGCGCCCTCTCTTCATTCCCTGTCCTGGGTCTACGCCGTTTCGGCACAAAAGATCCTGCTGGCTATTGACAGCCGTTCTCGCATTTTGGCGAATATCGCGAAGCATCCCGAAGTGGTTATCCAGCTGATCGGGGGCGGTTCTTCTTATGCCCTGAACGGTGTGGCGCATGTCAAGGCACAGCGAATCGAAGAAGTGCCGATCAAGCTTGCCCTCGTAGAAATGCAAATTTATGCCGTCCGAGATATTATGTTTTATGGTTCCCGAATTTCGGCAGATCCACAATACGAAAAAACATATGACAAAAAGGCGGCTACAAAGCTGGATCAGCAAGTCATGGCGGCTTTGAGAAAAGCGGATTTGACTTGAAAAAAATGGATTGACAAAAGGGCGACTATTCCGGTAGTATTAGCATCATTAACACCTACAATTACATCGTTTATTCTTCTTATCCAGAGAGGCGGAGGGACTGGCCCGATGATGCCCGGCAACCAATCACCTGTATAGCAATATACAGGGAGATACTGGTGCTAATTCCTGCAGAGTGTTGAACTCTGACAGATAAGAAGGATTTGCTTACGGTGACGTAATCAAAGCCTTCTTTCTGAGGAAAGGGGGCTTTTTTCATGCCCTCGCAAACGATTGAGGGGAGCGGGATCAAGATGCATTTGGAGACAAAGCTGGTTCAGTCAGGAGTAGGCAAGGACGAAACAACAGGAGCGATCAATTTTCCCGTCTATTACGCGACGGCTTACCGCCATCCGGGGATTGGGGAAAGTACAGGATTCGACTATACGCGGACGGGCAATCCGACGCGTGCCGTTCTCGAAGAAGCAATCGCTGCGGCAGAATCCGGGGACAGCGGGTTTGCGTGTGCTTCCGGGATGGCAGCCATCCATACCACGATGGGCTTGTTCTCACAGCGGGACCACATCATCGTATCACTGGATTTATATGGCGGAACCTACCGTTTATTCGAGCAGGTTCTTACACGCTACGGGCTTTGGTTCACGTATGCAGACCTGCGGGACCTGGATTCGGTAAAGGCAGCAATCCGTCCGGAGACAAAAGCGATTTTTGTAGAAACCCCTACGAATCCGCTGATGCAGATCACGGATCTGCGCGAAGTGTCCCAATTGGCAAAAGAGCATGGCTTGCTTACCATCGTGGACAACACGTTCATGACTCCGTATTTCCAGCGTCCGCTGGAGCTTGGCGCAGATATTGTTCTCCACAGCGGCACCAAGTACCTTGGCGGCCACAACGATGTTCTGGCCGGCTTGATCGTGACCAAAGGCGCAGAGCTGTCGGAAAAGGTGAAATTTTTACATAACACGATTGGAGCCGTGCTTGGACCTCAAGACAGCTGGCTGCTCTTGCGGGGGCTCAAAACACTGGCGCTGCGCATGGAGCGGCATCAATCCAATGCCTATGCCGTAGCGACGAAGCTTCTTGGGCACCCGGCTGTTTCAGAAGTTTTTTATCCCGGCCTGAGCGAGCATCCCGGCCATCTGACACACGCCTCCCAAGCGAGCGGCTTCAGCGGCATGGTCTCTTTTCGCGTGAGGTCCGCCGAACAGGTTCCTGTGGTGCTGCAAAATCTACAGCTTATATCCTTTGCGGAAAGCCTCGGCGGTGTTGAATCGCTGTGTACCTACCCGGCAACCCAAACCCACGCAGATATCCCGCAAGAGATACGCGAATATGTAGGGGTATGTGATCGGTTGCTGCGGTTGTCGGTCGGCATCGAGCATCCCGACGATCTGGCTGCAGATTTGACACAGGCTTTGGATGCCAGTCTCGTCGCAGGGGGGCAGCTGCGATGAACTTTGCTACGAAAGCCTTGCACGGCGTCTCATGTTTTGATCCTGTCACGGGAGCTTCTTCGGTGCCGATCTATCAAGCATCGACCTTCCATCAGGCCGATCTGGATGCTCCCGGTCTCTATGATTACGCCCGTTCAGGCAATCCGACCAGGCATGCCCTTGAGGAAGCAATTGCTGTACTGGAAGGCGGCACCAGAGGTTTTGCCTTCGCTTCCGGCATGGCGGCGATCTCCAGTGTCTTCATGCTGTTCTCGGCAGGAGAGCACATCATTGTCGCCGAGGATGTGTACGGCGGGACGTTTCGCTTCTTGACCCAAGTGCTGTCGCGGATGGGGATCGAAGTGACCTTTGTGGATACCACCTGCATTCATGCGGTGGAGAACGCCATAAAGCCCGAGACGAAAGGAATTTACTTGGAGTCACCCTCCAACCCTACCCTCAAGGTGACGGATCTTGCAGCGGTTTGCCGGATCGCCAAAAGACATGATCTATTGGTCATGGTGGACAACACGTTCATGACGCCGTATTATCAAAAACCTCTTGAACTTGGGGCAGATGTGGTGATTCATAGCGCGACCAAATTTATCGGAGGCCATAGCGACGTAGTAGCCGGTCTGGCTGTCACGAAAGATGAAGTACTGGGGAAACAGCTGTATTTCATTCAAAACGGAATGGGAGCCATCCTCGGTGCTCAGGACAGCTGGCTGGTGATGAGAGGGCTGAAGACACTCAAAGCCCGCCTGGATGTCAGCTCGAGATCAGCGGAGCGCATTGCCCATTGGCTTTCCCAGCATCCGGCGGTGAGCCGCGTTTATTATACGGGCCTGTGCACGCATGCAGGACACCATGTACAAGCGAGTCAAGCAAGCGGACACAGTGCTGTCCTTTCGTTTGATGTTGGGAGCCGTGAACGGGCCAAAGCTGTGTTTGATCGGGTCAAACTGCCGATTGTGGCGGTCAGCCTCGGTGCTGTAGAAACGATCCTCTCCTATCCTGCTGCGATGTCCCATGCTGCGATGCCGCCAGAGGAAAGAAGCAAGCGGGGAATTACAGATGGGTTGATCAGGCTGTCTGCCGGATTGGAGGACACAGAAGATTTGCTGCAGGATTTGGCGCAGGCGCTCGACGCTTTGCATGAACTTCGCATCTCTGACGATAAAAAGACATTCTCCCGGGTATAACCCTGGAGAATGTCTTTTTTGTCTTGTCACGGATTTGGCTTGCGGTTGACATTGATTTTGTCATTGCCTTGTGGCTTTGACCTGCCGTTGTTGTTGATGCGCTGTTCGTTCTCCCTGGAAGGCTTTTGTTCACGCTTTTGTACCCGTGCGGGGGTCTGCGGGATGATCCGGCCGACGATATCTGCCATCTCCTCCGCAAAACCGCTGACAGGGCGTCCGTTCCGGATGTCAGCTCCCATTTCGCGCAGTCGCTGAACGATGTCAGGGTCTGCTGTCACCAGGGCCGTAGCTCCTTGAGGATCTTCCTTCAAGGCCTCGGCGACGGAGTATTTGATCACGCCTACTTGAGGGCGGTCCAGATGAGCATTGACATCAATTCCGACGACGGCATACTTGCCCACTACGACGGCGGTAGCTCCATTTACCTTAGGTACGCGCTTCGCCAGCTCGACCAGGCGATCAGCAGTAGCTTGCGCTGATTGGTTTTTTACCGGCCCCGGGTTTGTCTGCTGGACACGCTGCGTTTTGGGGGCATTTTGATTCTGTTTGGGTGCCGCCTGATTGGCTGGCGGTTTATTGCTTGTAGTTGTGCATGCAGTTAGCAAGAGACAGATACTGAGAGTACCGATCGCGATCCGTTTCACATACATTCTCCTTTACTGGTATACCTTCCAAAGGAGGGCAGGGTTTAGGTGTATTGTGTTCGCTAGCGACGGTTTTCATTCTGTATGGTCCAAGACTATCTGCGAAAAGACGCACATAGACTGTAATACATCAGGCCTCTACAGCAGCGCATCCCTCCAAAAATTGCATAGGGTATATAAGATGGGTAATAGGAGGCGAGATTTTGAAGAAAATCTACGTACTGGACACCAACGTACTCCTGCAAGATCCTCGGGCGATGTTTTCCTTCGCTGACAACGAAATCATCATACCCGCTGTAGTGTTGGAAGAGATTGATTCCAAGAAGCGTTATATGGATGAAATTGGGAGAAATGCCCGCTATGTCTCGCGTCTTCTGGACAGCTTTCGTGAGCATGGTCATCTGCATACCGGTATTACCCTCGAGACGGGTGGATTGTTTCGTGTAGAACTGAACCATTCATCCCTTCACAAGCTGCAAAAGCAATTTACGGAAATGACCAATGACAATCGGATTTTAGCTGTAGCACTTAATTTGCAGGAGGAGGAAAATCTCTCTCCCCAACCGCGGCCGGTCATTCTCGTCAGCAAGGATGCCCTGATGCGCGTGAAAGCCGATGCCCTGAATCTGACGGCAGAGGATTTTTTGTCCGACCGGGTAGTAGGCGAATTTTCAAGCCTGTACACGGGTTATCAAAAAATGCTGGTCTCGTCGGAAGTCATTAAATCCTACTACGCGACCCGCAAGCTGCATTTACCCATCTGTTTTCCGCGTCATCGCTTCCATCCGCATCAATTTCTGATCTTGAAAGACGAACTGAACCCGTCCATCTCCGCGATCGGGAAGGTGGACACCGAAGGAAAGACGCTGGAAATGCTGGTTTCAGACGAAGACCCGATCTGGGGAATTCGGGCGAGGAACGTCCAGCAGCGCATGGCGACCGAATTGCTGCTGAGAGACGATATTCCGTTAGTAACCATGACAGGAAAGGCAGGTACTGGAAAAACATTGCTGGCTCTGGCGGCAGGATTGCTGCAAATTGAGGACCAGCAGAAATATAAAAAATTGTTGGTGGCAAGACCCATTGTCCCTTTAGGAAAAGATATCGGCTATCTGCCAGGCGAAAAGGAAGAGAAGCTGAGGCCGTGGATGCAGCCGATTTATGATAATCTGGAGTATTTGTTCAATACAAAACGCCCGGGAGATCTGGATAAAATCCTCGCCGGGATGGGCAGTTTGCAAGTGGAGGCCTTGACCTATATCCGCGGCCGTTCGATTCCCGAGCAGTTTATCATTATCGACGAGGCGCAAAACCTGACCAAGCATGAGGTCAAAACGATTCTGACCCGGGTAGGGGACGGTTCGAAAATTGTCCTGATGGGCGATCCCGAGCAGATTGACCACCCCTATCTCGATGAAAGCAACAACGGGTTGACGTATGTAGTGGAGGTGTTCAAGGATCAGAAGCTGGCTGGCCACATCCGGCTGGAAAAAGGGGAGCGAAGCGTGCTCGCACAGCTCGCCGCGGATTTATTGTAACAGACGCGCATAATGACAAACGAACGGAACATACTAGTTATTGTCGAGCCCGATGATTCATGATTAAACCGGTGCAAACCTTTTAGGAGGCGAAGAGCCGTGGATAACCATGATGAAGCAGACGACGAAAGTCGGATTGGCGGAAACCGAATTCTTTAGGTAACTTTGCTCTAACATGGAGGTTGAAGTGCCAAAGAGAATAACCGGAATACCCCATAAAAGCATATCGGGCTCGACAAGGACCGCTCCCAATTTGGGAGCGGTTTGTTCTTTCTTGCGATTCTGTTTTTGGTCCCGCGCCCATAGACTTGTACCAGGGAGGGGACAGCTATGGTTACCTTGGACTCATCCATTGCTTTTCTCATTTATATTACCGCCGTATCCAGTGCTGCAGCAGGGGTGACAGAGGCGTGCAAGTCGGTCATCCCGTTTCTTACAACGGATTATGAGCCGAAGGACGATTGCTGGGAAGATCACAACGAGGCGGCACGCTTTATGAACTACAAACGCTTTTTCAATCTGCTGATCTCCGTCGTTGCTGCCGGGTTCATTTTTGGCGCGATAGGACTTGACCCTGCCAAAATTCTGCTGGGAGACGAGATTGCCTATGTCGAAAATCCCTGGAAAGTAGGGACCTGGATGTGGGGGATCGTCGCTGTGTTCGGCTCCCCATTCTTTGCCTCCATCTTGAAAATTCTGGAGGGCTTGAAGAAGCAGGTGGAGACGGATCGCCCGCCAAATCGTCCAAGAAGAAAGGTGACGGGACCCCGGGATGAAAAATAGTGACTCTTGCCCCATATGTGCGTGTGGGGTAAGATAGCCTTGTACAGACGGACAGGAGAAGGGGCGCGACAAAGGAAAGGTGTGCGGCGATGAAGGACTGGAGACATTGGCCTTGTGTCATGCTCGTCTTGATTGCAGGGGTCATGCTTGCGGCTTGCTCTTCGGACGGAGGGCTTTCTCCCTCTTTTGATCCGGAAAATCAAAAAGAATATGGCTTGAACGGAATGTACGTAGGACAAAACATTAAAGAAGCGATAGACATCCTGCAGCCGGACAAGGCCGATTTTATGGATATGCAGACGCGTGAGTCCTATACCGTCGATCGGATGGCGGCCGGGGAAGGCAATATGGTCATGGGCATGATGCTGGTGGGCCGTACGCAAGTGATGGTCATGGTGGAACGCGGCGTGCTCCAATCGATCATGCTGGCTGGGGTTCCGGAGGAAGAAGCCGAGAAATTCAAGACCAATCGAGGCTTGGCGATCTACTCCAGCGAACAAAAACTAAAAGAACTATATGGCGAAGCGGCAGGAGACAAAGAGATCATCTACAAAGGAAGCAAGCAAGAAGCCAGCTTCGGGATTGTGAATGATCAGGTGGTCTGGTTCCGGTTTGATCGTCTGTAAGGAAAAAGTGCGTTCTTTGGTCGGAACGCACTTTTTTCTATGCCCAAATGCCTAATTTTCTCCCCGATGCAGCCAGTGCAAGGATACGCCGTATCTTTTTGCGATTCCTTCGGCGAGATCGGTCAGACTCCGGTCCAGGATATAGGATGCCAAAGAGTCACTGCTTGCCGGAATACTGCCTAGCAGATGCTCGGTCAACTGCTGCAGGGCCGCCCAGCGATCCTGTTCCTTTTCCGCCTGGTCAGCAAAACGGAAGAGCGCCACTCGATCCGCATAGAGATAACGCTGCTCACTCGCACTGACAAAACCCACATCCTCGAAATGGGTCAACGAAGCATCGGCCGGGAGATACAGCAGCGGGAAAAACTCGCCCAGCATATCTGCTTTCTCAAGGATGGCGGTCAGCTTTTCGCATTCCTCCTCGTTTGATACAATAAACAGCAGTTCTTCGCGGTCGAAGACGTTGACATGGTCGCCGATTTTATGTATGACTTGAGCATAGAAGCCCGGAAGTTTGCCTGAAGGTACTTGCATTTCTATACCGTACATGGTTTGCATCACTCAATGCACCGCCTTTTGTCCAATCTCTTCTTATCGTATCAAAAAATCAAGGAGGTTCCTATGAGCAAACAAGCGCTACAAATTGAAAGCTACGCCTTGGGAATGTTTCAAACCAATGCGTATGTCCTGACAAACCCTGATACAGGGGAAAGCATCGTGATCGATCCCGGAATGGAGCCGGAGGTTTTGCTGGATGCCTTGACCCAGAAAAAAGTGGTCGCCATTTTGCTGACCCATGCACACTTGGACCATATCGGCGGTCTGAATCAGGTGCGTGCCATGACCAAAGCACCGGTCTACATCCACCCGATCGAACAAGAGTGGCTGACCAATCCGGATTTGAACGGTTCAAGCCGTTGGAATTTGCCGCAGCCAATCGTCTGCGAGCGCGCCGAGCAAGAGCTGGAAGACGGTCAAGTATTGGAGCTGGCTGGCCTTACGATTGACGTTCTGCACACGCCGGGCCACTCCCCGGGCAGTTGTTCCTTTGTAATCGGGCAGCATTGCTTTGGCGGTGATGTCTTGTTTGCGCAAAGCATCGGCCGTACGGATTTGCCCGGCGGTGATTATGGGACGTTGATGGCAAGCATCCAGGATAAATTGTTCGAGCTGGATGACGAGACAATCGTCTATCCCGGCCACGGACCCAAAACGACCATCGATACGGAGAAGACCTATAATCCCTATGTAAACGGCATGCTGCGGTAAGTCAGAAATCAGGGTGAGCAGAGGAATTTGTCAGCAAATGGCGAAAAGATATGGGCAGTAATGAAAAAGGAGCGACAGTCATGAGAAGTAACAGGCGTTCCCGGGCGTGGGTGATCACCCTGTCTCTCGCCCTGCTGGCAGGGTGTGCACCAGTGCCTGCCAATCCGGAGGAATCTACCGCCTCAAAGTTGCAGTCGCTTCCGCAACCAGTGTCCGTACAGACGGGAGAGTCTTTGCCCAGCGAACCTTCGCCTCCTCCGCCCATCAGGGAAGAAACGGAATCCCGATTTCCCGAAGTGCGTGTATCCGTAATGGCAGTCGGCGATATCATGGTCCATGATCAGCAATTGGAGGGTGCCTGGAATCCCGCCAGCAAGTCCTATGATTTCCTTCCATCGTTTGAGCATGTGAAGCCCTTGTTTCAGGAAGCGGATTGGGTGATCGGCAATCTGGAGACGACAATGACTGGGAAAGAGGCACGCTATACGGGCTACCCCATGTTCAATTCCCCTGAAACGCTTGCCCAGACGTTGGTTGATGTCGGTTTTACGGCAGTATCCACGGCGAACAACCACTCCCTGGACCGCAAAGAGCAGGGAGTATTGAAAACGATTGAACATTTGGACCAGTCAGGCCTTTTGCACACGGGGACTTTTCGCAGCGCCGAGGAGCGAGACGAACCGCTTTTCCTGACCAAAGATGGTCTCACGATGGCTTTGCTTTCCTACACCTATGGGACCAATGGCATTCCGATCCCCGAGGGCAAACCGTATCTGGTCAACCTGATCGACCCGGACTTGATGAAGAAGGACATCGCCCGTGCGCGGGAAAAGGCTGATCTGGTGGCGGTAGCGCTGCACTTCGGCGATGAATACGCGCGATTGCCGAATGCCTTTCAAAAACAGACGGCGGAGCTTTGCCTGCAGTATGGTGCGGACCTTATTCTCGGAGCACATCCGCATGTCGTGCAGCCATACGAATGGAAAAAGGTGACACTGGAGGACGGCCGTGAGCATACAGGCTTGATTGCGTATTCGCTGGGCAATTTTATCTCCGCGCAGCGCTGGGATTACAAGGATGTAGGGGCGATTTTGAAGCTTAGCTTGTACAAGGGAGAAAACGGGGATGCAAAGATCGAAAGCGCAGAAATGATTCCGACTTATGTTTATTTTTCCCGCCAGAAAGGCAAACGCAGCTATGTCATCTATCCCGTCCCGCAAACGTTGGAGAAGCTTCAAAATGGGGAAAAAGGACTGTCCCTGTCCAAAGAGGCCATCCAGTATATGAAAAAGCTTAACGTAGAAATCCCGGTCCATGTGAACCTGGATCAGTCCAAACCAAAAGCCAGCTAATTCGATAGCTGGCTTTTTGCCGTTACGGTTTGCCCCAACCAAACGGGAGGTTTAATTTTAGCTGGAGCTTCAATACCTCATCCATCATGCTCAGTTTTTCTACCTGGATATTGGGCGAAATCAACTCCGGGTAAAAGCCGAGATCGTATAGCTTCTCCATTTCCTCGACTGTAGAGCGAGGCAATTCAAAACCGTCAAAATACAGCGATTCGATATGAAATTGCAAATGGGTAGGAGAAACCAGCTCATAGGCTCCGATCAGCTTGATTTCCATGTGATCGTAGGTCCCTTGTACCACCAGCTTGTTGTCGTCGAAGCTGAATTGGGATTGCTTGAACATCTCGTCTTTCGAGCTGAGGAACTGATTGAACTCGTCTTGATTGATCGTCAATGTATGGAGGAATAGGCCGTTGGATTGAATCCGCTCTGGAGTGGCCAGCTCCGGGATTTGCCCCATGACGCCAGCCAGCGTACCGAAAAACCTCTGGAAGGCAGGCAATCCGCGCTGTTGCCAGTCGATAATCAGGTGGTCCATCAAAGCTTCGACCCGGGTAGGGTCCTCCAGTTTTTGGACGTTCTCTTCTTTTTGCTGTTGGATTGCGATCATTTCGGCAAGCTGCAGCTCGTATTTTTCCCGCAGCTGTGTCAATTGTGCCAGGCGATTTTGCTGATCGGTTTGCATTATAGCCAGTCTCGCGCGTTCTTCCTGAAACATTGCCAATCTTGTGAAATCACGCTCGTAGAGATATTGGATCATATCCATCATGATCAGCAGTTGATTGAAGTTCTCCGCCTCAAACAACAAGGTCAATAACGTAGCTCTTTCACCTGTATAATAAGCACGCGCCACTTCACCGGCATGGCGCCGCATGGCATCGATTATCAACTTCTGCCGCTGCATGTCCATTTCAAGGCGGGCGATATCGTTCTGGGTGCGTTTTTCTTCTTCCTTGATCAATGTCAATGTCCGTTCCAGTTCTTTTTGCGTAAAATGCTGCTGCAAAATCAGTTGCTCCAGGGGAACCGCTTGCTCTTCCTGGGCAAAAACGCTCAACGGACACAGAACCAGAAGCAGGATGAGCAGGAATTTGCGCATATCTTCACCTTTTATAGTATGATGGGGGACAAAGTGCCTTCCACTTTCTTTTATTGTATGACTTCTTTACGTATTATAGCCTTATCAGGCTGAATTTGGGTAGCAGGAGTAGAGGAGAATGGGTCTAGTCGAATGGATTCGCGAGGAAATAAACAGCGCGCCTGCAAAAGCAATCCCTTTTGCGCGCTACATGGAATTGGCTCTCTACCATCCAGTCTGGGGCTATTATATGACCGACAGGCAGAAGGTAGGGAAACAAGGGGACTTTTACACCAGTGCCGTCGTCCACCCCGTATTTGCGGAAACCTTGGCGGACGTGGTGGCAACGATGTGCCGTGCGGGAGAGTTTGCCAATCCGCACTTCGTGGAGATTGGCGGCGGGACGGGGAGCCTGTGCCGTTATTTGTTGGATCGTCTGCGTGAAAGTGAGCCGGAGCTCTATTCGCGCATCCGAGTGGTGATGATCGAGACCAGCCCTTACCATCGCGCTTTGCAGCAGGAGAGTTTGCGGGACCATGAAGTGGAGAAGGTCTGGTACGATTCCTTGGGTGATGCTGCGAGGGAGACAAACGGAATCGCGGGTGTCGTGCTGTCCAATGAATGGCTGGATGCGTTCCCGGTACATATCGCAATGAAGCAAGCAGGAGGCTGGCGCGAGGTATGGGTGGCGTCAAGCGATGAAGGCTTTGTCGAGACCTACCGGGACCCGGTGCCTGCCCTGGCTGATTATCTCAAATGCATGGAGGAAGAGATCCCGCGCGGTGTACGGATCGAAGTCAATCTCGCGATGGATCAGGCTGCCCGCGACGTAGCTCAGCTGTTGGACGCAGGCTATGTGATCACAATCGACTATGGGGATTTGCAGGAGGAGCTGTACCACCCGAGCCGCAAAAAGGGGACGCTGATGTGCTTTCATCGCCACCAGGCGAATGATGATCCCTACCAGCATGTCGGTGAGCAGGATCTGACCTGCCATGTGAATTTTTCCCAGTGGATGAAGAGCGGGGAGGAAAACGGTCTGCGCGTGCTCGACTATCTGCGGCAGGATCAGTTCCTCATGCGAGGGGGTCTACTGCAAAAAGCGGTGGCCCATGCAGATCGCGACCCGTTCACCAGCCAGGCCATGAAGCGGAATCGGGCAATTGTACAACTGCTGGACCCTGCTGGTTTGGGAGGGCGTTTCCGAGTGGTGGTTCAAGGGAAGAACGTGCGGGAAGATGCAGCCTATTATCCGACAAATTAAAAAAAGATGCTCGTGGCGAGAGCTCTGCAAAATCCCCTTGTTGGAGCTTGCAACTCGAGTAACCCCATTGAATTGTGTAAAAAAGAGGGCAATAACGAAAAAATGCAGTTCAATCTCCCTCAGGAGGCGGACTGCATTTTCTCTGTTAATTTTATCATCCGTTTTACATTTACGACGAAAGTCGTAAGTATGGCCTGTATTCGCATGCGAAAGAGACCACGGTACTTAGCCTTGGTCATCCCATGATACCTTTTTAGTTCCGCATTTTTATGTTCAATAATCGGTCTGCGACAAATACGTTCCTTGAACGTATCGTTGTTCTCAAACTCGATTTGCTCTTGGTAATGTTCCGCCACAATCCGAATGGAATAGGTTTTGCTCTTCGCTCCTGGCTTGAAGCATCCTTCCTTAAGCGGGCACGCCTTGCATTTCTCGGTATCGAAATAGAAAACAAGAGAACGACTATTGCCACTTTGCTTGCTTCCTTGGACAGCTTTTCGAATACTGTGTTGTCCTGCCGGACAAATAACAAAGTCTGCATCCTTGTTGTATTCAAAACCTTCTTGTCTAAGCCCTCCGTTATGTACGATCGGGTTAAGTGGTACGACGGGTTGAATCTGCTTACTTTTCATCTCTTCCAAATTATCTTTACCCGAATATGCAGTGTCAGCAATCACTTCATGTACTTCTATACCTGCGTCCAAGGTTTGATTCAAAAGTTCTTTGAATTGTTTGCCGTCATCCGAACTTCCTCCAGTAACTTCCACAGCCGTAATGATCTCTTCTTCTGTCATGGCGATATGTTCTTTGTAGCCAAAAAAGGATTTTGTATTGCTCTTCCATCCAAAGCGTGCATCCGGATCAATGGCCGACATAATGCCTTTATTGGCAAGGAGACGCTCGTCTTCCACGATGGCCTTGGCGATTCGAACTTTCTCCGAGATGGAACCTTCATGATCCGGCAACAACAACTCAACAGTTTCCCCAAGATTAGCCAGGTACTGAAGCATGATCTTCTCGGCATCCTCTTGATCTTTCCTCAACCCCGGTAACTTCGGGAGTTTCTTCTCAAGCTTGGGATGCTTTTTCACCACAACACGGAACAGGCGCTTCGCCGCATCTCGAAGTACTTCAAGTGGCTTTTGTTTTTGCGAAGCTGCCAGTGTATGGGTGGAGTCCATGATGATCGTCTTTGACTTCACAAGACCTTTTTCGATGCACTGACGCACAACTGATTTGAGCACCTCATCCACGGCTCCTGCTCCTAATCGATGATTACGAAAGCGAGACAGTTGGGAGGGGTCAGGAAGGTTATCCTCCGGATTTACACCTAAAAACCACTTGTAAGCGAGGTTTACCTGCGTTTCCTGAATGATGCGTTCATCCGAAAGATTGTAGAGAACTTGTAAAAACAGCAAACGAAACAGGAGTTCTGGTTCGTTAGCAGGTCTTCCGTAATGCTCACAATAAGAGGAACGAACTAAGTCATGAATAAACGTGAAATCTACGATTTCATTGATTTTTCGTAATGGGTGATCCTCGGGAATCAGTTTGTATAATTCGGCATGGAAAGATGCCGTCATTTGTTTAGAGGGCTGTAGCAATGGTTCCCACTCTTTCGTTTTCTTCTCATTGTACAACAAACATCAATGTCTAAGGGCACTGGGGTTCAGCCTTTGAAAACCTACTGTTTCGGAGGAGAAGCAGGTTTCCAGGCGGAGCGATTGGCGGAGTCCAGCCTAGCGGAACAGCGAAGCCCGGGGAAACAGAAGCGCAACCTATGAATAAACTCCGGAGCTGCGCGCCGTTTTGCGCTTCCCCCAGGATCGCTGTGGAGCGGACAGTTTAACTCCCTTGCGGGACGTAGACCGTAGCGCAGATCGGAAACATGCTTCTCCCCACTACAGCTACATTCACGACACATGAATCCCCAGTACCTAAAAGCACTGGGGATTCAGTTTACAGATAGTAGGTGGACTTTTGCAGGGCTCTCTCGTGGCGAGCATCTTTTTTTCTTACATGATCATTTGCAGGAATGCGTGTTCTTGTGGTCCTACTGGCATTACAAAGAATGTATAGTAGGTGAAACCTACGAAGGACACGAACATAAAACCGAAGAAAATGTTTAAGTATACCCGCTCCGTCAGGTTCATGTAGCTGAGTGCTACGAAGAAAGCGGTCAAACCAAAGAAGATCAGTGCCATTGGCCACAACTGTGCCCAGAACGCCATCAGCGCGATCACAATCGTCCAGAAACCAAGAACGCGATACATACGATCCATCTGTATCCCCCCTTTTGCGTAATCGGCAATATTTACAAGATTCCTTCCCCATTATATAGGACAGGTGAACACGTGTAAACGGGAAGGTATGACGGTTTTTTGGCAAAGCGGTATTCAGGTTGGTTTATTTATAACGGAGAACAGTATAGTTGCAGGATTTGCAACCGCATTGCATCGATTCGTCCTCACGTAACTCAATGTTCCCCAGGTACGTCTGGAATATTCCCGTCAGCAAGGCATTGTGCATTTTGCAGATGGAATCGGGGTATTTTTTGGCTGACTCCGAAAAGGTGCAATTTTGTACACGAAAACGAAGGCAACCGTCCTCAATCACTTCGATTTCCGGCTTCAAGCCCTGAGCTACGACAAGACGGTGAATATGATTCATTTTTTCTTCCAGAGAAGCGCTTTGCACATGCAGACTGCTTTGGGCGACTGCCCGTTTTGCCATCTCTGTACCCATTCGATATCCCATGTTGATCAGCGCTTTTTCACCGGCCTCGCCGAGCGAGAGAAGACTTTCGATGGCGATGTCCGCAAGCAGCTGGTAGTCACGAGGAGGGAACTGCAGGCTTACCACCTGATCAGACAAAGAGTAGAGGCGACTAGGGCGTCCGCCTTTTCCGCTTTTGTCCGAGACGGCCTTGAGGAGATGGACGTCTTCCAGTTTCGTTAGATGAAGCCGGGCCACGTTGGGATGGATGGAAAAATGATCGGCTACTTCCTGAACCGTTATCGGGTTTTTGCTGTATGCCACATATTGATAAATGGAAAAACGGGTGGGGTCAGCTAAAGCGCTGGTTAACTTTTGTGCATCATCGTATTCCATGCTGGTACCCCCTTTTATGAGACATCTGTATAAGTGTATCCGATTTTCCCCGGGTTGTTAAGGTTGCAGTGTGTTTTCGGCCTCTTTGCCTCGAAATTGCATCTATATTTTAAATTAACTACTATTGACATAGTGTTAATGAGACCTTTATAATCCGAAGTAAGAAAGGTTTTTTTATTTGCTTACTTTTATAAAGTGACATATCCAGTTTACACCAAAATGGATATGCGATATAGGAGACGGAGGGGTAACTGATGGCAGTTGCTGAACGTACACGCACTTCAAAAATTACGTTTTTCACGTATCCGAGCTGTACATCCTGTCGCAAGGCGAAGGCATGGCTGGCAGAAAACGGAGTCAATTATGAAGAACGGCACTTGTTTAAAAATCCGCCGACAGCAGAAGAACTGCTTGATATGATTAAAATGACAACCAACGGACTTGATGAAATCCTGTCTACCAGAAGCCAGCGCTTCAAAAACCTGGACGTGGACATCAACGAAATGTCTGTAAAGGAACTGCTCGAAATGCTGAGCGAGGAACCACAGCTCCTGAAGCGTCCGATCCTGACCGACGGAGAAAACCTGATTGTCGGCTACAATTCTTCTGCGATGAAAAACTTACTTTCCTAAATAGTAAAAGGAGGGCCAAGGCCTTCCTTTTTTATTTGTATCTGTTGCCTGTACAATAGAGAGAACAGCAGAAAGGAAGCGATGAAGAACATGCAGACGATTCTTTTTGAGAAAAAGACAGGAATCGGGGTCATCACGCTAAATCGCCCCGAAGTACATAATGCCATCAGCATCGAGCTTGTGGACGAACTGAGTCAGCTGCTTGAGCAATGCCGCACTGACGAGCAGGTGAAGGTGCTCATCCTGACCGGGGCAGGCAAAAGCTTCGTCTCCGGTGGGGATCTGCCGCAGTTCATCGCGGCGCGGGGAAGAGAGCAGGCAGAGCTCCTGCTGGGGAAAGTAGCCAGCATGCTCTCGATGATGAGTCATTACAACAAGCCGATCATTGCCATGATCAATGGCTCTGCTGTCGGCGGGGGATGTGAGGTCGCGGGTGCTGCCCATTTTCGCTTTGCCAGCGAAAAAGCTGTTTTCGGCTTTATTCAAATCGGCATGCACATCACCACGGGATGGGGAGGAGGCACGAGACTGCTGGATTTGCTCCCTACGTCCAAGGCCTTGGCACTCTTGCTTACCGGGGAGCGGATCACGGCCGAGGAGGCGAAGAGCAGCGGATTCGTCGATGAGGTGTACCCTGAGGACCGGTTGAGGGAGGAAGTGGAGCGTTTCGCGTTCAAAATTGCCGTCCAACCGCTTGCAGGGATCGAGGCCTACATGAACATTCTGAAATGGAAGCGGGAGGGACTCGATCAGGAAGAGCGGATCAAGCGGGAAGTAGCACAGTGTGCAGGTTTGTGGGGAAGTGAAGAGCATAGATACGTGGTAGATCAATTTCTGTCAAAAGGCAAAAAAGGATAAATAAGGAATTCGGAGGTTTCTCCCGTTTAAACATTTATTCGCTTGGACATACTTTTTCTAGTAGAAAGCGATTCTACAAGAATAGGGAAAAGCATAGGATGAACTACATCATCCTTTTTAAAGGTTACGGGAGGGACTTATATGGTAGCTTCCAGACAAGACGCGTGGACGGAAGATGACGATCTGGTATTAGCAGAAGTCACTTTGCGTCACATTCGAGAGGGCGGCACACAGCTAGCCGCTTTTGAAGAGGTAGGACAACGGTTAGGGCGGACTGCAGCAGCATGCGGTTTTCGTTGGAACAGTTGCGTCCGCAAGCGATATGATGCAGCCATTTCCATCGCCAAGAGCCAACGTCAGCAGTTGAAGAAGCTGGGACGAATCGCTGCGCCTGAGATTGAAGAGGTCCAGGCAGTATCCGTACCGCTCAAGCCGCCATTGACACAAACAGTGGGAGCGGTATCGGCTGCAAGCGATGAAGAGCAGCAGATCGAGTCTGTCATCCGCATGCTGGTAAACCAAAAAGATTTGCTGCGTCGAGTAAAGCATTTGGAACAAGAATTGGAAGGAAAAGAATTGAAAATAAAAGAATTGACCGAGTCCCTGGAGCGTGCCAAAAAAGAACTGGAGCAGGTACAGGATGTCGGGGAGGATTACCGGGCGCTCGTCCAGATCATGGATCGCGCACGCAAGCTCGCTATTTTGCAAGAAGAAGACAGGAGTGCGTCCAAGCCCATTTTCAAAATGGATGAAAACGGGAACCTGGAGCGCGTAGAAAAGTAGCGACGAATAAGAAAAAGAAGCGGTCTCGCACCGCTTCTTTTTTTGCATCCCAGAATCACTTCAAGGTAGGTCTAATCTTGCAGAGAGACGTTTTCAGGCAGCCACACATAAGGGTTTTCGCCACGGTCCCGCATTGGGTTGTACTTTACAGGTGTAAAGCCCATTTTCAGCCAAAACTGATCGGCACGACAGCGGGAGTTGGTTTTGATCGGGGAACCGAAGCTTTTTGCGTGGTTGACGAGAGCCGTACCGTAGTCCTTGCCGCGGTAGTCGGGCAGCACTTCCAGCTTCCACAGCTCGTAATACTCCTGCGATGGCTCAAAATAACGGTCGTACTTGGCGTCAATTTTATAAAGGCTCATACGGGCGACGAGCAGGTCATTATCGTAAATGCCATAAAAAGGAGATTCCGAATCGTTCTCCACAATATTTGCCTCCAGGTCTTCCTTCATGGAAAGCTCCTCCAGGCCAAATTCACGAAACTTCTGGAATTCTTCCAGTGTCTTGTAATTGATTTGTAAACGCTTTACTTCAAACATGCTTGGCCACTCCTCTCAAAACCCATTGTCTAAAACCACTTGCGCATACCTGTATTATACACCATTCTCAGGCAAGAAAAGAGGTTTTCTTCACATCTGGCCCAGCCGAGTTTTACGTATTTGAAGTGCATGTTGGAAAAAAATATATTTTCATCCTAGAACTATGAGCCGACTCATGGCAAAATAGATACGAGATGAAGTTGCGTGTTCGGGGGCAGCCATCCTGCAAACGCTTTCAGTCCATTTGCTCCCAATGCGCGTAAATGAGAGGAGGATCGTATCATGAAGAAGGTCTTGATTGCCAACCGTGGCGAGATTGCCCGAAGGATTATTCGCACTTGTCGGGAAAAAGGGATAGCGACAGTGGCGATTTACTCCGACGCGGATCAAGGGATGCCGTATGTCCGTGAAGCGGATGAAGCTGTACATATCGGTCCGCCGCCTGTTCCGCACAGTTATCTGAACATTGAGGCCATTCTTGCTGCTGCCAAGGAATGCCAAGCGGATGCGATCCATCCAGGGTATGGCCTGTTGTCGGAGAATGAATCGTTTGCCCGCAGAGTGATTGAAGAGGGCATTGTATTCATCGGACCGACTCCAGAAGTGATCGGACAGATGGGGGATAAACTGACGGCGCGCAGGATTATGCAGCTGGCAGGAGTTCCGGTGGTTCCAGGAGGCGATCAACCTGTCGAGACCGGGGACGAAGCTGTACAGATGGCGGTATCCATCGGCTTTCCCGTCATGTTGAAGGCTAGCGCAGGAGGCGGCGGGATCGGCATGCAGATTTGCCGCGATGAAGAAGAGCTTCGCCAGGCGTTCCAATCCGCTCGCGGACGGGCGAAAGCGTATTTCGGCAACGATGCCATGTACGTGGAGAAATACGTGGAAAGGCCGCACCATATCGAAGTCCAGATCGCTGGAGATCAGAATGGTCAAGTGATCCATCTCCTGGAAAGAGAGTGCTCCATTCAGCGCCGCCATCAAAAGGTGGTCGAAGAAAGCCCTTCTCCCTTCCTGGATGAAGAAACACGAAAAGCCTTGTGTCAGGCTGCCGTGCAAGCGGGAAAGGCTGTTGGCTACACAGGTGTGGGCACCGTGGAGTTTATCGTTGACGAGCAGAAAGCGTTTTACTTCCTGGAGATGAACACAAGGCTGCAAGTCGAGCATCCGGTCACAGAGGAGATGATCGGCCTGGATCTGGTCGCGCTGCAACTGGAAATAGCCCAAGGCAAGCCGCTTTCTGTCGAGCAAGAGGACATTCACGCCAAGCGCCATGCGATCGAATTGCGGGTCTACGCAGAAGATCCCGTATCGTTTTTGCCTTCACCCGGCACGATTACGCTGTACCAGGCCCCTGATCTGGAGCATGTCCGCATCGATGACGGCGTAGAGACAGGGACAAAGGTAACTCCGTTCTACGATCCGATGATTGCCAAGGTCATTTCCTCCGGCGCCACTCGCGAAGAGGCGATTCAACGGGCCAGGAAAGCCATGCAACAATATCTGGTCACCGGAATCAAAACCAACATCCCGTTTTTGCTGGAGGTATTGGAGGACGAACGCTTTCTTGCAGGGCAGTACAATACATGGTTTATCCAGGAACGAAAACCCAAATCGACGATCTAAAAGGAGTGTAGTCTGATGAAACAAGTAGCAGCGAATATGGCAGGTACCGTATTTAAAGTATTGGTCCAAGCAGGAGACGTCGTGACAGCAGGCCAGGATCTGATCGTGCTGGAATCGATGAAGATGGAGATTCCGTTTGCAGCCGAAGGAGCGGGAAAAGTAGCAGAAGTAAAGGTGCAGGTCGGCGATTTTGTCAATGAAGGCGACATCCTCGTCGTTCTGGAAGAATGATTGGCAGTTTTTTTTGACCGCAAACCAACTGAGCGCTCGCTTGGAAAGAAGGTGTGCAGCGTGCATGTGAAAATTGTGGAGGTTGGCCCGCGAGACGGGCTGCAAAATGAGAAGGAGATCGTGCCGACCGAAGTCAAGATTGCATTGATCGGGAAGCTGGCTGCCTCTGGTCTGACGACGATTGAGGCCACTTCTTTTGTCAATCCCCGCTGGATTCCGCAGCTGGCAGATGCTGAGGAGGTATTGGCCAGGCTTCCACGCGGGAAGAGCGCAACCTATACGGCTTTGGTCCCCAATCTGCGTGGACTGGAGCGAGCGGTGTCGAGCGGCTTGCAGGAGATTGCATTGTTCATGTCAGCCTCGCAGACCCACAACCAGAAAAATATCAACAAGACGATCGAGGAGACCATTCCTGTCCTGCGAGAGGTGGCACAAGCAGCCCATTCTTACGGAATGCGCGTGCGCGGCTACATATCGACCGTATTTGGCTGCCCGTACGAAGGAGATGTTCCCGTCGACAACAGCCGCCGCGTAATGCAAGCCCTGCTGGAAATGGGCGTTCACGAGATCTCAGTGGGAGACACGATTGGCGTCGCCACCCCCAAACAGGTGCGCCATATTTTCGGGGAATTGGTGAAAGAGGCTCCACCTGAGCGTCTGGCTGCCCATTTTCACGACACCCGGGGAACCGGCCTTGCCAATGTCGTAGCAGCACTGGATGTTGGAATCCGCATTTTTGACAGCTCGATCGGCGGACTGGGCGGCTGCCCATACGCGCCGGGAGCGGCAGGAAACATTTCTACCGAAGATCTCGTCTACCTCCTCCATGGCATGGACATCGAGACAGGGGTCGACCTGGAGCGGTTGATGGAAGCTGGGGCGTACATCCAGCAGCAATTGGGGCGCGAGCTTCCTTCCAAGGTATTGAAGGCGCATCTCGCTGCCGACTGCGCAAGTCAGGGCGATGCATAGAGCAGGAGGGATCCGTTTTGAGCGTTTTGTTGCAAAAGGAAGGCGCAGTCGCCGTTCTGACCATCGATCGGCCGCATGTGCACAATTGTTTGAACTTCGCGGCATTATGCAGTCTGCGTGAGCGAGTTGCACAGCTTGCTTTGGACAGGGGGACTCGTGTGGTCGTCGTCACCGGCTCGGGGGAAAAAGCATTTTGCGCTGGAGCAGATCTGAAGGAACGCCGCGGGATGGAGCCGCAGCAGGTGGAAGCCTACATCCGGATGATCCGCGAAACCTTCAGTGAACTGGAGCGTTTGCCCAAGCCCGTGATTGCGGCGGTGAACGGCTTGGCTTTAGGCGGAGGGACAGAGCTTGCCCTGGCCTGCGATTTGCGCGTCATGAGTGAGACGGCTCAGATGGGACTGACGGAAACCTCGCTTGGAATCATCCCCGGTGCGGGTGGGACACAACGGCTCCCTCGCTTGGTGGGCAAAGGATTGGCCAAAGAACTGATCTTTACCGCACGTCGCGTCCTTCCGGATGAAGCGCTGCGCATCGGCTTAGTCAATCGCGTAGTGCCTGCCGAACGGCTGATGACCGATTCGCTCGAGCTGGCGCGGCAAATCGCGGAGCAGGCGCCTCTTGCGCTCGCTCAGGCGAAGGTAGCGATCGACTGCGGGTCAGAGGTGGAATTGGCGACAGGGCTGATGATGGAGAGCCAGGCCTATCAACTCTTGATACCAACCAAGGACAGGCTGGAAGGACTGGCGGCATTTCAGGAAAAAAGAAAACCTGTATATCGTGGAGAGTGACAAGGAGGAAGCCATGAGCAAACAAGCGGACGAGAAACTGTACGAGAAAATCGATCAGGTGAAGCAGGGCGGAGAGCCCAAATACCATGCCAAGGCAAAAGAGCAAAACAAGCTGTTTGTCCGTGACCGCCTCAAACTGCTGTTCGATGACGAATTCATGGTAGAGGACGGACTGTTCGCCAATGTAATGGCAGGCGATCTGCCGGCAGATGGGGTCGTTACCGCCATCGGCAAGGTAAATGGACAAACCGTATGCGTGATGGCCAATGACTCGACGGTAAAAGCAGGCTCCTGGGGAGCGCGCACGGTTGAGAAAATCATCCGTATTCAAGAGACGGCCGAAAAAATGCAGGTGCCGTTGATCTACCTGGTGGATTCCGCCGGGGCGCGAATTACGGATCAACTGGAGATGTTTCCAGGACGCCGGGGAGCGGGACGCATTTTCTATAATGAAGTAAAGCTGTCCGGCAAAATTCCCCAGGTATGCATCCTGTTTGGGCCGTCTGCTGCGGGCGGCGCTTATATCCCGGCTTTCTGCGACATCGTCATCATGGTCGATAAAAATGCCAGCATGTACCTCGGATCGCCGCGCATGGCGGAAATGGTCATCGGCGAAAAAGTCACCCTCGAAGAACTGGGCGGGGCCCGCATGCATTGTACAGTGAGCGGCTGCGGTGACGTCCTTGCCGCGAATGAAGAGGAAGCGATTTCGGCAGCTCGTGAATACCTTCGCTTTTTCCCTGCCAACTACACGCAGAAGCCGCCCGTCCTCGAAGGGAAGCTTCCTGTTCCGACTGCGAAGGAAATAACGGCGCTTGTCCCTGAAAATCAAAACGCGCCATTTAACGTGCACGAACTGATCGAAGCGCTGGTAGATGAAGGCTCCTTCTTTGAAATCAAAAAGCTGTTCGCCCAGGAGCTGGTGACCGGTCTGGCCCGTCTTGACGGCAAGCCGGTCGGGATCATCGCCAACCAGCCGCGAGTCAAAGGCGGCGTGTTATTCGTCGATTCGGCCGACAAGGCGGCGCGCTTTATAACCTTGTGCGATGCGTTTTCGATTCCGTTGCTCTTCCTTACCGATGTGCCAGGCTTTATGATTGGCACAGCGGTCGAACGGGCAGGGATCATCCGTCATGGCGCGAAAATGATAGCGGCGATGGCGGAAGCGACGGTACCGAAAATCTCCGTCATCGTACGCAAGGCATATGGAGCTGGCTTGTACGCGATGGCGAGCTCCGCGTTTGAACCGGATGCCGTACTGGCTCTGCCGGGAGCACAGATCGCGGTCATGGGACCGGAGGCTGCAGTCAACGCCGTCTACAGCAACAAAATTCAGGAAATAGAAGACCCGCAGGAGCGCCAGGCTTTTATCGCCCAGAAGAGGAAGGAATATCAGGAGGATATCGACATCTACCTGCTCGCTTCCAATCTGATTGTCGATGCGATCGTTCCTCCTGCCGAGCTTCGGCAGGAACTCATCTCGCGCTTTTCGGTCTATCAAGGTAAAAACCAGCTGTTCTCTGAAAGAAAACACCCCGTCTATCCGGTATAGCCCTGTCAGCAGACCGCTTCTTCGCGAAAGAGGCGGTCTGCCTGTTTTTTACGTTAAATTTTTCGACAATTTTGATCTTTTTTTAACCCAATCAATTGCTCAATCTCCTAATCTCTGTTATTCTTTAGATAAGTATTGATTAATGTGGGTGAACAAATGCGATCGGAATCGATTCCTGTCAAGACGGTAGTGATAGGCGGCGGTGCGGTAGGGCTGTTGTATGCTGCCAGACTTGTTCTGAGCGGACAGTCAGCGTCAGTCGTGACTCGAAGTGCTCTTCAGGCCGAACAGATCAACCGACAGAAAATGACATTTCATTCTCTGGACGGGCAGGTTTTCTCCGTTCCGCTCGCAGCAAGTCCGATTGAACAGGGCTTGCCACCGGGCAACTTGTACCTGCTTGCCGTAAAACAAAACGACTTGCCTGGATTGTTGCCGTTTTTGCGGCAGATCCCCAAAAATGCTTCTATCCTGGCCTTGCAAAACGGTATGGGACACCAGGAATGGCTGGCTGAGAAGCTGCCCGACAGAATTTGCTACTTCGGGATCAACGCAGAGGGAGCCAGGCGCTTGTCTGGGACAGAAGTGATTCACACGGGAAGCGGCTCGCTTCGAGTCGGTCCCTGGAATGAGGAGGCGGGTCCCGATCCTGTAATCTCGGCTTTTCTTGAATGGGCAGGGTCCGTTCAAATTCAATCCACCTATGAAGCCTCGATCCAGCCGTTTGCCTGGCGCAAGCTAGTGGCCAACGCGCTGATCAATCCGTTAACCGCGATTTTTGATATTCCCAATGGAGCTCTGCTCGAGAATCCGTACACCGTGAGCCTGATGCGCGATCTTTTTGTGGAAGCAGCGGCTGTCGCAAGTCATCACGGACAAAAATTGGGGGAAATGGATTGGCAGGAAATCTCTGTAATTTGTCGAAATACTTCACGAAATCTTTCCTCCATGTTACAGGACGTGAAACGACAGAGGCGGACGGAGGTAGAGGCAATCAATGGCTATCTCGTCCAAAAAGGAAAGGAAGCAGGGATTCCCACTCCGTTGCATGAAAGCTTGCTTCGCGTAATCCTTCTCAAGACGAGCATGGGAGAAGAGAAGGTGGGAGGCGACAGATCATGACCTTTGTGGCAAATGTCTGGTCCTACTTATGGGGCACACTCACCGTCATACCTTTCCTGGGTTTCCCGATCGTCTATTATCTGATGTGGGTCTGGAAGCGGGACAAGCGGTTGGCGGGGAGGTGGGCAGTGAATATCACGAATCTTTTGTTGATTCGTTCGGTTGTTGTCGCCTATGGCGAGATCTGGCCAGATGCCATGTCTGCCTGGTGGTGGATCGTTTGCTTTTACCTTGTCTTCATCGCTGTCCTTGGCTGGATGCAAGTGCGCTGGAAGGGAAAGCTGTCCCTGGGAAAGATCAGTTTTTCCGTATGGCGTTTGTCGTTTCTCTGGTTTGGACTCATCTACGTAGTGTTGATTACGACAGGCATTTTCAAAACAATGAGCGTCGTATAAACACTGGTGACATACATAATCGTTTCTATTCCGATAAAGAAAGAAGGTTGGAAATATGCGACTTCCCATCGAGACCATCGGACACAAGATACGTATGATTCGGAAAGAGCGCGGCTTTACCCTGGAAATCATGGCGAACAAAACGGGGTTAAGCAAAGGGCTGCTCAGTCAAGTGGAGAGGGGGATTTCACAACCGTCATTGGACTCCCTGTGGAAAATCACGAAAGCCCTCGAATCCCCTATCATTCATTTTTTTGAGGACATCGATCAAAAGCAGGTGCATGTCGCAAGGCAACACAAGCGCAGACAATTGGTGTTTCCCGAATCTACAGGTACCTATTCGCTGCTCTCCATGGGAGGAAGCGCCAAACTCGGGATGCTGGAGGTCCGGCTCAAGCCAGGTGAAATGGCCGTAGACAAATTCGTGCAAACCGAGGGTGAGGAATGCTTTACCGTCATTACGGGAACCGTCGTGGCCCGTTTTAATGATGAAGAGCATGTTTTGGAGGCTGGCGACAGCATTTCCTTCGACAGTGCCAAAAACCATTCCGTCGAGAATTGCGGCGAAACGGAAGCCGTTTTGATCTGGTGCGTCACGCCGCCACAATTTTAAGACAATTCCACCTTACACTTTGACAACCCATTGATATGGGTTGTTTTGTTTTTTCATGGGAGGGAGCATGATATAATTTGCAAAAGAACACGGCCCTAGGAAAGGTGAGCATGTCATGAACGTTGATCATATAGCTATTCCGTTAGCCAATCGGCTGGCGCAGGACTACCAGGAGGGAAAGGAATCCGCGGTCTCCTTTTTTGCCTACCAGCCGTATCGAACCGAATCCTATCGGGAACGGCTGCAATGGCTGCGCGGACGGCATTTTTCCCATCGCGAGAAGCTGGCGGATGGATTATATACGTACAACAAGGAAATCGGAAATCACGAAGAAGCACTCAAGCGAATCGATGCTCTTAAAAAACCGGACACCTACGTGGTCATCGGCGGGCAACAGGCTGGAGTGCTGACAGGACCGCTCTACACGGTCTATAAAGCAGTCCATCTGATCCAAGAGGCTCAAAAGCTGTCGCAGGAGCTTGAAGTAGAGGTCATCCCGGTCTTTTGGATCGCGGGCGAAGATCATGATCTGGACGAGATCGACCATGTCTTCTGGTTGAGTGAAAAAGAACGGCGCCTGCACAAAGAAAGGTTGAAGCTGAACAAAAAGGGACGTTTTTCCGCGAGTCATGTAACAATGGATGCGTCAGCCGTCGAAGCTTTTCTCCAGGCGTTTTTCGACGGGCATCCGGAGACTGTGCATACTTCGGAAATCCGCGGCTTATTGCAAGAGACAGCCTCCAGTTCCCAGACACCCGTAGAATGGTTTGCACGGCTTCTCGCGCGGTTGTTCGGCAAACACGGACTGGTGCTGGTGGAGTCCTCGTCTCCGTACATTCGGGAGCTGGAGCAGCCTGTTTTTCAGAAGGTGATCGCGAACAATGAGCAGATCTCCCATCTGTTGACAGAAGCGGCAACGCGAATTGCTGATGCAGGATACCCCTTGCAGCTTGAAGTGGGCGAGCATCAGGCAAATTTGTTCCTCTATGAAGGGGGAGAACGCTTGCTTCTGGAGCGTTTTGGAGATCGTTTTGTCAACAGGCGATGTACGTACTCGCGCGAGGAGTTGCTGAAGCTGGCAGAGGAAGCGCCGCAACGCTTCAGCGCCAATGTAGTGACCCGCGGTCTGATGCAGGAGCATCTCTTTCCGACGCTTGCCTTCGTCGGGGGGGCTGGAGAAGTTGCGTATTGGGCCTTCTATCGGGAGATCTTCGCTGCCCTCGACATGCGGATGCCCATTGTCCTGCCGCGCATCTCGGTCACGCTGCTGGAGGGAGCGCTGGAAAGACTGCTCGCCGGTTTTGACCTTGACCTCGCACAGGTGCTGGGCCAAGGAGAGGCATGGCAAGAAGCGCAGATGAGGACGAGGGAACAGCGGCCGTTGGATGAGCGGTTTGCCCATGTACGGGAATCGCTTCTCGATCTGTATCGACCGTTGGTAGAGGACGTAGTCCGGCTGGACGGAGGTCTTCGCGGCATAGCTGACAAAAATCTGTCTATTTTGCTTGGACAGGTCGACTTTTTGGAGCAGCGCTTGACCCGTTCCCTGCAAGAGCGTGAGGACACAGATCAGCACCGGCTTTGGCGCTTGGAGGCGAATCTTTTGCCGGAGGGCGGCTTGCAGGAGAGAAAGATCTCCTTTTTTTCCTTCGCCAATAAATACGGCTTGGCCCTGGTCGACCGACTGGTGCAGGCTCCGTTTACTCACGATGGAAGGCATCAGGTCTTCCACCTGTAACCAGATTGTATGGATATCATTTCCTGCTGATATGCTGAAACATTCTCGACAATATCTGCGTCAAACCCAGTACAGGAACTGCCTGTGGAAGGGGAGATGATCTAGTGCAGATGAAATGGCGACAACTCGGCAGACGATTCATCATGAAAGCTCTCGTGCTCTCGATCGCTCTGGCAGGTACGGCATTTGGCAGTGTCAGCGCGGCGAAGGCTCGGTCGATGGCAGCAGCGTCTGCGGTTTCTTTTACAGATATTCATGGACATTGGGCTTCCCGAGAAATTGTGGAAGCGAATAAAAAAGGATGGATTCGCGGTTTTCCTGACGGAAGCTTCCGTCCCGAGCAGACGATCTCCCAAGAAGAGTTTCTCGTAATGATTGAACGGGTGATTCCTTCTTTTCCTGGGCATGAACCCGATTCTTTTGCACGTGAAACCTATTTGTCTAAAGCGGAGGGACGGTGGTCCTATGGAACGTATGCCCATCTGCTCAGCGCCGGGATCATTCCGTCCGGAAAGCCGACTGAGCCCCTCGATCGGCTGGAGGGAGCGAGGCTGATGCTCGCGGCATTGGGACAGCAGTCCGAGGGGGAGAAATACAGGGGAACCAAATCCCGCTTCTTCTCTGACCTTCCCGTAGAAGAGGAGTATCAAGTCATGACCGTCTATCCGGCGTACAAGCTCGGGATCATTACTGGCTATCCGGATGGTACGTTCCGAGCGAATGAAAAAATTAGCCGGGCACAGGCTGTCGTTCTGATTTCGCGTCTGTCCCAGCAAATCGAGGATTTGTTCCCTGGTCAGGTGAGCGAGGAAGAGAAGCAGGGCATGAGGAAGACGGTCGCTTCGTTCATGGAGGAAGTGATGGACAAGCAACGCATCCGCCGCTATGACGAGCTGGTCAGCTACGTGAAGAAGAAAGAACTGCCGGCTAGCCCGCAGTTTTTACGCGAGCATTTTTCCTTCATGAATTACGAGGTCTATGATTTCGTCCGCTTTCCTCAGTTCAATGAGCTGATCTATTATGCCAAGATCGGCAACGGCAAGTACCGCATGACCGTCCAGTATTACTCCGGTGAGCTGGGAGGCAGTGTAGACCGCACCTTCTATCTCTCTTCGACAGACGGCAAAACGTTCCAACTGATCGGAAAAGACGAATAATACCGCATAAAATGAGGCGGAACCGAATGTAGAATGCTCTACAAAAGGTTCCGCCTTTTTGCGATCAGGTACACCATTATTTTTCCATATGCGAGAGCTGCTTTTTCCCTCCTATAAAGAACAGCACCGCTGCGATTGCCAATGGATAGAGGGCAGGCCAGCCGAGGAAAGGGTACAAGCCGACAGTAAAAATCAGCGATGTCCACGAAGCGATCAGACCGATCCGATTGCCGCGCAACAGCTTGATCCCGGCCAGGCATCCCCCGATATACGTCGCGATAAACGTAGAATTGGGGAGTGCGATGAGGCTCGACAAGTTGACGAGCTGGAGCTGTAGAGCCGTCAGAACAAGGACGAAGCAAATGCTCAAAAAGGCCAGTCCTCCAACGGGCGTGCGGTGCTTGGGATGGAGAATCCCAAACCAGCGCGGGGCGAACCCCTTCTGGGACAGCGAATACGCAATGCGCGAAGCCGCACCTACATAAACATTGGCGGACGCGATGCAGATAAACAAGGCGATCAGAGCTACGAACCAGCCGCCGACAGGTCCGAGAGAAAGCTGGATCATGCGGCTAAGTGAAGCGGCTGTAATTCCGTTTCCGTAACTGTGTGTTGCAACGGTCATCAAGGCAACCAGGAAGTACAACAAGGCAATGATGCCAGCGCTCCAAAAAACGCCGCGAATCGCGTTCCGGGGATCGACCATCTCGCCTGACAGATGGGTGACCGCTTCCCAGCCGATAAAGCACCAGAACATCAATACCGCTGCTTGAATCACACTGAGCCAGCCGTGTGGGACAAAAGGAGTGAAGTCGGCAGCAGAGGCATGGGGAACCGCCGCGACGATCGCCAGAATCAGGATGGACACAATCAGCGACACCACGATGGTCTGTACCCGTCCGGCTACCTTCAGACCCATGGTATTCATCCAGAGAACAGACAGCAGGATCATGCCTGCACACAGGGTAACCTGCCAATCGTTCCAATTGAACAAAATGGCGATATAATGAGAGCCGATTACACTTAGAATCGGAGCGCCAAGCGGGACGGAAAGCAGAAAAAACCATCCGACCATATTGCCGAAGCGTTCGCCGTAGGCAGTTTGGACAAAGGAAGAGACGCCCCCCGAGCTGGGATAACGAGCGGAGAGCAGGCCCATCGTGACACCCATCGGAAGGACCAGAATCGACATCAGCAGCCAGGCCAATATAGAGGCCGGGCCCGCGATTTCCGCAGCCAGTCCGGGTATTAGCAGCACGCCCGAACCGAGCACTGAGCCGATGTACAAGGCAATGATTTGCTGGAGTCCCAAGGTTTTGGTCAGTCTTGCTGAAGTTGCTGCGGTAGATTTCATTTTGTTCCCTCGCTCTTTTCATTTCATGATGGGATTAGCGTAGCATAGACATTGGAATCAGTGTTATCTATAATTACAGATACAATCAATCGGAAAAACCGATTCGAAAAGAGGGAGAGCATGGATACTCGCTATTTGCAAACGTTTCGGGAAGTAGCCAAATGGCAAAGCTTCACCCGTGCCGCAGAGGTTTTGGGCTATGCGCAATCCAGCATCACCACGCAGATCCAGAACCTGGAGAATGAGTTTGGGGTGGTGCTGTTTGAACGCTGGGGGCGAAAAATCAGACCGACTCAGGCTGGCGAAGTGCTGCTTGCCTATAGCGAGCAGCTGCTTGCCATATTGGATGAGGCGAGGGGACAGCTCTCGGATCAGGCTCAATTGGCAGGAACGCTCACGATCGGGACCGTCGAATCATTGGCTGCCTTTTATCTGCCTCCCTACCTGCAAAAATTTCGTCAGGAGCAACCGCAGATGCGCGTGCTTTTGCATCCCGGGATTTGCCATGAATTGCGGCAAGGGGTGAAGGAGGGGACGTATGATTTTGCCTTTATTCTGGATCGATGGCAGGAGCAGCCTGATCTGGTGAGCTTGAATTTTGGTGAAGAAGAGCTGGTGGTGATTGCAGCGCCTGGCCATCGTTTGGGGCAGGCCGAAAAGGTGGAGGCAGAAGATTTTTCCGGAGAGAACTGGATTTTCACGGAACAAGGCTGCAGCTACCGCATCATGATGGAAAACGTCCTGCGCAAAGCGAACGCAGCCGTCCACTCGTCGCTGGAATTCGGAAGCATGGAAGCGATCAAGCAGTGTGTCACCTATGATCTTGGCATTGCCCTCGTCCCGAAAATCACAGTCACAGATGAAGTGAAGAACGGGACATTGATTATTCTTCCGTTTTCCCATCCGGAGGTTCGCGTCTTCCGGCAGCTCGTCTACCATCAGAAAAAGTGGATGCCGCAGGCAATGCGCTATTTTATCGGCCTGCTGAAGGCGGGAGATCTTGATCGAACAAACCGTACACGGAAGAATGCTCTTTAACTTCGAATTGGCTACAAGAGGAAAAACAGATGATGGCAGAAGTTGCGTATGATATGATAGAGACTAAGCTGTTTTTGAGATGAAGGAGGTTCATATTACCGTGAACAGTGTAGAGGAAAGCATTGTAAAAGATATGGGACTGGCTCATAATGGCCATCTGAAAATCGACTGGGTAAAGGAACACATGCCCGTTCTGAACCGCATCCGCGAACGCTTTGAAAAAGAAAAGCCGTTTGCCGGACTGAAAGTGGCAATCTCCCTTCACCTGGAAGCCAAGACTGCCTATCTGGCGAAAGTGGTGCAAGCTGGAGGCGCGGAAGTAACCATCACAGGTTCCAACCCGCTCTCTACGCAGGATGACGTCTGCGCAGCGCTGGTGGAGGATGGCATTCGCGTATTTGCGAAGTACAATCCAGATCCAGCCGAGTACAAAGAACATCTGATCAAAACGCTGGAAACTCGCCCTGACCTGATCATCGACGATGGCGGCGATTTGGTGACAATCCTGCACAGCGAGCGCCGCGATCTGCTGGCGCAAGTGCGCGGTGGCGCAGAAGAGACAACGACAGGGATCCTGCGTCTGAAAGCTCTCGAAAAAGAAGGCAAGCTGGAATTCCCGATGGTTGCGGTAAACGATGCTTTCTGCAAATACTTGTTTGACAACCGTTACGGTACAGGCCAATCCGTCTGGGATGGAATCAACCGTACGACAAACCTGGTTGTTGCCGGTAAAACCGTTGTGGTCGTTGGCTACGGCTGGTGCGGGAAAGGTGTGGCAATGCGTGCAAAAGGCTTGGGCGCAAAAGTCATCGTCACTGAAATCGATGCGATCAAAGCGGTAGAAGCGTATATGGACGGCTTTGAAGTAATGCCGATGAGCGAAGCGGCAAAACACGGCGATTACTTCGTGACCGTTACCGGAAACCGCGACGTGATTCGCAAGGAGCATTTCGAAGTGATGAAAGATGGCGCAATCCTGTCCAACGCAGGCCACTTCGATGTCGAAGTGAACAAAGTGGAATTGAAGGAAATGTCGACTTCCACGCGCATTGTGCGCAAAGACATCGAAGAATTTGTCATGGCAGACGGTCGAAAACTGTATCTCCTGGCTGAAGGCCGCCTCGTGAACCTTGCTGCAGGTGACGGACATCCTGCCGAGATTATGGACATGACCTTCGCACTGCAAGCTGTTTCCCTTGCTTATGTGAACGAGCAATACAAAAACATCGGTAAAAAAGTCCTGAACGTACCTTACGAACTGGATGCGATGGTTGCTCAATACAAGCTGGAAGCTCTGGGAATCGGCATCGACAAATTGACCGACGAGCAAAAAGCGTATCTGGACAGCTGGGTCGAATAGTCCCGCGAAAACCGTCTTTTCCCGGAAAAAAAAGAAACGAAAAATCCTGCATACACATGCGGGATTTTTTTTGTATAATAGCAAGTAGGTAGCAAAGTGGGGAAAAGTGGGGGAAAGTGGTGCCCCTTGATCGGAAAGTGGGGGATTGGGCATGTTCATGGGTGAATATCAGCATAGCATCGATGAAAAAGGCCGCCTGACCATCCCCGCGAAATTCCGTGAAGGACTGGGCAACTCCTTTGTCATGACCCGTGGCTTGGACCAATGCTTGTTTGCCTACCCGCTGGACGAATGGAAACAACTGGAGGAGCGTCTCAAAACATTGCCTTTTACCAAAGCAGACGCTCGTGCTTTTACACGCTTCTTCTTTTCGGGAGCGACTGAATGCGACTGGGACAAGCAGGGAAGGGTAAATATACCCCAAAATCTGCGTGACCACGCCGCCATTCAAAAAGAATGCGTGGTCATCGGCGTGTCCAACCGCGTCGAGGTCTGGAGCAAAGAGCGCTGGGAGGCGTACTTGGCAGAATCAGAGGGCTCGTATGGAGAGATCGCTGAAAAACTGGTTGATTTCAATTTGTAGCAGCAAGAAGAACGGGAGTGACGATCTTGTCGTTTCATCATGTAACCGTATTGCGGGAAGAAGCAGTCGCAGGCCTCAACATTCGCCCTGGCGGCATCTATGTGGATTGCACCCTGGGAGGGGCTGGACACAGCAGCTTGATTGTCTCTCGTCTGACTGAAGGTGGGCGCCTGATTGCCATCGATCAGGACGACTGGGCACTGGATCATGCACGCGAACGCTTCTCTTCCACTATGGATAAAGTAACGTTGGTAAAGAGCAATTTTCGCCATCTCAAAGAAATTGTCAGCGATTTGGGCTTGGACGGAGTAGATGGCATCCTGTTTGATCTGGGGGTCTCTTCCCCGCAGCTGGATGAGGGAGAGCGAGGCTTCAGCTATAATGCCGATGCTCCTCTGGATATGAGGATGGACCAGCAGGCACCCTTGACCGCTTACACCATCGTCAACGAATGGGATGAGGAAGAGATCGCAAGGGTGATCTGGGAGTACGGGGAAGAAAAATTTTCCCGGCGAATTGCCCGGCAAATCGTAGAATATCGAAAAAAACGTCCTGTCGAGACGACTGGCGAGCTGGTGGAAGTGATAAAAGAAGCGATTCCTGCAGCCGCAAGAAGGACAGGCCCACATCCGGCCAAAAGAACGTTTCAAGCGATTCGCATCGCGGTCAACGATGAACTGGATGCCTTTCGAGAAGCGATCAGTGATGCGATCGACGTATTGCGTCCCGGGGGAAGAGTCAGCGTCATTACCTTCCATTCGCTGGAGGATCGCATTTGCAAGCAGGTTTATCAGGATTTTTCCAAAGGCTGCACTTGTCCGCCGGCCTTTCCGATTTGTGTTTGCGGCAACCAGGCAATTGTCAAAGTGATCACGAAAAAACCGATTTTGCCGTCTGAAGAAGAGCTGGAAATGAATCCGCGTGCGCGTTCGGCGAAGCTGCGCGTCGCTGAGAAACTGTAACCGATCACATGGGCTCAACGAGGGGGTAAGAAAAGTGAGCTACTACTACCGGGGCAACCTGGCTATGGAGCTGGAGCAAGAGCAGCAGACCAGCACGGTAAAGAAAACAAAACGAACCATTCGGCTAAAACCGACCATCCCTACTAGAGAGAAACTCCTCTATTTGTTCGTAATCTCGATCACCGTTGCTGGTCTTGGGTTTGTCGGAGTTCGATACTCTCAAATCTCCCAGTACAATTACGACATCCAGAGCGTCAAAAAAGAGAATCGGCTGATGGCAGAACAAAATGCCGCCCTGCAGTTGCAAATCGAACAGATGAGCAACCGGGATCGCATCCAGGCGGAAGCGGAGCGTCAAGGCATGATGTTTAATCCCGATGCTGTGCATGTGATCGGAAAAGCGGGCGCAGTAGTTAGCCCGGTACATGCGGGAGGATCCAACCAATCAACCAAGCAACCATAATGTTACTTGCCACTCGCCAAGTAACATTTTTTTCTTCGGGTGAAAAAAGGGAAACGTTGATACGAACTTCCCGATACTGCATGACTCGCAAATCGCGTAAGTTACATAATGGAATACGTCTTGCGTATGGAGTGAATGACAATGGATACAAAACGGCGCGTAAACTGGCGGATTCTTTTGTTTGCCCTATGTGTGATCATTGGCTTTTCCAGCCTCAGCATGCGGCTTTGGTGGCTGCAAACTGTGGAAGCTGCCAAAATTATGGACTATGCCCGAAGTCAGTGGGACTGGGAAAAGACATTGAAGCCAAAGCGTGGGGCGATCATGGACCGCAACGGGGAGATTCTTGCGTATGAGGGCAAGGCCTACACAGTGAATGCGAGACTGAAGCCCATGAATGAAAAGGATCAGGATTATGTGAAGGATCCGTATTATACGGCGACGACGCTCTCCCGCATCCTCAATGCTCCGATGGATTATATTTTAAAGCGCATGACCACTTCCCAATCCAACGTCATTGAATTGGGAAGCTGGGGGCAAAAGATCACGGAAGAGCAGAAGAAATTGATCGAAGAGGCGCAATACCCCAAGCTTCCCAGCGGAGAACAGGTGAAAACGAATCAGCTTCCAGGGATCTATCTGACGGAAGCGACGAGGCGCTTTTATCCGAACAACAGCTTTGCCGCACATGTCTTGGGATACATAGACTTGTATGACAACCCGAAAATGGGCTTGGAGCTGCAGCTGGACGAGCACCTTCGCGGCGAAAAGGGAGAAATGGCGATCATGACGGACGGCGCCGGCTATCAGCTTCCAGACGGGGAGCACAAGTACAAGCCCGCAGAAGACGGCAAAAATGTCTATCTGACCATCGACCGGCAAATCCAGGACTACGTCGAACAGGCACTGGACGTCGCGGAGAAAGAGTTTAAACCCAAGGGTCTGATGGTCGTCGTCTCGGATCCGCAAACGGGAGAAATTCTGGCGATGGGCAATCGTCCGCAGTTCAACCCGAATACCTATTACAAAGGAATCACCAACTTCACGAACCACGCCGTCACCTCGATGTTTGAGCCTGGCTCGACGTTCAAGATCATTACGCTGGCGGCGGCGATCGAAGAAGGCATGTTCAATCCAAATGAAGACTATCAATCCGGGACGTACACAATCAAAGGGCAAAAGCCGATTCGCGACCACAACAACGGCCGGGGCTGGGGCAAGATCAGCTTCCTGAAAGGCGTACAGCGCTCAAGTAACGTGGTGTTTGTCATATTAGGGTACGAACGTTTGAAGCTGGAGAAATTGAAAGCTTATTTCGAGAAGTTCGGTATCGGTTCCCTGACAGGGATTGAACTGCCCTACGAGAAGAGGGGGAATATTGCCAACCTGGAAAACCCGCGCTCACCCCGTGACTGGGCGGTCACGACATTTGGGCAAGGGGTGACGGTGACGGCGATTCAGCAGATAGCGGCAGTTGGTGCGATCGCCAACGGCGGAGAATTGTTGAAGCCGCATATCATCAAGGAGATGCGTGATCCGCATACGGGAGCCGTCGTACACCGTACCGGAAGGGAAGTCGTTCGTCGCGTGGTGAGCACGGCGACAGCCAAGCAGACGCGCGATATTCTGGAGACAGTCGTGGAAGATCCCGATGGAACAGGGAAAGCCTATCGCATCCCGGGCTACTCCGTAGCAGGGAAGACCGGAACGGCGCAAAAATACGAGGGAAACAAGATTCTGGAAGGTCACTACATCGCTTCCTTCATCGGTTTTGCGCCAAAGGACAATCCGCGCCTGCTGGTCTATGTCGTCGTGGATGATCCGAATACCTCTGATTACACGACCTATAGCTCCAAGATCGTCGCTCCGATCTTCAAATCGGTCATGGAGCGCAGCTTGCAGTATCTGCAGCAGCAGCCAGATATGCAGTCGGCAAGCGGAGGGGACAAGAAGCAAGCGGCTGCCCAGCAAACTGCCTTGCCTCCCGTCAAAGAGCTGACGCTGCCCAAATTTATCGATATGGCTACGACGACAGCACAGCTTCGTGCCAAGCAGGATGAGCTTGAAGTGACGGTAGTGGGTACCGGGACCAAGATCGTCGAGCAGTATCCGGCGCCGTATACCAAGGTCGTGTCCGGGCAGAAGATCACCTTGATCACCGACCGGGTGGAAGGGACGAAGATGCCGGATCTGACTGGAAAATCCTTGCGCGATGTCATGGAGTTCGCTTCCATCTTGCACATGAACGTAAGCGCAACAGGCGTGGGCTTCGTCGATTCGCAAAGCATCAAGGCAGGCACCTCGCTAAAAGGAGGGGAAACCCTGATCGTGACGTTGAAGTCAGAGTCGGAGCCTGCACCGCCTGCACCTGTGCAAGATGAGCAGGCAGGCCAGGACGGAGCCGAATCTCCTGACGCCCAGGCGCCGCCAGAGACTACTGGAGCGTCTGAAGGGCAGTCGGAAGAAGCTGACAACCAAGACGGTACCGACAATCCCCAGGAAGGCGATACAGGGCAAACAAGCGCCTCCCCTTAGTTCTAACAAGTCCCCCCATAGAATAGGGTAGAAAAGAGACAACCTATTCGAGGGGGGACTCGTTTGCGAGTATCCAACGCTACTGTACGCCGTCGCATTTTTGTCGCTTTGGTGGTTGGCATTGTTCTGTATGCGGCATTGATTACCCGATTGGGGTATGTACAAATGATAGAGGGTCCAAAACTGGCAGAGATGGCAGGAGATTTGCTGAAACGCAATATCAAATTTCAGCCCAACCGCGGCCGCATTCTGGATCGCAACGGCAACGAACTGGTAACAAACATCACCGTACCGACTGTCATTGCTGTGCCTGTGCAAATCAAGGACCCTGAATCGACCGCAAAGCAGCTTGCTGTTATTCTGGAACAAAAAGAAGAGGACATTTTCAAGGCGATAACCAAAAGAGCAATGAGCATTGATAAAATTCCGGGAGGCCGCAAAATTTCAGAAGAGAAGGCCCGAAAGATTCAGGATTTGAACCTGCCTGGGATCTATCTGGCTGGCGATACCAAACGCTTTTATCCCAATGGTACGATGGCTGCCCACATCCTCGGGTTTACAGGGATTGACAATCAGGGATTGACGGGCCTGGAGAAAATCTATGAACCATTTCTGAAAGGAAAGGAAGGCTACATCGCCTATCCTTCCGACGCGAAAGGCCGTATCTTGCCAGGCGGCTCCGAGGAATATGTCGCGCCCATCGATGGAATGGACATGTATTTGACCATCGACAGCACGATCCAGGCATTCATTGAACGAGAGCTGGATCAGGCGGTCGTCGCCTATCAACCGGACGACGTTCTCGCGATTGCCATGAACCCCAAGACCGGAGAGATCCTCGGCATGGGGAGCAGGCCGACCTTTTATCCGGATCAGTACCAGAACTACGATACAGAGGTCTACAACCGCAATCTGCCGATCTGGAAGACCTATGAGCCAGGTTCTACCTTCAAAATCGTCACCTTGGCTGCTGCGCTCAACGAAGGCGTGGTCAAGCTCAATGAAGGCTTCTACGACCCGGGCTACATCACTGTGGCGGGAAAAAGGCTGCGCTGCTGGAAGCGGCAGGGGCATGGGCAGGAAACCATGCTGGAGGTCGTCGAAAACTCCTGCAACCCGGGCTTTGTGACGATGGGACAACGACTGCAAAAAGAACGCTTGTTCGAATACATCAAGAAATTTGGTTTTGGACAAAAGACGGGTGTTGATCTTATTGGCGAAGAGAATGGGCTTCTTTTCAAGCTCGATCGGGTAGGTCCGGTTGAACTAGGGACGACTTCTTTCGGCCAAGGGGTATCGGTGACGCCCATTCAGCAGATGGCAGCAGTCTCGGCGGCCATCAACGGAGGCAAGCTGATGAAGCCTTACGTGGCCAAAGAATGGCGAGACAGCATCACACATGATGTCATCGGACGGACATTGCCAACAGAGGTGCGGCAGGTGATCAAGCCCGAGGTGTCCGAGCAGGTGCGGTACGCCCTGGAGAGCGTGGTGGCGAAAGGGACAGGCGGAAGGGCCTATATCGAAGGATACCGTGTCGGAGGGAAGACCGGGACCGCCCAAAAGGTAAGGAACGGCCGCTACGTCGATGGCGAATATATCGTGTCCTTTATCGGCTTCGCACCGGCGGATGATCCGCAAATCGTCGTCTATTTTGCTGTAGACAATCCCAAAGCCCTGGCTTTTGGTGGACTGATTGCGGCGCCCAGCGTCAAAAACATCATCGAATCGTCACTCCAGCACTTGCAGGTGCAGCCGCGCAAAGACGGGATTTCCAAAGAGATCAACAAGGCACTGGGAGAAAGGGCCCCGATCGAAGTTCCTGATATGGTCGGTCAAACCTTGAAGGATATCGCGACCCTGTACGAGACCTTGCCATTGGTCGTTTCCGGCAAAGGAAAATACGTCATTTCCCAATCTCCGGCTCCAGGTGTGAAAATTGAAGACGGGGGAAAAATTCGCATCTACCTTGGTGACAAATAAAGCAAATAGCTATAAAATGAGTTTTTGGAGGCGGAGGAGAGTAGGCTTTTCTACGGGCGCTCACCTCCGCTCTTTGCAAAAAACGCTAGATTTCTGTCTATACTAATGGAAAATGGGGTGCCTGTCATGTTGTTACGAGATCTGCTCTCACCTCTGTTGCACAAAAAGGTTCAAGGAGATGACAGCATAGAAATAACGGGTTTGACAGCAGATTCGCGCCAGGTAAAGCCCGGTTTCCTGTTCATTTGTCTGACAGGATATACAGTCGATGGACATGATTATGCCGCCAAGGCTGTTGAGTTGGGGGCTGCAGCTGTCCTCGCCCAAAAAGTGCTTGATCCCGCGGTTATCCGAAGCCAAGCGACGGTCATCACCGTATCGGATACGCGCAGGGCGATGGCTCTTTTGGCTGACCGTTTTTACGAATCGCCAACCCGCGAATTGAAATTGATCGGCGTGACCGGGACGAACGGCAAAACCACGACGACGCATCTGATCGACAAGATTTTGCGCGACCATCAATACCAGACAGGTTTGATCGGAACGATTCACATGCGGATAGGCGACGTAAGCGAAGAAGTGAAAAATACGACACCTGACGTTATTGATTTGCAAAAAAGCTTTCGACGGATGCGCGATGTGGGGACGGATTACGCAGTCATTGAAGTTTCCTCCCATGCGCTGGAACAAGGACGAGTGCGCGGGTGTGATGTACATACCGCTGTCTTTACCAATCTCACACAGGATCATCTCGATTACCACAAAACCATGGAGAATTATCGCTTCGCCAAATCCCTGCTGTTCGCCCAGCTTGGCAATCACTACCAGTGGGATCGCATGAAAACCGCCGTGCTGAATGCAGATGACGAGGCTTCCCAATTTTTTGCGACGGTTACTCCTGCCCGGGTCATTACGTATGGCATCGACCAAGCAGCGGATGTGGCCGCAAGCGAGATTAAAATCACGAGCAAAGGAACGTCGTTTGTCGCAACCACTTTCGCAGGCACGATCGAGCTGCAGCTCAAACTGATGGGAAAATTCAACGTGTACAATGCATTGGCGGCGATGGCTGCTACCTTGGCAGAGGGCATACCGCTGGAAGAAATCAAAGCCAGCCTGGAGTCGATTCCAGGGGTCAACGGCCGCTTTGAAGCCGTAGAGGCAGGGCAGCCTTTTGCCGTGCTGGTGGATTATTCCCATACGCCTGACAGTCTGGAAAACGCCTTGCAAACCGTAAAAGAATTTGCCAAGGGTCGCATCATGTGCATCGTGGGCTGCGGTGGCGACCGGGATGCAGGCAAGCGCCCGATTATGGCCAAGATTGCAACAAAATATGCGGATTACAGCGTCTTAACCTCTGATAACCCACGATCTGAAGAACCGCAAGCCATACTGGACGACATGCTCGCAGGAGTGGCGGATGTAGACCAGGAGCGTTATACCACCAGGGTTGATCGCCGTGCTGCCATTTTCCATGCCGTGTCGCTGGCGAAGCCGGATGACGTGATCCTGATTGCCGGAAAAGGGCATGAGACGTATCAAATCATCAAGGATCAGGTATTGCCGTTTGACGACCGTGAAGTGGCGCGGGAAGCCATTGCCCAGTACTACCACGAATAGAGAGAGATGCGTCTGAATAGCATCGAAAGAAAGGAGGGTCGGGCATGTTCGCTGACAACGTACTCATCGTCACGATCGTCGCCGCGTTTCTCATCGCCGTACTCATTGGTCCCTTATTCATTCCCTTTCTTCGCCGCCTGAAATTTGGGCAGGCGATCCGGGAGGAAGGACCCCAGTCTCATCAAAAGAAAGCTGGAACTCCCACAATGGGTGGTACCATCATCCTTTTGGCACTTATTTTTACTGTGTTGAAGTTTGCAAATTCCTCCATGGAAGTAACCTTTCTTTTGCTGGTGACGCTTGGTTACGGTTTGATTGGATTCATGGATGACTTTTTGAAAATCAGAAGAAAACACAATCTCGGACTAACTGCAAAGCAAAAATTTGCCGGACAGATCCTGCTGGCGATCGGTGCCTACATTCTCTTGATCATGATGGGGCATGATACCTCCCTGCATCTGCCGGGCACCCCTTGGAAGCTGGAACTCGGGTATTTTTATTTCCCGTTCCTGTTGTTTCTGCTTGTGGGGACGACCAATGCGGTCAATATCACCGATGGACTTGACGGCTTGCTGGCAGGTACGGGAGCCATTGCTTTCGGCGCCTACGCGATTATCGCCTGGTTCGGTCAAAACTACGACACGGCGATTTTCAGCGCGGCTGTCGTCGGCGGCGTCCTCGGATTTCTCGTCTTCAATGCGCATCCGGCGAGAGTGTTCATGGGGGATACCGGCTCACTCGCATTGGGAGGAGCTTTGGCGGGGATTGCCATCATGACCAAGACAGAGCTGTTGCTCGCAATCATCGGCGGCGTATTCGTCGTCGAGACGCTGTCTGTCATCCTGCAGGTAATCTCCTTTAAGACGAGAGGGAAACGGATTTTTCGCATGAGTCCGCTCCATCACCATTTTGAACTGACAGGTTGGTCGGAGTGGCGCGTGGTGGTGACGTTCTGGCTGGTGGGAATGTTCTTTGCCGGCTTGGGCGTATATCTTGAGGTGGTGACGATAAAATGATGGACTACCGGGATCGGCATATTGTGGTATTAGGAATGGCCAAAAGCGGTGTAGCAGTGGCAAAACTGTTGCACCGCTTTGGTGCTCATGTTGTGGTAAACGATCAAAAGCCGCGCGAGGAAGCAGCAGGGGCAGAAGAGCTGGAGGCCTTGGGAATTCCGGTCATCTGCGGCTACCACCCGGATGATTTGATCCATGACGGGGTCTCTTTGGTTGTCAAGAATCCGGGTATCCCGTATGAAGCTGCTCCAGTGGCGCAGGCAATGGGACTGGGGATCCCGATCATTACCGAAGTAGAGCTTGCCTACCAGATCTCGCAGGCTCCCATTATCGGGATCACCGGCTCCAATGGGAAGACCACCACGACGACGCTCGTAGGGCTGATCCTGCAGCAGGCGGGGGTTGATGCTCTGGTCGGAGGCAACATCGGAACAGTACTGTGCGGGCTTGCACAGACCGCGACACCAGAGCAATGGCTGGTAGCCGAGTTGAGCAGCTTTCAATTGGCGGGTACATCCAGTTTTCGGCCGCGTATCGGCGTCATGATGAATTTGTACCCTGCTCACCTCGATTATCATCACTCGCTGGAAGCGTACCTGGAGGCCAAGCTGCGGATGTTTGCCAACCAGACGAAGGACGATATCGCGATTCTGCCGTACGATCAGACGGAGCTTCGGCCGCACTTTGAAGCGCTGAAGGCGAGCAAGTACTTTTTCAGCAAGCAGCAGCCGGTAGAGCGCGGTGCTTTTGTACGGGACGGCATGATCGTCTACGCGGACGGAGAAGGGAACCAAGAGGAGATCATCGCTCTTGATTCGATCACGGTCCCGCATGTGGACAATGCTTTGGCAGCGATACTCGTAGCGCTTCTGGCGGGTGCGGACAAGCAGTCAATCGCGCAGGTGCTGACGACTTTCCCAGGCGTCGAGCATCGCATGGAATACGTAACCACTATCGATGGTGTCAAATACTATAATGATTCCAAGGCGACGAATCCGGAAGCCGCATCCCGCGCATTGCAGGCGTGTACGGAGCCGGTAGTCTGGATCTGCGGCGGCTTGGACAGAGGGGTTGACTTCAAGGAGCTGATCCCGGTGATCCAGGGGCGGGTGAAGGCAGTCGTGGCTTTGGGCCAAACTGCCGAGATCTTGCTGCAGCGAGCCAAGGAAGCAGGGATTAAAGAGCGAGTCCATGTCGATACTGTGGAAAAAGCCGTTCTGACAGCTTCGCAGTTGGCCGCATCGGGTGACGTCGTTTTGCTCAGCCCAGCGTGTGCGAGCTGGGACATGTTTCCTTCGTTTGAGGTCAGGGGGAGCATGTTTAAGGACGGGGTGCATAGACTTAAAACAAGCCTAGCATAACGTCCCGCAGCATCGAAGAGATTCAGCTACAGCCAAGTCCGGGACGCATGAGAAAGGATGACCTGCCCCCATGAGCAAGGTTCGCTCTGCTCCCGACTTCGTAATTATTTTTGCAACACTTTTTTTATTAGGAATTGGCATCGTGATGGTATACAGCGCGAGTGCCATCGTAGCGCAAAAGTTCAATGATCCCTATTTCTTCGCCAAGCGGCAATTGATTTTTGCCATCCTCGGCATCACATCCATGTACATCACGATGAATATTGATTACTGGGTGTGGAAGAAATGGGCCAAAGCGGGCTTTTTCCTGAGTCTTGGGCTTCTGGTGCTGGTTCTCATCATCGGGATTGAAGTAAACGGCTCCAAAAGCTGGCTTGGAATCGGCGCGTTCGGCATTCAGCCGGGAGAATTCGCCAAGCTGGGCGTTGTCGCTTTTCTGGCAAAATGGCTCTCCGACAACCAGAAGCAAATTGTCCTGTTTCGCAAGGGGCTGGCTCCCGCCTTGGGGATTCCCCTGGCGTGCTTTGGCCTGATTATGCTCCAGCCTGATTTGGGAACCGGGACTGTACTGATGGGGACTGCCATCGTGATGATTTTTGCTTCCGGAGCGCGGATCAGCCACTTTGTCGGTCTGGGCATGATCGGAGTCGCCGGCTTCGTCGCTCTGGTCATCTCCGCACCGTATCGAATCAAGCGGATCACGTCTTTTATCGATCCCTGGACGGACCCGCTCGGAGCGGGCTATCAAATCATCCAATCCCTCTATGCGATCGGCCCCGGCGGCCTTTTGGGCCTGGGATTGGGACAAAGCAGACAAAAGCATTTGTATTTGCCGGAGCCGTACAATGACTTCATCTTTTCCATTATTGCGGAGGAACTGGGCTTCATCGGAGGCACACTGGTCCTGCTCTTGTTCCTTCTGCTTCTGTGGAGAGGGATGCGCACGGCGATCACGGCTCCGGATCTGTTCGGCAGCCTGCTGGCGCTCGGGATAATTGGCATGATTGCCATACAAGTGATTATCAATATCGGCGTTGTTACGGGGATGTTTCCGGTGACGGGAATTACGCTTCCGTTTTTAAGCTACGGCGGCTCGTCCTTGACGCTGATACTTACAGGCGTGGGTGTGCTCTTGAACATTTCCCGCTTTTCGAGGTAGAGAAAGATTCATCCTGTATGGATGGGACGCATGTAATGAGAGCGGCGTAAGTGTCCGATACAGGTAAAAAAGGGTGTGAATGGAATGCGTGTCGTATTGACAGGCGGAGGTACAGGTGGACATATTTATCCGGCGCTTGCGGTAGCGAGAGAAATCTCTCGCCAGATGCCGCAAGCTGCCTTTTTGTATATTGGCAGTAAAAACGGCTTGGAGGCGAATCTGGTTCCACGCGAGGGAATTCCGTTTCAGTCCGTCGAAATCAGCGGCTTGAAACGGAAACTGACTCTCGAAAACGTGAAGACGTTGTGGAAATTTTGGCGTGCTGTCCAAGATTCGAAACATATGCTTCGAGAATTCAAACCGGATGTCGTGATCGGTACAGGCGGATATGTTTGCGGACCTGTCGTGTATGCGGCAGCGAAGCTGGGAATACCGACCATGATCCATGAACAAAATGTCGTCCCCGGCTTGACGAACAAGTTTCTGGCACGCTCGGTCAGCACAGTGGCGGTTTGTTTTGAAGAATCGCTGTCCTTGTTTCCTGCCTCCAAAACGGTGTTGACAGGCAATCCTCGCGCGACTGAAGTCAAGCATGGCAACAAACAGGCGGGGCGGGACTTTTTGGGGATAGATGCGGACAAGCGAATCGTGCTGATCATCGGGGGAAGCCGCGGTGCCCGGGCGATCAACGAGGCGGTCCTGTCCGTCATCCCGCAGCTGGGAGCGCTGGAGCGCACGCACGTCGTATACGTCACCGGTGAGGTCCATTACCAGACAATTTCGGATGAGCTGAAGAAAAAAACTCCCTTGCCGGAAAACATTACGGTCCTTCCATTCGTCCATAATATGCCGGATCTTTTAGCCGCTACCCACGTGCTCGTCGGGCGGGCAGGGGCGTCTACACTGGCTGAAATCACGGCGTTGGGCGTACCGGCGATATTGATTCCGTCTCCTTATGTCACGAATAATCATCAGGAAAAAAATGCTCGCGGTCTGGAGCGGGCACATGCAGCTCGCGTAATCGTGGAGCGGGAATTGACAGGAGAACGGCTGGTATCTGTCCTGTCTGAGCTGCTCGATGACCCGAACGAGTGGGAAAAAATGCGCAAGGGCTCGCTCTCCCTGGGGATGCCGGATGCTGCGGCCGAGATTGTGCGGCAGCTGCGAGAAATTGCCAGCAAAAAATGAACGGATGGGCGATTGTCACGCCGATCTGGGCGTTCGCATAGTATGGAGCAAACACGTGATAAGAGCTGTATCCGACCTAGATAGTATCAGGAGGTTCACAAATGAAACAAATTGCAGATGAGTTAAAGCAAGCAGGGATCGAGAAAGTGTGGACTGATGAACCTCTCGCCAATCATACGACATGGCGGATCGGGGGTCCTGCTGATTTGTTAATCCAACCCAAGGATAAGGAATCCTTGAGGACAGCCTTACAAATTCTCCATCGCCATGATATTCCTTGGAGTGTAATCGGGCGCGGTTCCAACCTTCTGGTGAGGGACAGAGGGATACGCGGAGCCGTGCTCAAGGTGACTGAGGGCTTGAGTCACTGCGAATTCAGGGGCGAAGAGGTGTGTGTGGGTGCCGGATATTCCATGATCCGCCTGGCGATGGAAACAGGGAAAATGGGATTAACAGGTATGGAATTCGCGGGAGGCATTCCTGGTACGGTAGGCGGCGCTGTCTACATGAATGCTGGGGCGCACGGATCGGATCTTTCACGTATTCTCATTGATGCCGAGATCCTCTTCGAGAGTGGCGATATGAAAGTGTTGACCAACGAGGAATTGAACTTCAGCTATCGGACGTCTTTGTTGCAGCAACAAAAAGGGATTGTCGTGGAGGCGCGCTTCCGCTTGCAGCAGGGTGATCGCAAGGAAATCGCGGCCACACTCGCAGCAAACAAGGAGCGGCGGCGTCAGACACAGCCTTTGCAGATGCCCTGTGCCGGCAGCGTATTCCGCAACCCCCCGGGTGATCACGCCGGGAGATTGATTGAGGCAGCGGGATTAAAGGGATACCGATACGGAGGAGCTCAAGTTTCGGAGATACATGCCAACTTTATCGTCAACCGCGGAGGAGCAACGGCAGCCGACGTCCTCACCTTGATCAAACACATTCAGGACACGATCCGGGATAAAAACGGGATCGACATGCACCCAGAAGTACTGGTGGTGGGCGAGGGGTAACACGGAGGTGAAAGTTTGGAGACTTTTGCGATCGAAGGCGGAAGACCTCTGTCCGGTTCGCTTCGGATCCAAGGAGCTAAGAACGCTGCTCTTCCGATTCTGGCTGCGGCTGTATTGGCGGAAGGGCAATTCTATATCTATGACGTTCCCCATCTGCGAGACATTGAAGTCATGCTGGAGATCCTCACAGCCTTGGGTGCCAAAACCAGGCTTGACGACGGATGTGTCGATCTGGACACGACGTCTGTCTCGTTGCCGATGATCCCGGATGATTTGATGGGGCAGATGCGGTCATCCATATTCCTGGCGGGACCTTTGCTGGCACGTCTGGGAGAGGTCACGATCTCCCGGCCTGGCGGATGTGATATTGGAGAGAGACGCATCGATCTGCATCTGGCAGGCTTGACTGCTCTGGGAGCGAAAATCGAAGAATCGGAAGGCTACATCACATTTCGGGCGAAGCAGCTTCGCGGCACCAATATTTTTCTCTCCTTTCCAAGCGTGGGTGCCACCGAAAACATCATGATGGCAGCGGTCCTGGCCAAAGGAACGACGCGCATCTGCAATGCAGCCAGAGAACCGGAAATTGTGGATTTGCAGAATTTCCTCAACGCGATGGGAGCCCGCATCCGGGGCGCAGGCACTGACACGATTGAAATCAACGGTGTTCCCCGGCTGCGTTCCGTCAGCTATCGGATTATTCCCGACAGAATCGTCACTGGTACCTTCCTTCTGGCCGTCGGAGTCGCACAGGGGCATATTGAGTTGACCAACACCATACCGGAGCATCTGACGGCATTGATTGAGGTTGCACGTAGCTGCGGTGTTGAAATCAAAACCCGCCATGATATAATGGAAATCAAATGCACCTCACGTCCTCGCGCTTACGACCGGATCATTACTTCTCCATACCCGGGCTTCCCTACTGACCTGCAGGCGCAATTAATGGTTTTCCTGGCACAAGCGAGAGGAACGAGCGTCATCAAAGAGACGATATTTGAGGGAAGATTTAAACATGTGAATGAATTGGCGCGAATGGGCGCATCCATATACGTAGATCTGGGCTCTGCCATCATACGGGGCACCAATAAATTGACAGCGACGAGTGTGGAAGCGACAGATCTGCGGGCAGGAGCAGCACTGGTTTTAGCAGGGCTGACTGCTGAAGGGGTCACTACGGTGAACCAGATCCATCATATCGACCGGGGGTATGAGCGGCTAGAGCAACAGTTGCACCAGCTTGGTGCCGATATTACACGGGTGTCGATATAGGAAGGGAATGATCAGCGGCATACTGCTATGCCGCTTTCCCTGTTTTTTTAGATTTACAAAAAATTCCATCTCTCAAGTGAGGGACGATGGGAAATTGCAGGCATCTCACGCCTAGCATGAGCGAGGATGGTTAGGACGATGGCGGCATTCGAGGAACGCATTCCCCAAGTCAAGCAACAACGTCCCCGCCGAAGGGGAAACCGCAAGCTGATTGTACTACTCGTGCTTTTTTTTCTTACAGTTCTCATCATTGTATTTATTCGTTCTCCATACAGCAAGGTGCAGGAAATTCAGGTGTTCGGAAATGACATCTACACAGCGGAAGAAATTGTCGCCAAGTCTGGCTTAACCCTAGATATGCAATTCCTCAATGTCTGGGAGGGAAGCGTGAGAAGCAATCTGAAGCCGCTTGAAGGAATCAAGGACGTTGCCTTGACTCGGCAGTTCCCGGGCGTCATTCAGCTGCATGTCACCGAATTAAAACGCGTCGCATTTTGGAACGGACAGGATGGAACACGCTACCCGCTCCTCGAGAATGGCTATGTCCTCAAACAGGTGGATTTTTCCAAGCGGGTGGTGGACAGGCCCTTGATCAGCTCCTGGTCCGCGCCAGAGCTGCTTCCGAATTTGGCCAAAACGCTATCCAAGCTTTCACCAGCGGTATTGGGTGAAATTTCCGATATCGCGCTGACTCCAACCGTGTATGATAAACAACGTGTGCGTCTTTTTATGCGAGACGGCAATGAGGTGCGCAGCGTCGTCTACAAGCTGGACAAGATGATGAATTGGTATCCGGCGATCGTGAAGGAGTTGCCAAGCGATTCGAAGGGTGTGCTGTCGCTCTTTGAGCAGCCTTGGTTTGTCCCATACGGGAAGGGGGAAGCTGCTGTTCCGTTGCCTGACCACGGGGGACAAGCCCAAAATCCGCAGTAAACTAGCAAAAGGGGAAAGCAGAAAATGAATCGTCGCAACAAGTTTCATGTGTATTTGACCATCGTGACGTTTTGTACCGGCTTTCTGGTGGCGACCTCGATCGAGACAACCAAGTTGATGCGGAAAGAACGGATGAACGATCAGCTGTTCCAACAGGAAACCCAATTGAACGAGCGGATTCTGGCGGAAAAGGAGCAGAACCGGCATCTTGAAAATCAATTGCTCGATTTGCAGCGTCAGGTCGGGAAGGTCGAGGAAGCGATGGCGACTCGCAAAGCAGAAGCCGCGGAGATTCTCAGCCAGCTGGAAGCGGCGCGGATGCAGGCTGGCGTCGTTGCGGTAGAAGGACCAGGCATAGTCGTAACCATGCAGGATTCGCAACACGCGGCGTCCAGTCCGGATATTACCAACTATATCGTGCATGAACATGATGTGCGTCTTGTCGTCAACGAGCTGCGTCTCGCCGGAGCGGAAGCAATCAGCATCAACGGACAGCGCCTGGTGAGCAACTCTTCCATTCGCTGCATCGGACCGACGATTATTGTAAATGGGGTCAAATCCGCCGCTCCATTCGTAGTGTCGGCAATCGGAGATCCGGAAACATTGGAGGGAGCCTTGAACCTGCCGGGAGGAGTATTACAAACCTTGCAGGATTTCGTACAAATCGATGTTGCCAAGCAAAACTCTATTCAGTTGCCAGCTTTCGTAGGGGATGCCAAATCCAAACACTCCTAGTTGAAGGATGCGTTTAACCATGTTGCAAAAAAGCCGTAAAATCACGTTTATTCTTGCTATTATTAGTGCTATCATAGGTGTGATGTTAACCGTTCAATTGCGCAGCAGTTTGGACCCGGTGCACAAGGAATCCAGAAGTATCGCAGAGCTTCGGGCCTCGCTGCAAAAAGAGCTGGAAAAACATAAAAACCTGCTAGCCGACATCTCCAAATACAATCAGTTGTACTACCAGTACGAAACTGCACTGAGTGAGGATGAGAGCCTCTCTGTCATGAAGGAAGAGCTGGCGCGCAATCGGAAAATGGGTGGAATGGTTGCGGTAGAAGGACCTGGGATTATCCTCAATATCGTGGATCAGGTATACGATGAGCATGTCATGGACGAGCATGTGCCAGTGCCAGTGATCGGCGGGTATACAATCGATGACGAGGATTTGCGATGGCTGGTGAACATCCTTTTTGCGAACGGTGCGCAAGCCGTCTCCATCAATGGACATCGCTTGATTGCCACGACAGCCATTCGCAATGTAGGGGATGTGATTCAGATCGACACAAGAACGGTTCAACCCCCTTATGAGCTGAAAGCATTGGGAGAACCCGAAGTTCTATTGTCAGCTTTGAAGCTGGAAGGTGTGGAGGAGTACTTTCAGCTTTCCAATAAACATGTAATTGCCGAGAAGCAGGACAATCTGATGATTCCAGCCAACACAGAAGAACGTCGCATTCGCTTCATGAAAACGGTGAAAGAAAAAGGAGATTCGTAACCATGTGGCTCCCGCTTATCGGACTGATCGTCGGTCTCGTCGTCGGCTTTTTGCTGGATTGGCGTGTGCCTCAGGAGTATAGTAGCTATCTTTCCATCGCTTTGTTGGCAGGATTAGATACAATCTTTGGGGGAATTCGTTCATTCCTGGAACGCACGTTCAATGTGCGTATCTTCTTGTCCGGGTTTTTCTTCAATACACTGTTCGCAGCAGGTCTTGCCTTTATCGGAGGTTTCTTGGGCATCGATCTGTACCTGGCTGCCATCGTCGCCTTTGGCGTTCGCTTGTTTAACAACTTGGCGGTTATCAGGAGAATAGTTCTATCTCGGTGGATCAATCAGGAAGAGTAGGACGAGTAACTGGGAAGAAGGTCATATTTTTACAAAAATTCAAGATGAAAAAAAGGGAATGGTAGTCCTGTGTGGAATAAAATATGCAGGTGTTCTCATGATTACAAGACAGAAGACGTAGCAGGGGAGGTGTCACAGGTTTGGTAAGCAATGAACTCATCGTCAGCCTAGATATTGGGACTTCCAAAGTTCGCGTTATGATCGGCGAAGTCAACAACGGTTCCATCAACATCATCGGTGTCGGCCAGTCGCATTCGGAAGGGATTAAGAAGGGTGTTATCGTCGACATTGACCAAACCGTGCATGCCATCCGGGAAGCTGTCGACCATGCAGAGCGCATGGTTGGCGTTTCGATCGAAGAAGTATATGTAGGAATCACCGGAAATCATATCGAGCTGCATGAAACACAAGGGGTTGTCGCTGTATCAAGCGAGGACCGTGAGATACGGGAAGAAGACATCCAACGCGTCATTCAGGCTGCGAAGGTAGTCGCAATCCCACCAGATCGGGAGATTATCGAAGTAGTACCAAAGGAGTATATTGTCGACGGGCAAGGGAGTATAAAAGACCCACGCGGGATGATCGGGGTACGGTTGGAGATGGAAGGAACCATTGTAACCGGATCCAAAACGGTTGTACATAACATCGTGCGTTGCGCGCAACGCACCAATCTGCGCGTTGCTGGTATTTTTCTACAACCATTGGCTGCTAGCACAGTCGCTCTTTCCAAGGATGACAAGAACATGGGTGTCGTCCTTGTAGATATTGGTGCTGGGTCTACCACGATCGGTGTCTTCGAGCAGGGTAAGCTGGCTGCCACTACTGTGATCGGAATTGGCGGCGATCATATTACTAGCGATATCGCACTGGGATTACGTACACATACGGAAGTTGCGGACCGGGTGAAGACGAAGAATGGTTGTGCCTTGATCGATGAAGCATCCGAGGATGTCAAATTCAAGGTCAACCGTATTGGTAGTGAAGTGGAAAAGCAGTTTACACAAGTAGATTTGGCCAATATAATTGAGCCTCGTGCAGCCGAAATATTCCAACTCGTAGAGGAAGCTGTCTACAAATTGGGGTATCGCGACGAAATTGCCGGAGGGTATGTGCTCACCGGGGGTACCGTCGCAATGCCTGGAATGTTGGAGTTGGCAAAGGAAGAACTGGATGCTCCTGTTCGTATCGCGATACCAGACTACATTGGAGTTCGCGACCCTGCCTACACCACTGGAGTAGGCCTGATTCAATATGCCTTGCAGTTGATGGAGCGCCGCAGCATAAGCGTCACCCCCTCATTCAAGGGCACCCAGAAAAAGCAAACCGTCACGAAGTCAAGAGACAGCAACGGCGGTTTAATGGAAAAGGTAAAAAACTGGTTTAGTGAGTTTATTTAACAGCAAGAATACCCGCCGCTAGACGCGGTCGCTCATCCTTGAATATGCCTCACATCGAGGTTTTCTTATGTTGAATTGGGGAGGACTAGCAATATGCTGGAATTTGATATGGACATGGAATCCTTTGCGCAGATTAAGGTAATTGGTTGTGGTGGTGGCGGAAGCAACGCCGTCAACCGAATGATTGAAGGCGGTCTGAAAGGCGTGGAATTTATCACGCTGAATACCGATGCTCAAGCCCTCCAGCTTTCCAGCGCGGACATCAAGCTCCAAATCGGAGAAAAACTGACACGCGGTCTTGGGGCAGGCGCCAATCCGGAAATCGGAAAGAAAGCGGCTGAGGAAAGCCGTGAATTGATCGAAAATGCTTTGCGAGGCGCTGACATGGTATTTGTCACAGCTGGCATGGGCGGTGGAACCGGTACGGGTGCTGCACCAGTCGTCGCGGAAATTGCCAAGGAGCTGGGAGCTCTTACGGTCGGTGTCGTGACACGTCCGTTCTCTTTCGAGGGTCGCAAGCGTTTCAACCAGGGTGAATTGGGAATCGCCGCTTTGAAAGAAAAAGTAGATACGCTGATCGTGATTCCGAATGACCGGCTGTTGGAAATTGTTGACAAAAATACACCGATGCTCGAAGCATTCCGTGCAGCAGACAACATCCTGCGCCAGGGTGTGCAGGGCATCTCGGATTTGATTGCCGTTCCTGGATTGATCAACCTCGACTTTGCTGACGTCAAGACCATCATGACAGAACGTGGCTCTGCCTTGATGGGGATTGGTCTGGGCAGTGGCGAGAACCGTGCGGCAGAAGCGGCACGTCGTGCGATCTCCAGCCCGTTGCTTGAAACATCTATCGACGGCGCTCGCGGAGTTCTGATGAATATTACCGGCGGAACCAACCTGAGCCTGTACGAAGTGAATGAAGCTGCTGATATCGTCTCTTCTGCAGCCGATCCGGATGTAAATATGATTTTCGGTGCGGTCATCAACGAAAATCTGAAAAATGAGCTGGTTGTGACTGTTATTGCAACCGGTTTTGAAGAGAATCAACGGCAGTCGGCGGCAGTCCGCCGTCCGCAACAGCCGGCGGCTACACCGAATCGTCCAACTCCGATTTCGCAAGCCCCGAGCTCCAATCGGTCCAACAGCGCCACTGAAGAAGAAGAAGAAAAATCCTTCTTCACGATGAGCAATCTGGACAACCTGGATATTCCGGCTTTCCTGCGCAATCGCCGCCGGAATAAAAAGTAAAAATAAGTGATCACATGCTAAAACCTTGTCTCTGTTAAAAGAGGCAAGGTTTTTTTGTTGATAAAAAGCAATTTTCACTAAGGTGTCTGTTTATTATGGCTTGATGACATGACCTGGGAATGCAGGTGGCAACGACGAATTGTCTAAATCCGATATCGCAATGCCTCGCGGACAGCTTAAGAAGGAGAAGAAGAGTCAAGATGTTTGATTTTGAGTTAGTTTTTTAAAAACGCTTGGCGACCAGTGAGAGCTGGTTGAGGAAAAAGGGGGGAATCAGCAAAGGCATTTGGGATCTTGACCCAGCCGCAATGGAAAAGGAGGAACACGCATTCAGCGGCCAACCTTGAACCACTTCTTCGAAGTGGCTGCTTTTGGCCGCGGTTCCGCCTTTGGAATGGAGGCGTCCAGGGATTACCTCCAGCAAAGATCCCAACCCGCCTGAAGCGTTCCCCCCTTTTTCCTCCCCAAAGATACAGCCCGATGACCACCATACAAGGAAAAAGGCCACTATCAACAGCATAAATCTTCTACAAAAAATCCAAAAAAAGTCCGTCAAGAATTGACAGATTTTACATACACATTGATATATACTGCTTTTAACCGGAAAATGCGTCCTTCGCGATGTGTCCAAAATGGAGGGATACAAGGTGATTGTGTATCTTGATATTATTTTACTCCTCAACATCGCGATTGATACCTTATTACTCTGGTTCACAGCGTTTTTTCGCAAAGAGCGCGTAGTTTGGTGGAGGATTGTCACTGCTTCCGTATGCGGCTCGATGTATGTCCTTTTTTTCTTTTTTCCGACCTTCTCGCTGATCTACCAATGGCCGGTCAAGCTGCTCTTCTCCATCGTGATCCTGTGGATTGCATTCGGCAACAAACGCATTTGGGCATTCACACAGAATCTGATCATTTTTTATTTCGTCTCCTTTGTCTTTGGAGGGGGGGTGTTTGGCTTGCAGTATTTCCTCGCTCCCCAAAACGAGATTCTGGGTGGATTGGTGGTGACGCATAACGACGGGTTTGGTGTAGGATTCAAGCCCACGCTGGCCATCCTCGTCATCGGTTTTGCGCTTGTTTTTGTTTTGGGACGCAGAAGCTATCAGGCGATCCAGGAGCCCAGGAGAATGGAAGCCTTCCTGGCAGATGTCGTGGTGACTCTGGAGGGTGAGAGAATCATTTGCAGGGGGCTGATAGACACGGGGAACCAGTTGCATGAGCCGATCACGCGGATTCCAGTCATGATCATGGAGACGCGCATGCTCGCTCATCTCTTGCCGCCGCCGCTTCTCCGACAAGCCGATGAAAACGGTGGAGTGTGGGAAAAGCTGGACGGCTGCTGGGAGGATCTACCACAGGAGTGGCAACCACGTGTACGTCTGATTCCTTACCGGAGTGTATCGCGAGGAATGGACTTTTTGCTTGCGGTCAAGCCGGATTCGGTCACGATCGTACAAGACGGCATGCACTACGTGACCCGCAAAGTGCTGATTGGCCTCAATCCCATCCCGCTCGCTGCTGACGGCAAGTATCAAGCCATCGTCCATCCCGCAATGATGGAGACCTATTCACAAGAACCTACCGTAATTCTCGAACAGGAGGGCTAATCATGTATGTAAAACTTCGCCTACAACTCCAATTAACCTGGTACCGTTTCCTGATGTGGATTGGTGCAAAAGCAGAAGAAGTCTACTATATCGGCGGGAGTGAGGCCCTACCTCCACCACTGACCAGGGAAGAAGAAGAAGTCTTGCTGATACGCCTCCCATCGGGCGATCCAGCCGTCCGGGCGATGCTGATCGAACGCAATTTGCGTCTCGTCGTCTATATCGCCCGCAAATTTGAAAACACGGGGATCAACATCGAGGATCTCGTCAGCATTGGCACGATCGGACTGATCAAGGCAGTGAACACCTTCGATCCCGACAAAAACATCAAGCTGGCTACGTACGCCTCCCGCTGTATTGAAAACGAAATCCTGATGTATCTGCGCCGCAACAACAAGATCCGCTCGGAGGTCTCCTTCGACGAGCCGCTGAACATCGATTGGGATGGCAATGAACTCTTGCTGTCGGACGTACTCGGGACAGAGAACGACACGATCTACAAGAACATTGAGGACCAGGTAGATCGCAAACTTTTGAAAAAAGCGCTGGATAAGCTCTCGGAACGGGAGCGGATCATCATGGAGCTGCGCTTTGGCCTTGCAGGCGAGGAGGAGAAGACCCAGAAGGACGTAGCCGATCTTCTTGGCATCTCCCAGTCCTATATTTCCCGGCTGGAAAAGCGAATTATAAAACGGTTGCGAAAAGAATTCAACAAAATGGTCTAACGCATATTTTCCCAATCGAAGGAGATACTGTTCCTAACACCGAGCCAGATAGTGGTAACTGCCACTCTCTCGTCGGCCACGCGTCAGCACGCGGCCTTTCAAGACAACCGGGTTAGGAACTTTTCTTGCTTCGAGGAGGGAAAGACGTGACGCGCAATAAGGTGGAGATATGCGGGGTAGACACCTCCAAACTTCCGGTACTGACCAACAAAGAGATGAGAGAATTGTTCGAGCGTCTGCAAAGCGGCGAACTGGCAGCCCGTGAAAAACTGGTCAACGGCAACCTGCGTCTGGTACTCAGCGTGATCCAGCGCTTCAACAATCGCGGAGAGTACGTAGACGACTTGTTTCAAGTGGGCTGCATCGGATTGATGAAAGCGATTGACAACTTTGATTTAGGGCAAAATGTAAAGTTCTCTACGTATGCAGTACCCATGATCATCGGTGAAATTCGTCGCTACCTGCGCGACAACAATCCGATACGCGTATCCCGTTCCTTGCGGGACATCGCCTACAAAGCCTTGCAGGTACGTGACAACCTGACAAACAAGCATTCACGCGAACCGACCATTACCGAAATTTCCAACGAACTGAATGTAGCCAAGGAAGACGTCGTCTTTGCCCTGGATGCCATTCAGGACCCGGTCTCCTTGTTTGAACCGATCTACCAGGACGGCGGGGATCCGATTTACGTCATGGATCAGATCAGTGACGAGAAAAACAAGGATGTGACATGGGTCGAAGAGATCGCGCTGCGGGAAGGCATGCAGCGGCTTGGCGAGCGTGAGAAAATGATTTTGTCCATGCGTTTTTATGAAGGAAAAACCCAGATGGAGGTCGCCGAGGAAATCGGGATCTCACAGGCCCAGGTATCGAGATTGGAGAAAGCGGCCATCGCCCATATGCAAAAGCATGTTCAATCGTAAGCAGCCTACGGAAGAGAGCCCGGCGGAGAGGAGCAATCCGCCCGGGTTTTTTGTTTCCTCCTGCATGTCAACGGACATATTCCCCAATCGTTTCATATACTGAAGTAACGCAAGAAAAGTAGGTGAGGTCATCCATGGTGAAAATCTCTGACTTCCAAACAAAAGAAGTGGTCAATATTTTAGATGGCAGGCGCTTGGGGCAAATATCGGATTTGGAAATTGATCTGCGCCACGGTCGCGTGGAATCCATCGTGATCCCAGGACCGGGAAAATTCCTTGGCTTTTTTTCCTCGGGCAATGATTACGTCATTCCCTGGCGCAATATTGTGAAAATCGGCAAGGATGTCGTGCTTGTACGAATGGAGGAAACCTTGCGGGTAGAGGCGAAGAACACCAGTCCTGACGAGTACGGTTGAGGGACCGAAGAAAGGCAGGGTTAGCCTTTCTTTTCTTTTCGGCTATGGTATGATTAGCCATATGAGGGAAGGTGAAAGGATGAAAGAACCGTTTGTTCGAGACGAAGAAAAACCATTGATGCATCTGCAGGACTGGGAGGAGCGATTTCCCGGCTTGGTGGCCGGTTTTACGATTCGGACAGGAGGGGCAAGCGGACAGCCGTATGATTCATTCAACCTTGGCTTGCATGTCGGCGATGAACCTGAACAAGTAGTAGCGAACCGGCGTAAGTTGGCCGCAGCGCTGCAAATGCCTTTTGAAGCCTGGACGTGCGCGGACCAGGTGCATGGGAGGCAAGTGTGTCAGGTCATGGCCGGTGGGGCGGGCAGAGAAAGCCTCCAGGACGTCATTGCAGCGACGGACGGATTGTATACGACCAAGCGCAATATCTTGTTGACCTCGTTTTATGCGGATTGTGTCCCGCTCTATTTTTTGGCGCCTGATACAGGGGCGATCGGCCTGGCACATGCCGGATGGAAGGGAACGGTTCAGCGTATTGCCGAGGAAATGGTCCAGGCGATCGTACAGCGGACAAAGACGCGGCCAGAGCAATTGCTGGTGGCGGTGGGGCCCTCTATCGGGGGATGCTGCTATGAAGTGGATGAACGAATCATGGAGCAGGTACGTACAAGCGTAAAGGACTGGGAAATGGCTGTCTCGCCTGCGCAGAAGGACGGCAACTGCATGCTGGATCTGCGAAGTTTGAACCGACTGGTTTTGCTCGAGGCAGGCGTGGAGGAATCCCATATCCTCATGACAAACTGGTGTACAAGCTGCCGTACCGACCTGTTCTTTTCCCATCGCAAGGAAGCGCGGGAAAAGGGGACAACAGGCCGGATGGCTTCCTATATTGGCTGGAGACAGAAGTAAAGGAGTGGAGTGAGCAACATGAGCATGAATACAGAGCAGGAAGTATTGAAGCGGCGCCTGGAAGAGATCGAAAAGAGAATCCAGGCTGCTTGCGAGCGATCCAATCGCAAGCGGGAGGACGTCAAAATCATTGCTGTTACCAAATACGTAGGAGCAGAAACAATCGGCGATCTGCTCGCGGTAGGCGTGGAGCATATCGGCGAGAATCGTTTGCAGGACGCCCTGCCGAAATACCAGCAATACGGAGACAGAGGCATCTGGCATTTCATCGGCCATCTGCAGACAAACAAGGCCAAAGAGGTGGTCGGACGTTTTTCCTATGTGCATTCGCTGGATCGGATCTCGCTGGCGCAGGAGCTCAATAAAAGGGGAGAAGCGTTGAATCAGGTCGTTTCTTGCTTTTTACAGATCAATATCTCCGGAGAAGAGACAAAATTTGGGCTTAGTCCTGATGACGTATTGGCTTTTTTGCAGGAAACCAGTAATATGAAACATATAAAGATCGATGGATTAATGACAATGGCGCCTGTTGTCGATAATCCAGAAGAGGCGCGTTTCGTTTTTCGCGGGCTGGCGGAGTGGAAAGATCGCATCAATGAATGGAACTTTTCCCATGCGAAGATTACGGAGCTTTCGATGGGAATGTCCAGCGACTTTGAGGTTGCGATTGAAGAGGGAGCGACATATATCCGGCTCGGCTCGATACTGGTCAAGCCTGAGTAAGAAATGAACGGCGATACATAAGCATAAGAGAGAGGAGGAAGGCGAATGGGAGTCATGAATCGACTGATGGGGTTCTTGGGGTTGGACAGCGAGGAGTACATCGAGGAAACCGTGGAAGAGCAGCGTGAAGAGCAGCAGGAGTCTTCTGCCAAACGGCAAGCGACAGGACGAACCAACAATGTAGTGCCGTTCCAGGCAAGGGAAAAGGAGGGGATTCGCTTGATCCTCTGTGAACCCCGCCATTACAGCGACGCACAGGATATCGCGGACAACCTGCGTCATCGCCGGCCGGTCGTGGTCAATTTGCATCGCGTCGAAAAGGAGCAGGCGAAACGGATTATCGATTTTCTAAGCGGTACCGTCTACGCTTTGAACGGTGACATTCAAAAAGTAGGGGACACGATTTTTGTCTGCACACCTGACCACGTCGATATCCAGGGTACGATTTCGAGTGTCATAGAGGAGTAGCAACCTACGACGAAAAAAAGGGTGAGTAAATGAATTACCTCTTTACGATTCTGGATTTTGCTTTTACCGTGTATCAGTACATGATTATTGCCTATATCTTGATGTCATGGGTTCCCCAGATGAGGGATACGGGAATCGGGCAATTGCTCGAACGGCTGGTCGAGCCCTATCTGGCGCCGTTTCGCCGCTTTATCCCACCGCTTGGATTCATTGATATTTCTCCGATCGTGGCCTTGATTGCCTTGCATTTCGCCCGGTACGGCCTGTTTTCCATTCTGTTCAAGATCATGTAGGCGGGATGGGTTGACAGATGAGTGTATTTGACCATTTTCGAAAAGAAGAACGTCCTTTTGTAGAGCGGGCGCTGGAAATGCTGACGCAAGTAGAGCGGAAGCAGGCCATGCGCCTTACTGATTTTCTCGATCCCAGACAAATGTCGATTTTTCAAAGTCTCGCTTCACAGGTACAGGATGTGCAAGTATCCACAAGCGGCGGGTACGAGGGCGCCGAGCGGGTACGTGTCTTGCTCCACCCCGATTACTTGCCTGTCGAACCGGAGGATTACAGGTTGGTTCTCTTGCGGATTGTCGCAGACCAACGCTTTCATGCATTGCAGCATCGCGATGTCATGGGGGCGCTGCTTCATGTAGGATTGAAGCGGGAGAAATTCGGAGATATGCTGGTGGACAATGACGGCTGCTTTGTTGTAGTAGCGGAGGAGGTAGCTGATTTCGTCTGCACCCAGGTCACACAGATTCACCGGACTCCAGTATCCTTCGAGCGGTTGCCTTGGGAAGAATTTACGCCCCCGGCTCCGCGTTTTACGGAAAAAATGATCACAGTACCCTCTCCGCGGACGGATGCAGTGCTAGGCGAGGTGTACCATTTTTCACGAGCCAAAGCCTTGGTCCCCATCCGCGCAGGCAAGGTAAAGGTGAATTGGAGGGTCGTAGAAGATCCCTCGCATCCCTTGCAGACCGGAGACATGGTTTCACTGGCAGGATTCGGCCGCTTCAAAGTCCTCGATGTGACGGGACCGACCCGAAGCGGCAGACTTCGGATGCTGGTAGGGCTAGTCGATTAGGGGAAGAAAATGGGCGATGGGCTAAAAATTTGCGGTATCAGAAGGAAAAGCGGTACGACTTGTCGAAATGAAGTGGAACGATTATCGGGAAAAGTGGGGGGTTCATGTGTCTTTAACGCCGCTAGACATACACAATAAAGAATTCAGCACTGGCTTTCGAGGGTATAATATCGATGAAGTGAATGAATTTTTGGATCAGGTCATCAAGGACTTTGAACTCCTGATCAAGGAAAAAAAAGAAATGGAAGAGCGCATCGCCATTTTGAATGAGCGAGTAGACCATTACAAAAGTCTGGAAGAAAATCTGAGCAAGTCTATTCTCGTCGCGCAGGAGACGGCTGAGGACGTGAAGTCCAATGCGCGCAAGGAAGCGCAGCTGATCCTGAAGGAAGCAGAGAAGAACGCAGACCGCATAGTGAACGAAGCGCTCGCCAAATCTCGCAAGATTGCCATCGAGATTGAAGAGTTGAAAAAACGGGCGTCCGTCTACCGGATGCGCTTTCGCACCTTGCTCGAAGCCCAATTGGAAATGCTGGAGCATGGCGCTTGGGACGATATTGAACAGGCTGATTCTGCTGTTGCTGTGGAATAAAAGATTGACGCTTTGTCGATGATGAGACTATAATGGATTACAAATTTTGATATTTGGATGAAACGATGAACGGGACGAGTACGTAAGGTCCGCTGCCAAGAGAGTCGGGGTCAGGTGAAAGCCCGTCCAGCAGCCTTGCGGAATATCACCCGGGAGTTCAATAACCGAAAGCCGACCCCAGCATCCTTGGATAGGCAAGTAAGTGCGCGAGTCATTCCCGTTACGGAATGTAATGAAGTGAAGCGAGTCTTTGCCGTCTCTTTTACATGCGGCATAACTCGTTTAATCAGGGTGGTACCACGGGAGCTTTCTCTCGTCCCTATTTGGGGATGAGGGAAGGCTTTTATTTATTTTTATAGGAGTGAATGAGGCTATGGATTACAGCAAAACGCTTCAATTGCCAAAAACCGAGTTTCCGATGCGCGGCAACCTGCCAGCGCGTGAGCCGCAAATGCAAGCGGCATGGGATGAGAAGGACATCTACCAAAAAGTACAGGAGCGCACCAAAGGACGCCCTCCATTTGTTCTCCACGACGGTCCTCCATATGCGAACGGGGATATCCATATCGGCCACGCCTTGAATAAAATCATCAAGGACATGATTGTCCGCTACAAATCTATGGCGGGTTTTGACGCTCCCTATGTGCCAGGTTGGGATACACATGGATTGCCGATCGAGCAAGCGATCATTAATGCACAAGGGCTGGATCGCCGTTCGATCGAGGTAAACGATTTCCGCAAGCGTTGCGAAGAGTACGCATGGTCCTATATCCACAAGCAGCGTGACCAGTTTAAACGCCTGGGTGTTCGCGGGGATTGGGAAAATCCTTACGTTACGCTGTTGCCGGAATATGAAGCGAATCAAATCCGCGTCTTTGGTGAAATGGCAAAAAAAGGATACATCTACAAGGGACTGCGCTGCGTCTACTGGTCGCCTTCTTCGGAAACCGCGCTGGCTGATGCCGAGATCGAGTACAAAGACAAGCGCTCTCCTTCCATTTATGTCAGCTTCCAGGTCGTCGATGGCAAAGGCAAGCTGGATACCCAGACAGGCGTCGTGATCTGGACAACAACTCCATGGACACTGCCAGCCAACCTGGCTATCTCTCTCCATCCGGAATTGGAGTACAGCGTAGTGAAAGTGGCAGATCGCCAATTCCTCGTTGCCAGCGGCCTGCTTGAGACAGCCAGCAAGGAAATCGGCTGGGAAGACGTAGAAGTACTGGCAACGCACAAAGGTGCTGATCTGGAAGGGGTACTGACGCAGCATCCGTTCTACGACCGCACTTCTCCGCTCATTCTGGGCGAGCATGTTACACTCGACGCCGGTACAGGCTGCGTTCATACGGCTCCTGGTCACGGGGAAGACGACTTCATTATCGGTCAAAAATACAATCTTGGCGTGCTCTGCCCGGTAGACCATGAAGGAAAAATGACCAGTGAAGCGCCCGGATTTGAAGGCTTGTTCTACGAGGATGCCAACAAGGTCGTCACCGAGAAGCTGAAGGAGAACAACGCGCTGCTCAAGCTGAGCTTCTTTACGCACTCCTATCCGCATGACTGGCGCACCAAAAAACCGGTAATCTATCGTGCGACCGAGCAATGGTTTGCGTCCATCGACGGCTTCCGTGAGCAGATGCTGGAAGCGATCAAACAGGTGAAATGGATCCCGCAATGGGGTGAAACTCGCTTGGCTAACATGATCGCCGATCGCGGTGACTGGTGTATCTCTCGTCAACGCGTGTGGGGCGTACCGATTCCGATCTTCTATTGCAAATGCTGCAATGAACCGATCATCAACGATATGACGATCAACCATATCGCAGAATTGTTCCGCAAAGAGGGCTCTTCGGTCTGGTTTGCCCGTGAAGCGAGCGAGCTGGTGCCAGAAGGACTGGCATGCCCGAAATGCGATACGAAGGAATTCCGCAAAGAAACCGACATCATGGACGTTTGGTTTGACTCCGGTTCCAGCCATCAAGCTGTACTCAGAGAGCGCGGCATGAGCTGGCCGGCGGATATGTATCTGGAAGGCTCTGACCAATATCGCGGTTGGTTCAACTCCTCCTTGTCTACAGGGGTTGCGGTATATGGCACAGCGCCGTATAAATCCGTATTGAGCCATGGCTTTGCCCTCGATGGCGAAGGACGCAAAATGTCCAAATCGCTGGGGAATGTCGTCGTGCCGCAGCAGGTCATCGACAAGCTGGGTGCAGATATTCTGCGTCTTTGGGTGGCTTCGGTGGATTACCAGTCTGACGTTCGTATTTCCGACGCGATTTTGAATCAGATCGCCGAGGTGTATCGCAAAATCCGCAATACCTTCCGTTTCCTGCTGGGTAATCTGGACGGCTTTGATCCGGCTCGCGACCGTGTAGCCTATGAAAATCTCGGCGAATTGGATCGCTTCGTTCTCGCCAAAGCTGCGCAGGTGACACAGCGAGCACGCAAGGCATATGACGAATACCAGTTCCATACTGTCTTCCATGCCGTTCATAACTTCTGCGTGATCGACTTGTCTTCGTTCTATCTGGACATCTGCAAAGACAGACTGTACGTGGAAGCGCCAAACAGCACGAAGCGCCGCGCCGCCCAAACTGTCATGTACGATTGCTTGCTGACGCTGGTGAGACTGGTAGCTCCGATCCTGCCGCATACCGCTGATGAAGTATGGAGCTTTATCCCGGGCGTAGAAGTGGAAAGCGTGCAACTGACCGACATGCCGGAAGCGGAAGAGAAGCATCTCAGCTTCTCTGGGGAAGCTCTCCAAAAATGGAATGCCTTCCTGGAAGTCCGTGACGAAGTGCTCAAAGCGATGGAAGAGGCGCGCCGCAACAAGGTGTTCGGAAACTCGGTAGACGCCAAACTCGCTTTGTACCCGCAAAACGAAGAGGTTGCAAAAACCTTGGCTGCCATGGACGATCTCGCGGATCTGTTTATCGTGGCTCATGTGGATCTGCACAGCCAAGATGCTGCCGCACCAGCCGAAGCCGTCCAATTGGAAGGAATCAGCGTGGCTGTAGCGGCTGCAGATGGCGTCAAATGCGAGCGTTGCCGTGTGGTGAAGCAAGACGTAGGCTCCCACTCCGCACATCCTGCGATTTGCGGACGCTGTGCTGACGTCGTGGAAGAGCATTATGCTCATGTTCATGAAGAATAAAAATAGCTTGATCGAGCCTGTCTTTCCCAGCTGGGGAAGACAGGTTTTTTCATGAAGGCTTGTTATATGGAAAAAAGCAAAAAGCATGGTACGTCACGAAGACCCCATGCTTTTTTGCTTGATTCATCTACATTCCCACTTAAAGTACCATGCTCTCCAAATCCCTCTCCACCTGCGTAATCACTTCGCAGCCCTCCTTGGTCACAATGACCGTATCTGAGTGACGGAATCCACCCAGCCCCGGGACATAAAACCCTGGCTCGACGGTAAAGACCATACCTTCCTCCAATACAGCATGTTCATCAAAGCGGAAGAAGGGAGGTTCATGAACATCCAGGCCCATGCTGTGACCCGTGCGGTGAATGGCGTACTCCCCGAATCCAGCCTTTTGAATGATAGACCGAGCGGCGAGATCCACTTCGCACATCGGAACTCCTGCCTTGACTGTATCCAATGCAGCTTGCTGGGCGGCAAGCATGACGGCGAAGGCTTCCTTTTGCCTGTCGGTGGCTTCGCCCACGAAGCACGTCCGCTCGCATTCAGCAATATAGCCGTTTAGAAAGACATGGTGCGTATGAATAAGGATGTCTCCTCGCTCCAGCTTTCGTGTATTGGAAAACACATGCGGCAGGATGGAGCGCTCGATGCCCGATGGGGTCATGGCGTTTACTCCGGCGATCATTTCTGGATAACGGCGAGAAACCTCCTCCAAGGCAGCCAAGTGCCCTGCTTGATCAATCTCCAGTTCCGTCGCACCGGGCTTGACCGCACCCAAAGAAGCGCGAACAGCCAGGCTGACCAATTCACTCGCTTGACGCAGCAGACCCAGTTCTTCCTCATCCTTCACGACGCGAGCCTGCAAAAGTTCAGAGGAGACATCGACCAGCTCCCAGCCTGCCTCCTGCAGCGCTTTTTCCAGCTTCATCGACACAGACGAGAACTCGACTCCCAGCTTTCCACCCTGACCATATGTCTGCAAGTACGAAAGCAGGGACTCGACTGGATTGGTTCCTTTCTCCGCTTTCTCTGGATGCTCATAGTAGGTGATGATGCGATCTACCTGTGCGAAGTGCTTGGCGTGATCTTCTTCCAGTCCCGGCACGATAAACGTACTCTCTTTTTGCGAGTAGATGTAAAAGATCGGGCGAGAGTAAATGATCGCTTTAAAACCGCTGACAAAGTACTGATTGTTGGGGGAAGTCAACAATATGGCAGTAAGGTCATGCTCTTTCATCAATTTTTGCATCATTTCTCTACGTTTTGTTTTCATTTTGTCCTCCTCCTGGGTCATTTATTGTTGTCTCGATCGTTTGAGCGTTTTGCTAGGCTTGGGACGACTTGGCGACAGAAGACGAGGCCAATAGCTTTTTGGATTGTCCCAGCAGCAGTCCCATGACGAGCGAGAGAAGATTGCCGACGATGAGATAGCTGAAAGCGACGTTGTATGATCCGTCAAAGGCTTGGATCAGGAAGCCCATCACAGCAGGCGTGAGGAAGGAGGCGAGATTCGCTCCTGTATTCAGCATGCCGAATGCGCTTCCCATGATTTGGGAGGGCAATTGCCGAAGCGGCATAGCCAAAATACCCATATAGGCCACTTGAAAGAAGAAAGCGGCGATGATTTGCGCGGTGATCGTCAGCACGAGCGATTCTACGGTAAACATGGCGTAGATGCAGATCGCTGCGATCAGATTGCCGTAGATGATCAGGCTCCTTTCGCGGTTCGCAAAGACTTTGTCTGCCAGCCAGCCGCCAGCCAGATAGCCAACCATACCCGCCAACAGAGGTAGCGAAGCGTAGATGCCTGCGTCCAGCAGGTTGATCCCGCGGACATTCGTCAGGTAGGAAGGCACCCAGCTGTTCAATCCCCACATCGCGGTATACAAGCCGAACAGCGCGATCAAAATTTTCCACATGGCAGAAGAGGTAAACAAGGCACGAAGCGATACTTCTTGCTCTTGGGTCTCACTGACGCCTGGTTCAGCTTGCTTGTCTCGGAGGAAAAAGAAATAAACTACGGCAAGGATGATTCCTAAAATCCCCAAAACAATATACACGTTTCTCCACCCGATCTGGGTGATGAAATAGGCGCCCCCAGCACTGGCGAGAAAACCGCCCAGCATGATCGCGACCAGCAGGATCGATTGCGTGCGCGACCTTTTTTCCGGAGGCACATTTTCGCTCATTAATTTGGTTGCAGCTCCTGGGAATGCTCCCTCGCCGAGTCCGAAAATAAAACGAATGACCAAAAGAGAGGTCAGGGACCAAGCCAAACCGGACAATCCTGCAAATAAGGAAAAGACGACAATGGTAGAAATAATGGCGATTTTGGAACCATAGCGGTCTGCCAGCCAGCCTCCCGGAATTTGCATGAGGGTATACCCCAGATAAAAAATGCTCAATATGACGCCTAGTGAAGCAGGATCCAGCTTCAGCTCTTCCCCGATGGGAACGATGGCAATATTGATGAACATGCGATCCAAGGAAGAGATAAACCAGCCAAAGAATAGAAGTGCAATCAGCTTTCCTCTTTGTTGCGTCGCTTCAACTGTCAAATAGATCCCCCCGTATAAAAAAGCTATAAAAGATGATGGCGATCTCCTGATCAAAAAAGGATTATTCCTAGTATAAAAGGCTTTCTGTAATTGCGGAAATATTTAAAAAACCTATAATAATACCTTACAGGTATAAATGAGGATTGGGGGATCACATGGAACTCAGACATATTCGCTATTTCACGGTTTTGGCAGAAGAGCTTAACTTCAGTCGTGCGGCAGAAAGATTGCATATTGCGCAGCCTCCGCTCAGCAGGCAAATCCAGCAGCTGGAGGAAGAGGTGGGCGTTCGATTATTGGATCGTACCAAGAGGCGCGTCGAATTAACCAATGCAGGAAAAGCGTTTCTGGAAAAGGCATACCAATTGATCGATCTGGTAGAGGATGCCTGTGATACGGCACGCATGGCAGCCCGGGCAGAGCATGGAAAGCTGATCATCGGGTTTACAGGGACTGCCCATAATCTGCTGCCCGTCCTTGAGGTGTACCGCAATAAGTATCCAGAAGTCAGTTTGAATCTTCAGTTGATGGGAACTACAGCCCAAATCGCGGCTCTGCAGGATAAAAGCATCGACGTCGGAATTCTCACGCCACCAGTCACCAATGAAGAAATACTGGTAAAGAAAATCAAGTACCCGCCTTTGGCTGCGATCTTGCCAAAAAACCATCCTCTTGCCTTGAGGGGAGGGGCTGTTTCGATCAAAGAATTAGCTGCTGAATCCTTCGTGATTACACCACGGTCGATTGGGCCCGGCTTTTACGATGCGGTTACCAGAATTTGTCACGAGGCGGGTTTTTCCCCAAATATCACAATCGAAACGCATGACCTGCAGACGGTTTTTGTCCTTGTATCTGCAGGCATGGGAGTATCTATTGCACCTGCGATCAGCTACGAGCCGGGGGGAGTCGTCTTTCGGGAATTGGCAGATCAAGATATTACGATGGATGGGGGAATCGCCTACAGACGGGAGGAAACATCGGAAGTGGTGCATTCATTTTTGGACACTTTTTTGGAATACATCACGTACAAGCCATTTTAAAGGGTCCTTATGGCGCATCGGTTATTTCCGGTAAGGCCAAGCCATACTACCTGTTGAGGAAACCAAACGAAGGGTGGTATCCGGTGTGGACCAGAACAAGATGGCCATTCTCAAGGAAAAATTGCTGGACGAAAAACGGGAGATCGAAGAACGCGTACAGGCCCATTACAGCATGAGGGAGCAAATGTCTTCAGCTATTCAAGAGTTTTCCATGTACGATAACCATCCTGCTGACATTGGGACGGAAATGTTTGAAAGAGAGAAGGACTTGGCGCTAGATCTCCTGGATCGGGAAACGCTGCGGGAAATCGATCAAGCTTTGCAAAAAATGGAAGAGGGGACGTATGGTATTTGTACCGTATGCGGGACTGAGATTCCGCTTGAGCGTTTGGAGGCATTGCCGCATGCTCTCACCTGCAAAGAACACGCGCCAGCTCCCAACCGGAATGACTCGCGGCCCATTGAGGAGGAATTTCTCCAGCCGCCGTTTGGCAGGACCTCTCTGGATGAAAAAGAAGGGCAGAATGGCTTTGATGGGGAAGATGCTTGGCAGATCGTCGAGGCCTGGGGCACTTCAAGCACTCCTTTTTCATTTGTAGATAACGACAAGACCGACTACAAGGAAATGTACATCGAAAGCGATGAGCCGGACGGTTTTGTGCAAGCAGTCGAAGAGATCGGGTATACAGGCATTGATGGTTATCACGGGCCGGACAGTGTTCAGTTTATGCGCAGCGGCACTTATGAGGAGTACATGCGAAAAGGCGAAGGCAAGGGAAACTTCCTGTCTTACGAAGACTATGAAGCAGAGCGTGCGGAGCGAGAAGGCCGCGATGATTTGCTGTAGAGGGAGGGCAAGGCCGGATTATGCAGATCGAGCGCGTTGAAACTTACCCCCTGCTGTATCGTTTGCCGAAAGCCTACGGAGATGCCAATGGATACAAACGCTACCGCACGACGTACTTGATCCGTATACTCACAACATCCGGTGTAGATGGCTGGGGAGAGATTCTGGATTGGCTGCCTACCTTGGACTTGGGTTTTCGCGAGCGAATCATTCCTTATCTGATCGGAAAGCAGGCGACAGACAGGTTGTCGATCACCGCCGTGTTGAAAAAATGGCATCAGCGGTCGGCAGCGGGGGTAGGCATGGCTTTGACAGAGATCGTGGCGAAGGCTTCGGGGCTGTCAGTCTGCGACCTGTGGGGTGGTCGCATCCATCCCGCCATCCCGGTCTATGCTTCTTTTCAATCGTATCGGGAGGAACCGGAATGGATGAGCACGTCGATTGCACAGGTCATGGAACAGGTGGGTGCAGGCTTTAAAAAAATCAAAGTCAAGATCGGTGGGCGCTCTTTGCGCGAAGATCAGAAGCATATTGAAGCACTGATGAACTCGCTAGGTCCGGATGTTTGTGTAGCTTTGGACGGCAACCAGAGCTATGACTTGGCGGCAGCCCGGGACTGGGAGCATCTGATATCCCGTTACCCCAACTGGATGTGGCTGGAAGAACCGATGCCGCTGGATCAGGTACAGGAGTATGTGAAATTGCGGGCTTGTCTCCCGATTCCGTTGGCAGGAGGCGAGAATCTGGTTCGTCCACCTCAATATTTGCCATTCCTGCAACATGGCGCGCTCGATATCTATCAGCCGGACCCGATGCATGCAGAAGGGCTGGAGTCGTACCGCTCACTGGTAGAGCTGGCAAGGCAATTCAGCCACCGTGTCTCTCCGCATTGCTATGACGGCAGTCTGTCCCGTCTGTATGCCATCTATGCTCAGGCCTGTCTGCCGGCATGGAGCAAAATGAACAGCCAGCAGATCGAGCCAGTAGAGTGGGATGTGATGGAGAATCCCTTTACGGAGCTTTTCCCCGTCAAGCCTGTCCAGGGGGAAGTGAAGCTGCCGGACGGTCCCGGGATCGGGGTAGAGCCGGATTGGGAGCGAATTCATGCCTTGCGCTGGGATGGCGAAGTATATGTGTAAAATAGAGGAGTGGCAGTAACGAATGGCGCAAAGTACAAAAAACCTGATCGGCTTGTCAGGCATCCCCCTGATCATGGTGCTGGGAAACTCGATGTTGATTCCCGTCCTCCCGACCATGCAAGCCAAAATGGATCTAAGCTCGTTCCAAACCAGTCTGCTCATTACCTCTTTCTCCATCTCCGCCGGGATCGTGATTCCGCTGGCGGGGTATTTATCCGACCGGTTCGGACGCAAAATCGTCATCATTCTGGCCTTGATCCTGTATGGTCTTGGCGGACTTTTGGCCGGTCTCGCGTCCCTGTGGATGGATAATCCGTACATGCTGATCATGGCAGGACGCATTTTGCAGGGGATTGGGGCAGCGGGAACCGCTCCCATCGCCATGGCCTTGGTCGGGGACCTGTTCGACGGAGCGCAGGAGAGTCGGGCTTTGGGGCTTATGGAGACCTCGAACGGGATCGGGAAGGTGCTGAGCCCCATCATCGGCTCACTGCTGGCCCTGATTGTCTGGTATATGGTTTTTCTCGCTTTTCCGATCCTGTGCGGCATCATTTTGCTGCTCTTTCTCTTTTTGACGAAGGAGAAGAAGCAGGAGCGCAAACCAATACCTGTCAAGCAGTACATGCAATCCATAGGAAAAGTGTTCAAACAGCATGGCAAATGGCTGATTCCCGCTTTTTTTATCGGGAGCATCTGCCTGTTCACCCTTTTCGGTGTCTTGTTTTACCTCTCTGACCTGTTGGAGAAAAAACACAAGATCGATGGTGTGATCAAAGGCGGATTTCTCGCGATCCCTCTGCTGATCATGAGCATCGCCGCTTATGTCACAGGGCTGATTATCAAGAAAAAGCTGAAGCTGATGCGCATGTTCGTGATTACCGGGATGTTTCTGCTGGCTGCTTCGTATGTGATCGCCTCATTTGTCAAAGGGGCATACGCCTTGATCGGAGTTCTGGTTATCGGGAGCGTTGGAACGGGGATGATTTTGCCTTGCTTGAACAGCATGATCGTCGGCGCCGTGCAAAAATCAGAGCGCGGGATGATTACTTCGCTGTACAGCGGAGTTCGTTTTATCGGCGTCGCAGTGGGTCCGCCCGTCTTTACCTGGCTGCTAGGCATCTCGCGTACGGTGATGTTTTTCAGCATCGCAGGTCTTTCTCTGGTATTTGCTATCGTCGGGATATTCTTCCTCAAGCCGCAGCAGACGCAATCCCAGCAACAGTCGCAGCAAGCTGAATCGAACAAGGAGGATCTGGCGGAAGAGGAAAAGAAGCAAAAAGAACAGCAGGCCTGGCGACAAATCTCGGAGGCGATGGGAATTGAGCCTCAGTCAAAGGAAGACAAACGAAAAGCAGAGGCGATCAAACACTACGGGTTTGATCCGGGCGATCTGATCGACCATCTCCTGAACGGGGGCAAAAAAGAAAAAGGGAAAGAGTAACAGGCAACGACCGAAACATGTTCGGTTCATTGCCTGTTTTTTTGAGGAGATCTACGTGGCAAAGGGATGACACAATGCGCGGTCGAGCGCCAAGGGGTACACGTCATCTTGCAAGATCCTGCTGAACAAGGGATTTCCTTTTACCGATACAGGAACATCCTCGAAGATCACAGTCTCCGTGACATCTGTTCCCGTAGGAGCATCGCAGCGCAGCACCCGGGCGATATAGATATCCTTGCGCAGCTCTTCATTAACGGTATATTGTCCGATCCGCTCGATGCCGTCCAGGATGGCCCCCGTCTCTTCATAGGCCTCCCGTACCGCAGCAGCGAGACTGCTCTCGCCAGGCTCGATTTTTCCCCCGGGAAGTTCAATCCCGCGCTGACGGTGGCGCGTAAATAGCAGTTTTCCTTGCCAAAAGGCAAAAATCAGTACATGGCGGGCCTCCTGCAAGCTGTATTCCTTCGGGTCAAACGTAAGTGTAACAGGTAAGCCGAAGTCGTCAGAAAAAGCGTACATGCTTCGTTCTCCTCTGTGCAATCTCATTCATTCTTTCAATCAATCGATGTTTTCATGCTGGTGCTGCAGACCAAGGGAGATATGCTTGACGGCCTTCATCGCCTGACCAACAGCAAGGGATATGCTGGAGTAGGCCGCTCCATTGGCCACATCTCCAATCGCGTAGATCCACTCTGGAACGGATCTTTGCGTCTGATCCGTCTTGAGGTAATGTTCGTCAAAAACGGGCAGCGAGGCAAATGCCTGACTGTTTCCGCGCACGCCGATACGGGGCAAGACCCAATCTACTGTAATAGACTTTGGCGCATCTTTTTTTTCGGAGCGCAAATCCAGCCGGATCCGTCCATCCTTCATGGAGTAGCCTGATGCCTCCGTTTCCCACATGATCTGAAGGTTGGGCAGCCGATTGACGCGCTCCACCCACTCGGAGCGGGCCCGCAAGTGATCGCTGCGGACGAGCAGATACATATGACGTGCGTACACAGCGAGGTTGGATGCGCTTTCCAATGCACGATCTCCACCGCCGATCACGGCAATATCCTGACCTTCCACGGTCGCTGCCTGCGAGGTCGTGGAAAACCAGGGTGACAGCACGCGGGGGCAATCCGCAAGCGCAGGTATGATGTTTGGACTTACACCTGTCGCGATGATCAGGTAATCGGCTCGATAAACTTGGTGTGAAGTATGTACTTCATGTGTTTCTGCATCGATTCGGAGTATCGTTTCACCCAGGCGAGGGCGAAGCTCCCGAATCGCAGGGTGCCCGAGCAATTCCTCAAGCAGGGCTGCCCCATTGGGATAAACCCGTGGCGGGAAGTCCGGGATCTCATTGTGAATCTGGGATAGCTGCCCGCCCAGAACATCTTTTGATTCCAGAAGGAGACAGGACAATCCCAATCGTCGGCACCAGATAGCCGCGGATAATCCGCCGATGCCTCCGCCCGCGATCAGCACCTGTACGTGTTCCACTCTCAGTCCCCCCGATTCCCGTGAAGTCGATCATACATCCATCCAGGTTTTTTCTTTGTTAGTTTTAGACTACCTGTTTCGCTTGGTGAGCGCAAGACGTTCCGTTGCCTTGAAAGACATTCGGCAGAGTTCTACAAATACTCGTTCAGATGTGTTAAAATGGACATAATTTTCCAAAAAGCGCAAAGATGATCGAAGCGAAGATTGGGCCCTCTTTTAAGGAAAAGGAGCTGAAGCCATGCAAACCAGGAAGGAAAGAACACCAGCGCCTACGACCAAAACAAGGCAAAAAAAGCGGGGCAAACGCGGGAAAAAATGGTATTTGCTCCTTGCGAGCTCCCTGTTTCTTTGTTTGCTGATCGTCGGAGTGGGCTTTGCGCTGTCACAGATGGACAAGACGCTGCAGGTCGTCACGGAGGATCCTTACAAACTGCCTGAACAGCCCGTCGTCACTGTACCTTACGAAGAAAAGAAAGCTATTTCGTTTGTCATCGTCGGGGTCGATACACGAAAGAACATCGGCATGCTGAATACGGACGTCCTGGTTGTAGCTGTCGCCAATCCGGTCACACAACAATTAACCATGGTTTCCCTGCCGCGAGACACACGTGTTGAAATACCGGGATATCCGGGCTACCACAAAGTGAACGAAGTGTTTGCCTTGGGGGAGAATAAACGCAAGGAAGCGGAAATCAACAAGCAGCCGGTAACGGAAAATGGGATGACCTTTTTGAAAAAAACGCTGGAACATATGCTGGGGATTCCAATCGAGCACTATGTCCAGCTTGATTTTGAGGGCTTTACCGCCGTAATCGACAATATCGGCGGCGTAAAGGTAGATGTGGATCGGGATCTGGTCTACGAGCTGCCCAAGGAAGGCGTATACCGAAATCTGAAAAAAGGAACACAGGTGCTGAACGGCGAGCAGGCGCTGGGTTTCGTCCGCCACCGGATTGATCGGCGCGGAGAGGCCTACAATTCCAGCGATTTTGACCGGAACAGAAGACAGCAGCAGGTAATCCGGGCAGTTGTCGACAAAGTCGTATCAATTGATGGGATCTCCAAATTGACGACGATATTGGATACTATGAGCAAGCATGTTCGCACCGACCTGTCGCCAGACCAGATAAAAGGGCTTGCCCTTGATTTTGCGACGATCTCTTCTGACAAGATGGTGTCCCTCGACAATGGAGCGGTGTGGAAATCACCGTATTCGCTCTGGCCGCAGAAGAACATGCGCGATGTGCGGGAGGCACTCAAGGCGGAGATGGTGGGAAGCACCTGGACGGCGAAGAAGCTGAGCGACGCGGCCATCGTGGAGCTGGCACAGTGGGAACCGCCGAGCAAACCAAAAGCAGCATCGCAGGCGTCTGCTCCTACCACCCCGAAGAAAGAACCGGTGAATCAAAACCAGTCTCCGCCTGTCACTCAGCCTGCGGATACATCTCAATCAGAGGCACCGATCCTGTCTCCTCCGCCAGACGATCAGACAGCACCGGACGGTGTGGATCAGTCATTCCCAGCCGATCAGCCGCCTCCTGATATACTGGCACCGCCTGCCCCTACCGAAGAGATAGTTGATCAGGCTGGCCAAGGGTAAAAGAGAGACGGTCCAAGGAATGGTATCAGGTATTAGTAAGCAAATCAGTATGCCTGGTTGGCTAATCATGCAATGGCAAAGAAGGTACTCGCCCTGTTAACAAACAGGAGCGGGTATTTTTTTTATTTTTCAAATTCACTGTACTATTTTAAAATAATAGTATATTAATCAAATCTGTATAGAAAGGACGGGGGCAATGGCGGGAGAAAATGATCTTGTGTTGAGGGAATTAATGGAAAAAAATCAAGAACTGGAGATGGTGTTTCAATCATCTCATGACGAGATTTTTGTGACGGATGAGACCGGGACTTGTATTCGGGTAAACCCATCATGTGAAAGACATTACGGATTGCAGGGGATCGAGTTACTCGGTAGGAACGTCTACGAAATGGAAGAGAAAAAGATCTTTTATCCTTCGGCGACGGTCATGGTTCTCAAGGAGCGAAAACCTGTCACCATGATTCAATCCACGTCAACGGGCAGACGGCTGCACGTAACCGCCAATCCTGTTTTTGACGAATCAGGCAATTTGCTACGAGTGGTTTCCAACTCGTTGGATATTACAGAAATTCTTACGTTAAAAAAACAGGTCGAAGAAATGGAACGCGCGATCAAGGAGTATAATGGGCAGCTCGAACGATTGCGTCAATCTCATTTTGGACGCAAGGGTGCATTGATTGCCAAGAGCAAAGCCATGAAACGTGTTCTGCAGCTTCTGGAAAGGGTCTCGCAGGTAAATACAAGCGTCATGCTGCTCGGGGAATCAGGTGTCGGCAAATCGGAAGTGGCTTTCTGGCTGCACAACATCAGCAATCGGAAGGAAGAAGCGTTCATAGAAGTGAACTGTGGTGCCATTCCGGCCAGTTTGTTCGAGTCGGAGCTGTTTGGCTATGAACCAGGAGCGTTTTCAGGTGCCCTTTCCTCAGGCAGAGTTGGGCTGCTGGAATCTGCAAACAACGGAACGCTGTTTCTGGATGAAGTGGGGGAACTGCCGCTAGAGCTTCAAACCAAATTGCTCCAGGTCATTCAGAATCAATCGTTTATGCGTGTAGGCGGCAGAGAGTTGAAAAAAATAGATGTACGCTTTATCACAGCTACGAACCAGGATTTGGAGAAGATGGTGTCGGAAGGGACGTTTCGCAAGGATTTGTACTATCGCTTAAATGTTGTCCCGGTAAAAATCCCGGCATTACATGAACGTACGGAAGATTTGATAGAGCTGATCTTTTTGTTTATGGAACGGATCAATCAAAAGTATCAATTTCAAAAAACGCTGTCACCCTCTGTCCTGGATCAATTGCTTGCTTACCATTGGCCGGGAAATGTCCGGGAACTGGAAAACGTCCTCGAAAGAATCGCCATTACCTCGGATAGCAGCGAAATACTAACGGACAGCTTGTTCGAGATATTACGCAGCGATGAAAAATCTCAACACATTCAAAGGGCCCCAAAACAGGACTACCTCAAATCGCTAATCAGCGACCCGGAACGTACACTCGACAACATGCTTTCACAAGTGGAACAAGAGATCTTTTCTCATTATTTGAAGGAACTAGGCTCGATGAGAAAAGTAGCGAAGAGGTTGGGAGTGAGTCAAAGTACGATTAGTCGAAAATTAAAGAATGCGAAGAAGTGAAAGCGATTCAAATTTGCATCAATTTGCAAAAATGAATCAATCATACAAAATATCGTTGCAAAATTGAAACAATTCTTACTCCTGCCTTTTCAAAAAGCCCGATTTGGATTCATTTTTCCCATGCTGTTGTTTTGGCACGCGTCTTGCTTATGTATTAGACCAACAACGGTATTGGAGGGTTTAGAATGATTCATTACATCAAAGAAGAAGCTGGTCTGCAGGTACAAGAGAAAGCTGAACTGGAACATACGGTTTCTGCAATCATAAACCGTGTACGTCAGGAAGGGGACAGCGCGCTAAAAGACTTCTTAAAAACATTTGATGGCGTAGAACTGGACGACTTGAAGGTATCCGAAGACGCCATTGCGAAAGCAAAGTCAATCCTGCCGCAAACGCTGCTGGAAGACATGTCTTTCTCGATTGAAAGAATCAAGGCGTTTGCTGAAGCGCAGCGCCGTACGTTGACAGAATTTGAACAGGAAATGATACCAGGGGTCTTTCTCGGCCAGCGTGTCATTCCGATTGAGTCGGTTGGCGCCTATGTACCAGGCGGTCGTTATCCACTGTTATCCTCAGCACAAATGGGAATTATTCCGGCGAAAGTAGCTGGAGTCCAAAAGATCCAAGTATGCTCACCGCCTACCAAAGACGGAGAAATTCATCCAGCCGTGATTTATGCAGCACATTTGTCTGGTGCGGACGAGATCTACCGGGTGGGGGGAGCACAGGCGATTGCTGCATTAGCATATGGAACGGAAACCATACAACCGGTAAACAAGGTTGTAGGTCCGGGTAATCGGTTCGTTACAGAGGCGAAACGGCAGGTATCGGGCATCGTTGGCATCGACATGCTGGCGGGACCAAGTGAAGTTCTGGTAGTAGCCGATGAAACGGCCCGGCCGGATTATGTAGCCTCCGATCTTCTCGCGCAAGCTGAGCATGATGTGGATGCGCGTGTCATTCTCGTGTCGACGAGTCAAAAGCTTGCCGATGCCGTTCAGGCTGAGATTGCCGAACAACTGAAAACACTGCCAACAGCAAAAGTGGCAGAAGCGGCCTGGATTCGCAGAGGGCAAGTCATCGTGACGGATACCCTGGAAGAGGCCATTGCAGTAACCAATGACATCGCACCGGAGCATCTGCACGTACAGATCAAAGACAGTCGAGAGCATCTGCAGTCGTTTATCAATTACGGCTCGCTCTTCTTAGGTGAAAAGTCGTCTGTCGTTTATGCTGACAAAGTCTGCGGTACCAATCATATTTTGCCAACGTTGGGTGCAGCGAAGTACACAGGTGGCGTCTGGGTAGGAACCTTCCTCAAAGTCGTGACGCACCAATGGATTGATGATCAAGGCGTAAAAGCATTGGCGCCGCATTGTGTTCGTCAATCGCAAAGAGAGGGATTGATTGGCCATCTACGTTCTGCCAATATCCGTCTAACTGGCAAGCTGGATGTCGAATAGTCGATTTTCTGCATGATGCGTAAAACCAACTTCAGATGAGAGATAAGGGGTGCTTTTGATGAAGAAGAGATGGACAAGCATTTTATCAATCGGTGCGCTAACCATGAGCTTGCTTGTGGCAGGCTGTGGTGGCCAAAGCTCAAGCGCTGAGAATCCGACTCCAGGCTCCGGGGCTGCGACGAAGGGGACACTGGAGCAGATCAAAGAAAGGGGCGTCTTGATTGTAGCATCCTCGAACGACGTTCCATTTGCTTATATCGACAAAGATACGAAGGAATTTACCGGCATTGATGCTGAGATCATCAAAGAAGTTGCCACCCGCTTAGGCATTCCGAAAGTAGAAATGAAGGAAGTAAAGTTCGAGAATATGCTGATCGAGATGAACAACAAGAACGTCGATATGGTAACGGACGGCATGTACGTGAAACCAGAGCGTGAAAAGATCGCAAACTTTACGCACCGCTGGTACAAGCAAGGGGAAGGCTTGATCGTACGTAAGGATTCTGACATCAAGGGATTAGATGATCTGAGTGACAAAGTAGTTGGTGCCCAAAAAGGGACAACCTTTCTTGAATATCTCGAGCAGCTTCAAAAAGAAGGAAAAATAAAAGAAGTCAAAGTCTTTGGTTCGCAAGCAGAGCTGCTCCTAGCGACCAATACGCAAAAAGTGGACGCTGTTGTAACCGATAGCGCAACGGCCGCCTTTACGATCAAGAAAGATCCTACCCTGAATCTGAAACTGGTCTCGCCCTATACGCCTCATTTTGACGGTGTCATTGCCGCTGCTGTTCGGAAAGACGATCAAGACTTGTTAGATGCCGTGAACGCAGAAATCGACAAACTCAAAGAAGAAGGCTTTATTTTGAAAGTGCTGGAGAAATACGGTTTAAGTGAAGACAATATGATGCCTGTCGAGTAATAGGATTGGCCGAAATATGCGGGGGGAAGTGCAGAGATGCGCTTCCCTTGGTTAGCGGGGGGTTAGTGGAGTGAATCATTTGGACTTTAAGACAGCTTTTGAACAGCTTACACCTTCTCTTTTGGAAGCATTAGGGCTGGTCGTTACCTTGGCGTTACTCTCTTTCGTCTTGGCCTTAACGATCGGGATGCTGGTAGCTTTGGGCAGACTATCGAAAGTTCGTTCACTGCAGGTTGTTTTAATTGCCTTTTTGGAAATCGTACGAGGTACCCCGCTTCTGGTACAGCTTCTTTATGTCTACTATGTATTGCCTGAGATTATCAGCTACATCGTAGGGATTTGGGTACCCGGTTACCATATGAACATTAGCGCGTTTACAGCGAGCATTATCGGTCTTGGGGTCAATTATGGCTGTTACCTGTCTGAGGTTTTCCGTTCATCGATTCAAGCGATTGACAAGGGACAATTAGAGGCAGCAAAAGCACTGGGTTACACAAGTCGGAAAGCTATGTGGCATATTGTCATTCCTCAGTCGATTCGGATCGCTCTACCGCCGCTCGGGAATTATTTCAATGCCATGTTGAAAGATACATCGTTGTGTGCATTTATCACACTGGGTGAAATTATCCTGAAAACTCAGGCGTACGCATCGCAAACTTTTTTGACCATTGAGTCGTATACGATAGCGGCTTTGATTTATCTGATCGTCAGTATTCCTTTGGGACAGGCTATCCGCATCATGGAAAGGAGGCTGCGTCGACATGTCTAAGATCATGGTAACTATTCAGGATTTGCATAAAAGGTTCGGAGAGAACGAAATTCTAAAGGGGATTGATCTAAGCATCAGCCAGGGAGAAAAAGTTGCCATCATCGGCCCATCTGGATCAGGAAAATCAACGTTTCTTCGCTGTATCAATTACCTTGAACAGCCTACGTCTGGAACCGTCATGATCGAAGATAAGAAGTTCGCTGAGCCTAATCAAAAGGCCAATGAAAAGCATGTGGCTAGCCTGCGCCAGGAAGTCGGGATGGTGTTTCAGAGTTTCAATCTTTACCCGCACAAGACTGCTTTGGAAAATGTGATGGCTGCACTCATCACGATCCGCAAGATCCCAAAAGGACAGGCGATCAAAATTGCCGAAACATTTTTGCAAAAGGTAGGTCTAGCCAATCGTAAGGATCATTATCCAAGTCAACTTTCGGGTGGTCAGCAGCAACGTGTGGCAATTGCTAGAGCTTTGGCGATGGAGCCTAAGGTGATGTTGTTCGACGAAGCCACCTCCGCTCTTGACCCGCAACTAGTCGGCGAAGTACTACAGGTCATCAGAGAGCTGGCGAATGAAGGTATGACGATGGTTTTGGTTACCCATGAGATGAAATTTGCCAGGGAAGTAGCGGATCGAATCATTTTTATGGATGGCGGAGTGATCGTCGAAGAAGGGGAACCGGATACATTTTTCACCAATCCCAAGCATCCCAGAACGAAAGAATTCTTGCAGCAAGTCGGCAACTAGAGAGGAACGTAGGAACAGGCAAAAAGCTTTCACATCCCACCAGAATGTGAAAGCTTTTTTTCATTCAAAATAGTCGCTCTTGCTTGTAGTGAGTCGAATTACTGGAATGACAGGCTGGTCAGGAGCGCGAATTCCGCATTGCAAAAACGAGCTTGGGACCGTTATCGCCACTCTGGACAAATTGAAGGTATTCCTTTGTCTCCATGCCATAGAGCGCCAGTTTCCCTTCTGAATTGTAGTGAACACCCCACCCGTACTTTTTCGGAAGCATGGATGCGCGCATGCATGGATGTTTTTTTTGAAATAACTCCTGTCGAATCACATCCCCATTAGCTTCAACATCTTCGCTTGGAATTTGCTTATGACGGATATGTACCTCGTAAATGAGGTCTTCAATCGTAAAACGATATGGGTTTTGAGTTAAAAGTTGATATTGAAGGAAAGGAATAGATGGCTTCTCGTCGTTTTTATTCGCCGGAATCACTCCTGCCTGTACTGGACAATCTGGAGATACCATCACGAAAGTATCGATTAAATTACTCAACAATAACACCCGCTTTTTGCAAATGGTAATCGATCTCTTTCTAGAATAATACGGCAAATAAGGATTTGTCCAATCGAGAACAAACTCTCGTCAGAAAGTTTTATTTCCCGGACAAACGCCTACTGCATACCCTGATAGGGAGCAAGGACATCCGGACGAGAGGGGAGGTAAGGCAAGTGAAAAATTTGCAGGAAACCATGAAACAATTGCAAAAAGCATCCGAGAGCCTGTCTCGATTAAGCATCGACCAGGAGCAGCCCTGGAAGGCATTGAGCCAGATGAATCAAATATTGGACACCAACTTTTGGGAGAATCTGGTCGTGCTCAGCAAGCACGCCACTCCGGCGACACAGACAGCGCCCCAGGAAATCGTGACGAAGGTAAAGAAAGCGCGAAAACGAAAAGCGAAGGAGGAACCCGCTTCCATTTCCGTAGAAGAAACGCCTTTTTTTCCCGTCACAGACATTTTCCAAACGGATCACCTCGTCATCGTCTGCTGCGAGCTGCCCGGATTTGCTCGTGACAGCCTGGAGGTGACACTGCTTGATCAGCAAGTCCTCGAGCTGAGGGGACGCATTCGCGAACACGTCTACACGCCGTCCCGGGTACAGAGCGAGCGAACAGCGGGTTCCTTTTGCCGCAAGATAACGCTGCCGGTGACGGTCAGCTCCAAAGGGATGAAGGCGCAGTATCAGGACGGACTGCTCGAATTGTACCTGGTCCGCGACCAAAACCTTCGGGAGCGGAAAACGACCTTTCGCGCCAAATTGTAAGAGGAGGAAAGAGGCCTTCTCTTTTCTTTTTTCATGTTTCGGGCTTGTCCAGACGTCTAGTGGCACAGTGCCCTGCTGCCCGGCACTGTGCATTAGATATTCCCCGCGATAGGCTGGTCTACGGCGCTAGTATCCAACGTATTCGTAGCACTGGCTCCATTGACCGTGTTGACAATGTTTCCTGTATTACTCCCGCCAGAACCAGAGTAGTTTTTGGTCGCACTTTTCGGGGAGATATTGAGGGTATCTCCAAAATTGACGGTTCCCTCGTTGCTGTTAATATTCACTGCGCCTATGATCGAAGGCAAAGATCAACCCCTCCCTTCACCCTCGTACACCTGTAGATCAAGGCTTCTCTCGCAACAAGTGCCGAATGTTTTTCACACGGGTATCGAGTGTGAGACAATCATTGGAACCAATCTGCAGGACAGCGGAAGCGGCCAGGAAGGAGGCGTTCACATGCCGGACTCGGATGGTGTTCTCCTCCTGGCAGGTGGTGATGACGAACGGCTCAGGCGGTTCAGGCAAGGGCAGGGGAAAGGAGAAGAGCGGATAGGCGGCAAAAGGGAACTCATGCTGAAAGTAGATGGCAGGTTCGCGTTGAACAGCCAGGACGTAGGAGGCGGCCTCTACTCTCTGGGAATCGCCGATCTCCAAAACGGAATTCTCGTCGATCGTGATGATCGTTAATGACTCTACCTTTGATGTTCTTCCAGCCATCTTTATGATCTGCCTCCTCTATTCGGATGTGGATGGTTCGGAGGAGACGGGAGCAAGGGTCACGCCTACGATCAGATCCTCAGGAGGAACTTCAATCGCGCTGAACAGATAGACCTCACGCGTATCGCCGATCATGACCATGGCTGCTGTCGCTACATTTATCGTTTTTACACTTCCGACACAGATCTCGCCATTCGTTACTTTATAGCGCATGGCTGCTGTCCCCCTCCATTTGGCGTGGCAAATGCTGAATAAAGGAAACACAAGTATTTTCTATATCCCGCTTTACTTTTTGGACGACTTTTTCCACCCAGGCGTCTATTTGCTCAGGCTCCAATTCATCGGTGTCCAGTTGCCCCAGATAGTGGCGAATGCGAGGATCGATCTGACGCTTGATGTCTTCCAATATAAATTTGCGATAGGCAGGATCCAAGGGATAGCCACACTCCTCTTCAATCCGCTGGAGAAGCTTATAGGCGTCCTTATCCAGAAAGCGGTAGACGGCTTTTTGGACACGCTCGAACAATGGCTTGCCCGTTTCTTCTTGTTGCTGGCCTTCTTGCCCTGATCCGATGGACATATCGCCAATCGCTGAATCATTGCCTTTTGGATTCAACCCGATGTTTAAGGTCCCCTCCAATTTTTCTACTTTCAACAAATCGAAATGATATTCGTTTTTGATCACATTTGGCACTTGTTTTTCTTTCCACTCACTCATGCCCTGATGCAGTTGATCAAGTTGCTGCTGCATGCTTTCCAGCCTCTTGCTTTGGGCCAGCAGGAAATCGCTCATTTGTTGAAAGTACTGCATCAGTTCTTGATTTGGATACATGACGATCATCCTTCTTTTCCAAACTGCCAGCAGGTCAGGCTGCTAGCTGGGGTCTACCAGAGGAACACGGGGAACGAACTCCTCTGTAGGAGATTGCTCCGGCTGGAAGGTGGTTGGAGGGGCAGGTTCTGTAAATCCGCCCGTATTGTAAAGCTGGGCAGACGGCTTGATCATGCCTGAGCTGCCGATTTGACAGACAGAAGAGTTGGTCAAACTGTTTATGTTGAAACGGTGAATGACAATATGCTGGGTCACAAAAAAATTCATCGCTGATCCCGTTCCTTGGCCGCTGCCTCCAGGATTTCTTCTACAAAGACGGGAATGGCGGCGTTCCCGGAATCATTCACGTAGATGTTCGAACGGGGAATATGGAAGTACAGATTCGTCCCGGAATTGAAAGAGCCTCCGCCCGTAAAGGTCTGGACATAGCTGATCGGCATAATGTTGCGCACATCACCGGCGTTGAAGACGCCAGACATACTGTTCACATTGATAACCCCTACAATCGCTGGCATCTCAGACACACCCTTCGTTCAGAAAATCCTTTTGTATTCTATGTGGAAACCAACTGGGTGTTCATACCTGTTTTTAGCGACCGCTCTATGCACAAGGGCATAGAGTAAAGAAGCTTCCACGTTTTTGCTTAAGGAAGGGAAAAAAGGAGGACAGCGCAAATGAGTCTAACGATCAAAATAAACAACAAATGCCTGAAAGTAGACGAGGTTGAAGTGACCAGCATCGCCCAATCGTCTCTACTGCTGATCGGCGATGCCGAGGTGATCGATTGCCAGACTGTATTCGACACACCAAAGGATTCGCTCATCTTAAGCAAGCAAGTGCCGCTCCAGCCATCCCTTCAAGAAAACGGGGGCGAGTGAAGGAGCCTTCGGCAAGGGAGCGAATGGGCTATTTCTGTCCCCGGCATTGGTATATAATAGATTGTGCAAGACATCGATAGATCTACAGACTCTAGCGCCATCACCGCTAGAGTTTTTTTGCCGGGCAAGCCCCGTTTTTCAAGAAGGAGAGAAGACGTTTTGAAAACACTCATCATTGCGGAAAAACCCGATATGGGACGAAACATCGCAGCCGCAATCGAGCCGAAAGCCAAAAATTTCCGGACTTATCTGGAAGGCGACCGCTACATCATTACCTGGGCGATCGGTCATTTGGTCGAATTGGCAGAACCAGATGCCTATGACGAAAAATACAAAAAATGGAATATAAACGATCTGCCGATTATTCCGGATACATTCAAGCTGGTGCCGAATCGCAAAACCAGGGATCAATTGAAGGTGATCGCTCAATTGGCGAAGCGAAGCAATCTTCTCATCAATTCCTGCGACGCCGGGAGGGAAGGGCAGCATATCTTTTCGCTGATTCAACGCCATCTGAAGCTGAGACAGCCGGTCAAAAGGCTCTGGATTTCTGACCTGACGCCGGAGACGATCCGCAGAGGGTTTGCCGAACTAAAAGACGGAGCGGAGTTTGAAAACCTGACAAAGGCGGCTCGAGCCCGCAGCGAAGCGGATTGGCTGATCGGGATGAACGGTTCGCGTGCTTTTACCACCAAGCACAATGTACTCATCTCCGTCGGAAGGGTGCAAACTCCTGTACTCGCGTTGGTTTATGATCGGCAGAAACAGATAGAAGCGTTCTCCTCGCTGAAGTATTTTGACGTGGAGGGTCATTTTGCGCAAAGTGAAACCAGCTACAAAGGCATCTGGCAAGGAGAGCGGATCACCGACCAGAAAAAAGCCGAGCAGCTTGCACAGAAAATTAGGGGCAAGCAGGGGCGTATCGCGTCTTACGAAGTGAAGGACACCAAGGAATTTCCGTTCCGGCTCTACGATTTGACCTTGCTGCAGCGCGAGGCGAACAGCAGATACGGGTTCTCAGCCAAAAAAACGCTGGATCTCGCGCAAGCGCTCTATGAGAAGCACAAGGTGATCTCATACCCGCGGACGAATTCCAACTACGTGACGGAGCAGAACATTCCCGAGATGCATAAAGCGCTGCAAGCCCTGCAAGGCACAGCCTACGACGAATTCGTGCGCGGCGCAGACCGCAGTCTGGTCCACAAAGGAAACCGCTTTGTCTGCAACCCGGCGAAGGTCGAGGATCACCACGCGATTTTGCCAACCAATCGCAAGGCGAAGGGACTGTCTGCAGACGAGCAAAAGCTCTACGATTTGATCGTCCGCCGTTTCCTGTCACAGTTTTACCCCGCAGCGGAGTACAAGCTGCATACGGTCATGACCGAGGTGGAAAAGGAAAGATTCAAGACGACGGTAAAAGAGCTGCGCAAAATCGGCTGGAAGGCGATCTACGCCGATCAGAAGAAGGAAAAGACGCGAGGAGCACGAAATGCAAACAAGGAGGATGAAGAAAAAGAAGAAATCGAGGTGAGCGAGCCCTTCACTCTGAATCGTGATGAAGTGGTGCATTGCGCCGATGCGCTCGTCAAAGAAAAGGAAACACAGCCTCCCAAGCATTTTACGGAAGGAACCTTGCTGAAAGCCATGGAGAGCGCCGGGAAGCAGATCGAGGACGAGGAACTGCGCGATGCGATGAAGGAATCCGGCTTGGGAACTCCGGCGACACGCGCAGCGACCATCGAGCGTCTGAAAAAGGTGGGGTACATCGAGATGCAGGGCAAGAAAATCCTGCTTACCCAAAAGGGGCGCACCGTCATCGAGCTGATTCGCGGAGCGGGAGTGGAGCTTTTGACCTCACCTGAGATGACCGGACATTGGGAGCGCAGGCTGAATGAAATCTCCAAGGGGACAGCTTCCGATGATCGCTTCATGGAGAATGTGAAGAAATTCGCGACCATGATCGTAGACAAGGTCCGCTTGCAGGCTCGTGCCGACAAGGCCTCGTTCGAGAGCGCGGAAGGGCCAGCCAAGACACGGGGGCGGGAAAAAAGCCCGGCAAAAGCAGCGAGGGCCAAGACCACAGCGAAAAAATCATCGGCTGCACGAGGATCTGCTTCTACATCTACAAGCGTGATTGCCGGATGTCCGCGTCCAGGCTGCAGCGGTTCCATTTTCATGGGAAGAAAAGGCTATGGCTGCTCCAATTACAGTCTCGGTTGCTCCTTTGTCATCTGGAAAGAAAATCACGGCAGGATGCTGACAGATTCCCAAGTCAAAGCATTGATCGAAAAGGGCAAGACAGGAAAAATGAAGCTGGTACGAGGTGATGGGACGCCTGCGGAAGGGCGGCTGATCCTGAAAAACAAGGAAACGGGTGAACTCGCCATCCAACCGTGAAAAACTCTGTGAGGATTCATGAAACTTCTGATTCCCTTTCACGTAGATACTTAGTAATAAAACGGTTAAACCGTTTTGTTCGACCGCAAGCGGTCGGATTCACTCTTACGAAAAACGACAAGACGTTTTTCACTGAAAAGTGCGGCACATCGTCGCTTTTCTATAAAATGTTCCAAGGAGGAAAAATCCATGTCCATTTTTAAAAGACTACGCGATTTGACCATGTCCAATCTGAATGCGTTGATTGAAAAAGCCGAAGATCCAATCAAGCTGACTGATCAGTACCTGCGCGATATGCAGGATGACCTGGAAGAAGCGGAAAAAGCGGTTGCCGCCCAAATCGCACTGGAAAAGAAATTCAAGGTCCTGTATGAAGAGCAGGAAGCATTGGCGAAAAAACGCGAGGAGCAGGCACATGTGGCTGCCCAAGCGAAAAACATCGACCTGGCTCGCCGCGCTTTGGAAGAAAAGAAAGCAGCCGAGCAAAAAGTGGCCGAGTACAAGGCTGGCTACGAAAAGAACAAGCTGGCAGCCGACAATCTGCGTGATCAGTTGGCAGAAATGAAAAAGCAGATTACCGAACTGAAAAACAAACGCGAAACCCTGGTTGCGCGCGTCAATGCGGCAAAAGCTCAAAAAACCATCAATCAAGCGATGTCTGGTCTTGGAAACAGCTCGGCGATGTCCGGACTGAAACGCATGGAAGAGAAGGCGTTGCAGATGGAAGCGGAAGCCGAGGCGAGTGGAGAACTCTACAAAAAAGAGACCTCCCTGGACGAAGAGATCGCCAAGCTGAACAAAGACCAGCAGGTAGAAGACGAGTTGGCAGCCTTAATGAAAAAATACGAGGGGTAAACCGCTAATGCGGTTCCCCTTTTTTTCGGCCTTGCCGACTCGGGCAAGCGGGCGATGAATAATCAATTGAATCGTACGAGGTGAGGAGCTTGGAGTGGAATGAAGTTCTTGCCATGCTGGTTTGGACCGGTGCAGGCGGGCTTTTGCTATGCGTGTTAATGTGGATTGATTCCTTGTTCACAAAATACAAGGATTTGGAAGAAATGAAAAAAGGCAATATGGCTGTGACGATCCGTTTTGTGCTGAAGCTTTTTGCACAAGGGTATATCCTGTCGCAGTCCATTAACCATGCGAACTTGCTTTGGACAGCGTTGCTTGTGTCCGTGATCTCATTCGTCATTTTATTTGTTCTGGAGAGAATCGTTGAAGTCATTTTCCGCATGGCGGGTGGACTCAATCTGGAAGAAGGCACACAACAGGGAAAGGTGACGCATGCGCTATTGGCCGGTTCCCTTCATGTAGTCGGCGCGATGATCATCGCTGCGTGCCTGTAATCACAGCAGGGGGTAGTTTGTCATGAGCTTGTTCAAACGGATTACAAACTTATTTGCCAAACATGAGCCGCCAGCAGAGGAGAAAAGCATCCTGACGTTGGCACCGGGAGACGTGGTCGAGGTCTCGATGGTCACGTATCAGGTGATCGGCAAGGCAGCCAATGCCAGCCGCAATGCGAACATGCTGACCCTGCAGGACGGCAACCAGATTCGCTACCTGTACATTGAAGATCGCGAGCGAACTGTATATCACCTCTATCACGAGATCGACGGCAGGCTGGATTCGGTAGATGAAGTGCCGACGACGATCGAGATGGATGACGTGGTCTATCATCTGGAGGAACAGTACCACGGACGAATCCTTGTAGTAGGAAAAGCTCCTTTTTCCGCTTCGGGAGAGCAATACATTTGGCAGTTCCAATCCGACCAGCGGCAATTGCTGCGGATCGAATGGCAGGATGGCCGTTTCATGCTGTATGAAGGAGAGAGCGTTCTTCCTGCTGATGTGCAGGTCTTGCGCGGGAGCTAGGAGGTGAGGCATATGCCCCGTGAGTGGGTCAAATTGATAAAGCTCTTTTTGATTCCCGCCATTTTTTTGATGGCGATGGCTGGCGGAAATGATAAAATCGCGCCGGATATCAGCGATGTCTATGCGCTGGAATCCGTCAGTGCAGCCGATGGCGGTCAATCCTCCCGCATCTACCGTGTCGAGAACAAGACGGTGCCGGAGGTAGCCCAAGAGCTGGTCGAGCAGGAAAAGCCGGAAGAAATGTCCGCAGAAGATTCACAGCATATGTTCCTGGTCTACTCGGATGCCTGGTATCACCTGCAGCAGGATACGGAAAAACCGACTGATACCTTGATTCAGGTCGACACGAAGGAATTTGTCAAAGAGAACTACGAGTCGTCGTTCCTGAAAGCCTATTTCGTCGCATCCGTACTGAACGATATTCTGGATGGCATGAGCGACCATGGCGGCAGCTATCGCGGTTATTCCAGCAAAGACGTGAACAAACCGGGCGGAAAGTACAGCACGCCGGATAAAGCTGCGCCGCCGCCTGTCACCAAAGAAGGCACCGGCAGCATTATCAAACGGGGACAAAAATCAGCGGAAACAGGGACCGTAGGCTCGGGCGGCAGCTTGTTCGAGAAGCCCGCGAGTTCTTCCAGTCAAAGCACAGGAAAAATTATTCGCAATTCGTCCTCGGGAAGCTCCTCATCAAGCAAAGGATCCATTTTTTCACCATCACAAAAATCCCCGCCAAAAACCAAGGTTGGAGGATCAGGCAGAATCACCAAACGACGTTAACCCGCCAGCATCTTGGTCTTATCCCCGTCAAGTGGACAGTTCAAAACAAGCCCTTGCTTTACGCAGCCTCAGCTCGGTATTGAACTGGGCTGAGGCTGCGTAAACGAGCTTGAATCCGTTCGTGATTGTAAAAATG